>ERZ827104.53-NODE-53-length-138687-cov-8.136383_pt1 | contig 138687 bp, 122 predicted proteins | sample MGYA00519781_ERZ827104 | MGnify/ENA primary metagenome ERZ827104 (study PRJEB31778, sample SAMEA3449257) | human gut metagenome | biome: human gut; feature: human-associated habitat; material: faeces | place: United Kingdom | collected 2010/2012 ...
GGGGCTCAGATACCCTTACATCGCCAAACAGTGGATCGATTCCTGGGATAAGGTGATCCCCTTCTTTGATTTTTCCCCAAATATCCGCAGACTTATTTATACAACCAATGCCATAGAGAGCCTTAATCGGGATCTAAGAAAAGTAATTAAGACCCGAGCTGCTTTCCCTACTGAAACGGCTGCTTTGAAACTTCTCTTTCTGGCAATCCGGAAAGTAGAGAAAAGATGGGTGCGGCCTTCTCCATACTGGAGTGCCGCTATGAGAGAATTGGTTGTGCTATTTGGTGACCGAATCACCCCCTACATCGATTAACCTTGAACGAGCCGCCCACAAAAAATTACACACCCTCTAGGGACCTCTGTCACCCTCTCAAAGTCATCCTTTTTCATCCTGTCATGCGTTCTTCTTTTCTTCTAAAATACTGTCCCCTACGACAAAAAGAGACGCCGAAAACGTCTCTATTCATAAACTCTGTTTCTCTAGAGGTACTTGTTTCATGGCACATGTTGTCTGTGATGGCTGCGTTAACTGCAAGCACACTGATTGCGTGGACGTCTGCCCGGTAGACGCTTTCCGCGAAGGTCCCAACTTCCTCGTGATCGATCCTGATGAATGCATCGACTGCGCGGTCTGCATTCCGGAGTGCCCGGAAGCCGCGATTTTCGCGGAGGAAGATGTTCCTGAAGATCAGCAGGAATATATCCAGATCAACGCGGAGCTTTCCAAGCAGTGGCCTTCCATCACCCGCAAGAAGCCCGCTCCTGATGACTGGGAGAAATGGTCTGGCGTGCCGAATAAGCTTCAGTACCTGAAGAGGTAAGCGAACGGTGGCTGATAAGACTCAGAGCCTCGCAGACCGCATAAACGACGCGCTGCCGCAGACCTTCTGCCGGCAGTGCGGCTTTGCGGGCTGTCGTGAGTACGCCGAAGCGGTTGCTGCCGGCCTTGCTCCCATTAACCGCTGTCCCCCAGGCGGCGATGAGGGCATTCATGCGCTTTCTCTTATCACGCATCAGCTCTACCTTCCTCTTGACCCTGAGTACGGTCGGGAACTTCCTTTTGCTGTCGCCCGGATCCGCGGTGACGAATGCATTGGCTGCGGCCGCTGTCGCAAGGTCTGTCCGGTAGACGCGATCACAGGCGGTCCCAAGCGTCTTCACGCTGTGATTGAGGATGCCTGCACCGGCTGCTCGCTCTGCCAGGCCGCGTGTCCGATTGCCTGTATCAGCATGGTGGAAACCGGGGCCGAGTGGACGCCCGAAAAGGCGTCTGCCGCCTCAAACCGTCATCAGGCCCGCAAGTCCCGCCTTGAGAGAGAATCCCTGGAACAGGAAGCCCGCTACGCGGCTCTGGGTCAGGGGGATCTCGCCCGCAAGAAGGCGGCTATCGAAGCCATCCTCGCGCTTGCCGCCAAAAAATAAGTTTCATCCAAATTCGGGAGGTGCTTTCACGTGAATTCAGCCGATATCCGGGAAATTTTCAGGCGCCTCGCCGAACTTCGTCCTGATCCCAAAAGCGAACTGAACTACCGGACGCCTTTTGAGCTCCTCGTTGCCGTTGTGCTTTCCGCGCAGGCGACCGATAAGAGCGTGAATGAGGCCACCAAAGTTCTTTACGCTCACGCAAACACCCCTGAGGCGATTCTCGCGCTCGGAGAAGAGGGACTCATCCCTTATATCAACAGGATCGGTCTCTACCGGAACAAAGCAAAACACGTGATCGGGCTCTGCTCCGAGCTGATCAAGCGCTTCAACGGCGAAGTTCCGGAAGACTTTGATGCGCTCTGCTCCCTTCCTGGTGTCGGACACAAGACAGCAAACGTTGTTCTTAACGTCGCGTTCGGTCATCCCACAGTTGCTGTAGATACCCACATCTTCCGTGTCGCGAACCGGACCGGCATCGCCCCCGGGAAAACACCGGACGAAGTATCAGAAGCTATCGTCCGCGTCTGCCCGAAGGAATATCTCCATAACGCGCACCACTGGCTCCTTCTTCACGGCCGCTACTGCTGCACCGCGAGAAACCCGAAATGCTGGGAATGCCCGATCCGGGATCTCTGCGAATTTGACGAAAAGACACCTGCGCCGGAGGAAAAACCGATTCCTCATATCCTTCCCAAAAAAGAAGGCCGGAAACCGCGCGCCGCTTCCGCTTCCCGGAAGAAAAAGTCATCCTGACGCTTTTCCTCCATCACTCCAGGCCGGTTGCAGTTTCCGCTTTCTCTCAGCTCCGCTAACATAGATAGATTACGTTTTGAAATTTCCTCTCGGAATTTCGACGCGGTTTATTAGCGGCTAAAGAAAAAAGAGACAGCATATATGGAAGGAACGAAGCACCTCACGCCCAGGTATTCCCAGATGGCCCTTGGCCTTGCGGACGACATCCTGGGACCGATTCTCGCTGACGGCTCAAAACCGGATTTTATTTCGTTCGGCGGCGGTCTTCCCTGCCCAGAAGGTTTCCCTGTTGAAGCGCTGCGGGAAGCCTCCGACTGGTGCCTGAAGACCTACCCGAGCCGGTCTCTGCAGTATTCGGGACCGGAAGGAGAACCGGAACTCCGTGAGCAGATCGCCGCTTACGAAACTTCCCGCGGGAATCCGACGTCGCCTGACGAAATTCTTGTCACGTCAGGCAGTCAGCAGGCGCTTGATCTCTGCGGCCGGGTTTTCTGTGACCCGGATTCAAAGATTCTGATTCAGCGTCCTTCCTATATTGGCGCCCTGGAAGCTTTCAACCTCTCTCAGCCGACGTACGTTGAAATGCCGTCTGATGCTGAAGGCGCGGCTCCGGCTGAAATCGGGGAAGAAGCGCGCGGTGTCCGGTTTGCCTATACGCTCGCCACTTACTGCAATCCGACCGGACAGACGATGAGCGCTGAGCGCCGGAAGCAGCTGATTGAAAAAGCCGAGCAGTACGATTTCTGGATCGTTGAAGACGATCCTTATGGCGAACTCTGGTACGAAAAGAAGCCTCCGATCTCCATCCGGAATCTGGCGCCGCACCGCACGATCCGCCTCTGCTCCTTCTCGAAGATCCTCGCCCCGGGTCTTCGCCTTGGCTACATCATCGCGCCGCGTGACGTGATTCAGATGTTCTCGAAGATCCAGAGCTACGCTGTCCTCTCCACTCCCTGCATCAATCAGCTCGTCGCTGCCCGAGTGCTCGCAAGCGGCCTTCTGAAGACGCATCTCCCGGAAGTCCGCGCGATCTACCGCGAGCATTCGTTCGATATGCAGCAGGCGCTTTCTGAATTCATGCCGAAAGACCCCGGCATCAGCTGGACCAGGCCAGAGGGCGGCATGTTTATCTGGCTTACGCTTCCGAAGCCGATTGACACGTTTGCCATGCTTCCGAAGGCGCTCCGGATGAAGCTTCTCTATGTGCCGGGATTCGCGTTCTACCCGAACTCCCCTGAGCAGAACCATATCCGACTTTCCTTTGTGACTGTTCCGAAGGAAAAGACGATTGAAGGTGTTCAGCGTCTCGCGGCTCTCGTGTCGGACGAACTCCGACGCCTCTGATCCCTCAAAGCAAAAAGGAACACCACGCCATGGCTCTGCCAAAAATTGAAATTCTGACGACAGGCGGCACGATTGCAGGAAAGGGAGAGAGTGAAACCGGCTCTTCTTACCACGCGGGAGAAGTTCCTGGAGACGAACTTGTCCGCTCAGTCCCTGGGCTCAGCCGGGTTGCTGATATTACAGTGCGGGAAATCGCCTCCATCCCTTCTCAGGACATGACAGAAGGCGTGTGGCTCGCCCTTCTCTCCGCGATCCGTGAGGACGCGGAGAAGTTTGACGGGTTCGTCATCACGCACGGCACTGACACCATGGAAGAAACCGCTTTCTTCCTTAGCCTCACCGTGCCGGCAGGAAAATCCGTTGTGATCACGGGAGCCATGCTCCCCTCCACCGCTCTTTCTTCTGACGGTCCTAAAAACCTCTATAACGCGGTTTCTGCCGCCGCGGCTCCCAAATCGTCTCGCTATGGTGTCATAGCCGCGATGAACGGAGAACTCTTCGCCGCCCGGGGGCTCTTCAAATCAAAGACGGTGGCGCTTGACACATTCAGTACCCGTTTCGGAGGTCCGATTGGCTGGACGCAGGGCGGTGTCACGCACTTCAGCGTGAGTCCCGCGCCTGAACGATCCCTTCCCTCTTTCCGGGACCTCGGGGCAATCCGCGAGAGTTCGCTTCCCAAAATCGCCTGCATCGCGGTCTGGGCTGGTTCTGACGGCGTTGCCGCATCCGCCTACATGGATGCCGGCTATCAGGGACTCGTCATTGAAGGTTTCGGTGACGGCAATATCCCCGGAGGTCTCCTCCCCACGCTGCGGCTTGCCGCGGAATCGGGGCTTGCTGTCGTACGGTCCAGCCGCTGTGCTTACGGCCCCGTGCTGGAAGCAGGAGAAATTAACGACGCTGAAAACGGATTTGTCTGCGGCGGAGCGCTTTCTGCCGCTCAGTGCCGTATTCTTCTGCAGCTCGCTCTCCTTAAGAACCCGAGAGCCAAGCGAACAGACCTCCAGAAACTCTTTTCCCAGTTTTAACCGACGCGAGACTATTCTCCATGCCGATACCCAGCGAATTCACCCCCATTCTGCAGTCACTCCCCCTTGTCTCATCCGAGTGGGATGAAGAGAACCGCACCCTGGTTCTCACGACCGGACTTCGCTATCCTGGCACCGAAGAGTCTGTGATGATCTTTGTGACAGAAGACGCTTCTATCGGCGGCTGGCAGGTGGATGACGGGGGATCAGCCGCGCTGCTCCTTTCTGACGCCGGTATCGCTCCGAACGCTCCCGGCATCACTGCGTATCTCAAGACCGCCTACGAAGAAAATGTTCTCATGATGGATGCGGGGCATAACTTCGGTATTCCGGTGTCGGATGCGGATGACCTCCTCGAGTCAGCGCTTGAAGTCGCGTCAGGCTCCCTGATGCTTTACGCCGTCGGCCGCTTTGGAGCCGCCTCTGAGTAATTGACCTCGCGATGTCTGAGTCTCTCGAATCCGCTTATCGGGGGCGCTTCGCGCCTTCCCCCACAGGGCTCCTTCACGCGGGGAGCCTCCTCGCCGCTCTTGCCTCGTGGCTTGACGCCCGGGCGCATGACGGCACCTGGCTGATCCGGATTGAGGATATCGATCCCCCGCGGGATATTCCCGGTGCCGGTGAGAAGATTATTGAGACACTCAGCCGCTTCGGTTTTGAGTCCGATGAACCGGTGCTGTGGCAGCATGACAGGCTTGACGCCTATCGGGAAACCGCCGCCCGGCTGGTTTCTGAAGGAAAGGCGTTTGGCTGCGCCTGCTCGCGGCACGATATCGCGGAGTGGCATCGGATCCACGGGGGCGATCCTTCGGTCTACCCGGGGATCTGCCGAAACGGCACCGGAGGTCGTAAACCCCGGGCCATCCGCTTCCGGGTTGATTCGGAGCCAGTCTCTTTTACGGACCGGCGTCTCGGGACGCTCACCCAGAATCTCGAAAAAGAGCTTCGCGACTTCGTGATCTGGCGAGCTGACAGTCTCCCCGCCTATCAGCTCGCGGTCGTCATGGATGACGGTCTGCAGGGCGTGACAGATATTGTCCGGGGTGAAGACCTCTATGGGAACACACCGCGTCAGATCGCCCTTCAGAGAGCTCTGGGACTCCCGACTCCGCGTTACCTCCACCTTCCGCTTGTGCTGAACGACCGGGGTGAGAAGCTCTCCAAACAGGGAGGGGCGACACCGGTGGATCCGGAGTCGCCCCTCATTGAACTTGAACGCGCCTGGCGGTCTCTGGGTTTCCGACCGCTCGGAGCGGATTCTGTTCCCGCTTTCCTTCGCGCCGCGCTTCCGCTCTGGCGCGAAGGCTGGGGAAACCGTTAGTCGTTCTTCCGGTTTTCTTCAGGAAGCCGCACTTCAACCGTTGTGCCCTTGCCGGGTTCGGAATCGATCACGAGTTCCGCCCCGATCTTCTTCGCGCGCTCTTCCATGATGGAAAGACCCACGTGACGGGCTTTCCGTTCCTCAGCGAGTTTCCGGTCAATACCGACGCCGTTATCCCGCACGCTTGCCACAAAGTCGCGGTTATTCATGATCCGCACTTCAACCTGAGAGGCTTTGGCGTGCTTCCGGATGTTGGAAAGCGCTTCCTGAATAATGAACGTCACCTGAAGCTTCTGCTTCTCGGTGAGGTTCGGGCCGTTACCGGAGAACTGCACCTTGGCGCTGACACCTGACTGCGCCTCAAAGCGCCGGGTCACGGTGAGCAGCGCGGTCTTGAAGTCTTCCTTATGAATCTTCTCGCGGAAATTGAGGAGCAGCTCGCGGACGTTCTCGTAACTCTCCTGGACACCCGCCTTGATCTGCTTCACGGTCTCATCCACCATCTGCTTATCGTTCCCCGCGAGCGCTGACTCAAGGAGCTGCACCTGCATGTTGAGGAAGGAAAGTGTCTGAGCGATCGAGTCGTGCAGACCCTGCGCCATGAAGGTGCGCTCCTGAACCACAGCAAACTGCCGCTCGCGTTCGTTCAGCCGATGGTTATCAATCGCGATGCCGAGATGCGTGCCGAAGGACTCGAGCTGCCGGAAGGCGGGCGACGCAATATCGCGGTTATCGCGGAAGAACACCTCAAACGTCCCGAGGCTTGTCTGGCCATTCCGGATATGGAATCCGTAAGACACCTGGAAGCCTTCTTTCACGAGTTCCTTCGCGGTGTCACGCGTTCCCTTCAGCAGATCAAAGCGTGTGGGAAGCGGCTTCTGATACGCGCGGTAAATCGGCGCGTCCGTGTCGCTCTCGCGGGACGACAGTTCCAGGAACCGCCCGGAGAGTCCGGACGAGGCCACAATGGAAAGCTTTCCGCTCTCATCCACCAGGCGCACCGCGCAGGCGTCGCTCCCGGTGTAGCTCCGGATCCGGTCGATAAAGCCCTCATTCATATCTTCGATTGACACGGCCTGCGAGAGGAACGTCGTCATCTCGTAAAGCTGCGAGAGGTTCGTGTTCTTTTCCTGCACTGAAGCGGTCTTCTCCGCGACCTTCGCTTCCAGATTGTCGTAGAGATCCTCGAGCCTCGACGCCATGCGGTTGAAGCCCTCCCCGATGCGGCCGAATTCGTCATTCGTTCCGACGTTCACACGGGCGGAAAGGTCTCCCGCGCGCACCTTATCAATCACCTCTCCGAGCTTATTCACCGGGCGGATTACCCAGCGCTTGAGGAGGAAGAGAATCACGAAGAGGCTGCCGATAGCGAGCGCGATGATCAGCGTCTGCAGATACCGCATCTGCCAGAGATAGCGAACGCGGTAATCTTCAATCCGATCCTTCAGGTGATTCAGAGCGCCGGTGTAGGAATTAAAGATCTCGGTGTCAATCGTCGCGCCGTTCTCCCGCTGCTGAAACAGCTGCGGACGCGCCTGCGTCTCCCAGACCTGGGTCGCCTTATTGATGGAGTCCTCGATATCCGGCGTATTCGGCACCTTGAAGGGCGACCAGAGATCGATATCGTGAAGCCCCTTGATCAGCGTGTTCGAAACCCGGATTTCCTCATCAAACATCTCCGGCGCGTAATTCGTGTTCGTGAAGACATTCGCGCGGTGGAAGTGGATCTTGATTTCGTTTACCTGGTTCAGCGCGGCGGCGGACGACTCCGCGTTCCAGCTGAGCAGCATCGTATAGGCCACAACACCGACCACAAAAGAGACCCACGCCGCCGTGAGTGCGAGAAGCCTCATTGAGAGGCTGTGAAACTTCTGAACCTGCATAGGAAATATTTCCGGATTTTTGCTGCCTGGACCGGGCAGATAACTGTAGAAAAATTCGCTGAATACTATACAAAAGAAAAGCCGCACGGCGAATAATTATTTTTCCGCCGCACGGCTTCAAAGGGACTAGTCCCTCTTTCGTTCAGCTCAGAGGAGCCTTACATTCCCCTCTTCATCCTCAGGGGGCAGGTTTTCAACGGCAGGAGACGGATCCTTCCCCGCGGGCAGCGCCCGGAGCCCCGTTACCCGGATCAGGCGGGGCGAGACACCGCGTCCCTTCCTCGTCCGGTGCAGCGTGTATTCAGCAAGCTTCGCGCCGCTCACCGTCTCTTCACGCGGCTGCTTCGCGCGGCCCTCTCCGATCACCGCGACACCGGAGGCTGTAATCGGGATCGCCGCGACTATCTTCTCATCCGGCTCAAGCCCCATCAGAGAAACGCCGAGGCCGCCAGACGGCAGCATCCGCATTTCGGAGATCGGGAAGACAAGAAGTCTGCCGTGCTCAGAAAGCACCGCGATAAATTCGTCCTCCGCCTTGATCGGCACGGGTTCAAGCGCCCGTCCTTCATCGACTCGGACAAAGGATTTGCCGCTCCGGACACGCGCCGGCATATCGCCGAGCTTCGAAATAAAGCCGTAGCCCTTCGTTCCGGCGAGGAACATCTTCTGATCGGCAGGGCCGCAGAAGATACCGACAATCTCGGTTCCAGGCTCAAGATCGATAAAGCTCGTGAGAGGCAGCCCGTCGCCGCGCGACCCGGGTAGCGCCGAAACGGCGATTGAGTAGGAGCGCCCCGAACTCGAAATCAGAATGAGCGTCTCCGTGCTCCGGCATTCGATCGAACGTCCAGGTCCGTCACCGATCTTGTAATTCATGAGCGAAATATCATGCCCATGCCCGGACCGCGTTCGGATAAAGCCCTTCTCGGAGAAAACAATCGTGACCGGTTCATCGAGCACCTGAGGCGCGGCCTGAAGCGGAGCCGCTTCTTCGACAAGCGTCCTGCGGTCATCCCCGTAGGTCTTCGCGTCAGACTCAATTTCGCGCGCCACCGCAGTGGCAAGACGCCGGTCAGACGATAGAAGCCGCGTCAGGCTCTTCTCTTCATCCCGGCACGACTCAAGCTCAGACTTGATCTGAGCCTCGGACAGCCGGGAGAGCTGCCGCAGCTTGATTTCCAGAATGTCCTCAGCCTGACGCTCAGAGAGACTGAAGCGGCGCATCAGTTCGGGCTTCGGCTCATCGCTCTCCCGGATCACCGCAATCACCTCATCCACGTGGAGAAGCGCGATGGTGCGGCCTTCGAGAATATGGATCCGATCCTGCACCTTCGCGAGGCGCGCTTCCGTTCTGCGGCGGACCGTCGCCACGCGGAACGCCACCCACTCGGAAAGAATCTCAAGAAGCGGTTTCTGACGGGGTTTCCCGTCACTCCCGATCATCACGAGATTCATCGGCGCGTTGCTCTCGAGACTCGTCTGCGAGAAGAGCGCCGCGATAAAGGCGTTCCGATCGACTTTAGACGTCTTCGGCTCAAAAACGAGCCGCACCGGCACGTTTTTATCCGACTCATCGCGGACGTGCGAAAGGAGCGCGAGCATCGCGCTCTTTGTCTGCTGCTGCTCCGGAGTCAGCGTCTTCTTCCCGGCCTTCGGGCGCGGGTTCGTGATCGTCTCGATTTCAGAAAGCACCTGAGCGGTCGAAGTCTGCGGCGGAAGCTCCGTCACAATGAGACGCCACTGGTTATGCGACATCTCCTCAAACTCATACCGGGCGCGGACGCGAAGCGTGCCGCGGCCGGTCCGGTACGTTTCCCGGATCACCGAAGGAGAAGAAATAATCTGGCCGCCGCCCGGATAGTCCGGGGCAGGGAGCACCGCGAGCACGTCATCAAGCGTCGCGTCAGGCTTCTCAAGAAGCAGCTCGCAAGCCGCAGCCACTTCCCGGAGGTTATGAGGCGGAATTTCCGTTGCCATACCGACCGCGATGCCGCTCGCGCCATTCAGCAGTACAAACGGGAGCCGCGCCGGGAGCACCGCCGGTTCCTTGAACGCCCCGTCGTAATTCGGGATGAAGTCCACCGTGCCAAGATCGATTTCAGAAAGCAGCAGTTCGGAAATCTTCGTGAGGCGGGCTTCCGTGTAACGCATGGCGGCAGGGCCATCACCGTCACGGCTTCCGAAGTTTCCGTGACCATCCACAAGCGGATACCGGAGGCTGAAAGGCTGCGCCATGCGGACCATGGCGTCGTACGCCGACTGATCGCCGTGCGGATGGAATTTACCGAGCACATCGCCGACCACACGGGCGGACTTCACATAATTCTTATCAGCGGAGAGATGGAGCTCCTTCGCCATATCGAAGAGGATTCTGCGCTGCACAGGCTTCTGCCCGTCGCAGACATTCGGGAGCGCTCGGTCTGTCACCACCGAAATGGCGTAATCGAGATACGCGCGGCTCGCGAACCGGGCGAGCGTCAGCTTCCCCTCATCCTTTTCATCCGTCTCGTCCTCGCCGAGGAACTGTCCCATCAGCTGCAGGGCAGACGTTTCTTCAGCGGTTTCGGGTTCGTCACGGGAATCCGCCGCAGTCTCGTTCTCGTCCTCATCCACCGCTTCCATCTCTTCAGAATCCTGTTCCTCACCATCCGTAAACAGGGATTCCGTCGCGCCGTCTTCCGGATTCATGTCTTTCTTCGTCATTCAGTGCTGTTCCTTGTTTATCAGATGTCCGCGCGGGCCCGGTCACCGTAGCGTTCAAGCCACGTTCTCCGGGCTCCCGATTCCTTATGCCCCATCAGCATGGTCATCACGCTTTCTGTCTGAGCCTTGTCGACTTCACCCCAGGAGATCGGAAGAAGGCAGCGGGTATCCGGGTTCAGGGCGGTTTCTCCGAGTTCTGCCGCGCTCATCTCACCCAGGCCCTTGAATCGGGCAATGGTGAGATCCTCAGGATTGATCTTTTCCTTCGCGAGCTTCTGCTGCGTCCGGGCGAGTTCCCGGTCATCCAGGCAGTAGATCCGTCGCATCGGGCGGCGTCCCCTCGCCGGCACATCCACGCGGAAGAGCGGCGGCATTGCCACATAAACATGCCCCGCCTCAACAAGTCCCGGGAAATGCCGGAAGAAAAGCGTGAGGAGAAGCACCTGAATGTGAGATCCGTCGACGTCCGCGTCAGCAAGAATGCAGATCTTGCCGTAGCGGAGGTGCGAGAGATCCGCGTCGGACGCTTTCTTATGCGGGTTCACACCGATCGCGGTCGCGATGTCATGAATCACCTGGCTTGAGAAGAGTCTCGTTGGGGACACTTCCCAGGTGTTCAGAATCTTCCCCCGAAGCGGAAGCACGGCCTGGAATTCCTTATCGCGGCCGACCTTCGCGGAGCCTCCGGCGGAGTCACCTTCCACGAGATAGAGTTCGTTCCGCGTGATATCCGAGCTCTCACAATCCGTGAGTTTTCCAGGGAGCACCGCGACGCTCGATCCCTTCTTCCGGTCAATCTTCGGCGCGGACTGCTGACGCTTCTGCGCCTGATGGATCACGAGTTCCGCGAGCTTCTTCCCCTCTTCCACATGGTCATTCAGCCAGAACTCAAACTGCGGCGTCACAAAAGCGCTCACGAGTTTCAGAGCGTCACGGCTCGTCAGCTTATCCTTTGTCTGCCCCTGGAACTGAGGATCCAGCATCTTGCAGGAAAGCACATAGGACGCGCGGGAAAAGACGTCTTCCGCGAGAAGCTTCACGCCCTTCACGGCGAGCTGATGCGCATCGATGAAGTTCTTCATCGCCTGAAAGAGGCCGTCCTTCAAGCCATATTCATGCGTACCGCCTGAAGGCGTCGGAATGAGGTTCACATAGGACTCACGGACAAGCGGACCTTCCTCCGTCCACGCGACCACCCAGGAGGCACCCTCGCCTTCAGAAAAGGCTTCGGTATCAGGGCCTGCAAACCCTTCCGCCTCAAACGCGGGCACCGCGGGCGGAAACGCCATTTTGGATGCCAGATATTCGCCGAGCCCCCCTTCGTAAAGCCAGCGCTGATCGGTTCCGGCAATCTCGTTATGGAAGATCACTTCGCAGCCCGGCATCAGAACGGCTTTCGAGCGGAGCAGCCGCACGAGCTGTGACACTGGGATCACGGGAGAATCAAAGTACTTCGGATCCGGCCACGCAGTTACCCGGGTTCCGGTCTCGCTCTTACGCCTCGGGCTCTTTCTGGAAGCGAGCGGCTCATCGACAAACCCATCCTTAAAGGTAATCCGGCTTTCAAGCCCGTCGCGCCAGACCACCACTTCCATATGGGTGGAAAGCGCGTTGGTCACCGAAACGCCGACACCATGAAGACCGCCTGAAAACGCGTACGCGCCGCCTGACGCTTTATCAAACTTGCCGCCCGCGTGCAGTGACGTAAAGACCAGCTGCACCACCGGCTGCTTCTCTGTCGGATGCATGCCGACCGGAATACCGCGGCCGTTATCCTCAACCGTTACCGAATTATCCGGATGCAGCCACACCTCAATTTTTGAGCCAAACCCGGCGAGCACTTCGTCACTCGAGTTATCGACCACTTCCTGAATAATATGAAGCGGGTCGCAGGTGAGGGTATACATCCCCGGTCTTTCTTTCACCGGTTCGAGCCCCTTCAGGACCCGGACGCTCGACTCTACGTAGCTGCCAGCTTGTTTGCGTGTTGCCATGTTTTCTCTGAAAGGGGAAGAACGGGATCCGGCCCATTCTTCAGGTGACAATAGGAAGCAGCCTGGGAACCCGGAACGGGTTCTCAGGCATCTGAGACGTTCAATATTACCGCAAGACCTTTGCCTGACGCCTTCGGACTCAGAAAGCCTATCAGGGGGAGACGCCTGAAAGAGCGGCCTCAGAGATCCTTGATGAGAGAAAGGAACTCAAGGCGGGTCGCGGTGTTTTTAAGGAAATAGCCCCGCATGACAGAGGTCGTCATCGCGCAGTCATGCTCTTTCACGCCGCGCCACGACATGCACTCATGCTTCGCTTTCACGATGACCGCGAGGCCATACGGCTTGATGAGGCGTTCGAGCTCGTCGGCGAGCTGCACCGTCGCCTCTTCCTGAATCTGCGGGCGGGAGAAGATCCAGTTCGCGAGACGCGAGAACTTGGAAATGCCGATCACGTGGTCTGACGGAATCACGCCGATCCAGCACTGTCCCATGATCGGAACAAGGTGATGCGAGCAGGCGCTCCGGATCGCGATCGGTCCGACCGTGTAGATCTGGTTCAGCTGCTTCACGTTCGGGAACTCGGTGATCCGGGGGCGCTCCGTATAACGGCCGGAAAAGACTTCGCCGAGATACATCTTCGCCACGCGGTGAGCGGTCTCACGCGTGTTGTGATCGTTCTCTGTATCAATAAGGAGGGTTTCGAGCACGCCCTGGATTTTCTCCTCGAGCTCTGCCTCGAGCTGCGGCATTTCACCTTCGCGGATGTACTGCGCGATATTGTCGTTCGCGGCAAAGGGCGCGCCTGCCTCCCTGATGCGTTCACGAATCACGCTTGAAATCGGCTTTTCCTGATTGATGCCTTTTTCCATCCTTCTTACCTTTATTGATAGACAAGTCGCAGATACTGATTCAGGTCGAATCAGTTTTGGCGCTCAGCGGGAGCACCAATCTGAGAAGTTTAGTGGATTTCGGAAATTCCCATGCCGCCTGAGACAGATGTATCAGCAGGCTCGGAATTTTCTTCTTGGGGTATTGCAAAAATGAAAAAATCCAGAACCTTATCATTCGGTTACTGGATTATGGGCAGTACCATCCGCTGAGATTCTGAGGTGTAAAAAATCAAGAACTTACGGATACGTCCCAAAAATATTCATTCCTCTCTGCAGAAATGATGTCGGTTGGGACGTCTTAGATGTTTCTGTTCCTGCCAGGACCGTTATTCTCAGCAGGTCGGACATCTTACCCCAGCCACGAGCTGAAGTGAAGGCTGTCAGGCAAATGTCTGGGTTCTATCTCTTTCTTGCAGTACGTTGAGACGTCATAGAGCTGCGAACGAAATGCAGCCCCTTCAACCCGGATTTGACGCAAGGACATTTCCGGGACCATCCGACACAGATATGGGTGTCTTTTCCGTTCGAAGGCTTTATGTATTTCCGTAACTGAAGAGCAGCGTTTTAACCTTACGAAAACGCTTTAATTTTTATCCAGTTGGAATTATTCGGATAAAAAAAATGGTGCCCCCGCTGAGACTCGAACTCGGATCTAACCCTTAGGAGGGGCTCGTTCTATCCAGTTGAACTACGGGGACACCGGGGTTCCCGGACAGTCTCCGGGAACAGGGGTGACATTGTAGCCAAAAAAAGGTTTTTCCGCGACACACCGGATTTAACCGCCTTCCATTTGCGGTAGGATGATTCCGAAGCACGCGGTTTTCCTCTTTTTTAAGGCTTCAGCGCAAAACATGCAGATCCCATTAGATAACCTCAAAAGCAGTCTGCGGGACCGTATCGATCTTCTGATCAAGATCGGATTCGGTGTCGCTGTGGCGATCGGCTGCTACTTCGTGGTCGCTCCGTTTGCGACAGCAATTCTGATTTCCGCCATGCTCTGCGTCGTCACCTGGCCGTTCTTTATCCGGGTCGACACCATGCTCGGGCACCGGAGAACGCTGTCCGCTGTTCTCATGGTCGCGTTTCTTGCCGTGATCGTTCTGATCCCGCTCACTATTCTGGTCATTTTCCTCGCCCAGCAGGTATCAGCAACCATCATTCTGATCCGGGACTGGGTGGCGGCCGGGATGCCGCTTCCTGATTGGCTCTCCACGCTCCCCTGGGTGGGCGAATATCTCCACGCCCCGGTCGGGAAGATTCTCGAGTACCCGGAAGTCACCACCGCGCTGAAGCAGATCGCGACGGCCGCCTCGAAAGGTATCCTCACCTCAACCGCGTCGATCGTGAATGTCATTATTCAGATCCTGCTGATCGCGGCTATCGCTTTCGTCTTCTATCGGAACGGTGAATCGCTTGCGAATAAGGTTCAGGGGATTCTCGATAAAGTAGGCGGCAATCTTTCAAACGCCTTCAGCTCAATCCTTGTCAATACGACACGCTCTGTCGTATTCGGGATTTTCGGTACCGCTCTTGGCCAGGCGCTCCTCGCCTATATCGGCTTTTTCATCTGCGGTATTCCGAATAAAACACTGCTCGCGTTCCTCGTCTTTATCCTTTCCATGGTTCCGATGGGGCCGCCGCTTGTCTGGGTACCTGTCGCTATTGCGCTCTATCTGAAGGGAGAAATGGGATACGCCATCTTCCTCGCGCTCTGGGGAACGTTCGCGGTGTCAAGTGTCGATAATTTCCTGAAGCCCATGCTGATTTCGCAGGGGACTCCGCTTCCGATGGCGCTCGTGTTCCTCGGCGTGTTCGGCGGTCTTCTCTCCTTCGGGTTTCTTGGCATTCTGCTGGGGCCGATCTTCCTCTCGCTCGGTTCCGCCCTATTCACAGCCTGGTTAGCACAGCCTGAGAGACCAAACTCAAGTCAAACGAAAACAAAAAACGAGGAAAATACTCAGCCCACAGAATCTCATTGAAATAGGATTATTCATTGAATCCTACGAGAAACTGATCCCACAGATCGGCTGTATCGACGGTCTTAACTTAAATTGCCACCTATGAAATCCTCCCCCAAAGTCGCAATTATCCTTCCGGTTTTCAATACCGAAAAATATCTGAAAGAATGCTTAGACTCGATTATCAATCAAGATTACAAAAATATAATAATCTATGCTATCGATGACGGATCAACTGATAACTCTTTGAATATTTTAAATTATTACAGTAATAAAAATCCGGCTATACATGTACTCCACCAGAAAAATTCCGGCGTTTCCGCAGCCAGAAATCTAGCTCTCAACAGTATTGAACACGATGAATCTATAAAATATGTCTCCTTTGTAGATTCTGACGACATAATCTCGAAGGACTTTGTTTCGACTTTTGTGAAAGAGCTGACTTCAAAAAATGCAGATTATGGCGTTTGCGGGGTAATTAGTTTTGATAAAATAAATCGTTCTGACGATCACTTAAAATATAAAGAAACGATGGAACTAAGAGATTCTGACATATTCGAACAATATTTCAGTCTTGGAAAATGGAAAAACCAAGGCTCAACCAGTCATATCTTTATTGCCAATAGATTCTACAGCTCATCAATTGTAAAACATCTCCGATTCAACCCAAATCTTAAAGTTGGAGAAGATGTTGATTTTATTATAAATTTTTTAAGAAAAGCGCAAACTGGAGTATACATTCCGCAATGCAACTACTTTTACCGATTAAGAGCATCATCACTCTCAAAGGCTGATATATCGCCTTTGGAAAATATGCTGAACCTTGAGAATGATCTAAAAAAATCTCCAGAAAATTTATATCTAAAAAATTATATAAAAAAATCAATATTAGATGCTTGGTGGGGAACTTTAAAGCATGCATATACCACCAATAATGCAGAAGAAAAAATCACTTGCAAGAATAAATTCAGCACTATAAGAAAAATCAACGCAAGAATCTACGGAAGCAAATACGCAAGAAGATTGCTTATTTACAGACTGGGAGATAGTTTTATCAATTTATATTTTAAAATGAGAAAAAACAAAAATAATAATAATAAAAAGATATTTTATTTTGAATAAAATATTATAATAGTCAAATAATTAGCCTGAAATCCACCCAAGGATTTCAGGCTTTCGTTTTTTCAGAAACGGGCTTTTTCTGATCAGATACACATATCGTGCTTTCGATAATGCTTCAGCTCATCAATCGACTCCTGAATATCCGAAATCGCCTGATGCTTCGTTGACTTCACAGAAGTCCACACATCCTCAGGCTTCCAGCGGCGGACGAGCTCCTTGATGGATGAGACGTCAATCGAGCGATAGTGGAAGAAGTTCTCGAGCCTAGGCATCCAGCGCGCCATGAAGCGGCGGTCCTGGCCGATCGTGGAACCGCAGAGCGGGCTCTTCCCCGCAGGGACAAAGCGGGAAAACGTTTCGATGCAGATATCGGACGCTTCCTCTTCATCAATCGTGCTCGCAAGCACGCGGTCAATCAGACCGGACTTCCCGTGCGTCTTAGTATTCCACTCATCCATCGCGTCGAGGATTGACTTGTCCTGATGGATCGCGATCACCGGTCCCTCGTGAATCACATTCAGCTGCGCGTCCGTGATGATGGCCCCGAGCTCAATAATCCGGTTCACCTCGGGCTGCAGGCCCGTCATTTCAAGGTCAATCCAGATGAGGTTCGTTTCAGAGAAGAGCGGATCCCGCTTCGTATCAGTCATTTGCATTCCTTTTTACCAAACACGCGGCGGCCGTCTTCCGGACCGCGGTCTGTCATTTTCGCACTTTGCGCGGATCGCCGCCGGAATTCTATTTGCAGCTCCGCCGTTTCCGGGGTATGTTTGCAGAATCAATCACAAAGGATCCTACATGGCCCGACCCGCAAAACCCAAAAAATCCGCCGCTTCCGAGTCCCTGCTGACGGGACGCGTCACACGGAGCCACGGACGGCACCACTTCGTGCAGGGGCCTGACGGGGCACTCTACGAGGCCCACAGGCGGGGCCGGAAGGGAGACGTCGTGGTTGGAGACATGGTGCGCTACTCAGAACCTTCTGGCGGCGTTGTGGCGATCGAGGAAGTGCTTCCCCGCACGAGCCTCCTCTTCCGGAGTGACGAATGGCGGACCAAGGAGCTCGCGTCTAATATCGATCTCGTCGCGATTGTCTTCGCGAGCCGCCCGACCTTCAATCCGTGGTTCATCTGGAAGGCGCTCCTCGCCGCGACGAAAGCCGGCATCACGCCGATCGTGATCCGGAATAAAACGGACCTTGAAGAGGGGCGGGAAGAAGCGGACGCCGCTCTTCGGCAGCTTGAAGCCCTGGGATACGAAACCCTTTCCATTTCCGCGGGATCAAAGCCTGAAGAAGCAAAACCGATTCTCGAAACCCGTTTCGCGCATCACAAAACGCTTTTTGTCGGGCAGTCCGGCATGGGAAAGTCCACGATCCTCAATCTCCTCATTCCGGATGCCGGTGCTCGGACGCGGGAATTCTCCGAAGCACTCGACCTCGGGAAACAAACCACCACTGTCACCTGCTGGTACGACTATGGGGAAGACGGAGCCATTGTGGACTCCCCCGGGTTCCAGGAGTTCGGGCTTGAGCATCTCGATTTTGACGATGTGATTCTCGGGATGCCGGATATCCGGCAGTATGTCACGGGCTGCCGCTACTTCAACTGCCGGCATCTGAATGAGCCTCAGTGCGGTGTGAAGGACGCTGTGGCGCGGGGAGACATTGACCCAAAGCGTTACGAGTTCTACCGAGACACTGTGGAGCGCATACTGAAGCGCCCGAAGTACTGAGACTCCGGGCGGTTCTGAATTTCCTGCTTGGGCGCTGCATTACGCCGGCGCTACTTCTGGCACTTCGGGCAGTAGCGCGTGCCGCGTCCCGCGATCTTTGTCAGCTGGATCTCGGTTCCGCAGACCGTGCAGGGTTCGCCGTCACGGCCATACACCCGGAGATTCTCCACGTTTCCGCCTTCATGCCCGGCCCCATCGAGGAAATCCCTGAAGGTCGTGCCGCCGGCCTCAATCGACCCCAGCATCACGGACCGGATGGCCTCGCAGAGCTTCGCGGATTCCGCCTTGGTTACCCGGTCCGCGTGTCTTGAGGGCCGGATGCCGGCAAGAAAGAGCGCCTCATCCGCGTAGATATTCCCGACCCCGGCGACCACCGTCTGATCCAGAATCACCGCTTTGACAGCGCGGGAGGTCCCTTTCAGCTTCCGGTAAAGATAGTCCGGCGTAAAAGCGTCCCCGATCGCGTCGGGGCCGAGCGTGTCGTACCTCGAAATTCCGGTCTTCCCTTCGCTCGGAATGATCCAGAGGTCGCCAAGCGTCCGGACATCCCCGTACGTCAGTTTCCCGCGCTCAAGGCTGAACCGGATCCGGGTATAAGGCGGATCCGGAAGCGACTCATCCTCCTGAAACACGAGACGCCCCGTCATCCGGAGATGCACCATGAGGCTCTCCGGACCATCCAGCCTCAGAATCAGATACTTCCCCTTCCGGTCAGCGGCCCGGAATACCCGGTCCGTGAGAGTGCGTCTGAAGGCGTCTTCCGTCCGGTTCTTGATGAGACGGGGAAGATCCACCGTCACCGCCGTGATTCTGTCCCCGGGAAGCTTGGTGTCAAGGTAGCGTCTTACGGTTTCAACTTCTGGCAGTTCCGGCATTCCGATTCTCCTATCAGAAAAGAAAAAGCGATCAGTCCTCTTTCTTCGGCACAAGCGACGTGAAAAGCCCGGTGCCCATCGCGTTCTGGGGCTTTGCCTCATCCACCTTATCCAGCTGCTCCGCGATCTTCGCGCGGGCTTCGTCCACTTCCAGACGGTCCTCCGCCTCTTCCTTCACGGAGTCATTCGCAACCTTGAGGAAATCCGGAATAAAGATGTCAGACTCGGCGATATCGCCCTCTTCCACCAATTCCACGCGCATCACCTGGATCTCAAAGCGGAGCGTCCAGCCGGCGTAGGGGTGATTGCCGTCGAGCACCGCCATGCCGCCGCCGACATCCGTGATGATGTAGCCGCGCCCGTCATCCACCGGCACGCCGGGGATATGCGAGAACCGCATGCCTTTCTTCGGATTCTCGACCCCAAGCTTATCGACCGGGACAAGGTGCACGAGGTTTTCATCAAAATCCCCGAAGCTCTCCTCAGGTTCGAGCACGAGATCAAAGCGATCTCCTTCCTTATGCTTCAGAAGCGCCTGATCCATGCGCGGGAAAACGTCTTCCGCCCCGGCCCGCAGCGTCACGCCTTCCTCTCCCGTCTGATCGACGATATGGTCCCGGAGATCCCAGACCGTGACGAATACGGTGACGAGATCACCCTTTTCAATCTTCTTAGTCATTCTTTCCTGATTTCCTATTCTTTCCGCCGAAGGTTCAGGCGGCATCCGATGCGTTATTTCTTCTCTTCTGAATCCCGGCTTCCGACTTCATGCATCACCGATCCCTCGCGGGCATTCTCAGTCAGACGCCTGAGGAGTCTCGGGTCATTGATTTTCAGCAGTCCTTTCGGATTTTCGCCCCAGGCGTTCTCCCCCGCGCGGCTTTCCGTGATGAGAAGCGGAATAAAACCGATCGGGAAAAGCGCGAAAACGAGAATCGCCCAGAAGCCCGAGTGCGACATGTCGTGAAGGCGGCGAGCGGTCGCGCAGACCGCGAACCAGAGACCGATCGCGATCAGACCGCCCCCGAGCATCGGGGAGGCCCCGGACCGGAGCCCAAGCCACGCCGCCGCGAAGCCCGCCATCATAACAGCGAGCCAGAGTGCGAGTGCGCCTCCGAACCGGGCGCGTGTGAGACGCCCTGCGGTGGTCCAGGCGGCAATGTCCTTCAGTAACGGCGTTTCAGATAAAAGCGCCACAGAGAGAATCCTCCAGAATTACATAGAAAAAGGCGCAGCGAAGCCTCTTCTCACCCCAAATGCCCGGATGAGGAAAGGCTTCCCGCGCCCTTCAGTGGATCAGCCGGGAGGGAATTCTGTCCTTCGGACAGACTCTTCCCTCGCTCTGCCGATCAGCGGGTCTGTTCGCCAAGAAGCGTCAAAATCTTCGGCGCAACACCGGTCGTATCCGGACCGCCATTCGCGTTCAGCACGGTCACCCGGGTCTGATTGCCTTCGTCCGTCAGTTTGATCTGATAGGTCGGCGGTTCAACCGTCTTCGTCTGGCTGAAGAGGTTCGTGAAGAAGCCCTGTTCGCGCTTCTTCTCGGCTTCGTACGTCGGATCCAGATACTTCACGAGGAACCAGCCCTTCGTGCGGTCGCGGTCAGACACGGTGAAGTTCATGCGGTCAATCGCGAGGGCCGTACGACGCCAGGCGTGATCGAACGGTTCCTTGATGATGATCGCGGCGGCCTTGCCATCCGCGCCATTCACGATTTCGCTCTTATAGACCGGAGCCGCGGCCTTAGCGGCTGCCGTCCCCGCGGTCTTCTCAAGCGCTGCCTGCTTCGTCGACGGGAGATCCGCCTTCTTCAGATCGGGGTTGAACTCAGACTCAATCTTCTGAGCGAGCTTCGTCGCCATTTCGGCTTCAAGCTGCGGGTCACGCGGACCCGGCTGCCACACCGTCTGGTCGCCCTGATTGCCCTTCACCACTTCCACCATCGAGCGGTGCGTGATGTAGACATCCGTCGACCCATCCGGATTCCGTTCGAGGCGGCAGCGGTACTGATCACGCTCACCGGTCGAATAGACGGCGTCAATCAGCTTACCGAGCGTCGCGCGGATGATGTCCTGCGGGAGACGGGCCTTGTTTTCAGCCCATTCCGTTTCGATGTAACCGGTCTTCGGATCCTGATTCTTGATCGTGAGGCCGACAGAAGCCCAGAAGTCCTGCACCACGGGCCAGAGCTGCTGCGCCGGCACCTGGGTGTGGACCCAGCGGATATCGCCGTCACGCATCACCTTGGCGGTCACGGTTTCGGGGAGCACAGTCGACTGAGCGGCAGAGGTGCGGTTCGCGGCCGCGGCCTGCTGCCCCTGCTGCATGCTGCTCGCCGACACGTCACGCGTCCGCTGCGGGACGTTATAGAGGTTATCGTGCGGAACCTGGGAGAGATCCGGCGGAACTTCAAGCGGCGCGCGCGAGTTGCTTGACTCGTACTGAACCTTGTCGTTCGTGAACTGGGCACCGAGGTAAGAACAGGCGCTCAGGGCAACCGGAGTGACAGCAAGCACTGCAACACGCAGTAATTTCATCTTCATAACAGAATCCAAAAACCTCTTTTTACCGGGCAGCCTGTGCGAGAGATCTCTCAGACGGCCGCCCGGGGCGAGTCAAAAAGTAGTGAATTAAATGAGCCCGGCAGAAGCGAGCGCCGCCTCGACCTTCTTCTGACCCGCGGGAGTGAGCCAGGTGAGCGGGAGACGGATACCGGCCGGAATCTTCCCCATGCGGTTCAGAGCCCACTTCACCGGAATCGGGTTCGATTCGCAGAAGAGCTCCTTATGAAGCGGGAGGAGACGGTTGTTGATCGCGCGGGCCGTGGCGATGTCGCCCTTAAGCGCCGCCTCAACCATTTCATGCATCAGCTTCGGAGCGACGTTCGCGGTCACCGAGATCACGCCCTGGCCGCCTGCGAGCACGAGAGCGAGAGCCGAGTCATCGTTACCGGAGTAAAGCGCGAAGTCCTTATCCTTCGGAAGCGCGGCAAGCAGCGCCTCAGCCCGGGCGAGGTCACCCGTCGCGTCCTTCAGGCCGACAATGCCGGGAACCTCAGCGAGGCGCAGCACGGTGTCGTTCGTCATATCGCGGCCCGTACGGCCCGGAACGTTATAGAGGATCACCGGCAGCCCGCCCTCTCGCGCCACGGCGGAGAAATGCTGGAAGAGACCTTCCTGCGTGGGCTTGTTGTAGTAAGGGACCACCTGCAGGGAATACTGAGCGCCGACTTCAAGCGCTTCACGCGTTAGGCGGATCGCTTCAGCCGTGCTGTTCGCGCCGGTACCGGCGATCACGGGAACGCGCCCCGCGACAGCCTCAACCGCGGCCTTCACCACCGCCGTATGTTCCTCAAAGGAGACCGTCGGGCTTTCGCCTGAAGTTCCCATCGAAACGATGGCGTCAGCTCCCTCGCTCACCTGCCAGTCAATCAGCTTCTGATAGCAGTCATAGTCAATAGAACCGTCATCCCGCATCGGGGTCGCAATCGCAACCAGAGCACCAGTAATCATGTTTTCTGACCTTTTGTTTCAGAACTGCCTCCGCTTCCGTGTCGGGTCACTCCCGAGAGCCGTCCGGAGACATCGATTGGGTGATTTTAAAGCAAAGTCCTCATACTTTCTTCTAGGGGAAAGCGGCGAGCGGAAACCGCTCAGCCTCCCCGTCGTCCTTCTCCCGAACGGCCACAATCCGTTCGACAAAGGAGTTCGCGGCCCGCCCTTCCTCAAACGCCGTCACGGTGAGCGGGGAAACCAGCGTGAGGAGCTCGCCTGACTTCAGCCAGTGATCCGGATTCGCGGGTTTCCCATTCGCCTCGGCGTGCGCCTTCGTGAACGTCTGATAGATCAGGACGCCGCCCGGGGCGAGATGCCGCACGAGTTCCGGGAAAAGCGGACGGTTCAGGTAATTCACCACGATGATGCCGGAGAAGAGCTCGTCCCCGAGGGGCCACGATCCCGTCTCAAGATCCGTCTTCCGGAACTCAATCTCAGGGAACCCGGACGCGCGGAGCGCGAAGTCATCATCCCGGTCCACTGCGAGCACCGGGTAGCCGTAGAGCGCCGCGAGCACCGAGTGCCGCCCCAGACCGCACGGGGCATCAAGCACCCGGCCGCCGTCCCGCGGAATCGCGGGAAGAAAGCGGGTAACCCAGGAAGAAACCGAAGGGAGTGATCCGTTTTTTGCCGTCGTCATGCTGCGAAATGCTCCTTACCGAACCGCGTCATCAGAGACCGATGAAGAAATTCACGACCGCGCGGCCGAACGCCACAAGCGGCCCCGTGAAGAATCCTGCGCCGCCCACAAGGCAGAGTGCGAGGACAATCCACATTCCATAGGGCTCAATCCGATCGAGATACTTCCCGACGCTCCAGGGGAGAATGCCGACCGCGACGCGCCCGCCATCGAGCGGCGGGATCGGGATCAGGTTGAAGGCCATGAGGAAGATATTGATGCTGATGCCGTAGACCGCCATCTGAAGGAAGAACTGCTCCTGGACTCCGGCAATCACGAGAAGCTTCAGAATGATGCCCCAGATCACGGCCTGCAGGAGATTGCAGCCCGGGCCCGCGAGCGCGACCCAGATCATGTCGCGCTTCGGATTGCGGAGTGCACCGAAATTCACCGGCACGGGCTTCGCCCAGCCGAAGATGAAGCCGACACCGCCCGCCGCGGCAGAGCCCGCGAGCATGATGAGCGGCAGAATGATCGTGCCGAAGGGGTCAATGTGCTTCGCAGGATTCAGCGTCACGCGCCCCATCATCCACGCCGTGTTGTCGCCGAACTTCCGGGCGGCGTAGCCATGCGCGGCTTCATGCATCGTGATCGAGAAAATCAGCGGAATCGCGCAGACCGCTATGAGTTGAATGATCGAATTCATGGTACAGAGAAGTCTAACAGCGGGGCAGGAAAATCCGGCTCCGCTGTCTGCGTAAAATTGATTGCAGTTTGTTGCAGGAATGAGGGCAGCGCGTGCCCCCGTCTCCTAGAGAATACCCGCAAGTGCCGGAAGATGCTTCCAGACGGGATCCAGATCCGCGGGGAGAGTGTGAATTTCACCGGGGCGCGGCCTTCCGCCCCCGATCGTATGGAAGTCGGACCCGAGGCTCGCGTAGAACCCATACTGGCGTGCGAAATCAGCGAGCATCGCTTCGGTTTCGGAACGCTGGCTCCCCGAGCAGACCTCAATTCCGAGGCCCCCCGCTTCGTAGAATTCCTTCATAAGCTGACTGAGCGGCGTTGCTTCCGGAAGCTTATAGCGGCCCGGGTGCGCAAGCACCGGGATGCCGCCCGCGTTCAGGATGATCGAAATGCCTTCTTCAAGCGACGGCCACACCGTTTTGATGAACGCGGGGCAGCCGTCCCCGAGATAGACATCAAACGCTTCCTGAACGGTCTTCACGTAGCCATTCATCTTCATCCAGCGGGCGAAGTGGGCGCGCGATAGCGTCCCCTTCTTCGCCGCGAACCGGAGCGCGCCTTCGTAGGCGTCCGGGAACCCGAGTTCCCCGAGGCGCTTCCCGATATCTTTCCCGCGGTTCACACGCTTCTCCGCCACATCGGCGAAAACGCGCGCGAGCTTCCCGTCCTCATACCGGATCCCCAGCCCCACCACGTGGATCGAGCGCTCGTTCCAGAGTGTTGAGACCTCAATTCCAGGAACAAACGTGATGCCATGCTTCACGGCCTCGCTCTTCGCCTCCGGGAGTCCATCCACCGTATCGTGGTCTGTCAGCGCGAGGAGCTTCACCCCGCACGAGTCCGCGAGCGTAACGAGCTCCGCGGGCTTCAGCGTTCCGTCGGACGCCGTGGAATGCGTGTGAAGATCGGTTTTCATTTAAAAGCCTTACGTAGTGCGTGTGACTCGTTTATCTTAGGACATCGGCAGAAATCGGGGAGAGAAGCGCTATCCCCTTTTTGGATTTTGGGGAAAGTGATTAGGTACGGTTTTCATCTTCTCCCGCGTCGCTTGAAATTCCCCCTCTCCGCCCCCATATAAGGTTTTTAAGACTCATTGATTTCTCTTCTTTTCATAAGGGAAAAGGACACGGCAACGTATGTTTGACACGCTCGAGCACTTCTACTTTCCTAAGGCCAATGCACGTGGCAGCGCGATCCGTCTGCAGGAGACCTGGCAGACGATTCTGGAACGTCGCGCGTACCCAGAACCCGTGCAGCGTCTGCTCGGCGAAATGACGGCGGGAGCCGCGATGCTCGCGGGCTCCATTACGTTTAACGGCCCGGTGCTGCTCGAGATCGCGGGTGACGGCCCGGTGCGTCTCGCGATGGTGGAAGTGAAGCCAGATCTCGGGATCCGCGCCGTGGTGCGGCTGAATGAATCTGAAGCGGATAAGATCCGCCCGGATTCTGACCTCAACTCGCTCGTCAACGCTCACGGCAAGGGCCGCTGCGCGCTGACGCTTGTGCAGCCGGACCCCTCACTCAGAAGCCAGAGCTACCAGGGGATCGTCGACCTCGCGGGGTCAAAGACCGTGGCTGAGGCGCTTTCCGCTTATATGACGCAGTCTGAGCAGGTGGAGACCCGGATGTGGCTGTCGTCTGACGCCACTGCGGCCTCCGGCCTGATGCTTCAGAAGGTCGCGGCGGAAGGCGGCAAGGGCACGGACCCGGACTTTGATCCGGAAGACTGGAACCGGGTGCAGAAGCTCGCCGAAACGGTGACCCCGGATGAGCAGCTGAAGCTTGAACCGCGTGAAGTCCTGAAGCGCCTCTTCTGGCAGGAGAATCCGCAGATGGGAACGCCGAAAGCGCCGAAATTTGAGTGCGGCTGCTCACGTGACCGCGTGGGCGGCATGATCCGGGCGCTTGGGGAAGAAGATGCTCTCGCGCTCGTTGAAGAGCAGGGAAAGATTGAAGTCACCTGCGAATTCTGCGGGAAGACCTACGTGTTTGACCCGATCGACGTTCATCAGCTTTTCGATGAGCACGCGGCAAAGGGCACCGAAACCCGTCACTGAGTTCTGTCTCTCTGACTAAAACAATGGGCAGGAATTCCAAAAGGAATTCCTGCCCATTTCTTTTCCTGCGTCCGGTCTGAAGCGAAGCGGAAAGCTACTTCTTCTCCGGCTTCTTCTGAGTCTTCGCCGCACCGCCCTTCGAGTCGAGGGGATCATGCGCCGCGAACGCCTCAGGCTCCACAGCAGGCGCGTCGTCCGTTTCCGTCGGATTCGCTTTCTCAAGCGCCCGGCTTTCCGCCTTCACGGCCTCAGCCGCACGCGCCGCCTCTTCCGCTGCCTGCTTCGCCTGCTCTTCAGGCGACGCCTTCACGCGGAAAAGCACTTCGCCGTTCCGGACCATATAGAGCTCACGACGCGCCCGCTCCTCGATAGCGGTCGTGCCTTCCTTAAGAGACCGGACTTCGGCGACCAGCGCCTCGTTCTCAGTCTTCTCGTGCTCGATATCCTGCTTCGCCTCGACGAGCTTATGCTCGAGCTCCCCGACGTGAAACCACCCGCCCTGGCCGAACCAGAGCGGTTTCTGAATCAGGATCGCGAGAGCCCAGACAGCGACGGCGAGCCAGATGCGCCACTTACGCATGCTGCGATTGCCTCAGAAAACGCTTTCCGTTTTAGATCGAGAAAGCCTTGCGGCCCGGATACACGGCGGCTTCACCGAGGCGTTCTTCGATACGGAGGAGCTGGTTATATTTCGCCATGCGGTCAGAGCGCGACATCGAACCGGTCTTGATCTGGCCGGCATTGAGGCCGACCGCGATGTCGGCGATCGTGGAGTCCTCGGTTTCGCCGGAACGGTGCGACACCACTGCGGTGTAGCCCGCGCGGTGAGCCATGCGGATCGCTTCAAACGTTTCGGAAAGCGTGCCGATCTGATTCACCTTGATGAGGATCGAGTTCGCGACCCCCTTTTCAATACCTTCAGCGAGGATCTTCGGGTTCGTGACGAAGAGGTCATCGCCCACGAGCTGAACCTTCTTACCGAGCGCCTGCGTGAGCTTCGCCCAGCCTTCCCAGTCGCCTTCCGCCATGCCGTCTTCGATCGAGATCACGGGGTACTTCTGGACCCAGCCCTCAAGCACCGCGATCCACTCTTCAGCGGTGAAGGTCTTGCCCTGCTTCGTGAGGGTGTAGAGGTTCTTTTCCGCGTCATAGAACTCGGAGCTCGCGCAGTCGAGACCGATCGCGATATCGTCGCCCGGACGGAAGCCGGCCTTCTCAATCGCCTCAACGATCAGCTCAATCGCTTCCTCGTGGCTCGAAAGAGCCGGAGCGAAACCGCCTTCGTCACCGACCGCCGTGCTCATGCCGCGGCTGTTCAGGATCGACTTCAGGGCGTGGAACGTCTCAGCGCCGTAGCGGACCGCTTCGCGGAAGGTCGGAGCGCCGAGCGGAATGATCATGAATTCCTGCAGATCGAGGTTGTTATTCGCGTGAGCGCCGCCGTTGATCACGTTCATCATCGGGACGGGGAGCGTCACAGCGCTCGTGCCGCCGAAGTAGCGGTAGAGCGGAAGGCCGGACTCTTCAGCAGCGGCGCGGGCAACCGCCATGGAAACGGCGAGAATCGCGTTCGCGCCGAGACGGCCCTTGTTCTCCGTGCCATCGAGCTCAATCATCGTGCGGTCGATGTAGCTCTGATCCGACGCCTCAATCCCGAGCACCGCGTTCGCGATGTCTTCGTTCACGTGACGGACGGCCTCAAGCACCCCCTTGCCGCCGAAACGCTTCGGATCCTTGTCGCGGAGCTCGATCGCTTCGCGGATGCCGGTCGACGCGCCGGACGGAACCGCCGCGCGGCCCATCACGCCGGACTCAAGCCACACATCGCATTCAACGGTAGGGTTGCCGCGGGAATCGAGAATCTCACGGCCGACAACATCAACGATTGAACTCATGTTCTTTCCTTCCTTTTCTGCAGAAATGCCAAAGACAAACTAAAGCCGGGCGCTTCGCCCGGCCTCTTTTTTTTATGAGAACTGCTCTTCGAGGTACATGCCCGGCTGCTTCACGACGCGGTCAATCGCGGTAAGCGTCGCGAGAAGCTCCGGCATCCGTCCGAGCGGCACGGAGTTCGGGCCGTCGGAAAGCGCCTTTTCAGGGTTCGGATGCGTTTCCATGAAGATGCCGGCGACACCCACGGCCACAGCCGCGCGGGCAAGCACCGGAACGAACTGGCGTTCGCCGCCTGAGCTCGACCCCTGGCCGCCCGGGAGCTGCACGGAGTGCGTGGCGTCAAACACCACGGGGCAGCGCGTTTCACGCATGATCGCGAGCGACCGCATGTCGGAAACGAGGTTCCCGTAACCGAACGACGCGCCGCGCTCGCACACCATGAAGCGGTCTTCCGAGAGACCGGCTTCCGCCGCGGCAAGCTTCGCCTTTTCAACCACGCGAGCCATATCGTGCGGGGCAAGGAACTGCCCCTTCTTGATATTCACGGGCTTCCCGGACTGGGCCACCGCGCGGATGAAGTCGGTCTGGCGGCAGAGGAACGCGGGCGTCTGGAGGACATCCACGACACAGGCCACTTCGGGGACTTCCGCCTCGGTGTGGACGTCTGTCAGCACCGGAACGCCGACCGTCTCACGGACCTTCTCGAGGACGGCGAGGCCCTTTTCGACCCCGATCCCGCGGAAGCTCGTGGCGGACGTACGGTTCGCCTTATCGAAACTCGCCTTGAAGATGTAAGGGATCCCGAGTTTCTCCGTGATCTCCTTCATGCGGAACGCGATATCGAGGCAGAGCGCTTCGCTCTCAATCACGCAGGGACCTGCGATCAGGAAGAACGGGCGGTCAACGCCGACTTCAAATCCGCAGAGCTTCATTCAGCCTTCTCCTCAGCCGTCGCCTTGCGGTCACGCTCAGCGATGGCGGCCTTCACGTAAGCCGTGAAGAGCGGGTGTCCTTCACGCGGGTTCGACGTGAATTCCGGATGGAACTGCACACCGATGAAGAACGGGTGATTGTGGATCTCCATGATCTCGGGGAGATGATCCTTCGGCGTACGGGCCGCGATCACCATGCCCTTCTCCTCGAACTGGGAGACGTAGGAGTTGTTCACTTCATAGCGGTGACGATGGCGTTCGGCCACGTGGTCACCATAGATCGAATGAGCGAGGGTGTCGGCTTCCACCGGGCACTCCTGACGGCCAAGGCGCATCGTGCCGCCGAGGTCGGAGTCTTCGTCGCGGTGCTCAACCTTGCCGGTGCGGTCATGCCACTCGGTGATGAGGGCGACAACCGGATGCGGCGTATCGACATCGAACTCGGTCGAATTCGCGCTGCCGAGACCGCAGACGTGACGGGCGAACTCAATCACCGCGCACTGCATGCCGAGGCAGATACCGAGGAACGGGATCTTGTGGGTGCGGGCGTATTCGATCGCCTTGATCATACCTTCAACGCCGCGCTTGCCGAAGCCGCCCGGAACGAGGATGGCGTCAACGCCTTTGAGGCACCCGGTGCCGTTCTCTTCGATGTCAGTCGAGTCGACGTACTTCACCTTCACGTGGGTGTCCGTCGTGATGCCGGCGTGGATCAGGGCTTCATTCAGCGACTTGTAGGAGTCAGCGTAGTCGACATACTTCCCGACCATCGCGATCGTGACAGAGCCGTTCTGCGGCTCCATATAGCGGTGAACGATGTTCTTCCACTGGCTGAGATCAGCTTCCTTCGCCTTGATGCCGAGCTTCTCGCAGACGATATCGTCGAGGTGCTGCTCATGCAGAATCAGCGGCACTTCGTAAATCGTCTTCGCGTCGTACACCGAGATCACGTGATCCATCGGGACATTGGAGAAGAGGGAAATCTTCGCGCGCTCGTTTTCAGGAATCGGGCGGTCCGCGCGGCAGAGGAGCACGTCAGGATACACGCCCTCTTCACGCAGCTTCTGCACCGAGTGCTGGGTCGGCTTCGTCTTCAGTTCGCCGGCGCTCGCGATGTAGGGGCAGAGCGTGAGATGCATGAAGCAGGTGTTATTGCGGCCGACGCGGAAGGAGAGCTGACGGATCGCTTCAACGAACGGCAGGCTCTCGATATCGCCCACCGTGCCGCCGATTTCGATCACCGCCACATCGGGGTGGCCGTCAAGCGAATTACGGACGCCGCGGAGGATGAACTCCTGGATCTCGTTCGTGATATGCGGAATCACCTGCACGGTCTTGCCGAGGTACTCGCCGTGGCGTTCCTTGTGGAGCACGGACTCGTAGATCTGGCCGGTCGTGAAGTTATTCGTCTTATGCATCTTCGTGGAGATGAAGCGCTCGTAGTGGCCGAGGTCAAGGTCGGTTTCCGCGCCGTCTTCCGTCACAAAAACTTCGCCGTGCTGGAACGGGGACATCGTACCCGGATCCACGTTGATGTACGGATCAAGCTTGATCATCGTCACCTTGAGTCCACGGGATTCCAGGATGGCAGCGAGGGAAGCCGCAGCGATTCCCTTGCCGAGAGAAGAAACAACACCGCCAGTCACAAAAACGAATTTGGTCATCGTGCTCTCACGAAAAGATGAAGAACTTTAACCCGTCAAATTATAAAGGAGGCGATCTCCCATTTGGAGCTCGCCCCCATCACGAATTTGCGGATTGAGTCAGGAAAAAACAGGAAATTATACGCAATTCAACGATCAAAGCGAATGCGGGGATCCGGGTGGATCTCGCAGGCATCCCATTCGGGCTGTATCGACACGTGGTCAATCCCGAATTTCTCGGCCATCTGATGCCGGATCGCGTCGAGCACCGTGGGCCAGTGATCGGGGTCCGGAATGTGGACATGAGCCTGGATCGCGGAGTGTCCCGGAGCCATCGTCCAGACGTGAAGATCGTGCACCCGCATGACACCTGGGACCGCGGCGATCGCGTCACCCACCGCTTCATACTCCACGCCTTCCGGCACGGCGTCGAGCAGCACCCGGGTCGACTCTTTGAAGATCCCGATCGTCGCGCGGATGAGGAGGCAGGCCACAATGATGGAGAGCAGCGGGTCCACGATCGTGGGGCCGCCCATCCAGACGATGAAGCCCGCGAGAATCGCGGAGACGGAGCCGAGGAGGTCGCCCATCACGTGAACGAGCGCCGCGCGCGTATTCACGTTCTTCTTATCGCGGGAAAGCGACCAGGCAACGCCGACATTCACGATGAGGCCGATCGTCGCCACCATCATGACGGAGCCGCCTGAGACCGGCTCCGGATTCATCATGCGTTTTCCGGCTTCAATCACGATCCAGACGATCACGCCTGACATCACGATGCCGTTCACGAACGCCGCAAGCGCCTCAAGCCGCCCGTGGCCGAACGAGTGATCCTCGTCCGCTCCGTGACGCGAAAAGATATTCGCGACGAGCGCGAAGAGGAGTGACATGGAGTCTGTCACCATGTGACCCGCATCCCCCACCAGGGCGAGTGAGTTTCCGAGCCACCCCGCGACGAGTTCAATCGCGGAGAACCCGAGCGTCAGCGCGATCGCGAACCCGAGAACCGAGGTCTTTACCTTTTCCCCGCTGTGGTCGTAAATCGAGTCGCCCGCTTCGTGCGACGAGTAAGGTTCCGTCTGGCGGTGAAAGACAGCAGCCATGGTGACCTCCTTTTCCGTAGTTCAAAAATCAGAGAAACGCCCCTTGGGGAGCATTCTCCTCAAGGGGCGCTGAAGAATCAAGCGACCGGCAGGGGAAAAGCCCCGGCCGGTAACTGATCCGGGATTACTTGGAAGACTTCTCGTCCGCCTTGCCGCCAGTCAGCATCGGGGCCATGGAGCCCGCGCCGCCCGCGAGCAGACCCTGCTTCGCGTAGATGCCGAGCTTCGCGCGGGTGTCGACGATGTCGAGATTACGCATCGTGAGCTGGCCGATACGGTCCACAGCCGTGAACATCGAGTCACCCTTCTCCATCGTGAGACGTTCGGGTTCGTAGGTGAGGTTCGGGCTTTCGGTGTTGAGGATCGTGTAGTCGTTGCCGCGGCGGAGTTCAAGCGTCACTTCGCCCGTGATCGCGCGGGCAACCCAGCGCTGAGCGGATTCGCGCAGCATGATCGCCTGGCTGTCGAACCAGCGGCCCTGATACAGCAGGCGGCCGAGGCGGATGCCGTTCACGCGGTACTGCTCGATCGTGTCTTCGTTATGGATGCCGGTGACGAGGCGCTCGTAGGCGATGTGGAGCAGCGCCATGCCGGGGGCTTCGTAAATACCGCGGGACTTCGCTTCGATGATGCGGTTCTCGATCTGATCGGACATGCCGAGACCGTGGCGGCCGCCGATGCGGTTCGCTTCGTACATCAGCTTCACGAGATCCGTGAACTCAACGCCATTCAGGGCGACCGGGCGGCCTTCTTCAAAGCGCACCGTCACCGTTTCCGGCTTGATCTCAACCGACTCATCCCAGAAGGCGACGCCCATGATCGGGTCGACAATCTTCATGGAGGAGTTGAGGTGCTCGAGGTCCTTCGCTTCGTGCGTCGCGCCGAGCATGTTGGAGTCGGTCGAATAGGCCTTCTCAGCGGACATGCGGTAGCTGAAGCCTTCGGCCTGCAGGAACGCGCTCATTTCAGCGCGGCCGCCGAGTTCAGAGATGAACGTCGTGTCAAGCCAGGGCTTGTAGATCTTCAGATTCGGGTTCGCGAGGAGACCGTAGCGGTAGAAGCGCTCGATATCGTTGCCCTTATAGGTCGAACCGTCGCCCCAGATGTTCACGCCATCCTCACGCATCGCGTTCACGAGCATCGTGCCCGTCACAGCGCGGCCGAGAGGGGTCGTGTTGTAGTAGGTCTGACCTGCGGTGGTGATGTGGAAGGCGTTCGCCTGGATCGCCGCAATGCCTTCGGCAACAAGCTGCGGACGGCAGTCGATCAGGCGGGCCTTCTCGGCACCATACTCCATCGCGCGCTTCGGAATGGACTCGTAGTCGTTTTCGTCAGGCTGGCCAAGATTGGCCGTGTAGGCGTAGGGAAGAGCTCCCTTCTTCTTCATCCAGTGCAGGGCGCAGCTGGTGTCGAGACCGCCGGAGAACGCAATGCCGACCTTCTGGCCGACCGGAACGCTTTGGAGAATAGTTTGTGACATTGACGTATCAGAAATTGTTTCCGGCTCAGCCGTGAGCCGGACATGGACAGGAAACGGAGACGGCGATCTCCGTCATATGCTTAACCTTTTCATTATCACCGGAATCCCCAGCCGAGTGTTAACGGAGCCGTCATTTTTTTGGGATCCCGGGATGAGCCGGAACGCTAGCGCTTGATCCCGGTCCGTTTTTCTAGGCACTTTTCCGCACGGAAGAGAGCCCCAATCGTTTTCGCGTCGTCGATTTCGCCGGTTTCCGCCATCCGGACCGCTTCCTCAAACGGGATCCAGGCAAGGTCTAGGAACTCACCCGGGTCGAGATGCCGGCTCCCTTTCCGCGGGTTCTCGGCGAGGTAGAGCGAAATCACTTCGTTCGAGTACCCGATCCCGGGGCAGATCGTGCCAAGCGGCGTCCACGTATCCGAGGCGTACCCCGTCTCTTCCTCGAGCTCACGCGCGGCGCAGAGCGCGGGATCCTCCCCCGCCTCAAGCTTCCCGGCGGGCACTTCCCAGAAGGCGCGTCCGAGCGGATACCGCCACTGACGCTCGAGCAGGATCTTCCCCTCCTTCAGGAGCACCACCGCGGCGGCTCCCGGGTGACGAAGGTATTCGCGGGTCGACTCCCTCCCATCCGGAAGTTTCACCCGATCGCGGTACACGTGGAGCAGCCGTCCCTCAAACACCGCTTCTCCCGAGAGTCGTGACTCCCGGAGTTTTTCATCCTCTTCCTTCAGCCGGCTGCGATCCATACCGCGTTCTCCTCTTAAAAAGACAAAAGCCTGCGGGAACGCATCCCCCGCGGGCTCGAAAGAAAAAAGCCCGCAGGAAAGATTCCCTGCGGGCTAATTCTATTTCTTTTCCGATGCGGGCACCGAAGCGCCCGGCATCAGAGAACAGCCGACAAAACTGATTACTCAGCCTTCTCGACGTTCTTGCGGACGAGACGCTCGCGGATGCGGGCGGTCTTGCCGGCGCGGTCACGCAGGTAGTAGAGCTTCGCGCGGCGAACAGCACCGCGGCGCTTCACTTCCACAGCGCTCACGAGCGGGGAGTAGGTCTGGAACGTACGTTCCACGCCTTCGCCGGAAGAGATCTTGCGGACGGTGAAGGAGGAGTTGAGGCCGCGGTTGCGCTTGGCAATCACGACACCTTCATAGACCTGAACGCGGGTGTGGTCGCCGTCGCGGATCGTGACGGAAACAGCCACCGTGTCGCCGGGGCCGAAAGCCGGAATCTGCTTGTTGAGGCGGGCGATTTCTTCCTGCTCGAGGACTTCAATAATATTCTGTGCCACTTCTAAATCTCCAGAACCATCACTTCGTCATTTGGGTAATTTGTTGGTTGACGAAGTAGGATGGGTAAATAATTAAAGCGCGTCAGGCGGCATCGCCCTTTTCCGCGCTTTCCTTCATCCGGCGGACAATCTCGCGAAGCGACTTGAGGTCGTCCTTTGAAAGCGATCCGCAGGAACGTGCAATTTTAATCAAATCAGGGCGGTTCTTGCAAGTCGCTTCGAGCGCCTTATCGCGATTCCACCGATCCACCACGGCGTGGTTCCCCGAAAGCAGCACCTCCGGCACCGGTTTTCCGCGCCAGACTTCGGGCCGCGTGTAGTGCGGATAGTCCAGGAGCCCGGTCGAAAAGGACTCGTCCTCAGTCGAAAGCTCCTTGATCGCGCCCGGGATCCGGCGCACCACCGCGTCGATCAGGCAGAGCGCGGGAAGTTCTCCCCCCGAAAGCACAAAGTCCCCGATGCAGTACTGCTCATCCACGTAGTCCTCAAGGAACCGCTCATCGATCCCTTCGTAGCGGCCGCAGACGAGTGTCAGGGGGTCGGACGATGCCACCATGCGGGCAATATCCGCGTCTTCGAGCTTCTTTCCGCCCGGCGCGAAAGCGATCACGCGGCCGCGGTTTCCGCTCACGCGGATCCGGTCAATCGTCTTCGCGAGGGGATCGGCCATGAGGATCATGCCGGGGCCGCCGCCAAACGGCCGGTCATCGACCGTGCGGTGCGGGTCATGCGTTTCGTCCCGCGGGTTCCAGAGGTTCAGCGACCAGAGGCCGCGCTTCATCGCGCGGGCGGTGATCCCGGACTCCGTCACGGCTCGGAACATCTCGGGGAAGAGACTCACTACATCGAATCGCATCATGCTGCCGCCTTCCTCCCTTTTTTATGACCAGTCCACGTGCCACTCGACCTGGATCAGTTCCGAGTCGAGGTCGATATCGAGAACATACTCAGGGATCAGCGGAATGAGGTGACGCTTCGCTCCCTTCACGGCGAGGAGGCTCTGCACGCCGTTCGTTTCAAGCGTTTCTACCGTCCCGAGCTCTTCGCCTTCCTTATTCACGACGCGGCAGCCGATCAGATCCTCGTCCCAGAATTCGCCTTCCGGCAGCGGCGGGAAGTCCTCACGGTCGATCAGGATCGTGCCCTTCCAGTTCTGAGCCTCTTCAGGCGACTCACAGCCCTTCCACTTCGCGATCAGGCCCTTTCCGTGGGGCTTCACGCCTTCCACTTCAAGCGGCCGGGGTTCCGCGTCCCGCGGGCCCCTGAACCACCACTTCGTGCATTCCAGCAGCAGCTCTTCATCGGTTTCCGGCGCGACACGGATCCAGCCCTTAACGCCGTAAGGCGACAGCGACCGCGCGACTTCAATCAGATCAGCCATTCAAGCGTCCCCTGAAAATTCCAGACAAAAAAATAGACCCTCTTCTCCCAACGCCTAGATACCGGGTTAAGCACTCGCAGCGGCGAGACACGTAACACGCCGCAAAACCCGGACGTCAGGAGAAAAAGGGTCGATCAGAACCAGGAGCAGATGCCGGAAGGCAATCAGACAGCCGCTCCGCGCGGTTCTGAATCTGAAGCTCTGAGCCTTAAATTAGGCAGCGGCTTCTTCAGCGTTCTTGGCGTCAGCAGCAGCCTGAGCAGCGGCCTTCTTGGCAGCGTTCTTGGCGGCGGTGGCGGCCTTCGCTTCGGCGCTTTCCGGAGCGGCGAGAGCGACGCGGTTCTTGAACAGGCGGGCCACGGTGTCGCTCATCTGAGCGCCCTTGGAGAGCCAGTAGTTCACGCGGTCTTCTTCAAAGTGAAGACGGACGTCGGCACCGGCGGCAACAGGATTGTAGTAACCAAGACGCTCGATGGAGTGGCTGTCGCGACGCATACGGGAGTCGGTCACAACAACGTTGTAGAAAGGACGCTTCTTGGAGCCGCCGCGAGCCAGACGGATAACAACCATGCTAATTACCTCGTAACTTATCAAAAGTCAGTTGAAAATCAGCCGGTTCCTTCTTGGGTATGGACCCGGCTGACAAAAATAAATCGACCCGGCGCGTGTATGCGCACGAGTCAGGAACTTGGCATTTTATGCGAAAAGGAGAAACACTGCAACTCTCTGCCCCTCCGGGATAAACCCATTGGGACAAAGAGATGCGTCTCTTTCAGAGATCCTGCTTCAGGTCCCCTTTCGCTTCAGCTGCCGCGCGCTGAATCCCCTTGCGGTCTGGCTTTCCGGACCGGGTCTGGGAAATCTTCGGAACAAACACCGCGTGACGGGGCTTCCAGTAGGGAGAAAGCCCCTCACGCTTCAGAATGGCACGGAAGTCAGGGAGCGCGATCGGGTGATCGGACTCCACTTCCACGGTCACCGCGCTTCCGAGATCCTCGTCCGGAAGCCACGTGACCGCGAAGGGGACCGGCATTTCAGACCGGATCGCGTCCTCAAGCGCCTCAGCCGGCACCTTGATTCCGCCCGTATCGATCACGTTATCGACGCGGCCGAGCACCCGGAACTCCTTGCTCCCTTCAGCAAACTTCACGATATCGTTCGTCTCGATTCTCGGGACGTCGATCGCCGGAGCGCTGATCACGAGTGTCCCGCGGGAGGATTCGGAAAGCGTCACGCCGGGGAGCGGCTCGTACCAGGGGCGGGCCTTTGGGCCCGAGAGCGGCCGCAGCGCGACGTGCGAGAGCGTCTCCGTCATCCCGTAGGTGGACCAGACGTGATGCGGGAAGGTCTTCAGAATGGCGGCGAGCGTGTCGTCCGTCGCCGCGCCTCCGATGATGAGTTCCCGGACACCGCGCATCAGAGCTTCTTCCTTCGGGGTCTCGAGCGACGCCTTGACCTGAAGCGGGACGAGCGCCGCGAAAACCGGGGATTCCGTGAGCCCCTCAAAGGGGTGCCGCGACGGATCCTGAACGATCACGCGGAGCCCCGCGAGAAGCGCCCGGACCACCACCATCTGCCCCGCGATGTAATCCATCGGAAGGCAGAGGAGCGCGGTGTCACCCGCTTTGAGCCCGAGACGCTCTACCGTCATCCGGGCACTCGCGAGCATCGCGGTCTTCTTCGCGTGAATTTCCTTCGGTACGCCGGTGGATCCTGACGTATGAAGCACCACTTCAGGGTCCGGCCCGCACCAGTGAAGGCAGAACTCGAGGACCTTACGGATTTCGTCGTTCGTTTCCGTGCGGAGCGCCTCGCGGAACCCCTCCTCACCGGAAATCACGCGGCCGTTGATATCGATTGACTGAGGAAGCATCTTCACCTCCGATCCGCTTACGGAAGGCGGGGAGACTTGGAGAAGTCAGGCTTACGCTTCTCGAGGAACGCCTTTCCGCCCTCCTGGGCTTCGTCCGTCATGTAGTAAAGCATCGTCATGTCGCCCGCGAACTGCTGGAGACCGAGTTCACCGTCAAGCTCCGCGTTGAGGCCGAACTTCAGGAACCGGAGCGCGAGCGGGCTGTACTGCTGCATCTGCTTTGCCCATTCGACAGTCGTTTCCTCAAGCTTATCGAACGGCACCACGGTGTTCGCGAGCCCCATTTCGAGCGCTTCCTTCGCGCTGTACTGACGGCAGAGGAACCAGATTTCGCGCGCCTTCTTCTGACCCACGATGCGGGCGAGGTAGGACGCGCCGAGCCCCGCATCAAAGCTTCCGACCTTGGGGCCGGTCTGACCGAAAATCGCGTTTTCAGACGCAATCGTGAGGTCGCAGACCGTGGCGAGGACGTTGCCTCCTCCGATCGCGTAGCCATTCACCATCGCGATCACGGGCTTCGGAAGCGACCGGATCTGCTTCTGAACATCGAGCACGTTGAGACGCGGCACGCCGTCCGGGCCCACATAGCCGCCGCGGCCCTTGAAATGCATGTCGCCGCCCGAGCAGAAAGCCTTGTCGCCTTCACCGGTCAGCACCACGACTGAAATATCCTCACGCTCGCGGCAGATCGCGAACGCCTCTCCCATCTGGGCGACCGTCACGGGCGAGAAGGCGTTACGCACTTCAGGGCGGTTAATCGTGATCTTCGCGATGCCTTCAAAGAGTTCGAACCGGATGTCGGAATATTCCTTGATCGGTTTCCAGGCAAAAGTCATCTTCAGTTCCTCAAAAAAATGTCATGCAAAAAATCGGAAGGGGAGGCTGAGCTCAGGTAAAAAATAAGCTCAGCACTCCCCTTTCCGCGCCGTCCGGGAAAAACCAGGCGGCGCGCTAGTGTTCCTCAGCGGTTTTCCGCCGCTTGATAACGTTCGTCACACGGGCTGTGGAAACGAGGTCTCCCGCTTCATCGAAGAGATCCACGTTCCAGACATGCAGCCGGTACCCCGTGCGGAGCGCTGTCGCCCGGGCGGTCACAAGCCCTCCGACCGGCACCGCCTTCACGTGGTTCGCGCTCACATTGATGCCGAGCGGCATCGCGTCCTCTCCCGCGATACGGCGGGAGCCCGCGCCAGCCATCGTTTCCTCAAGCGCGAGCATCGTGCCGCCGGAGCAGTAGCCGTAAGGCTGCGCCACCGCTTCCGTCACCGTGAAGCGGGCCTCAACCTCACCCGGCTTCACTTCCGGCAGGATCTCAAACCCGAGCGTCTTCTGAAGTCCCACGGCTGCCACGCTCAGAGCGCCTTCGTGAGTTCTTCAACGGCCGAGGCGGCATCCGCGACGAGACCGTAATCCGCTACGTCGAAAATCGGAGCCTCAGGATCCTTATTCACCGCGACGATGACTTTCGACCCCATCATGCCGGCGAGGTGCTGCAGAGCGCCCGAGATACCGAAAGCGATGTAGAGATCCGGAGCCACGATCTTTCCGGTCTGACCCACCTGCCACTCGTTCGGGCAGAGGCCGTTATCAACCACGACACGGGTCGCGCCGATCGCGGCGCCGAGCTTATCGGCGAGCGCCTCAAGCGCCTTGAAACCGGCTTCACCGTCAAGACCCTGGCCGCCCGCCACCACGCGCTTCGCGGTGAGGAGGTCAGGACGGTCACTCTTCATGATCTCAGCGGAACGGAACGTGTTCTTCGCAAACGCTTCAACCGGAGCGAGGTCTTCGACAGAGGCCGCGCCGTCATCCGCCGCGGTTTCAAAGGACGTCGTACGGACCGAGGCGACAACCGGGGCGCCGGAGGTCTTCACCGTGGTGATCACACCGCCCGCGTAGATCGCGCGCTTGAAGGTCGAGGCATCGATCACGTCCGAGATTTCGGTAAGCGGCGAAACGCCGAGCTTCGCCGCGACGCGCGGCATCGCGGCGCGGTTCAGGAACCCGAGTGCGAAGAAGATATGGGTGTAATTGGACGCGACCGCGAGCACCTGGGAGGCAAGGGTCTCAGGGGACAGATGGTCGAGCGAATCCGAATCCGCCGCAAGAACGCGGGTAACGCCGTGGAGTTTGGCTGCTGCGTCAGAAGCCGCGCGGGCTCCCTTTCCGGCAATCAGAAGATCGACGTTTCCGTCGATACGGTTTGCCGCCGCGACGGCGGCACGGGTCGAAGAAGCGCGGAAGCTTCCCTCAGAAAAATCACTGACAACAAGAATCGACATTTCTATTCAATAGTTCCGAATGGGGTTAGAGGACCTTCGCTTCGTTGCGGAGCTTGTCAACGAGTTCCGCGACGCTGGAAACCTTGACGCCGGCCTTGCGGGCGGCGGGGGCTTCATACGCGGTGACCGTGAGCTTCGGCGCGGTATCGGTGCCAAGCGACGCGGCTTCAATCGTTTCAACAGGCTTCTTTCTCGCCTTCATCATGCTCGGAAGCGTCACATAGCGGGGCTCGGCAAGACGAAGATCTGCCGCGAACGCGGCCGGAAGCGTGAGAGCGCGGACTTCGGTGCCGTCACCCGTCTGGGAGCTCACGACGAGTGCGCCGTCTTCAAGCGCGATCTTATCGGCGTTCGGTCCGAACGGCAGATCAAGGAGCGCGGTCGTCATCGCGCCGGTCTGCGCGGCGTCATCATCGATCGCCTGCTTGCCGAACGCGATCACATCCGGATTCTCTTTCCCGATCACGGCCGCGAGGATGCGGGCCACGGCGAGCGGCTCAAGCGCCGCGTCCGTCTTCACATGAATGCCGCGGTCAGCGCCCATCGCAAGCGCGACGCGAAGCGTATCGACCGCCTTCGCGTCACCGATCGTCACGGCAACCACTTCGTCCGCCTTGCCGGCTTCCTTCAGCTGCACGGACGCCTCAACCGCGATTTCATCAAAGGGGTTCATCGAACGCTTGACCATGGGCTTCTTATCAATATCAAGCCCGCTGCCGTCAGGCAGAGCGTGGACCTTCACGTTGTAGTCAACAACTCGCTTTACTGCGACCAGCACCTTCATTATGAAAAAACTCCTTGCGCTTTCAGGGCGCTTCGGGGAGTTCCCGCGCGAAGCGCCTTCTGTTTAAGAGATGGCAGGAATTATAAAGGGACAGAAATCCGGGATCCGGATTAAAAAATGCGACTTTCGGCGTAGAACCATCCGTAACAGGGCGTCCCAAATATCAGGGTTCCGCGCCCACAGAGCCTTTTTAATCTGTCAAAATAAAAAGATGTTGCCGTGATCCGGATGTGAGCGGAAGTTCCGCGCTTTCCCGGCTATCCGCGGCCCGCCCGCTGCCTGTTCCTCCCGGAAGTTTTTCTGAGTGCGTTTACCTCCTTCCGGATGCTGGTCCTCGCCGCCGGCCGTGTCAGATTCGTGTTTTTCTCTTTTTGTTATCCAAGTAATCTCTTGAGGAGATATCCATGCTTTCTGATATTGAAATCGCGCATTCCGTCAAACTGAAACCGATTGAGCAGCTCGCTCACGAAATCGGTCTGACTGATGCCGAATTCGAACCCTACGGCCGCGACAAGGCAAAGGTTCACCTGAACCCGGAGCGTAAGCCCCACGGGAAACTGATCCTCGTGACGGCGACCTCCGGCATGCCGGCCGGCTCCGGAAAGACCACGACCTCGATCGCCCTCGCCCAGGGCCTCCGCAAGATCGGGAAGAATTCCTGCCTCGCGCTCCGCGAACCGTCTCTCGGCCCGTGCTTCGGCATGAAGGGCGGCGCGGCTGGCGGCGGCTACTCCCAGGTTCTCCCGATGGAGTCGATCAACCTCCACTTCACGGGTGACTTCCACGCGATCACCTCGGCGAACAACCTCCTCGCCGCGGTCCTTGATAACTGCCGCTACCGCGATCAGCTGAACATCAAGGAAATCACCTGGAAGCGCGTGCTCGACATGAATGACCGTCACCTCCGCTTCATCGTGACGGGCCTCGGCGGCTCCGCGAACGGCATTCCGGCGGAAACCGGTTTCGATATCACGGTGGCCTCTGAACTGATGGCCGTGCTCTGCCTCGCGAAGAATGAGGACGACCTCCGCGCCCGCATCAATAAGCTCGTCGTGGCGACGAAGAAGGACGGCACGCCGCTCACCTGCGGTGAAGTGGGCTGCACGGGCGCTCTGATGGCGCTGCTCCTCGAAGCGACGAAGCCGAACCTCGTTCAGACGATCGAAGGCGGCCCCGCTTTCATTCACGGCGGTCCGTTCGCGAACATCGCCCACGGCTGCAACTCGGTTGCCGCGACGGAAGCCGCTCTGACGGTCGGCGACTACGCGATCACGGAGGCAGGCTTCGGTTCTGAACTCGGTGCTGAGAAGTTCTTCGATATCAAGTGCCGCTCCGCTGACCTTCACCCGAGCGCCACGGTGCTCGTCACGAGCCTCCGCGCTCTCCACTGGCACGGCGGCGTGCCGCTTGCTGAGATCGGCGAAACGAATCCCGAGGCGCTGAAGAAGGGCCTCTGCAACCTCGATCACCACATCCGCAACATGCAGGCCTTCGGCCCGAACGTCGTGGTCGCCCTGAATCACTTCGCAAACGACGACGAGGCGGAAGTCGAAATCGTCCGCAGCCGCGTGAAGGAATTCGGCGCGCGGTTCGCGATTTCGGACGGTTTCGCGAAGGGCGGCGAAGGCGCGATGGATCTCGCGCGCGAAGTGGTTGCTGCGTGCGAGGGTGACCCGAAGCCGATCAACTTCGCGTACGAAGCGGACGCTCCGATTCTCGACAAGATCCAGTCAGTCGTCACCCGCTGCTACGGCGCGGATGGCTTTGATCTCTCCGAAAAGGCGAAGAAGGATCTGAAGCAGATTGAGGAGTGGGGTTTCGGCCGTCTTCCGGTCTGCATCGCGAAGACCCCGCTCTCCCTCACGCATGACGCGAAGCGCCTTGGCGCACCGAAGGGCTTCCGCATTCCGGTTGAGCGTCTGATCCTCAACGCGGGCGCTGGGTTCGTCGTCGTGACAACGGGCTCCATCCTCCGCATGCCGGGCCTCCCGAAGGCTCCGAACGCCTTCAAGATCGACGTGAAGAACGGCCAGATCACGGGCCTTTCCTAAGCGTCAAACCGTTTCAGACCGCCCCGCCTTCGGAAGGCCGGGCGGACTGAAAACCCTATAAAAAAACGGACCGCAGCTTTTGAACTGCGGTCCGTTTTTTGTATCCGGAAACTTTTTCTCAGCGATCCTGATTCTTCAGCTTCTCATCCGGATAAAGGAAGGGAATAGCGGCCTTCGTGTAGATCACGAGCGAATAGAGCGTCAGGATCACGGCGATCCAGATCAGCCAGGAGCCGATTCCCCCGATATTGATAGGACCGAGCGGGTCGTACCAGAGGAGCAGCGGAATCGACACCATCTGAGCGATCGCCTTCACTTTCCCGTACCAGTTCACCTTGGTGTGGGAGGAAGCGCCGATCTTTGCCATCCATTCACGGAGCCCTGTCACCGCGATTTCGCGACCGACAATGATGAGCGCGACAAGCATCCCGACGCGGTCGAGCGCGAGCAGCGCGATGATCGCCGCGCAGACAAGGAGCTTATCGGCGACCGAATCCAGAAACGCCCCCATCGGCGTGGTGAGATCGTATTTCCGCGCGATATAGCCATCGAGCGCGTCAGTGATGGCCGCCACGCAGAAAATCACGCACGCGATCACGTTCTGGGCATGCTGGCTGAGGAACGGAATATAAAAAACGCCGACAACGAAGGGGATGAGCGCGACACGGGCCCAGGTGAGCGCCATGGGCACGTTAAAGCGTTTTCTTTCCTTCGTGACGGAAGCGGTGGGGGAATTTGAATCCATTGGTACGACAAGAGCCTTTGCGAAAGAGCTGAATAACAACACGCGGGAACATTCTAGCGCTTTAAGGACGTGAAACTTCTCCTTTTCACGCGGATCGTCAGGCGGACGCCTCGCCGTGAAGGCTGAGATAGATCTTCTCGGCGAGCTTTTTCGAAATGCCGTCAACCGTTTCGATTTCCTCTACAGACGCGTTCTTAAGCCCCTTCATGCCGCCGAAACGGGCGAGAAGCCTCGAGCGGCGCTTCGCGCCGATCCCTTCGATATCCTCGAGCTGGCTCCGGTTCCGGGTCTTCGCGCGGCGGGCGCGCATCCCGGTGATCGCGAAGCGGTGGGCTTCGTCACGCACTTCGGCGACGAGCATCAGCGCGGCTGAATGCTCTCCGAGTACGAGCGGCGCACGGCCGCTGTCCTTCGGGAAGACAAGCGTTTCAAGCCCCACCTTGCGGCCTTCACCCTTAGCGACGCCGACGATATGCGAGGTATCGAGCCCCAGGTCCTCAAACACTTCTCGCGCCATCTCGACCTGACCGCGTCCGCCGTCAATCAGCACCACGGTCGGGAGCACCGCTTCGCCCCGGGACACGGGGAGGTAGCGCCGCGTCACCACTTCCTTCATGGCCGCGTAGTCGTCCCCTGCTTTCACGTCATCGATATTGAATCGCCGGTACTCCGAGCTATCCATTTTGAAATTCCGGAAGACGACGCAGGACGCGATCGTTGCTTCGCCTGACGTGTGGCTGATATCGAAGCACTCCATCCGGAAGTCCCTGAGATCGCCGCTCTCAGGCATCATGCCGAGGGCGTCCGAAAGCTGCTTCAGGCGCGCGGTTTCGTTCTGCTCGATCGCGAGGCGGCTCTCAAGCGCGATGCGGGCATTCGCCTGCGCCATCTCGAGCCACCGCTTTCTCGGTCCCTGCGGATCATGGATCACCGGGACCCGGCGTCCGGCGATTTCGGTGAGGAGAGAAGACATCTCTTCCGGATTCCGGGCGTCCGCTGTAATCACAAGCGTCGGCACGGGCAGATTCTCATAGTGATGCGACACAAAGGCTTCGAGCACTTCTCCCGGGTCCTCCGCCGCGGTGCCGCGCGCGAGTGTCGGGAAGAACGCCCGGTCACCGAGGTGCCGGCCACCCCGCACCATCGCGAGATTCACGCAGGCAGCGCCCGACTTGATATAAACCGCGAGAATATCGGCGTCCGTGTCGCCTCCTGTCGTCTCAACGGTCTGCCCCTCAAGGACCGTGGAAAGCGACGCGATCTTGTCCCGCGTCGCCGCGGCCGCCTCGAACCGCAGCTCAGAGGCTTCCTTCGCCATCTGGCTCTGCAGCTCATTCAGAATTTCAGAGCTGTTCCCCTCAAGGAACCGCTTCGCGCGCTTCACGTCCCGCGCGTAGTCTTCCGCTGAAATATTCCCGACGCAGGGCGCGGAACAGCGCCCGATCTGACCGAGGAGGCACGGACGCGACCGGTTCTGGAAGACGCCCTCCTCGCAGGTTCTGAGAAGAAACACCTTCTGCAGGATCGAGATGGAATTCCGGACCGCGGCACTATTCGGGAAGGGGCCGAAAAACGAGCTCTTCTTATCGACGCCGCCGCGGTAAAAACTGATCCTCGGGTATTCTTCATTCCCGATCTTCAGGTAGGGATAGGTTTTGTCGTCCCGGAAAACGATGTTGTACTTCGGGTCAAGCGACTTGATGAGATTATGCTCGAGAAGCAGCGCCTCGGCCTCCGACCGCGTCACCGTCGTCTGCAGCCGATGAATCTGCGACACCATCAGCGCGATGCGGGGCGAGAGGTCGCTCTTCTGAAAGTAGCTTGAGACCCGGCGCTTCAGATCGCGCGCCTTTCCGACATACAGACAGTTGTCATCCGCATCAAAATAGCGGTACACGCCGGGAAGCGGCGGCAGATTCTTCAGGATCGCCTGATAATCAAAATCAGCTGGAGGGGTTCCCTTTGGCATGACGTATTTAACCTGATCGAAGGCCGCGGAAACGGCCGGGAAGCCTTGCGCTTCGCCTTGCTCCGCGGCCGGCATGAAACTTAAGAGACAACCGGACGGTAACGAATGATAGAGGCTGCAGGAAAAACAATTGAGCCCCGGGTGACGTGCGACATATTCTGCCACGTGATCGATAACTTCGGAGACGCCGGAGTCTGCTGGCGGCTGGCGCGCGGACTCTCGGAAGAAGAAGGGTTCCGTGTGACCCTTTATATCGATGACGCGGTGACACTTTCCAAAATCACATCCGGCGTCCCGGCAGAACTCCCGCCCTCCGGCGCTGAATCGCTCGGCATCCTCGTCCGACGCTGGGAAGACTCGGAAACCGCGGTGCCCTCTGACGTCGTGATTGAAACCTTCGGCTGCCGGCTCCCTGACAGTTTTGAAGAAGCGATCGCGAGGGAAACGCTCCACGGTCACAAAGTCGCGTGGCTGAATCTCGAATACCTCTCCGCCGAAGACTGGGTGGAAGAGTGTCACGGACTGCCCTCCCCTCACCCGAGACTCCCCGTCACGAAGACCTTCCTCTTCCCGGGATTCACCCGCCGTACGGGGGGCGTGATGATTGAGAACGGGCTTCTCGACGCGCGGGACCGGTTTTCCGTCTCTGACCGGCGTGCGCTTCTTGAGGCTCTCGGCGCGAGGGAACCCGACGCCCCGTTTAATCTCTTCTTTTTCTCGTACCCCACGGCTCCGATCGCGCAGCTCGCCGAGGCGCTCGCTTCTGACCCCCGCCCCGTTCAGGTAATCGCGGCACCAGGCCGCGCGGGAGAGATGCTGGGCGAAGCGCTGGGCCGACTTAATCCCCCTCAGGTCACCTTTTCTCCCGTCCCCGCGGTTCCGCAGGAGTCGTTCGACCGGGTGCTCTGGGCGTGCGACGCGCTGATCATCCGGGGCGAGGATTCGTTTGTCCGCGCGCAGCTCGCGGGGAAACCTTTCCTCTGGACCATCTACCCGCAGGAAGAGGACACGCATATCGTGAAACTGAACGCGTTCCTCGACCGGATGGCGGTGGAGTATGGGGAAGACGCGGCCCGCGTCTGGCGGGAAACGAGTCTCGGATGGAATCAGGCATCGCTCACTCCCGGTCTCTGGTCCCGGTTCCGGGATCTCACGCCGGAACTCACGCGCGGCAGCCTTCTCTGGTCACGCCATCTCGCGTCTCTGGGATCCCTCACCCGCGCGGTCGCAACAGCTGCCAAAAAAGGGCTAAAATAATCAGCTTGAAATTCTTTCATGCCGGGCTTTCGTTTGCCGATCTCGATGCAACCCTCATGTGCCAGGCATTATTAAAGGTAAAAGTACATCTATGAAAACCGCACAGGAACTCCGCGCCGGCAACGTCTTCATGGTCGGTAAAGAACCGATGGTCGTTGTTAAGGCTGTCTATTCCAAGGGTGGCCGTGGCGCCTCTACCGTCAAGATGAAGATGCGCAATCTTCTCACCGGCGCCAACACGGAAACCGTGTACCGCGCTGACGACAAGTTCGAAGACCTCGTTCTCGAGCGCAAGGAAGTGACCTACTCCTACTACGCTGATCCGTCCTACGTCTGGATGGACGCTGACTACAACCAGTACGAAGTCGGCGAGGATGCCATGGAAGAAGCGAAGAAGTATCTCCAGGAAGAAATGCCTGGCGAACTCACCTTCTACAACGGCCAGCCGATCTCCGTCGAACTCCCGACGAAGCTTGTCCGTGAAATCGGTTACACCGAGCCCGCCGTCAAGGGTGATACCTCCGGCAAGGTGATGAAGCCCGCCAAGCTGAAGGACACCGGCTACGAACTGCAGGTTCCCGCCTTCATCAACGTCGGCGACAAGATTGAAATCGACACCCGTACGGGTGAGTACAGCAACCGCGTGAAGTAATTCCGCGCCGGGCCGGAGAAAAACCGGCGCCGCTTTGCTGCACAGGGCCTGAAGTTCCGCTTCAGGCCCTTTTCTTAACCTCAGGACATTTTTCGCGATGTCGCTCAAGAAACAACTGAAGAAGCTTGGCTATAAGAGCCGCGCGCTGCAGATCAAGCTCACGGAAGCGGTAACGGATCCTCTCCGGAAGCGAAACGCGGCAGACCTTGGCATTTTCCGCCCGCTTCCGATTCCGGATCCGATGACGGTGTCTCTCACCGAGGCGCTCATGAACCGGCACACTGACCGGCAGTTCGCCGAGCAGACGATTTCCGATCAGATGCTCTCAAACCTCCTCTGGGCGACAGACGGCATCAACCGGAAGGACGGCCGCCGCACGACCCCCTCTCCCTTCAACTGGCAGGGGATTGAGATCTATGTCGTGAAGTCAAACGGCGTCTGGCTCTGGGAACCCGAGCGGACGAGTCTCCGCTTCATCAAGGGAGGCGATCTCAGGACCGCCGTCGCCCCTGTAGATCCGCTCGTCTCCCGCGCCCCGGTGCACCTCGTCTATGTCGCGAATCTCGAGAGTACGAAGATCCGCGCGACGGAATCCGCGAGTGAATTCCTCTCCTTTATCCGGAGCGACCGCTTCAAGCGTATCGGCACCTGGACCCAGACCTCGGTCCGGAACGCCGTGATGATCGATGTCGGCGCGAAAGTGCAGGCCTGTTACCTCGCCTGCGCCGCGATGGGGCTTGGCACCGTCTGCCGCATTACGCTTGACCGGGGCGCGGCGCGCGAGGCGCTTTCGCTTAAACCCCGTCAGATCGTGATTGCATCGCAGTCCGTCGGACACACGCTCTGAAAATCCAAGACTCCGGAGCAGCTGCTGGCTGTCCCCAGGCATCAAAAAAGCCGCAGGCGTCAAACCTGCGGCTTTTATTTCCTGCGCGGTCCGCGTCAGATCATCAGATCTTCGCGAGACGCTCCAGCGCTTCAACGGTGTCCGCGGGAGAGCCGAACGCGGTCATACGGACATAGCCTTCACCGGCGGCGCCGAAACCGACACCCGGCGTGCAGACCACGGCTGCGTTCTCAAGGACCTTATGGAAGAAGCCCCAGGAGTCCGTGCCTTCCGGCGTCGCGACCCAGAGGTACGGAGCGTTCTTGCCGCCGATCACTTCAAGACCCATGCGGGTAAGGCCTTCATGCATCACCGCGGCGTTCTTCTGATAGATCCCGATCGTCTGGCGGATTTCCTGCTTGCCTTCTTCGGAATACACCGCTTCGGCAGCGCGCTGCACGATATAGGGGCAGCCGTTGTACTTCGTACCGTTTCTGCGGCTCCAGAGGGGCTTCAGAGCGACCTGGCCGCCCTTGCCGTCCGAGATCTTCAGTTCTTCCGGCACCACCACGTAGGCGCAGCGGAGACCCGTGAAACCGGCGGTCTTCGAGAAGCTGCGGAATTCGATCGCCACTTCGCGGGCACCCTCGATTTCATAGATGCTGTGCGGAACGCCCGGTTCCGTGATGTAGGCTTCGTAGGCGGAGTCGTACAGAATCACGCTGCCTTCGCGGCGGGCATAGTCGACCCAAGCCTTCAGCGCGTCGCGCGTAAGCACCGTGCCGGTCGGGTTATTCGGGTAGCAGAGGTAGATCACATCCGGACGGACCTTCGGGAACTCCGGCACAAAACCGTTCGCCTTCGTGCAGGGGAGGTAAACGATGTTCGACCACTTGCCGTTCACGTAGTCACCGGCGCGGCCGGCGATCACGTTCGAGTCCACGTAAACCGGGTACACCGGATCGGTCACGGCAATCACGGCGTCGTTTGAGAAGAGCTCCTGGATGCTGCCGACATCCGACTTCGCGCCGTCGCTCACAAAGATTTCAGACGCGTCCACCTTGATCCCGCGGTCCTGATAGTCATTCTTCGCGATCGCTTCGCGAAGGAACGCGTAGCCCTGCTCGGGACCGTAGCCGCGGAAGGTCGCTGCGTTCCCCATCTCGTCCACGGCAGAGTGCAGCGCGCGGATCACCGCGGGGGCGAGCGGCTGCGTCACGTCGCCGATGCCAAGGCTGATCACACGCTTCTCGGGAGCCGTCTTCTTAAAGGCCGCGACCTGATGAGCGATTTCCTGGAAGAGATAGACGCCAGGGAACTTGAGAAAATTGCCGTTAACAGTTGTCATGATGTTTCTTTATCTGTTTTTTTGAGCCCGGAGCAGCGCCTTCGGTATTGAAGACCGTGCTCAGACGAGCAGGGGATAAAAGTTTTTCTGGTGAATTTCGAGTTTAACGGAATTGAGGTGCCTTGAAGCGCAAAACGGACCCCGAAATACGGGAATTTTCCGCAATATCCTCCGCCATATCTCGTGTCCCGCGGGATAACGGCCTGAAAACTCCAGCTGTTCTATAATTTACTTGCTAATCAATCAGTAAAAAAGCCCTTCCGTCCGAATGGGACACGAAAGGGCTCAGCGCATAACCATAAGCATAACAAGGGAGCAGACATGCCGGGATCCAGAAATCGGGACGACTTCATCGCAGCCGCAAAGAGCCTCTTTGCCTCACGGGGGTTTGATGGCGTCACGATGCGAAACATCGCGGACGCTCTCGGACTCACGCAGGCCGCGCTCTATTACCACTTCACGAGTAAGGACGAGCTGTATCTCGCAGTACTCGAACGCACGGCGGAAGGCACCATCGCGAACCTCAAAGCCGCGGTGAAATCGCACCGGAAACCGGTGGCGCGGCTTCGCGCCCTGCTGACGGAACTCTGCCAGGCGCTTTACGAGGATCAGGACCGAGGCCGCCTCCTTCTCCGGTCGCTGATCGATGAGGATAAGGAGCGGGGCAAGGTGCTCGGTGAAGGGGTGTTCGGCGAAGGCTTCAGGCTCTTCCAATCGGAGGCCGCAAAGATCTGGCCCGATCTTGACTCGGGGGAAATCACGCTCTCTCTCATCGCTTCCTGTTCCTATGCCTATACGCTTTCCGATATGCGGCTTCACCTTCCGGGGATCGCGAAGGAAACGCCGTCGCCCGAAGACTACGCCGATCACCTCATCCGGGTGCTGAAGATTGGGGACGCGTCATGAAATCCGCTTTTCTCGCTGCGCTTCTCGCGATACCGCTCATCCTCACCGGATGCTCCGATCAGCCGGGAAGCCCCGCGGCGGATAAAAAGGCTGAGCCGCTCCAGGTGGAAACGATCCGCCCCGTGATGGAAACAAGCGCTCCGAGAGAGTTTCCGGGATCCGTTGCCGCGTCCCGCCTCCTCCCGATGGCGTCCCGCCTTCCCGCTTATATCCGATCCGTTCCGCATCAGGAAGGGGATCTCGTGAAGCGAGGCGATGTGGTCGCGGTGCTCGATGACTCTGATGTCCGCTCGATCCGCGAGCAGGCCTACGCGGACGTGAAGGCCGCCTCGATCCGGCTCCGCGACGCGGAAACCGATGTGCAGAAGTTTGAGGGGCTGTATCGCGACGAAGCGGCGAGCGAAATCGAGCTCCGGAAGGTCAAGCTCCTCCGGGATCAGACGGCTGAAACGCTTCGCGCCGCACGCGCCCGCCTCACGCAGGCAAATGAGCGGCTCGGCGACGCCGTGATCCGGGCTCCGGAACCGGCGCGCGTCCTTTCGATTCAGCTGCAGCCCGGAACGCTTGCGGTCCCGGGGCTTCCTATCGTGACACTTGAGTCGCTGGACGGCCAGGTGTTTGAAATCCATCTGCCGGCCGAGCTTCTCGGCTCTGTGAAACCGGGCGACCCCGCGGCTGTGACGCTGGACGGCCGGACTGATCCCATCAAAGGGACCGTCACGCAGGCCGTACATTCCGCGGATCCCGTGACCCGCACTGGGGTGGTGAAAATCGCGCTCCCGAAGGGAGACCGGATTCTCACCGGGACCTTCGGCCGCGCAGCGATCGCCGGGAACGCGTCTGAAAAAGGCATTTTTATCCCGAAATCCGCGATCACGAACCGAGGGGGGCTGGATGGCTGCTTCGTAATCCGGGACGGTCACGCGGAATTCCACTGGCTGAGGCTTGGCACCACGCTCCCCGACGGATCGCGTGAAGCCGATGCCGGGCTGAAAGGGGATGAAATTCTCGTGAAGTCTCCGCCTTCATCGCTTACGGACGGCGCACCGGTGAAAGCGATACCTGATCCTGCCGCCGCAGCCGGAGCCGCGCCGTGAGTAAGCCGCTGAATCTCCCGGGGCGCTTCGCGCGATGGTTCGTGGACTCAAAACTCACGATCCTCATCATCATCGCGTCACTTGCCGCCGGCATCATCGCCGTACTCACCACGCCCCGCGAAGAGAACCCGCAGATCTCGATGCCGGCAGCCGAAGTGATCATCACGCTTCCCGGCGCGAAGCCCGCCGAAATCGAGGACCTCATCGTGAAGCCCGCGGAACGCGTGATCAACCAGATTCCAGGGGTTGATCACGTGTTTTCGACCGCGATGGATTCGGCTGCCGTGATCAGCGTGCAGTACAAGGTAAACGAAAACAAGGAAGCGAGTCTCGTGAAGCTTTACGACCGCTTCCGGAGCGCGAGAAACGAGTTCCCGAAAGAGGCGTCAGACGCCCGGATCATCAGCGCGGATGCGGATGACGTGCCGATTCTTGCCGTGACACTCACAGGTGGCGGCTACGACGACTACGCGCTGCGGCGGATCGCCGAGCGGTTTGTGGAGGGGCTGACGAGCCTCAAGGATGTCTCGACGTCTTACGTCTATGACGGCCGGACGCGGGAGTTTGAGGTCACAATGGATCCGAAGAAACTCGCGTCCTTCGGGATCCCCGCTGAAGCCGTGCGGCTCGCCCTCAAAACCACGAATATCGCGGCGCCGCTTGGATCAGAAGCCGCCGCGGATACCGGCCGCACGCTTCGCTACGACGGTTTTGTGACATCGGCCGCTGACCTGAAGCGCCTCGTGATCGCGTCTCCCGCGGGGCGGCCAGTGCTGCTGCAGGATGTGGCAGACGTCACAGACGGACCGTCATCCGAACGCACCGCACTCAGCCGCTGGGCCCCGGGGCCGGCGTCGAAACTCGCGAAGTCTGCCGCGGGCGAAGCCCCTTCTGTCACCTTTGTGGCGGCGAAGAAAAAGGGCACAAACGCCGTTGTGGCGACCGAAGCGATGCTCGGACGCATCCACCGGATGCAGGAGCAGTTCCTCCCGAAAGACGTTCACCTCATCATCACGCGTAACGACGGAGCGAAGGCAAACGAAGCCGTGAACTCTGTGATCGGTCATATCGCGGTGTCGATCGCCGCAGTCTTCGCGATCACCTGGATCTTCCTCGGGTTCCGCGCGGCCTGCATCACCGGGATCACGATCCCGCTCATTCTGTCGCTTACGCTTTTCATCAACGAAGCGGCGGGACTCACGATCAACCGGGTGTCGCTTTTCGGCTTTGTGATCGCGCTCGGGCTTCTCGTCGATGACTCGATCGTGGTGATCGAGAATATCGACCGGCATTACGCGGCGGATCCCACCGCGGACCGGGCGACACTCGCCGCCCGCGCGGTGTCTGAAATCGGTTATCCGACGATCCTTGCGACCTTCACTGTGATGCTCGTTTTCTACACGCTGATTCCGTCGCTCTCCGGGATGCCGAAGCAGTACTTCTTCCCGATCGGCTTCATGGTGCCGACCGCGGTGTTCAGTTCCCTCATCATCGCGTATTCCGTCGCCCCGTGGACCGCGAAGCGGATCCTGAAGGTTCCGGATCATAAGGAAGAGCCGAGCCCGGACGGCCGCCCAAAACTCGGGAAACTCGGTCACTTCTACTATCGGACCGCCGGGTGGCTCGTCGGAAACCCGAAGCGAACCAAAATCTTCCTCGCGGCGCTCACGCTCCTTCTCATCCTCTCGTTCCTGATGCCCGCCTGGCAGTTCATCCGGCCGCAGGGGATCTCGGGACCGGTGTCACTCTTTGGCGTTGAGACCGGGTTCCTTCCGAAGGACGACAAGAACACCTTTAACGTTTCTCTCAAACTCGCGGACGGCACGCCGCTTGAAGTGACGGACCGCGCGGTGCGGGATACTGAGGCGATTGTGAAGCAGATTCCGGAGGTAACGGACGTTCTCTCCTGGTCCGGGATGCCTGGTGTCCCCGACTTCACCGCCATGTTCCGAGGCAGCACTCAGCCCGGGAGCAACATCGGCGCGGTGCGCGTGAATCTCGTTGATAAGGGCGAACGCCACCGGACATCGATCGAAATCGCGGCGAAGCTCCGAAAGGACCTGAAGGAAGTCTCCGCCCGGTACCCGGAATCCACGATCCAGGTGGTAGAGGATCCGCCGGGACCCCCGATGAGGGCCACTGTGCTTGCCGAAATCTATGGGAACGACGGTGAGCAGCTTCGAGCCGCAAGCGAAAAGGTGAGAAACGCCTTCCGCTCCACGTACGACATGGTGGAGACGACGACAACGGAACCGACCGATATTCCTGAGGCGCGCTTCGAAGTGGATCAGGAGAAAGCGTCGCTTGCCGGTGTCTTCCCCGCGGAAGCCGCTCTCGCGCTCCGCCGCTATACGGCAGGGGAAACGGTGGGCTACGGCCACGCGCCGGGCGAACGGACTGCGCAGCCCGTGATTCTCCGCGCGGACTACGGGAACAAGGTGGATCCGGCGGAGCTTGGCGGTCTCACCGTGAAGAATAAACTGGGACTCGATGTACCACTCTCAGAACTCGTCCGCGTGACACACACCACGGCTCCCCGTCCGATTCTGAATAAAGACGGCACTCGGGTGGTGCTGGTCGGCGGTGAACTCGGAAACTCGGTCCCGGCCTACGCGGTGCTCGATCTGAACCACCGGCTTAACGGGATGCCGGTCGGAAACGGCGACCGTCTCGCGACCGGAAACCTCGGCCTGACGCCGGTCCGCGCCGACCTTTCCCGAGCCCCGGTGCAGCTCCTCTGGGATGGTGAGATCCGGATGACGCTTGACTGCTACCACGATCTCTTTATCGCGCTCTCGGCCGCCGTCATGCTGATCTTCTTCATTCTCGTCGCGTACTACCGGTCGTTTATTCTGCCGGCCGCCGTGATGTCCGCGATTCCGGTCTGCTTTATCGGGCTCTTCCCGGGGCACTGGCTCACGGGACAGATCTTCTCCGCCACATCGCTGATTGGCCTTGTGACACTGACGGGCGTTCTTGTCCGCAATTCGCTTCTTATCGCGGACTTCGTGACGGAATACATGCGGGAAGGGATTTCGGTGCGGGAAGCGGTGCTGCTTGCCGGTGCCGTCCGTCTCCGCCCGATTCTTCTCACGTCGCTCTCCATTATTTTCGGTTCCATCATCATGCTGATTGACCCGATTTTCGGCGGCCTTGGCTGCTCCTTCATCTTCGGAACGATCGCGTCCACGGTGTTCACGATGGCGCTCACTCCGGTGATGCTTTACTGGTACTACACGCGCTGGCCCTATAAGGAGGCGAAGGATGAAGAGTAAAAGAACCGTATCACTCGTCCTCCCGCTCGCGGCGGCGGTCTTCGCCGCCCTATCGCCCGCCCCTGCGGCCGCGGAATCGATGTCCGCCGCGGCAGACGCCGCTGTTGCCGCGTCCCGCCCGCTTAAAGCCGCAGGAAGCCTCAGCGCCGCGGCGCGCGAGAATCTCGATGCCGCAAAGGCGGAGCGGATGCCATCCGTCACGCTCTCCGCGAACCACTTCCGGTTTGAGAGCGGTCTCGGAATGAACGTGAACCTCTTCGGGTTCTCGGCGTCGGTCCCGGTGACCGAGAATCACACGACGGGGTATGCGGTTTCCGCGGCCCTTCCGCTTTACACCGGAGGCCGGATCTCAAAACTGATTGAAGCGGGTGAGGCGGCAGCGGACTCCGCGTCCTACGTCGAAAAGACGACAGAAAACGAAGTCCGCTATCAGGCCTCCCTCCACTATGTGGCGGTCGCTGAGGCGGAAGCTCTGCTGCGCGCCGCGGAGAAGCACGAAGCCGCGGTGGCTTCGCATAAGAAGCAGACCGAGGCGAGGCTTAAAAAAGGGATGGCGGTGAAGAACGAACTCTATGCCGCCGAATCCGCGCTCGCGACAGCGCATGACGCGGTGATCGCGGCGAAGACCGCCCTCTCCACCGCAGAGGCGTCCTATAACCGGCTTCTCGGGCGCGAGCTCGATGAATCCGTGACGCTCGACCCTATTCCGGAGCCGCTGATCTCTGAAACGCTTCCGGAACTGACAGACGACGCTGTGCGCTCCAGCACGGAGCTCGCCTCACTCTCCGAACAGGTCAAAGCAGCGGACGCCGCGGCCGGGGCCGCGCGGGCCCGCAATCTCCCGCAGGCCGCGCTTGTCGCGGGCTACGGGAAGCAGAACGGGCACTATCTCACCGAAGAACGAAGCTCCGGGTGGATCGCCGGCGTGGTGGTTTCCTGGACCATATTCGATGGCGGCATCGGGTCATCACGCGCCGCAGCAAGCGAAAAGACCGCGGGAGCGCTGACTGACGCCAGGGCTGAGGCGGAGTCAGTCTTAAGACTTGACATGAGAACCGCGTGGCTCGCCTGGGAAGAGACAGAGTCGCGTCTTAATGCCGCCAAATCCTCTCTCCGGTTCGCGGAAGAGAATCTCCGTGTGACATCCGAACGCTATGGCGCGGGGCTCGCGCCGCACACCGAAGTGCTGGATGCCGAATCCATGCGGTCCGCCGCAGAAGCGCGGGTCGTTCACGCGGCCTCAGAACGCGTCCGGGCGTGGCTTCGCATCAGGAAGCTCACCCACTCGGTCTGATCGCCTCCTGGGGCCGTTTAAAGCCCGTATCCGCCTATTCTCACCAACGCCGAGGTTCTTCCCCGGCGTTTTTTTGTCCCCGTCAGCAGAAAAAGCAATGGCCGGCTTGATTTTCATTGGTCAGCGGCATCCCCGGCTGTCAAGACGAAAAAAATCCCTGCCAGGGCGATCAGCCTTGACAGGGGTTGATATTTTTCTTCCGGACAGCAAAAAAGCCAGAAAATCATCAGATCTTCTGGCCTTTCCCACGTTTCCGTGCAGTATTCAGTTGGCGGGGGTGGTAGGACTCGAACCTACGGATATCGGATTCAGAATCCGATGCCTTAACCAACTTGGCGACACCCCTGTCTTTTTAAGCACCGGTCGCTCGCGCTTCCGACACTCCCTAACCGGCGTTCCTTGCGGAACACTCAGTTAAAACTGGTGCGGTCGATGAGAGTCGAACTCATATGGATTTCTCCGCCACCCCCTCAAAGTGGTGCGTCTACCAATTTCGCCACGACCGCATTAGATTGTTAATACGTTTTGCGCTGTTTTGTTTTGCGCGTCACGTAGGATTGTTATTTTACCTAGGAATTTCGTTTTGGGAAGGGGTGGTAGGGTTATTCCTAGTATCAGCCGTATTGGAGGCAGCCGGAGCCGGGGCAGCAGCGCCCGAAGCCGCCGGAGCGGACGGGGCAGCAGCGGGGGCAGACGGAGCCGCGGCCGGAGCAGACACGTCAGCCGGAACGGAGGACAGCGTGCCGAGCACACCGCCGTTATCGCTCGCCTGGCGGGCATTGTGATGCGCGAAGGCACCGGAACCGATCGTGATCGCGATCGTGGACAGGAAGAACACCGCGCCGATGATCCAGGTCATCTTCGACAGGAAGCTGCCGGAACCGGCGGCGCCGAAGATCGAGCCCGAAGCGCCGGAACCGAAGGCGGCGCCGAGATCAGCGCCCTTGCCGTGCTGCAGCAGCACGAGAACGATCAGGGCAATGGCGGAAAGCACCTGTACGACCAGGCCAATGCTCATTAATAAGGACATTCTTTTTCCTCTATAAACCGATATCACCGCACTGCGGCGCAAATCCGATAAAAGTTCCCTGCGTCGAGCGACGCCCCGCCTACCAGGGCGCCGTCCACATCAGGCAGAGTGATGATCTCTGCAGCGTTTTGGGGCTTCACGCTCCCACCGTAAAGAATGCGGATCGCTCCGCCCTTCACAGGGTCTGCTTCCTCGAGCGCGCCGCGGATCACGGCATGCACGGGTTCAATCTGGTCAGTGCCCGCCGCGACGCCGGTCCCGATCGCCCAGAGGGGCTCATAGGCCACGGCGCCCGCTTCGAGCGCTTCAATTCCTGCAACAGAAAGGACTGCGGCGATCTGTCTCAGAACGACTTCACGGGTGCGGCCCGCGTTCCGTTCCTCGAGCGTTTCGCCCACGCAGAGAATCGGATGAAGCCCGGCGTCATACGCCGCCTTCACTTTCTCTGCCACGCGTTCGTCCGTTTCGCCGTAAAGCGTCCGGCGCTCCGAATGCCCGACAATGCACCACCAGGCCCCGAGGTCACGCAGCATATCGCCGCTCACCTCGCCTGTGAAGGCACCCGTGCCAACCCGGTCGCTCACATCCTCGGCTCCGACATGGAATTCACCCGCGACGGGCTCCGAGTCGAGCTTCGGCGTGAACGCGAGAAGGTACGCCGACGGAACACAGAGCCCGCTTTCACAGCGGACCGCGTCCTTGCGGCAGAGCTCCCGGAACTCCCTCAGCCAGGCGTCTGACGACGCGAGGGAGCCGTTCATTTTCCAGTTTCCAACAACGAGCGGAATACGGCTCATGGTCTCCCGATCCTGTTTCAGAAAAGACTAAATATTTTACTTGAAGAAAGTTCTTTCGAACAACTGACGCAGATCAAGTGCTGAGAAAAGCCGGCCGTCACTCCGAAGGGCGTTTGCCGCCATTTCTGGAATAACGGACCGGCTTCGATCCTGAGCGGAGAGGAAGGCGGCTTTTCAGCCCCCTCCTCTTCAGGCGTCAGATGTCAGACATCAGGGGCATCAGGCCTGCTGAATGTCAGAGCCTTCCTGAGCGGCGCGCTTCTCATCATTGATGAGCGCCTTCATGGACAGACGCACACGGCCCTTTTCGTCAGCCTCGATCACCTTCACGCGGACCTTCTGGCCTTCCTTCAGGTAATCGGTGACCTTGTCAACGTGGACATTCGCGATCTGCGAGATGTGGAGCAGACCGTCCTTGCCCGGGAGGAGCTGGACGATAGCGCCGAAGTCGAGAATGCGGGTGACCGTGCCTTCGTAGATCTGGCCCACTTCGACTTCCGCCGCGATTTCCTCAATACGGCGCTTCGCTTCTTCAGCCTTCGCGGTATCCGCGGACGAAATCGTCACGGTGCCGTCTTCCTCGACGTCGATCTTGCAGCCCGTTTCCTCAACGAGACCGCGGATCACGGAGCCGCCCTTGCCGATCACGTCACGGATCTTCTCCGGATTGATCTTCACGGTGATCATGCGGGGAGCGTAGGTGGAAAGCTCACGCTTTTCGCTGCCGACCGCTTCCTTCATGAGGCCGAGGATGTGCATACGGCCGTCGTGAGCCTGCGCGAGCGCGAGCTTCATGATGTCCTCAGTGATGCCGTCGATCTTGATATCCATCTGGAGGGCGGTCACGCCGTCTTCCGTACCGGCAACCTTGAAGTCCATGTCGCCGAGGTGGTCTTCGTCACCGAGAATGTCGGTGAGAATGGCGAACTTGTTGTCTTCCTTGATGAGGCCCATGGCCACACCGGCAACGAGGCCCTTCAGCGGAACGCCGGCGTCGATCATCGAGAGGCAGCCGCCGCAGACCGAAGCCTGGGAGGAGGAGCCGTTCGATTCGCAGATTTCAGACACGACACGGATCGTGTACTGGAAATCGTCGTAATCCGGAAGCACAGCGGCGAGCGCGCGCTTCGCGAGACGGCCGTGGCCGATTTCGCGGCGCTTCGGGGAGCCGATACGGCCGGTTTCGCCGGTCGCGAACGGGGGCATGTTGTAATGGAAGATGAAGCGGTCGCGGCTCTCAGCGGTGAGGCCGTCGATGATCTGCTCATCCTGCTTCGTGCCGAGCGTCGTGAGGGCGAGAGACTGCGTTTCGCCGCGGGTGAAGAGCGCGGAACCGTGGGTGCGCGGAAGGACGCCCATGCGGATTTCGATCGGACGCACCGTACGGGTGTCGCGGCCGTCAATACGGGGCTCGCCGCGGAGAATACGGTCACGCACAAGGTGCGCTTCCATTTCAAACAGAATGCCGTCCACTTCGTTCTGATCGAACGTGGGTTCGGCGCCGGCGGCCTCAGCGTCCTTCTTCAGCGTCTCATGCACGAGTTCGTACACGGCGCGGATCTTCTCGGAACGGGGCTGCTTCTGGCGGATATCGTAGGCGGCCTTGAGACCGTCGAAAGCGAGTTCGCGGATACGGGCAATGAGAGCCTCGTTCTTCGCGGGCGGCTGCCAATCCCAGGCGGGCTTGCCGGCTTCTTCAACGAGGCTGTTGATCGCTTCGATCGCGACCTGCATCTGCTGGTGGCCAAAGCTCACAGCGCCGAGCATCACATCTTCCGGCAGACGGTCGGCTTCAGACTCCACCATCAGCACGGCGCGGGACGTACCGGCAACGACGAGGTCGAGCTTGGAATCCGCCATCTGGGAGACGTGCGGGTTGCAGACATACTGGCCGTTGATGTAACCAACGCGGCAGCCGGCGATCGGGCCCTTGAAGGGGATGCCGGAAATCTGCAGAGCGGCGGAAGCGCCGAGCATGGCGGGGATGTCCGGATCCACTTCGGGGTCAGCGGACACGACCGTGCAGATCACCTGCACTTCGTTATAGAAGCCATCCGGGAAAAGCGGGCGGATCGGGCGGTCGATGAGGCGCGAGGTCAGCGTCTCGTGTTCAGACGGACGGCCTTCACGCTTGAAGAAGCCGCCGGGGAAACGGCCGGCCGCGTAAGCCTTCTCAACATAGTCAACGGTGAGCGGGAAGAAGTCCTGGCCTTCCTTCGCTTCCTTCTTCGCGACAACAGTGGCGAGCACCACGGTGTCGCCCATCTGCACGACGCAGGCGCCGGAGGCCTGGCGGGCCACTTCACCGGTCGTGAGCGTAACGTCGTTGTCGCCGAAACGGAAAGTCCGGGAGACCTTATTGAACATTGTCATATTGACTGTATTCCTTAGAGAAGTTTTCCTTTCGCCTGACAGGTCAGCCTATGTCGTGACGGCACGCTGCGGCATGGATTCCCTCTTCGCCAGAGGTCCGGGGCCCTCTGCCCGGATGTCCTTCAGACGCTTTCTGAAGGGATCCATGTCGCAACGCGCGAAGCCATCAGCGCCTGCCGGATAAGAAAAACACTTTTATTAAAAGAAAACTGCGGCCCGCTCAGGTAAAAACTTGAGCAGAACCGCAGCCATCGAACCATACTGCAGATGCAAAATTACTTGCGCAGACCCAGAGAGTCGATCAGCTTGCGATAGCTCTCAACGTTGGTACGCTTCAGGTAATCGAGCAGCTTGCGGCGGCGGGACACCATCATGAGCAGGCCGCGGCGGGAGTGGAAGTCCTTCGAGTGGGTCTTGAAGTGCTCGGTCAGGCCATTGATACGGGCCGTGAGAAGAGCAACCTGAACCTCGGGAGAACCGCTGTCGCCTTCAGCGCGCTGATACTGCTTGATGATTTCCTGCTTGTTGATTTCAGACATTTGTCTAACCTTAAAAAATAAAACGAGCGATTACAGGTGTTAGAACCTGCATCGTGGAAAGCGCTGATTGTAGCGCAAAAAGAAAGTTTCCGCAGAGAGCGGCGGGGCGGCTCTCTCCTTCTTCCCTCCCCGCTCGCTGACGCGGAAACCCTTCTTCTCTTACGGAGTCGGAACCGCGCCGATCTGCGCGTTCACCGGATCCGCCTTCTTCAGTTTGTTGAGCGCCGCGATATAGGCCTTGGCACTCGCCGCAATAATATCAGGATCGGCTCCGACACCGTTCACGACACGGCCGTCGCAGGAAAGACGCACGACGACGTCGCCGATCGCTTCACTCGTCCCCGTGATCGCGTTGACGGAGTAGAGATCAAGCCGGGCGCCTGACTTCACGTGCGCCTCAATCGCCTTGAAGACCGCGTCGATCGGACCGTTGCCGTAGGCTTCGGTCGTGATCTCGCCGCCCCCTTCCGTCATCACCACTTTCGCGTGCGGCCGCTCGCCCGTCTCGGACTTCTGATCGAGGCTCACAAAGCCGTAGTAGTTATTCATCGGGTGGGAGCCTGACGGCGCGAAGAGCGACTGGATGTCCTCATCAAAAATCTCGCTCTTCTTATCCGCGAGGTCCTTGAAGCGGAGGAACGCCTCATTGATTTCCACTTCGCTCGTCACCGGAATGCCGAGCTCCTGGATACGCTGCTTAAAGGCGTTGCGGCCGGAGAGCTTCCCGAGCACGATGCGGTCCTTCGACCAGCCCACATCTTCAGCCCGCATGATTTCGTACGTCTGGCGGGCCTTGATGACGCCGTCCTGATGGATACCGGACGCGTGGGCGAAAGCGTTCGCGCCGACGATCGCCTTATTCGGCTGCACCGGGAAACCGGTGACAGAAGAGACGAGTTTCGAGGTCGGCACGAGTTCCTTCGTGTTGATCCGGGTTTCGAGCTTAAAGTAATCGGGACGCGTCTTCACCGCCATCACGACTTCCTCAAGCGCGCAGTTGCCGGCGCGCTCTCCAAGGCCGTTAATCGTGCACTCGAGCTGCCGCGCACCGCCGACCAGGACGCCTGAAAGCGAATTCGCGGTCGCCATGCCGAGGTCATCGTGGCAGTGCACGGACCAGATCGCCTTATCTGAATTCGGGACGCGAGTGCGGATATCGAGGATGAACTGCCCGAAGAGCTCAGGGATCGCGTAACCCACCGTGTCCGGGAGGTTGATCGTTGTGGCGCCGGCCTTGATCGCCTCTTCGCAGATCCGGGCGAGGAACGCCGGATCGCTACGGGACGCGTCCTCAGCCGAGAACTCCACATCATCCGTGTATTCACGGGCGAGCTTCACGGCCTTCACGGCACGCTCCACCACCTGATCCGGCGTCATATGAAGCTTCATCTCCATATGAATCGGGCTCGTCGCGATGAACGTGTGGATACGCTTCCGCGCAGCGCCCTTGATCGCTTCGCCGGCGCGCTCAATATCGCGCTCAACCGCGCGGGAGAGTGAGCAGACGGTCGACTCCTTCACGAGCGAGCTGATCCGCTGGATCGCGAGGAAATCGCCGACCGACGCCGCAGCGAAACCCGCCTCAATCACGTCGACCCCGAGACGCTCCAGCTGCTGCGCGATGCGGACTTTTTCGTCCCCGGTCATCGTTGCGCCAGGGCTCTGCTCGCCGTCGCGAAGGGTCGTGTCAAAAATTACAAGCTGGTCCATTCAGAACCTCCAATCAGGTGTTTTCAGGAGCTTTCTCCGGGAACCCGCTCCGGATCCGTCTCCGTTTGGTTATTGAAAATAACAATATCACGCACATATGAAAAACGCCCAATTCCGGGTTGGGAATCAGGCGTATGTGAGAGGCTCTCTTCTCGTGAGGGATGCGGGCGTGTGACACTGCGCCCGCGTCCGATACTGACGCAGAGCCTCTCCTTACATTAGGAATAGCCAGTCGATAAAGATGAAGGTAGGAACGAGGATTCCCACGCTCCAGGCCATGTAGCCGAAGAACGACGGCATTGCGACACCGCGGTCCTTCGCGATCGACACCACCATGAAGTTCGGGGCGTTGCCGATATAGGTGTTCGCGCCCATGAAGACGGAGCCAAGCGAAATCGCGAGAAGCGTCGCAGCGCCCTGCGTCATGAGGGCTCCGGCATCACCCCCCGCGAGGTTGAAGAACGCGAGGTAGGTCGGCGTGTTATCGAGGAAGGACGAGAGCGCGCCGGTAATCCAGAAGAAGACCGAGTTATTCATCGTGCCGTCCGCGTTCGTCACCATCGCGACGAGCGGTGCGAAGGGACCCGCGGCCCCCGCCTTCAGCATCGCGAGCACCGGCCCCATGCAGACGAAGATCCCTGCAAAGAGCTTGGCCACTTCAAAAATCGGTTCCCACGAGAACTGATTCATCTTCCGCACTTCTTTCGGCGTGAGGACGATGGAGGCGATCCCGCAGAGAAGGAAGATCGTGTCGCGCGCAATGCTTTGGCCGGTGAGCGTCACGCCGAGGAACGACACTTCAATCCCCGACTTCCAGACGCCCGACATCAGCACCGCGAGAATCACAATCGCAAGCAGCATGAAGTTCACGCCGCCCCGGATCTGGATCGATGCTTTTTCGCCGTGCACGGTGTCCAGTGCCGGAGCGCCGTTCGGATGCTCTTTCTTCCAGAAGACCGTATCGATGATGAGGTAAAGGACGGAAAGGATCCCGACCGTAGTCACCATCGGGAGGAGCGTATGCTCCGCGGTCCAGAAGAAATCAACGCCTCTCAGGAACCCCATGAAGAGCGGCGGGTCGCCGAGCGGCGTGAGGGAACCGCCGATATTCGCGACGATAAAGATGAAGAACACAAACGTATGCACGCGGTACTTCCGGTGCTCGGTCGCCTTGAGAAGCGGACGGATCAGGAGCATCGCGGCGCCCGTCGTTCCCATGATGTTCGCGAGCGCCGCGCCCACGATAAAGAACGCGAGGTTTCCGACCGGGCGGCCCGAGAAGCTTCCCTTGATATGAATGCCGCCCGCGACCACGAAGAGCACGCCGACAAAAAGAATGAACGGGATAAAGTCGCCCACGATCGCTTCATTCAGAAGCACCGCGCTTTCATGCACGCCGAACACCGCAGCGAGCGGCACCATGGCGAGAGCCGCCCAGGCGAGCGACACCTTGCCGTAGTGGTGATGCCAGAAATTCGGAAGCAGCAGCGGAAAAATCGCGATCGAGAGCAGAATGCCCGCGAAGGGCACTGCCCAGATCAGCGAAAACTCCGTGCCATGGCCTTCAGAGGCGTAAGCCGCTGCCGGCGCGAGGGCCGAGGCCAGGGTGACGAGAATTCCCGTCCAGTTCTTGTAAGTCATTCAATCGCTCCTCAGAGGTTCTGATTTGGGTTTCTTCTAGGGGAGTGAAGCTAAAAATTAACTCCAACAGGTAAAAAAAATGAGAAGGCGGCTGGCGGGGTTACCGCCTGAGCTGCCTTCTCAGTATCCTACAGGTTTATGCAGCCCTCATGCAGACTTTTACATGAGGTATAGCCAGTCGATCAGGAGGAAAGTCGGGATCAGGATCCCAACGCTCCAGGCCATGTAGCCAAAGAACGACGGCATCTTCACGCCGCGGCTCTGGGCAATCGAGAGCACCATGAAGTTCGGCGCGTTGCCGATATAGGTGTTCGCGCCCATGAAAACAGAGCCGAGCGAAATGGCGAGCAGCGTCACCGCGTCCGCTCCCATCAGCACAGTCGGATCACCGCCCGCGAGGTTAAAGAACGCGAGGTAGGTCGGCGTGTTGTCAAGGAACGAGGAGAGAGCGCCGGAGAGCCAGAAGAAGGCGGAATTGTTAAGCGTTCCGTCCGAGTTCGAGACGAGCGCGACGAGCGGCGCGAAAGCGCCCGAGGACCCTGCCTTCAGCATGGCGAGCACCGGCCCCATGCAGACGAAGATGCCGGCGAAAAGCTTCGCCACTTCAAAAATCGGATCCCAGGAGAACTGGTTCTTCTCGCGGACCTCTTTCGGGGTCAGGATGAGAGAGGCGATGATGCAGAGGACGAAAAGCGCGTCGCGGGCCATCCCCTGACCGGTGAGCGTCACGCCGAAGAACGTGATGGAGAAACCGGACTTCCAGACACCGGAAAGCAGCACCGCGCCGATCACCACTGCGAGGATCATGAAGTTGATGCCGCCGCGGATCTGAATCGCGGCCTTTTCACCGCGCTTCGTATCCACGATCGGAGCGCCGTTCGGATGCTCTTTCTTCCAGCAGATGCTGTCGATCACGAGGTAAACAACGGAGAGAATGCCGATCGCGGTAAGCATCGGGATCAGCGTATGCTGCGCTGTCCAGAAGAAACTCACGCCGCGCAGGAACCCCATGAAGAGCGGCGGGTCGCCCAGCGGCGTAAGCGAGCCGCCGATATTCGCCACCATGAAGATGAAGAAGATGAACGTGTGCATCCGATACTTGCGATGCTCCGTCGCCTTGAGAAGCGGACGGATCATCAGCATCGCGGCACCCGTCGTTCCCATGATGTTCGCGAGCGCCGCGCCCGTGATAAGGAACGCGAGGTTTCCGACCGGGCGGCCGGTGAAGTTCCCGCTGATATGAATGCCGCCGGCCACGACAAAGAGCGTGCCGACGAAAAGAATAAACGGAATGAAGTCACCCACCAGCGCTTCATTCAGGGCGACGATACCGTTATGAAGCCCGAAAGCGAGCGAGAGCGGAATAATCGTCACTGCGGCCCAGGCAAGCGAGACCTTGCCGAAGTGGTTGTGCCAGAAATCCGGGAAGATCAGCGGCACGAGCGCGATGGAAAGAAGAATGCCGGCGAACGGAATCGCCCACACGATGGACAGATCGGATCCCTGCATCTCAGATGCGTGGGAGACTGCCGGCATGATCGCGGCCATCAGGGGCAGCGCGTATCGAGCCAGTCTTTGTAACAACATCAATCGCTCCTCAGGTGAGTTCTGAAACTCTCTCGGGCCACACGCGCTGTCAGGGGTGTGACCGGGACAGTTTGCAGACGCCTCTCCGGGCGACTTTCAGTGGCGAGACAGCATTTCGATTGTAACGAAAGTTTTTCGCACTGAAAGTATGTTTTACATGAAATTTCCGGCTCATGCAAAAGAAATTCAGGACCTTTCCAGTTTTTTGGGTCTACAAAAAAGGACCGGCTGAAAAGCCGGTCCTTCTGTTTCTGGTCGGAAACCACAGGCGTCTTACTTCGACGCGGGAGACGCCGGTTCTCTCGGATCCAGCCCGAAAACCTGACGGAGGTAAGCGAGATACGTCGGATCCTCGCACATGCCCTTTTCAGGCGTATCCGAGATCTTCGCGACAGGCTGACCGTTCGCCTCAATCATCTTGATCACGATGTTGAGCGGCTGCGGACCCACGTCATTCATGAGGTTTGTCCCGATCCCAAAGGAAAGGCGGATACGGTGCTTGAAGTGACGGTAGAGATCGAGCGTCTTCGGGATATTGAGGGAATCTGAGAAGATCAGCGTCTTGCTCTTCGGGTCGCACTTATTCGCGGCGTAATGCTTGATCATCGCTTCGCCCCAGACAAACGGATCGCCGGAATCGTTCCTCGCGCCATCGAAAAGCTTGCAGAAATACATGTCGAAGTCTTTCAGGAACGGCTTCAGACCGTAGACATCCGACAGCGCGATCCCGAGGTCTCCCCGGTACTCCTTCGCCCACATATCGAAACCGAACGTCTGGCTGTCGCGGAGTCGGGGGCCGAGCGCCTGGCAGGCCTGAAGGTATTCGTGCGCCATCGTTCCCATCGGCGTGAGGCCGAACTTCTTCGCGAAGAACACATCACTCGTCCCGGCGAAGTGGCTACCGAGCGTATCCGACATGTAGCGGATCACATACTCCTGCCACGCGCGGGAGAAGCGGCGCCGGGCCCCGAAGTCTGAAATAAAGAGCCCGTCGTTATCCGGTTCCTCAAGCACCATGCGGCACTTTTCCTCGAGCCTCCGGCGGCCTTCCGCGAACCCATCCATCGGGTCGTGATGCCGGAAATAGACTTCGCTCACAATCGCGAGCACCGGGATCTCAAAGAGAATCGTGTGGAGCCAGGGGCCCTCGATCGAAATATCGATGCCGCACTCATAGTCATCGCTCGCGGTGACCGTGATGTACTTCCGCTTCAGGTGGAAGAGGCTCAGAAAATCGACAAAGTCGCGCCGGATATAGCGAAGGCCCGCGAGATACTCAAGCTCACTCTCAGGGAACTTGAGGCTGCAGAGATGATCGATCTCTTCATTGATTTCGCGGAGGTAAGGCCGGAGATCCACTCCGTGGTTCCGGCACTTGAACCGATAGCGCACAATGGCGCCGGGGAACTGATGCAGCACGCACTGCATCATCGTGAACTTATAGAGGTCCGTATCAAGGAGCGACTCGATAATCATCCTTTCTCCTCCCCCGCTCTGGGGGCTATTAATCCGGCAGCCTCCGGAAGAGTTCAGCGCGCTGAAGACACTTCCGAAGCGTTTCTATCTTTCCTACGCATTGTCGCACAGCGGGCGGGACCGGGGAGGACGGACCCCGTCCCCCATTCCGGCGTCCGGCATTCTGCCTATCGCCGGGGGCCGGATTTATTCTTCCCAGTCGACGAGATCCGCGTCGGTCGCGGGAACCCGCTTTTTCGCGTCAACGTAAACCGGGTCACTCTGAAGCGACTCCATCGACTCAATCGCGCGACGCGGCGCGAGGCGGGAAGCACGGGCCGCGAACTGCGGCGTCGCCTTCCACTCGAGCCCCGAGAGGAGGTCGTCTGTCTGCGCAGCGTCGTTACAGAGGATCAGCGCGTCGCACCCGGCGCGCAGCGCGGCCTCAGCCCGCTGCACAATGCCGCCGAGCCCAAGCGCCCCGCCCATCGCGAGGTCGTCTGAGAAAATCACGCCCTGGAAACCGCACTTTTCGCGGAGCACATCCTGAAGCCAGCGGCTGGAGAAAGTCGCCGGAATCGCGTCCACGTCCGGATACATCACGTGAGCGGTCATCACGGAGTCGAGCGCAGAGCCAAGCCACGCGTAAGGCTTCGCGTCCTGGCCGATGATTTCCGCCTGGAACCGGGTATCTTCCGGCAGCTCCTTATGGCTGTCAGCGTTCGCCCAGCCGTGCCCCGGGAAATGCTTCCCGCAGGTCGCCATGCCGGCCGCGTGCATACCGTCAATCATCGCGAGCGCGAGTTCCGCGACCACTTTGGGGCTGCGGGAGAAAGAGCGGTGACCGATCACGCGGGAGTGACCCCAGTCGAGGTCGAGGTCCGGCGCGAAGGAGAAATCAACGCCGTGCGCGAGGAGCTCCGCCGCGAGCACGTAGCCGTGAGACCAGGAGGCGCGGATCGCTTCCCCCGCGTCATGCTCATACATCCTGCCGTACTGGGCGAGCGCCGGAAGCCGCGTGAACCCGTCGCGGAACCGCTGCACGCGGCCCCCTTCGTGGTCCACCGAAATCAGAACGCCGGGTTTCGCCTCATGAATCTCGCGGCAGAGCGCCCGGAGCTGCTCCGGGTTCTCAAAATTCCGCGTGAAGAGAATCACCATGCCAACGAGGGGCGACGCGATTCTGCGGCGGTCGTCTTCCGTGAGCGTCGTGCCGCTCACATCCATCACTACGGGTCCCAGCATTCCTTTATTCCTATTCTTTTCAGTCAGTCAATCAATGAGTCGGTTGTTAAGTCCCCATGCGCGCCTCCGGATGGCGCGCCTAGAGGGAGAGTCCCCTCAGGCTCTCAGAGTCTCTTCAGTTCCGAGAGAATGCGGCGGGTATTCAGCGGCCGGTCTCCGAGGAGGCTCGCGATCACGCCCCGGAAGAGGCTTTTCGCGGCCCGGGCCGAGAGGGGATTCGAGAAATCCAATTTTACGACGGACTTCAGCGTGTCCGACGCATAATAAGGACCGCTCTCAGGCGCTGATGCCCCGGCGTACACGAGCTCTTCACCCCGGAGCACATAGAAGCCGTCGCGGAACTCCGCAGGGAAACCGTACCCCGCGTAGCGAAGGAGCCGGAACTCAAACGTGCGGAGCGCGGCTTCAATCGCGGGGGGCGCGGATTCGGTCGCGAGCACCTTAAGCGCATCCCAGTACGCGACAAAAAGCCGTTCCTCGGGATCCTCACGCGGGGTGAGCCGAAGAAGGAGCTCATTCAGGTAGAAAGCGGAGAGAAGCGAGTCCCCCTCCACCGGGGCAAAGCCTCCCATCCATTCCACCTTCATGAGGGTCTTTGTCGCGCCGCTCCCGTTCCAGCTGATGAGGAGCGGGGAAAATTCCGAGAGGATTCCCCGCATGGGGCTTGTCGGGCGTTTTGCCCCGCGGGCCCGGGCGAGGATCCGCCCGTGGTGCCGCGTATAGAAGTCGACGAGAAGACTCGTTTCGGACCAGGGCTCCATCCGGAGAACAAAGGCGGGTTCACCGGTTACCCGGTCACCGCCCCTCCGGTTGATGTACCCGCCTAGCAGCGTCTGGGGATTCGTGTTTCCCGCCATGATTCCGGTTTACTCGTACCCCAGGGTCTTCAGAGCGCGGATATCGTCGCTCCAGCCGCGGCGGACGCGGACCCAGACTTCGAGGTGAACGGGTTTGCCGAGCATCTTTTCAACGTCGGCGCGCGCGAGACGCGAGATTTCGCGAAGCTTCGCGCCCTTTTCGCCGATCACGATCGGGCGGTGCCGTTCGTTATCGACGAGAAGCGTCGCGATGATTTCCGCGGACTTATCCGTTTCATCCCACTTATCGATCGTCACGGCGATCCCGTACGGGAGCTCGTCGCCAAGAAGACGGAACGCCTTTTCGCGCACCGTTTCCGCGACGAGGAACCGCGGGCTCTTATCGGTGTAGAGATCGGGGTCGTAATACGGAGCGTCTTCCGGCAGATACTTCTTCGCTTCTTCGAGAAGCTCTTCGCACTGCTTGCCCTTCTTGGCCGACGTCGGAATGATCGCGGCGAACGGGAACTTCTGCATCGATTCCGCCATGAGCGGGAGGAGCGCCTCGCGGTTCTTCAGTTCGTCGGTCTTATTCAGCACCAGGATCACCGTGCTTTCGCGCGGGATCAGTCGGAGCACTTCCTCATCCGCCTTCTTCCAGCCGATCGCGTCGATCACGAAGAACACGACGTCCACTTCAGAGAGCACGCCGCGCACCACATTATTCATGTGGTGAATCAGGCCGCCCTTATATTTGCTCTGAAAGCCCGGGGTATCGACAAACACGAACTGCGCGTTGTCGCGCGTCAGGACGCCGAGCACGCGGTCACGCGTCGTCTGCGGCTTGTGGCTCGTGATCGAGACTTTCTCGCCCACGAGGTAGTTGATCAGAGTGCTCTTCCCCACATTCGGGCGCCCCACGACGGCGATGTAGCCGCAGCGGAACCCCTTCGGGTAAGGCCTTTCCTCAGGAATCACGACAGACGGTGCCGCGTCTTCCTGCTTTTCTTCATTCGCCATCTCAATATTCTCCAGAAATACGGTTCAGGGCTCGGAGCTCCGCCATCAGGCAGACGCCGGCTTCAGTTTCGCCGCTTCAGGCTTCTCCTGAAGGGCCTTCAGAGCGGCCGCCGCGGCATGCTGCTCCGCGTCACGCCGGTTCGTGCCGGTGCCTTCGGTCCGAATGCCGAAATGCTCCACCGCGCATTCGCAGACAAAGGTCTGCGAATTGGCCTGCCCCGTGCAGCTCACAACCCGATAGGCCGGCAGCGGCAGGTGATTCCCCTGAAGGACCTCCTGCAGCTTCGTCTTCGGGTCTTTTCCCATGCGTTCGGGGAGGTCCGCGAGGATCTTCGCGTAGAGCCTCAGGATGACGGTCTGAGCCTGCTCAAAACCGCCGTCCAGAAACACCGCGCCGAAGACCGCTTCCATGGCGTCCGCGAGGATCGAGGGGCGGGTGCGGCCGCCTGACTTCACCTCACCCTCGCCCATCAGGAGGAAATCGCTGATACCGACATCGGCCGCGATTTCGTCGAGCGCCTTTTCGCAGACGAGATTGCTCCGGACGCGCGACAGGCGCCCTTCGCTGAAGTGCGAATCGAGTTTGAAGAGCTCGTAGCCGATCGTGCAGCCGAGCACCGAGTCCCCGAGGAACTCGAGCCGCTCGTTATGATCCGCGCTGAAGCTGCGGTGCGTCGTCGCGCGCCGCAGCAAAGCTCTGTTTTTAAACTGATAGCCGATCCGTTTCTCCAGCTCCTGCAGTTCTAGCATAGTCTTTGTTGCCTCGTATTCCTGCTTATTCAAAGTGTCCGACGCGGGACATGTGGAAGATGTTCAGCCAGATGAAGAACGCCCGGCCGACAATATTTTCTTCCGGAACAAAGCCCCAGTAACGGCTGTCGTCGGAGTTGTCGCGGTTGTCGCCCATCACGAAGTAGTGGCCGGCAGGCACCGTGGTCTCAAAACCGGCATCCGTATAGTGAATACGGCCCGGGTGGGTCTGCGCTTCCATCGGCGTTGTCGCGTCCGGAGCCCGCGGATCCACTAGCATGCGGTGGACGTGGCCCTGAAGCGTTTCCTGGCGTTCGTTAAGCGTCACCATGAATTCCTGATCCACGTAGTCGCCGATCGGTTTCTGCGGCTGCTCAACGCCATTGATATAGAGGATCTTGTCGCGGTACACCACCTTGTCGCCCGGGACCCCGACGATACGCTTGATGAGGTCGGTGCCCGGCTGCATCGGGTGATCAAACACGATCACGTCGCCCGCCTTCGGCTTCGTCCCTTCGGTGAGCTTGGTATTGAGCACCGGGAACCGGATACCGTACTCGTACTTATTTACGGCGATGAAGTCACCGGACTGAAGCGTCGGGAGCATTGAGCCGGACGGAATCCGGAACGGCTCCACAACGAAACTGCGCACCACGAAGACAAGCAGAATCACGGGGAAGAGACCCGCTGTCCACTCGAGCCACACCGGCTGACGCTTCGCTTTGTACTCCACCACCTTCCGTTCGTCGGAGAGCACCGGATCCGCCGGATCCATCCCGGGGTGCGCGGCATCAAACTCCGCCACCGCAGCTCGCGCGGCTTCCGCGCGCTTCTTCTTCCAGACGAAAATGTCGCCGAACCAGAAGACGCCCGTCACGACCGTGAGGATCAGCAGTATCAGAGGAAAATCCATTCCTTGCTCCTAAGAGTTTTCTTATTCTTGCTTCGATGAGCCGGGCGGAAAGCCCGCAGCCGCACATTTCTCAGTGAATGCGGCCGAACCGTCTCATATTGTGGAAATTGGCCCAGATGAAAAACGCCCGGCCAATAATATTCTTTTCCGGGACGAACCCCCAGTAGCGGCTGTCTTCGGAATTGTCCCGATTATCGCCCATCACGAAGTACTGGCCTTCGGGAATCCGGCAGACCACGCCCCGGCGGCTGTAGCGGCAGCTGTCAGTTGGGCTCATGCCGGCGACGGGCTGCACTTCGGACGAGATATTGGGATTTAGCACGATCGCGTGCTTTTTCCCGCCGAGCTTCTCGATCCGGAGAATCTGCCAGTTGTGTTTATAGCCCTTCGCGGCCTCAACCGCTTTCCGGGGCGGACGCGTGAGCGGCGCGGGTTCTCCGTTCACCACGAGCTTCTTATCGAGATACACCACCTCATCCCCCGGGAGCCCCACCACGCGCTTAATGTAGTCGAGTTTCGGGTTCGGCGGATAGCGGAACACGATCACGTCGCCGCGTTCAGGCGACGATGCGTCAATCACCTTGAGGTGCGAGAGCGGAAGCCGGATCCCGTACGAGAACTTATTCACGAGGACGAAGTCCCCCGGGATCAGCGTCGGCTCCATGGAGCCTGAGGGGATCCGGAAGGGTTCCACGACAAAACTCCGGAAGATAAAGATCACAAAGAGGATCGGAAAAAGCCCCGCCGAGTACTCAAGCCACTTCGGCTGCCGCGCCGTGCCGCCGGATGAAAGATGGCGTGCGGGCGCCCACACCCAGCGGTCAAGCACCCAGAGGATGCCTGACACCGCGGTGATCAGAGCGATTGGCAGCGTGTAGTCCATGGCGATGGCTTCCGGTTTCGCGTCGCGGCTTGATCAGCCGTTCTTATCCGTCCCCATCTGCAGCACGGCGAGGAACGCTTCCTGCGGAATCGTCACGTGACCCACCTGCTTCATGCGCTTCTTACCGGCCTTCTGCTTTTCGAGCAGTTTCCGCTTACGCGTGATATCGCCGCCGTAGCACTTCGCAAGCACGTTCTTTCGGAGCGCCTTCACATTCTCTCGCGCAATAATCTCAGCGCCGATCGCGGCCTGAATCGCGACGTCATACATCTGACGCGGAATCAGTTCGCGGAGCTTCGCCGCGATCTCGCGGCCGCGGCGTCGGGCGCTTGAGCGGTGAATGATCGAGGAGAGCGGATCAACCTTGTCGCCGTTGATCAGCATGTCGACCTTCACCACGTCACTCGCGCGGAACTCAAGGAAGTCGTAATCCATCGAGGCGTAGCCGCGGGTAAGCGACTTCAGCGTGTCGAAGAAGTCGAGCACGATTTCGGCGAGCGGCAGCTCGTACGTCAATACCACCTGACGGCCGTGATAAGCGAGGTTCTTCTGGATACCGCGCTTCTCCTGGCAGAGCTTGATCACCGTGCCGACAAATTCCGGCGGCACGAAGATCGTCACCGTGTCGATCGGCTCGCGGATTTCCTCAATACGGTCAACCGGCGGGAGTTTCGACGGGTTCTCGATCTGGACAACAGAGCCGTCAGTGAGCTTCACTTCATACACCACGGACGGTGCCGTCGTGATGAGGTCCTGGTTGTACTCACGCTCCAGGCGCTCCTGCACGATATCCATGTGAAGGAGACCGAGGAACCCGGCGCGGAAACCGAAGCCGAGCGCCTGGGAGACTTCAGGCTCAAAGTGCAGCGACGCGTCATTCAGCTGGAGCTTCTCCAGCGCGTCGCGGAGCGAATCGTATTCCGAGGCTTCAACCGGGTAGAGACCCGCGAACACCTGAGGCTTCACCTGCTTGAAGCCGGGGAGCGGATCGGTCGCCGGGTTCTGCGCGAGCGTCACCGTGTCACCGACACGGGCGTCACGGATTTCCTTGATGCCCGCGATGATGAAGCCCACTTCGCCCGCCTGAAGCATTTCGCGCGGCGTGGATCGCGGCGAAAAGACACCGAGCTGCTCCACGAGATGCGTCGCGCCGGTCGCCATCAGCTGGATCTTATCCTTCACGTGAAGCGTTCCTTCCTTCACGCGGACCAGCATCACAACGCCCACATAGCTGTCGTACCAGGAGTCGATCACGAGGGCCTTCAGTTTCCCGTCGCGGTCACCCGTGGGAGGCGGAATCCGCTTCACGACGGCTTCCAGAATGTCGTCCACGCCCATGCCGGTCTTCGCGGAGCAGAGGACCGCGTCATCGGCCTCAATACCGATCACGTCCTCGATTTCCTCACGCGCGGCATCCGGCTGCGCGGACGGCAGGTCCATCTTATTCAGCACCGGTACCACGGTGACCCCGAGGTCAATCGCGGTGTAGCAGTTCGCGACAGTCTGCGCCTCAACGCCCTGCGTCGCGTCAACGACGAGCAGCGCTCCTTCGCAGGCGGAAAGCGAACGCGAAACTTCATACGAAAAGTCGACGTGCCCGGGAGTATCGATCAGGTTCAGTTCATAGACCTGTCCGTCCTGCGCCTTGTAGCGCAGCGACGCCGTCTGGGCTTTGATCGTGATGCCGCGCTCACGCTCGAGATCCATCGAGTCGAGCACCTGGCTCTCCATCTCACGGTTCGAGAGGCCGCCGCAGCGTTCGATCAGACGGTCGGCCAGCGTCGATTTGCCGTGGTCGATATGGGCAATAATGGAAAAATTACGGATATTCTGCATGTGTGTATCGTAAACCGCCCTCAAGGGTCGGGAAGCCGCATCCGGCTTCATCCGGCCGCGCGGCAGCGGACCCGGATCCGGGTCTCAGAGGCCGCCCTGCCGCTCGTGTAGGGTGAATGCGTGATTCTAACATGAGGGGCGCAAGGCCCTGAAAAATAAAGGCGCCGCGAGAGGCGCCTTTATTGCTCGCGGAAAGGGCCTCCCTGAGAAAACTCCGCGGGCGCCCTTCCGTCGTTACGCGAATCAGTCCACGAGACCGTAAATGATCGTGGAATTCGTGCCGCCGAAGCCAAACGAATTCTTCATCGCGTTCTTCACCGGCATCTTGCGCGCGGTGTTCGGGCAGCAGTCAACCGGGCAGGCCGGATCCTGGTTCTCGACGTTGATCGTCGGGGGAACAATCTGATCGCGGAGCGCGAGGATCGTGAAGACGGACTCGATGCCGCCGGCACCGCCAAGGAGGTGACCCGTCATCGACTTCGTGGAGCTCATGACGAGGTTCTTCACGTCGTCACCGAACACCTGCATCACGGCCTTGCTTTCGTTCGCGTCGCCGATCGAGGTCGACGTGCCGTGGGCATTCAGGTACTGAATGTCAGAGGGCTTGAGACCGGCGTGGTCGAGCGCCATCTGCATGCAGCGGGTCGGACCGTCAACGGACGGGGTCGTGATGTTGTAGGCGTCGCCGGAAAGGCCGTAACCCTTCACTTCACAGTAGATGTGGGCACCGCGGGCCTTCGCGTGCTCGTACTCCTCAAGCACCACGATGCCGCTGCCTTCGCCCATCACAAAACCGTTGCGGTCCTTGTCGAACGGACGGGAGGCCTTCTCGGGCTCGTCGTTGCGGCGGGACAGGGCGTGCATGTTATCGAAACCGGAAATGCCGACCGGGCAGATCGGGGCTTCAGCGCCGCCCGCCACCATCGCGTCCGCGTCACCGCGGGCAATGATGCAGGCCGCCTCGCCGATCGCGTGAAGACCGGTGGAGCAGGCAGTGGCGTAAGCGACGTTCGGGCCCTTCAGACCCTTCAGGATCGAGAATTCGCCGGACGCCATGTTGATGATGCAGCCCGGGATCAGGAACGGAGACACGCGGCGCGGTCCCTTTTCCTTCAGGGTGTTCGCGTTTTCGCAGATCGTCACGAGGCCGCCGATGCCGGAACCGATCGCGACACCGATACGGTGAGCGTTTTCTTCCGTCACCACGAGACCGCTGTCCTCGAGCGCCTGGGAACCGGCCACAGCGCCGTACAGCACGAACTTATCGAAGCGGCGGGCTTCCTTCGCGGGAACATAGGCGCTCGAATCGAAATCACGGATTTCACCCGCGATCTGGCAGGAGTACTCAGAAGCATCAAAACTCTGAATCTTCCGGACACCGGACTTACCGGCAAGCGCGTTCTTCCAGGCTTCTTCAACGCTGTTACCAAGGGGGCACACAATGCCAAGCCCCGTCACGACCACACGACGCATAACGACAAACTCCAAAAATTCAACGCAAAAAAAAGGGAAACCAGGCTCGTTCCCGGCTTCCCATTCCTCAGGCCAGCCGCTTCTCCGGATAGTCTTTCAGCCGGGGTTCCCGACAGAAAGCGAAAAGCGAAAAGCCAGCGGACATCAGACCTTCTGATGTTCCTTGATGTAATCGATCGCCTGCTGGACGGTGCGCAGCTTTTCCTGTTCGCTGTCCGGGATCTCGATGCCGAAGGCATCTTCAAGGGCCATCACGAGTTCAACGGTGTCAAGGCTGTCAGCGCCCAGATCTTCGATGAAGGCGGACTCATTCTTGATGTCGGCTTCATTGATGCTCAGCTGTTCAGCAACAACCTTCTTGACACGGGCTTCGATATTTTCTTCCATTTAAATCTCCGGGATCAAATAAAAAACTTCTGCGACGTGGAACGGTTCGGAACATTTCTTATCGATACCCGGTTCCATGCAGGATCAATAATTTTGATTATCGCAGAATTATATAAGACCTCTGGAAAAAATTTCCAGAGGGGATGAGGCGGCTATCCCATGTACATGCCACCGTTCACCGGCAGCACAGCGCCCGTAACATAAGCGGCGGCGGGACTTGCGAGGAAGCAGGCGGCATTCGCGACATCATCCGTTTGACCCAGTCGGCCAAGCGGAATCTGAGCGGTCATGGCGGCGCGGTGCTCTTCGGGGAGGTTCTTCGTCATATCGGTATCGATGAACCCCGGGGTGATGCAGTTCGCCGTCACGCCGCGGCTGCCAAGCTCGCGGGCGATGGAGCGCGTGAAGCCGATCAGGCCGGCCTTCGCGGCGGAGTAGTTCGTCTGGCCGCCGTTGCCGCTCGAAGCCACAACAGAGGACAGATTGATGATGCGGCCGTAGCGCGCCTTCAGCATCGGGCGGCAGGCCGCGCGGCAGAGGTGGAAAACCGAGGTGAGGTCGGTCGCGATCACGTCATCCCAGTCGGCGTCCTTCATGCGCATGAGGAGGCCGTCGCGCGTGATGCCGGCGTTATTCACGAGGATATCGAGCTTACCGAATTCCTTCACGATCGAAGAAACGAGCTCTTCAGCTTCAGCGTAGTTCGTGACATTCAGCACGACACCGCGCCCCTTTCCGGCAGCGGCGAGGCGCTCCGTGATCCCGGCAGCGCCTGACTCACTCGTCGCCGTACCGATCACAAAGGCACCCATGCGCGCGAACGACTGCGCGATCGCGTCACCGATACCGCGGCTCGCGCCCGTTACGAGGGCAATGCGGCCTTCCAGCGCGTTCGAAGCAAAAACCTGATTTTCCATCTTTCCTTCCTTTATAACTTTTACCGATGATCAGCCCGCGGCACTGAGGCTCTGGAGCGCGGCTTCGAGCGTCTCAGCGCTGTGCACGGGGTAGCACGGAATCGAGGGCACGCAGCGGCGGGCGAGACCCGTGAGGACCTTGCCGGGACCGCACTCAATCATATGCGTGACACCGAGCTTCTCCATCTCATGCATCGTCTTCACCCACTGCACAGGGCTGCAGGCCTGACGGGCGAGCGCGTCGCGGATCGAGTCCGCGGATCCGTGCTGCGCGGCGTCCACATTCGCGATCACGGGGACGCGGGGTTCAGCGATCGCCACCTCAGCCAGCCGCGCTGCGAGCCGGTCACGGGCCGGCGCGAGAAGCGAGCTGTGGAACGGAGCGGACACGGCGAGCGGCAGCGCGCGCTTCGCGCCAGCCGCGCGGGCGAGTTCGCAGGCACGCTCCACCGCGGCCTTCACGCCCGCGATCACGACCTGACCGGGGCTGTTGAAATTCACGGGTTCAACGACACCGGCCTCTGACGCCTCACGGCACACGGCTTCAACCGCGTCATCCGCGAGACCGATGATCGCGGCCATGCCGCCAAGACCCACCGGCACCGCTTCCTGCATCGCCTGGGCGCGGAACCGCACGAGCGGCACCGCGTCTTCAAGCCTGAAAGCGCCGGCCGCGGTGAGTGCCGAGTATTCGCCGAGGCTGTGGCCCGCCATCACGGCGGGTTCCGGGATACCGGCCTCGCGCGCCGCTTCATAGAAAGCGACCGAGCAGGCAAGCATCACGGGCTGGGTATTCACGGTCAGCCCCAGCTTCTCCGCGGGACCTTCAGAAATCAGCTTCTCGAGGTCCTCACCAAGGGCCTCGCTCGAACGAGCCATCACCCGGGCGACGGCGTCGTTGCCGGCAAAGCCTGAAAGCATGCCGACGCTCTGCGAACCCTGTCCCGGGAACAAAATTGCCAAACGCATGGAAAAAATCCTGTTAAGCCCGGTTATCGGGCAGTGACGAAATAATAACAGCGTAGCGCCGCGGATTGAACCGGGCGCCCTTACAGGATGAGAAGCGCGGTGCCGCAGGTCATCCCGGCTCCGACCCCCTGGAGGAGCACCGTGTCACCCCGGCGGGCCATCCCGTTTTTTACAGCATAATCGAGGGCTAAGGGGACGGAGGCGGCGCAGGTGTTCCCGTGCTGGAAGACGGTCTTCACGACAGATGCCGGATTAACGCCAATACGTGAAGCCACGGCGTCCATGATGCGGACGTTTGCCTGGTGCGGCACGTAGAGATCAATGTCAGAGGCCGCAACCCCGGCTTCCCGGAGCACGGCTTCCGCCTGGGATGAGAGCGACTCCACGGCTTCGCGGAACACGGCCCGTCCATCCATCTTGAGGAAGGGGGACCCCAGCGCCTTGCCGCCCTCAAGCCGCCCCGGCACCGCGAGATAGTCACCCTTCCCGCCGTCCGCCGTGAGGCGCGTCATGAGGATGCCAGGCTTATCGGACGCGTCAAGCACCGCGGCTCCCGCCCCGTCCCCGAAGAGCACGCAGGTCGTGCGGTCACGCCAGTCAAGCAGACGGGAAAAAGATTCAGCTCCGACCACCAGAGCCCGGCGGGCAGCGCCTGAGCGGATCATCGAGTCCGCGACCGAAACCGCGTAAGCGAACCCGGAGCAGACCGCCTGGATATCAAACGCCGCGCAGGGCGGAATCCCGAGCGCGCTCTGCAGCCTGCAGGCAACCGCCGGGAAGACTTCGTCCGGCGTCGTCGTCGCGACGATCACGAGGTCGATCGTCTCGGGGTCAATCGCGCCGCTTTCCAGCGCCGCGCGTGAGGCGCCGACAGCAAGCGACAGCGTCCCCTCCTCGCCGCTCACAAGGTACCGGGTCTCGATCCCGGTGCGGGACCGGATCCATTCATCAGAAGTTTCCACTCCGAGCGACGCGAGCTCCCGCGCGAGCTCATCATTCGTGACACAGCGCGACGGAAGCGCGCTCCCCGTGGATATCAGGCGGGAAAATTGGGAAAGCGGCATGCTGATGCATCCTCCTCAAGTTTGGCGTATGACGGGGACTTCGGGCGAAGGGATCCCCTGATGTTTTTCGGAAAATAAAAAAAGGAGAAGACCGGAAGGTAAATTCCGATTTTCTCCTTTTCGTGATGCGTCTGAGGGAAGCTCTTTTCTGCCGGACGTACACCCGGACCCTGTGGCAGCCCTTCCCGCTATTGAGAAGGCTGATGCTTTGCAGACTAAGCCACGGGCTTATTGCTCCGCATTGGCCGTGGGGCCCATGCAGTTAACGCTGCGTCAGGCCGCAAGTCCATACCGGCGGAACCGGCTTCCCCGAAGAATATGAATTACTCTTCGTCCTTCTTCGTCTCGATCACTTTCTTGCCGCGGTAGAAACCGTTCGGGCTGATGTGGTGACGGCGAGTCACTTCACCAGTCGTCGGTTCGACGGCGAGTGCCGGATTGGAAAGGAAATCATGAGCGCGACGATTGCCACGGCGGGCAGTCGATTTTTTATTTTGCTGGACAGCCATTTTTAGACCCCACGTTGAAAACAGCGAATTATAACCGTTTATCCCCGGGTTTGTAAAATCCTGAGGAAAAACCTAGTGTTTCTTTAATGATGACAGGACTGCGAAGGGATTGGGCCGGGCATCTTCCAGCTCTTCCTCCTCATCCGTCGGGAGCTCGGGAGCCTTGCAGACATCGTGCGCCGGATAAAACGGCAGCTTGAGCAGCAATTCTTCCTGCACCCAGTTAGCCACATCAAAGTGGCTAGATCCTACAACAACTTCATCCTCGCCGTCTTCCGAAATGGGCATTGAATCCGCTTCAGACTCGGTTTTCGTAAAAAGAAACGACGTTTTCAGATGAACATCAACAGTGAGCGGATCACCGCACCGGCAGCAGGAGCCGATCAGTTTCCCTTCGATGCGGAGAATGGCACCGGCGAGATGTTTGCGGCCCTCGGTTCCGGTCGCGCTCCACTCAACCTGCCCCTCGGTGAACTGGCCGTCGTGGCCCGCGAGGAGCGGCAGCTCGGCCGCTGTGAATTTTCCGGACGCAGTCCCGCGCTCTTTCGAGAGGCGGAAGACATCGATCTGGACAGCAGACATGCGGAGAACTCCCTTAACTGGTTTCAGTACAATAAGGCCCACTATGATAAAGAAGAATCCTGAACTTGTTCTGGCCTCAAGCTCGCGCTATCGCCGCGAACTGCTTGAGCGGCTCGGCATTCCGTTTACCGCGGAAGCGTCTGATATTGATGAAACGTCGCGCGAAGGCGAGACGCCGGTGGAAGCCTGCCAGCGGCTCGCGGTGGAAAAGGCGAAGTGGGTCGCCGCGAAGCACCCCGGTGCCTGCGTGATCGGTTCAGACCAGGTGGCGGATCTCGACGGCGTCCGTCTCGGGAAGCCGCATACGCGTGAGCGCTCGATCGAGCAGCTCCTCGCGATGCAGGGTCACACGATCGTTTTCTCCACGGCGCTCGCCGTGATCGCGCCGGACGGCACGGTGCGTGAGAAACTTTCTCAGACCCGCGTGAAGATGCGCCCCCTCACCCGCGAGACAATCGAAGCCTACGTGGACCGCGAGGAGCCTTTCGACTGCGCGGGATCCGCGAAGATCGAGAAGCTCGGCATCGCGCTCATGGAAACAGTGGAGTCAGATGACCCGACCTCCCTCATCGGCCTCCCCCTCATGGCGCTCACGACGCTTCTCACGCAGTCCGGCGTCACGGTGCTTCCGGGGCTTAAAGCCTGATCGCTGCCGTTTCTCTTCTTTTATATACAGAAGCCGCACCGGGAAACCTTTCCGGGTGCGGCTTTTTTCCGGGCTCCTGATCAGAACTCTGGCTTTATTTCAGGAGGTCCTCAACGCCGATCGCTCGCGCGAGTTCAGGCACCGTATCCACCACGGCGATCGGGTGAAGCTTCTCAAGCGCCTCGCGCCGCCCCGCGCCCCAGGTGACACCGACCGCGGCGGCGCCTGCGTTATTCGCCATTTCGAGGTCATGCACCGCGTCTCCGATCATCACGATTTTCGAGATCGGGACGCAGCATTCGTCCGAGAGCTGCCGCAGCATATCAGGAGAGGGCTTTGACTGCGCCTCATCCATCGTGCGGCTCGCGCAGAAGTAGCCATCGGACCCGGTTTTCGCGAGCACCCGCGCGAGTCCCGCACGGCTCTTTCCCGTCGCAATCGCGCTCCAGAGGCCGGCATCTTTCATCGCGGTGAGCATCTCCCGCATCCCGGGGTGCAGCCCCGTGATCCGGTCTTCCTCTTTTATATAAGCCTTCCAGTACTCAGCTTTATAAGCCGGGTAGATCGCGTCCGTGCAGTCCGGCACCGCGCGGCTCATCATGGCTTTGTGGCCGAGCCCGATCACGCTTTCCGCGGTTTCGTAGCTCGGGACCCCGAGACCGAGAACCCGGGCAGCCTCCTGGATCGCGCACGCGATGGCGTGCGTCGTATCCATGCAGGTCCCATCCCAGTCAAAGACAAACAGTTCAAACGGTCTTTCTTTCATTCAGCACCCGGATCAGTTCTTCGCAGGCTTCAGGCAGCGGCGACTCAATCTTCATTTTCTCATGAGTCACGGGGTGCTCGAAGGCAAGGCTGTATGAGTGAAGGAACATCCGGCGGAAGGGAATCCCGAGGAGTCCTTTCGAGACTTCGCGGTTGAAGTCAAAGTCACCGTACTTGTCGTCACCAACCAGCGGGTGACCGCTTTCCGCGGCGTGCACACGGATCTGATGCGTGCGGCCGGTGAGGAGTTCCACGTCGAGGAAACTCACGTCGCCGTAGCGGCGGATGAGCGTAAAGATCGAGTGCGAGGGGACGCCTTTCTCCGGATCCACCCGGACGCGGCGCTCACCCTCCTTCGTCACGTATTTGAAAAGCGGGAGCTTCACATGCTGCCGGTCATTCACCCAGTCGCCCTTCACGAGCGTCCGGTAGTGCTTCTCGATTCCGCCTTCCCGCATCGACTTCTGAAGCCTGACAAGCGCCTTGCGGGACTTGCAGACGATGATCGCGCCCGAGGTATCGCGGTCCAGCCGGTGCGCGAGTTCAAGGAACGGCTGATTCGGACGGCTCGCGCGGAGCCGCTCGATGAGCCCGAACGCGATCCCGCTGCCGCCGTGGCAGGCAAGGCCCGCCGGCTTATCGACGATCAGGAGATGCTCGTCCTCGAAGAGGATCGGGAGCGTGTCGTCTGAGATCGGCGCGGCGCGCGGCACGAGATCCCGCTTCTGCGGCACACGGATAGGCGGTACGCGGACGATGTCATCCAGCGCGAGCCTCGTCTCCGCCTTCACGCGCTTCTTATTCACCCTCACTTCACCGCTCCGCAGAAGCCGGTAAATGTGGCTCTTCGGCACGCCTTTTGCCACGCGGAGGAAGAAATTATCCACGCGCTGCCCGTCCGAATCTTCCCCGATCCGGATCCACGTCACGCGGTCCGGCGAAAGCTCCGTCACCCGGGAGGATGAAATGATGAATTTTTCTGCAGAATTTATCTCTGACATTGTCCCTATCCACTATACTTACGGACATCGATTCAGGCGCGGACCCCCGGAAGCCATCCGCTTCCAAGCAACCCTTGAGAGTTTTCCCTGCATCCCGCTAGGGATGCGAGGTTGATCGACCTGCCGTTGCGGTCCCCTGTCGATTTGTCGGGGATGGAGGCATTGTAGCCGTCCCGGGCGGGATTCTCATCCTTCGCTTCAAGTCTCGGCCTTGCGTCAGATGCAACCTGAGCGCGGAAACGCGGGCGAAGAAGGGGTACGCCCCGACATCAGCAATTTTTTAAAAATGGGATTGCCCGCAGCTCGCGCGGAGCGGACCCGGCCGGAGTGCCGGATGACTGCCGTGCTTGAGGAGAACGGGAATCCCGAACACAGTCCGCGGCGAGCACCTCGGACTGTGTCTGCGAAGAATGCATGGGTGCCGCATGCCGCCTGAGTCTGACTCTCTCAGACGAGTGACCGTGCTGCGTGTGCCTGGGTTGTACGGCGGTTATTTTTTCAGCTTTTTGATGATTAACCTGTGACTAGAGAAGAAAGACAACTGGATTGCCGAATACGGGCTGCCGAGGCGGGGATGCTGCAAGCGTTTCCCGCCGCCGTCCTATCGCGCATGCGGCTTCAGATGCCTTCAGCGGGCGGCGGAGCCGTCCGCGTTCTGCGCCTAGATCAGCCATAACCCGGCCTTCCTCCGGGCCGGTCACCTTATTCAGTTAGGGGGCGCGGGTCCGAAACGGGGTCCACCGCATTCATTCCGCACGCTTACTGCGCCCGCGACAGAGGCGCTTAGGAGTGCTCCAGTGAAGCGCATGCTATTTAACGCGACGCAGGCCGAAGAAACCCGCGTGGCGATCGTTGACGGACAGAAGCTCGTCGATATTGATATCGAGACCGCTGGTCACGAGCAGCATAAGTCCAACATCTATAAGGGCATCATCACCCGCATCGAGCCGTCGCTTGAAGCGTGCTTCGTCGACTACGGCGAAGAGCGCCACGGCTTCCTCCCCTTCAAGGAAGTTTCCCGCAGCTACTTCAATAAGGACGTGGACGTTCATACGTGCACGATCCGCGAGGCGCTGCGCGAAGGCCAGGAAATTCTCGTGCAGGTGGAGAAGGAAGAACGCGGCAACAAGGGTGCCGCCCTCACGACCTTTATTTCGCTTGCCGGACGCTACCTCGTCCTGATGCCGAAGAACCCCCGCGGAGGCGGAGTTTCCCGCCGTATCGAAGGAGAAGAGCGCCAGGAACTGCGTCACCTGATCGAAGAGCTGAAGCTCCCGCAGGGGATGTCGGTTATCGCCCGCACGGCCGGCATCGGCCGCACGATCGAGGAGCTGCAGTGGGATCTCGACTATCTCCTGAAGCTCTGGAACGCGATCTGCGACGCCGCGACTCCTGAATACGAACTCGTCCGCGACGAAAACGGCCACCGCGTGGTGTCCTACGTGACGGACCCCGTCGTGAACGGCCAGAAGCTCCGCCGCGTGAATCCGTCCCCCTTCCTCATCGTTGAGGAAAGCGCCCTTGTGATCCGCGCGATCCGCGACTACTTCCAGCCCGAGGTCGGCGAGATTCTCGTCGACACGGACGAAATCTATGACCAGGCCCGTCAGTTCATGCTGAACGTGATGCCGGACATGGTGGGCCGCGTGAAGCGTTACCGCGAGGAGACTCCGCTCTTCTCCCGCTTCCAGATCGAGCACCAGATTGAAACCGCGTACTCCCGCACCGTGACGCTGCCCTCCGGCGGCGCGATCGTGATCGACCACACCGAGGCTCTCGTCGCGATCGACGTGAACTCGGCCCGCGCGACCCGCGGCGCTGATATTGAGGAAACCGCCTTCCGCACGAACTGCGAAGCGGCGGACGAAATCGCCCGCCAGATGCGTCTGCGCGACCTTGGCGGTCTCGTCGTGATCGACTTCATCGATATGGAAGACGCCCGCAACCAGCGCGCGATTGAGCTCCGCATGAAGGACGCCCTGAAGGACGACCGCGCCCGTGTGCAGATGGCGAAGATCAGCCGCTTCGGCCTCATGGAACTCTCCCGCCAGAGACTCCGCCCAGCGCTCTCTGAAGGCCACCACATCACCTGCCCGCGCTGCAACGGCCTTGGCGTCATCCGTGACACTGAGAGCTCCGCGCTCCAGGTTCTCCGCATCATCCAGGAAGAAGCCACGAAGGACGGTACCGGCGCGATCCACGCTCAGGTTCCGGTCGATGTCGCGACGTACCTCCTGAACGAGAAGCGCACCGAAATCGCGAAGATCGAGCAGCGTAACCGCATCCCGGTCATCCTGATCCCGAACACCGTGCTTGAGACCCCGCACTACCACATCGAACGCATCCGCGCGAATGACGAACGGATGGAGGACGATGTTGCGAGCTACAAGCGCGCTGAAGACATCCAGCCGGTGTCGACTGACCCGTACGCCCTGAAGTCTGACGAAAACAAGCCCGCCCGTCCGAAGCAGGTCCCCGTGATCAAGAACATCACGCGTGACACGCCGGCGCCGGCTCATGTTGAGCGTAAGAAGGAAGAGGAGAAGAAGGAAGCGCCGGCCGCGAAGGCTGAGGCTGCCGCTCCGAAGGCCTCTCCCGCGCAGGCCGAGGCTCCGAAGAAGGGATTCTTCGCGCGCCTCATCGACATTCTCCTTGGCTCGAGCGAACCGAAGGCTGAGACCGCCGCTCCGAAGGCGGAAACTACCGCCGCAGCTGCCGCTCCCGCGGCCGCCGCGAAGCCCGAAGCGAAGAAAGACGAAGCGGGAGAATCCCGCCGCGGCCGCCGCGGCAACCGCCGCCGCTCGAACGCCCGTACGGAAGGTCCGGAACACGAGTCCGCACCGGCCGCTGAACGCCGCGCGAAGGCCGCTGCCGCTGAAACGACGGAAAACCGCCGCAGACGGAGCCGCCGCCGTCATTCGGAAGAGACCGAAGGACAGGTGAACGGTCAGGCTCAGCAGCAGGGCGCTCAGGCTTCGGAAGAGAAGAAGCAGCCCCAGCAGCAGGCCGCCGCTCAGGCCCAGGCCGCTCAGACGCCGGCTCCTGCCGCTCAGGACGCCCAGGCCCAGCAGCCCGCTCAGGATCAGCAGCAGAACGAAGGCCGTCGCCGCCGCCGTCATCACTCTCACCGCACGCGTGAGGAGGATCAGCAGACGCAGCAGACCGCCGCTCAGACCGTGGCTCCCGCGGAGGATGTGACGGAACGCGAAGTGCGCGAGTTTGAGACCCGCGCGGCGAAGCTCGCCGTTGCCCCGGCGACATCCGGCGAAAGCGTTTCCGAGGTGAAACCGATCGTCGCGGCTGTCGCTCAGGCGGTGGACGCCGTTCCCGCTCGCGAGGCTCCGAAGGACGAGAAGGAAGGCGGAACGCGTTCCCGCCGCAGCCGTAACCGCCGCCGCGGCGGAAAGTCGGGTGCCGAGCGCGCCGCGGACGCCGTGAAGACGGAAAACACGGCCGCAGCTGAAGCCGCGGTCCCCGCCGTTGCCGCCATCGCTCCTGCCGTAGCTGAAGCCGTTACCGCGGCTCCGAGCCCGGAAGTGAAGGCTGAACCCGCCGCTCCGGTCGCTGAGGCTCCCGCAGCACCTGCCGCGGAACCTGAAAAAAAGTCTCCGGCCGAAGCCGAAACTGCGGTACAGTCTGAACCCGTAGAAAGCGCTCCGGAAGCTGTGCCGGCTGCGGCCGAAATGGTGGAAACCGTGACGGCTGCCCCGGCTGAAGCCGAATCCGCCGCTCCCGCTCCCGCTGAAGAGAAGCCTGAGGCTTCCGTCACCGGAGCCCGGATCGCGGACGGCGCCACCGGTATCGAGGCTGAACTCGCGTCTCACGGCCTGCAGGTCGTTCACACCCGTCCCGAACTCGTGGGCGAAGTGAGCTACACGCAGCCGAAGGCGCCGGGACGTCCCCGTCCGGTGCTTCCTCCGGTTGAGGCGGTCGAAATGATCCAGGTCGAGACGAAGAAAGACGCGTCTTAATCCGATCAGCCCCGGGATCGGGGCACCGCAATAAAAAGGGCGCTGGGGTTTCTAGAAATTCCAGCGCCTTTCCTTTTTCTTTCGCTTTCCTTTTTCTCAGGTGAGATACATGGCGTCTGAAAACCTAACCGATAACTCCCGCGTGATTCCGATCGTGAGTGAGTCGCTCAAAGCCCTGCCGATACCGCTGAATGGCGGTATCCGGGAGAAAGACGGCTACTGGATCGACATGCTCGGGCGGCCGCTGACCGATATCCGTATTTCGGTCACCGATCACTGCAACTTCCGCTGCCGCTACTGTAAGCCGAAGGAGATCTGGGATAAGTTTGACGCCTATCTGCCGCATGAGGAACTGCTGAATTTTGAGGAGCTCTACCGGATCTCGCGGATCGCGGTGGAGCATGGTGTCCGGAAGATCCGCCTCACGGGCGGTGAGCCGCTCCTCAGAAAGCATATTGAGGATCTGATCGCGAAGCTCGCGACCCTCAGGACTCCGGACGGAAAGAAAGTCGATATCGCGATGACGACAAACGGTTCGATCCTCGCGAAGAAAGCGCAGGGCCTCAAAGACGCGGGGCTTGACCGTCTCACGGTGTCGCTTGACGCGCTCGATGAAAAGATCTTCCAGGAGTTCAACGACGTCGGTTTCCCGGCCGCGAAAGTCCTCGAGGGGATTCACGCGGCGCGCGAAGCGGGCTTTGAGCACGTGAAGGTGAACACCGTCGTGAAGCGCGGCATCAACGAGAATCAGATTGTTCCGCTTCTCGAACACTTCGCCGGCACCGGGGTTATCGTCCGCTTTATTGAGTATATGGATGCCGGCACGTCTAACGGCTGGCGGATGAATGACGTCGTCCCGACAAGCGAAGTGATCCGGATCGTGAGCGAACGGTTCAAGGTGACGCCTCTCACGCCGAATTATCAGAGTGAAACCGCGCAGCGCTGGCGTTACGGCGAGGGTGACGATGAGTTTGGCTGCATTTCGTCCGTCACACGCCCCTTCTGCCGCAACTGCTCCCGCGCCCGTCTGTCGATCGAGGGCGCCGTGTACCTCTGCCTCTTCGCGGACCGGGGTTTTGATATCCGCACGATGCTTCGCGGCGGCGCGAGCGACGAGGAAATCGCCGAGGCTCTCGGCCGCATCTGGACAAACCGGAGCAACCACTACTCGGAACTCCGAATGAACGGAATGCCTCTTCCGGTCAAAAAGGTCGAAATGAGTTATATCGGTGGCTGACACTCTGTCGTTAGAATAAAGGTTTTGCCACTCGCAGCTCTCTCTCGGAAAATACCGGAAAAATACTCTGCCCCCTTCCGTCTGAGACAGAAAGAAAAAAATGCACTTCAATCCCACAGCGATAACCTTCATCGGCTATCTCGTGCTGATGGTGATGATCGGCTTCTATGCCTGGCATCACACGAGAAGCTTTGGTGACTACATTCTCGGCGGCCGAAAACTCGGCGGCCTCGTAACCGCGCTCTCAGTCGGCGCGTCCGACATGAGCGGCTGGCTCCTGATGGGTGTCCCGGGCGCGGCCTACATCGCCGGTGTCAGCGAATCCTGGATCGCGATCGGTCTCACGATCGGCGCGTGGCTGAACTGGAAGCTCGTCGCCGCGCGTCTCCGCCTCTACACCGAGGTGTCGCATAACGCGCTCACGCTCCCGGATTATTTCCGGCAGCGTTTCGAAGACAAGTCGCACTGGCTCGCCGTGAGCGCCGCGGCCGTGATTCTCGTTTTCTTCACGATCTACTGCGCCTCCGGCATGGTGGCCGGCGCCCGGCTTTTCGAGAACACGTTCCATCTGCCCTACTCCACCGCGCTCTGGCTCGGCGCGATCGCGACGATCGCCTACGTCTTTATCGGCGGATTCCTCGCTGTGTCCTGGACCGATACGATTCAGGCCTCCCTCATGTGCATCGCGCTCATCGTGACCCCGGTCGCTGTCATGATCGATCTCGGAGGCGCTTCCGCCGCCACGAGCCAGGTCGCCGCGATCAACCCGGATATGCTGAGCATGATGAACGGTCAGACCACAATCGGCATCATTTCGCTTCTCGCCTGGGGTCTTGGCTACTGCGGCCAGCCGCACATCCTCGTCCGCTTCATGGCGACGCGCTCAATCCGCGTGATTCCGAATGCCCGCCGCATTTCGATCACCTGGATGATCTTCTGCCTCGCCGGGTCGGTGGCTGCCGGGTTCTTCGGCGCCGCGTTCTTCGCGGGTCACCCGGAACTCGCCGGTGCTGTGACGGAGAACCACGAACGGGTCTTTATTGAACTCGCGAAGGCGCTCTTCAATCCGTGGATCGCGGGTGTGCTGATGTCCGCCATTCTCGCGGCTGTGATGTCGACACTCTCCTGCCAGCTCCTCGTCTGCTCCTCAACGCTTACGGAAGACTTCTACCGCCGCCTGATTCACCCGAAGGCGAGCAACCGCGAACTGATGCTTTTCAGCCGCGGCATGGTGCTTCTCGTTTCCATCATCGCGATCATCATCGCGCGCGACCCGAACAGCCTCGTGCTGTCGCTCGTCTCCTACGCCTGGGCCGGTTTCGGCGCCTCGTTCGGTCCCGTGATCCTGATCTCCCTCTGGTGGAAGCGCATGACCCGTAACGGGGCTCTCGCCGGCATGCTGGTCGGCGCGATCACGGTGCTCGTCTGGCACTACTTCGCGTGGTTTGATCTCTATGAGATTCTCCCGGGCTTTATCCTCGGGTCTCTCGCGATCATCGTGGTGAGCCTCCTTGATAAGGCTCCGGAAAAGGAAGTGACGGACGCGTTCAATACGGTGGAACGCCGCCTCGTCGAAGAGTCCTAAAAGTTTCTTCGCATAAAAGGCAAAAAAATCCGGTCATGCAGCGAAAACTGCATGACCGGTATTTTTTTGTCCTGAGAGAAGGCGCCGGAGGTTTCATCCGGCACCTTCCATTTCCCCGTCAGGCGTTCGGGGTTTCTTCCGCCTTTGTCACCGAGAAGGCGAGTTCCTTCCCGTTCAGGCCCACGTTCACCGTGTCGCCTTCCGCAGCCTTCCCTTCGAGGAGGAACTGCGCGAGCGGCGTTTCGAGCGCGTCCTGCACTTCGCGGCGGAGCGGCCGAGCGCCGAACACCGGATCGAACCCGGCCTTCGCGATTTCCGCGAGCGCCGCGTCGGTCACCTTCAGCGTGATGCCCTGCTCAGCCACACGGTCAGCAAGCTTCTGCACCTGGATACCGGCAATCTTCTGAATCGCCTTTTCACCGAGCGAATTGAAGACCACGATCTCGTCGATACGGTTGATGAATTCCGGACGGAAGTGCTGCTTCACTTCTTCCATCACGGCTTCCTTCACCTCGTCATGCGGGCGGCCGGCCATCTGCATGATTTCCTGCGAACCGAGGTTCGAGGTCATCACGATCACGGTGTTCTTGAAGTCCACCGTGCGGCCCTGACCATCCGTCATGCGGCCATCGTCGAGCACCTGCAGCAGGACGTTGAAGACGTCCGGGTGAGCCTTTTCGACTTCATCGAACAGGATCACGCTGTAGGGGCGGCGCCGGACAGCTTCCGTGAGGTAGCCGCCCTGGTCATAGCCGACATATCCCGGAGGCGCGCCGATCAGACGGGCGACACTGTGCTTCTCCATGTATTCCGACATATCAATTCGGATCATGGCCTTTTCGCTATCGAAGAGGAACGAGGCGAGCGCCTTCGTGAGCTCGGTCTTGCCGACACCCGTGGGTCCAAGGAAGAGGAACGAGCCGTACGGCCGGTTCGGGTCCGAGAGTCCTGCGCGGCTTCTCTGAATCGTTTCCGCGACCTTTCTCACGGCCTCATCCTGACCGATCACGCGTTTCGACAGTTCCTCACGCATGTGAAGGAGCTTCTCACGCTCGCCCTGCATCATTTTCGACACCGGGATGCCGGTCGCGCGGGACACCACTTCAGCGATTTCCTCAGCGCCGACGCTTGTACGAAGGAGGTGCGGCTTATCAGGCGACTCATCCTTCTTCACCTGGCTCGCTTCCTTATTCAGCTTCTTCTCAAGCTCCGGGAGCACCGAGTACTGGAGTTCCGCGAGGCGCTCGTACTGAGCGTTCCGACGGCATTCGTCCATCTCGCGGCGGACCTGATCGATCTTGTCGCGGGTTTCCTTTTCGCCGATCGCGTCCGCCTTCTCGCGCTTCCAGATCTCTTCGAGGTCTGAATACTTGCGGGAGAGCGTCTCGATCTCTTCCTCAATCGTCGCGAGGCGCTTCTTCGAGGCGTCATCCGTCTCTTTCTTCATCGCTTCGCGTTCGATCTTCAGCTGAATCAGGCGGCGGTCGATCTTATCGAGCGCCTCGGGCTTCGAGTCGATTTCCATCTTCACGCGGGCAGCCGCCTCATCGATAAGGTCAATCGCCTTATCCGGGAGATAACGGTCCGTGATGTAGCGGTTCGAGAGCTCAGCCGCAGCCACAATCGCCGGGTCCGTGATCTGGACGCCGTGATGGGCTTCGTACTTCTCCTGAAGACCGCGGAGAATGGCGATCGTGTCCTCAACGGACGGCTCCCCGATCATCACCTTCTGGAAACGGCGTTCCAGCGCCGCGTCCTTCTCGATGTACTGACGGTATTCGTTGAGAGTCGTCGCGCCGATCACATGGAGTTCGCCACGCGCGAGCGCGGGCTTCAGCATGTTGCCGGCGTCCATCGAGCCTTCGGTCTTGCCGGCTCCGACCACCGTATGCAGCTCATCGATGAAGAGAATGATGCGGCCGTTCTGCGCGGTCACTTCCTTCAGAAGCCCCTTCAGGCGTTCCTCGAATTCACCGCGGTACTTGGCGCCGGCAATCAGCCCCGCCATGTCGAGCGACAGAATCACTTTGTTCTTCAGCGTGTCCGGCACTTCGCCGTTCACGATACGCTGCGCGAGACCTTCAACGACAGCGGTCTTGCCAACGCCCGGTTCACCGATCAGGACCGGATTATTCTTCGTACGGCGCTGCAGGATCTGCATCGTGCGGCGGATTTCATCGTCGCGGCCGATCACAGGATCGAGCTTCCCCTCGCGGGCCTTCGCGGTGAGGTCAATCGTGTACTTTTTAAGCGCGCCGCGGGACTGTTCGGCGTCCGCGTTATCGGCCGCCTGGCCGCCGCGCACTTCCGTGATCGCGGCATCGAGCGCGCGCCGGGTAAGACCGTTCTCGCGGGCAATACGGCCGGCATCGCTCTTCTCGTCCGAGAGGGCAAGAAGGAACATCTCGGTCGCGATGAATTCATCGCCCCGCTTCATCGCCTCTTTCTCGGTGAGGTTGAGAGCGTTCGCGAGATCGCGGCTCACCTGGATATCGCCCGAGGTGCCGGAAACCTTCGGGAGGTTTTCGATCGCCTGGTCGGCTGCCCGGGTAAGACCGGAGACGTTCACGCCCGCGCGCTCGAGCAGGCTCACCGCGGAGCCATCCTTATCGTGAAGGATTGCGGCGAGCAGATGCACGGGCTCGAGAAACTGGTTGTCGTGCGCGAGAGCTAGGCTCTGGGCATCGCCCAGAGCTTCCTGGAACTTCGTGGTGAGTTTGTCTTGACGCATAGGTTTATATCTTTCCTTTAGGAATCGCCGGAATTAGGCTTCCGTCGTTCGTAGTTCCTATATGGGGACACAGAAACCATTTTTCAAGGGGGATTCGTTATCAAAAGTAAATTTTTAATCCCTGCGTAATAGGCTGAACCGGAAAAAGAAAAACCGCAAGGGAACAAATCCCATGCGGTTTCGTAACTTCTTTTTGTGTTTCGGAAAAATGGCTTACTGCCAGCGCGCCTTCGCCTTTTCGTCGCTCTCACGCGCATCCACCCAGCGGCTGCCCGACGGAGTCTCTTCTTTCTTCCAGAAGGGAGCCTCAGTCTTCAGCCAGTCCATGATGTATTCGCACGCCTCGAACGCTTCGCCGCGGTGCGCGGACGTGACGAGGCAAAGCACAATCTGATCGCCTACCTCAAGACGCCCCACGCGGTGGATCACGACGATGTCATCAAGCTCCCAGCGGGCGCGGGCCTTATCCGCGATCGCGGTGATCGCGGATTCCGTCATTCCCGGATAGTGCTCGAGCGTCAGCGCGAAGATATCGTCCCCCTGGTTCCGGTTACGGACAACGCCCGTAAAGGCCACCATGGCGCCGGCTGAGCCTGAGCCCTTCGGCAGCTCCTCCATTTCGCGCGACACATCGAAATCCTCGTGCCGCACGATCACCTTCGTGATCCCCATAGGACTAGCCTCCGGTGACAGGCGGGAAGAAAGCGACTTCGTCGCCATCCTTGATCGCCGCGGTTTCGTCCGCCATCGCCTGGTTCACGGAGAAGCGGATACGCTTCACGCTTTCAAAGCCGCTCTTCCAGGGGTCGCCCTGCCCCACGAGGTAATCGCGGAGCGCGCCGACCGTTTCGACTCCGGCGGGCACTTCAACCGTCTCAGAAGGACGGCCGACCGCGTCGCGGAGATAAGCGAAATAAAGCACCTTGACTTTCATTTGAGGATCCTCTTTTTTGTTGTATTAAAGGAGGGAGAGTTCCGGATCGATCTGAGGAACTGCTGGGCCGGGAGCTGCGACACTCCGCCTCAGGCGAGGAACTCTGCCAGTGGATAGTAGTCCACGAAATCCCCCTGCCGGATGTCCTTCCCGACAGGGACGTCCACGATGCCGTCCGCCTTAGCGCAGGAAGAAAGCACCTGGGAATTCTGGTTCGGGAGGATGCAGAGCCCTCCCTTGTCGTTACGGTACACGCGGATAAATTCCTCACGGTCACCGGCCTTCCAGTCGAAGTCCGCGCGGACCGCGATCGGACGGTGAAGGTCAGCGCGGCCGCCCTGACGGACGCGAAGGAACGGGCGCACCATCATGAGGGTTTCGACAAACACGGCAACCGGATTCCCCGGAAGACCGAGGAACGGAACGCCGGACACTTCGCCGAACGCGAATGGCTTTCCGGGTTTCACGGCAAGACGCCACATATCGATGTGGCCGAGCCGCTCCACCGCGGGCTTGATGTAATCCTCTTCGCCGACACTCATGCCGCCGGTCGTGACGATCACATCGGTCGAGCGCGCGGCCTTCTGGAACGCTTCCACCGTATCCTCGATCGAATCGCGGACCGAACCCACGTCGTTCACTTCGCAGCCGAGCGCATGGAGAAGCGCCCGCAGCTGATAACGGTTCGAGTTATAAATCGCGCCTTCGCGGAGCGGCTCGCCGGGACGCGCGAGTTCGCTGCCGGAGCAGAAGATCGAGACACGGAGGCGGCCGTAAACGCGGAGATACGCGCGGCCGGTCGACGCCGCGATACCGAGATTCGCGGGCGTAAGCTTATCGCCCGCGTGCAGAATCGTTTCGCCTGCCGGGAAGTCGCTTCCCGCAAGGCGGACGTTCGTTCCCGTCTTCACCGGAGCCTTGAAGACCACCGTGCCGTCCTCGTTCTTTTCAACGAGCTCCTGCTGCACGACGGAATCCGCTCCGGGCGGCACCTGAGCGCCCGTGAAAATGCGGGCAGCGGTGCCGGTTTCAAGCTGTGTGCCGACGGAACCCGCGGGGATCCGCTGCGACACAGGGAGCGTCACCGGGTGCTCGGGGGAGGCAGAAGCGAGATCCGCCGCGCGGACCGCGTAGCCATCCATCTGGGAGTTATCCGCCGGCGGCACGTTCACCGGTGAAATGATGTCTTCCGCAAGCACCCGGCCCTCGGCGTAAAGCGTCGGAATGGTTTCAGTCCTTCCGATCGGGGTGACTTTGGAGAGCAGGTTCTGCAGCGCTTCACGGTAGGAAATCATTTCCCGGTTACTCCTTAACGTTATCTTTCTCTTTCATCCAGCTATCCCGCAGGCTCACGATGAAATCCGCGACCTGCCGGGGTTCGTTGAGGTTCAGCCACGGCATTCCGGGCGGAATTCCTTCCGGAGTGTCAGAGGCAACCGCAACAATATCACCTCTCTTCGTCCAGAGCGGGGCTTCTTTATGAGGCCCCCTCGAGACTTCGATACGGGGAAAGTCGCCGTCATCCTTGAATCCTTCGAGCAGCACGAAATCCACCGGCTTCATCGCGCGGAGAATATCCCCGAGCGGCTTTCGGCCTTCCGGCGTCTCCTCCATCAGCGCCCAGCGGTCAGGCGTCCTGAGGATCACCTGCTCGGCGCCTGACACCCGGTACCGGTACGTGTCCTTCCCGGGGGTATCGAGATCCACCTGATGATGCGCGTCTTTCACGCAGGAGACACTGTAGCCGAGCGAACGGAGACACTCAACCACCTTTTCGTTGAGGGTGGTCTTCCCGCTTCCGGAGTATCCCGTGATGCCGAAGAGAAACAATTTTGATTACTCCTTTGTATGACGGTCGATGAACTGCTTCACGTCCTCCGTTTCAGGATCCATCACTTCGCAGCGCTGCGGAAGGCTGAGAAGGTCGGCGCAGGAGGCGGGGATTGCAGGCACCGTGCCTGTCGCTTCGATAATCGTCTTCGAGAACTTCGCGGCCTGAGCCGTCTCGAGACACAGGCACTTTACCCCCGGAAGACGCTTCTCGCGAGCCACCTTGAGGCCGTCCGCGGTATGCGGGTCGATCATGACGCCGAGCCGCTCCCAGGTGTCGCGGATCGTGGCAAGACGGTCCGCGTGGGTGCTCTTTCCGGCGGTGAAGCCTGAGGCGAGGACGCGCTCCCAGAGTTCTCCGGTGAGACGGAATTCACCCTCCGTCGCCATCACGTGCCAGAGGCGCTTCAGCACCTCAGGGTCGCGGCCGACGATATCGAAGATGAAGCGCTCAAAATTCGACGCGCGGCTGATATCCATCGAGGGCGAGGAAGTGACGTACGTATGCGCCGCGTCTCTCGGGTGATAGACACCGGTTTCAAAGAATTCGGTGAGCACATCGTTTTCGTTCGTCGCGACGATAAGGCTCGCAATCGGGAGCCCCATCTGCTTCGCAATCCAGCCGGCGAGGACGTCGCCGAAGTTGCCGGACGGGACGGCAAACGAAATCGCCTCGCCCTTTTCGGCCGCGGCAAGCCACCCCTTGAAGTAATAGACCACCTGAGCGGCAACGCGCGCCCAGTTGATGGAGTTCACGGTGCCGATCGAATGCGCGGACTTGAACGCGTGGTCGTTCGAGACCGCCTTCACGATGTCCTGCGCCTGATCGAACGTCCCGCGGACCGCGATATTGAAGATATTGGGGTCTTCAAGCGAATACATCTGGGCGCGCTGGAAGTCACTCATGCGGCCGTAAGGCGACAGCATAAAGACGCGGATCCCTTTCCGGCCCCGCATCGCGTATTCGGCAGCGGACCCGGTATCACCTGACGTCGCGCCGAGAATATTGAGAGTCTTCCCTTCACGCGCGAGGAGATGCTCGAAAAGCGCCCCGAGGTACTGCATCGCCATGTCTTTGAAAGCGAGCGTCGGACCGTTCGAGAGTTCCAGAAGACCGATCCCGTCCTCAAGCCAGCGCACCGGCGTGATGTCCTTCGGATCATCCCCCTCACGCGCGTTGCAGTAAGTCTTCTCGGTATAGGTCGAGCGGCAGATTTCCTTCAGCGCCGCCTCATCGATCCCGCTCGCGAAAAGCCGCAGCACTTCAAAGGCGAGCTCCGCGTACGGGAGCTTCCGCCAGGATTCGAGCGTCTCGGCTGTCACCTGCGGGTAGCTTTCCGGCATGAAGAGGCCGCCGTCAGACGCGAGCCCCCGAAGCACGATTTCATCATAGGACGCCCCGGTCGATTCACCGCGGGTGGAGAGATAGCGGATATTGCTTGCCATGTTGTCCTCTTATTAATTCAGTTCTTCTTTGCGAAGGAGAACGATCTTGCCAGTCACGCAGTCAAGCGCCTCGATCCGGCGGATCGCTTCCTGAACGGCCGCTTCCCAGGCGGTGTGCGTCATCAGGACGATCGAGGTCGATCCCTGACCCGCGACCGCTTCCTTCTGAATGAGGGATTCGATACTGATCCCCATATCCGCGAAGACGCGGCTCACGTCGGCGAGCGTGCCGGGGCTGTCCGTCACGCCGATACGGAGGTAGTAGGAGCAGACCGTCTCGCCCATCGGGAGCACGTCGACGTTCTCAATCTTTCGCTTGTAGCCGAGCACCGGAACCTGGTGGTTGGAGGACACGCCGATCATGCGGACCACGTCCACGATATCCGCGATCATAGCGGAGGCGGTGGGTTCTGACCCCGCGCCCGGGCCGTAGTAAAGGGTGGAGCCCACGGCGTCGCCCTTCACTTCAACGGCGTTTGTCACGCCGCCCACGTGGGCGAGGAGCCGCCGCTCAGGAACGAGCGTCGGGTGGACGCGAAGCTCAATCCCGGTCCCGCGGCGCTTCGTGATGCCGAGAAGCTTCACGCGGTAGCCAAGCTGATCCGCGAACTCGATATCCACGTTCTGCAGATCGCGGATCCCTTCGATATAGGCCTTATCAAACGAAATCGGGCCGCCGAACGCGATCGAGGAAAGGATCGAAATCTTGTGCGCTGCGTCAATGCCATCGATATCGAACGAAGGATCGGCCTCCGCGTACCCCAGCTTCTGAGCCTTGGAGAGCGCCTCAGCAAACGAAATCTTTTCCTTCCGCATGCTGGTGAGGATGAAGTTTGAGGTGCCGTTGATGATGCCGACCACCGACTGAATGCGGTTCGCGACAAGCGACTCACGCATCGCCTTGATGATCGGGATGCCGCCAGCGACCGACGCCTCAAAGGCGACGATCACGCCCTTCTTCGCCGCGGCGTCAAAGATCTCGTCCCCGTGCTGCGCGAGAAGCGCCTTGTTCGCGGTGACGACGTGCTTCCCCGCGTCGATCGCGGCAAGAATAAAGGAGCGCGCGGGTTCGATTCCGCCCATCGCCTCGACCGCGATCGCGATCTCGGGATCCTCCACGATTTCATGCCAGTCAATGCCGAGCGACCCCACGAGCGGGACGAGGTCAGAACGGTTCTCGGGGTGACGGCACGTCACATACTTCACTTCGATCCTGGCGCCGGCTCGCGCGCTGATCTGCTCCTGATTGCGGTTAAGCACCCGGCAGACACCGCCGCCGACGGTTCCTGCGCCGGCCAGACCGATTTTCACTGAATCCATGAGTTAAAGCTCCCTGCTTATTTTGAGAGTAACGCCATCCGCCCGTTATTCACCGCGATCCGATAGGGTGACCGCGCCCGAGCGCTGCTTATTTTTTTCTGCAGCGGCAATTTGAAAATCGTACCAAATATCAAGACCTATAGAAAATCAGAGGGCGGGCTCCGGATCCCGGATATGCGATTTTTTGCGGGAGTTCACACAGCTGTCAATTCGCCGCGTTATATTGGTCAGTGATACAGACACGCAAATATGAGGAAAACTATGCCTCTGCCGGCTTCCCCGAAAGTTCCGGGCGACATGCTCGCCGACTATCAGAGTGAAAATGACCTGCCGCTGAAGACTCCGCCGAAAGCGGAAACCCCGGCCGCAGAAAAGCAGCCGAAGAGGCGCCGCCGCGGGAAGGCCCCCGCCGAGGCGCTCGAAATGGCAGCGCCCGCCGCCGCGGTCACAGAGAAGAAACCCGCCCGCCGTAAGAAGGCGGCCGGGAAAGCAGCCGTCCGGGCCGCCCGCAAGGCTGAAACCGCCGCGGCTCCGAAGGTTCAGCCGCCGATCACGCTGGGCACTCCTTCTGAAACGAAGCTCCCGTCGCTTCGCCGCGGCCGCGCGCTGCCGGACCCGAAGATGCCCCGTATGTTCGCGCTCGACACGAATGTGCTCCTCCACGATCCGACCTGCCTCTTCCGGTTTGAGGAGCATGACGTCTTCATTCCGCTCACCGCGCTTGAGGAACTTGACCGCCATAAGACCGGCATGAGCGATATCGCGCGTAACGCGCGCCAGGTTTCCCGCACAATCGATCAGCTGATGGAAGCGGCCGGGAACCCCGATCTCTCAGAAGGCCTTCCGCTTTCCGCCCTCGGAAACCGCGAGGCGAAGGGAAAGCTCTACTTCCAGACCGGACGCCTGAATGTCGAACTCCCGCTCCCCTCGGATCTGAAGACCGGGTCCGGCGACAACGCGATTCTCTCTTCGGTGCTTGGCATCACCTCGGTCCTCAAGGACCACGTCGTGATCCTCGTCTCGAAAGACATCAATATGAGGATCAAGGCCGCGACGATCGGTCTCCCCGCTGAAGACTATTTCAACGATAAGACAATCGACGACTCGGACCTCCTCTATAGCGGCAAACTCTCGCTCCCCGGGAACTTCTGGGAAACGCACGCGAAGGGGATGAAATCCTGGCAGAAGGACGGCTTCACCTGGTACCGGGTGAAGGGGCCGCTCGTTCCCCAGATGCTCGTGAACGAATTCGTGTATTCGGAAAGCGCCCAAGGGGGCTTTGAAGGCATTGTGAGCTCGGTCGACCGCGATGAAGCGGTGTTCCGGTCACTCAAGAACTACACGACCCCGAAGAATAACGTCTGGGGCATCACCGCGAGGAACAGCGAACAGAACTTCGCGCTGAACCTCCTCATGAACCCCGAGATTGACTTCGTATCGCTCCTCGGTCAGGCCGGCACCGGCAAAACGCTCCTCACGCTTGCCGCGGCTCTCACGCAGACGCTTGATGAACGCCGGTACTCGGAAATCATCTTCACCCGCGCGACGGTCTCGGTAGGTGAAGAGATCGGTTTCCTCCCCGGCACAGAAGAAGAGAAGATGGTGCCCTGGATGGGGGCTCTGGAAGATAACCTCGAAGTGCTGAACCACACCGATGCCTCCTCCGGCACCTGGGGGCACGACACGGCGCAGGACATCATCCGCTCCCGGATCCGCGTGAAGTCGATGAGCTTCATGCGCGGCCGCACGTTCCTCAACCGCTTCCTCATTATCGATGAGGCGCAGAACCTGTCGCCGAAGCAGATGAAGACTCTTATCACGCGAGCCGGCCCCGGCACGAAGATCGTCTGCATGGGGAACATCGCGCAGATCGATACGCCGTACCTCACGGAGGGGAGCTCGGGCCTCACCTACGTCGTCGATAAATTCAAGGGCTGGGCGCACGCAGGTCACATCACGCTGCAGCGCGGTGAACGGAGCCGCCTCGCGGACTTCGCGTCCTCGGTCCTCTGACCCCCTGCTCTCACCCATAAAAAATCCCGGATCCAAAAAAAGATCCGGGATTTTTTGTCCCTGCTGCCGTTTCGTTACGGCTGCGGTGCCGCGGGCTGTGCGGCAGGAGCCGCGGGAGTCGGAGCGGGCTTAGGTGACGAGGCTGCGTCCGGGTTCTTCATCTGCGACGCGGTTACCTGCGGGAAGTCATTAGACGGCGCGGGAGCGGCAGGAGCGGCGTCTGACGGCGCGGCGTCCACAGCGGGAGACGAAGCGTCGTCAGAACTCTTCGACCGCTGGCCCTGCGGCACTTCCACGATCCGGCCTCGCTCAGAAGGCTGTCCCGGGTGGCCTTCAAGGGGCGCTGCCCCATTCGGCGCCTGAGGAACCACGGCGGCAGCGGAGGCAGCCGCGCTTGAACCCCCGAAGAAACTCGTGATGCCGGAGTTCGTCACGATCGAGAAAAGGACAATACCCACCATGATGAACGCGAGCGCGATCTTCACGCCGATCCCGACTGCCATCCCTATCCAGGTGGCGAGACCCACGGTTCCCGCCTTCAGCATGTCGCGGCCCGCCATGATTTCACCGATCACCGCTCCGATCAGCGGGAAGAAGACAATGCCCCAGATCCCGGTAACCAGCCCCACCACGGTGCCGATCACAGCGCCCCAGAGGCCGGCGCGGCTCGCGCCCGCCCGCTTCGCGCCGAGAATCTGCGCGAGGATATCGATGCCGATACCGACCGCGGCGAGCAGCGCGAGAATCACGACCGCCGTCACCGAGATCAGCTCATAGCCGCTCGCCCAGCCGATCAGCCAGCTGCCGGCAAAAATGATCGGCAATCCCGGAATCGCGGGGATCACGGTTCCGGCGAGACCCACAGCGATAAGGGCGAGAGCCCCGAGATACAGTAGGTATTCCATGTCTTCCTATCCTTAGGCAGGTTCCTGCATGTCGTCCGGCACATAGCCTTCGGGCACCTCTGCCCGGTTTTCGAACGACGTGTACTTCCCGTTGAACGTAAGCTTCACGGTCCCCACAGGGCCGTTACGCTGCTTGCCGATGATCACTTCGGCGAGCGTCGGATCGGATTCCTTGTTGTAAACCCAATCGCGATAAATAAACATGATGACGTCAGCGTCCTGTTCGATAGCGCCCGACTCGCGAAGGTCGGACATCACAGGGCGCTTGTCAGGGCGGCCGTCAACCGAACGGTTGAGCTGGGAGAGCGCGATCACGGGAACGCGGAGTTCCTTTGCGAGGCTCTTCAGGCCGCGGGAAATTTCAGAAATCTCGGTTGCGCGGTTTTCTTCGCGGCGGCTGGAGCTGCCGCCCATCAGCTGCAGGTAGTCGACCACGATGAGGCCGAGCTGTCCGGTCTGCGCCATGAGGCGCCGGGCGCGGCTTCGGAGCGAGGTGACGCTGAGCGCCGGCGTGTCATCGATATAAAGCGGTGCCTTTTCCATATCGGCGACCGCGGTCGTGAACCGATCCCAGTCGCCATCCTCATCGAGGCGGCCCTTGCGGACCTTCTGCGCGTCGAGGCGCCCATGCGAGCAGATGAGTCGCATCGCGAGCTGCTCGCCGCTCATTTCCATGGAGAACACGGCAACCGGCCAGCTGTTATCGCCCGCCATCGCAACATGCTCCGCGATATTCAGCGCGAGCGCGGTCTTACCCATCGAGGGGCGGCCGGCGATGATGATGAGATCGCCAGGCTGCATGCCGGACGTCTGCTGATCGAGGTACCGATAACCGGTCGAGACGCCGGTGACATCGTTCGCTGACTTCGTGCGGTAGCGCTCCGCGACGATATCTGAGACGTTCGCCGCGAGTTTATTGAGTCTCACGAAGCCTTTGTTCCCGCGGTCCGCGCTTTCATTGATCTGGAGAACCAGTTTCTCCGCGTCATCAATGATGTCCTTCGTCTCGCGGCCTTCAGGAGCGAGAGCGGACGCGGCGATCGTATCCGCGGCGGACACGAGCTGCCGCAGCATCGAGCAGTCGCGGACGATTTCCGCGTACGTGCGGATGTTCCCGGCGCCAAGCGAATTGCTTGTCAGCGCGTTGAGGTACGGGCGGCCGCCCGCGGCATCCGCCCGCCCCGAGCGCTCGAGCTCGTTATAGACCGTGATCACGTCCGCGGGCTCACCCCGGAGGTGCAGCGCCGCGATGGCGTCAAAAATCACGCGGTGGTCGGCCCGGTAGAAATCCTCAGCCGTAATAATGTCGGAGATCTGGTCAAACGCCTGGGTATTCAGCATCAGACCGCCGAGAATCGTCTGTTCACTCTCGACAGAATGCGGCGGAACACGGACAGAATTCGCAGGAAGATCAGAACTGGAAAAAGGATCAGGCATCAGATTGCGCTCCATAGAGGCCGGAAAGGAGCAAGCGGGCCCCATGATGCAAAACGCCCTCTGAAACACTTTTCAGAAAGGCGAAAGCGGGTTAAATAATAACAGTAAAGCAGGAAGGGGAAAAAAATAGGCCTCCTTTCGGAAGCCTATTTTTTTCTCCGACAGAATCCCCTTGCGGAGGCTCTGTCAGGAGTCGGACGTTCCGGAGATTACTCTTCGGCGACGACCTGAACCGTGATGTCAGCGGTGATGTCGGAGAGCAGAGCGATCGTGATCGGGTACTCGCCAACAGCCTTGATCATGCCGAGCGGCGTGCGGACCTGGCTCTTCTTGATCGTGAAGCCAAGCTTATCCACGGCTTCAGCGATGTCGGAGTTGGTCACGGAACCGAACAGACGGCCGTCAACACCAGCCTTGGAGGCGATGGTAACGGTGGCGCCATTCAGCTTTTCCTGGAGAGCCTGGGCATTGGCCAGACGCTCAGCCTGAGCCTTCTCAAGGTCAGCGCGACGGGTTTCGAACTCGGCGATAGCGGCCTTGGTGGCGCGCTTGGCGTGACCCTGGGGGATCAGGAAGTTGCGGCCGTAGCCGTCCTTGACCTTGACCACATCGCCCAGATTGCCGAGGTGATGAATGTTTTCAAGCAGAATAACTTGCATGTCGATATCTCCCCGGGATTACTGATTGTCGGTGTAGGGAAGGAGGGCGAGGAAGCGGGCACGCTTGATCGCGGTATCGAGCTGGCGCTGGTAGATCGCCTTCGTGCCGGTCAGACGGGCGGGCATGATCTTGCCATTTTCCTGGATGAAATCGCGCAGCGTGTCGATATCCTTGTAATCGATCTGCTCAACGTGAGCAGCGGTAAAGCGGCAGAACTTCTTCCGCTTGAAGAGGGCATTGCCCTGGGAGGGACGGCGGTTGCCGGTACGACCCTTGGAACCAAAAGCCATTTTGAACTCCTAACTGAATTCCGTTATGTAAACAATGAGGCGCTGCGTGCGGCTCGAGCGAGGGGTGATGTACCCTTTGAGGGTTATCCTCGCGGGAAGCGGAAGCTGATAGAGCTTTGCCGCTACCTCTCCGTATGCGACCACCAGGGTTTCGAAATTGAGGCGGCGCATGCCGCCTGCTTCCCGGACTTCGCCTGAGTGGTGAAGAATGCCTTCAAAAACCTGCAGTCCGGACGGTGTGAATCTCGGCTCTTCGGAGCGGATGATTTCGCCGTCAAGGACCAGCTCATTCATGTCTGGCAGTCCTCTTTAAAGCGCCTCTAGCCGAATTACTCGGCGTCCTGAACGTCGGATTCCTCGTCTTCAGCTTCGTCGGAAGCGTCATCAGACTTGTGGGAAGCCTTGCTGTTCGCGCGAGCGGCCACGGCAGCCTTCTTGGCCTCTTCCTTCTCGACAACCTTCATCATCGGGGAGGGAGCGGTTTCGGCGTGCTTCGTCTTCACCACGAGGTGGCGCAGAATGGCGTCGTTGAAACGGAAATTGTTTTCGATGTCGGCGAGCGTGGCGTCAGAGCACTCCACGTTCAGGAGAACATAATGAGCCTTGACCAGCTTCTGGATCGGGTAGGCGAGCTGACGACGGCCCCAATCCTCGATACGTTCAATCTTTCCACCCTGTTCGAGAACAAGGTTCTTGTAGCGTTCGATCATCGCCGGAACCTGTTCAGACTGATCAGGATGCACGATGATGCAGATTTCGTAATGACGCATTGATCCTCCTTGCGGAAAAAACCGCCCAGGGCGTCTCCCGGTGCGGCAAGGACTAACGAGAAAACGGTTATCTTACTCTAAAAATTAAAATTTTGCACGCGAGGGATTATCCACCCGGGCGGCCTTTTCACCGACCCGCTGACGGACAGACTCAAAGAGGCAGACACCGGCGGCAACTGACACGTTGAGAGACTCAACCGACCCCATCATCGGAATCGCGGCGAGCGCGTCGCACCGTTTGCGCGTGAGCTGACGGAGGCCTTCGCCCTCAGCGCCAAGCACCCAGGCAAAAGCGCGCTTCTGATCGAAGTCATAGATCGAGCGGTCGGTCTCACCCGCCGTTCCGACCACCATGACACCCGCGTCACGCAGCTCCGCGATGGCGGAGGCGAGATTCACGACATACACCACCGGAACCGATTCCTCGGCACCTGCGGCGGCCTTCGCCGCGGCCGGCGTCACGTGGGACGAGCGGTTCAGCGGCGCGATCACGGCCTGCACCCCGGCGGCATCCGCCACACGGAGACAGGCGCCGAAGTTCCGGGGATCCGTCACGCCGTCCAGAATGAGGAGCAGCGTCTTATCGGTGATGGAATCGAGAAGCTCATCAAAGGAGAGCGTCTTCTCGAGCACACTGCCCACCGCGACGATCCCCTGATGCTGCACACCGTGCCCCGCGATGCGGTCCAGACGCTCCGCGTCCGCGCCCACCGGGCGGATGCCGGCGGCCTTCAGCTTTTCGCACATTTCGTGCATGCGGCGGTCATGCCGGCTGCGGTCCACATAGACTTCGTCAATCGACTCCGGGTTCAGTCTGAGCCGCGCCGTCACGGCGTGAAAACCCGCGAGGACCGCTTTTTTATTACCAGCCATTCAATCTTTTCCTTTAGATATCAATTCTTTTTCTTGCAATCCGTTCAGAGTCTCGGTTCGCCTTTCCAGCGCCTCGGCCCTTTCCGTCTCTGCACATCGCGGCGCTCAAAATCAATCCGCCGCAGATCAACGTCGACGCCTGCCACCTGCACTTCAAGCGGCGTTCCGAGACGGATCACTTCGCCTGATGCACTGCCTTCAAGGAGGCAGTCGTCGCTGTTATAGAAGTAGTAGTCCCAGCCGAGGTTCGAGACCCGGATGAAGCCTTCAACAAAGAGATCATCAAGCGTCACATAGACGCCGTTCGGCGTGACGCCGGTGACCTTTCCAGAGAACCCGCGGCCGATGAAGTCCTTCATGTACATGCACTTCAGCCACGCGGTGACGTCGTAACTCGCTTCGTCAGCGCGGCGCTCCGCGGCGGAACACATCTTGCCAAGCGTTTCCCAGGCGGCATGCTGAGCCGTAGGACGCGCGTACGGTGTCGCTTCAGGCTTCGGCGCTTCTTTCTTCTTCCCCTTCTGCTTCAGAGAGAATTCGGAATTGAGAAGGTCAGAAGGCGACACCGCGACTTCGGGCTTATAGCGGCGGCGGGAGAGAATACCACGGATCGTCCGGTGCACGAGCAGATCGGGGTAGCGTCTGATGGGGGAGGTGAAATGGGTGTACGCCGGATACGCGAGACCGAAGTGGCCGTGAAGTTCCGGTGAATATACGGCGCGCTGCATGCTTCGGAGCAGCGCGGTCTGAACCGCCTCTTCGTTCGGCGTCCCGCGCACTTTCGCCATCACGGCTTCGTAGTCCGCGGGTTTCGGGGAGGACCCGCCGCCCATCTTGAGACCGAATCCTGAGAGCGTCGTGCGGAGCAGCTCAAGGCGCTCTTCGGACGGCCCTTCATGAATTCGGAAGAGACACTCCGTCTTCTTCCGGACAATAAAGTCCGCGGCGCAGGTATTCGCGACCAGCATCGCCTCTTCAATCAGGCGGTGCGCGTCATTATGTTCACGCGGCAGAATCGCGGTGATGCGGCCGGTTTCGTCTGTCTGAATATAGGTTTCGCGGGTTTCAAAATTAATGGCGCCGCGCTTCTTTCTTGCCTCTGCGAGCACCTTATAAAGCGAATAGAGATTTTCGACGTCCGGATAGACCTCATGAATCTCGTCTCTCGCTCCTTCCTTATCCTGGAGCGCGTTCCACACCTGGGTATAGGTCAGGCGGGCGTGCGAATTAATGAGACCGGGATAGAACTGATAGGCCGTCACTTCACCCTTCGCGTCAATCAGCGCGTCGCACACCATTGTGCAGCGGTCGACCTTCGGGTTCAGCGAGCAGAGACCGTTTGAAAGCTCCTCAGGAAGCATCGGAATCACGCGGCGCGGGAAGTAGACTGAAGTCAGCCGTTCCTGCGCGCTGCGGTCGAGGGCTGTGCCAGGCTTCACGTACCAGGACACATCCGCGATAGCGACAAGCAGCCGGTAACCGCCAGACACAAGAGGCGCGCACCAGACCGCGTCATCGAAGTCCCTCGCGTCCTCGCCGTCAATCGTGACAAAGGCAATATCGCGGAGGTCGACACGCTTTCCGGCATCCTTCTTCAGCACATGATCCGGGAGCGCCCGGGCTTCTGTCAGCACATCAGGCGCGAAGATGGACGGAAGCCCAAAGCGGCGGGCCGCCATTTCAATCTCAACCGACGCGTCGCTCGCGGACCCGAGAATTTCCTCGACCTGAGCGCGGGCCGGTTCTTCAAGCGTCGGCTGCGTCGTGATCGCGGCGACTACGCCCTGCCCCGCGAGCGCTGAGGCACCTGAAAGCCTGATCTGCACATGGACCCGCGGGTCCGATGGATCGAGCCAGAAATCTGTCCCCTGCTTCCGGACCACGCCGACCACCTTCCAGGTGTTGTGTTCCGTCACTTCTTTGAGAGAGACAAGGTTCCGTCCCTTGCTGTCAAACCCGAGTCGCGCGACTCTCACCCGGTCGCCGGGGAACACCGCGTCCCCCTGCCCCTGGGAGAAGACGTAGGAAACCCCTTCGTCTCCGGTTCCCGTATCCGGGTCAAAAAACACCATGCCGGACCGGGTGCCGGATACCGTGCCCTCAAGCCACGCGGAGCCGTGGGAAAGCGAAATCTTTCCTTCGTCATCCGCCACCGCCGTGCCGTCATCAATCAGGCGCTCCAGCGCCGACAGCACCTCATTCTTCGTCCGGCTGCGGGACCGGTCGCGCACCAGCGCGTAAAGCTCATCAAAGGCGAGCGGCGTTCCCGCCCGGCCGAGAACCGACTCGAGCTCGGAAGCGGCGGTTCCCGTCAGAAATGCGGTCAGACCGCCATCATCAACCCTGGTCCTGGGCCTTCTGGACGAGGTTCCTGTATTTTTCCGGATTTTTTTTCTTCTATCTATTGACAAAATTATTCTCTTCAGCGATAATTACATCCTCGTTTGTGAGGATGTGCCCGGGTGGCGAAATTGGTAGACGCACTAGCTTCAGGTGCTAGCGCCTTCACCGGCGTGCTGGTTCGAGTCCAGTCCCGGGCACCAATCATACTGGAAAACATGTGATTGTGCGGTGAACCTCAGAAACGAAAGCCATTAAAGCCTTTTCGCGATTGCGGAGAGGCTTTTTTGTTGCCCGCAAAAAACACATGCGCGATCAGCCAGTTCCCGCTTTCATCATACGCCGGAGATATGTTCTCTCCGCCGCACAGTCAAAAGCCGCATCTCCGATAAGGAAATGCGGCTTTTTCTCTAAGTTCTCAGCAGAATGGCGAACTTCTGCTGTTCTCTTTTAAGAGATTAGAACTTGTGCACAAGGCCGAAACCAGCCTGGGCACCGGAACCCTTAATAGAGGCAGAGGTAATGTTGAGATCGAGGTCTTCAACAACGCCGTGTCCCGTGCCCTTTTCCTGGGCGTAACCGGCAGCCGCGTAAATGCTCGTACGCTTGCTGAAAGCGTAGCTGTAGCCAACAGCGGCGTTCCAGCGCTTCAGCTTGATCGCGCTGTTTTCGCTGTCCTTGGCGTCACGATAGCCAACGGTAGCGATAAAGTTACCGCCGAATGCCGGAACGTTCGTGCCGAGCTCAACGCCCCAGCCCTTGAAAGCTCTGGCAACAGCAAGATCATCTTCAGCTGCAAGTTCACGAACGGCATCGATAATTTCAAAAGAGTCCGTGATGCTGGCCTGGTTATCAAAGTAAGTAGCCTTGACAAAAACCTTGGCGGCACCGAAGTCATAGTTTCCGCCGAGGATCACACTGTAGCCGTCATCCAGATCGGGATTGGTTTTGTTGCTGTACAGGGTGTAGTCAGCAGCGAGAACAACAGCCGCCTTGCCAGCCTTATAGCGCAGACCGGCAGCCGCATAGCGGTCAGCAAAGCTCGAATTCTCGCGGGAAGTCGTATCCGTCTTGGAGTCAGCCTTGAAGGAGTACATCACAGCCGCCTGCAAACCGGAAAACACCGGAGTCTGATAAGCGAGAACGTTGTCATAACGGCCATAGGCGGTACCGGTGGAACCGGACTGCGTCCCGACAAAGCCGAAGCCGGACGGGAAAGCCGACACATCGCCGAGGTAGCCGAGCGTACCGTTATCGGAATTGATGGAACCCAGGCGGCCGGCATACAGGGTACCGTAAGCACCGGAAACGTTTACCTGGGCTTCACGGCCGAACAGACGGCCGCCCTGACCGGACGTGCCGTCATCAGAGTTGAAACCGGATTCGAGTACAAAGCCAACCTTGGCGTTGCCAATATCTTCCGTACCGGTCAGCCCCCAGCGGTTACCCGTGGAGAAGCCTGACTGCATCGAAAGAGAATCTTCCGATTCCTTGTACTTGAGCGTATACAGGTACTCAGAGTCTTCACCAGCGCCGTCAGCACTCCAGTGCTGATGAGTGTAAGCAAGACCCGTATCAATGCGGCCATACAGCGCGACAGACGGCGCAGCGAAAGCGGAAGCGGCGAAGGTACCGAGCAGAGCAGCGGCGATAAGCGACTTCTTCATTTGGATTCTCCAATATTTGAACGTATTTTTTTGTGTGGCGGATTCTTTCCTGAAACGTTCCGCTACAGATCAAATAGTGAATAATTTGTAAATTGAAGTCAAAACTGAAAACTTATTTATTTTCTGCTGGTTATATTTAAATTTATTTTATTTTTTAATAACTTAACTATAAATTAACAATTTATTGCCGAACCGTCAGTTATGTTCAATATGTTGTATCCGCGCAACACTCCTGCTTCTTTACGCTGTCAGGCAGCTTCACCTGACAAATTCCGTCCTTCTTTCCAGAAAAAAACCGCACACCTTTCGGAGTGCGGTTTTTTCTTTCAGGTTCTCAGCAGAATGGCGAACTTCTGCTGATCTCTTTTACGAGATTAGAACTTGTGGACGAGGCCGAAACCAGCCTGAGCGGTGCTGGCCTTGCGGTCCTGGGCGTTGGACTTCTCCTGAGCGTAGCCAGCAGCAGCGTAAACGCTGGTGCGCTTGCTGAACGCATAGGAGTAACCAACGGCAGCGTTCCAACGCTTGAACTTGTAGGAGCCGTTATCGACGTCCTTGGCATCACGATAGCCAACGGTACCGAGGAAGGCACCGCCGAAAGCCGGAACGGCGGTCGACAGTTCAGCACCCCAGCCCTTCAGAGCCAGAGCATGGGCCTTGCCATCAGCATTCAGCGTCTTATCGGTCCCATCGCGGGCATCGGTAATCAGACCAAAGGAGTCAAGAACGTTGACCTGGTTATCAAAATAGGTAGCCTTGGCAAAGACCTTGGCAACGCCGAAGTCATAGTTGCCGCCGAGGATGAAGCTGTAGCCGTTATCAACGTCGTGATAGAAGTTAGCCTTCTGTTCACCAGCGGCATTGCCGTACATCGTCATGTCGCCGGTCAGGACAACAGCAGCCTTGCCAGCCTTGTAGCGCAGGCCAGCGGCGAGGTAACGGTCAGCATTGCCGGAATTCTCACGGGCATTCTTGATGCTGTCTTCGTTGGACTGCGTGTCACCCTTGAAGGAGTACATGATCGCGCCCTGCAGGCCGCCGAACGTCGGGGTCTGATAAGCGAGGGAGTTATCGTAACGGTCATAGGCCGTGCCGGTGGAGCCCTTCTGCGTGCCAACGATACCGAAGGCGTTCGGGAAGGCGGACACATCACCGAGGTAGCCGATCGAGCCGGTATCAGAAGCGATGGAACCGAAGCGGCCGGCGTACAGGGTACCGTAGGCACCGGAGACGTTCACCTGGGCTTCACGGCCGAACAGGCGGCCGCCCTGGCCGGAAGCACCGTCATCAGAATTAAAGCCGGACTCGAGCACGAAACCAACCTTGGCGTTGCCGATGTCTTCCGTACCCTTCAGGCCCCAGCGGTTGCCCGTGGAGAAACCGGATTCCATCGAGAACGTGTCGGTGTCGACATCAGCCTTGTCCTTATCCATGTGGGTGTAGGCCAGACCTGTATCAATGCGGCCGTACAGCGTGACGGACGGAGCAGCGAAAGCGGATGCCGCAAAAGTGCCAAGCAGAGCAGCGGCAATGAGAGACTTCTTCATGAAATTTTCTCCAGTAGTTTGAATGTGTGTATTGCTAACTACAGTTTTAAGGGCTTTTGGAGTCACCCCAAGTGCATGATGCAAAAATATTTCCCGGACGTTTATACGGGTAAACCCTTTATGATTTATGTCCGATAGAAATTTTTTATTTACTTTCAATAACTAAGACAACGTTACAACTATTTTTCGTATTTCTTTAATTCACCGTTTTCTGTTGCTTTTATGCAACAAACTGGCAAAAAACAGCTTCAGAAGAGCTTCCCTGAAAATAAAAAACAATATCCGAGAGTGAGTTACAAAGTGTAAACAGTACAGGATATTGACTTGTCCGAAAATCTGGGAGCAAGTTTTTATCTATTTACTTTTGTGATCCATATATCAGGAATTCACGTCACCTTTCTCTTTCTCCCGTTATGTCGAAGCCGCCGGCTTTTCAGAGGCGCAAAAAAACCGCATCCCTCACGGAATGCGGTTTTTCAGTTCTCAGCAGAATGGCGAACTTCTGCCGGTCTCTTTTAAGAGATCAGAACTTGTGAACGAGGCCGAAACCAACCTGGGCACCGCTCGCCTTGCGGTCAAGAGCGTTCGCCTTTTCCTGGGCGTAGCCAGCGAGACCGTAGACGTTCGTGCGCTTGCTGAAGGCATAGGTGTAACCGACAGCCGCGTTCCAGCGCTTGAACTTGTAGGAGCCGTCATCGACGTCCTTGGCATCACGATAGCCGACAGCAGCAAGGAAGTTGCCGCCGAAGGCCGGAACGTTCGTGCCGAGTTCAGCACCCCAGCCCTTCAGAGCCTCAGCCTTCTTCAGATCGCGGGAATCGCTGATCAGATCGAAGGAGTCGAGAACGTTCACCTGGTTATCAAAGTAGGTGACCTTCGCGAAAGCCTTCGCAACGCCGAAGTCGTAGTTGCCGCCGAGGATGAAGCTGTAGCCGTTATCAACGTCGTGATAGAAGTTAGCCTTCTGTTCACCAGCGGCATTGCCGTACATCGTCATGTCGCCGGTCAGGACAACAGCAGCCTTGCCAGCCTTGTAGCGCAGGCCAGCGGCGAGGTAACGGTCAGCATTGCCGGAATTCTCACGGGCATTCTTGATGCTGTCTTCGTTGGACTGCGTGTCACCCTTGAAGGAGTACATGATCGCGCCCTGCAGGCCGCCGAACGTCGGGGTCTGATAAGCGAGGGAGTTATCGTAACGGTCATAGGCCGTGCCGGTGGAGCCCTGCTGGTTGCCGACAAAGCCGTAGGCAGACGGGAAGGCGGAGACGTCACCAAGGTAGCCGATCGAGCCGGAATCAGAAGCGATGGAGGCGAGACGGCCGGCGTACAGAGTACCGTAGGCACCGGAGATGTTCACCTGAGCTTCACGGCCGAAGAGACGGTTATTCTGGCCGGAGGTGCCGTCATCAGAATTGAAGCCGGATTCGAGGACGAAGCCAACCTTCGCGTTGCCGATGTCTTCAGAACCCTTCAGACCCCAGCGGGAGCCGGTGGTCACACCGGAATCCATGGAGAACGTGTCGGTGGAACCGGCAGTGTTATCCAGATTCTTGTGGGTGTAGACAAGACCCGTATCAATGCGGCCGTACAGCGTGACGGACGGTTCAGCAAAAGCAGAAGCCGTGAAAGCGCCGAGAAGGGCGAGAGCAAGTAGAGATTTCTTCATTATGTGTGACTCCAAAAAATATATCTGAAGGGAAATGCATCTGAGTGAATCTCCCCTCTGACTTCATGATGCGGCCGGAAAAAAAGGAGTCTTATGGTACAAACCCTGATTGTAAAACACTACGAAAAATAACTTTTTGAAGGAATTCAGATTGCTGGCTAAGTGTATGTAACTAGGTGATACATTTGTGTAAATTGTAGCCGTTGCCAAAAAGCAACAGATTTCCCTCAGATACACATTTAATTACAGTCACCGGCCTTTCCTTTACAGGGTGAGAGACCTGAAAAAAAGAAATCCCCGCCTCATTTCTGAAGCAGGGATTCTGTACAGAAGCCATCGGCCGCCGCCTCAGGAAAGAAGCAGCGGAAGATGAATTTCCGCAGTGTCAGGCGGGATTACTTGCCGGCGATCGCGCGCTTCTCACGGAGCCGCTCGATACCGAGATCGTCATAAGCCTCGAACGGCTGGTGGATCCAGGGGTTCCCTTCGAGGTAAGAGACGAAATAATCCGGCTGGAAGATGGAGCGTTCCTTCCACCAGAGCACAGCGATACGGATCTCGGTGATTTCCGGAAAGTCGCTCTTCAGGTGCTTCACCACCTTTTCAAGCGTGATGCCGGAGTCCACCATGTCATCGACCAGAAGGACCTTTCCCTTCAGAGCCTCGGTGCCGGTGATGCAGCTGCTGATATTCAGCTCGCCCTGCACCGTGCCGGACATCGCGCGGTAAGAGCTCGTCGACAGCACGGAGAGCGGCTTCGAGTAGACGCGCGAGAAAATATCCCCGGGGCGCATGCCGCCGCGGGCGAGACAAAGGAGAGAATCAAACTTCCAGCCGCTGTCCGCAACCTTGAGGACGAGCTGTTCATTCAGGTCGATGTAATCCTGCCAAGATACAAAGAGATCCGCCATGGCTTATCAAATCCAACAAAAAAGGAAGGCAGCGCTGCATTTTTTACTGCAGTGCCGCCTGTGTGATGCTTATAGGCTGTCGGTCTGATCCGCTTATCCGCGGATCAGACTTTCCCCTGTTTACGGGGCTCAGGCTTCAAACGGGTCGCTGAGCAGAATGGTCTGTTCGCGATCCGGACCAGTGGACACCGCCGCGATCGGGCAGCCAGCCACTTCAGAAAGGCGCTTCAGATAGCTGCGCGCCGCAGCGGGGAGTTTATCCCATTCTTTGATGCCATAGGTACTGGTTTTCCATCCGGGGAAGTCTTCATAGATCACTTCGCAGCCCGCGACTTCTTCCGCACCGTAAGGCATCACTTCGAGTTCAACGCCGTCTTTCTTATAGCCGACGCCCAGACGCACGACATCACACTCATCGAGCACGTCGAGCTTCATCACGGCGAGACCAGTCAGGCCGTTGATCTCGACCGCGCGGCGGAGCGCAGCGCCGTCAAACCAGCCGCAGCGGCGCGGACGGCCCGTCACAGCGCCGAATTCGCCGCCGCGCTGACGGATGCGTTCGCCCTCTTCATCGAGGAGCTCGGTCGGGAAGGGACCCGCGCCGACGCGCGTGCAGTACGCCTTCGTGATGCCGAGGACATAGTTGAGACGATGGGGGCCGACGCCCGCGCCCGCCGTGGCGTAACCCGCGACGGTGTTGGAGGACGTGACAAACGGATACGTGCCGTGGTCGATATCAAGCATCGAGCCCTGGGCGCCTTCGAAGAGGAACTGCTTGCCTTCGGCCATCAGCTTATTGAGCGTATGGGAGACGTCCATCACGCGCGGCTTCAGACGATCCGCGAAGCCGAGCACCTCGTCGATCACCTTCTGAGGGTCGAGGGCCTCAGCGTGGAGGAAGTGCGTCAGTTCGAAATTGTGGTACTCGAGAGCCGTGCGGACGCGCTCTTCGAAGAACGGGACGTTATAGAGGTCAGCGACACGCACCGTACGGCGGGCCACCTTGTCTTCGTAGGCCGGGCCGATGCCGCGGCCGGTCGTGCCGATCTTCTTCTTGCCGAGGTTATTCTCGCGGGCGTGGTCAAGCGCCACGTGGTACGGCATCAGAAGCGCGCAGTTGCCGGACACGTGAAGGCGGGACTCCGCGTCCATTCCGTGTTCCTTCAGCTGATCGAGCTCGGAGAAAAAGGCGGACGGCGAAAAGACAACGCCGTTGCCGAGGTAGCACTGCATCGTCGGATGCATGACGCCGGACGGAATGAGGCGAAGCACGGTCTTGTTGCCGTTCACGACGATCGTATGGCCGGCGTTGTTGCCCCCGTTGAAGCGCACGACGCCGTCGACCTTGGAGGTGAGCCAGTCGACGATCTTGCCCTTGCCTTCGTCACCCCACTGGGCGCCGACGACCACTACATTTTTTGCCATCTTTTTCTCCTAAATGGACTTGGCGGAGACAGGAACCACCTGCCACTCACCCTTTTCGAAAACAATACGCTCCGTCACCTGGAAGCTCTCGGCGAGCCCGGCAGGGTCTTCTCCCGGCAGCAGCTGCACAACGATTCTGCCGGCATGACGGAGTTTGCGCACGAGACTCTCAAGCTTCGGATCCTCTGACGCCGGGGGCGCGATGACCGCGAAGGGAAGTTCGGGCGTTCTGAGCACAGCAAGCTCACGTAGATAGAGTGTAAATCCAACTGCCGGTCTAAAGCGTCCGAACGCTAATCCAATTCCGTCATAGCGGCCGCCCCGGAGGAGCGGTTCGGGCAGATCTTCAACAAGACCGGCAAAGGAAATACCCGTGTAGTAATCAAATCCTGTCACCGAGGCGCCGTCAATCGTGACGTCGTCAGCGCCGCAGCGTTCCGCGATCCACCGAAGCTCATCCACCGCCTTCTCAGCGTCCGGAACGCCCTTGCAAAGCGCGAGAACGCGCTCCAGCGCGTCGTCACCGCCATAAATGAGGCAGAGTCCCGAGAGGGCTTCAACAGTCTTTCCGGAAAGCGGCGCCGCGGCAGCGGCGAGCCCCGCCGGATCCTTATCGGAAAGCGCCGCGACAACGGCGTCCTGGATCGCGGGGGTAAGCGCCGGGTCCGCTTTCAGGATGGAACGCACAATCCCGGTGTGACCGATCGCGAGATGCACGCGCCGGATACCGACTTCGCGCTGCATATCCACGGCGAGCCGCACCATTTCCAGGTCCGCTTCGCGTCCCGTCGCACCGAACATTTCGGCGCCGGCCACATACGGCTGCCGGGTCGCGAGCGGGTGACGCGGCCGCGCGTGGAGCACCGACCCCGCGTAGCAGAGTCTCGTGATCCCGGTGCGGTTCAGAATGTGGGCATCGATACGCGCCACCTGAGGCGTGATATCGGCGCGGAATCCAGCCTGACGGCCGCTCGCCTCATCGACAAACTTGATCGTCGTGCGATCGAGCCGGTTGCCGGTACCGGTGAGAAGAGAATCCAGAAACTCGAACATGGGCGGACGGATAGCTTCAAATCCGTGAGACCTCATCACTTCGAGGGTGCGAGCACGCAGGGTTTCAAGTTCCCGCGTCTGCCGGGGCAGCATGTCGGCAATATGATCCGGTAATACCCAGTTCGTCATTTGGAAAAAATCCTATCAAAGCGAAGCAATATCGGTTTGCAGCAGCCAGATAACCGCGAGGCCGCAAAGCACGCCGACGATCCCAAGCTTCTGGATCGCTGAGTCAGGCACCTGCTGCAGAAGCGACAGTGCCCGCTTCCAGCGGCGGGGCGAGATCATCGGCATCAGGCTTTCGAAAATCATCATGAACCCGAAGGCGACCAGAAGCTCCTTCAGTCCCATCATGGCTTTGTGCCTCCAGGAAGTCCCCGGAAGTCGGGCATCGGGGCGAGCTTTTCACCAGGCTTCTCTTCAGAACGGGCCTTTTCAAGCGCCGAGGAGAAATCCCGGATTCCAGTCACACGGTCTATTTTCTGATAATTCGCGTTCGCCGCGGCATCGGCTTCAGACTTCATCTGAGCGGCGCGGCTGAGCGCCGCGGAAAGCGTCTGACGGGCCTTCGCGTCGGCCGCGGCGCGGATCTCTGACGCGCTCTCCTCGACGAGGCGGCCCGAGGCCTGCACCTGGCCATTCAGAATCTTCGCAGTGGCGTCAAGCGCCGACGCCTGGCTCTTCGCGTTGAGGCGCACTTCAGCGACTCGCACGGATTCAATCCGCACGCCGCGCTTCAGGAATTCAGGCGCCACTTTCGCCATCACCTGGGACGAGATCCAGACGCCGCCCCGCGTGATGAGAGACGCGTCATTCAGCCCGGCGGTTTCGCCGGCTGACGCGGTCTGCACGGCCTGCGTGATTTCGCGCGCCGTCTGATCGCCGCTTCCCTTGAATTCCTTCCACCAGACTTCAGGCTTCACGACACGCCACACCACATCGTAGCCAAGCGTCGGAATGCTGCCTTCACCCTTCGGCTCAAGCGCCGACACCTGAAGCGACTGCCCGCGGCAGTCAATCATCGCGGTCCGCTCAATGGGGTCCGGGAGTTTCACATGAAGCCCAGGCTCCGTCACCTCAGCAGACACGGATTTGTTCCATCCAAGCACGAGCGCCGCCCTTCCCTCTTCAACCGTGAAGAAGGAAAGTCTCGCGGCGAGAATCGCTGCCAGGGCGATCACAAAGGCTGCTATCAATTTCTTCATGATCATCGTCTCCTAGCGTCCGCGGTTACGGAGGTAATCGCGGCGGTCCGTGGTGCTTTCACGTTCATCCGCCGGATCTGCGCCGGGGGTGGTCACGTTTGAAGCCGCGGCTTCCGCAGCTGCCTCAGCGGCAGGGGACGACGCGGGGGCGGATGACGCGGCGGCAGGAGCTGCCTTCTTCTCCGCGTCAAGCTTCTTCTGGGCAATGATCTGGGCTTCCGTCACCACCGGAACCGCGGATTCCTCACCCGGTTTCCCTTCAGGAGCCTTCGGTTTCGCGGCACGGATCACGGCCATCAGGTCATCAAGCTTCGCGTTCGCGATCGATCCCTTGTTCGGAAGGGCTGCCGCGAGCCCGGCATTCCAGGCCTGCTCAATCGCGTCGCGCTTCGCGGCGTCAGAAGCCTTTTCGCCATAGAGGTAGCTGATATAGCGGCTGTCCATTTCGGAAACCCGCACAACGCGCTCCCGATAGGATTCAGCATTTTCTAAGATGGCGCGCGACGTGTTGACAGACATCGCACCCGCGAGTTCAGCCCACCTCTGAGCATTCCCGAACGCGTTTTCACCCGCGTTCTGCGCCTCAAGCGCCACGCGTGAGGCCTCACGGACTTCAGTCGGGATACCGGCGTTCGTGACCGACACGGATTCGATATGGACACCGAGACCGAGGCTGTCCGCTTCCTTCTGGACACGCTTCGCGAGATCGTCCTTCAGCAGCGCGGCGCGGCCGCTTAGCACGTCATGCACCGTCATATCGGTGAACTCCTGACGGAGCGCGCGGCGAAGCGCCGCGTCAATCACTTCAGAGGGATTCACCATATGTTCGAGATAATTCCGGACGCCGTCAGAGGCAACCTGCCACTTCACGGTGGCGGTGGCGGAAACAAAGCTTCCGTCAGCAGTCAGAAGATAGCCTTCACCGGCCTTTCCCGAGAAACTCACGTCCTGGCTGTGCACGAGACGCGTATCTACCATGCGGACTTTCTCAAAGGGCCACGGGAAGTGCCAGTGCGTGCCGGGGCCGACCAGCCCCTTGAACTGGCCTGTCGCGTAGAGCGCCGCGGTTTCGCCGGACGGCACAGAGTAGAACCCGGCACCGAGGTACGCGCCGACAGAGAAAATGGTGACGATCGCGACGAGCGCCGCGATGCGGCTGGATCTCCGGCTGCGGTCAATCTGGGGGATATCGTCCTCGCGCGGGGAATCCGAAGCCCCGGGCCTGTTCACAGTCTGCTCGGGGCCGGACGCTTTGGCACCGTTCTTTTCACCGTTTGCCCAGATGGACTGCAGGAGGTCATTAAACGCCTTCCACTCGGCGTCAAGGTCCTTGCCGCTCTTCTTAGCGGATGACTCCTCAGTGTTCTCCGGTCGGCCGGAGGGAGAGGCACCATCCGGGGTGCCCGGACTGCGGCTTTCAGGCTTCGCGGACTCCGGCTGCGGACGGCGGGGCTCCTCAGGCTTCTGAGGAGGCTCCGGTGTCCCGGCGGGTCCTGAACCATTCTCGCTCACTTTCGGCGTTTCCGGCTCATTCTTGCCTGAAGAAGGTTCCTTCTCCGGATCTTTCTTTTCCGGTTCCGGGTGTCTTCCCCAGCGGTAATCATCAATAGACATAAAGAAAAAATCCTGAGGGGATATCCCCGAAATTCCTGCGCGCAAGCGCACCCCTGCCGTGCCCCGGAGGGTACAGCCTGCAAGTCTTTCAGTCTAACACCTGATCCGCCCCGGGCACCCTCTTCAGGGATCCCGCCGGGACGGGAAAAGGCGTGTGAATCAAGCCGTCGGTTTTCCCGCGCGGCGGGCTTCGGCTTCGAGCTTCGCCTGTTCCCAGGGCTCAAGCTCACGGGCCTTCACCGGGTGATCCTTATGCCAGTGCTCGGCGAACTCCATGATGGCGGCTCGGAGCTCATCAAGCCCCTCACCTGTCACGGCGCTCACGCCCACTGAACGGATCCGTCCCTTCTCATCCCGCACAACGCCGGCAGCGGCCGGAGCCCGGTCGATCTTGTTATAGACAAGAATCGTCGGAATCGTATCGGCATCAATCTGGGAAAGCACCTGATTCACGGAATCGATCTGATCCTCGCGAACTTCACTTGATGCGTCGACCACATGAAGAAGAAGATCCGCGTGCACGGTTTCCTCAAGCGTTGACTTGAAGGCCTCAACGAGCTGCGTCGGAAGGTCACGGATAAAGCCCACGGTGTCAGAAAGCACCACCATCTCGCTTCCGCCCACCCAGCAGCGTCTCGCTGTCGTGTCGAGTGTTGCGAAAAGCTGGTTCGCGACATAGGCGTCCGACCGCGTAAGACGGTTGAAGAGCGTGCTCTTCCCCGCGTTCGTGTAGCCGACAAGCGACACCGTCATCTGATCGCCGCGTGTTCTCGAGCGGCGCTGCGTGTCACGCTGCCGCTCCAGCTTCTTCAGCTGGACCTTCAGCTGCTTCACGCGCTCAGAAAGCATTCGGCGGTCGAGCTCAATCTGCTTTTCACCCGGGCCGCCGGTCTTCGAAAGACCGCCGCGCTGACGCTCAAGGTGAGTCCATCCGCGGACAAGACGGGTCGACAGGTGCTCGAGCTTCGCAAGCTCCACCTGCAGACGGCCTTCACGGCTCTTCGCACGCTTCTGGAAAATTTCGAGAATAAGCTCGGTGCGGTCGAGAACAGCGATATGAGCCGCTTTCTCGATGTTGCGCTCCTGGGCTGCCGAGAGCGGCGTGTCGAATATCAGCACGTCTGCTCCAGCCTCCCGGGCCGCGGTAGCGATTTCTTCAATCTTTCCGCTGCCGAGATATGTAGCAGGATCGGGCTTGTCGCGGTGAGCCTCTGTGAGGCCCACCGGGATCAAGGCATCCGAGGTGACGAGAAGCGAAAGCTCCTCGCTTGCATCCGGCCGGAAATCCCGGCCGAGGCTTACGCAGACAAGCCAAGCCTTTCCGGGGCGGTCATCCCGCTCCCGGTCTACCTGAAATACTGTCAGATCAAGACTCCGGAGTGTTCGTGATAGTGACGGAGCGGGTCGGCACGACCGTGCTGATCGCGTGCTTGTAGACCATCTGCGTCACGGTGTTGCGAAGCAGCACGACGTACTGGTCGAAAGATTCCACCTGACCCTGCAGCTTGATGCCGTTGATCAGATAGATATTGACCGGGATATGTTCTTTGCGAAGTGCGTTAAGGAAAGGATCCTGAAGAAGCTGTCCCTTGTTATTGTTGGCCATAATGTTTTTCCCAGCGCTTCTGCGCTTGTTCTTTGTTTGCTACACCCGCCAATAAAAAAGCGGGTGACGAAGTGTGTGTGCTGACAAATAAAGACCTGTCTGCACCCAATTATCATACGTCTTTATGAGGAGCCTTGCCGGGCGCGAGAATTTCGATCCGGCGGCGGAGACCGTCACGGATCGCGTCAAGTGACGCGGTCGCCTTTCCAAGCTCTCCCTCAGAGACGAACCCCTGCAGCTCGCGGACCTCACGGGTGATTTCCTCATCGAGCTCCGCGGTTTTCTGCGAGGTCTCTGCGGTCACCTTGGGCTGACTCGCGCAAAGCGCCTGCACTTCAGAGAGACGCTCCTGGAAGGGTTCATTCATCTCTTTCCCGGCCACCTCTGCGAGCCCCACCTTCCAGATCGTGCAGACACTCGGGCGGTTCTTGATCGGCGCGCCCCAGTAGAGACGCGTGAGGAACCGCGTGAGAAGCGTCCGGAAAACGATCGCCACAGCGGCAATCCCGGCGAGCCACGCGGCGACCATCGGATGACGGAGTCCCACGAAAGCGGCGGCAAGCCCCGCGATCGCAAGCGTCACCACAGCCACCGTGAAAGAAACGGACGGAGCGCCGAGCCCCGTCTGATCACCGATCCGGCTCTGCGGATAGGCGATGGCGTTCACAAACATCGCGAACGCCGCGGCAAGCACCACCTCGACCGCAAGCAGCACATTCGCGTCAGGGTTCCCGAGCGGCACGCCGACCCAGTAGATCACCCCGAGCGAAATGAGGAAAACGACCACAGTCAGCAGCCAGGCTGACAGCTTGGTTCTTTTCATAGTGCTGCCTTCTTTTTACTTTTTCTTGCCGTTTGATGGCTTCGGATCCGCGTACGGATTGCGGCCGGTACGGAATTCAATCTTGAGAGGAGTGCCCGCAAGATTGAACTTATCACGGAACCAGCTTTCCAGATAGCGGCGGTAGCTGTCGCCGATCTGCTGAAGCGAGTTGCCGTGAATCACGATCACCGGCGGATTCGTGCCGCCCTGGTGGGCGTAACGCATCTTCGGACGGACCTTGCCGGCGCGCGGCGGCTGCTGACGCTCAACGGCTTCAATCAGAGCGCGCGTGAGCTTCGGAGTCGGAAGCTTCGCGATAGCGGCCTGATAGGCTTCCTGAACCGCCTTCATGAGGTGGTTGAGACCGTTATGCTTCAGGGCGGAGATATGCACGAACTTCGCCCAGTGCAGGAACCGGAGCTTCATATCGAGCTGCTGATCAAGATGCGAGCGGTCGTAGGCGCTCATGCCATCCCACTTGTTCACGGCGACGACGAGCGCGCGGCCCGAGTCGAGCGCGTATTCGGCGATGTGGGCATCGTGCTCAGCGACACCGCTCCGGGCGTCAATCACGAGCACCACAACGTTCGAATCGGCGATCGCCTGGAGGGTCTTCACGATCGAAAACTTCTCGATCGCCTCGAAAACACGGCCCTTCTTGCGGAGACCGGCCGTATCCACGAGCGTGAACGGATGACCGTCGTACTCGAAGTCGATATTGATCGCGTCGCGGGTCGTGCCGGGCATATCGAACGCGATGACGCGCTCTTCACCGAGCAGCGCGTTCACGAGCGTCGACTTGCCGACATTCGGGCGTCCGGCGATCGCGACACGGATCCGGTGTTCGCCCTCTTCCTCCTCGGCGGGCTTCTCTTCCTCCTCATCCTCAGGGAAGGGGGAAAGCACGGTTTCCATCAGGCTCGCGATACCCTGACCGTGAGCGGCTGACACCATAAACGGCTCGACACCGAGACCGAGTTCATAGAATTCAGAGCCCGCGATCGCGCTGAGGCCTTCAGCCTTATTGACGGCAAGATAGATCTTGCGGCCCGATTCGCGCAGCGTCTGCGCGATACGGTGATCCTGGGGCGTAACGCCCGTTCTCGCGTCGACAATAAAGATAACGGCATCCGCTTCTTCAATCGCCAGCTCGGCCTGAGACGCCATGTGGCTCACCACGCCCTCGGGTCTCTGGGGCTCAAAACCGCCCGTGTCGACCACGATGTAGGGGCGCGGGCCCACCTTGCCGTCGCCGTAGTGGCGATCACGCGTCAGGCCGGCAAAGTCCGCGACAATGGCATCCCGAGTCTTGGTGAGCCGGTTGTAGAGTGTGGATTTCCCGACATTCGGACGACCGACAAGCGCAATAACCGGAAGCATGAGAGAAATTTCCTAAAAAATAAAATCCGCTGTGCTGTCTTTAGCGGCTGGTTGACCGGATGAACGCCAGTTCTCCGTCAACCGTTTGAAAAATGGCTCCGTCGCCATAGGCAATCGGAGTGGTGTAAATAGCGCCCGAGAGGCGGCCGCGGCCCATCTCACGCCCGGTGATCGGGTCAAGGAGATGCACGTAACCGTCATAGTCGCCGCTCGCCACATAGGAGCCGACAGCAACCGGGGCGGAGTTCTGACGGTACTTCATGGTGTCGTTCTTCCAGAGCTCGCCGCCCGTCGCAAGCGAATAGGCGTGAATCGTGCTCTTCTCGTCCACCACGTAGACGGTCTTCAGGTCAGCCGTCGGACCGGTGACGGCGTCAACCTTTTCGGTCCAGCGGACAGAGCCGTTCTGGGCGCTCATGCAGGTGACACGGCCCTGATAGGAGGCCGCGCAGAGAACGCCGGACGTGACGAGAGGCGCTCCCACGACGTCATTCAGACGCTCAACCTCGGTGATGCCGGAAGGCATCGAGATCGACGCTTCGAACGCCACCTTGCCGGTGAGCGAAATGCCGATCAGCTTGCCGTTCGCCTGGCCGACAAGAATGCCGTCAGCGAAGAAAATCATCTGGCGCGGCGCGCGCACCGAGAGGATCGGCACCTGCCCCTGGTAGTACCAGGCCTGTTCACCCGTGCGGGCATTGAACGCCGTCACGCGGGTATCCGACGTGTGCACGATCACGAGATCGTGGCCGACAAGCGGCGGCATATCGACTTCTGACGGCATCTTGCGGCGCCAGAGTTCCTTGCCTTCGGCGGAGAGCGCCACGACGTTCCCCTGATCCGTGCCGACCGCGACAAAGTAGCCGTCGGAGCCGACGCCTGCCACCACCTTCTCCTTCAGAGAGGCGGTCCAGACCTTGGCACCGTTCGACGGATCAATACGGAAGACTTCGTTCGAGCCCGCCGCATAGAGTCCGTTGCCGGCGAGAGCCGGCGTAAGGAAGGAGTGCTCAGAACTGCCGAGCTTCGTCGACCAGACCGTATTCACGGTCGCGGACTGCTGAATCTCGGTGAGTTTCACCGGGGCCCGGGGGCTATCGGATGAGAAGAGGGAACAGCCGCCCAGCGCGAGCGCAAGGCCTGCGGCAATTGCGGTGCGAAGTAATTTCTGACTCATGTGCTCTCACACTCCAAAAATGTTGATTGATCAGCCGGCAGCGGAAGACTTGGCAGCCGGGGGAGAAGCCGGAGCGGAGGCAGCGGCAGAAGAGGCGGCAGCAGAAGCCGCGGCGGGAGCCGGGGCAGCCGTGCCGTCTTCAGGAAGCGAATCCAGCTTCAGACGGATCAGATTCTGCAGCGGATCACCGTCGCGGGCCGCGGAGATGCCATCCTGCCAGGCCTTGCGGGCCTCGGCGTTCTTGCCCATCGCCTGATACACGTCACCCAGGCGGTCATCGATCACGAGACGCTCCGTGTCGGTCGCGGGAGTGAAGCCCGTGAGAAGGGAAACCGCCTTGTCGTACGACTTCTCGTCCATCAGGAGACCGGCGAGACGGACACGCGCGATCGCCTCAAACTCCTTGCGGTCACCGTGATCCACCACCCACTGAAGCTTCTGCTTCGCGGTGGCGATATCGCCGTTATCGGCCGCATAGCGGGCGGCGACAAAAGCCGCCATCGGACCGTAGACCGTGGAGCCGTACTGATCGATCAGGCCGTCGGAAATCGACTTGATGTTCTTGCCGTCCTGATTGTTCACAGCCGTTTCAAGCGCCACATAGGCAACAGAAGCCTTGGCGGTCTGGCGGTGGTTCCACCACTTCCAGCCGTTATAGCCGGCGACGCCGACGCAGGCGAGCGTGATGACGACCAGAACGGGCGTGCCCCACTTTTCCCACCAGCCCTTCAGGTTGTCGATCGACTCCTGTTCCTCGAGGTTGTATGCCATGTCAAAGGTCCTTCGTTTCGAGTGCTAAAAGTTCGCTAAAAATCGTATCGCAGGCGTCGTCGGCCGGGAGCGTTTCCTGATGCGCAAACCGGGCATCCTCGCCGCGGTCGCGGAGACGCTTCACGGACACCGTGCCGTTCGCGGCTTCAGTATCGCCGATAATCACGGCAAATTCAGCTCCGGAGGCATCCGCCTTCTTCATCTGGCTCTTCATGCTCGCCTCGCCGCCGTGAACAATCGTGCTCACGTCGAAGTCGCGGAGCGACTCAGCCACGGTGACCGCGGGGTCAAGCGTGTCTTCGCCCGCGTGGATCACGTAAACCGAGCAGTCAGGGGTTTCCGGCTTCACGCCGAATTCCTTCATGAGCTCGAGAACGCGTTCCGCTCCCATCGCGAAACCGACGCAGGGCGCGGGCTTTCCGCCGAGGATCTCCATCAGGCCATCGTAGCGGCCGCCGCCGCAGATCGTCGCCTGGGAGCCGAGACGGTCCGTCGTCCACTCAAACACCGTGTGACTGTAGTAGTCGAGGCCTCGGACGAGACGCGGGTTCACCGTGTACTCGATCCCGGCGCGTTCCAGCTGATGCTCGATCCCGGCGAGAAACGCACGGGACTTTTCGCCAAGGTAATCGATCAGACGGGGAGCGTTATTCGCGAGCTCCTGCATGTCCGGATCCTTCGTATCGAGAATACGGAGCGGATTGAGGTAAAGACGGTGCTTCGCCGTTTCGTTCAGCTGATCCTGATGCGCCTCAAAGTACTTGAGGAGCGCCTCGCGGTGCGCGGCGCGTTCCGCAGGCTCACCGAGAGAATTGATTTCAAGCTTCACTTCCTGAATGCCCAGCGCCTTCCAGAGGCGGGAGGTCATGAGGATCATTTCCGCGTCGACATCAGGACCCGCGAAGCCGAGAGCCTCGCAGCCGAACTGATAGAACTGACGATAGCGGCCGCGCTGCGGACGCTCGTGGCGGAACATCGGACCGAAGTACCAGACACGGCGCGGGGCGTCGTAAAGCATGTTGTGCTCGATCGCCGCGCGGACAATGCCCGCGGTGTTCTCAGGACGCAGCGACAGCCGCTCACCGTTCAGGGAGTCTTCGAAGGAATACATTTCCTTCTCCACGACGTCAGTCGCTTCACCGATACCGTGCGTGAAGAGGTCCGTCGACTCAAGCACCGGGGTCCGCATCGGGCGGTAGCCGTACTCGGTCGCGATGTCGCGGGCCGTATCCTCAAAGAATTCCCAAATGGCGCTGTCCATCGGCAGCATGTCATTCATGCCGGTTACAGCCCTGATTTTTGCTTTTGAAGCCATCCCAAGTAATCCTTTCTTGCTTCAGTAAATGGTCCGCTACTCGCCCTTCGGGCCGTAAGTCCGGCGGACATAGTCGGTTAGGAGCTTTTTGAACTCCGTATCAATATCCTGCCCTTTAAGGGTGCCCCAGCGCTTTCCGTCCATGTAGACAGGCGCCACGGGGTTTTCGCCGCTTCCGGGGAGCGAAATGCCGATATCGGCGTGAGCGGATTCGCCGGGGCCATTCACCACGCAGCCCATCACGGCGACCTTCATCCGTTCAACTCCCGGGAATTCGCTCTTCCAGACGGGCATCTGCTCACAGATAAATTCCTCGATGCTCTTCGCGAGACGCTGGAAGAGATCGCTTGAGGTCCGGCCGCAGCCCGGGCACGCCGTCACTTCAGGCGTAAAGCTGCGGAGTTCAAGCGACTGGAGAATCTGCTGCGCGACACGCACTTCCTCAGCACGCGATTCGCCGGGCTTCGGCGTGAGCGACACGCGGATCGTGTCACCGATCCCCTCGTTCAGCAGAATGGAGAGCGCCGCGGCGCTCGACACCATGCCTTTCATCCCCATGCCAGCCTCGGTGAGGCCGAGATGCAGACAGCAGCGGCTGCGGCGCGCGAGTTCTTCATAAACATGCACGAGATCAGGGACGCCGGAAACCTTCGCGGAAAGCACGATCTTTTCAACGGGAAGCCCCACATCCATCGCGCGCTTCGCGCTCGCCACCGCGCTTTCCACCAGAGCCTCACGCAGCACGTCAGAGGGCGGCAGCGGCACGGGCCGCTTCGCGTTCTCATCCATCATGCGGGCGAAGAGCTCCTGATCGAGCGACCCCCAGTTCACGCCGATCCGGACAGGCTTATCCTCTCGGATCGCCACTTCCACCATCTGGCAGAAATGCTCGTCCTTCGCGTCCCCCTTGCCAACGTTTCCCGGATTGATCCGGTATTTCGAGAGCGCGCGGGCGCATTCCGGCACATCGCGCAGGAGTTTATGCCCGTTGTAGTGGAAGTCGCCGATAAGAGGCACGCTGCAGCCCGCCTGATCGAGCCGGTCGCGGATCACCGCGACCGCCTTCGCCGCTTCCGGCGTATTCACCGTCAGACGCACCAGCTCGGATCCCGCGCGGGCGAGTTCCAGCACCTGGGCCACCGTCTGCTCGACATCCGCGGTCGGCGTATTCGCCATCGACTGAACCACGATCGGGTGGCCCGAGCCCATAGCGATATCCGTGTTCCCCCACTTCACATGGACGGTCGGCGTCACACGCCGGCCGGGGAGCGAAATCGTCGCAATCTGTGCCATCTTTCCGTTTCTCACTGAAGGATGAAGCGGGCGACCGATCCCTTCGTGTAGCCGGAGAGATCAAAGGGCGTGCCGTTGAGAGACACTGCGCACTGAGTCGAATTGCCGACCGTCGCGCGGATCGGGAGCTTGCCGGTAAAGGACTTCTCGTCCCCTGCCTTGATGTTCCCCTGGAAAATGGTCTTGCCATCCGCGTCGATCAGCTTCACCCAGGAGCTGCCGATCGTACGGATCGTCACGTTGCCGGTGCCGGCGGGAGCAGCTGCCGTGTCAGCAGTCTTCGCGGACGCCGCGGCGGTCTGAGCCGTGGCAGCCGGGCTCGAAGCCACGGGAGAAGAAGCCGCAGCGTCAGGCGAGGACGCCGTGCCATCCGGGTTCGCCGTAAGAGGCGCGTTCGCCGGCATCGCGTTCGAGGGAGAACGCGGGCGCTGAAGCGCCGCGGTTCTGCCGGACGCTTCCTGCATCTGAACCTGAGCGGCTTCGGTGTTGTCACCGCCAAGCTTCGAGAGAATCCCTTCACGCCATCCGCCCCAGACCGCGCCGATCAGAACGATCACCACGGCGAAAGCGAGGAACACGCGGAACCCCTTCTTTCTCGGGCTCGCATGGAATTCCACTTCCTTCTCCATCTTCCGCGCGGGGACTGCATCCGCAGCCGCCGGAGCCTGCGCCGCGGGGGCCTCAGGCGCGAAGTCACGCGCAAAAGCGTCTGTCACCGGCTTCGGGTCCGCGCCCATCACGCGGCAGATGTCGCGGATAAAGGCCCGGACGTAGACAGGTTCCGGAAGAAGCCGCATCTCTTCGCGTTCCATCGCTTCGAGCTGTCCGCGGCTGATCTTCGTGCGGTTGGCGACATCGTCAAGCGACAGTCCGGCCTTCTCGCGCAGGCTGCGCAGCAGCTTGCCGAATCCAGGCTGAGCGCCGGCCGCCGGTTCCTTCGCCGTCTGTTCTTTCTGTTCTTCCATCATTTCTCCTCGGCTTTATTGAGAATCGAGGCCGCCTCTTCCTTCTGGCGGACCAGCCGTATCGCACGATGGGTGCGGTCCTTCACCTGGCCTGCGAGCTGACCGCAGGCCGCGTCAATATCATCACCCCGGGTCTTGCGGATCGTGGTCACGATGCCCGCGTCATTCATCCGGCGCTCGAAGGCAAGCACCGTATCGCGGTCTGACTTGAAGAGACCGGATCCCGGGAACGGGTTGAACGGAATGAGATTCACCTTGCAGGGGACGTTCCGCACGAGGCGGATCAGCTTATCCGCCATCTCGAGCGAATCATTCACGCCGTCCAGCATCAGGTATTCAAAAGTAATGTAATCGCGGGGCGCGTACCGGAGGTAGCGGCGGCAGGCCGCCATCAGATCCTCAAGCGAATGCTTGCGGTTCACCGGCATGATCTTGTCGCGCAGCTCGTCCGTCGGCGCGTGAAGCGACACGGCGAGAGCCACCGGAGCCAGCTCCGCGAGCTTATCCATCTGGTTCGTGAGGCCGCTCGTCGACACCGTGACGCGGCGGCGCGAAATGCCATAGGCGTGATCGTCGAGGAACAGACGGATCGCGGGCACCACAGCTTCCAGATTCTGGAGGGGTTCGCCCATGCCCATCAGCACGACGTTCGTGATCACGCGCTCATTCGGATTATCGGTTCCCGCTTCGCGCCTCAGTTCGCGTTCAGCCCAGAAGAGCTGGCCCACGATTTCGGAGGTCTTCAGGTTGCGGGCAAAACCCTGTTTGCCGGTCGAGCAGAAGAGGCAGCCCATCGCGCAGCCCGCCTGCGTCGAAATGCAGAGCGTACCGCGGTCCACTTCAGGGATATACACCGCCTCAACGGCGTTGCCGTTGCCGACATCGAAGGCCCACTTGCGGGTGCCGTCGGAGGAAATCTGTTCACGCATCGGTTCCGGAGGACGGACTTCAGCCATCGCCTCCAGCTTCTCGCGGAAGGACTTCGCGAGATTCGTCATCTTGCTGAAGTCACTTTCAAGGTTGCGGTGGATCCATCGTGTGAGCTGGACTGCCCGGAAAGGTTTTTCCCCGAGGCTGTCACACCACCTGGTGAGTTGCTCCCGATCAAAATCAAGGAGATTCACTCGCTCTGCCGCCATTAGACACCTGCCTCCACGGCCCGTCGGGCCCATGAATCAATGAAACTTCAAAAAACTGCAATCCCCTCCCTTCACCCGCGGGCGAAGGGAGGGGGTACTAGCTAACTGCGCCTGACTGCCGCCGGATTAGCGGGAGTGAATCGCGAGAGCCGGGAAGAAGTAGGCGATCTCGCGGGCAGCGGTCTCGGGAGCATCAGAGCCGTGCACGGCGTTGGCGTCGATCGACTCAGCGAAGTCGTGACGGATCGTGCCGGGAGCAGCCTTCTTCGGGTCGGTGGCGCCCATCAGTTCGCGGTTCTTCAGAATCGCATCTTCGCCTTCGAGCACCTGGATCATGACGGGGCCGGAGATCATGAAGGAAACGAGATCCTTGAAGAAGGGACGATCCTTATGAACTTCGTAGAAGCCTTCGGCTTCAGCCTGGGAGAGCTGACGCATCTGGGCAGCCACGATCTTGAGGCCCGCGTCTTCGAAACGGGTGTAGATCTTGCCGATCACATTCTTGGCGACGGCATCGGGCTTCACGATGGAAAGAGTACGCTGAACAGTCATTTTTAGTCCAATTGAAAAACAAAGAAACACCGCCGGGGCACCTGACGAGAGGCTGCCCGGAGGCAAAAAAGAATTCTTCCGACAGGCAGCCAGCCCTCAGTTATCCCGAAGGGGCTGCCGGATGAAAGGTGCTTATTTTAGCATGTGTTAGGAGCAGACTCAGGCAGCTTCCGCGGGACGGGAATCCCCTGATTCCGCCTTATCTTCCGCCTTTTCAGAGGGAATCGGCTTGGGTCCCGGCACAAGCACCGCCATGCTTTCGACGTGCCCCGTGTGCGGGAACATATTCATCACGCCGGCCTCAAGCAGCCGCCATCCGCCCTGATGCTGCAGAATCGCGCAGTCACGGGCAAGCGTCGCCGGATTGCAGGAAACATACACCACGCGTTCCGGACGCTTATCGGTCGCGGCAAGCACCTGGCAGACCGCCTGAGCGCCTTCGCGCGGCGGATCAAGAAGCAGGCGGTCGATTCCGCCCATCTTTTTCCAGATCGCGTCCCAGTCCTGCTCAAACCAGGTGAAGAGGTTACGGGCAACGAAATCCGTTTTATCCGCGAGACCGTTTTCCGCGGCGCCGGCCTTCGCGCGCGACACGAGTCCCTCGCTTCCCTCAAGACCGATCACGCGGGCGCTGCGTCGGGCGAGCGGAAGCGTGAAGTTGCCGAGGCCGCAAAAGAAGTCCACCACGCGGGATTCAGGCGTAAGCCTGAGGAGTCTCACCGCGCGGCTCACCATGGTTTCGTTAAGGGCGTAGTTCACCTGCGTGAAGTCCGTGGGCTTGAAGGCAATGCGGACATCGAATTCGGAAAGATAAAGGCCGAGCGCGTTTTCAAGCTCCGGACGGATCGGGGCAGCCGAATCCGGCCCCTTCGCCTGAAGCCAGATATCCGCGCCGTACTGGTCGCCGAACGCGAGGAGCTTCTCCTCGTCCCCTTCACCGAGCGGCTCAAGGTTACGGAAAACCAGCGCCGTGCGGCCGTGACCGTCCACCGCCACTTCAATCTGCGGCAGACGCTGACGGATCGTGAGCGTCGACACGAGTTCGCGCAGCGGATCAATCATGTCGGAAACATGCTTCGGGAGGATCGCGCAGCTATGCATATCGGCAACGTAGGACGAGCTCCGCTCATGGAAGCCGACCAGCACCCCGCCTTTCTTCGTCACGTCGCGCACCGTAAAGCGGGCGCGGTGGCGGTAGCCCCAGAAGGGACCGTAGATCGGGGGAAGGATGTTTTCAGGCTTCGTTTTACCGATATGCCAGAGGGCATCAAGCAGCACCCGCTGCTTGATCGCTACCTGAGCGAAGGGATCGAGATGCTGCATCGCGCAGCCGCCGCAGCACCCCGGCTCCAGACCGAAATGCGGGCAGCGGGGCTTCACGCGCAGCGGCCCCTCGTTATGCAGTTCCACAAGGCGTCCGATCTCAAACGACGTCTTATTGCGGATCCGCTCGTAAGTCACTACTTCGTGAGGCAGAGCCCCTTCGACGAAGACCGCTTTACCTTCGCGATGCGCTACGCCGCGGCCGTCCTGATCCAGGCTCTCAATCTCGACCGTAAAACGGTCGCGTGGTTTTTTGTTTTTATGAAAAGAACGCGCCATTATCGCTTTTCCTCAATCGTCATACATCCGGGGGTCTGCTTCCAGAAAATCAGAAGCCCGGAACTTCCTGATAAAAATGGAAGTACCGGGCGCGCCATATTAGCGGATTTCAGAAATTACCGCAGATAGGGAGAAGGATCGACGGGCTTGCCGCCAATACGCACTTCGAAGTGAAGCACAGGCTTCGAGGCATCGAATCCGCCCACTGTGCCGATCTTCTGGCCGGCCTTCACGTGTTCACCCTTCTTCACGTTGATCGTCTGCAGCTGACCGTAGGTCGTCACAAACGTACCGTCGCCGTGGCGGAGAATCACGAGATTGCCGTATCCCTTGAAGGCGGTTGAGGTGAGGAGCACTTCGCCGTTCGCGGCGGCCTTCACGGCCGCGCCGCGGCGGCTCGAAATATCAATACCGCGGGTCGCGGGGGTGAAATGGCTCACAACGTCACCCGTCACAGGCCAGGAGAGCGTCTCCTGAGTGCCGGGAATCGGGGTCGGTGCATGAGCCGTGGCTGCCGGCACCGCCGCAGGGGCCGCAGCACCAGCGGGAGCCGCCGGCTGCTTCACGCCTACCGCCTGAGAGGCGGGAGCGGTTGTCGGCTGAGCCTGATGAGCGGCGACCGGGGCTGTCGCCACGCGGACCGCCGGGCGCCCAGCGCCCGGAATCTGCAGCGTACGGCCGACCGCGAGCTGGCGCGGATCCGAAATGCCATTCACGCGCATCAGCTCATTCACGTTCACGCCGTGGTTCTTCGCGATGCGGTAAAGCGTATCGCCCGCCTTCACGGTGTAGGTGTTCCCGGATGCGGCAGGAGCCGCGGACGACATAGCGGAACCTCCGGAGAAGCCGCTGCCGCCTGAAAGCGGCACCACCTGAGCGCCGGAAGAGGACGCCGCGGGCGCGGCCGGCACGGAGGCGGGACCGGACTTGATCGTGCCCGTGGTGCTGTTATCCGACACCGGAGCAATCTGAGTCGACGTACAGGCCGTGGCGAAAACGGCGGCAAGCGCGCTGGCGATTAAAAGCTTACCTGCTGAAGACATGAAACTCTCCCCTAAAGACTGTTACGGATGGCCTTTCCCCGGAAGCGCCTCATCAAACCAGGATGAAGTCGCCGACAGCCGGCCGTAATGCGTTAAATCAATCTGCAGCGGCGACACGGAGACAAAGCCGTGCTGCGTTGCGTAGAAATCAGTTCCCGGTCCCTGGTCACGGGGCTTGCCGGCCCGTCCAAGCCAGTACACCTGCTCTCCCCTCGGGTCGAGCTCCGGTACAGCATGATCCGCGCTGTGACGGCGGCCAAGCCTCGTCACGCTGATGCCGGAGAGCACGCTGTAAGGCATGTTCGGAATATTGACATTGAGAAGCACGGGATCGGAGGACTGCTTCTTATTCAGAAACTGTTCTACCACAGTCTGAGCGACTTCCGCGGCAGACTCAAGTTCCATCCAGCCGCGGTCAATCTGCGAAAAAGCGATCGAATCGACGCCGAACTGGTAGCCTTCGATCGCCGCTGCGACGGTGCCCGAATACATTGTGTCGTCGCCCATGTTGGCGCCGGAATTGATCCCGGACACCACGAGGTCCGGACGGTCGTTCAGAATCCCGGTGAAGGCGAGGTGCACGCAGTCAGACGGGGTGCCGCTCACCGCGTAGACATCCCGCGCCACCTCGGTCACCCGGAGCGGCAGCTGAAGCGTGAGGGAGTTGCTCGCTCCCGACTGGTTATGCTCGGGCGCGCAGACCGTCACGCGGCCGAACTTCGCCATCGCTTTCGCAAGCGCCTGAATGCCGCGGGCGGAGTAGCCGTCGTCGTTTGAAATCAGAATGTGCATCAAATCCCTCGTGCAGCCCCTGCGTTCAGCGTTCTTCTGCAGAAGCCGTTTTCAATCAGTAATTGGTTAATGATAATGGCATAGGAACAGCCGGTCACGCAAAAGCACAATTATTCCGGGGTTCTTTCTCACGCCGAATGGCGTCTGAGTCTATACTTTCAGCCATTGACTGATTAGTTGTTCAGATTTTTTCTCTCCCTATCCATGAAGCTATCCGCCTGGGCCCATCAAAGGGGCATTTGCTATCAGACTGCCTGGAGAATGTGGAAGACCGGAAAACTCCCGGTTCCCGCCTGCCAGCTTCCGTCCGGCACCATCGTTGTTGACGATGTGCCGGCTGCCGGCGGCGTGGGGCTCTACGCCCGTGTCTCCTCGGCAGCCGAAAAGGACCGTCTGAAGCGTCAGATGAGACGGCTCGAAGTCTATGCGGCCAGCATGGGCTGGAGCGTCATTGATAAGGCTTCTGAAATCGCGACCGTGACGAACGAAAACCGCCGCGGTCTTCAGAAGCTCCTGAAGAACCGCCAGATCCGAACGATCGTGGTTGAAACCCCGGATCGGATTCTCCCGTCCGGCTTTGATTACCTCGACCTTGCGCTGCAGTCTGACGGACGGCGCATCATCGCCCTTGATGAACAGTTCTCAGGGCACGATGACGAAACGACGCTTGAGGAACTCCTCGACACGTACTGCGCGAAGATCTACGGACGGAAAGGAGCCGCCGCGAAAGCGAAGGCCCTGATCGCGCTGCTGCACGAAGGCGACCTCGATATGCTGAAGGCGTCCGAACGGGCGTCTGAACGCGCGGCCGAGCGGGCCGCTGCCGCCGCAGAACCGAAGGAAGAAGAGACGGAAGTGACGCTCTGATTCCGAGCGGCCGCTTTCCCGCAAAAAAATATCCGCGGTATCGCTCATCAGCGACCGCGGATTTTTTGTGCCTTCATCACGCAGACAAAGGAAAAGGGAGGTAACTTCCGTTACCTCCCTTCCTGGAATTGGTCGGGTGGTGGGACTCGGATACCCCTATTTTTAAAGGGGCTAAGCGGATATCATTACCTGTTTGTGGCTTAGTTTGTGGTAATAAATCTTTATGGCTCTTGTTGATTAAGGGTAAGCCCTTGAACTGAGGGGGGGGGTAAATGATTTATCTTATATCCATACATTTCTTTACTCTTAGGAGAGAAACATGCGTACACAGAAAAAAGGTACAAGGTCTTCACGCTTCAGGATAACCACTATAGCTATCGCTGTTGCTTCGTCTTTTGCCATGACGCCGGCTTGGGCTGCTGACAGCGATATCGTTGATAAGGGAGCTCAGGCCATCGCTTATGGCATTTCCCCTGTAAACGATGGTACCAATATTGCCATTGGTAAGAACGCCAAGGTGTTTATTGGTGGGGGGACGCAGGAATCCATGTTGTCGTTCGGGGAAGATGTCTCCTTTACCAACGGGGGATTTTCCATGAACATTCACAGCAACACGGCTGCGAAGCAAAACCTCCCCTCTGGGATAGCTGTAGGAACCAATACCTACGCTCGTACCGCCTCTATCCAGATCGGTGATCATACTCTTGAGAAAAACAAAATTGCGATTGGTGATACCACTGCTGACAAACTTCGTCAGTTGGGTGTCGCCGCCACAACGATTGGCACTAATTCCTATACAGGTGGTGGTTTTGCCACGACGATTGGTAGTTATAACGTTCAGTCCAGCCCATATGCGGCCAGTGGATTTGATGACACGCTTAATAACTCAACGAAAAATGCCTTCGCAACTGTCATCGGTACGCTTAATTCCAACGAGTCTATGACGGGCACTTTGTCAAGCGGCGTCGCCAACTATCTTGGTGGTCTGGCTAACAAGGTGACAAACAGCAATGGCGCTGTGGTCATTGGTGCTGGAAACACGGTCAAAGAGTCGTCTGCTGCCATTAATTCATCCGCTTACTCAGGTCATTATGACTCGGTGGCCGCAATGCAACAAGCTTTGATCAACGGAATACAGCAGTCTTCTGGCGGTGCAACTTTGGTCCTGGGCGGGGGAAATCAGGCGGAATATACTCAAGCCTCACAGCTGATCGGCGTTAACAATACGCTCAAAGGCACGTCCAGTTCCATAAGCCAATACAACGCGCTGAATGGCTACAAGAACACGGCTGAAAACGTTACGCAGACTTATATCACTGGCTTAGGAAACACCGTGTCCAATAGCCAGAGTGACGTTGTGATAGGTGACTATCACACTCTTTCGGGCGGAGGAAATAATGTAGTTATTGGCTCTATGGAGGCACAGGATCTGCAAGAAGAGAAGACTGTGAATGGGGGGTCTCCTATACCATAACAAAGGTTCCTGTTAAAGCTCACCAATCTGACATCAGCGATACGGTAATGATTGGCCATAATGCAGACGTCACCGTCAATGGCGGCGTTGCGTTAGGGGCTAATTCTGTTGCCTCTACAGATAAGGGCGTTGCAGGCTACGACCTTTCGACCGGAGCGGCATCTACAGAAACTTCAGTTGCTTGGAAATCAACAGCAGCAGCCGTCTCAGTCGGTGATGTTGATCATGAGGTAACGCGGCAGATTACGGGGGTGGCGGCAGGCTTAAATGATACCGACGCGGTCAACGTTGCACAGCTCAAGAAGGCTGCAGCTGCCGCGACTACGACTGTTGCTACGACTGATAGCAACCTCACCGTCGCGGAGACTCCCTCAGGCTCCCATAACTACCAGGTTGGACTGAATAAGAAACTCACCGGCATGGAAAGCGCGGAGTTTAGGGCTGACGCCGCAAAGACGACTATCTCTGCTGGTGGCGTGACCATCGCCAAGGACAGCACAACGGTAAGCCTTAAATCCAATGGACTAGATAATGGCGGGCAAACCATCAAGAATGTGGCTGCTGGCGAAAACGACACTGATGCGGTTAACCTCTTGCAGCTGAAGAATTCCGTTACGAAGGTGGAATCTGCCAACCAGGACTATATCGATATCACAACACGGAAGGAAAATGCCTCAACCAATACCGGGGCAACCATCTACTCCGTGGGACTGTCTGTTGATGCCGAAACCGCGATCACGAATGCCAATCATTATCTGACGGCTGATGGGATCAATGCCCAGAACCAAAAGATAACGAATGTTGCCCCCGGAACGATTTCCGCGACGTCTACTGATGCTGTGAATGGCAGCCAGTTGTATCAGACAAATCAGGCGGTTCAGCAGAATTCTGATGACATTTCCAAACTGTATAACCGCAGCGCGGAACTTAACCGCAAGATCCATCGTGCCGGCGCGCATGCGGCTGCTCTTGCCGCACTGCATCCGCTGGACTTCGATGAAAATCATCGGGTGTCCGCCTCTCTCGGCCTTGGCCAATACCACAGCAGCGGGGCGGCCGCTCTTGGTATCTTCGTCCGCCCGACGGAGAACTTTATGGTCAGCCTGGGAGGATCAATCGCCTCTGGCAGTGATGTGATGGGGAATCTCGGCGTGCATTATCGCTTTGGCGGCGACAGCGTGCGGGTGAACAAAACGGAACTTACTCAGCAGGTAAGCACTCTCACCGCTGAAAACCGGGATCTGTCAGCAAAATTGGCTTCTTCCAACTCAAAGCTGGAAGCCGCTACGTCAAAGATTGACTCTCTGATGGAAAGGATCCACGCTATCGAAGCCAAACTTAATATGAAGTAAGCAAAGCTCAAGGAGAGGGGGCTTGCCCCTTCTCCTTTCGTCACCATATAATGTATATGGTCTTGTGAAGGCCACTGTGGTTCGCATGTGGGCACCAGCTCTCCCCTTGTAAGACTGGCACGGCCTAATAAGAGGCCAAGATGCAAGAGAACTGTGCGCGCCCCTTGAGGAAACTCGGGGGCGCCTTTTTATGAAATCAAAAGGGAGGCGCCCAGTTGACTACAATTTTTAGTCAACTGAAGTTAGCAGCGGCTGACGGTAAAAAATATACGATGTTACTGCACAAAAGCAAATTCTGCGCATTATCCAATTCGTTCACTCTCCCACCCACCCTTTTTGTTTATCTGATTGCAGTTACTGGGCTTTTGGTCTTCTCCCTGCTTCTTCCTGCAGCCATGGGATTCGCCCACGGCAAACCATCAATCGTTGAGGCATGGGACTGGAAAAATATCCTGTTTGTGGTGCTGATTTTCTTTGCCCTCAGTCAGTACAGAATCACGCGCTGGTTCGTAGCTATTCCTCTTATTCTGATTTTCGGGCTCTATATGCCGGCAGGTTTGCTTTACGGGAAACCCAGCCTCATCGTTTCAATAGCCGTTTTGCAGACCAATCCCGCAGAAGCAGGTGAATTTCTCACGAACATCCCTTGGCAGGTTTTCGCGGGCGTCATTGGGCTTTTGGCCAGCGGTTTTATAGGTGTCTTCTACAGCTCAAAGATCAGAGTTTCAGCAAAAATCATTTTGGGTATCGGCGTGGCGTCTTTCATCATCGGGGAAATGATTTCTTTCGGAAGCGCCGTAAATTCGAAAGCAATCCAGACGGTTTACTTTTTCCGTCTCCTCAGACCCAGTGTAATTGATGGCTATGCCGCCCTAAAGGAAGAAGAAAGGCTAGGTACTCCCTCGTGGCAAATCGCTTCCGTCAAGCCTCGATATAAAACCTATGTCGTCATTATTGGTGAAAGCCAACGGCGCGATTACGCATCTGTTTACGGTTATCCACTAAATACGACTCCGTATTTAAACAGCGCCAACGGCATCTTCTTCTCAAACTTTATTACCGCTGGTGGCAATACTGTTATCTCGCTGCCAAGGATGCTTTCTTACAACATTCCCGGCTCTGAGCAATACAGCAAAGATGACAACATTGTTACTCTCGCCAATGCCGCTGGCTTTGACACTTGGTGGATTTCCAATCAGGGGCGTGGCGGGCCATTCGACAACCCTATTGCTCAGATCGGCATTCGAAGCCACCACACAATCTGGCTGAAGGGCAATTGGGCAGACGAAAATGTAGATGACGATAATCTGCTACCCAAAATTCAGGAGGTGTTGAAGGTCAAACCGTCAGAAGATAAGCCCAGATTGATCTTTGTCCACCTGATGGGGTCGCACCCAACTTTCTGTAAACGTCTGTCCGGGCGTCCTGTTGCGTTTAATGTCGGAGACAGTGCGATGAATTGCTATCTGACTACTTACCGCACCTCCGACGCCTTCATTAAAAGGACTGTTGATCTTCTGAAAACTGAAGCCGGTAATTCATGGTCACTCTTATATTTTTCTGATCACGGGCTTTCCATGCAAGAGAAACTGGGAACCCCTTTGGGCAAAGAGCTCATGCACGGGACCGCTTTTCGTCAGAACTATGAAGTACCTTTTCTGAATATTTCTTCTGACAGCAGAGCTCACGATGTCAATCCGGCGTATAGAACAGGATTCCGTTTACTGGAGGGAATGGCCGAATGGATGGGAATCAGTGCCAGCAATATCAATCTTAAGAATAGTCCTGATTTCTGGAGCAAAACGAACGACGAAGACATCCATGTCGCAGGCAAACAGCTATACCATCAGCTGGCAAATGACCCCGCTCTGCACTTCAGTTCCCAATTATCTCAGAACCACCAACAAAATTTGCCATATCCCACGCCACGCATGTAGCTCTCATTGTTTCCTTATCCGCCGCTATTCGTACAGAAAGCTCTGCACCTTCTCCAACCAGTTCTGCGCCTTCTCCGAGTAGGCTTTCGCATCGGGCGAGGCGCTCTTGAGTACGGTCTCCGGTATCTCGGGCGATTTGCAGATCACTCTTGGCTCTGGTGTCTGCGGCGTCGCGCACCCGGACAGCAGTA
>ERZ827104.57-NODE-57-length-134511-cov-10.237371_pt1 | contig 134511 bp, 113 predicted proteins | sample MGYA00519781_ERZ827104 | MGnify/ENA primary metagenome ERZ827104 (study PRJEB31778, sample SAMEA3449257) | human gut metagenome | biome: human gut; feature: human-associated habitat; material: faeces | place: United Kingdom | collected 2010/2012 ...
CAAGATGAGTGATTGCACTCGGAAACAAATCCGACAGGCGGAGGATTTTTGTGTCTTCAAAGACACAGCAAGATATATTTTCAGTTACCCGAATAATTCTAAGTAACTGAAAATGCCTTCACTGCCGTGGGCAGAATTATCCTCCGCAGTCAGATAATTTCGGGATTCTTTAATCGGAGATTAGGCAATGGATGAACCATTAAACGAAAATAATAAGTAGCATGAAAAAGAAAAGCAAGTACGGGAGAAATCCCAAGTTGAACCCGAAGACGCACTGCGTGATGGTGCGCTTTGATGATGTAGAATGGAATAAATTCCTCATGATGTACGAGGAATCGAATGTGTACGCGAAAGCCGTCTTTCTCAAGGCACACTTCTTCGGGCAGAAGTTCAAGGTACTGAAGGTGGACAAGACGATGCTGGACTACTACACCAAGCTGTCGGACTTCCATGCCCAGTTTCGCTGCATAGGCACGAACTACAATCAAGTCGTAAAAGAGTTGCGCATCCACTTTTCGGAGAAGAAGGCGATGGCATTGCTTTACAAGCTAGAGAAGTGTACCATTGACCTTGTGAAGTTGAGCCGGGAGATTGTGGAACTTTCAAGGAAAATGCAGGCTAAGTGGGAAGATAGACAGATTATGATCAGTTCCGGCTCTACGAATAATAAATAAGTGACCGAGATACAGGAAAGGGAGATACCGTAATTGCAGGAGGTCATTGGAAAGACATGGTGCAAGGAGGACGAACTGAAAGAGTTGAAGTCGGAACTTGCCGTCCTTGACCGCAGGATTCAGTTGGAATTGGCTCCACCGACACCGGAAAACGGACAGGAACAGACAAATCAAACTGAGTCAGAAAAGGAAGGTATGAATAACGAAAACAGACTAGATAATAATGTTGATAATTATGCCAGTATTGTAACACATAATGTAACAGAGCCAACAAAAGGAACAAATAAAGGGATAAGATTTTGAAATGAAGAAAAGGTTGCCAAATCATCTGGCAACCCTTTTTACTGAATAATTAAGACTGTATAAGATGCATCTATTAAGCCATTTACAACAGAGTTGATCCGTCTTTGAAGGCTTTACCAACCACATCTCCAAGTACACGGTAAGCACACAATACGGAATCAAACGAAATGGGCTGCAATTTTCCTAAATCCACTTTGCCTTGTGTATTCAAGATAGACTCATCTACTTGCGCATTTACGACTTCTCCCACAACGTGCATTTCATCCAACACCTCCTGCATTTCTACAGCTTTACATTCAAGAGTCAGAGGATATTCGTAAATAATGGGTGCATTGACAAATTCGCTATGGGCAATGTGTACACCCGCTTTTTCAATCTTGTTTTCCTTACGTCCGGAAACAAGACCGAAATAATCGGACAATACCAGTGTATCAAGAGTTGCAATGCTCAAAGTGAACGCTTTTGTATGCTTCAAATTCTCTGTTGTCTTATGACCGAGTGCAAGGTTTAATGCGACATGATGATACCCGCATTGCCCACCCCATGCCGCGTTCATGGCGTTGGGTGTACCCTGTTCATCATAGGTCGCCACAATCAATACGGGCAACGGAGCGACTACGGGAGTATTACCTAAATTCTTTTTCATAGATTACCTCCTTTCCATAAACATTCGGGCGGTTTCCGCATCGTGGTGATCGAAGAAAAGACTTTTTCCCGTATCAAGCGTAGCAATGGAGGCCATGTCTTCGGCAGTCAGTTCAAAATCGAATATGTCGATATTTTGCCGCATCCGTTCGATGTGTGTTGATTTGGGGATAATGATTACGCCTCGTTGTATCAGCCAACGTAAAGCGACTTGAGCAACACTTTTGCCATATTTTGCCCCGATTCCAGCAAGCAAAGGATTCGTAAAGAACCCGTTTCTTCCTTCGGCAAACGGCCCCCATGACATGATGTGTGTACCGAACTCTTCCATGATTTGCTGCGGTTCGGTTTGCTGGTTGAAAACATGGGTTTCCACTTGATTTACAGCCGGAACAATTTCCATATTACCGGCAATGTCGATAAAATGATCCGGGTAAAAATTGCTCACGCCGATAGCTCGAAGTTTTCCTTCTTTATATGCTTCTTCCAATGCCCGGTATGCGCCGTAACGGTCGCAGAATGGTTGGTGAAGCAACATCAGGTCGATGTAATCCGTCTGCAACTTGCGCAGGCTCTCGTCTATGGAAGTCTTCGCCTTTTCATAGCCGTAGTTGGAAATCCACACTTTCGAGACCAAAAAAATCTCTTTGCGGTCGATACCGCTTTTTTGCACGGCATTGCCTACACCCTCTTCGTTGTGATAGGCTTGCGCCGTGTCAATCATCCGATAACCGACTTTCAGGGCATCGCTTACGCAGTGTTCGCACTCGGCAGGCGAAACCTGATAGACACCGTAGCCCATCTGGGGCATTTCAACACCGTTGTTTAATATTACTTTATTCATTGAAATATCCATTTTTTAATTTCTTCTGATTTAGCAGGCAGACGAATCCCTTTTCTTATTTTCAAAGCAGGATAACCTTTCTTTAGCGTGGCATCGGCTTCCGACATAGGGCTTTCGTAAGATGTACAGAAAGGAAATATCACCTTGCCTTTCAGTTGTTCGCTGTAATTGTCAAGAAAAGTACGGATCACTGCCGGTTCTTCATGCCACCAAATAGGGAAACCGACAAACACCGTATCAACCTTTGCGAAGTCAATGTCAATCGGTTTAATAGCCGGTCGAAGCGACTGATTGAGGTGTTCCTGCGTGCAACGGGATTGCTCGTTTACCCAATCTACATCTTCCGATGAATAGGGTTGTTCGGGTAAAAGCCGAATCATTCTGGCTCCTGTCACTTCCGCAACCTGCTTGGCGGCAAGTTCGGTATTGCCGGAATGTGTGAAATATACGACGACTGTTTTCATGTTGCTATCATTTTTTGTCTGCGCCTGTACTGTATTACCGCATGACATGGCTATCGCCACGGTCATTGCAAGGACATACTTGAATATGTTCATAATTATCAGGATTATGGAATTATTCAATTAGCCCAATCTCTTTGAGCCATGATGAAATGTTCTGCTCGTTGATTCGTCCGCTCGTCAGCCCTTCGCCGGTCAGATGCTCGGCATCGGGAGTGAGTTCCACGATACGTGCCAGCGTTTCGTCTCGGTAAGTTGCCGAATAAGTGCAGAACGGCACGACGGTCTTGCCGGAGAAGTCGTAGCTTTCGGCGAAGGTGGCGATGATCATCGGAGCTGTATGCCACCAAACGGGGCTACCGATGAAGATAACATCGTACTGTTCCCAATTTTCCACATTGTCGGCAATAGCCGGACGTGCATCGTTGTCCCGTTCTGCAAGGGCGACTTCCGTACATTCAGTATAATCTGTAGGATAAGGAACTGTCGGCTCTATCCGAAAAAGGTCGGCTCCGGTCTGGCTGGCAATCTCCTGCGCCATACGTTGTGTCGTTCCTCCCCAACTGAAATAGGCAACCAGAATTTTGCTGTCGCTTTCGGGAGTATCGGGATTCTCCCCCGGATTGTTCGGATCGTCGGGGTTGTCCGGGTTATCAGGTTCTTCCTGATCGCCCGGTTCCTCCTCGTCCGGTGTTTCGGGTGTTTCAATACCCGGCATTTCAGGTTCATTTTCATCTTCGGGCGAACAAGCTCCGAACATTGCGATGGCCGCAGCCATCATCAGGAAAATCAAATACTTTTTCATACTTAACTATTATTTATGGTTTCAAGTTTTTATCCGACTGCAAAATTACGGGCGTTCCTCCACTCGGTACGAACAAAAAATACGGGTGTAATTACCATTTTTTCAGAAAATGAAATCGGACGAATCGGGGCATCCGCACGGCAACATCAAAAAACCGAAATAATAGCATTTTCAACCGCATTTCTTGTAAAGCCTCGCTGAAAGGTTCTCTCTAACTTTGCAATGTCGAAAATCAATAAGAATGTAAATCTCTGTTGGAAAGGTTATTTTCGATGATATAAAGGAGAAGACTAATATAAAATGATAAAAAGATGAAGAATAGAGAATTAGGAAAAAGCGGATTATATGTATCCGCCATCGGATTGGGGTGCATGGGCATGAGCCATGCTTATGGTGCGCCTGCCGATAAACGGGAAATGTCGGAATTGTTGGCTAAAGCCGTAGAAATCGGTTATACGTTCTTTGATACCGCCGAAACTTATGGTACGACAGAGAATCCTCACGATAACGAGGAGTTGTTGGGAAATGCCTTAAAACCGTATCGCAACCGTATCGTGATTGCGACTAAATTCGGACTTCGTTTCGATACGGAGAGCGGAAAGATTCCTTACCCGTTGATTACCGATTCACGCCCTGACACTATCCGTCACAGCGTGGAAGGTTCGCTGAAAAGGTTGCAGACCGACCATATCGACCTTTACTACCAGCACCGCGTGGATGTGGGTGTACCGCCCGAAGAGGTTGCGGGCGTAATGGCCGATTTGATAAAGGAGGGAAAAATCCTCCACTGGGGGATTTCGGAAGCCACGGAAGAGGTGATCCGCAGGGCACATAGTGTCTGCCCGATTACCGCCGTGGAAAACCGTTACTCCATGATGGCACGGCACTACGAATCGCTTTTTCCCGTGCTCGAAGAATTGGGTATCGGGTTCGTCCCGTTCTCTCCGCTTGCCAACGGCCTGTTATCCGACCAATACACGGCTTCATCTCGTTTCGAGGCCGGAACGGATTACCGTGCTTCCATGCCGCAGTTCCGTCCCGAAAGTTTTGCGGAGAACCGGGAGTTGCTCGGACTGGTACGCCGTTTGGCCGAAGAAAAGAACGCCACCCCGGCACAAATATCCCTTGCATGGATGCTCTGCAAGAAAGCGTGGATCGTACCTATTCCGGGGACACGCAAGTTCAGCCGATTGCAGGAAAACGCCGGAGCCTCGGATATAGACCTGACAGCAGATGAGGTGAGACAGATAGACAAAGCATTGGACACGATGCGGATGTCGGCGGTATTCGGTGGAACAGCCATAAAATCCTGAAGCCATGAAGAAAGATACGACAAAAAGTTTATTCCTGTTCTGGCTTTGTGCCGTGTTGCTTTACTTTATTGCCAACCTGCAAAAAGTGGTAATGCCGGGTGCGATATTCAACGAGTTGCAGGAACATTTTTCGGCGACCGCAGGAAGTGTTACCGGCATCGGAGCGATATTCATGTACACGTATGCCATCAGCCAGTTGGTAGTCGGGTTGTTGGTGGATCGTTTCAGCGGTGCGCGTGTTATGGCTTGGGGAGGTCTGGTACTGTGTGGCGGCAGTCTCTTGTCTGCTGTCGCGCCATCTCTTTGGCTACTTTATGTCGCCCGCTTCATGGTGGGGTTCGGTGCTGCAAATATCTATTTGAGTATTACAAAGGAAACGAGCCGCATCTATCCGAACAGCTTTGCCATGATGTTGGGCTTTGTCATGGTAGGCGGTTATTTGGGCGGAGTGATGGGCAATGCTCCTTTCATTGCCGGGGTACAGATGATGGGTTGGCAGCAGGCTTTGTTGTTGGTCGGAGGCATAGCAACCTTAATCTATCTCGCCTATGCCGGATTGAAATGCACGCTTCCCATGCCGGAAGTGGTACAGACCGCCAAATTCGACTATCATCGTTTTTTTGAAGTGTTGAAAGTACGCCAGAATATCCATATTCTCGTTTGCGGCGGTTTCCCGTTCGGGCTTTATTTCGCGATACAAAGCATCTTCGGTAAAAAATTCTTGGAAGATTATTCGGGTATGAATCCCGAAAGTGCCGGATGGGTTCTTACCGTATTGATGGTCATAGGTGCTGTCAATAGTCTGCTGGCTCCTGCTTTGAGCAAGATGTTGAAGAACCGTCGCCGTCCGTTGATGCTTTTCTCCGGTGTTGGAACCGCAGCCGCATTTCTGTTAATTGTCGGTTGCCTGTTGTCGGGAGTTCATTCTCCGTGGTTGATAAACGGAGCCTTTATTCTGCTTGCCTTTGCCGGAAATATCTCGCCGGTCATTGTCGCATTGGTGCGCGAGTCGAATCACAACGATATTTGGGGTGTGATGTTAAGCGTCTATGCTTTTCTGGCCTATATCGTGACAGCCGTTATCGGTCATTCCACGGGATGGATAATGGAACTTTTCCCGCCGCAGGTGGTGGATGGAGTGCATATTTACGGCAATGATTCCTATTTAGCGGCATTTGCCGTATTGCTCGTCATCGCCTTGTTTGCCGCTTATAGCGGTTTCCGGTTAAAAGAATCGAACGGTAAGGATATTTCTAATGAAATCAAATAGCACAATGGAATACAGAGTATTAGGATTGAGCGGATTGAGAGTGTCCGCCATCGGATTGGGCTGCATGGGTATGAGCCATGACTACGGAGAGCCTGCCGATACACATGAGATGAAAGAGTTGCTGGCGTATGCCGTGGATATGGGGTACACTTTTTTCGATACGGCTGAAGTGTACGGGACTCCCGACCGTCCGCATCATAACGAGGAGTTGCTGGGCGAAGTGTTAAGGCCGCTACGCAACCGGGTTGTCATCGCCTCGAAATTCGGTTTGAGATTCGATGCTCCCCAATCATCCGGGCCGCACGCATTGATACCGGATTCGCGTCCCGAAATGATCCGTTATTCGGTCGAGGAATCGCTCCGTCGTTTACAGACCGACCGCATCGACCTCTATTACCAGCATCGTATCGATCCGAAGATTTCCCCGGAGGAGGTGGCCGGTGTCATGGCAGACCTGATACGGGAGGGTAAAATCCTCCATTGGGGCATATCGGAAGCAACGGAGGAGTATCTGCGTCGTGCCCATAAAGTCTGTCCCGTTACAGCCATTCAGAACCGTTACTCGATGATGGCGCGGTGGCACGAGAATCTGTTTCCCGTGCTCGAAGAGTTGGGTGTCGGATTCGTGGCATTTTCCCCGTTGGCGAACGGGTTATTGACGGATTGTTACACGGCCGACACACGATTCGACACCAAGACAGATTACCGTGCATCCATGCCGCAGTTCCGTCCCGAAAGTTTTGAACAGAACCAAAGGCTGTTCAGCTTTATAGAGCGTCTGGCAGATGAATACCATGCCACACCCTCGCAAATCGCATTGGCGTGGATGATAAACAAGCATCCGTGGATTGTGCCCATTCCCGGCACGCGCCATCTTTCGCGATTGAAGGAGAATATCGGGGCTGTGGATATACACCTGACAACAGAGGAAATCCGGCGTATTGATGCGGAACTCGATACAATAGGCATGAGCGATGTGTTCGGAGGTTCCCCTATAAAAAGTAAATAGATAGAACGAAGAAATATGAAACCAAAAGTAATATGTCATATCATGAGTTCCGTCGATGGGCGGTTACTCGACAATCGCTGGACGCAGCCGTTCGGCGAAACGGATAAAACAGAGTTGTTGAAGGTTTACGCGGCTATCGGCCGTGAACTGAATACCGATGCGTGGATGTTCGGGAAAAACACGGTTTGCGCTGTATTTCCTGAAAAATCGAACAAAGGGAATACACCCTTCTCCAGAACCGCTTCTGTTTTCATGGGAGAGCGGCACTCCGAGAGAATGTTTATCGTGTCTGATCCCGACGGCGACATACTCTTTACCTCCTCCACCTTGCGTGGCGATAATATCCTCGTGGTTTTAGGCCGGAACGTCACGGAAGAATATCTCGCGTTCCTGCGCGGGATGCGTATCTCTTATGCTGTCGTGGAAGACGCAACCGATTTGCACGCAGGTCTTGAAGCGGCCAATCGTGAGTTCGGTATCCGTTCGGTATCGGTGCAGGGCGGAGGAATATTGAACGGAGCTTTGCTGAAAGAGGGAGTTATTGACGAGTTAAGTTTAGTCGTTTATCCCGGAATCGACGGGCTTGCAGGTATCCCCTCTGTTTTCGAGTATATCGGGAGTAAAACCGATTGCCCGGCAAAAGGTCAAAACCTGCAACTTCTTTCGGTAGAACAACGGGAATACGGGGTTGTCTGGCTCCGATATAAATTTCACTTCAATAATAAATAGACTATGAAAAAGATGGTAGGAATAATGTTATTGCTTTGCTCGATAATGCCATTTATGGCTTGTACATCTACTGAAGACGAGCCTTATAAACCGGAGACAGAGCAACCGTCAGATGATCCGAACAATAATGAAGAAGAGGATAATGATACGACACCCGTTTACGGTCATCTGACCACGGCCAATACCGTGAGCGATGTTGTCAATCATGAGGCTTTTAACGGATTCGGACGATTCATACTCCCGGCAGAGCGGAGCTATAACGATAATATGACATTGCAGAATGTGGCGAGTATGCTCCCGTATCATAATTACATAACGGGCGAAAGAGCGGTCGAAACCATCAACACGATGATCGATTACGTGCATGACGGGAACACGCTCTTTTATGACATTTATTCGGATGCGGATAAGCAGGCGGATTCCCGGAAAAACAATACGGGAGTGTTCTTTTTTCGGGGAGAACCCGGCAAACCGTTCGCAATCGTGTGTCCCGGTGGAGGTTTCTCGTATGTGGGAGCTATCCACGAGGGATTTCCGCTTGCCATCGCGTTGAGCAAGATGGGTTACAACGCTTTTTCCATCCAATATCGCACGGGCGGGGCGCAGGTCGCTTGCGAAGACCTTGCCGGGGCCATCGACTTTATTATGCGCCATGCCGAAGAGTTGCAGGTATCGACCGACGACTATTCGCTCTGGGGCGGTTCTGCGGGGGCACGTATGGCAGCTTATCTCGGCTCTTACGGGACGCAGGGGTTCATCAGTGCGGTACATCCGCGTCCGGCAACGGTCGTGATGGGTTATACCGGGCACTCCGATTATACGCGCAACGATCCCCCGACATATGTGGTTATCGGCGATAACGACGCCATCGCGAGCGCGTCGGTCATGCGTCAGCGGGTGGAGAATCTTCAGGCCATAGGCATTGATGCCGAATTTCATCTGTTCCCGAATCTGCGACATGGGTTCGGATTGGGTATAGGAATGAGTGCAGAGGGCTGGGAAAAAGATGCGGTCGCATTCTGGGAAAAATACATTTCCCGTAAAAATGGAAAATCCAACCGTAAATAACGTAAGGGGAAATTGCCGGCCCCTTTCTACCTTTGCAATGTCCGTAAAACATATAAATAGATAATAATGAAAAAGATAATCACAACCGTATTGTGTGCGACAATGGCTGTATGCAATACATTAAATGCACAAGAGAATATGGAAAAGAAAGAGAAAATGCCGTTCACATACGTGGATATCAAAACAATTAAAAGTCACAACAGTAATCCGTGGGGATTGGTCTATAACGGTGCTATCACGGAAAACAAGGAGGGAGCGGTGAGTATCCACTCCATCACTTACGAATTGAACGGTCTGAAAATCGCCGCCAATGTCTATACCCCCGCAGGATATGACCGGGCGAAAAGCTATCCCGCCCTTGTCGTCGCCCATCCGAACGGTGGCGTCAAAGAGCAGGTCGCGGGATTATACAGTCAGCGTATGGCAGAGGCAGGTTATATCTGTCTTGCGTTTGATGCCGCTTATCAGGGAGCCAGTGAAGGGCAACCGCGCAGTACGGACAAGCCTGCCAACCGTATCGAAGACATCCATCGTGCTGCCGATATTCTGGCGCAATATCCGGGTGTCGATCCTGCCCGTGTCGGTATTCTCGGCATCTGTGGCGGTGGCGGCTATACGTTAAAAGCCGCGCAGACAGACAAGCGTTTCAAGGCGGTAGCCACGTTGAGTATGTTCAACACGGGACTGGTGCGCCGTAATGGTTTTCTCGATTCGCAGATAAACGAAGTTCAGCAGCGTCTTGCCGATGCCTGTGCCGCACGTCAGAAAGAAGCGGAAACCGGGGAACCCGAATATATCGGCGACATGAGCGGAATGACACCGGAACAGGCCGCAAAACTCCCCTTCGACCTTTACCGTGACGGATACGAGTATTACCTGCAAAGCCACGCGCACCCCAATTCTACATTCAAGTACACCAAAAGCAGTCTGGTAGATCTTATGGCATTCGACGCGAGCGAAGGAATGTATCTTATCAACCAACCGTTGTTGATGATTGCGGGAAGTATCGCGGACACGTTCTACATGACCGAACTGTGTTACAGCAAGGCCACGGGAACATCGGACAAGGAGCTGTTCTTTATTCCCGGTGCTACGCACATCAAAACTTACTTTGTGCCGGAATACGTGGAACAAGCCGTAGTTAAGTTGACGGATTTTTTCAACAAGAATCTGTAAGCTATGAGCCTAAAAGTTAGTGAAATAGTATCATTCATAGCCATAAGCCTCCTTGTCGGGGCTTTGGCTTCTTGTGGAAACAGCAAGCCTGAACGTGTACCGGAAGGATACCATATCAATTTTTCGGAAACATCGCCCAATCCGAAAGAACATAAGAGAGTGCTGGTTATTTCCGGAAGCCCCCGTAAAGGAGGTAATACCGATTTATTGTGCGACGCCTTCGCACGCGGAGCGAAAGAGGCCGGAGGATATGTGGAGAAGGTGTTTCTTGCCGATTATAATATCGGCTATTTCTCGGAAGAGGACGTGCAACGGGTAGGAAAGCGGGCAAATGAGGCCGGGGATGATGTCCCGATGCTCGTGGATAAGCTGGTAAACGCGGATGTGATTGTATTGGCAAGTCCTGTTTATTACATGAACATTACCGGACAGTTGAAAACCTTTATCGACCGTACATACGGGCGTTATCGAGAAATGAAAGATAAGGAGTTTTTCTATCTGACCGCTTGTGCTGATGCTGAAGAGAGTACGGCAGATTGGGCGATAAACGGTTTTCGTGGCTTTGTGATGTGTCTCCCCAATCCCACGGAGCGGGGTATGGTCAAGGCAACGGGCATGGGGCGTAAGGGAGCTGTAAAAGGCAGCCAATACGAAACGGAGGCATATAATCTCGGAAAAAATATTTAACGAATTAAATGATTGATTTATGAAATTAAGATTCACAATTTTATTGATTGCCGTTTTGTTCCATATCGGGGCTTATGCGCAAGCGACACCGGATAAACAATCTTCCGGAAAAATATTGGTGGCTTATTTCAGTTGGGGCGGCAATACCCAGAAAGTGGCCGGACATATCGTATCACTCACTGGAGGGACTCTATTCCGTATCGAGCCAGAAAAGCCATACCCTACAGAATACACCCCGTGTACCGAAGTGGCGAAAGCGGAGAAAGAAGCCGATGCACGTCCCGCCATTAAAAACAAAGTCGAGGATTGGGATCAGTACGATGTTATCTTCATCGGTTGTCCTGTTTGGTGGCATACAGCCCCTATGATTATCAATACGTTCTCGGAAAGTTATGATTTCAAGGGGAAAATAGTTATTCCTTTCTGTACCTATGCCTCGACTTATCGGGATGAAACACTGGCTAAAATCGCAGAACTGACACCTGCCGCCGAGCATCGGAAAGGATTCGGAGCCGTGGATAAAAACACGAAAGGCATTGAAGCATGGCTGAAAGAAATCAAGTTGTTAAAATGATTAAAAATAAAGAATTATGAAAAAGGTACTTTATGCACTCGCACTATTGGCAGGCACTATATGCCTTGTTGTTGCCTGCTCGAATGACGAACCGGATACTGGCAATGGAAATCAGGATATGGAAGAAGTTGTTCCGGGAACAAATCATAAGATTCTGATAGCCTATTTCTCCCAACCGCTTCCTAACAATGTGGATGCGGTAACTTCTGCCAGCCGAGTAACCGTGAACGGGGAACTTTACGGCAGTGTCCAATACGTGGCTACCATCATCAATGAAGCTACGGGAGGAGATATGGTTCGGATTCAGACCTTACAGCCTTATCCAGAAAATTACGATGATCTGGCAAGTCAGGCAAATCAGGAACGTCAGAATAACATACATCCTGAACTTGCAACAAACATTGAAAATTTCGACAATTATGATGTTGTTTTCATCGGTTATCCTATCTGGTGGTATCAGATGCCGATGGCCATGTATTCTTTCTTCGACAAGTATGATTTCGACGGAAAAACCATTATCCCGTTTTCTACGCACGGAGGTAGCGGTTGGTCTGGGACCTTGGAGGATATTGCAGGGTTAGAGCCTAACGCAACAATGGTAAATGGTTACAGCATTTCCCGTAATAATACGGCGACTTCCCGCGATGGTATTTTGAACTGGTTACAGGAAATTGGCATGGTGGAATAGCATATAATAGTGGGACAGGGAGTTAAACTAAGAAATAATCTATATGATTCAAGTTTAATTTATTACCTTTGCGAATAATTTGTGTAAGCTGTATGGATAAACAAAGAGACATACTTGTTGTTGGTAAACTTGGTATTGTGAGAACTGATTCTGAAGAAGAATATCTGGCTCATTTGCTTTGTTTGGGAGGCTCGTGTCGTTATCGTTTTAATGAACGGGACTTTGATCTGCACACCGGTGATTTGTCTATTATCCGTAAACGGAAGATGATTGAAAAAATGGAGCCGTCGGATGATTTTCAATGCAAAATAATCTACGCAAAGCCCGGCTTTATCGAATTATGTACGCCTCAAAGCAACTACGGAATGAAAGGGCAATTAGCTCTTTTTCTTAATCCGGTTATGCACCTTACACCGGAACAACAGATTATATGCCGTCGTGATTTCGAGATATTGGAAGCGAGGATTAAGGATACAGAACATCGCTTTTATCGTGAAATACTGATTAATTCCATGCAGACTGCCATTCTTGATTTCTTTGACTTCCATGCCCGTATTTACGGAGAAAGTGATATTTCCACGCAAAACGCCTCCATTATGAGCCGTTTTTTGAAGATGTTGGAAAATGGCTCATTCCGTGAACATCGGGAAGTAACCTATTATGCCGATTGTTTGTGCGTTACATCAAAATATCTCTCTGAGGTATCGAAAAAAGTGAGCGGTTATGCCGCCAACTATTGGATTAACCGCTATACGATACTTGAAATATCTCGCTTGCTTCGCGACAAATCACTGACATTCGTCCAGATTTCCGATATGTTCGGCTTTTCATCACCTGCCTATTTCAGTCGGTACGTGCAACGTAATTTAGGATTGAACCCAACGGACTATAGGGAATAACCATATTTATCTTCCTCTTGTATTTTCGGTAAAAATCGCAGTTTTTACCGATTTTTTTGTATCGCCGGATTCCTATTCTCTATCTAACTTTGCAGTGAAAACATTAAAAATCAGAGTAATATGAAATCATTGGCTATTACAGCATTATTACTGCTATCCGTTGGAGCAATGGCGCAGAATAATCCAGAAAAAACTTTTCGCCAACCTTATCCGCTTGGCGAAAAACTATCTTCAACCCCCAATTTTACAGGTGATGTATGGCTTGCTCCTTTAAGTGAGCAGAAGGAACTTCATGTCTCTATGTCAAATGTAACTTTTGAACCGGGATGCCGCAACAGTTGGCACTCGCATAAAGCCGGTCAGATATTGATTGCGACAGCCGGTATCGGGTATTATCAGGAAAAAGGACAACCCGCCCGCCGGTTGTTTCCGGGCGACATCGTGGAGATAGCCCCTGACGTGGTGCATTGGCACGGGGCAGCACCGGACAGTTGGTTTGCGCATATCGCCATTACGACCAACCCGCAGATAAATGCGGCAGTATGGCTTGATCCCGTCAGCGACAGCCAATATCAGGAAGCTACGACTGAAGCGGAAAAACGTTATGCGAAGGCAAACAGTATATTGGCCGCACGCGAACAAGCCATTGTAGCGGTGGCATCCTATACCGGAAAGGGAGATTTGGAACACCTGAAACCGGCTCTCGCGGGAGCGTTGGAGGCAGGTATGACCATCAATGAAATAAACGAGGTATTGATTCACGCTTACGCTTATTGTGGGTTTCCGCGTAGCTTGCGGGCGATACAAACCTTTATGCAGGTCGTGGACGAGCGGAGAGCGAACGGGATAAACGATGTTGTCGGTCGGGAAGTTACTGAAATGAACGACAATAGAACCCGCTACGAACGGGGACGGGATATACTTGCCGAAATATCGGGTACTTCCGTCGATGCCCCCAAAGCAGGTTATGCAATATTTACACCTGCTATCGAACGCTTCTTGAAAGAACATCTTTTTGCAGACATTTTTGAGAGAGACCTGCTGACCTATCGGGAACGCGAGCTCGCAACAGTTTCCATTCTTGCCGGTGTCGGCGGCGTTGAGCCGATGTTCAGGAGCCATGCAGCGATATGCCTGCATCTCGGCGTTACAGCCGAACAACTTTCGGCATTATTGAATATCGTGGAAATGAATCTCGGAACATCTTATTCGGAACCATTGCGTAACATATTGGAACAAATAGTAAAACAGAAATGAAAAAGATTATTTTAGGGGTGTTGCTCCTGCTATTTGCAGGAGTCGCCCAAGCGCAGCATATAACGATTGCCCGACAAGGACATTTTTCGGTAGGCGGGCAAACTATACAAAGATTGGGGGAATATGACAACAGTAAATTCGTCGGATGGGCGGAGCAGGAAGAAACCGGACAAAGCTATCGGGCCGACCATGCCTTTGTGGATTTTCAGATTCCTGCCGACAGCAAGAAATTACCGTTAGTCTATGTTCACGGTTACGGAGGTTCGGGTGTATGCTGGCAAATGACTCCCGACGGTAGAGAAGGTTTCGCCACGTTGATGTTACGCCGTGGCTGGAGCAGTTACGTGGTTGATCTTCCCGGTCGTGGACGGGCAGGACGGACATCAGCAACAACGACAGCCAAGCCTGTGGCCGACGAAATGTTTTGGTTCGACATCTGGCGTATCGGCGTATGGCCGAATTATAACGAGGGCGTGCAGTTCCCGAAAGATTCGACTTCTCTTTCGCAGTTCTTCCGCGAAATGACCCCCGATTTAAGCAACCATCAATTAGATGTTCCCGCACTCGGAGCATTGTCCGAACGCATCGGCGACCATATTCTCGTAACCCATTCTGCCGGAGGGTTTTCCGGCTGGATGTCTGCGATGCAAAATTCAGAGGTCAAAGGTGTCGCTTCCTATGAGCCGGGCGGGTTCGTGTTTCCTGAAGACGAAGTTCCTGAACGTATCGATGGCTTAACCGGCGGTGTAGCTGGGATAGCTGTTTCGATGGAGCAATTCAAAAGACTCACGGAAATTCCGATTATTCTTTATTTCGGAGATTACATTCCCGAAACACCCTCCAAGAATCTCGGTGATGAAAATTGGCGCGTCCGCCTTCAGATGGCCCGCAAGTTCGTCGAAGCTATCAACCGACATGGAGGAAATGCCACATTAGTAGAACTTCCTAAAATCGGCATCTATGGCAATACGCATTTCTTGATGCAGGATTTGAATAATGCTGAATTGGCTGATTTGCTTGATGATTGGTTGTTGAAAAGTAAATTGAATTAACACACAAGGAGTTTTCCACATACTAATATGAGATTATTACTGCAACACAGGATACTTTTGGGTTACATCATATTGATAGCAGTCATCGGAAGTATGGCTGCTACCATGCTGCATGAGCGTGGTAGAGTTCATAAAATCGAATTGGAAGCCACCCAAATCCGAGAGGCGAATCAAACGATAAATGCCGCTCATCGGCATATTACAATTCTTGCCACTTTGGGGGAATCCGCGATTACATGGGACGAGGAAGACTTCCAAAAGTATCAGTTGCGGCGGCAAAAAGTCGATAGTCTCTTACAAATTTTGCAACGGGATTATGGCGAATTTATCTCGTTCAATCAGATTAACACTTTCCGTGTTCTGTTGGCAAACAAAGAAGAACACTTGTTCCACACGATGAAAATCCATCAACGGCAAGACAGCTTGCTGCTGGAACAGTTGCCTCTTGTTACAGAGCAGGCTACAAGTTTCCGTACTGTAACCCGTAAAAAGAAAGGCATAGCAGGATTTTTCGGAGCTAAAGAAACCGTGCAAGTCCCTATGCAGTCCAATCTGCTTCATGCTCTTAACAGACAGTTGATTTCACGACAACAGCAGATAAGCGACAATACGGACAGCCTGTGTGTGCAGAATAAGGAACTGAACAGCAAATTATCTACTCTGCTTCAAGAGTTGGACGAACAATCACAAACGGCATTTCAAAACAAGGAACAGCACATAAAAGAATCGTATGAACGCTCTGCGGTTATTGTAACCATCTTGATTATTAGTGTCATTGTCCTGCTTATGGTATCTTATTGGATTATCCAAAGGGACATTCGGGTGAAAGAAAAAACAAAAGAAAGACAGGAGAAGTTGATTGAACAACTCAATAAAAGTGTACAAGAAAACGAAACACTGATAGCATCCCGTAAAAAAGCGGTGCATACTATTACCCATGAGCTGCGCACACCGTTGGCAGCAATAACTGGTTATACCGAATTGTTGCAGAAAGAGTTTAGCAAAGGTAACAATGTGCATTTCATCGAAAACATACAGGAATCTTCCGAACGTATGCGCATTATGCTCAATACTTTACTGGACTTCTTTCGCTTGGACAACGGCAAGGAACAGCCCAGACTGTCCCCTTGCCGCATTTCTACAATTACGCATACCCTTGAAACGGAATTCACGCCCATTGCAATGAGCAAGGAATTGTCTCTGACGGTGAAGGATGGAAGTGATGCCATTGTATTGACCGACAAGGAACGCATCCTGCAAATTGGAAACAACCTGCTGTCAAATGCCGTCAAGTTTACGGAGAAAGGCGGTGTGTTCCTGACAACGGATTACGACAACGGCATATTGACACTTGTGGTTGAGGATACAGGAACCGGTATGACCGAAGAGGAACAGCTACAAATATTCGGAGCGTTTGAACGTCTTTCAAATGCAGCCGTAAAAGATGGCTTCGGGCTAGGGCTTGCCATCGTGCATAATATCGTAACAATGCTTCACGGAAAAACCCGCTTGGAAAGCAAGAAAGGCAAAGGAAGTCGTTTTACGGTGGAGATACCCATGCAGGAAGCCGAGGAAGTGCCGGAGCAAGAAATGCAGACTTATATCCACAGGAAAAAGAAGAACCTCAAAGTCGTAGCCATCGACAACGACGAGGTGCTTCTCCTGATGCTGAAAGAAATGTACGCCCAAGAGGGAATACACTGCGACATCTGTACAGATGTCGCGGAACTGATGGAACTGATACGCCGGAAAGAATACGGTTTGTTACTGGCAGATTTAAAAATGCCCGATACAAACGGCTTTGAACTGTTGGAGCTGCTGCGCTCATCCAACGTGGGCAATTCCAAAATAATCCCGGTGGTCGTGGCAACCGCTTCGGGCAGTTGCAATGCGGAGGAACTCATAGAGCGGGGCTTTGCCGGATGCCTGTTCAAGCCGTTCTCCATATCGGAACTGATGGAGGCTTCTGACAGATGTTCCATGAAAGCGACGCCCTGTGGGAAACCGGACTTTTCTACCTTGTTGTCCTACGGAAATGAAGCCGTCATGCTGGAGAAACTGATAGCTGAAACTGAAAAGGAAATGCAGGCTGTCCGGGATGCGGCAACACAAAAAGACCTGCCAAAGTTGGATGCCCTGACACATCATCTGCGCAGTTCATGGGAAATACTCCGTGCCGACCAACCTCTGAGGGGACTTTATGGATTACTTCATAATGGGACAACGCTTGATGATAATGCGTTAAACCATGCCGTAACCCTCATATTGGACATGGGAACGGAGATAATCCGGCTGGCAAAAGAAGAAAGGAGAAAATTCAAAAATGGATAGTACAAGAATTATCGTGGTGGAGGACAACATCGTGTATTGCGAGTATGTCTGCAATTTGTTGGCACGGGATGGTTACCGCACCGTACAGGCTTATCGCTTATCGACAGCCAAGCAACATCTAAAACAGGCAACGGATGATGACATTGTTGTTTCCGACCTGCGTCTGCCCGATGGCAACGGCATCGAACTGTTGCGCTGGATGCGCAAGGAGGGAATGATGCAGCCATTCTTCATCATGACAGACTACGCCGAAGTGCCTACCGCCGTAGAAAGTATGAAATTCGGCTCGATAGACTATATCCCCAAACAACTTTTAGAAAACAAACTTGTCCCGCAGATACGTACCATAGAGAAAGAGCGTCAAGCCGGATTCATACGTATGCCCGTATTCCCCCGTGAAAGTTCTGCCTTTCAGAAAATCATGCACCGTATAAAGATTGTTGCCGGTACGGACATGAGCGTGATGATATTCGGCGAGAACGGCACGGGAAAGGAGCATATCGCTCACCACCTGCACAACAAGAGCAAACGGGCGGGCAAGCCTTTCGTTGCGGTGGATTGTGGTTCACTGACCAAAGAACTTGCACCATCGGCATTCTTCGGACACATCAAGGGCTCGTTCACGGGTGCAGACTGTGCAAGGAAAGGATACTTCCATGAAGCGGAAGGCGGCACATTATTCTTAGACGAGGTGGGCAATCTCGCAATGGAAACGCAACAGATGTTGCTCCGTGCCATACAGGAAAGACGGTATCGCCCGGTCGGTGACAAGTCAGACAGGAGTTTCAACGTCCGCATCATCGCCGCCACCAACGAGGACTTGGAGACGGCAGTGGGCGAGAAGCGTTTCCGTCAGGATTTGCTGTACCGTCTGCACGACTTCGAGATAACCGTGCCACCGTTGCGCGACTGTCAGGAGGACATCATGCCATTGGCAGAATTCTTCCGCGAGGTAGCCAACAAGGAACTGGAATGTAATGTGAGCGGATTCAGTATCGAAGCCCGGAAAGCGTTGCTGACCCATGCCTGGCCGGGTAATGTGCGAGAACTTCGGCAGAAAATCATGGGAGCGGTATTGCAGGCTCAGGAAGGGATGGTAGCGAAAGAGCATCTGGAACTTACCGGGACGAAGCCGACTTCACCCGTCAGCTTTGCCCTACACAATGATATGGAAGAAAAGGAACGGATATTACGTGCCTTGAAACAGGCAAACGGAAACCGGAGTATCGCCGCCGAACTGCTTGGAATAGGCAGGACAACACTATATAGTAAATTAGAAGAGTATGGACTTAAATATAAATTCAAGCAATCATAGCCCGTAATTCGCTGAATTTAGATGGATTTGACAATCGGAATTTGGCTAATTCAAGCAATAGTATTATCTTCGCATTGAGCTATTTGAAATGATTGAGAATCATGCAAAATGATGAAGACAGGTGGTTTCTAAACCATTACCTATACTTCTATTATTGGTTTGCAATTTATTGATAATCAGACACACATTGGTTAGTGCAACAAATGTGAAGCACGCGAAGATGAACACGTCGCGCACCTGTTCCAGCCGTTTGCAGGTAAATTTCTTTTTCAGAATTTTTTGCAGCTCCTGTTCCGTCAGGTAGCCTCTGTCCACCCGTTTCAGACGGATTTTGTAATTGACGAACGGGTCGGCGAAAATCCAGCCGTTATTTTTCGCCACGATAACGATCATGCGGAATGTCTGCATGAACTTGGCCGACGTATTTTCATTGCAGCCGCATTCCGTGCGCAGATAGGTTTCAAAATCCGTGATGAACACGTGGGTAATTTCTTTCAGGGCGATGTCCTTGATCCGGTACTTGGATTGCATGAATGCTTCCAGACGCCGCATACAACGGTCGTATTTGGCGTAAGTCGCCGCACTTTTGCTGATACCGACCAATTTCTTCACGTCTTCGTTGTGCGAGCGGAACAGTTCCAATAGGGTCTGCTGCCGCGACGTGATACCCAGAAAGGCGTTGCGTACCTTTTCCGCCGTCACATACGCTTCATGTACCTCGATGTCGTGATAGTGATTTTTCAATGTCGTCCGCACATCTTCCAGCAGGGAATTAAGCTGGCGTGCTTTCAAGGAATTGCCCTGCATTTTCTGGGAGTTTACGTCCCATAAATCGGGTTCCACGTCCAGCTTGGAACTGAATTGCGCGATTTCTCCGTTTACGGTCAGCCGGATCATAATCCCCGCCTTGCCCTCCTTGTTCACTTGATTCTTCCGAATGTAGAAAAGAATCCTGAATGTACTCTTGCTCATAATACCTCCTTCTTGTGTTCCTTTTACTTTTGCGCAAAGGAACGGTTAATAATTGGGTTATGAGCAGACACTTTGAGGACAATAAGCGACAAATCAACGACTTGCATCGAAAATCGTTACTAAAATCAATCGTCTGTTTTCAGTAACGATTTAGTAACGGTACTCTGTCCGAACGGGGCTTTTTCGTGTCTTTCGGGTGTCCGAGAAGAGAAATAAAAAATCCCGCAAAACCTTGATTTTACGGGATTTGTCATACTTTGACCCCTTTTTGTCTTCGGGGTTCTGCGGAGAGAGAGGGATTCGAACCCCCGGTGCCTCTCAGCACGACGGTTTTCAAGACCGTTGTAATCGACCACTCTACCATCTCTCCAATACTTTGGTTGGGAAGCTCTCTTCCTTAAAAGCGATGCAAAGGTACGGGATTATTTTCATTCATCCAAATTTTCAAAGAAAAAAGTGCTTTGAACTTTTGATTTTATTCTTTCCCTGCTTTCATAGCTCTATGTAGGTTGCTATTATTAAACGATATATAGAATAAAGTTTTAGGGCACTCTTTCAATAATCCAGTTCTTTATTTTATATAAACTCTATTATATATAAGGAGATTGGTGTTGTGCGGAGGGTGAATAGAATAGTTCTTTCGGTTACAATTTAGCCGATAGCATCTTTTTGAAGATTTCCGTTTGTTCTTTTCGTTCTTCCTCTGTAAAGTCGGGATGCAGTGTTGCCAAATAACATTTGAAGGTCTCTATGGCTTGCATACGAGCCATGGCTTTTCCTGCTTGTAAACCACTGTGATAAGGGGTGTGAGGTAATAAACTGCGATTGAAATTTCCGTCACTCATGATTTTTTCTTTTAAGAGGGGATAAAGTTAAGTGATTTTTTTTATTTCCACGAAGGGTTGGGAGATATTTAGAACCATGGTAGTGTATTTTATGGGACAGTTTTAGATTCGTCTCTCCCGGAAAAACCGGGAGAGACGGGTGAAGTACATCGTTGTCATATTCTGAACTTATAGTGAACTAACCCACCTTATATGGAAGGAGGCTCCGTTACAAGTCGTTTAAGATTAAATAATTGGCTCTGTCTATGATAGTCGTGTCCAAAGAAGCCAGATAAATCTGTGTGGTGGTTTCGGAATCATGTCCCATTCCTTCACTGATGATGGATAGGGGGATGTTTTTACTTTTAGCGATACTTGCCCAGGAATGCCGGGCAACGTACATAGACAAAGGATGAGGACTGCGTACGAAGACGGACAGAATCTTGAGTTTCCGGTTTACCAGCGTGAGAGAGTTCCGGTATTGCAGGCGTTCGTCTTCGTCGGTTGATGTAATGATAGGAAGCAGGTACTCTGTTGGGTTAGGAGGGTATTTTTCTATAATTTCCTGCATACATTGTTCCCATTTGATGGAAAGTTGCTGTCCGGTCTTTTTTCTGCGATAGGTCAGTATGCCGTTGTGCAAATCCTTTTTTTTCAGATATGCCATGTCTACAAAAGACATGCCTCGCGTGTAGAAACTGAAAAGGAACATGTCGCGGGCGTAATCTACCGAGCTTCCAGCCAGGAGTTCCTTATCTTTTATCTGCCGGATGATAGGCTGAGGAATAGCTCGTTTTATGGTTTTCTCTATTCCGGTGTATACGTGGCGAAAGGGAAAACGTTGTGTGGTCAGTTCTTTCTCAACGGCCCGGTTATAAACGGCTCTTAAGATACGCATATAAAAAGATATGGTATTCAGACTCAATCGTTCTTTTTTCAAGTATGCCTCATAAGCTTCTATTGTTTCCTGGTTCATCTCGTCCAGTATGATTTCTTCCCCGTTTCTGAAACGCATAAAGCTGTTCAGTGTACATTGGTAAGTTTCTCCCGTGCGTATTCTTCCTTGTTCTTTCAGATGACAGATGAGTGAGGTCATAAAGCCGGTCAGAGTGTCATTTTCACTTCGCTTACGATAGAATCGGAGAAGGTCGTCAGTACTGTATGGCAGCCCTTTGCGCGTCAGGTTGGCAATACATTCGCTCAGACGGAATAAATCCTGTTTTATTTCATGCCGGTAGCGGGATAAGATGGAATGTCTGTCCGGTCTGGAAGGAGACAGTGTGATGCGTGCGGTACGTGCGTTCCATTCGTCGGGATAGATTTTATACTTAGTCTTTTGTGAGCGCACGATACGGCGGTGGATAACTTGGAAATAAAGAGCTCCTGTTTTTCCTTCGATGGTCGAGGGTCTGAATTTTACTTTAACTGATGCCATTTGTATGTTTTTTAGTTATGGATTTATGGGCAAGTCTTAAAAAAACGGGCTTGCCGTGAAATAAGTTCAAATGTCCAAACCAATTTAAAACATGCTGTAGACGTTGGGCATATCCGGTGTTTTTTATAATTTTGCCCGTCTAAATCGAACGCTTATAAAAAATGGGAACCAAGAACGCTTTAACAGAAAAAGTCTATTCCGGGAAAGATATCATGCGTATTGCTTATCCTATTCTGATCAGTCTGTTGATGGAACAGATGATCGGGATGACGGATACCGCTTTTCTCGGCCGGGTGGGAGAGGTGGAACTGGGAGCTGCTGCCATTGCCGGCATCTACTATCTGGCTGTTTTCATGATGGGTTTTGGTTTCGGTATCGGAGCCCAGATTCTGATTGCCCGTCGTAATGGGGAGAAGCATTACGGCGAAATCGGCGAAATCTTTTATCAGGGTATTTATTTCATGTTGGGGTTGGCCTTGTTCGCTTTTGTGCTCACCAAGATCATTTCTCCGCTTTTGTTGCCGGTTATTGTGTCGTCACCTCATATCTGTGAAGCAGCTCTCAGTTATATAGACTGGCGTATTTTCGGCTTTTTCTTTTCCTTCATAGCTGTAATGTTCCGGGCGTTTTTTGTCGGTACGACTCAGACTAAGACGCTGACGCTGAACTCTGTGATAATGGTTTTGTCCAATGTGGTGTTCAATTATATACTGGTGTTCGGAAAGTTCGGCTTTCCGGCATTGGGGATTGCCGGGGCCGCCATCGGTTCGTCGTTGGCAGAGTTGGTTTCAGTCGTATTCTTCATTCTTTATACCTATCGTCGTGTGGATTTAGTCAAATACGGTTTGGTCCATCCTGTGCGTTACAGTTGGCGTAAACTTCGCAGGATGCTCGACGTGTCTTTTTGGACGATGGTACAGAATTTTATCTCTCTTTCCACCTGGTTCTTGTTCTTTCTTTTCGTGGAACACCTCGGAGAGCGTGCTTTGGCCGTAACCAATGTCGTACGCAATATCTCCGGAATACCCTTTATGGTTGTGGCCGCTTTTGCTTCCACGTGCAGTGCCCTGGTCAGCAATCTGATAGGTGCGGGGCGGGAAGACATGGTGATGTCCACCATTCGTCAGCATGTCCGTCTGACTTTTATGATTGTGTTGCCGATGGTAGGATGTTTTGCTCTTTTTCCGAGAGTGATATTGGGTGTTTACACCAATATACCGGATCTGATAGCTGCCGCTATTCCTTCGTTATGGGTTTATTGTACGACTCCTTTGTTGATTGCTCCGGGGAATATTTATTTCCAGGCCGTTTCCGGTACGGGTAACACCCGCAAGGCTTTTATCCTGGAGTTGGTGACATTGTCGTTTTACACCTTATATATATACGTTATCATCCAACATCTGCGTTTCGATGTGGCTTGGTGTTGGACGTCCGAGCACGTCTACGGTTTTTGCATCCTGTTGCTTTGTTATGCCTACATGCGTGGAGGCAGTTGGAAGTTGAAGAAGATATAATGCATTCCTGTCCTTGTTCCGGTAAACATTTACCGGTTCAGGCTATCCGTACGGACATAAGTCGTGATTTGCCCGTTCTTTTCTAAGTTCAGCATTTTTTCGTCCACTTCTATAATCTTGAAAGCCGATTTCTCAGGTTGGTTTTTGGCCATGCGTTCGAACAGTCCTTTTACTAAGGTTTTGTTTTCCTCCGTTACGCTGTCGCCGAATTCATAAGTCGTGTTTTGAATATCGTTGGCGATGAACAGGCTGTCGCCATCTACTTTCCAAGTTCCGGGATGTTTGATGATGCAATCCATGGTGCCGGCTCCGGTCATATTCATAAATGTATGGTCGGCATGAAATTCAAAGGTTTGTCCGGGCAGGGCCGGATGTTCGTATTTTCCTACTATTTTGCTTTCGGTATCATTTTGGCAACCGGTGGTTATGAAAACGGTTGCAGCCGTTAGGGCTGCCATGAGACGGACTTTTTTCATCATTCATTATTAATTAATCGTTAAACTTATCGGGCTGCTCTGAGCCGCATTCTATCTTATCCAAAGATAGCGATTAATCACAGGAGAGTTACTGTAAAATCCCCAAAATATTGCAAATTATTCTTATCAGACTTTCCGGAAAAAGGCGTTGACCTGCGGGTTGTATAAAAGCAGAAACGGCCTCTCCCTCACGGAGAGACCGTTCTTTTAATCAGTGAAAACACTGACTTTTCATAGTTGAGGTTTCCTTATTTAGATTCAATTCATAGTTTTCTTTGGTTTATATTTCTTTTTGGCGATACGCGGGTCGCTATCTCTTAGGTTCACGTTTGCTGCGTGGGGCAGCCGGACTTCTTTTGACCGAGGGTGTCGGTTTAGAGAAAGATGGACGCGTAGAATTTCTTTGTATCCGTTGTGTGCTTTGCACTCTCGGAGATCTTTGCGGCTTTGCCGTTGAGGATTCCGGACGTACCGATGAACGGTTTACCGTTGTCCGTGTGGAACTCCGTCTGTTGTAGTGACTTCTCGGTTGCGGATTCGTCACTGGATATTCCCGGTTGCTGTTGTTCGACTGCGGCCGTGCAACAGATGGCCGTTTGTTGTCGTTGTCCGGTTTCGTTCCTTGATTTCCCGGTTTCTGGACGGGTTCAAAACGGAAACCATTGCCGCGGTGGTCGTTCGGACGTTGGCCTGGTCGTGACGGTCTGCCGGGTGATTCGAAATGAAAACCGGGGCTGCCGTTGCCGTTGTGCGACCCGGGACGATGAGGAGGTAGGGCCGGCCGGCCCGGTAACGGGCCTCTGCTTTCCCCTCTCAATCCTCCGTTCCATACCGGGCGTCGGTGAGCATAGAAGCTCTGCCGATGTTCGTGCCGGTAATGGTAGTGTCCGCCCCTGTACACCTGATATACCCTTGGTGGACTGTAATAGAAGCGGCTCGGGCTGTAAATGGTATACACCGGTAAGAACCAGCCGGAAGTCCTCCATATCACGGGACGGAAAAAGTAAGTGGCAGCCTGAAACAAAGCATACTGCCAGTCGTAGAGGATAAAGCGCAAATCAGCGTTTCTGTATTCCAGATACACGCTCGAAGCGTCGCTTGCCGTCCGGATATTCATCAGGTAGTCCAGGTTGATTTCGTAGGCGTCATTGTATTGTTGGTCGTTAAGGTTCAGTTCATACGCCATCTTGTCCGTCAGGAACCTGGCCCGGTCGCGGGCTTCTTCGTAAGACATGGCATTAAGGCTGGCCAGTCCGAAGTATAGAGCGGTAATCAGTCCTAATAACTTTTTCATGTCTTTGTTGTTTAACGGTTCGTACTTCATCTTTTCTACGTTGCAAATATCCGGCTTTTCCATGAGACGTGAAAAGGATTTTTCCTATTTTGCGGTAGGTATTTCCCTATCATGTAAGAGGGGAATGATTTTAGGAAAAGAAGAGTTAATAGATTTTAAAAAATGGGGGGTAAAAAGAGAAAGTTAAAAGAATTATCTTTGTTCATCATTTAAATCGTTACTTTAGAGGAAGCAAGACGAGAGGCTTGCGGAAAGCCTTATTTTGATAAATGGAAAAACAAGGAAGCCGAATGAAAGGACTGTTAAAGTTTATAGGGACATTGGGGCTATTGTATGGCGTGTCGTCCGGAATGGCGGCCCGGGCCCAAGAAACCGGGGCGCGTGAAGATACGGCTCAGGTGCGCACCATACCCCTTTGGGGGCATGTGAAGGACGGTTTCACCTATGCCGCCCTTCACGGCACGTTCGTCACATTGATGCGCGAAGACAGCACAGTGGTGGACACCATGCACGTGCAATGTTTCAATCCCGGTACACCGCAGGAGGACACCTATTACAAGTTCGATGTACCCGCCCGGCGGGCGCGTTACATCATCAAAGCCGAGCATCCCGATTACTATCCGGAATACGTGGATTGCGCGGTGCGTTACGTGGCACGCAATCCCTACGTCGATGCCCGGCATCATGAGATGCGCCGTCGTCCGTATGCGTCGTTTGCAGACCGCAGTTTGGGAGAAGTGGTGGTAAAGGCTACCAAAATCCGGGTGGCTTACCGGGGCGATACGGTGGTCTACAATGCAGATGCCTTCAACTTGTCCGAAGGGGCGATGCTCAATGAACTGGTCCGCCAGTTGCCCGGAGCGGAATTGAAGCCGAACGGCGAGATTTACGTCAATGGCCGTAAGGTGGATTACCTTACGCTGAACGGTACGGACTTTTTCAAGGGCGACAACCGTAAGATGCTCGACAACCTGCCTGCCTTCACGGTGCAGCAAGTGAAAGTGTATGACAAGACGACCGACCGCAGCGAGTTCCTCGGTTACGACACGGAGAAAAAAGCCTACGTGATGGATGTGAGCCTCAAACGCGAATACAACACCGGCTATATGGCCAATGTCGCGGCGGGAGGCGGTACGGACAGCCGCTATGCCGGACGGGCTTTCGGCCTGCGTTATTCCGACCGCTCGCGTGTCACCCTTTTCGGCGGGATGAACAACACCAACGTGTATAATGACCGGCCGGGCGAAAACGGCGAATGGCCGGAGGAAAGCCTGACCAACGGTGAGTTTGTCACCCGGCAGACCGGTGGGGAGTTTTTCTGGCAGAATAAGGCGAAAGGCATTGAGAACAGCCTCACGGCCAATGCCGAATGGAGCGACAGGGATGTAAATCGGAAATCGGCTACGGAGGCTTACTTGCCGCAAGGTAACCGTTACACCCGTTCTTCTTCCCTTCAAGACGTGGATTATATGGGGGTGAATGCCAATAACTGGTTGACGTGGAAAACAAAGGACCATTTGCTCACCGTGCATTCCTACGTAGGTTACGACCGTACGGACACGCGCGGTTATGCCCGTGATGCGGCTTTCGACGCCGACCCTTCGGCCGTGGGAGGCATCGACGAGGTGCTCGATTCCGCTTTTCTCCTTCCCTCGTCCGAAAGCGCACGGATGCGTTGGCTGAACCGCTCTTCCACCCGGTCGCTTTTCGAGGAATGGAAGTACAATGTGGGGCATGACATGATGTGGGACGCCAAGTTGCCGTGGGGTGACAATCTCCAGTTGCGATTCACCGGCTCTCTCAGCCGGACGGAGAACGACCGTTTCGAGCATTACCTGCTGGATTATGCTTCGTCCGGGTCCGAAGCCGACCGTCGCAACCGTTACGACCGCGGACGTCGGCGTAATTATTATTACCAACCCTCGGCGGAATACACCTTCAACTTTCCGAACGACTGGCATTTCCTTACTTATTATATATATAAGCAGGATTATCGTTCCGATTCCTCGCCACGCTATCGTCTGGACAGTCTGGCCGGTTGGGAGGTGGGGGCGGCCCGGCATTTGGGCGAATTGCCTTCCGCACGCGAATTGTCCGCAGCGTTGGACGTGCCGAACAGTTACTATCGGCATGACCTTTCCCGGGTGCATACTTTAGGGCTGCGTACTTTCTATTCCCGGCGGACGGAGGACAAATACGTCTGGTTCAATTTCCATCTGCCTTTCACACAGTCGAAGGAAGACATGCGCTACCGCCGGGAGGAGATAGATGCCGGCCTGCAACGTCGCGTGTTCCGTGTTCAGCCCGATTTCACTTATTTGGTCTATTGGTTTGGAGGTACAAGATATTTCAGGACGTTCATGGTCAATGCCGACATGGCTTTGGGCACGCCCGACCTTGTGAACCGTTTGTCTGTCCGCGATGCTTCCGACCCCTTGCACGTACGTGTGGGGAATCCGTACCTGCAAAACAGTTGGCGGTATAACTTCCGCACGGGATTCTTGCACCGCAGCCCGGAGAAAAAGTGGTTTACACAAGTGAACGTGAATGCCTGGCTTGGGGTGAATGACGTGGCACAGGGGTTCAGCTACAATTCCGAAACCGGAGTGTACACCTACCGTCCGCAGAACGTGGACGGCAACCGGGGCGTCAATGGAAGTCTGGCATTTCAGAAAGAAGGTATGGCCGAATATTGGAATGTGGGAGCGAATTTGAACTATGACTTTCACCGTAGCGTAGACCTCTCGTCCGTGGAGGGGATGACGGAGAGCGTGTTGAGCAAGGTGCACAACCACGAGACGAAGGCCTGCCTTTCCACCGGTTACCAGCGCGGAAGCCTGACCCTGAATGTGGGATGTGATGCCACTTACCGCCATGCCGACGGCAGCCGGGCGGACTTCAACACCGTGGATGCTTTCGATTTCCGCTACGGCCTTTTGGGAGAATACACGATGCCGTGGAAAATCCACCTGTCCACCCGTTTGAATATGTACAGCCGCAGGGGCTATGACGAAGCCGCCATGAATACGGACTATCTGATATGGAACGCCTCCCTTTCGCGTTCTTTCCTGAAAGACCGCCTGATGGTGAAGGTGGAAGGCGTGGATTTGTTGCGCCAGATGCGTTCCGTTTATATGGACGTGAACGTGCAGGGGAAGACAGAGACTTATTATAATATCGTGAAAGGCTACTATATGCTTACTTTGGGGTGGAAGTTGACACGAAATCCTAAAAAGCGGGAGTAAAGCGTGCAAAATGTCATTTCCGACCCGGTTTTCGGCCTGCCTGAAAAAGGATTCCAGAAAGAAAATGCAAAAAATAGCCCCCTTGGAATGTATATATGGAGCATTTCGGAGGGGCTTTTCTTAAAAAATGAGTTTCAATCTCAGCCGAATGAAAAATCGTTCGACTGAGATTGGAAAATCATTCGGCTGAGAAAAGTTTGGAAATGTCAGTCGGTGGTGGAAAAAACGGGCTTCAGGCGTGAAAAAGCAAGTCGTTCGCAGGCCGGTTTTTTTCCCTTTTTTCGTCTTTCACGAATTATCTGACCCTTTTTTCCGAACGAGAATCGGATGCAAAATGTCAGTGTATTCCCGCTAAAGCCGAAACGGACACACTCGTCATGGCGGAAGTCAGCGGATAGTCTCTGTCTTTATTTCTCGTTTTGCCCCGTTCGGATGCCAGAATGATAAAATCCCGATGCGTGAGAATCGTTTTTTTGCAGACAAATCCCACCCTGGGTGTGTATGGACGAAGGAGAAAGGAGCGGAATGTCAAATTGTCAGGATATGGCATTTTGACGGAAAAACGCTATCTTTGCCGCGATAAAGACCAAAGGTTGCGGATATGAGGATAGCAGTATTGATTTCAGGCGGAGTGGACAGCGCAGTGGCCGTCCACCGGATTTGCGAAATGGGATATAAGCCGGATTTGTTTTATATCAAGATAGGAATGGAGGGCGAAGGGCTGAGCTGTACGGCCGAGGAGGATATAGAGCTTTCTACGGCTACGGCACGCCGTTACGGCCTACACCTTGAGGTGGTGGACCTGCAAAAGCAATATTGGGAACTTGTGGTGGGCTACGCCATGGAGCGTGCCCGGCGGGGACTGACCCCGAATCCGGACGTGATGTGCAACAAGCTTATCAAATTCGGATGCTTTGAACAGGAGGTGGGACACCGGTACGACAAAATCGCCACGGGACATTATGCCACGGTACGCGAGCGGGACGGTAAGATATGGCTGGGTACGGCACGCGACCCCGTGAAAGACCAGACGGACTTTCTGGCGCAGATTGACAGCTTGCAGGTGGCAAAGCTGATGTTTCCTGTGGGCGACCTGATGAAAGAAGAGGTGAGGCGCATTGCGGAAACGCAGCGTCTGCCATCGGCCAAACGCAGGGACAGTCAGGGCATTTGTTTCTTGGGACAGATAGATTATAATGATTTCGTACGCCGTTTTTTGGGCGAACGGGAAGGAGCGGTGATAGAAATCGAGACCGGACGCCGCATCGGCACGCACAAAGGGTATTGGTTCCATACCATTAGCCAGCGCAAGGGCTTAGGACTGGGGGGTGGACCTTGGTTTGTAGTAAAGAAGGATGTGGAGCAAAACATTCTTTACGTGTCTCATGGTTATGACACGCTTTTGCAGTATGGACATAGTTTTAATTTGAAGGACTTCCATTTCATTACGGAAAACCCGTGGGGCGACGCGCCGGAAGTGGATGTCACCTTCAAGACGCGCCACCAGCCCCATTTCATGAAAGGCCGCCTGCATCGCGCAGAGCATGGCTACCGGTTGGAAAGTCCCGAAAGGATACAGGGGATAGCTCCCGGACAGTTTGGGGTGGTGTATGATGCGGCGGCGGAGATTTGCATCGGGAGCGGCGAAATAGGGGTTTAGCCCCTTTGTTGTCCGGCATCCTTTCGGGACTTCCGGCTATATGAGCGGGAGGGTCACGAACCGGGTTTCCGGATATTCCTTCTCCAGTAAATGACGGATGTAGCTTTCCGTATCGCGCCGGATGATGTCGTCTTTCTCTTCGGGGTATAGGTTGTACACGACTGTGTGCAGCCGGATATTCCGGCGTGCGATGGCTTCCAGACTCAATAAGGTATGGTTGATGCTTCCCAATTTGCCGGAGGTGACGAAAATAAGCGGATAATGGCGACGGGCGATGTAGTCGATGGTCAGCAAATCACGGGTGAGGGGCACCATCAAGCCACCCGCTCCTTCCAGCAAGACCGCATCGTAGGTTTCGCTGAGCCGCCGCGTGGCACGTTCTATTTTGTCGAAATCCACCGGACGTTTGTCTATCTCGGCAGCCAGGTGCGGAGAGCAGGGATAGCTGAAAATTTCGGGCATGGTCAGTCCGTCGGTATCCTCGGGCAGCAGTCCCGTGCCCATGATGCGGCGGTGTAGTTCGATGTCTTCCGAAAGTCCGTCGTTCCCTGTCTGGATCAGTTTCTGGGTAATCGTACGGATGCCTTGTCCGTTCCATAATTTGGCTAGATAGCCGGTGGCATAACTTTTGCCTGTGTCGGTGTCGATGCCACTCACGAAAAATACATTTTCTTTCATTTTCCTTGTTTTTTGCAAATCATATAAATGGGGTGGTAAGTCAGGGGGACAGTCCCGTCTTGTGCGGCATATTGCCTGTGGTAGCGTTGGCAGAAATCTTCCAGTTGGCCTTTGGTCCATTTCCGGCTTCGTAGGCCTGTCACGCCGGTGGCCTGCAAATGTTTCAGCACATCCAAGGGTGAGGGGAATGTGAAATGTAGGATTTCTTCCCGGCTGTACACGATTTGGTATACGCCCGAAAGCGTCCGGCGCAGTTCCTCTAATGAGCGGTAGGGCAACGTTTCGGAAGTGAGCGAGGCTACTTCCCTTACGTTCTGCGGGCCGAAAGTACTGAAGGCCAAGTATCCCCCGGTTGTCAGCAGTTCCCGGCAACCGGAAAGGAACCGTTCGGGACGCTCGAACCATTGGACGGCCGAACACGAAACGATTAGATGTTGTCCCGCAGGAAAACGCAGGGTCTCGGCGTCGCAGGCTTGGAAATGTATGGGGGAGGCGGTAGGCAGTCCGGACAGGTAAGGTTCCATTTCGGGGCAGATGTCGTTCAGGAGCAAGCGGCCGGGACGGAGCCCACGGAGATATTCACGGGTGAACAGCCCTGTCCCGCATCCGATTTCAAGCACGTTCCAACCGTCGCTGTCGGAGATGTGTCTTTTGATGGCCTCAGCCATGTGCCGGGCCACGTGTTTTTGCATTCCGGCTTGTCGGTCGTAGCTATCGGTCGCTTTCGCAAAACGTTGCCGTATCAATGCCTTGTCCATTCTTCCCCCTTTCCTTCGAGCAGACGGCTGAACAGCGATGTCTCGTAGTGTTCGGCTTCCGTTTCCATGATTTCCGTTCCTTGCCATGCCTCATGTTGGTTGCGTGGCGGGAATATTTTGTCCCGGTTGCCTATGATGGCCCTGTCCCAGGTGAAAGAGGGGGCTACGCATGTGGTTATTCCCAGTGCCAGTGCGGCCAGTTCTTCGCGGAGTTCTTCCACCGTACGGGTGGGGGTGTGGGACAGGAATTCTTCCGTTTGTCCGGAAGAGCCGCACATCCTGCGGCGGAAACGCGCTAATGTGTCTTCCGAGAAGTGTTCCAATGTGCCTTTAAAAATCATTTCGGGAATCCCGCGCCGGTCGTCTATCGGGAAAGGCGTCCCGTTGACAGCCAATTTCATTTGCCACGGGAAGGAATGCCCCGTGAAGACCCGGCTTGCCACCCATACACCCATCGACCATGCCAGGAGTCTGATTTCAGTGTAACCCTCGATTAGGGTATAGTCGAAATCCAACGTGCGGTAGTCGAAGCAAAGCAGGTAGTCATAACCTTCTTCCACGGGGTGTCGGAACAGGTTTTCTTCGCTTCCCCATCCGGCAAAAAACAACATGAGCCGGGGATGTCCTTCTTTCTTTATGAATGTTTGTTTCATTTTTGTTCTATCTTTAAAGTGTCGCCAATGTCGTGCAGAGACGGTCTGTCTCCTCGTCGGTCAAGGCCGCAGTGAGCGAGATACGCAGACGGGAAGTCCCCTCCGGTACGGTGGGCGGACGAACGGGCAGGACGTAAAATCCTTTGCGCTGCATGTCCTCCGCTTTCAGGATAGTGTCGCGGCTTTCTCCTATTACCACTGGAATGATGTGACTCGAAGACGGGCAGGATTTGCCACTTTCTTGTATCGCTTGCCGTACGTGGAGCGAATTTTTGGCGAGCCGGTTGCGGCGCTCGCTCCATGTGTCCAGACGGGACAGTACGAACTTTGTCCACGCGGTATTGAAGGGAGGCAGGGCCGTGGTAAAGATCAATGTACGCATGCGGTTGACCAGATACTCCCTTATCGTTTGGCTGCATACCACGTATGCCCCTACTGAGGCCAGTGCTTTGCCGAACGTGCCGCACAGGAAGTCTATGTCCTTCAGGCAGCCTTGTTCTTCGGCTATTCCCAACCCCTTCTGTCCGCGTACTCCGACGGCATGTGCTTCGTCTACGTAAAGCATGACGTTGGGATATGTTTTTTTCAGCTCGGCCAAAAGGGCGAGGGGAGCCACGTCGCCGTCCATACTGAAAATACTTTCCGTCACGATGATGATTCTGGAAAAATCATGATGGTGCTTTTCCAACAGGGTTTGTAGTTGCGTGTAGTCCTGATGGCGGTAGCGGATACATTTTGCAGCCGACAGGCGGATGCCGTCTATCAGGCTGGCGTGTACCAATTTGTCGGCAAGTATCAGGGTGTGTGCGTCTGCCACGGCTGGCAAAATGCCTGTATTCAGGTGATAACCGCTGGAGAAGACCAGTGCCCCGTCCCGTCCGAACAAGCAGGCAAGCATCTTTTCCAGTTCGTCGTGGACGGGAAAATTGCCCGTCAGCAAACGCGAGGAGGAAGCCGAGAGCAAGAAATCGCGTTCGGAAAGGCCTTTCATGAATTCATCGCGTAGCGACAAGTCGGAGGCCAGGCCCAGATAATCGTTGGATGACAAGTTCAACATGTCGGTACCGTTTCGTATCATCCATTTGTCCCGGTGCCCGGCTTGTGGCAGGTTTCGCAAGTTGCCTGAACGTTGCAAGGCTTCGAGCGTGTCGGTATATGTTTTGTCCGGTGTTTCCATATTCGGTGTGTGGTTTGTTGCGGTTTATAATGACTGCTTTTGTCCGGCGGGTATTTCTCCTACGATTTTCAAGAGTCCGCTTGTCAGTTTTGCCAGTTCCTCCGTTCGGATGACAAACGGAGGCATCACGTACACCAACCGTCCGAACGGACGTACCCATATACCTTCTTCCACGAATCGGCGTTGCATCCATGCCATGTCCACGGGATGTTTCATTTCTATCACTCCGATGGCACCCAGCACCCGTACGTCGGCCACTTGGGGCAGACTGCGGGCCGGAGCCAGTTCCCTGCGGAGTTGAGTCTCTATGCGTAGCACTTTTTCTTTCCAACCGTAAGACAGGAGCAGCCTGACAGAGGCGCAAGACACGGCGCAGGCCAACGGGTTGCCCATAAATGTAGGTCCGTGCATGAAGGTGTGCGGGGCGTGGGACGAAATGCAGGCGGCTACCCGGTCGGTCGTCAGTACGGCGGAAAAAGTCATGTAACCGCCCGTCAGGGCTTTCCCGATGCACATGATGTCAGGCTCCACTCCGGCATGTTCCCAGGCAAACAGTTTTCCCGTCCGTCCGAAGCCGGTGGCTATTTCGTCGAAAATGAGCAGCAGGCCGTATGCCTTGCACAGCTTGGCCGCCTCGCATAAATAACGGGGATGGTAGAAACGCATTCCTCCCGCACCTTGCACTACCGGTTCCAGTATCAGTCCGGCCAGTTCGCTGTGGTGCCGCTCTATGGTCTCTCGTAACGGAAGGATGTCCTTTTCGTCCCATTCCCCGTCGAACCGGCATTGGGGAGCCGGGACGAAGTGTCGTATGGGGAGTGCGGGACCGAACAGGCTGTGCATGCCCGTAACGGGGTCGCATACCGACATCGCGTTCCACGTGTCGCCGTGGTAACCGGAACGGATGGTCACGAAATTGTTCTTTTCCGGCTTTCCGGCCGCATATTGGTATTGTACGGCCATTTTCAATGCGATTTCCACGGCCACCGAACCGCTGTCGGCATAGAAAATCTTTTGCATGGAAGGAGGGGCTATGTCCAATAGCAGTTTGCCCAGTTCGATGGCCGGTTCGTGTGTCAGCCCGCCGAACATGACATGAGACATGTTCCGCAACTGGTTTTCCACGGCACGGTTCAGTACGGGGTGGTTGTAACCATGTACGGCACACCACCAGGACGACATGCCTTCCACGAGTTCCGTGCCGTCTTCCAATGTAATGATGCAACCTTCCGCCCGTCTCACCTTATAGGTAGGAAGCGGATCAATCGTAGAGGTATAGGGATGCCACAGGTGCTCCCGGTCGAAGCAGTCGGTAATCAGTTCATAATTCATATCCCGTTTCTTTGATTCGTTTTATATCTTCTTTCACATTTGAACCTATCGTCGTAAGCAAGTCGCCTGCGATGGCCGAATTGATGCCCGCGTACATGGCCCGGCGTATCATCTCATCGCTCAGTTGGGAGCGTCCTCCTGCAAATCTGAGATATGCGGACGGATTCACAAAACGGAACAAGGCGATGGTGCGTAGGATATCCTCTTCACTCAAAGGCGGCATGGTTTCGAGAGGTGTCCCTTTGATGGGATGCAGCAGGTTCAGCGGGATGGAAGATATGTCCAGCGATTTAAGCGTGAAGGCCAGTTCCGTACGTTGCCGCATGTTTTCTCCCATGCCGATGATACCTCCGCAGCAAACCTCCATTCCCACCCGGCGTGCGGCACGCAAAGTTTCTATTTTCTCCGCTTGTGTATGGGTGGAACACAGCCGGGCGAAGAATGAAGGGGCTGTTTCCAGATTACAATGGTAACGGACTGCCCCTGCCCGGTGCAGTTTGTCCAACTGTCCTTCCGAGGCAAGCCCCAGCGAAACGCACAGGCTGATGTGGGTGTGCCTGCTTAGGTATGCAAGATGTTCGCACCACGTGTCCACTTCACGGTCTGTGGGCTTTTTTCCACTTGCCACTAAAGAAAAACGCCGTATTCCCGCGTTTTCGTTTATTCGGGCATGACGTAGGCATTCCTCTTTCGAAACGATTCCGTATGTTTCTATTCCGGTGGGGTGGTGTGCCGATTGTGCGCACCATTTACAGTTCTCTGAACAACGTCCCGATTTGGCATTGATAATGGAACATAAATCGAATTTACGCGAAGCATGTCTCAACGTAATGCGGTGGGATGCCTCGCAGAGGGCGTCGAGAGGAGCATTTTCCGTAAGTTGGAGCACTTCTTCCGGTGTGAAGGGTTGGCCTTCATGCACTTTTCTTTCCAGTTTTTCTATCATAACGTTCTGTATAAAAAGAGCGGAGTGACGAAGAAAACCGATGGGCATCCGTATGGATGTGGATGAGGTTCCTTCGTCACTCCGCTTTCATGGGTGACAAATAAATGGGAATACGTGGCAGGGGCTTCCGGGATATTCGTAAGTTTTATAGCCGCAGAAGACCCGAATGCCGAAAGGAAAAAAAGGACGGACGATAGTTCCGGACTGCCTTCCGGTGGCCATGCCTCTTCTTCCGTTTGCATCCGAAAATCAACACCTCCGCGTCTGTTTTCAAGGTTCAGTGTGTTTTTGTCCTTTTTCAATGCGGAATCGGCGATGCTTTTGCATACACGCCCAATCGTAACGTGGCGGTGCAGACTTCTGAATATGGCATACCCTTTCCGGTTCCAGCAACGGAAACGGATGGTTCCCCCAGTGTTATAGATGACAGTCTTGCGCATGCAGAAGTCTTTTAGTCTTTGCAAAAGTATGAAAAAAACGATAAACCTGGAACGAATTGAAATAAAAATAAACTGGTTTTCTTTTGGATGGCGTTGTTCTGCTGATATGAGTTTCGTTTTAAATCTGCCTGCGGTTCATGATGTCGACCCAAGTGTTCATGATGGATTCTGTTTCAAAGCGTTTGAATAAATTTCGTTTGGTGGTTTTGATGGTGTTTACCGACTTGCAAATCTGTTCGGCGATTTCCTCCACCGTGTAACCTCTGGCAGACAAAAGCAGGATTTCCTGTTCCGTTTCGTTCAGTCTTTTTATTTCCTTTTTGCCCCAATCGTGGCATAATAAATCGTATTCGTAATACGTACCGTTCGTGTGTAGCATGAGGACGTGTCCGGACTCTTTATGTGCCGAAGGCGATATGGCGCATAAGGCTATCCAAACTTGTCCATTGGAAGTGAACGCGAGAGGAGTGAGTTTGTGGTTTAAGAGTGTTTTTTTCTTGTTTCGGATAAGGTCTATATCATAACATAGTGTGTAGTTTGTCCGTTCGTTGGTAGGGAATGTGTGGAACAAACCAAGGCCTTTTTCGTTGATTTCCGAAAGCATCTTTTGTTCTTCTGTTGGGACATGTTTTAAGTATATTTCATAGTTGAAACGTTTCTTTCCGTCTATTTCTTCTCCACAGAGCCTGACGATTTTATCGGATACGTATAGGAAATCCTTTTTAAGGAAATCGATGATATAGATATATTGGTTGGAACTTCTAACGAATGCCTTGGTAATCTCGATAAGCGGTTTTAAATTTTCGTATTCCTCCTGTGCATAACCTATGAAGTTGGTAGTTGTGAGGGATTGGTTGGTTTTCATTTTATACTTAGGTTAATTGTTTATGGTGTAAAGTTATAAAAAAACTCAATAAGTGTGACTTTTGACGATAAAAAATCACACTTTTGGGTGAAAATAGCCTTTAGAATTGCAGAAATATACTTTTATACTTGGAAAAAGTATGATTTGACATCTATATTTGAGCAAACTTAAATTAAAGCCATGATAAAACAGGAATGGAAAACAAATCTTCGGGCGTTGGTCGTAGGTGGTGCAGGTTTCGTAGGCAGCCATCTTTGCCGGAGGCTTCTTCAATCAGGTTATGAGGAAGTCATTTGTGTGGATAATTTGCAAACCGGCAGGATAGCCAATGTGGCTGATTTGTTAGGCTCCCCTCATTTCAGTTTCTTTGAGCATGATATAGTAAACGAATGGCCTGTATCCGGGGCATTGCATGAGATTTACCATTTGGCCTGTCCAGCTTCTCCTGTGCAGTATCAAAAATCTCCGATACATACATTCAAGACTTCTGTTCTTGGCAGCATCCATCTTTTGGAACTTGCTAAAGAGAAAGGAGCAAGAATCTTGTTTACTTCCACCAGTGAAGTGTATGGCGATGCGCAAGTCTCGCCTCAAAATGAATCTTATTGGGGCAATGTGAATCCCTTCGGTGTCCGTAGCTGTTATGATGAGGGGAAGCGCGGTGCCGAGACCTTGTTCCACGACTATCATGAAGAATACGGTGTAGATACACGTATCATTCGCATATTCAATACATACGGGCCGCGGATGAGTGCGGAGGATGGCCGTGTGGTATCCAACTTCATTGTGCAGGCACTTCGCGGTGAGCCTTTGACTATCCATGGCGATGGCACCCAGACACGTTCGTTCCAGTATGTGAGTGATTTGATAGAAGCGATTGTCCGCACTATGCAGGACGGAGTACCGCATTGTCCCATCAATATAGGTAACCCTTACGAGATTTCGGTAAACGATTTGGCGGAACGGGTGTTACGCATGACCGGTTCCCGATCGTCTATTGTGTACAAACCTCTTCCCCAGGACGACCCATGTCGGCGGCGGCCAGATATTACATTGGCTGCATCCGTGCTGGGCGGGTGGAAGCCGGTGGTGGGTTTGGATGAAGGGCTGTCGCAGACTATAGCCTATTTCCGTCACCTTATAAATAAGGCGGTATGAAGCACGAATACGATTTTCTGGTAGTTGGTGCAGGCTTGTTCGGGGCTACATTTGCCTGTATGGCCAAGCAGCATGGCAAGAAATGTCTGGTCATCGACAAGCGTTCCCATTTGGGCGGTAATGTATATTGCGAAGATGCGGAAGGGATAACCGTACACAAATACGGCCCCCACATATTCCATACCCATGATGAAAAAGTGTGGAACTTTGTCAACCGGTTTGTATCTTTCAACCGGTTTACGTTAAATACCATAGCCAACTATAAAGGGAAGCTTTATAATTTACCATTCAACATGTACACCTTTTACCAAATGTGGGGTGTGACGCAACCCGAAGAGGCGCGGCGCATAATTGAATCGCAACGTAGGGAAGCGGTGATGGAAAATCCGGCTAATTTGGAAGAACAAGCTATATGTCTTGTGGGGCGTGATGTGTATGCGACCCTTATCAAGGGGTATACAGAGAAACAGTGGGGACGTGCGTGTACGGAATTGCCAGCATCGATTATCAAGCGTTTACCCGTGCGGTTTACGTTCGACAACAATTATTTTAACGACAGGTATCAAGGTATACCGGTGGGAGGGTACAATGTACTGATAAAAGGTTTGTTGGATGGCATCGAATGGCGTACAGGCTGCAATTACTTGGATGACAGGGCTTACTTTGACGGATTGGCGGATGAGATTGTTTACACGGGGCCGATAGACGAATATTTTGGATGGAGTTTGGGTTTTCTGGAATACCGTAGCCTGAGATTCGAACAAGAAATGTTACCTGTATCCAACTATCAGGGCAATGCCATTGTAAATTATACTGAGCGCACCGTGCCCTATACTCGTATCGTGGAACACAAGCATTTCGAGCCAGGTAACGGGGCGGTACTGTCTTTGCCTTATACCGTGGTCACTCGGGAATATCCGGCGGATTATACGCCCGGAAGTGAGGCGTATTACCCTGTGGACAACAAGCGGAATAGGGATTTGCATGCGGCTTATCAGGACATGGGGCGATGTAATGTGCCCCATACATGGTTTGCGGGGCGACTCGGCTCATATAAATATGTGGATATGGGGCAGGCCATATCGTCTGCTTTAAAATTTTCAAAGGCTTTATTATGAAAAAAGAGATGGATAAAATCGCGGATTATTTGTTGTTGCGGAGCAGCTATATGCAAGAACTCGGACTGTTTCATGGCAAAATGGGCGTGGTGGTCGCATTGTATCTGTATGCTGATGCCTATGGAGACGAGGTGATGCGTGAGTACGCATGGGAGTTGTTTCAGCAAGTGTATGATGGGGTGCATACCGATATGCCGGTAGGTTTGGAACGCGGTTTGGCCGGTATCGGTTATGGCACGACACTGCTTTGTAAACGCGGTTTGGTGGAATGTAGCTTGAATGACATCTTGGAAGACATAGACCGTAAGATTATGGAACGCGACCCGCGCAGATTTACCGATATGTCGGTGCGTACAGGAGTGGGCGGATTGATGCTTTACCTTGACCTGCGCCAAAGCGTGGAGGCTGTGGCGACGTTCGACAGCCAGTATATGATGGAGTTGCAAGACATAGTGGCAAGGAACAATCTGCCTTGCCGGGCATTAGATGTCATGGACGTTTTGAACGAACCTACGTTTCCTGAAGCGGAATATATCGAAAGGCCATTAGGTATAGACGGGGGATGTGCTTATTATATATTAAAATCCATAGGGGTATGATGCACATATTCATCTTCAATAATGCGAGTCGTGCGGCCAATTATGGCATAGGCACTTATGTACGTTTGTTGTCGGACGGGCTTTTGGGACGTTCCGGTGTGAAAGTATCTTTTGTGGACCTGTTTTCGGACGTGAAAGAGTATTCGATTGCGGACGATGAACGCGGATGCCGTCACTATCAGGTTCCGGCTTTGTTTTCGGGTATGGAGAATGAGCCTTATTGCCGCAATGTGTTTTATTTTTTAGCCAGGCATATCAAGGCGGAGGATGATGAACGATTGGTGTTCCATTTCAACTATTTCCAGCATAAGCCGCTTGCCTCTTTGCTGAAAGGGCAATACTTTGATTGCAGGATTGTTTTTACGGTGCACTATTTGGGGTGGTGTTTTGAGCTGAAAGGCAATAAGACCCGTTTCCGTGAACTGATAGCCGAAGAGTATCAGCCGAAAGATGACAAGGAAAGAGGCTTGTTGGCGAGCGTGGAAAACGAAAAAGAATTTCTGCATTTAGCTGACGAGGTCATTGTCTTGTCAAAAGATACACAACAGATTCTGGCTGAAGGCTATGGCGTTTCTTCGGATAAGATGCACTTGGTTTATAATGGTTTGGGGGATGGTTTATGTTTCGACAAAGATAAAAATGTAGGAAATGGCCGCATAATTCTGTTTGTCGGTCGTTTGGACGAGATTAAAGGGTTGAACTATTTGATTCATGCGTTCAGGCATATTGCAGACAAATATGCGGATATCCGTTTGGTGGTTGCCGGGGACGGGGATTTTCAGCTTTATTTGTCGCAGTGCAGGGATTTGCAAGGTCGTGTCTCCTTTTTAGGGAAAGTGTCAAGCAGTGAGGTGGAGGACGTTTATCGGTCTGCATATATCGGCGTAATGCCTTCTTTTCATGAACAATGCAGCTATACGGCCATTGAGATGATGCGTCATAAAATACCTTTGATTGGTACGGATACAACTGGGTTGGCGGAGATGTTGGATGCCACACCGGAGTTGCGCGTATCCATTGATGAAGATAATATGATGGATGAGGAGTTTACGGAGCGTCTTGTGTCCTGTCTGGATTTGTTGTTGTCGGACGAGGATGCATATCAACGGGCGGCGGATGCCGTGGGCAAATTGTATGAAGCCCGTTATAAGGTGTCAGATATGGTGCATGCCACGTGCGGGGTGATGGAAAGTTCATGGGACAGGCCGGATTATACCGTGTCGCCCGATTATCTGAAACATATAGATTCCCGTATGATACAGTTGATAAACCAATGTCCCGACATAGATACGGATTTTTACGGGATGGGAGGAATCGGCGTATATTTATGGAAAAGGGTGTTGAATCTATATGGAAAAGAAGAAGAGAAATTCCATGTGTCTCTGATATTGGAACATTTGATTTATTATATAGACTGGCTGCAAGAGGTGGTCGGGACGGAACCATTGCCCGTTGAAATATGTGCCATGATTCAGAGTATGCAGTGTAAGGGATTCTATAAGACGAGTGTGGAAGAGATACTCATGGCCCATCCTTATTCTTGTAAGGATATGCCTTCAGATCGAGTTATAATACAAAATGCCTTAGAGATATGCAACTGCAAGATTTAAAATCACAACTTACTTTTGTCTTTCCGGTACGCATAGATTGTGAAGAAAGATTAACTAATCTCCGTACTGTATTACGTCATTTCGAAGGCTTGGGGTGCCGTATGATTGTGTTGGAGGCCGATGCTGTGTCTGCCCTTGGAGATGAAGTTTGGCCAGATGTAGTGGAATACATTTTTGTAGAGGATGCTTCAAAGATTTTTCATCGCACACGGTATATCAATGAATTGCTGCGTATGGCCGAGACGAAAGTTGCAGCGGTTTTGGATACGGATGTGTTGGTCGATTATGCCCAGATTGATGAAGCGGTGCGACTTATTCTTGAAGGATGCACCCTCGCTTATCCTTATAATGGACAGTTTGCAATCCTTTCTGAACAAATGTCGGTACAAATGAGGAAGAAGCTAGATTTGGAGTATTTGTGCCATATGAAATTATGTTACTATTTTGGACGTAGATTTTTTGGAGGTGCTTATTTGGTAAATTGTCAGCAATATTTGCGGTGTGGAGGCGAGAATGAACGATTTGTGGGTTGGGGACCCGAAGATGCGGAGCGAATGCACCGTGTAAAAATTCTTGGGTATAAGGTAGCATGGACTCAGAGTGGGCAACTGTATCATCTGTATCATCCCCGTGGCAATTCTGTCTATCGGTCAAAAGAAGATGCCAAATTCATGAGAGATGAGTTTATAAAGATTTGCTGTATGTCGTTGGATGAATTAAAATCATATATATCAAAATGAAGACTATTCTTGAATATTTCTTAGATGCTTTAGAGATTAACTATACGAAACATTTTACTAAAGTGCTATACCAAGAGCATCCGCATAAGTACAATATGTACGGTTTGAAGCAGATGTTAGATGTGTATAGTGTAAAAGCGTTAGGAGTATGCAGTGATACTAAGGATTTATACAGTTTGAACTATCCGTGCATTTTACATATTTATGGTGATTTTGTTATAGGATTGGACTGTGCTTCAGATACAGTAACTTATTTGCAGCATGGTAAGAAGACAACAGTAAACCATGATATGTTCAAACGCATTTGGACAGGTAATGCTCTTGTAGTAGAAGAAACTACGGACGCAGTAGAGCCAAACTATTGGATGCATCAGCGAGACGAGTTGATTTCAATGGTGAAAACATATAGCATTTCTATGATGTTAATATTAATTACCCTTATGGGTATAGTAAGTAATTGGGGTATTATAGTTCCTTTTGATATTTTACGCATAGTGTTAAGCTTGGTAGGTATCCTTGTCTGTGCTATGCTTATGGAGAAACAGTTGTTCGGAGTGAGTCATTATGGTGACAAAGTATGTAGTCTATTTCATCGTGCAGGTTGTAATAGTGTGCTTGATGGACCTATGGCAAAGGTCTTTGGTATTAGTTGGAGTGAGGTCGGTTTGGGATATTTCATGGCCAACATATTGCTCCTGTCACTCATTCCTGAGGCATCTGCATTCATTGCTGTCATTAATTGGGTGGCTATGCTTTATGGGGTATGGAGTATCTATTACCAATGGCGTGTGGCTAAAAGTTGGTGTGTGCTGTGCCTAATAGCTCAGGCTGTTATTTGGGGTATGGGGATAACAGCAATTATTTCATATTTGACAGTACCTTTTACTTTCGACATCTTCTGTGGATTGCTGTCTTGTATGGTCTTTTCCATCAATATTTTGGTTGTACATCAATATGCTTCGGCTTATGTAACAGAAAAGGAACGTGTACGCGCTGTGCAAAAGTATCGAGCCCTTAAAGCCAATAGTGATGTAGCTAAAGTACTCTTTGAAAAAAGTGATTTTTATGAGACTACACTCAATGATTCATCAATAATTTTCGGAAATCCAAAAGCAAAGATGCGTGTGACGATACTGAGTAATCCTCATTGTAATCCTTGTGCATATATGCATACACAAGTAGAAAAATTGTTGGATATGAGTGAAAATAAAATCTGTGTACAATATATCTTTTCGTCATTTAACGAATCGTTGGATGATAGTAGTAGGTATCTCATATTCTGTTATATGAATAATCACAAAGATGAGGTACTGCGTAAATTTGCTCTTTGGTACAATAAAGAAAAATTTGATTACGAGAGAGTTATTAAAAGGGATGAGGTGCATATACATACAGAACAGGTTGAAATGGAAATGGAAAAGCATAGGATGTGGCGTAAGAAAACATCTTTAATTGAAACCCCGACAATCTTAGTAAATGGCTATAAACTTCCCAATGAATATGAATTGGTGGATTTGGCTATGATTGACAATATGATTATAACTGAAAAAAATATCTTGTGAGATATCAATGGCCGAAGCACTACGCCATTGGGAGCAGAATAGCTAACTGCAGAATAGTCAGTGTAATTGTTTAACAAATAAATAACACAGTAATGAAAAAGCTTAAAAGATTTGTGTTAAATCCTTCATGCCATTCTCTGGATATAAGTGCAATGACTGGTATAGTAGGGGGATTTTCTGCAAGGTCTACTTCTTGTGGTACTTCTTGTGGTTCTTATCCTTCCATATATATCACCAATTGTAACGGAAACTGTTTTACTAAGGAAGGGCGATATGCAGTATGTGTTGGTCCGACTAGAGCATATTGGAAATATTGCGAATAAACGAATGGATTGGTGGCCATGGTCGCCAATCCTTTTCAAATTCATATTTGCATAATTTAGTCAAAGTACATATTGAAAATGCCTTTTTATATTCTGCTTCAAAATACATGTCATTTAATTGAATAAAATGAAAACTATACAAAAAACATAGTTTACTAATTAATTATATAAATAATATTATATGGGGGGCAACTAATGACATTTTTTAAGAAAATAGTAATATTCGTGATTTTTAGCCACCTATTCAGCCTGAAAGGTGTAGCACAGGGTATCATTGTTCAAGGAATAGTGCGGGATGCTTTTGACAACTGTGGGCTTGAAAACGCACATGTGCAGATATTGAACAGCGATAGTAATGTCGTAGCTTTCGCTACAACTGAAATTCCATATACAGCAATACAATTTGAGAGTTCGGTCAAAAAGAATAAAAATCCTAATAGCGGTGCCGTTTTTGAGTGTATAGTGCCAAAAAATGGGAACTATATAGCTGTGGTCAGTATGATGGGATATAAGACAAAACGAGTGCTGTTCCATGTGCCCCGAGATCATGGAAAAAAGTTGGAAATAGGGGACATTTACCTTTTTCAAGAGCAGAAGGCTCTGGAAGAAGTGACTGTGGCTGCTACTAAATTAAAGGTATACCATAGTGGAGATACGCTTGTCTATAATGCGGATGCCTTTGTATTGGACAAGCAAAATGTCCTGGAGGATCTCGTAAAAATGCTTCCTGGGGTGGAACTGCGTGATGGAAGGGTTTTTGCTAATGGACGATTTGTAGAAAACATCATAATCAGTGGAAAAGATGTTATGCCAAGTGATCCCACGCAACTTATGAAAATGTTGCCAGCTTATATCGTAGACAAGTTAAAATTTTACGACCAACAAGGAGAAAAAAGCAAAACGATGGGCAAGGATATGCACGATGCTAGTTATGTGATGGATGTATATCTCAAGCGTGATTATCATGCAGCATGGCTTGGCAATGCACAAGCAGGAGGAGGAACACAAAAGCGTTGGGAGGGATTAGGCTTTGTCATGCGTTTTGATGACAGGCAGTTCTTCAGTATTAGTGCTGATGCCAACAACATAGGTCGAGAACGAGAAAATACAGATATTTGTACCATAGAAAGTGCATACGATGATAGAGACTTGACAAACCATCAATTGAATCTTAACTATTCTTATCATCCTACGGACAAATTACGTTTTGATGTCAACGGTGTTGCAAGAAGACAGGATATGGAGTTTGGGGTTGAAGAAAAGCAGAAGCTAGATCTTTCCAATAGCACGGATATGTATAAATTGTATAGTAAAACAAGTGATAAAATAAATGATTATTATAGAAGTGGAATGTCAATGACTCTACGTCCGCAAAAGGGGCTATATGGAAAACTCATGTATTCTTTCAAATATGGAAAAGATACAGAAGAAAGTAAAGGATACTCCATGACATCGTTGCGAGATATCAATATAAGTGATTCCGTATGGCGGCAAATTGGGCAAATGCAGGCAACAGTTCCTACAGGAATAACAAACATATATAAAGACAGCGTACTTTCTTCGCGTCATGCGTATGAACATAAAGCTGAAACAGAGTGGCACTTTGCCTTGGGGAGCAATTTGTTGAAATTTAAAGTTGGCTATGATATGCACTGGGATAATGGTAATATTAATCAACGATATATAAACAGGGTGTTTGAAGACGAAGAAATAGAAGCCAAACGCAAAAGCGTCCATGACACGCAAATTAAAGATGTAGCCACGACTATGCAGATGGAATACGATATCAACTACATCGAGGATAGTAGAAAGCGAGGAATACTGACACCATATTACACTTTTATACATAAGAAAGCACATGATTATCGTGAATTGGTTTTATTTGAGCCACAAAATGACGGAATGGAAATAAGTCATATAGATGTGGATAATAGTAGAAGAATTAAAGAAAAATCAGAAACTCATACGTTAGGATTGTATTGGATTCATGAGATGCAACTGCATCGGAAGGGATGGGTTTGCTTCAATGGTCAAATGCCTGTTCAGATGAAGGATGTGAATGTGCAACTTATCCATGAGACGACATCCAATCGGCAACACAAGCAATATATACTTTTTTCGCCCACATTAGAAATGAAATGGAATCCAAAAGCAGATGACAGAAAAGGAAGTATAACATCGTTGAATTTGAAAGGTTGGTGCAATCAGACGCCCCCTAAAGAAATTTACCTGTTAAACCAGACTGATACCTCTGATCCATTAAATACTTATATGGGTAATCCAGAACTGCGGAAACAAACAGATTTAGGGCTTTCATTCGGATTCCGTCACTACTTCGAACGTAACAAGCATAACACCTATGCCACATTCAGTAGTACAAATATATGGAATGCCATAGCTGTTCAGTCTATCTATGATAAACAAAATGGAACGAGAACTCTTATGCCCGTTAATGTAGATGGAAAGTATAATATGTCTTTAGAATGTGGCTATGGTATGCCGCTCGCTTCCAACCAAACCTGTTGGCTAAACTTGTCGGCCGGGGCCAACTACACACGCTGTGCCAATATGATGTATGATAATAGTAACAACCAAGGAATTGACTATATGAAACTATATGGTTATCGTGTTAAAGCCAATCTTAGATGGAACAATACATCCCGAAACGTAGAAGTAGCTTACACTGTTGTATCCAATGGTAATGGCATTGTTTCCAATGCAGATTCTAACGAAAGATTGCAAGAACTCACTAATAGTTTATCTATAACTAGTCATTTGCCGGCAGGTATTAATGCTTCTGTAAATTGTAATTTTATCTCACGGTTTGGATTTGCAATGAAGACACTGAACAAGACATTTATATTCACCGATGCGCATATTTCCAAATCTATTTGTAAAGAAAAAGTAGAATTAAGCCTTAATGCCATAGATATTTTCCATCAACGTAAACATGTACAATTTGTTATGAATGGAGAAGGGCACATTGAAACTATGGCCACTCAATATATACCGGCCTATGTCTTGGCAAGTATACGATTCAATTGGTCTCTTTCCTCTAAAAAGAAAAGGTAATATGAAATTATTAAATCGTTTTCCACACTTTAAGCAGCTTGATGCCTCAGATTGTGGCCCGACATCTCTGCGCATGATTGCCAGTTTTTATGGCCTAAACTATTCTGCGGAGATGTTAAGAAAGCATTGCTATATTTCTCGCCGTGGTGTCAACATGCAGGGCATAAGTGAGGGGGCGCAATATATTGGTTTTGATACAATTGGGATGAAAATGACTTTTGAGCAGTTAGTTGAAGAAGGAGTTTTTCCCTGTATTTTGTATTGGAATCAAAACCATTTCGTGGTTTGTTATGGTATAGAAAGAGATAAGGTGGGAAGTTATAAAATCCATATTTCAGACCCTGCCTCGCAACGCCTTACCTATACCCGAGAAGAATTTGAGCGATGTTGGATTGGAAGACGTGCCGAAGATAAAGGGTGCGGTGTGGCTTTGATGTTGGAACCGGGGGAGAATTGGGGAAAGGTGGAAGATGAATATCGGAAGAACAGCAGAAGCATTCTTTCGTTTACCCGTTATTTCGTGCCTTATCGTTGCATGATAGGTCAGTTGCTGTTGGCCATGCTTGTCGGGAGCTTGATACAGATGGTGTTGCCTTTCCTTTCGCAAGCGATGGTAGACCAAGGTATCAACGGGCGAAATTTGGATATCATCACCCTGATACTTTTGGCTCAGTTGGGTTTCTTTGTGGCCACCCTGAGCATCGACTACATCCGTTCGTGGATTATGCTGCACATGAATTCGCGTATCGACATTGTGCTGATTTCCGATTTCCTGATCAAACTTACGGCCATGCCCTTGCAGTTTTTTGATTCGCGCATGACGGGCGACATCTTGCAACGTATTGGAGATCATGGACGGATAAAGAATTTTCTGTTGGGTAACAGCATGCGTATCGTGTTTTCGATAGTGAATTTCATTGTATATTTGGGTATATTGGCTTATTACAATGTGATGATACTGACCATCTTTCTTATAGGTAATGTCTTATATGTGGCATGGATTTCGTTTTTTATGCGTTATCGGAGGGAACTTGATATCAAGCGGTTCAACCAGTCCGCTTTGGAACAGAGCAAGATGATACAGTTGGTACAGGGCATGCAGGACATCAAGCTCAATAATAGCGAACGCCAGAAGCGTTGGGAGTGGGAGCGGATACAGGTCAAGCTCTTTCAGATTGGCCTGAAAGGGCTTCGCATCGGGCAGGTACAGCAGTCCGGTTCGGTGTTTTTCACGCAAACCACGCATATACTTATTTATTATATCGCAGCGAAAGCCGTGGTGGACGGTTCGATGACCCTGGGTATGATGATGTCCCTGACCTACATTATCGGGCAGGTGTCGGCTCCGATTGGGGAGTTCATCGGTTTTGCACAGTCGTTCCAAGATGCGAAAATCAGTTTGGAACGGTTGAATGAGATACATTCGCAGGATGACGAAGAGGCGGATATTGATAAAAAACTGGCCACGCTTCCTCAAAAAAGGGACATTTGCATTGAGCACCTTTCGTTCAGCTATACCGGTTCGGAGCGGGATTGGGCTTTGAAAGACGTTTCGCTCCATATTCCGGATCGTCAGGTGACGGCCATCGTGGGCGAAAGCGGATGTGGAAAAACCACGCTGATCAAACTGCTTCAGGGATTTTATGAACCGACCCGTGGCAGCATCAAGGTGGGAGGAGTCAATCTCTCGGACATCAACCCTCATACTTGGCGTGCGGCCACTGGTTCGGTGATGCAGGACAGTTTTATCTTTTCCGATACCATAGAGGGGAATATTGCTATCAATACAGACGAGGCGGATGAAGAACGAATGAAAAGTGCCGCCCGTATGGCGCGGATTGATGATTTTGTGGAGTCTCTTCCTTTGGGATATGACACCGTCATCGGCATGGAGGGCAAGGGGGTGAGCCAAGGACAGCGGCAACGCATCCTGATAGCCCGTGCCATCTACAAGAATCCGGAGTATATTTTCCTCGACGAGGCGACCAATTCGCTCGATGCCACCAATGAAGCCCACATCATGGACAATCTGCATTGTTTCTACAAAGGGCGTACGGTGGTGGTCAGTGCGCATCGCCTGAGTACCGTAAAGGATGCCGACCAAATCATCGTGATGGACAAGGGAAAGATTGTGGAGCGCGGCAACCATCAAAGCTTGTTGGAAAAACGGGGCAGGTATTATGAATTAGTGAAAAATCAAATGAGTGTCATGGCATGAAACAGCAGAAACAACATTGTCCGGAAGTAGAGCGGCTCATGGGGGGACGCTTGCCGTTTGTTACACGGCACGGCATAACCATCGTGGTCATTGTAATGGCATTGGTGTGTGCCGGATTGCTGTGGTCGGGAGGGCCGTCGCAGCAACTGATGAGGGATATTATGAAACATACAGTCCAACAAATTAAAAATAAAATATAATGAACCATTCCAATTGTGTGATTTCGGCAGTAGGGCGGAACAGCCTGCACCGTATGTGGCTGAAGGGGGAGTGCAATTTCGACTTGCACTTGGTGGTCTACGATGATTCCATGGAAGAGTTTCGTGGAGACACGGAGTATATTTGCCACATCAAAGGATATAAGTTGAGAGTCATCTACTGGTATCTTGAAATGTATCCGGAGTTGAAAGAACGGTATGATTATTTCTTCTTTCCGGATGATGACATCCAAATGGATGCCACGGCCATCAATACCCTGTTCGAGGCCATGCGGCGTTACCGTTTGCAGATTGCACAGCCTGTACTGAGCATGTCTTATTATACATGGAGGCATACGTTGCAAGACAGGTATTGCAAGTTGAGGTATATCAATTTCGTGGAAATGATGGTGCCGTGTTTCTCACGTGAGGCATTAAACAAAGTGTTGTTCACTTTTAATGAGAACGAGACGGGATGGGGAACGGAAACCCATTGGCCGGTGTTGATTGATGCTTCGCAAAGGGACATGGCCGTCATTGACGAAGTAAGCGTGGTGCATACGCGTCCCATCCAATCGGGACAGGCCATCCATAACAGGGAACTGGCTGCTTACTTGCGTAAATACAACCTGTCTACCAAGGTGCTTCGTTATGATTGCCTGCCTTCTGAAAGACGGTATTGCTGCGACAGGAATACCTTCAGGGAACTCTGTAACACGTTGGGGCATTGGATAGGGACGGAACGAATATCGGCTTTCTCGGCGGGTGAGGACGGATACTTCGGCTATGTACACTTCCTGTTCCTGTTTGCCCGTATGACACAGATGCGAAACTATGCGGACGCGGGTTATGATTTGTTGTGCAAGGCACAAGACAGTCTGGGGACGGTGATGCACGACATGACTTTCCGGAGCGGCATAAGCGGATGTTGCTGGCTGATAGAATATCTGTCAAAAGAAGGGCTTATAGAGGAGAATCCCGAAGATTTGCTTGAAACGGTGGATGCGTATATCAGGCAAAATATCGGGGAAACGATGTCGGTGGAGGATTTAGCCGGAATAGGGCGTTATTACTTGGCCAAGATGCAGAACCGTCCTACGAAGGAACATCGCGATGACTGCGAGAGGATTGCCGTTTTGTTGCAAGGCCGAATGGGGGAGGAGGCTCCTGCGGTTACGGTAGATGCCCTCACGTTGATGCAGGCTTGCGGAATGGAAACGAGGGAACAACTTCGAGTATTGGAACGCAAAATAGAACGTATGGAGTGTACTCAGGTGGAACGTGTATATATGCTGTTCCGTCTTTATCTGTTGACGCACGACTGTTATTTCTTGGCAAGAGTGCAAGAGGGAATGAAAAACCTTCGGCAGCAGTTGATGACATTGGAAGATGCGGTAATGTTAGTTGAAATCATGTATCACACTGTAAAATAAGGAGAAGGCTATGAAGACGGCAATATTGTTTGTGACGCATATTTATAATGAGGATATAGAACGGCAAATCATCAAGTTACATGAAGAGACTAAGGACTTTGCCACATTGTATGTTGGCTTTCAGGCAGACAAGGTGCGAATCACGCTGCCGGATGGCATCCGTTCTTTCCCCTTCACCGTCAAGGAACTCAATAGGTTGGGGTATCGTTCGTGGGGATGTACTTTGATGGACGGAAATTTCCACTTCGTGATGTTGGACTTTTATCTCAAACATACCGGTTGTGACTATTATTGGCTTATAGAATACGATGTCCGTTTCAATGGGGATTGGAAAAACTATTTCGAGTTCTTTGCGGATAAGGATGACGATTTTATTTCTGCCCATATTGGAGACTTTTCCGGGGATACCCGATGGACAAGATGGAAAGAGATAGAATTGGTCAATATCAAACTGAATCATAAGATGTTGTTACGTTCTTTCAATCCGATATGCCGAATTTCAAATAGGGCACTTGCTTTGGGGCATGAACGTTGCAAATTGGGGGACAGAGGACATTACGAAGTGTTGTTGCCTACGTTGTTCAAATACTTCAATTTGAAAATATCCGATTTTGGGGGGAATGGCAGATTTATATACACCGGTTGTTCGGGATTGTTTTATACGGATGACCCGAATGATGTTTGCGGGGACAAATGTACCCATCGTTTCCGTCCTGCTCATACGGAGGGTGAAATGGCATTGTCTGGTATGATTTATCATCCGGTGAAGTAATAAACTAAAACAAGTAAGATAGAAGATAATGGAAAATTACAATCATAATTGTTTGGTCTTTGCCACACATAAATTGGACGAAGGCATATTGGATTACTTGGCTTACCTCAAAAAGGAAGTGGAAGGGGTGATGGACCTTTTGGTTTTATACGACCAATCTGCCCATCCGATAAAAGAAGATGATTACCCCGGATTTCGCTTCTGTTTTTTTGAGTCTGTCGGATTGAAAGGTTTTTTCCATCAGAATGAGAGGTTGCTACCCAACACTTTTGTAGCTTTGGCGGAATGTGCGGAACAATATCGTTACGACCATTACCTGCTGATGGAAAATGATATTGTGCTACATGGGGATTTTCGCCGTTTCGTCCAACGGGTCAATGTCGAGGACGCGGTGGATTATATCCATATTGCCACCGATGTGGAGGGCGGTCCGCAAAAACATTGGCCTGTCCGGTATATACAGGCCTGTCCTTTTGAGCATCTTTATTTCTCTTGGTGCCACATCTTGTATCTCAGTTATGGTTTCTTAACGGACGTGGCAGAGTTCATGGCACGTAATGATTCCATCCATTATGAATTCCTGCTGCCTACTATGGCGTATAATGGCAGGTATGTGGTTCGGCAGTTTGAAAACTTCGGCTACAATTTCCAAGTTTCCTGGGGACCGGCAGAACTTTACGAAAGCAAGTATATGAACGAACGGATGCCCGATACATTCTATCATCCGGTGAAGGATCTGAGTATCGTGGATTGGGGAGCAGGAAGTATGCCCTAAGGGACGTAAAACGGCCGAAAAAATGACCGCCAAATGATTTTCTGTTCTCAGCCGAATGATTTTTCAATCTCAGCCAAGCGATTCTTGAATCGGTTGGCATCGTTTGAGGCATGTATTGAAGGTTTTTTCCGTCTTCCACCCCTTTCTATACGAGAATACAAAAAAGGGTTCGCATCCTTCATACTTCCTCAATGACAGCGACTTGTGGTGAAGGCTCTGTGCTCTTGGCCTTCACCGTGCCTTCACGCGGATGCGTTTTCGCGGTGTGAAAACATCCTTCACCCTTTTTGCTTTGATGCTGTCATTCAACGGCTTATGGTGAAGGATGTGGTGAGAAAAGGGAGTTCACCTAAAGCAAGGCCTGAAAATAAAAGCTTCCCGGGAAAAGCCTGCGCATACCCGTTTCTTCCGGTGCCGTCCGGAAAAGGCCGAAAACGCTCGAACCCGAACCGCTCATGGATGCGTATGCCGCTCCCCGGTCGTACAGCCGTGCCTTAATGTCTGCGATTTCGGGATGGAGGGCAAAGACTCCTTCTTCAAAATCGTTCTTCAGGAGGTCTTTCCATTCCTCTACGGGGCGGCGGATGATGTCTGTGATAGGTGTTTCGGGTTTTCGGGGGATGATTCGGGCGTAGGCTTCTTTCGTGGACACGAAGATGTCGGGCTTCACTAAAACGAGATGCCAGCCGGAGAGTGAAAGGCCGATAGGAGTGAAGATATTGCCGATGCCCGTGGCAAATACCGGACGGTTGCGCACGAAGAAAGGACAGTCGGCTCCCAAACCGGTCACGCGTTCTTCAAGTTCGTTGTCGGACAGGCCGAGGTTAAACATTTGGTTGAGGCTTTTCATCGTATGGGCTGCGTCCGACGAGCCGCCCCCTAAGCCTGCGCCCGACGGGATTTGCTTATGCAACGATATATAAAGGTGGGGGAGTGCATAATGTTCCCGTATCAGGCGCAGGCCCTTGATGAGCAGGTTCTGTTCCGGCGGGCAGTCGATGTCGATGCCGCCCGACCGGAATGTATAATCTTCCGTGGAGTGTTCTTGCAGGGGGATGCCGTTGGGGAAAATACCCTCCGGACGGTGGTTGTCCGTTCCGGCATCCGTACTGAATTGCAACGTGTCGCACAGCGGGATGGGGTAGAACACGGTTTCCAGATTATGGTAACCGTCGGGACGGCGTTCCGTGACGTTCAGTCCTAAATTGATTTTAGCGTTGGGATGGCAAATCATAATATGATGTTTTATGTGTGCAAAGGTAAGCAATGTTTGGCAACGGTAGATAAAATGTTCATAAAAGAATGTGGTCCGGAGGCTTTTTTAGGAGGGAAAGGATTATCTTTGCACGTAAAATCAGACTTGATATGGCAGAACCGAGAAAGACAGGGCGGCGCACTTCCGCGCGCGCTAAAGTGAACGTGCCGGAGGAGGATGCCTACGGACATGTACAGCCGCAGGCTCTTGAATTTGAAGAGGCTGTGTTGGGCGCATTGATGATAGAGCAGGATGCCTATTCGCAGGTGAGCGAGATATTGCGTCCCGAGAGTTTTTACGATCATCGCCACCAGCTTATCTATGAGGCCATCCGCACGCTGAACCTCCAGCAGAAGCCGGTGGATATCCTGACGGTGACGGAACACCTGAATACCATGGGCAAACTGGAGGAAGTGGGCGGCCCGTTCTATATCACGCAACTGAGCGGCAAAGTGGCTTCTTCCGCCCATATCGAATACCATGCCCGTATCATCGCGCAGAAATTCCTGGCACGCGAGCTGATTACTTTCACCAGTCTGGTACAGACGAAAGCTTTTGACACGACGGTGGATGTGGACGACCTGATGCAGGAGGCCGAGGGAAAGCTCTTCGAGATTTCGCAACAGAACATGAAGAAAGACTATACGCAAATCAATCCCGTGATTCGCGAGGCTTACGACATGTTGCAGAAGGCGGCGGCGCGCAGCGACGGATTGAGCGGGTTGAGCAGCGGCTTCGAAAAGTTGGACAAGATGACTTCCGGTTGGCAAAACTCCGATTTGGTCATCATTGCAGCCCGTCCGGCCATGGGAAAGACGGCTTTCGTGCTCTCCATGGCCAAGAAGATGGCGGTGGACATGAAGATTCCGGTAGCCATGTTCTCGTTGGAAATGAGCAACGTGCAGTTGGTCAACCGTATGATTGTCAACGTGTGCGAGATTCCGGGCGAGAAATTGAAAAGCGGACAGTTGGCGCCTTACGAATGGTCGCAGTTGGATAATAAAATCACCCAACTGTATGATGCCCCGTTTTATGTGGACGATACGCCGTCGCTGTCCGTTTTCGAGTTGCGTACGAAAGCCCGGCGTTTGGTGCGCGAGCATGGGGTCAAGATTATCCTGATAGACTATCTCCAGTTGATGAATGCCAGTGGAATGTCGTTCGGCAGCCGTCAGGAGGAGGTCAGCACCATTTCGCGTTCGCTCAAGGGGCTGGCCAAGGAATTGAACATACCGATTATTGCGCTGAGCCAGTTGAACCGTGGGGTGGAGAACCGTGAGGGTATCGACGGCAAGCGTCCGCAGTTGAGCGACTTGCGTGAATCCGGTGCCATCGAGCAGGATGCCGATATGGTTTGTTTTATCCATCGCCCCGAATATTACAAGATTTACCAGGACGAAAAGGGGCACGACCTGCACGGCATGGCGGAAATCATCATCGCCAAGCACCGTAACGGTGCCGTGGGCGACGTGTTGCTGAAGTTCCGTGGGGAATACGCCCGTTTTCAGGATCCGGAAGAAGACGCCTATGTGCCCATGCCGGGCGAGGCCGTGGCTTTCGGTGCCGGACGGGGAGAGGATGTTCCTTTGCCTGCGGCCGACATGGTGCCTCCGTCGGATGCGGCGTCTCCTTTCGGTGCGCCTCTGCCCGAAGGTCCTCTTCCATTTTGACAACGTGGGAACGGGGTGTGGACGAAACTCACTGGTTGCTTGAGGCTTTGTCTGCATTCCCTTTGGTGGATTGCCTGAAAAAGTGTAATTTTGCGCGTTATTTCGAAATAAATTAAAATCTTAAGATATGAATATCTCTTATAATTGGCTGAAAGAGTATGTCGATTTTGAATTGACGGCTCAGGAAGTGGCCGATGCGTTGACGTCGGAAGGCCTGGAAGTGGGTTGCGTGGAGGAAGTGCAGCCGGTGAAGGGCGGTTTGCAGGGATTGGTCATCGGTGAGGTGCTGACTTGCGTGCCCCATCCCAATTCAGACCACATGCACGTATGTACGGTGAACCTCGGCGAGGGAGAACCGGTACAGATTGTATGCGGTGCGCCGAACGTGGCAGCCGGACAGAAAGTGGTGGTGGCCACGTTGGGTTGCAAATTGTATGACGGCGACGAATGTTTTACCATCAAGAAATCCAAGTTGCGCGGGGTGGAAAGCCACGGAATGATTTGTGCCGAAGATGAAATCGGTATCGGTACGGACCACAACGGCATCATCGTGTTGCCCGAGACGGCTGTACCCGGAACCCCGGCAGCGGAATACTATAACCTGAAGAGCGACTATCTTATCGAAGTGGACATTACGCCCAACCGTGCGGATGCCTGTTCGCATTACGGTGTGGCTCGCGACCTGTATGCCTGGTTGGTGCAGAACGGCCACAAGACGGCTTTGCACCGTCCGTCGTGCGACGGCTTCAAGGTGGACAGCCACGAGCTGGACATCGACATCGAAGTGCAGAACGCGGAGGCATGCCCCCGTTATGCCGCAGTGACGCTCCGGAATTGCGAGGTCAAGGAAAGTCCGGAATGGTTGCAAGACAAATTGCGCACGATCGGTCTGCGCCCCATCAACAATATCGTGGATGTGACGAATTACATCATGTTCGCCTACGGACAGCCTTTGCACTGTTTCGATGCCGATATGATCAAAGGGGGCAAAGTGGTGGTGAAGACCATGCCGGAAGGTACGCCTTTCGTGACGCTCGACGGCGAGGAACATAAGTTGAGCGACCGAGATTTGGCTATCTGCAACGTGGAAGAGCCGATGTGTATCGCCGGTGTGTTCGGCGGAAAAGGGAGCGGAACGTATGAAACGACCCGTAACGTATTGTTGGAAAGTGCTTATTTCAATCCGACGTGGATTCGCAAGAGCGCACGCCGTCATGGTTTGAGCACCGATGCTTCTTTCCGTTTCGAGCGGGGTATCGACCCGAACGGTGTGATTTACGCCTTGAAACAGGCTGCCATGTTGTGCAAGGAACTGGCAGGTGGGGAAATAGCCATGGAGATTAAGGATGTATATCCCAATCCGTTGCCCGATTTTGTGGTGGACTTGAATTATGAATACGCTTACGGTCTGATAGGGAAAAACATCGGGGCGGATACGGTGAAAAGCATCGTGACGAGTCTGGAGATGAAGATTCTGGAGGAAACGGCCGAAGGGCTGAAACTTCAGGTGCCGGCCTACCGTGTGGACGTACAGCGTCCGTGCGATGTGGTGGAGGACATCTTGCGCGTGTACGGGTATAATAATGTGGAAATACCTTCGGCGGTGCGCTCTACGCTGAATGTCAAAGGCGATGAAGACAAAAGCCACAAGTTGCAGAATCTGGTGGCGGAACAGTTGGTGGGATGCGGTTTCAATGAAATCCTGAACAATTCTTTGCAGCGTGCGGCCTATTATGACGGGATGGAGAGTTATCCGGCCTCGCATTTGGTGAAACTGATGAATCCGTTGAGTTCCGACCTGAACGCGATGCGCCAGACGCTGCTGTTCGGGGGATTGGAATGTATTGCGCACAACGCCAACCGCAAGAACGCGGATTTGAAGTTCTTCGAGTTCGGAAATTGCTACTATTTCCGCGAAGAGAACAAATGTCCCGACATCGTGCCCGGCGTGAGCAGCAGTCGTGACCCGGAGGTCATCCAACACGTTTTGGACGCTTATTCGGAAGACTATCACCTCGGGCTGTGGGTGACGGGCAAGCGGGTGAGCGGTTCGTGGGCGCATCCCGACGAAGATAGCTCTTTCTATGAACTGAAAGCTTACGTGCTGAATATCCTGACCCGTCTGGGTGTGAATTTCGGTGCATTGGTTTTTGCGCCGAGCCGTAACGATATCTATTCAAAAGGTATCGAGATTCAAAACCGTGGCGGTAAGGTCTTGGCCATGTTGGGTATCGTGAGCCGTAAAATCCAGAAGATGATGGATGTGGATCATGAAGTGTATTATGCCGACCTGAACTGGAAACTTCTGATGAAGGCCATCCGCAACAACAAGATCAGTTATACCGAGATCGGCAAGTTCCCTGCCGTAAGCCGCGATTTGGCTCTCTTGTTGGACAAGGGCGTGGAATTTGCCGAAATAGAAAAGGTGGCTTATTCCACAGAGAAGAAGTTGCTGAAGGAAGTGACGCTCTTCGATGTCTACGAAGGGAAGAATCTGGAAGCCGGGAAGAAGAGTTACGCCGTGAACTTCGTGCTGCAAGATGAAACGAAGACCTTGAATGACAAGCAAATCGACGCGATTATGAATAAGCTGATTGCGAACTTGCAGGCTAAGTTGGGGGCGAAACTGAGATAACCCGCGATATGAAAGGATTAGTCGTAGCCAAGGTCGTATATTATGTGCTGGTGTTTTGCTGGTTGTTGCAGATCACCCTTCAGGGGTACACGCGTGCATTGATTGTCCCTACGGTGGTGCTTATCGTATATGGCTTGGTGCTCAACTATAAAATGAGAAAGAAATAGATAGAAATCATCATATTTAAAATTTAATTCCAATGGGAAGAGCGTTTGAATATAGAAAGGCTGCAAAGCTGAAAAGATGGGGCCACATGGCCAAGACATTTACAAAATTGGGTAAACAAATTGCCATAGCCGTAAAGGCCGGCGGACCGGAACCCGAAAACAACCCCACGTTGCGTTCGATTATTGCGACTTGCAAGCGTGAGAACATGCCGAAGGATAACATCGAGCGTGCCATCAAAAATGCGATGGGCAAGGATCAGAGCGAATATAAGAACATGACTTACGAAGGATACGGCCCCCACGGTATCGCCGTATTCGTGGATACTTTGACCGATAACCCGACACGTACGGTGGCAGATGTCCGTTCGGTGTTCAACAAGTTCTCCGGGACGTTGGGTACGATGGGTTCTTTGGCCTACTTGTTCGACCATAAGTGTGTATTCACCTTCAAGAAGCCGGCTACGGTGGACATGGATGAGTTGATTCTCGACCTGATAGATTTCGGGGTGGAAGAGGATTACGACATGGACGAAGAGGAAGGCACGATTACGATTTACGGCGACCCGAAGAGCTACGGTGCCATCCAGAAACATCTGGAAGAGCAGGGCTTCGAGGATGTCGGCGGTGAATTCACTTATATCCCGAACGATTTGAAGGACGTGTCGGCCGAAGAGCGTGAAACGTTGAACAAGATGGTAGAGAAACTGGAAGAGTTCGACGACGTGCAGACGGTTTACACGAATATGAAGCCTGAAGGAGAATAAAATGAAAATGGTTTATCAGACGGAGGGTACCTGTTGCAGGCAGATAGAACTGGAGGTCGACGGTGACGTGGTGAAGTCCGTGCGCTTTTTGGGCGGTTGCCACGGAAATCTTCAGGGCATTGCCCGGTTGGTCGAAGGGATGAATGTGGCTGATGTGGTAACCCGTTTGGGCGGTATTCGTTGCGGCATGAAGCCAACTTCGTGCCCGGACCAATTATCTTTGGCTCTACAGCAGGCCGTTTCTCGGTCTTGATGGCATGAGATGATAAAGGAATCCTCCCCGTCCTTACCTTATATTATATAGAGGTAGGGACGGGGAGGGTTCGTGTCGTGGCGTAAGCCGGGCGTTCAAGCCTGCCTTCCATTGTTTTTAAAGGTTAGCGGTCCGGGCTATAGTTGCTGTCATAATCTTCCGGGGTGAACCGTACCTGAAAGCGCACTTTTCCCGATGCCTTGGAATAATAGTAATAGGAAAAGCTGATACCTTTTTCTTTGTAGGACTTCAAATCCACGGAGTTGACTACGTTTTTGCGCAAGAGGTCCTTGAGGGATTCGCAGGCTTGAGCGTTCATCACCGTGTCGTTGTCCAAAACTCCTTCCAAAGTATAATAATAATTGAGTGTGCGCGAATGGTCATCATACGTGAGGCTGTCCATAAGGGTGTACTGGTCCATTCTCCGGGGGCATTGCTTTTCTGTGTATTCCCGTGCTTCGCGGGCACAACGTTCGTCGAAACTCTCAAAATGACAGGCACAGAACCCCAACAGCGCACCCAATAAAAGTGTGGTATTAATCTTTTTCATATCTGATGGTTTTACGCGCGAAATTAATTTATTCTTTGTAATTTTGCAAATCAATCCATTGAAATGATATGAAAGACAAAGAGGAAAGGATTGCCCGTGCAGTGGCATATTTCAAAGAAGGTTATAATTGTTCGCAGTCCGTAGTGGCGGCTTTTGCAGACCTGTACGGCTTTACGCACGAACAGGCTTTGCATATATCCGCTTCGTTCGGTGGAGGGATAGGCCGTATGCGGCTCACCTGCGGAGCGGTCTGCGGCATGTTCCAGTTGGTGGGATTGGAAGTGGCAGCCATGGAAGGCAAAGACCGTGAGACGAAATCGCGGAATTATGCCATTGTGCAAGAGCTTGCCGCCAGGTTCAAAGCCGAAAACGGTTCCATAACCTGCGGGGATTTGTTGGGGTTGAAACGGGATGCACCGGTCAGCAACCAGGCAGAAGCCCGTACGGCGGCTTATTATGCCAAGCGTCCTTGTCCGAAGATGGTAGAGTCGGCAGCCCGCATTTTTGCTGATTATTTGGACTCTATCGGTCGTTGATGTCAATGTTTTGCCACATAGTACACCTAAAAAACCTTTTTTACGTTAAAATAGTGTATAAACCTGCAACTATTTTAAGTTTTTTTATATAGCATACAAATAAAATATTACCTTTGTATGTATTTATGAAAGAATATCCTTTGAGAGGATGAGATTATTAACTAAAAGTATTTGAGTATTATGTTTGAAAATGCTGGTGAAGTGGCAGGCCTCGTATGGAATGCCTTGAATGAGAGTGCACCGTTGAGTGCAAAAGATCTGAAGAAAGCAGCAAAAGTGAAAACAGACAAAGAATTGTATCTTGCACTGGGCTGGTTGCTTCGTGAAGATAAATTGGTTGTTGCAGGCACGGAAAAAGAACCCGTATTCTCTTTGAAGTAATAAGGGGGGCTTTAATCGACTGACAAGAAAGCATGTCGTAAGCGCAGAATCCTTCGTTTTAGGCGGAGGAAAGAACGCTTAAGACATGTTTCTTTTTTTTGTGGTACTTCTGTTTTTGACATTTTGGTATCTGTATAGGATATTTAATCCTTTATTTCTTGCTTTTGTTGACTCGTTTTTGTAGATTTGCCCCAGTGTTAGTCAACATAATGTTAGATGTCCTTAAAATTGTAGGCTATGGATATTCAGAAAATAATGGCTCAGCTTGAGGCCAAGCATCCTGGTGAAAAGGAGTATTTGCAAGCAGTTCATGAAGTGCTTATCTCCATAGAAGACGTGTATAATCGCCATCCTGAATTTGAACGTGCCAAATTAATCGAGCGACTGGTGGAGCCGGAACGCATCATTGTGTTCAGAGTTCCTTGGGTGGACGACAAGGGAGAGGTTCAGGTCAACTTGGGTTACCGGGTACAGTTCAACAGTGCCATCGGCCCGTATAAGGGCGGATTGCGTTTCCATGCTTCCGTAAATCTTTCCATATTGAAGTTCCTCGGTTTTGAGCAGACGTTCAAAAATGCGTTGACCACACTGCCCATGGGAGGAGGTAAGGGAGGTTCCGATTTTTCGCCACGAGGCAAGAGCGATGCCGAAATCATGCGTTTCTGTCAGGCTTTCATGAACGAGCTTTACCGCTATATCGGTCCGGAAATCGACATTCCGGCCGGTGATATCGGTGTGGGAGCGAGAGAAGTGGGCTACCTTTTCGGGCAGTATAAGAAACTTACGCGGGATTGGAGCGGCGTGCTCACCGGAAAAGGGCTTGAATTCGGCGGTTCGCTGGTGCGCCCCGAGGCCACCGGCTATGGCGGGCTCTATTTTGTGCGTGAAATGTTGGCCGACAAAGGCATCGACATCCGAGGCAAGCGCGTGGCCATCAGCGGATTCGGCAATGTAGCCTGGGGCGCTGCCCAAAAGGCCACACAGATGGGCGCCAAGGTGGTGACTATTTCCGGTCCCGACGGATACATTTATGACGAAGACGGGCTTGACGAAGAAAAGATTGCGTACATGTTGGAACTTCGCGCGAGCGGGAACGACATTTGCAGCCCGTATGCGGAACGCTTCGCGGGGGCTAAGTTCGTGGCAGGCCGCCGTCCGTGGGAAGTGAAGTGCGATATCGCCTTGCCGTGCGCTACGCAAAACGAACTGAACGGAGAAGATGCCCGGCATCTTATCGAAAACGGAGTGATATGCGTGGGTGAAATCTCCAATATGGGATGTACGCCCGAGGCTATCGACGCGTTTATTGCCCATAAGATGCTCTACGCTCCGGGCAAGGCTGTCAACGCCGGCGGTGTAGCCACGTCCGGATTGGAGATGAGCCAGAATGCCATGCACCTCAGTTGGTCGGCAGAAGAGGTGGACCGTAAGCTTCATGCTATTATGCACGGTATTCATGAGCAGTGTGTGAAATACGGTACTGAGCCGGACGGTTATGTCAATTATGTGAAAGGAGCCAATGTGGCCGGATTCATGAAAGTGGCCAAGGCCATGATGGCTCAAGGAGTGGTATAGGTAGTTTTGTCATGAGGTAGAAAGGGGAGCGGTGCCGGAAAGAATCATTTCCGGTACCGCTTTTTTGTGCCGCATTTTTTGCATGCCTGCGGATTTTTGTGTTTATTTGTTTTCGCAATCAGAGATTAGACCAAGCTATTATGACAGACGATAAAAACAAAGAATGCCCGCTCTTGCGGGATACCGCTTTTGTGGACCTGATGAAGCGGCGCATTTTCAATGTGCTACTCATCGCCAACCCGTACGACGCTTTCATGTTGGAGGATGACGGACGGGTGGAGGAAAAGATTTTCGATGAATACGTGAAATTGGGTTTGCGCTATCCGCCCCGTTTTTTTCAAGTCGCTTCGCAGGAGGAAGCGGAAGAAGAGCTGGGAAAGACCAGTTTTGATTTGATTATCTGTATGCCCGGTACGGACAATAACGACGTGTTCGACATCGCGCGGGGCATCAAGACGGACAATCCCACGGTACCTATCGTCGTGCTGACCCCGTTCAGTCACGGTATAAGGAAAAGCATGCAGAACATGGATTTTTCCATCTTCGATTATGTGTTTTGCTGGTTGGGCAATACAGACTTGTTACTCTCTATCATCAAACTGATAGAAGACAAAATGAACCTGGAGAACGACGTGGCAGCCGGGGTGCAGATGATACTGCTGGTAGAAGACTCCATCCGTTTCTATTCCTCCATCCTGCCCAACCTCTATCGGTTCGTACTCCAGCAAAGTCTGGAGTTCTCCACAGAAGCATTGAATGCCCAACTCGAGACCTTGCGGATGAGGGGGCGGCCGAAAATCGTGCTGGCCCGTACGTATGAAGAGGCCTGGGACTTGTACACCCGCCATAAGGAGAACACGCTGGGGGTCATCAGCGACTGCCGTTTTCCCCGTGACGGGAAGACGGACGAGATGGCCGGGTACAAGCTGTTGTCGGCCATCCGTGCCGAAGACGAGTTCGTGCCGCTGATTATGGAGTCAACAGAGGCCGACAAAAGCGGCTGGGCCGAGAAATGCGGGGCGCATTTCATCGACAAGAATTCCAAGAAGATAGGGGTGGACCTCCGTCGTTTGGTACGCCGTCATTTCGGGTTCGGTGATTTCGTCTTCCTCGACCCGAACACAATGGAAGAAGTGGCGCGCATCAAAAACCTGAAAGACCTTCAGAACAACATTTTCACCTTGCCCAAGGAATCACTCCTTTACCATATTACGCGCAACAACGTGTCGCGTTGGTTATGCTCGCGGGCATTGTTCCCCATATCCGAGTTCCTGAAGCACATCACGTGGGATTCGCTGCAAGACGTGGATGCCCACCGTCAAATCATATACGACGCGATCGTGAGCTACCGCCGGATGAAGAACCAAGGCGTAGTGGCCGTGTTCCACCGCGACCGTTTCGACCGTTTCAGCAATTTCGCACGTATCGGTGAAGGCTCGTTGGGCGGAAAAGGGCGTGGCCTGGCCTTCCTGGATCACATCATCAAGCAGCATCCCGAATTGAACGCGTTCGACAATGCAGATGTCATGATCCCCAAAACGGTGGTGCTCTGTACGGACATCTTTGACGAGTTCATGGACACGAACGAACTTTACCAGATTGCGCTTTCGGACATTCCCGACGAAGAGATTCTCCGTGCATTCTTGCAAGCCCGGCTTCCCGAACGCCTGATCGGCGACTTGGAGGCCTATCTCGATGTCGTGCGCCAGCCCATTGCCATCCGCTCCTCTTCCTTGCTCGAAGATGCACATTACCAGCCTTTTGCCGGGATATACTCCACCTATATGATACCTTACGTGGAGAGTCGCGACGTGCGGCTGAAGATGTTGCGCGATGCCATCAAGGGGGTATATGCTTCGGTGTTCTACCGCGATAGCAAGGCGTATATGACGGCTACGAGCAACGTCATCGACCAGGAAAAAATGGCGGTGATTCTTCAGGAGGTGGCCGGAAACCGTTACGGCGACCGTTTTTATCCGAACATCTCCGGTGTGGCCCGCTCGGTGAACTACTACCCCATAGGGGACGAGCAAGCCGAAGACGGCACGGTAAATCTGGCGCTCGGGCTCGGGAAGTACATCGTGGATGGCGGTATGAACCTGCGGGTTTGTCCGGCTCATCCCGACAAGGTGTTGCAGACGAGCGAGATGGAAATAGCCTTGCGCGAGACGCAGACGCGGTTTTATGCCCTCGAAATGAAAGCCGTGGAGGAGGATTTCAGGGTGGACGACGGTTTCAACCTATTGAAACTTCCGGTCAAGGAAGCCGAACAGGACGGTTCGCTGCAATTCATTGCTTCCACGTACGACCCCTACGACATGGTGATTCGCGACGGTATTTACGACGGAGGACGTAAACTCGTCACCTTCTGCGGCGTGTTGCAACAGGGGGTGTTTCCCCTTCCGGAGCTTTTGCGGCTGATTCTGAAACTTGGGCGTGAGAGCATGCGTCGCGAGGTGGAGATAGAATTTGCCGTGAAACTGAATCCCGACCGTACTGGGGTGTTCTATTTGTTGCAGATACGTCCGATGGTGGACAATAAGATGATGCTCGACGAAGACTTGACGGAGATTCCTGATGAGAAGACGCTGATACGTTCGCATAACGCCATCGGCCAAGGGGTGAGCAATGAAGTGTACGATGTGGTCTATGTGAAGACCGACGATTATTCCGCCTACAACAATCCGGCCATAGCCGATGAGATAGACCGTATTAACCGCCGCTTCCTGGAGGAGGGGCGCAACTATGTATTGGTCGGCCCGGGACGGTGGGGCAGTAGCGACCCTTGGTTAGGCGTTCCGGTGAAATGGCCCAACATTTCAGCCGCCCGTGTCATTGTGGAGTCCGGGTTGACGAATTACCGTGTAGACCCCAGCCAAGGCACACACTTCTTCCAAAACCTGACCAGTTTCGGCGTGGGATATTTTACGGTGAATGACTTTTTGGGCGACGGAGTGTACAACCAGGCTTTCCTAAACAGCCAACCGGCTGTGGAAGAAACGGCCCACGTGCGTCACGTGCGCTTTTCCTCTCCCGTGGTCATCAAGGTGGACGGGATGAAAAAAGAAGGAGTGGTCATGCTTCCCGGAGTGGAATAGTAAGGATTTATGGCTTATTGGTAGAAAAAGAAAACGGATTTCGTAAATGATTGGTTGATAGATGTTTGAGACAATTCTGAGAGCCTCTTGTTTTTCTCCGCAGAATGAAAAATCGTTTGCAGGAGAATGAGAAATCGTTTGCCTGAGATTGATTTTCATTTCTCAGGCGAACGATTTTGCTTGTTCGGATTGTCTGTATATATTATATTAAATCATAATATTCTGCGAAAGCCATGGCTTCTTGGAGGTTGCTTACGTCCATTTTGAGGAACAGTCTCCTTTTGCTGGATTTTATCGTATCAAGGCTCTTGCAAAGTTTGTTTGCGATGTCTTCCATCTTGTAACCTTGGGAGGATAACAGGAGAATCCCGTGTTCCGTCTCGTTCAATATAATCCCGCTTTCCTTAATCCATTCGCCCTTGTCCATGTCATATTTATAAAACGCACGGTGGCTTTTTCTCTTTACGACAATGTTTCCTGCTTCATGCATTATGGAAGGTTTCATAATGCATAAGGAAAGCAACGGCATGCCATCCCGTCCCAAAAGGATGGGGGTTGCAGTTTGGTGGACTAACAGCTTTTTCCTGCTGTTCAGGACGTGTATGTCGCATGAAATGTTGTATTCCGTACGTTCTGCCGGAAGCTGGTTTAGCAAAAAAATCTGTCCTTCTTTGAATGCCGTATAAAGTATGCGGTGTTCCTCTTCGGGTACGAAGTCCAAATAAAACCGGAATCCCATTTCCTTGACTTTTTCCGCCGTCAGGCCTAACAAACGTTCAAATTTCCCAGATGTATAGAAGAACTCCGGAGATTGTGCATTCGAGATGTATATGCACTGGTTCGTATTCCTGGCAAAGGCATCAGCGGTTCTTTCGATTAAGCCTGTTTGTGAGTTGTCACAATCGTATGTGCTGTTTGGCTTACTGATGGTTTTGAAAAACTCAAAAAGGTGTTTGTTCATGTTTTTTTAGTCATTAATGTGTGAAATTAGGTCTTTAACCTTGCTATTTCATGGCATGGCGCGAATTTACTTTGTTTGGTTTAAAAAAACAAGGAATGTTTCCCATTTTTGATGAATTTCGTAATATGCTGCACACTTTTGTGTGTTTTTGCCTTATGTATGTATAAAATATCATGTTTCTATTTGGTGGTGTTCGCGCAAACAATTTATATTTGTGTTGTAAAAAAGAAGACATATGAAGACCAGTGATTATAATTATTTCATTCCTTATAAAGAAGGGCATATCTTTTTCAATGGTATCACCAAACGGTTTTTCCTCGCTTCGGAAAAGAACCATGCCAAGTTGATGGATATCATCTCCCGTCCGGGGTACTATGGGGAAAAGTACGCTCCTTTTTTGGAAAGGATGTTGGTGGAGGGTTTCGTCGTGGAAGACGATGTGCAGGAAATGGACATTATACGGGATGAGTTTGACAGGAAACGTAATTCTGACCAATATACGCTCATGATACTTCCCACATACGACTGTAACCTGCGTTGTTGGTATTGCATTCAGGAACACCAAAATATGACGTTGTCGGACGAAACGGTTGCCCGTATCAAGAAACACATTGAAAAGTACCTGTTGAAAAACGAGATAAAAGAATTTCGCCTGTCTTGGTTTGGAGGAGAACCCCTCTTAGCTTACCGTAAACTTATTGAAATCACCCGGTATTCCAAAGATTTTTGCGAATGCCATCATATAGGATTTTTTAGCGACATGACGACCAACAGCCTGTTGCTCACTCCGGAACGGATAAAAGAGTTGGGTGGTCTTGGCGTGCGCAGTTTCCAAATTACGATTGACGGTTGCCGCGAGAAGCACAACCAAGTGAAACGCGACAAGGATAATGCGGCTTTCGACAAGGCGGTCAATAATGTCTTGGAGATTGTCAAGACGATTCCGGATTCTTACTGCATACTGCGTATCAACTATTCCGACCAGACGTTGGAGCCGGGCAAAATCATGCATGATGTCAACCTGATGATTCCGCACGAATATAGGAAACAAATCAAAATATCGCCCTGTAAGATATGGCAGGTGGAAGACCGGAAAATAAAAGCGGAAAAAGTGGGAGAATTGAACAGCATAGCCAAGCGGAAAAACTATCAAATCCAAACTTCGCTTACTAATTTTTGTTATGTCGACCATACACATTTCAATTGCATATTCCCGAATGGAAATGTCGGAAAGTGCGACAATGAGAAACCCGAAGATGCCAAAGGCGTGCTGACGGAGTCTGGTGATATTTTATGGAAAACGGAGTACCGGTTTATCCAGTACCACCAACTTTCATCAGGTAGTGAATGTGTGGAATGCAAATATTTGCCGTTTTGCATGGGGCCGTGTCCGAGACGGAGGGAAGACATGTATGTCCAACACAAGCACATCGTATGCCAACATCAAGATAAGGAAGAGGCTATGAAAAGGGTAATTGTAGACTACTGTGAGAAGAACTCTGATTTTTATAATATTTGAACATTTCGGCCATGAAAAACGTGAAGGTAAGCTTGGTTGTGTCATTTCTTGTTTTTTGTCTGTTTCCGCAAGGAGGGGAGGCGGTTTCCCTTTTTACGTCCATAGATAGTATGATGCAAGGCTTGAAGGCGGACAGTTCGGTTGTTTCCAAGAAACTGCCCACAGTTGCTGTAGAAGCCAGCAATATCACCCACTATGCCGACCGGGACGTGGTGCATATCACCCGTTCCATGCGGAAAGGCGCACGCAATACGGCACAAATGTTGGGAAACATTCCCGGAATCGATTGCAACTACGCCAACAATGCACTTACCTATTACGGTTCCTCCAATATTCTAATCTTAGTGGACAGTTTGGAGAAATCGGCAGACTACGTCAAGGAGTTGCATCATCTTCGTTTCAGCAAAGTGGACGTGGTGCCCAATCCCACAGGGAAATATGCAAATTACGATGTGCTGATTAACCTGCATACCAAACCTGATTATACAGGGTATGAAGGAAACGTGTTCCAACAAATGTCTGTCCGGCCTAATGAAGACAATGGGAATGACAAAAAATTCTCGGGAGACTATTCTTCCGCTTCATTCACTTATACCAAAAACAAATGGAATTTCATCGGAAGGTACAATTTCCGGTTTCTACAATCGGAAAAAGATAATGCGGAAAGTACATATACGAACCATGTGAACCGCTTGCAGGAAAGTACAACTTCACCGATGTCGTTTATCAATTTTTTTCGTATACATAACACTTATTGGGCCATAGACCATCAAATAAACAAGAACCATTCCGTGTCGGCCTCATATTACTATTCTACCGATGCCAAGGATGATTACACGTATGCTGAAGCGGAGCGTTTGTGGCTTGACAGTGGGAAAAAAGAAGCCATAGGGAAAAGTGTGGTTTCGCGTGTCAATAGCGACCGTCATACGTTGGGGCTGTACTATCGTGGCCGGAGCGGAGTGTGGAATTATACTTATGATTTTAATTACATCAATGATGGGTGGACCAGTGACAAGAATTACCGGCAGAATACCGGTTACGCATCCGATAACTATTTCCGTAACCACATGGACTACGTTTGGACTAAAAGCGAAGTGAACCGTCGCTTTTTCAACAATCGTTTTTATTTTAGCGCGGGATATAATTTCACATGGAAGGATTACGAACAGGAAGACCGTCTTACGGGAAACCTGCTGAGCGAAAATGCCTACCACCGTAATGAAATTTGGACATGGCTGTCTTACCGTATCAAGGACGGCACGGATTTGAATTTCAGTGCTTCGGCTGAACATGTAAGGACCCATACGACAAGCTACGAAGACAAGAACATGGTCTATAAATTCAGTGGGATGCTCTACCACCGTTGGAACAAAAATATATGGATGCGCCTTAATTATTGGTGCAACACATCTTATCCGCAACTCGACCAAGTGACGGAATACGGCTATTTTACCGATTCATTGACATGGAGTGGCGGAAACCCGGCATTGCGCACACAAGTGTACCATTCGGGACGGTTGTGGGTGGACTTCTTTAACCTTTTCAATATACAGACGGGTTATAACTATTCACCCAACCAGTTTTCTAACATTATCGGACGTGGGGAAGGTACATTGCCGTCAGGTGGAAACGGTGCTTACATTACATACACACCGGAGAATACGTTGTATAAGGAGTTTTGGGCAACGATTTACTTTTTTAAAAAAATCAAGGATTTTAGAATAAGCGGTATCTTGAAATACCAAAACATGGAAGCGAAATTCAAGAGAAACAAGAATACGAACCAAGGCTTCACAGGCTTTCTTACCTCAAATTATTACAATGACAAGCATTTCCTGTCCATCCAAGCAACCTATCAGGTTTCCAATGGGTATCAAGTTTGGGCGCAAGGGAAAAATACACAAAAAATGGATTTCTTGGCATTCATTTTGGGTAAGGACTTTTTCCGCCAACGCGTGAACCTGTCAGTGCAATACGTGACTCCGCGCCTTTTTCTTGATGGAAACAGTAAAAGCAAAACTGAATCCGAGGCCGTCAGTTCTTATGATTTTTATGATATAAATAAAACGATGCGTCATAGTCTGATGTTCACACTTTCTTATCGTTTCCATGGAGGGAAGAGCGTCCGGCAGTACAACCGTAGCATGCAAGAAGAGAAATAAGCGCGCTTGATATATTTAGTATTAACTTAAAAGTAATTGATTATGGCACTATTAGAAAGAGTACCTCAGTTGGAAGACGAATACAGTCTTCTTTCAGAAATGGAAATGCTCCATGTTTATGGTGGCAATGGTGATATTACTGTTGTAAATCCGGGTTGCCAAGTGAATATGGCAGCCGGTTGTGGTTCCTCTTCCGGTGGAACTGGTTCCGGCTCCGGCTCTGGTTCCGGCTCTGGTTCTGGCTCAGGTTCCGGAAATGGAAGTGGAAACGGTTCAGGTTCTGGAAATTCAGAACATGCCAGCGGGAACGGTAACAACAATGACGGTAATAATATTGCAATAATTGTTTGCATGAGTAAATGATTTAGAATATTTTATATTCAGTGCAAAATACCAATATTGTTTCATGTTATTGTAGAATGCAAATAATGAAATATATAAAGGTGCTTGAGATTACTCATGTTTATAAAATTGATTTTGAATAGTTACTTGCAATTGTTCCTTTATTAAGGTAAGTGTCCGCATGGGTGGACACTTTACCTTTTCCACCTTATGGTTCGAGATGATTATGCCTATTAAGAAATTCCCCCATTACCGCCAAATGGATTCCCGCGACTGCGGTGCCACGTGCCTTCAGATGATAGCTGGGTTTTATGGCAAGCATTACGGTTTGGACACGTTGCGCGAATACTCGTTCATTTCACGCGAAGGTTCTTCGCTGATGGGCGTGAGCGATGCGGCCGAAAAGATAGGTTTCCGCACCACCGGGGTAAAGACAAGCCTGAAGTACCTGCGTGAAAGGGTGGCGCTTCCCTGCATCTTGCATTGGGAACAAGAACATTACGTGGTGCTCTACCGCATCCGGAAAAAGGGGCGGCAGATGTATTACCACATATCCGACCCGGCTTCGTTCCGTAGGTCGTTCACGGAAGAAGAGTTCAAAAGCCATTGGATAAGCACCCGGCAGAACGACAACGAGCGCGGCATCGCGCTCATGCTCCAACCCGAACCTGAGTTTTACCAAATGCAAGACGAGGGGGAGAAGGCGAGGAACCGCAGGATAGGATACTTCTTCCGTTACTTGAGACCTTACAAGCCGCAGTTGGCGCAAATCATCGTGTGCATGGTGCTGTACATGGTGTTAGGGCTTATCTTCCCTTTCCTTACCCAGTCGGTGGTGGATGTGGGTATCAGGAACAACAACCTGAATTTTGTCGTCCTGATTCTCATCTCTCAGTTTATCCTGACTTTTACGGACATGGCGGTGGGCTTCTTGCATAGTTGGACGGCCTTGCACGTCAACACACGAATCGACCTTGCCCTGGTTTCCGACTTTTGGCGGAAGCTGATGAACCTGCCCATCCGTTTCTTCGACACGAAAATGACGGGCGACCTGATGCAACGCCTCGGTGACCATGGACGTATCCGGAGTTTCCTGATCAACGACACCGTGGGCATCCTGTTCGCTTCCATCAGTTTCATCCTGTACACTTGCCTGTTGGGATATTATGACGGGCGACTGTTGGCCATTTTCTTGTGCGGACATGCTTTGTATGTCGCTTGGATTATGTCTTTCTTAAAATACAGGAAAGAATTGGACTATAAGTCGTTCGAACTCCAGTCCAAAAACAGAAGTTGTGTCATCCAGTTGATACAGGGCATGCAGGAAATCAAGCTGAACAACGACGAGAAACAGAAACGTTGGGAATGGGAAGAATTGCAGGCACGGTTCTTCCAAATCAACATGCGTGGCCTGAAGATAGACCAAATCAAGCATTTCGGTGCCAGCTTGATTACACGGAGCACGGGGTTGGTGGTCTCTTTCATTGTGGCCAAACAGGTCATCGAAGGTGAGATGACGTTCGGCATGATGATGGCTCTTTCTTACATCATGGGGCAGGTGAGCGGCCCGATATCGAGGTTCATCGGATTCGTGCATTCCCTGCAAAACGCACACATAAGCTTGGAACGTCTCAACGAAATCCATTCACGGGAAGATGAAGAAGACCGCAACATGGGGTTGCGGACAGAATTGCCGTCGGACAAAAGCATCTGCTTCAAGGATTTGTCGTTCAGTTATAGCGGCTCACCGCGTGAATACGTCCTTAAAAATATCAATCTGTGCATCCCGCAAAACAAGATAACGGCCATAGTGGGTGTCAGTGGAAGTGGGAAAACCACCATCATGAAACTTTTGCAGGGCTTTTACAACCCCCAAGAGGGAGATATCCAGGTAGGGGAGATTCCTTTACGCTTGATAAATCCCCATTTGTGGAGAAGCAAAGTGGGCAGCGTAATGCAAGACGGATACATTTTTTCGGATACCATAGCCAAGAACATAGCCGTAGGTGAGGATGAGATTGACAAGGAACGGTTGGGAAAAGCCATACGCATGGCCAATATCGGGGATTTCATAGATAAACTCCCGTTGGGAGTCAATACGAAAATCGGCATGGAGGGCAATGGCATCAGTCAGGGGCAACGCCAACGCATACTCATCGCGAGGGCGGTGTACAAGAACCCGGAGTATTTGTTTTTCGACGAGGCGACCAATGCTTTGGATAGCAAGAATGAAAAAACAATCATGGAAAACCTGATGGACTTTTACCACGGCAAAACCGTGGTCATCAGCGCACACAGGTTGAGCACCATTAGGCATGCGGACCAAATTATTGTCCTGAACGACGGCCGCATCGTGGAGACAGGCACCCACGAGGAACTGATGGGATTGCACAATGAATATTATCATTTGGTGGAGAACCAGTTGGAAATGATAGAAGAGTAGGGGAATGGGTATGGATAATAAAAGAAACATCGAATTATATGAAAACCGGCAAGTGCAGGAACTCATCGGTCATGTGCCGGCAGGGGTGCTGCAATGGGGTGTGTATGTCATTGCGTCTTTCGTGGCCGTGCTGTTGGCCGGAAGCTGCTTTTTCCAATATCCTGAGACATTGAAGGGAACCATTGTCATACCTTGCCCTAATGATACGGCTTTGGTTTATGGCATATTGTTTTTACCTCCCGCCAATGTCGGTGAAATAAAGGAAGGAGCCAAGGTACATGCTTTTCCAGAAGCTTATCCCGAGGCCAAATATGGGTTCTTGACGGGGAAGGTAAGGCACATAAACGGTATACCCGATGAAGCTGGGCATTATAAAGTCGAGGTGGAATTCCCGGAAGGATTGAGGACAAGCCAAGGGTATATGCTTTCTTCAAGATTACAAATGTCGGGGACGGGAGAAGTTGTCTTGAAAGAATCCCGTCTGATAGAAGCTTTCATTGGTCCTGTCCGGTTGGTAACGCGCAAAATGGAATGACGGTATGGAACAGGCAATCATGATCATGGCCCATAAAAACAGGGCGCAGTTGGAAAAGCTCATTACGTATTTTGACGGAAAATGCGACATAATCATCCATTTGGACAAAGGTTCAGATTTCACACGTGAGGATGAGGTATACTTGTCGAGGCTGTCTGGCGTGAGGCATGTAAGCCGGAAGATTGCCGTGCATTGGGGCGGTTACAGCCTTTTGCGTTGCCAGTTGCATTTGTTGGAACAGGCGTTAAGGCATTCAGATTGCAGGTATGTACACATGCTCAGCGGGCAGGATTACCCACTACGGCCGTTGGATGATTTCTTGCATTTTTTCGGGTTGTCGGACAAGGAGTTCATAGAAGGGGCGCATCTGCCTGCTCCCCATTGGGATGGGAATACTTATAAACGGATACAGCATTATTATTTCACAGACTGGTTCCGGCTGTCGAGCGACGTAGAAATACAGAAGGTATGGGATTTTGCGGACAAGCAAGACCGGTGGGGCATCAGGCGCAGGATTCCCGACCAGGTGAAACATTTGTATGGCGGTTCGGCGTGGTTCTCGCTGACGAGGGCTTGCGCGGAGGCTGTAATCGGATATTCACGGAAACACCCATCGTTGCTGAGGCGGTTCAGGTACACTTTTGCCCCAGATGAGCTGTACATACAGACCGTGGCACGCCATGTGGATTTTCCCGGCAAGCAGTTCGGTGGTGGAAACCTGCGTTTCATTCACTGGCTCAAATCCGGGGCTAACCATCCGGCATGTTTGGATGAGGCGTTCTTCCATGAAATCTCTTCGTCTGGTGCTTTCTTCGCACGTAAATATGAACAACCGGAATGCGCGAAACTGCAAGAGTGGACGGACAAATACTTGGTGTGCCCGGAAAAACGGGTTTGCACAAAGACTGGAGCTTGGCTCACGCGGACTTTTACCGGCCATTTCTTTGACTCTGGGCTAAGTAAGGGCATAGCCAAACTGTGCAAGGTATGCAAGGTGAAGAATGTAATAGACTTGGGGTGTGGCCCGGGATGGTACGTGACCGCCCTTAGGAAAGAAAAGGTCGCTGCCGTCGGATATGACGGGAATCCGAACACTGGAGAATTTTCCCGTTTGTTGGCCGAACAAAAAGATTTTCCTTGCGGACAAGCCGATTTAGTGGAAGAACTGATAGCGGAAGAACCCTTTGATGTGACATTATGTTTATCGGTCGGTGAATATATACCTTCGCAATACGAGGAACAGGTCTGGAAAAATCTTTCTGTCGTTACGAAAAGGTTTCTGGTCATTAGTTGGGCATCACCTGATATATATGAAGAAGGAGTCGTTAATGCCCACGCTACAAAGGAGATTATAAAAACGGCAAATTCTTTCAATTTTAAAATTGATGAGTTGGCTACTGTCATGTTGCGGGAATATTGCTGGACAGAGCGACATAAAAAGAATATTATCGTATTTACAAAATAAAATCAATGAAAAAAGCTGTTTTATTCGTATCACATCGTGTCAATGAAGATACGATGGAAAAATACCAAAAACTACGAAATGAATTGCCTGAATGCTGTGATGTGTATTGGGCATTGGATGAAACGAAGGAAAAGAATGAACTGCCGGAGGGTGTGCTTCCTTTCAAATTCAGTTTGGCTGACATTCGTGCTTTAGGGTATGAGCTACTGTATGACAACTGCATATCAGGCAGCATTAACTTTGCCTTGCAATGGTTTTATAGGCTTCATCCAGAATATGATTATTATTGGAGCATAGAATATGATGTGGTATTCACTGGAAATTGGCGTGTCTTGATTGAGGCTTTTGAAGAATCGGGTGCGGATTTGGTGAGTTGCCACATAGAACGGTATGATAAAGACAGAAATTCGCATTGGGATTGGTGGAAACCCGTGGTTTGGGTGGATGAAGACATTCCGTTGGAAAGTCGCGTGAAGGCATTCAATCCTATATATTGTTTGTCTAACCGGGCTATTTCCTTTTTAGATGAATTTTTCCATAAAGGCAACAGTGGACACTACGAGACATTGATGTCCACGGCACTCCACGTCCATGGTTTTAAGTTGATGGATATGGGGGGGACAGGGGAGTTTACTCCTCCTGAATTTAAAAACAAATTCTATGTGCAAGGCTTTGGCGTAAATAACGGAACAATGAGATTCAGACCTGTATTTCTTAAGGAAGAAATCAAGGCTTTAGGTGTTACAGATAAATTATTCCACCCCCTGAAGTGACTTGAATAGGAGGGAAACGAAGTGTTTTTCTGTCCTTTCGTGATACTTAAAAGTTTTTTTGTATTTGTAATTCATGCAATCTTCCTACTTTTGCTATAGATGAAACTTTATAAACCAATCATGACGATGCAATACACGTATAGATACTTGTCGCCTTTAGGGGAAATGCTGTTGGCTTCCGACGGGGAGGCATTGACGGGTGCCTGGTTCGAGGGACAGAAATACTATGCTGCCGCTTTGGCGGTTGCGCATGAGGAGAAATCATTGCCAGTGTTTGAAGAAACCCGGACGTGGCTTGACGGTTATTTCAACGGTCGGAAGCCGGGTTTCATGCCTCTGATACATTTGCAAGGCTCGCCGTTCCGGTTGGCTGTGTGGGAGATGTTGCAAAAGATTCCTTACGGAGAAACGGTCACTTATCGCGACTTGGCTTTGGAAATAGCCCGGAAGCGTGGAATACGGAGCATGTCTGCACAGGCTGTAGGAGGAGCCGTGGCGCATAATCCGGTGTCTGTCATTATACCTTGCCATCGCGTCGTGGGCAGTCACGGAAGTTTGACAGGGTATGCCGGAGGGCTTGAACGTAAAGTCCGGCTTCTGAATCTGGAGGGGGCAGACTTGAAGGGTTTCTTTGTGCCCGGACGAGGGACGGCACTGTGACATCCGAATGGGTAATCGTCCGGTTTCGGTGCATCGTCCGGTAAGAAAACGGGCAAAGAAAAAGGACGGAGAGAATGCAGACATTCCTCCGTCCCTTTATGGATTCTATGATTAAATCTTATACGATACCTTGAGCCATCATAGCCTTGGCTACCTTCATGAAACCGGCGATGTTGGCACCCTTCACGTAGTTGACGTAACCGTCGGCTTCCGTTCCGTACTTCACGCAATTCTGATGAATGTTCTCCATGATGGCGTGCAGACGGGCATCTACCTCTTCCGATGTCCAAGACAGACGTTCTGAGTTCTGGCTCATTTCGAGACCTGAAACCGATACGCCGCCGGCATTGGCTGCCTTGCCCGGTGCGTACAGAATCTTGGCTTCCTGGAATACGCGGATGGCTTCCGGAGTAGAAGGCATGTTGGCGCCTTCGCTCACGGCCATTACGCCGTTGGCTACCAACTGGCGAGCCTGGTCGCCGTTGATTTCGTTCTGAGTGGCCGACGGCAGTGCGATGTCTGCCTTTTCGCCCCAAGGCCGTGCGCCTGCCACGTATTTGCAACCGTATTTCTCTGCATATTCACGGATACGTCCGCGATACAGGTTCTTAAGTTCCATGATGTAGTCGAGCTTTTCGCGGTCAATTCCGTCCGGATCGTAGATGTAACCGTCTGAGTCGGACATCGTGAGTACCTTTCCGCCGAGTTGAAGTACCTTTTCGGCCGTGTACTGAGCCACGTTGCCGGAACCGGAGATGAGGACTGTCTTGCCTTTAAGGTCGGTGCCTTTGGTCTTCAGCATTTCCATGAGGAAGTACACGTTACCGTAACCCGTAGCTTCGGGACGGATGAGCGAACCGCCGAACTCAAGTCCCTTGCCGGTGAATACGCCGCTGAATTCATGGGTCAGTTTCTTATACATGCCGAACATGTAACCGACTTCGCGTCCGCCTACGCCGATATCACCGGCCGGCACATCGGTATCGGGACCGATATGGCGATTGAGTTCGAGCATGAAGGCTTGGCAGAAACGCATCACCTCGGCGTTGCTCTTGCCGCGCGGAGAGAAATCGGAACCGCCCTTGCCGCCACCCATAGGAAGAGTGGTCAGAGAGTTTTTGAAAGTCTGCTCGAAAGCCAGGAACTTCAAAATGCTGAGGTTTACGGAACTGTGGAAACGGATACCGCCTTTATAGGGACCGATTACGTTGTTATGCTGCACACGGTAACCCATGTTGGTTTGAATCTGGCCTTTATCGTCCATCCAAGTGACGCGGAATTGATAAACGCGATCAGGAATACAAAGACGTTCAATCAGATTGGCTTTTTCGAACTCAGGGTGTTTGTTGTACTCCTCTTCGATCGTACTGAGAACTTCTTCTACAGCCTGATGATACTCAGGTTCGTTAGGGAAACGACGTTTCAAGTCTTCCAGAACTTTTTTTGCATCCATGTGATAAATCCTTTTTTAATTAATATTATTCGTTAACTTTATCTTTTCTACCTTATTTCTCCTTATTATATATAAGAAAAATCTCTCTCTTGGTTTTCAGTTGCCAAAGTTAAGCATTTAATAGCAAACTGCCAATAAAAACGAGAAAAAAAATCTTTTTGCTATCATTTTTAGCAAAAGACAAACATTTCTTCGGATTCGCAGTGCTTTATATAAAAATAAGGTTTTGGATTTTGTATTTTTTCCGGTTTGCACTATCTTTGCATAGCATTTTTTTGATTGAAGATGAAGAACATCAGGAATTTCTGTATTATTGCACATATAGATCACGGTAAGTCTACTTTGGCCGACCGTTTGCTTGAATATACGAATACGATAAAGGTCACCGAAGGGCAAATGCTCGACGATATGGATCTGGAGCGGGAGCGTGGCATCACGATTAAAAGCCATGCCATCCAGATGGAATATATATATAAAGGAGAGAAGTACACGTTGAATCTGATCGATACGCCGGGACATGTGGATTTCTCATACGAGGTTTCGCGTTCCATCGCGGCTTGCGAGGGGGCGTTGTTGATTGTGGATGCCACGCAAGGCGTGCAGGCTCAGACCATCTCCAATTTGTATATGGCCATAGAGCACGACTTGGAAATCATCCCGGTCATTAACAAATGCGACATGGTGAACGCCATGCCGGAGGAAGTGGAGGATGAAATCATAGACCTGTTGGGATGTAAACGTGAGGAGATTATCCGTGCGTCGGGACGTACGGGAATGGGAGTGGATGAAATATTACAGGCTGTGGTGGAACGTATCCCCCATCCGGAAGGGGATGAGGACGCTCCTTTGCAGGCATTGATATTCGATTCCGTGTTCAACTCGTTCCGTGGGATTATCGCTTATTTCAAAATCGTGAACGGCAGTATCAAGTCGGGCGACGAAGTGGCTTTTATCAATACAGGCAAGGAATACACGGCTGATGAGATTGGAGTCTTGAAGATGGAAATGTCCCCCCGTAAGGAATTGCATTGCGGGGATGTGGGGTATATCGTTTCCGGTATTAAGACGGCTACGGAGGTGAAAGTCGGCGATACGATTACTCACGTGGAGCGTCCGTGCGATAAAGCCATTTCCGGTTTCGAGGAAGTCAAGCCTATGGTTTTTGCCGGGCTTTATCCCATAGAGACCGAGGATTTTGAAAATCTCCGGGCCTCTTTGGAAAAATTGCAGTTGAACGATGCGTCGCTGACTTTCCAACCGGAATCGTCCGTGGCGTTGGGCTTCGGTTTCCGTTGCGGTTTCCTCGGCTTGCTTCACATGGAAATCGTGCAGGAACGTTTGGACCGCGAGTTCAATATGGATGTGATTACGACCGTACCCAACGTGTCTTATCTCGTATATGACAAGCAGGGCGGGGTGAAAGAAGTGCATAACCCGGCCGGTATGCCCGAAGTGACGCTGATCGACCATATAGAGGAGCCGTACATCAAGGCTTCCATCATTACGACAACCAACTTCATCGGTCCCATCATGACCTTGTGCTTGGGGAAAAGGGGGGAGTTGTTGAAACAGGAGTATATCAGCGGAAACCGTGTGGAACTCCATTACAGCATGCCTTTGGGTGAGATTGTGATTGATTTTTATGATAAACTCAAAAGCATATCAAAGGGGTATGCCTCTTTCGACTATCATCAGGACGGTTTCCGGCCGTCTAAACTGGTGAAGTTGGATATCTTGTTGAACGGGGAACCGGTGGATGCGTTATCTACTTTGACGCATATCGACAATGCGGTGGACTTCGGGCGGCGGATGTGTGAGAAGCTGAAGGAGTTGTTGCCCCGCCAGCAGTTCGATATTGCCATACAGGCGGCCATCGGTGCCAAGATCATCGCCCGCGAGACGGTGAAGCAGTTGCGTAAGGACGTGACGGCGAAATGTTACGGAGGAGATGTCAGCCGGAAAAGAAAATTGCTTGAGAAACAGAAGAAAGGAAAGAAACGGATGAAACAGATTGGTAATGTGGAAGTGCCGCAAAAAGCTTTCTTGGCTGTGCTGAAGTTGGATTAACCTAATAAAAACCTTATAGACTATGGATTTAAGACGCGACGTGGCCCGTGAAATAGCCCGTATTTATTGCCGTTTGTCTCCATCGGGCATCGAGGCATTGTCCGAGATACTCGTACCTTTCAAATATTCGAAAGGCGATGTGGTATTGCCTGAAGGAGAAACGTGTCGTCACATGTATTTCGTAGAGCGCGGAATGGTGAGACAGTATTATTATAAAGGTGGGCGTGATGTAACGGAACACTTTTCTTATGAAGGGCGAATCGTGATTTGCATTGAAAGTTTCTTGAAACAGGAACCTTCACGGCTGATTGTCGAGGCGTTGGAAAACAGCAGGCTTTACGGTATTCCGTATGATGCCTTACAGGAATTGGCAGACGAGAATAAAGAGATTGAGCTGCTGTTCCGTAAGATTATGGAACATGCCTTAATCAGTTCCCAAGTCTATGCTGACAGCCAGCGCTTTGAGAACGCTACGGAACGTTACCTTCGTCTCTTGAATACGAAACCCGAGATTTTGTTGCGTGCGCCGATGCTCCATGTGGCTTCTTACTTGCAAATGTCGCCTGAAACATTAAGCCGCGTGCGTGCGGCTCATTTGGAAGAGTCGAAAAAGGAGAGAAGTGAAAAGCCATCCACAGAGTCTTAGGGACTTGTTAAGGTAATGAGATGGCCTTATATATGGAAACGCCGGATGTTCTTGATGAGAATATCCGGTGTTTTTGTGTACCTTGATATATTATAATAATGATTTCTTGCCTGTAAGTCTTGTTTGTAAATATAATATTTGCTAACTTTCGGTGTTTTTATAAACATTAAATCTTTTATTTATGGATTGTAGAGTTAACCTAATGAAAAAGAAAAGCGTTCGCTTGGTTCTGGTCGGTATGTGCGGCGCAGCCGGATTGTTGGTCACTCCAGCCATGAGGGCTGAAAGCGGCCTTGGGGAGTCCGTAGTAACGATGTCGGCTGACGAGGCGGAAACAGGACATCCTTTGGAAGGATTTTGGAAAAAGATTTGGATTCGGAAGAAAGGGGATTCACATAAGGGTTCCCAACCGTTCGTGCATTACAAGTATTATGGAGAAGACCAAATGGTGTCGCTTTCCGTGTGGTATGTAGGCATCAACGATGTGGACGTGGATTTCGAAGGAGGATACACCTCGTTTGAGTATATGTCGAAGAAAGCCATTCGCGAAGGCGGCGGGAAATTGAAAATCAAGACACGCTCAGAAGACATGTTTGAACTTTCGTGGACAGGTCGTTCCTCTGTAGGGGAGACGGACTATGAAGAGGGGTGGGAGCGGTATCCCATGCCCTCGGGATTGGCCGCCATACACCAAGGGATGCGCGATGCCCACGAGGTAGACGGACGTTACACTGGCATGTGGGAAGTACAAGGCTTGCGGCAACCGTTGACGGGTGAACTGATACCACCCAAGTTGAAGAGCTATAAATGGTATGGTGACGGCTACTTCTTGGGCTTTACCCCGAATCGAACCGGGGAAGACCGTGTATATTTTAAGGGACATGCCGGAACTTTCACGTCGGAGGGTGACAGCATCATCAAGGAGCGCGGCGGGCGCAACAAGGTGAAATGGTTATCGGACGACACGTTTGAGATGTCGTGGTTCAACGGACGGGGTGTGGCTACCGAGGTGTGGAAGCGCGTGGAAAACGATGATTTGGAACAGCAGGTGCTTCGCGTGATGAAGCCGATGTTCCTGCGTGTGGAAGGTTTGTCTGTGGCGGATATGTATGTAGCCGACAAGGTGTATGAGAAAGCTGATGTTCCTCCGCAATATCCCGGAGGAATAAACGCCCTGATGGAATATATGTCGTCTAATATCCACTATCCTGAGGCCTGTGTCAAGGAAAAAGTCGAAGGCAGGGTGATGGTTTCTTTCGTGGTGGATAAGGATGGGAACGTGACGCGCCCGCAAGTGGTGAAAAGTCCTGATGTGCGCCTGAGTGCGGAGGCCGTGAGGGTCATCATGGCCATGACGAAGTGGAAACCTGCACGGTTGGACGGCAAGCCGGTATCTATGAAAGTTACCGCTCCCATAATGTTTGCGTTAAAAGGAAAGAAGAAATGAGGGTTGGAAGAGTCGGTACAGGAATCTGAAAGTCCTGGTTTGCAGCGGGACTGCAACCTAAGAAAAAGGGAAAGGCGTGTCGCTCTCTCCCTTTTTTTGTGTCTCGTTTCCATGAGGGTTCCCCGTATGGATACCCGTAGGTTTAACGTGCCGCACGGTAGATGTGCTCCATGTCCTCGCGGTTCAATACTTTGAAGCCGCCGATAGAATGGGTACCGTCATAACTGCATTTACGGGACATTTCGCGAATTTCCTCGTCTGTGATTTCGCGTCCGATGAGTTCGTGTATGCTGGTAGGCATGCCGATGGCCCGGAAGAAGCGTTCCAATGCTTCGATACCGGCCAAGGCTGTTTCTTCTGCCGACTTGAAGTTGTTTCGTACTCCCATGGCATTGACGGCGAATTGTGCGAAACGGGTGGGATTTTCAAGGTAGACGTAACGCGCCCAACTGCCCCATACGGCGGCCAGGCCCGCACCGTGGGTTACGTCGAACATGCCGCTGAGTTCGTGTTCCAGAAAGTGCGTGGCCCAGTCTGAAGTGGTACCGCAACCGGTCAAACCGTTGTGAGAAAGGCTGCTCGCCCACATGATTTGGGCGCGATGCAGGTAGTTGTCCGGTTGTTGCAGTACTTTGAACGCACTGTCTTGTACGGTGCGGATGAGGCTTTCGGCAATGGAGTCGGTTACGGTCATGTCATCATCGTGGGAGAAGTAGCGTTCCAACGTGTGCATGATGATATCTACTACGCCGGCTGCCGTTTGATAGGGAGGCAATGTAAAGGTACGCTCCGGGTTCATTACGGCAAACTTGCAGCGGAGCTTATCGCTGCCGTAGTCTTTTTTCAGGTCGCCGTCTTCGTTGGTAATGACCGTGGCGTCGCTCATTTCGCTGCCTGCTGCCGGGAGGGTGAGCACGGCTCCCAAGGGGAGGCAAGTGTCTACTTCGGCTTTATGGGTGAAGAAATCCCAAACGTCTCCTTCGTAGGTTACCCCCATGGAGATGGCTTTGGCGGAATCGATTACGCTGCCGCCGCCGATAGCCAAGATGAAATCTACACCTTCGGCACGGCATAAATCGATGCCCTCGTGTACTTTTGAGAGACGTGGGTTGGGCACGACTCCTCCCAGCTTCACATAAGGGAGGTGTTCAGCTTCAAGTGCATGGCATACTGCGTCTAACAGTCCGGAACGTTCTGCGCTTTTGCCTCCGTAATGTACCAATACTTTTGTTCCGCCGTATTGTTTTACCAATCGGCCTGTCGCCTGTTCCGCTTTTCTTCCGAAAGCGACCTGCGTAGGGGCGTAGTAATTGAAATCTTTCATTGTCTTTTGCTTTTATGTTTTTTCTTGGGTAGATTTGTAACTTTCGTCTTTATCTGGGAGCCGGGACTATATCTGGCAATCCGTGTACAAGTAACGTTTGATGCTTTTCTTAGGGGTTTTCTCGAATTCCTCTTGGAAGATTTTGATACCGGAAAGCTGGGCATATCCGGGCAACATACTGTTTAGTTCAGTCCGGTTTTGTTCCATGACGTTGGCCAAATCCGAGTCTTGTAAACCCAGATTGTGCGCTTCCTCAAAGTCCGGGTACACCAGTCCGTAAAGTTTTTCTCCTTTTTGGATGACGATGCTTTCGTTGACCAAAGTCAGGTTATTCAGCAAATCTTCAATTTCTTCCGGATAGATATTTTGTCCGCTGGCACCTAAAAGCATGTTTTTGCTTCTGCCTTTGATGAAAAGGTTGCCATTTTCGTCCATGATACCGAGGTCGCCTGTACGATACCAGCCGTCTCGAAATGCTTCTTGGGTTGCTTCTTCGTTTTTATAGTATCCCAACATGACATTGGCGCCTCGGGTGAGGATTTCTCCTACAGTGTGTTGCGGGTCATTGCTGTCAATCTTGATTTCCATACGTGGAGCCGCCTTGCCGCAAGAACCGGGTGCGAAAATATTCCAGTCTGCGTATGAGATAATCGGGGCGCACTCCGTGGTGCCGTAGCCCACGGTGTAATTGAAACCGATGTCGTGAAGCAGCATTTCTATTTCATGATTGAAAGCTGCCCCGCCTATGATGATTTCATAGAAATTTCCTCCGAACGCCGTTTTGAGCTGTTCGCAGATTTTGTCTTTGATTTTTTGACGGACTAATGGGACTTTCAATAGCATCTTTACGGTCGTACCCTGAATTTTAGGAAGAACCGCCTTGCGGATAATCTTTTCTATGATTAAGGGGACGGCGATGATGATGCGCGGCTTCAACTCGGCAAATGCCGCAAAAAGAACATTGGGGGACGGGTTCTTGGTCAGGAAGTAGATGTGGCATCCCGTGCAAAACTCAAAGATAAATTCAAAAGCCATCCCGTACATGTGAGCCATGGGCAACATGGAAATCACGTTGTCTCCGATTTTCATGTGCGGACTTAATACTTCCTTGGCAAATTCCAGATTGGACCAAAGGGCGCGATAGGGAATCATTACGCCTTTCGAACGGCTTGTCGTGCCTGAAGTATAGTTGATGACAGCCAGTTCTTCCGGTGCTCCTTTATAATATGATATATGGTGTTTGCGGAAGTTCATGGGGTAACGTTCGCCGAACAATTGGTTCAGATGTTCCCGTGCATACGCGACTTTCTGCGTGCGACCTACAAGGAGTGAATAATCTGCGATGTTGATGATCCCTTCCAGATTAGGCATTTCATTGGCGTCGAGATTCTTCCAGACCAGATCACCTACGAAAAGTAGTTTGGCTTCACTGTGGTTCACAATGTTATGAACCTGATCGGCTTTGAACTCGTGTAAGATAGGCACGGCCACAGCCCCGTATGTCAGCGTCGCAAAAAATACGGCTCCCCAATGGGCACTGTTCCGTCCGCAAAGGGCTATCTTGTCTCCCGGTTTTACGTTGCTGTATTCAAAGATAATGTGAAGTTTCTCTATGATTCGGGCTATATCTTTATATTGAAAGGTTTCTCCTTTATAGTCAGACAAAGCATCAAGATCCCAGTTGTCCTTGATGCTTTGTTCTATTTGTTCGTTAAAACTAAGTTTTTCCATTGCACAATTCTTTTTATTTTGTGCAAAACTAAGGAGAAAAAACGATTAAAGCAAGAATAATATGCTTTTAATACACTCTTTCACCAAATATTTTACTTCCCACGCGGATAAGCGTACTACCTTCCTCTATTGCAATGGGATAATCATGGCTCATGCCCCATGAACATTCTTTGAAATAGGGAGCATTTGCAAAAGCTCCGGTTTTCAGTTCCTTGAACAGTGCATAAGCCAGATGGAATTCAGACCGCACTTGTGCCATATCGTCCGTATTGGAAGCCATGCACATCAAGCCGTAAATTCGGACGTGTGCCAGCTTTTTCCATTCTCCATCCGCTACTAACTTGCAGCATTCGTCCGGTGTGAAACCGAATTTGGTTTCTTCCTTGGCTACGTGAAGTTGAAGCAGACAGGGTATCACCCGTCCGGACTTTTCTCCTTGTTTATCTATCTCAAGAAGTAGTTTCATGGAATCTACTGCATGTATCATGGCTACGTATGGAGCGATATACTTCACTTTATTGGTTTGCAAGTGTCCGATAAAGTGCCACTCGATGTCTTTGGGGAGGTTATCGTATTTACGGCGAAGCTCTTGTACATGGCTTTCGCCGAAGACGCGTTGTCCGGCAGCGTATGCTTCCTCGATGTGGCTTTCGGGATGGTATTTGGACACGGCCACCAACCGGACACCGCAGGGAAGCGAGGCCGTGATACGTTTTATTTCGTCCTGAATCTGTGACATGGCGTTATGGTTTCAATGAAACGGGATTATGCTTCGGGGAATTCCGGTTTCTCGTCCGCTTCTGCTTTGTAATGGAACACGTCCATAATAGGCGTTTCTGCAATAGAGGCGATTTCGTAGTCGGCCATGGTGCCTTCCATTCCTTTGTCAAGGCGTTTTACGGCATCGCGCAGATCCGAAGCTTGTATCAGCATGTTTTGGTTGCTTTTCTTTTCCGCTCCGCTTTTTTCATCAAGGGTGATGAAAGCCACTTTGGCTTTGAACCAACGGTCGGCCGCATCTTCGTCCGTTTCGAACAATTCGGCGTATTTGGCCCGTTTGATGTCTGTCACTTGAAATTCGCCGGACATGAACGGTTCTATTTCTTCTATAAAACGTCTTTCGGCTTCAGTGAAGCTCAGGGCATCTACCAGATAGGGTTCCGTGACTTTCTTGACCAAGCCGTTTTCTAATGTTTTTTCGTATCTTACCTTGCATTCAAACCATTCGTTCATCATAATTGTAATCTTTGTTTGTAGAGTTTAAAAACAACGCAAAGTTACACGATAATTCTTAATTCCATGCAGTTCCTTCCGGAAAAATTTTATTCCTCTTATGCTTCCCCCAATGAGTTTTGCAAAATGCCCTTCATCTTTCAGGTGATACGCTAAGTAGTTGTCACATAACGTACTACGGAATGAAAGGCAGTAAGGTCACCTTTCAGCTTCCTTTCATGGCGGAAAACGATAAAAAGTTCTCAGCCAAACGATTTTTCAATCTCAGTCGAACGATTTTTCGTTCTCAGCAGATTGAAATGAAGCATGGCTGAAAGATGGCTGAAGTATCTTTCAGCCTGTAATCTTAACATAATGAATGCTTTAGTGCTCGAACTGAAAGATGAAGGGGCTTTTTACAAAATCCCAGTGTAGGAGGTGGGTCATACCTGTACGGGCAACAGTGTTTTTTACCGGCTATTTTATGAAACGGCTTTTGGGGCAAACGGTTATCTCCGTTTTCCAAAAATCCGGCGTATGTTACGTGCTACTCTCATTCCCATCATCACACCATCATATACGGCTAATCCTTGGTCTACCATATTCATGAATGAGCCTAATTTGGATGTAGCTTGTGGGGGAGGAGTGAATAGTTTATGGGTAGTTGTTTTAATGAAGTCCGCACTTTCTTTTATCTGGCTTTTTACTTCAGCCTTACGAGTACGGATTTCTTGTAAAACATCTTCGGTATGATGAGAAGGAATCTTATTTGCTGCCATCTTCTTTGGTAAGGATTAGTTTGGTCATGAAACGTGCCATGGGCTGAATGACCATGCGGTTTCGGTTTAAATAGAATATGACGGTCAGTAACAGGATGAAAGCGGAAATGAGGCCGAATCCGAGTGAAAGGCTTCCTAATACATCTCCTAAATAATAGGCTAATGCGAAGGTGAGGAAGAGTAAAACGATAGAACCTAATAATAGCAAGACGGTTACAATCAAAATGGCCGAAAGGATGACCGTCATTTTTTCTGTGGCATCCAATTTGACAAACTCTTTCTGGAGCTCAAGATATTTCTTAAATTCCAGCAAGAGTTTGCCTATACTTTCTATGTTTTTACTATTAGAAAACATAAAATGTCATTTACACTTCTTCAGCGGATTTGATTTCATCTGCAATTTCGTCTACGAGAGAATCCATCTCTTTACGATTGAGCTTGATGCCGCGTTTACGCAATGCTTCTGCTATTTTATCACGAGTTTCAGTTCCTTTTTCCGGAGCAAACAAAATTCCTACTGCTGCACCTACGGCTGCGCCGCCAATGAATGCTGCTAAAAAACTTAATGCTTTCATATTATTTCTATTTTATTTGAGTTGATTACATTTACAAAGTTATAAATTCTCTTGATATAAACCTCATATTTATCACTTTTTTTTGATTATTTTTTTTGCATTGTTGATTTAACCTTTTTTTTGTGCCGGGCCTTTTACCATATATAAATAATGTGTACCTTTGTCTTTCGATGTGGATGTTATTTGCCATGAAAATACCGGTAACATCTACTGTGTGGTTTAAGAGAATCATTTAATTAAAAAAATAAGTAGAAGAAGTATGAAAAAGTTTTTTGTGATGGGACTTGGGTTGAGTGCGGTTTTTGCAATGACCTCTTGTAAGTCTTCCGAGAGCGCGTACAAAAAGGCGTATGAAAAGGCAAAGCAGCAGCAGGTTGTGGCTACGGAACAGGAGCCGACTCAGACACAGACGACCACTCAGGTGGAAGTGACGCCTGTTACTCCCTCGACAACAACCTCCACGGCCACTAACGCAGACGTGAATACGGTTCGTGTGCAGAGTGAGAATGTGACAGTGGTTTCCGGAAACGGTCTGAAAGCTTATAGCGTGGTTTGCGGAAGTTTCAGCCTGAAAGCCAATGCCGAGGGGTTGCAGAAGACATTGTCGAATGCGGGTTATAATGCGCAGATTGCATACAACGAAGCAAAGAACATGTATCGTGTGGTGGCTTCTACTTACGATGACAAGGCTGCTGCCGTGCAGTCGCGTAATACGTTGCGCGGCACTTATCCCGACGCATGGTTGCTTTTGTCTAAATGATAGATTTAGAATAATATATAGTTTATACGATACACGGGAGCGAGTTTTCATTTGCTCCCGTGTGTCGTATAGAGAAGTCTGTTTTGATTATTAAGAATTATTTGTTTTTATACCGACGTTTGTTTCGTCTGTTTTCATTAATTTTGCAACCTATATGGGAAGGGTTTTAGCTATTGATTACGGGAAAAAACGCACGGGAGTCGCAGTGACGGATCCGTTGCAGTTGATTGCAAACGGGTTGACCACGGTTTCTACGTCGTCTGTCATGGATTTTATTGTGTCTTATGTCCGTCAGGAACATGTGGAGCGGATTGTGGTGGGACTGCCGAAACAAGCCAATGGGGAAGATTCTGAAAATATGGGCAGGATAAATTCTTTTGTACGACGTTTGCATGAACGCCTGCCGGAGATTCCGGTTGAATTTTTCGATGAACGTTATACTTCCGTGTTGGCTCATCAGGCTATGTTGCAGGGAGGTTTAAGGAAGAAAGCCCGGCAAAACAAAGCCTTGGTGGATGAAATCAGTGCGACGATTATCCTGCAAGGTTGGATGGAATCCCGTATGATGCTGAAAAAAAATAATATATAAAATAATATGGTATTACCAATTTATACTTTTGGTCAGCCCGTGTTGAGAAAGGTGGCCGAAGATATTACACCGGACTATCCGGAGTTGAAAACTTTGATAGACAATATGTACGAAACTTTGGAGCGGTCTGAGGGAATTGGGCTGGCAGCTCCCCAAATCGGCTTGTCCATTCGTCTGGTGGTGATTAATTTGGATTTGATTTCCGATGACCTGCCCGAATATAAGGGATTTGTGCATGCGTTTATCAATCCTCATATTTTGGAGTACGATGACACGGAAACGGATTCAATGGAAGAAGGGTGTTTGAGTTTGCCGGGCATCCACGAGCCTGTGCGTCGTCCCACACGCATTCGTGTGAGTTATTTGGACGAGGATTTCCAGCCCCATGACGAATGGGTGGAAGGATATTTGGCCCGTGTCATGCAACATGAGTTCGACCATCTTGACGGGAAAATGTTCGTGGACCATTTGTCCATGCTGCGCAAACAGATGGTGAAAGGTAAATTGGGAAATTTGCTGAAAGGAAATTTCCGTTGTGCTTATAAGGTCAAGACGAAAAAGTAATGAAGAGGAGCCGGAAAGTATATCTTTTTTTCTTTTGGCTTTTTTCCGTGTCGGCCATGGCACAGATTAATACCGACCGGATGATGCTGATGGGGCGTAATGCGCTCTACTATGAGGATTATGTACTTTCCATACGCCGCTTCAATATGGTGATTTCGGCCAAGCCTTATTTGTCAGAGCCGTATTTTTACCGTGGATTGGCCAAATTTTATTTAGAGGATTATACCGGGGCTGAGGAGGATTGCGGAGCTGCTATAGACCGCAATCCTTTTTTGCCCGATAATTATCGTTTGCGAGGTTTGTGCCGTATCAATCTGAAACGTTATGAAGAAGCCGTTTCGGATTACGTGAAGTTGCTTGAAATCGAACCCAAGGACGAGAGCGGATGGCATAATATGACCTTATGTTATTTGCAACTCAAGGAGTACGACAAGGCGGTGGAATGTATAGACCGCATGTTGGACTACTGGCCGCAAAAGGCTCCCCTATATACTTTAAAGGCACAGGCTTATTTTGCCCAAAAAGATACAGCCGCAGCCATGGCGAGTATAGACCGGGCATTGGAAATCAATCCATACGAGGGACAGGCTTGGAGCATGCGTGCGGCGGTCTATGCCGGGCGGGAGGAATATAAGTTGGCCGAAGAGGCTTTGGATAAGACCATACAGCAGATGCCTCGTGAGGCCGGACATTATATCAACCGTGCATTGGCGCGTTATCATCAGCGTAATTTACGTGGGGCGATGACGGACTATGATACGGCACTGGAAATGGACTCCGCCAATTATATCGGTCATTTCAACCGCGGTCTGCTTCGGGCGCAGGTGGGCGACGACAACCGTGCCATCGAGGACTTCAATTTCGTGCTGAAATTGGAACCGGATAATATGATTGCGTTGTTCAACCGTGCGTTGATGTTGAACAATACGGGAGATTACCGGGGAGCTATCCGGGATATAAATGCCGTCATCAAAGAGTTTCCTAATTTCTGGACCGGTTATCAGTTCCGGGCTGAGGTGCGCCGGAAGATGGGCGATACCAAAGGAGCCGAGTTGGATGAATTCAAGGTATTGAAAGCCCAGATGGATCAACGTTACGGCGGAAAGAAACCGCAGAATACGAAGCGGACCCGAAAGGTGAGCGACCGTACGATGGAAGATTATAACAAACTGGTGGAGGCTGATACCTCGGAAGATGAATCGCCGACGTATGAAAGCGAATATCGCGGCAAAGTGCAGAACCGCAGGACGGAATTGACTCCGGAACCGGCTTTGGTTCTGACTTATTATACGGGGCAGAGCGATTTTCAACGCAAGATGTACAATAAGGAACTCGAACGTCTGAATCGTTTGGGTGTCTTGCCGGCACGTCTGGTATTGACTCACGACGAAGTGTCACTGGATGAAGCCCGTATACAAAAACATTTTTCCTCCATTCAGGCCCTTTCCGACAAGATTGCCCGGCAGCCGGACAATACATTATTATATTTGGCCCGTTCCATAGATGAATATCTTGTGCAAGACTTCGAGAAAGCATTGGCCGATGCCGACCGTGCCATTGAGCTGGATAGTTCTTACTTGCTTGCTTATTATATGAGGGTACAGATTAGAATGAAAAATCAGGAAGTCCGGATGGCGGAAAAGTCAGAGGTTCCTTCTGCTGGAGAGGTGAAATGGACGTTCGACGCTTCCCGTTCCGAATATCAGGCTGCATTAGACGATTGCGACCGGATATTGGCCCGGGAGCCTGATTTTGCCGGTTGCTATTATAATAAAGGTAATATATACATGCAGTTGAAGTTATGGCCGGAAGCCATTAAGGCTTATACGCAGGCCATTAAGCTTCATGCGGATTATGCCGAAGCCTACTACAACCGAGGGGTGGCTTATATCCTTTCGGGCGACTACGCTTCCGGTATTCCCGATTTAAGTCGGGCAGGCGAGATGGGCTTATATAAGGCTTATAATTTGATTAAGAGGTATAGGGACAAGGCTGCTACCGAAGTGGAATAAGCTAAAAAACAGCCACTTTTTTGATGGATTGTGCCACTGTCTCATGAAAAATAACTATTTTTGCAACTTTGAAAACGGACAATACGTATAATTATGATAAAGATAACTTTTCCTGACGGCTCTGTGCGTGAATACGAGGCCGGTGTGACAGGTTTACAAATTGCTGAGAGTATTTCTTCCAGACTGGCACAGGATGTGCTGGCTTGCGGGGTGAATGGTGAGATTGTCGAGCTGAATCGTCCGATTAACGAGGATGCTTCCGTGGTGCTTTACAAGTGGGAGGATGCGGAAGGAAAGCATGCTTTCTGGCATACTTCCGCTCACTTGATGGCTGAGGCTATGCAGGAACTTTATCCGGGTATGCAGTTCGGTATCGGTCCGGCCATAGAAAACGGCTTTTATTACGACGTGATGCCTCCTGCGGGTACGGTTATCCGTGAAAGCGACTTTGCCAACATTGAAAAGAAGATGTTGGAGTTGGCACAGCGTAAAGAACCGGTCGTACGGGCTGAAATCTCCAAGGCCGATGCCTTGAAGTTCTTCGGTGAGCGCGGCCAGACGTACAAGAACGAATTGATAGAAGACTTGGAAGACGGGCATATCTCTACTTACACCCAAGGAGCTTTCACAGACTTGTGTCGCGGTCCGCACTTGATGAATACGGGTGTTATCAAAGCCGTGAAAGTGACGGCTGTATCGTCAGCGTATTGGCGCGGAGACGAGAAGCGTCCGCAGATGACTCGCGTATATGCCATTTCTTTCCCGAAAAAGAAGATGCTGGACGAGTATTTGACGTTGCTGGAAGAAGCCAAGAAGCGCGACCATCGTAAGATAGGAAAGGAAATGGAACTTTTCATGTTCTCCGAACGTGTCGGGAAAGGATTGCCGATGTGGTTGCCGAAAGGTACGGCTTTGCGCTTGCGTCTGGAAGATTTCCTGAAAAAGATTCAAAAGCGTTACGGTTACCAGCAGGTGATGACGCCTCATATCGGCGGTAAGAACCTTTATGTGACATCCGGACATTATGCCCACTACGGGAAAGATTCTTTCCAACCGATTCATACGCCGGAGGCCGACGAGGAGTATATGTTGAAGCCGATGAACTGTCCGCATCATTGTGAGATTTATGCCTGGAAGCCGCGTTCATATAAAGACCTGCCCTTGCGAATCGCCGAATTCGGAACGGTGTACCGTTATGAACAGAGCGGAGAGTTGCACGGACTGACACGTGTACGTTCGTTTACGCAAGACGACGCCCATATCTTCTGTCGTCCGGATCAGGTGAAAGATGAGTTCATCCGCGTGATGGAGATTATCCAGATTATTTTCGGTGCATTGAATTTCGATACATTCGAGGCGCAGATTTCTTTGCGCGACCCGAACAACCGTGAGAAGTATATCGGTTCGGACGAGGTTTGGGAAGAAGCTGAAAATGCCATCATCGAAGCTTGCAAGGAGAAAGGCCTGAATGCCAAAGTAGAATATGGCGAAGCTGCATTCTACGGTCCTAAGCTCGACTTCATGGTGAAAGATGCCCTCGGACGCCGTTGGCAGTTGGGTACGATACAGGTGGACTACAACTTGCCCGAACGTTTCAAACTGGAATACACGGGCGAGGACAACCAGAAACATCGTCCGGTGATGATACATCGCGCACCGTTCGGTTCCATGGAGCGTTTCTGTGCCGTACTTATCGAGCATACGGCCGGTCATTTCCCCTTGTGGCTGACACCCGACCAGGTGGCTATCCTTCCGATTTCCGAGAAGTTCAACGATTACGCTCAAAAACTTTGCGCGTATTTTGATGAACAAGACGTGCGTGCCATTGTGGACGACCGTAATGAGAAAATCGGACGCAAGATACGTGACAACGAAATGAAGCGCATACCTTACATGCTGATTGTGGGAGAAAAAGAAGCAGCCGACGGTACGGTTTCCGTACGTAAGCAGGGCGAAGGCGACCAGGGAAGCATGAAATTCGAAGATTTTGCAAAGAAAATCAACGAAGAGGTTCGTAATATGACAAATAAATATTAAATTTGCACCCGATTTTTAAAACTCAATAGTCGTAATCGGAAAATAAAAACAGAAGAGAACAACATTTTTGAATGAAGAAAGACAATTTAAAACAGCAATATCGTATCAACGAACAGATACGTGTGCGTGAAGTCCGGATAGTGGGCGATGATGTGGAATCTACGGTTATGCCGACGGCTAAGGCACTGCAAATGGCGGAAGCACAAGGCGTAGACCTCGTGGAAATCTCCCCGAATGCAGTTCCTCCTGTTTGTCGTTTGATAGACTACAGCAAGTTCCTCTACCAACAAAAGAAGCGCCAGAAAGAAATGAAGGCCAAACAGGTGAAGGTAGACGTAAAGGAAATCCGCTTCGGTCCCCAGACGGACGATCATGACTATAACTTCAAACTGAAGCATGCGCAAGGGTTCCTTTCAGACGGAGACAAGGTGAAAGCCTATGTGTTTTTCAAGGGTCGCAGCATTCTTTTCAAGGAACAAGGTGAAGTCTTGTTGCTTCGTTTCGCCAACGATTTGGAGGAATACGGCAAGGTGGAACAGATGCCGGTGCTTGAAGGGAAGCGCATGACAATCTTCATCGCTCCGAAAAAGCAGGCGCAAGCCAAGAAACAGGCTGAGCCTGTGGCTGAGGCATCGGTGCAGAAAGCGGAACGGAGCCAACCGAAAGCCAATGCTCCCAAAGAATATAAGGGGCCGCGCGTGGAAGGCGAAGATTGATTAAAAGGGAAGAGTAAGTGCGTAACGCCTTGGTATATGCGTTGCCACACATTGAATAATAACTTAAATATTAAACAAAATGCCAAAAGTAAAGACTAATTCCGGTGCCAAAAAGAGATTTCGTCTTACCGGAACAGGTAAAGTTAAGAGACATCACGCTTTCCACAGTCATATCTTGACAAAGAAGACTAAGAAGCAGAAAAGAAACTTGGTTCACGATGATATCGTAGTAACTGAGAACATGAAGCAGGTTCGTGACCTCCTCTGTCTGCGTTAATTAAAAGTGTAGGTCGTATTAACAAAGTTATTAACCGAATGCTTTAGCCTGAAGTTCATCCGTAAACAGACTCACAGAAGAGGGGGATGGCGCTAACATTCAAAAAGATTAAAAATTATGCCAAGATCAGTAAATCATGTTGCTTCAAGAGCAAGAAGAAAGAAAATTTTAGGTTTGACCAAAGGTTACTTTGGTGCGCGTAAGAACGTATGGACCGTAGCTAAGAACACTTGGGAGAAGGGTTTGACTTACGCTTATCGTGACCGTAAGAACAAGAAGCGTAACTTCCGTGCTTTGTGGATTCAGCGTATCAACGCAGCCGCACGTCTGGAGGGGATGTCATACTCTCAGTTGATGGGAGCTTTGCACAAGGCCGGTATCGAAATCAACCGCAAGGTGCTTGCCGACCTGGCCATGAATCATCCTGAAGCATTCAAGGCTGTGGTAGCAAAAATAAAGTAAGAGGGGAAATCTGAACGGATTTCAAGATAAAAAGGTGTATTGTTTGTCAATACACCTTTTTTTGTTTTACTTTGTATCAATAAATATTATACTTATTCATCAGTTGAATTAAATCGCGATTTCAATGGAAAGAAGAATTAAAGATTATGCTGTTTTGACCTTAAAAGGGATGGCTATGGGGGCGGCCGATGTAGTGCCCGGAGTTTCCGGAGGGACGATAGCTTTCATTGCCGGTATTTATGATGAGCTTATCAATTCCATCAAAAGTATTAACATGCACTCCCTGAAACTGTTGTTTACGGGAAAAATAGCGGCTTTCTGGAAGGCCGTAAATGGAAATTTCCTGTTTGCCTTGCTGTTGGGCATCGCTATCAGCGTGTTTTCTCTGGCCAAGCTGATTACTTATTTGTTACTTAACGAGCCGGTATTGGTGTGGTCTTTCTTTTTTGGTTTGGTGCTGGCTTCCACGTGGTTCGTCACCAAAGACATCAAGGGATGGAACTGGAAAACCGTGGCCGGTTTTGTGGGTGGTGCTGTGATAGCATACTACATCACGGTGGCCACTCCGGCAGAAACGTCCACTAATCTTATGTTTATATTCCTTTGTGGTGCCATTGCCATTTGTGCGATGATACTTCCCGGCATATCCGGCAGCTTCATATTGGTATTGTTGGGTAAATATTTTTATGTCATGGAGGCGGTGAAGACGTTAGACCTGGTCGTTTTGGGTGTCTTTGCCTTCGGTGCAGCCTTGGGGATCACCAGTTTTTCCCGTGTTTTGTCATACGCTTTGAAGAATTTCCGTAATATTACCTTGTCTGTCCTTTCCGGTTTCATGCTGGGTTCGTTGAATAAAGTGTGGCCTTGGAAAGAAGTAGAGAAATTAGTTTCAGACGGTCATGAGGTGATGATCGAGCATAATATCGCCCCGAATACGGAGGTGGCCGAGGCTGTCGTACTGATGCTTATCGGTTTTATTTTGGTGTATGTATTGGAAAAGATTTCAGCTAAAAAGGCATAACGGATTGGATGGAGATGTATAAGAAAAGTTACTTTTGGCCGTTGGTAGCATTGTGTGTCGTATCCCTCTTTTTGTTTTTGGGACAGACGTTTTTCAATACGCGTGGAGAGCCGCGCGAAGCTGTGGTGGCTCTTTCCATGTTGCAGCAGGGAAACTGGGTGCTGCCGGTGAACAATGGGGTTGAGTTGGCATTCAAGCCTCCTTTTTTCCATTGGTGCATCGCAGCGATTTCTACGGTGGCCGGTGCGGTGAACGAATACACCTCCCGCATGCCTTCGGCTTTGGCCTTGTCGGCCATGGTGCTGGTCGGGTATGTGTTCTATGCCAAAAGGCGCGGTGCCGAAGTGGCCTTTATTGCCGCTTTGCTCACATTGACCAATTTCGAGGTACACCGTGCCGGAGTGGCCTGCCGTGTGGACATGGTGCTGACGGCGATGATGGTCATCGCGTTGTACCAGCTTTATAAATGGGGAGAGAAAGACCTGAAAGGCGTGCCCTGGGTGGCCGTGCTCTGCTTGAGTGCGGCGGCCCTGACGAAAGGGCCGGTAGGCATCGTCCTGCCTTGTCTGGTCCCCGCCGTATTCCTGTGGATCAGGGGGCAGAAGTTCCTGCGCATTTTCTTTTCTTTCCTGATGGTAGCCGTGTTGGCCTGCGTGTTGCCGGCCGTATGGTATTGGGCAGCTTATCAGCAGGGTGGTGACCATTTCCTTGACCTTGTGTTGGAAGAGAACGTCTATCGTTTTTTGGGAAAGATGACCTATGCCTCACATGAGAATCCGGCCTGGTACAATGTAATGACGGTGGTGGCCGGTTACGCGCCCTACACTTTACTGGGGCTTGTCTCCTTGTTCTTTTTGAGGTACCGGAAACCGCAGGGACGGGTACGTACGTGGTGGTCGCGCTTCGTGGCCTATATCCGTAATATGGACGATGCCCGTCTGTATTCGTTGTTGTGCATCGTCATTATTTTCACGTTCTACTGCATTCCGAAGAGCAAACGTAGTGTCTACCTGCTGCCGATATACCCATTTATTGCTTATTTTCTGGCAGAATATATCATTTATCTGCGCCATCGTCATTTGAATGCCTTACGCGTTTTCGGCAGTATCATGGCCTCGTTGGCCGTGTTGTTGCTGTTGGTTTTCGGTGCGGTCCGTATGGGATGGGTGCCCGACTCCCTGTTTGCCGGGCGGCATGCGGCGGAGAACATAGCCTATATGCACGCATTGGAGGACTTTCCCTTGACGGTATTCGCGGTCCTCGGTGTACTGGTTCCTGTGGCAGCGGCTTGTTGGTATTTCCATGTCCAGCGGCGTAATGCGGCCGACAACGGCATCATTTACGCCTTTATTGCCGTGATATTTTCCATCTTCTTTGCGCTCGACGGGGTGTACCAGCCCGTCATCCTGAATGTGAAGTCAGACCGTGCCGTGGCAGAGGAAGTACGTCGCATCGTGCCCGAAGGCAGGTTATATTCCTTCCGTACCGATGTGGTGGAGGGGAACCGCATGCATCCGTTCACGGTCAACTTCTATTTGGGCGACCGGATGGTGCCGTTCGATTGTTTCACGCCCCCGGCGGAAGGATACGTGTTTATGGGAGGCGAGATGGCGGCACCGTTTTTGGAACGTTACGGTGCGGAGTTCTCGTTGGAAGAAGTGTATGCCTCCAATCACCGTAGTTGCGACGACAAGCGGTATAACATCCTTTACCGTTTCAGCCGGAAGCAGGCAGAACCTTAAAATGTCTTTATGATACAGAGAAAGAAACTCTTTGCCACGTTTGTCCGTTTCGGTTTAGTCGGGGTGCTGGCCACAGCGCTCCACTACGGCCTTTATTACCTCCTGCATTTTATTATGGGGGCCAATGCGGCCTTTACGGTCGGTTATCTGTTGGGCTTCGTGGCCAACTTCTACCTGACGTCTTATTTTACCTTCGGCACGTCGCCTTCGTGGCGCAAGTTGTTCGGCATGGGAGGGGCGCACGCAGTGAACTACCTGCTGCAAATCGGGTTATTGAACTTTTTTCTCTGGACGGGGGTAGATGAGGTGTGGGCTCCTCTTCCGGTCTACGCCATAACCGTTCCTGTGAATTTCATATTGGTACGTTTCGTATTTACATCTAAAAATGAGTGAGACAATGAAATTGGTAATCGTGGTGCCTTGTTATAATGAAGAAGAGGTGTTGGCCGAGACGACCCGTCAGCTTTCTTCGGTGGTGGATGAATTGCTTTCGGACGGGAAGATAGACGAAGGGAAGATTCTCTACGTGGACGACGGTTCGCGCGACCGCACTTGGGAACTTATCCGGGGATTTTCCGAAACACATCCAAGTGTGACCGGGCTGAAGCTGGCGCACAATGTCGGTCATCAGCAGGCGTTGTGGGCCGGTTTGGAGTGGGCGGCTTCCCATGCGGATGCCGCCGTGTCCATCGATGCCGACTTGCAGGACGACGTGCGCTCCATCGTCGGGATGGTGGATGCCTGGCGCGGCGGGGCCGACATCGTGTACGGCGTGCGCCGGGAGCGTACGACGGATACTTTTTTCAAGAAAAATACGGCCCAGGCTTTCTATAAGCTGATGAATGCCCTTGGAGGAGACATCGTTTACAATCATGCCGATTTTCGCCTGATGAGCCGCCGCACGTTGCAGGCTTTGATGGCTTATCCCGAACGGAATTTGTTTTTGCGCGGGATGGTGTCGGCTCTGGGTTATCCTTCGGCACGGGTGTATTACGACCGTAAGGAGCGTATGGCCGGCGAGTCGAAATATCCTTTCAGCAAGATGCTCAGTTTTGCGTTGGATGGCATCACGTCTTTTTCCGTCCGCCCGTTGCGTTATATTTCCATGCTCGGCCTGTTGTTCATCCTTATTTCTTTGGTAGCGATAGCCTATGGCATCGTGGTGTATGTAGAAGGCAATACCATTCCGGGATGGACTTCCCTTCTGGTTTCCGTGTGGTTCATCGGAGGAACGATCCTGATGGCCTTGGGCATCATCGGGGAGTATGTGGGCAAGATATACAAAGAGGTAAAGCGGCGGCCGCGTTATTTCGTAGAACAGACTGCGGGGATGCAGGAGCCGCATGATTGAAGTTTCAACCGCCCGTCCGATGCCATGGTTTTCTTTCCGGACGGGCGTTTTTTGTGGATAGGCTACTGTCAAATTGTCTATGTTTGTATTCAGTTTCCTTTCAAAAAGACAGATTTTTCAAGTTTTAGAGTTGACGAAAAATAAGAAAACAGGGGTATTCCACATGATTCTTTTGCATAATTATTCGTTTTTCGCCTTGTTTATGCGTTTTCCTTTGCATATATTCAAATCGTTCGGCTGAGATTGATTTTTCGTTTGCAGTCGTATGCAATATGTTTCTCCGCATGTGGGTGCGGAGTTGTCTGTAAATGGCCGGAAATCTTTGCGGAAATACGTTAAAAAAACGACTTGGGTTGCCGTTTTTTCTCTAAACGGTTGCCTTGCGGAAGCAAAAATGAAAAAACAAAATGTACATCAGGAAACGTATTAGGCTTGCGCGAACGGGAGAAATATGCGGCGTATGGAAGAAAAACGCCTGTCATAACGTAAGGGAATGAGGTGCTGTAGGTGACATATCGTCTTGGGCCTGCTGCGGCGAGAATCGCGTATTTTCCTTCAGGCAGGGTTGTGGATTCAAATATGCGATTCTGGAGGACATGGCTTTGTCTTTTTGTCAAAGTGTCAATGTCCGGATACGGTAAGGGTAAAAAATAGGGGACACTTTCTGAAAAGTATCCCCTTTATGGTAAAAGCCGCACCGATGATGTGATGAAAACTCCGAGCTAACAAGATTTGAGCGCCCGTCACCTTTGTAATCCACCGGCAATTAAGCTACCCGAAGGCGTGGCCCGCCATTAGTGAGCGAAGCATTCTCGGTTTTCTGAAATAAATTGATGAGTATCCCAATCTAACCGATGCGGCTCCTTTTTCTGTATGACAAAGATAAGTCATTGTGCCCGAAAAAACAAATAAAATGCGTGTTTTTTTAGATGGGAAATGAAATGCCCCGCTTCTTTGTCGGAAAAGAGGCGGGGCTGTTGGTGTCTCAGGCTTATTTGAAATGTTCCAGAAGCTTCTCCAGTTCGGCGGTAGAAATGATTTCCACACTGCCGTGTTTCACTTCCGTAGGATTCCGGATTTCGTCGTCAGGTATAGGATACCATTTGTGTTGCGACGGATCGGTACAGCCGGTATAGCTTACTCCCCGGTCGCCATTGAACTTGTCGAAATAAAGGAACCATCCTTTGCCGCCTATGGCCGGAAAGACTTCCGGGCCTTCGACTTCTATGTAGCGCGACGGCAGTAGCGGAGTGGAACCTTCGAAGCGCTGCACGCGCGGGTCGAGGCTCTTCGACGTGGCACAGCGGATGGTCTTCTCGCCGTTCCGTTCGTCCTTGTAGTAGGCATAATATGTGTCCCCTTCTTTCAGGATGGTCATATCGATGGCTGTGAAGCCCGGGTCGAAGTAAACAGCCGGAGTGGAGAAAGTGAGCCAATCTTTCGTGGTACAGTAATGATGCACCTGCCTGTCGCCGATGCGGGAGGACCAGTAGAGATAGAACGTGCCGGTCTGTCCGTCGTAAGTGAATTCCGGTGCCCAGGCGTTAGGCGATACGGGGCCGCCGTCGTGTCCGTCCATCAGCATGATTTTCCCGTCGTCGGTACGTGTACCGCCGTTGGCGGCTGTCCAATGAATGAGGTCGTCGGACTCCCAGTGGAACAGGGCAGGATGGTCCCAGCCCCAAGTATGTATGAGATGGAATTTGGTTTTACCATTGTGCGTGACACGGTGCAAATAAGGGTCGCGCAGCCAGACTTCGTCGTCGTAAGCATTGAAAACGGGGCGGCTGCCATTGATGTCGGTCCATGTCTTTCCGTCACGGCTGTAGGCATAGAACAAGTGCTGTGCGCTGGCTTTGAAATAAGACATGAGGTACACGCTGTCTGTGGTCTTGACCTCCGGCATGGATTGCCGTTCGGGCATGGGGCCGACGGAATATTCCTCAACGGGGATATATTCTGTGTAGCGCAGGCCCGCGTCGATGTATTGGCCTCCGTAGCCTTGGTGGGCATGGATGGCCATGACATTGTCGCTGTTCGGTTTCAGCGTGGCAAGCGCTTCCGGGGCGATGGGTTGCGCCACATAGCGTGTGGTCCATCCTTTGACTTCGTATGCTTTGACACCGTTAAGGTAGACTTCGCAGTCGTCGTCTTGGTAGAGCCAGAGTTGCAAGGCGTTGATTTGTGCCTGCGAAAGGTTGCCGATGGAGAAGTGGCGGCGTATGTAAATATCGGATGTGTTCCACGCGCTCCGTACGAAAGTGTTGGGCGGACCGCCGGCACCGAAACCGGCCTGTCCTTTGTCCCACCGGCTGTCGTCGAACGACGGGGCATACCAATCGCCGGATGGCGTAACGGTGGTATAACTCCACACCTCGTCGGACGATGTGTCTGCAGCGTCGACTACTACTGTCTGGCGTGAGCGGTTGTGGATGGTGCGCAGGATTTCTTCGCGTACGGAAGCCTGTTCTTCCGGGGCTATCTTGAACACCTTGCGGTCGTAAGTAAGCAGTCCGTTCAGTTCTTGCTCCACGTCGCTCGTCTGCGTATATACGGATGCCCAGATGCCTTGTTCCTGCAATCCTTGCAAGGCGACGGTGTAGGCATTGAACCTTTTGGCCAAAGCCTTGCTGTCCGGTACAGAAGTGTATTCCATGTCGTTGCCTTTCCACAGATGCCCGTCTACTTTGAGGGTGATGCCCCCGTATTCCCCGCATACGGCCACCCGTTCGTTGAGCGGATTGCTTTGGAGCGAAGGCACGGGATAACTATGCTGGTCGATGATGTCGCCAGCCTCGAAGTCCACCCATCCGCTTGCCGCATTGATAAGGCGTGTGTCGTCGGCTTTGCGGATGGCCTCCACGCCACGGCGCGTATGGCTGTCGTTGCCCGAAGCATACTGTCCCCAGCCTTCGTTGTAGGCTACCCATACGACGATGCAAGGATGATTTTTCAGCGTGTTGACGATGCGCGTGCACTCATCGTAGAAGTTCTGCCGGATAAACTCCTGGCTGCCGATACTGCCATTCTCGTCGAAGCTCTTGCTCGGCATGTCTTGCCACACGAGCATTCCCATCTTGTCACAGTAATAGTACCAGCGTGCGGATTCTACCTTGATGTGTTTGCGTATCATGTTCATACCTAAAGATTGTACGACTTCTATGTCGTAGCGCATCCCTTCGTCCGAAGGAGGAGTGAGCAGACCGTCCGGCCACCATCCTTGGTCGAGCACACCGAATTGGTACAGCGGTTTGTTGTTCAATAGCATGCAGGGATGACCGTCCACCATACCCCGGCTGATTTTACGCATGCCGAAGTATCCTTTCACTCGGTCGGTCTGCGTGCCGTTATGATACAGGCGGATGTCCATGTCATAAAGGTGGGGGGAACCGGGTGCCCATAATTTGGCATCCGGTATGCTGACCGTGCGGGCCGAGTTGACGGGGATTCCAGTCAGGGTGGCCACCGTTTTCCGCCCGTCCTTGACGATGATGTCGGCCGTGGCGGACGTGTTGGCGGACTCGACCGTAAGCGAAACCGTCCCCGCATCGATGTCCGACGTCACGCTGTAGCCGCTGACGTGTGCGGCGTCAACCGGTTCAATCCATACGGTTTGCCAGATTCCCGTTACCGGAGTGTAGAAACACCCGCCCGGTTTGAGGGTTTGCTTGCCCAACGGTTGCCCGCCATGGTTCGTGGGGTCTGTGACCGTCACTTGTATTTCCTGTTCTTCTCCGTCGCGAAGCAGCGGTGTGATGTCCATGGAAAACGGGTCGCTGCCGCCGCTGTGGCTTCCGGCTTTTTGTCCGTTGACGTACACGGCACATTTCCAGTCCACCGCCCCGAAATGGAGCAGGATGTGCCGGCCTTTATAGGCTTTGGGAAGTTTGAACGTGCGTTGATATACGAAAGTAGACTGTGTGTTTTCTTCGAAATTCGTATCCATAATGCCGGACAGGGCCGACTCTATGGGAAAGGGCACCAATATCTTTTGGTTGAACGCCGTAGGCGACAGGTTGTAACTAAGGTCTACCGACTTCTTCTTGCAGTAATCCCAAGGGCCGTTGAGCGACATCCATTCGCTGCGTTCCATTTGCGGACGCGGATATTCGGTCCATACTTTGTCGGGGCTGATTTTTTCACCCCACTCGCTCATGATGGGAGCTTTTTTCCGAACCCAATCCGCAGCCGTCAGGTTGGTGGCCGCCATCAAGGCAAGAGCGGTAAATAGGTTTTTCAATAGGTTGTGGTTCATAAAAATAAAATATGTTTAAGTGATGTGCAAATTTAACGGTTCGCGATGCGGTTCATTGTATGTATTTGGGAAAAAGCCAAAAAGCAGATGCCTTTTGGCGTAAAATAACTAATTCGTGACGTAAAAAAGAGAGGTTTTTATTTTGTTCTCCGCTCTTCATCTCTTATCTTTGTACGAATACTTTTAAAGAGCAAACCCACAAATTTATGAAACTGCATTTCTCGATAGAATATCTGACGCATTGGGGGGAAGACGTCAGGGTGTCCCTGACGTTGGTCGATGCAAAGGGGCGTACCCAGACACAGACTTATCCGATGGAAACCCGTGACGGCCACCGATGGACGGGAGAAGTGCTCATTACTGACGGACGCATCCGGTCTTTTCATTATCATTATAGTGTATATAAGGAAGGCCGTAAGTTCCGGACGGAATGGGACTTCGTACCTCGCCGTTTCAGGGCCGACATTACTAAAACTTATTTGTTCCGGGACGCCTGGCAGGATGTCCCCCTTTTGTCTCATCTTTATACTTCCGCTTTTACGCAGTGCGTTCGTCCGCATACGGCCGAGACGGAAGGACTGCCATATTTCAACAGTACGTTGATGTTGAAGGTGAGTGCTCCTCAGCTTGAGGAAGGGCAGGCGTTGGCTCTCCTTGGTAACCAACCGGCGTTGGGGGAATGGAATCCGAATTTTGCGTTTCGCATGAAAGAGACGGGGCTTTACGAGTGGAGTGTGACCTTGAGCGCGGCCGGTGTCACTTTTCCCATGGAATATAAATATGTCGTCATTGATGCGAAGACGGGCGATTTTGTGGCGTGGGAAGGCGGAGAAAACCGTGTGCTGCCGATAAGCGGGGTGGCAAAAGACGAAGTGGTCGTTATCTCGGATCCTCCGTTGCGGATTCGGGGAAACCGTTGGAAAGCGGCCGGTGTGGTCATACCCGTTTTTTCATTGCGTAGCGAAGGCAGTTGCGGGGTGGGGGATTTCGGCGACCTGAAAGCTATGGTCGATTGGACGGTGCTTACCCGGATGCGCGTCATTCAACTGTTGCCCGTGTACGACACGACTATTCATAAGAATTGGCTGGACTCTTATCCATATAATAGTATTTCCATTTATGCGCTCCACCCTCAGTATGTCGATTTGCGCCAGTTGCCGAAGCTTGCGGACGAAAAGGAAATGGCGGAATACGAAGAGCGGAGGGTGGCTTTGAATGCTTTGCCCCAAGTGGACTACGAGGCGGTAAGTGCCTTGAAGCAAGAGTATCTGCATGCCGTGTTCCGTCGTGAGGGTAAAGAAATGCTGTCCTCCGAACGCTTTACGGCTTTTTTCAAGCGGAACGAAGATTGGTTGGTGCCCTATGCGGCGTTTTGCGTGTTGCGCGACCGTTTCGGGACGGCCGATTTCCACGCGTGGCCGGAGTATGCGGAATACAGGACGGAAGACGTACGTGCTTTTTGCCGTCCGTCCGCTCCGGCCTACGAGGAAGTTTCTTACTATTATTATGTACAGTTCTGCTTGCATGAACAGTTGTTGGCGGCTTCCGATTATGCCCGTGCGAAGGGTATCATTCTGAAGGGAGACATCCCCATCGGCATCAGCCGCAACAGTGTGGAGGCTTGGGTGGATCCGTACTACTTTAATCTGGATGGCCAGGCCGGTGCGCCGCCCGATGATTTTTCGGTCAACGGCCAGAACTGGGGCTTTCCTACTTATAACTGGGAGGTCATGCTCGAGGACGGTTGCAGTTGGTGGGTGCGTCGTTTCCGTAAGATGGCCGAGTATTTCAATGCCTATCGTATCGACCACGTGCTGGGATTCTTCCGGATATGGGAGATTCCGTCCGACTCGGTACATGGTCTGCTGGGGCATTTCTCTCCTTCGCTTCCGATGAGTGTGGAAGAGATTGAGAGCTATGGGCTTCGGTTCCGGAAAAATTATTTTACCCATCCCAATATCAGTGATTGGGTATTGGATAAACTGTTCGGTGAACGTGCCGAGGAAGTGAAGGCCGTTTATCTGGATGCTTTGGGCATGGATTGGTATGCGTTGAAGCCCGAGTATGACACGCAACGTAAGGTGGAAGCGGCTTTTGCCGGGAAGTCTTCGGCCGAGGATGCGGCTTTGCGTGAGGGGTTGTATGCGCTTATCAGTAATGTGCTCTTCATTCCCGACCCGAAACAGCCGGACAAATATCATCCGCGTATTTCGGCCCGGTGCGATTATCTGTACCAGACGTTGAGCGAGGAAGAGAAACGGGCTTTCGATGCCTTATACGAAGATTATTACTACCATCGGCACAACGAGTTCTGGTACGGGCAGGCCATGCGTAAACTGCCCGTCTTGGTGGAAGCGACTCAAATGCTGGTGTGTGCCGAAGATTTGGGCATGGTGCCGGAATGCGTCCCTTGGGTCATGGACGATCTGCGCATCCTGACGCTTGAGATTCAAACCATGCCCAAGAAGTTCGGGCTGAAATTCGGACGGTTGGAAGAAAATCCTTACCGGAGTGTGTCCACCATATTTACCCATGATATGCCCACCCTTCGCGGGTGGTGGGAAGAGGATGCCGTGCGCGCGCAACAATATTTCAACGAGGTGTTGCAAAAAGACGGGGAGGCTCCTGCTTCCATACCGGGGTGGTTGTGCGAAGAAGTAGTGGCACGTCATCTTTATTCTCCTTCGATGCTCTGTCTGATTTCGTGGCAGGACTGGATGTCGATAGACGAACGGTTGCGTTATCCCGATGTGGATTTTGAACGTATTAACGTACCTTCCAATCCGCGGAACTACTGGCATTACCGTATGCACCTGACGATAGAGGAATTGATGGGGTGCGACGACTTGAACCGGAAAATCCGCATGCTGATTACGCATAGCGGAAGAGATTGAAAGCTTTTATTCATATTCAAAAATAATTTATGGTATCTGTAGACGGACTGGCCGTGGAATTCGGCGGAACGACTTTATTTAGCGATATTTCTTTTCAGATTAACGAGAAAGACCGTATTGCCCTGATGGGAAAAAACGGGGCAGGAAAGAGTACATTATTGAAAATATTGGCCGGGGTGAGACAACCGACGAGAGGACGTGTCACGGCTCCTAAGGATTGTGTGATAGCTTATCTGCCACAGCATCTGATGACGGAAGACGGGCGTACGGTATTTGAAGAGGCTTCGATGGCCTTTTCCCACTTGAAGGAAATGGAAAGGGAAATAGAAGTCCTGAATAATGAACTGGCGACCCGTACGGACTATGAGAGCGAGGATTATATGGCTTTGATAGAGAAGGTGGCCACGATGAGCGAGAAGTTCTATGCCATCGACCTGACCCATTTTGAAGAAGATGTGGAAAAAGCCTTGTTGGGATTAGGATTCGAGCGTTCGGACTTTACGCGGCCTACGAGTGATTTCAGCGGAGGTTGGCGTATGCGCATCGAGTTGGCCAAATTGTTGTTGCAGGATCCTGACGTGTTGCTGTTGGACGAGCCGACCAACCATTTGGACATCGAGAGCATACAGTGGTTGGAACATTTTCTGACGGAGAGTGCCCGTGCCGTGGTGGTCATCAGCCACGACCGCAAGTTTGTGGACAATATCACGACGCGTACGATAGAAGTCACGATGGGGCGTATCTACGATTACAAAGTCAATTACAGCAAGTATCTGGAACTCCGTAAGGAACGGCGCGAACAGCAAATGAAACAGTACGAGGAGCAACAGAAGATGATTCAGGAAACCAAAGACTATATCGAACGTTTCAAGGGTACATACAGTAAGACGTTGCAGGTGCAGAGCCGTGTGAAGATGCTGGAAAAGTTGCAGATTATCGAGGTGGACGAGGAAGATACGTCGGCTTTGAGGCTGAAGTTTCCGCCTTCGCCCCGTAGCGGGAACTATCCGGTGACGATGGAGGACGTGGGTAAGCGTTACGGCGACCATCGTGTGTTCGGCGGCGTCAACCTGACGGTAGAGCGGGGCAACAAGATTGCTTTTGTAGGACGTAACGGTGAGGGTAAGTCCACTTTGGTGAAATGTATTATGGGTGAGATAGAGCACGAAGGCACGTTGACGTTGGGACATAATGTCCAAATCGGTTATTTTGCCCAGAATCAGGCTTCGTTGTTGGATGGAGAACTGACCGTGTTCCAGACGATAGACGATGTGGCCCAAGGGGAAATCCGCACGAAGATACGCGATTTGTTGGGAGCTTTCATGTTCGGGGGCGAGGAAAGTACCAAGAAGGTGAAGGTGCTTTCGGGGGGAGAACGTACACGTCTGGCGTTGCTCAAACTCCTGCTCAACCCGGTCAACCTGTTGATATTGGACGAACCTACCAATCATTTGGACTTGAAGACGAAGGACATTTTGAAGCAAGCCTTGGTGGCGTTTGACGGCACGCTGATTGTGGTGAGCCACGACCGGGACTTCTTGGACGGATTGGTTAGTAAAGTGTACGAATTTGGTCATGGAAAGGTGCGTGAGCACCTGTGTGGCATTTATGAGTTTTTGGAACAGAAAAAAATGGAGAACTTACAAGAGTTGGAGCGGAAACGTTGATTTTTTCCCCCTTTGTCGATATTTTCCCGTGAATTTCTGGGAGAAAAAAAATAGAATGCTTAATTTTGTCCCAATTTTGGGGTTCTGTGTAAAGCGGGACTCTCGAAAGCGTGTGATTGTAAAACAACTATAATTCTGAAAAGAGGATGAAGAAACAATTCAAAAAGGTCTTGGTTTTGGGTTCCGGAGCGTTGAAAATCGGTCAGGCCGGTGAATTCGATTATTCCGGTTCACAGGCACTGAAAGCATTGCGCGAAGAAGGTGTCCGTTCTGTGTTGGTTAACCCTAACATCGCTACCATTCAAACTTCCGAAGGAATTGCCGATGAGGTCTATTTCTTGCCGGTCACTCCTTATTTTGTGACGGAAATCATTAAAAAAGAACGTCCCGACGGCATTTTGCTGGCATTCGGAGGCCAGACGGCGCTGAACTGCGGAACGGAACTGTATCGTAACGGAGTGTTGAAGGAATACGGCGTGGAAGTGTTGGGTACTTCGGTAGAAGCCATCATGTACACGGAAGACCGTGACCTTTTCGTGAAGAAACTCGATGAGATTCCGATGAAGACTCCTGTCAGCAAGGCGGTAGAGAATATGGAAGACGCCTTGGCCGCAGCGCGTGAAATCGGTTATCCGGTCATGATACGTTCTGCATACGCATTAGGCGGTTTGGGCAGCGGCATCTGTCCGGACGAGGAACGTTTCATCGAATTGGCCGGCAGTGCTTTTACCTTCGCACCGCAGGTTTTGGTGGAAGAATCCTTGAAAGGCTGGAAAGAAATCGAGTTCGAGGTCATCCGCGATGCGAACGACCATTGTTTCACCGTAGCCAGCATGGAAAACTTCGACCCGTTGGGAATCCATACGGGCGAGTCCATCGTAGTGGCGCCGACTTGTTCGCTGACGGAAGAACAAGTGACGATGTTGCAGGATTTGTCTAAGAAATGTATTCGTCATTTGGGAATCGTAGGCGAGTGTAACATCCAATATGCTTTCAATGCCGAGACTAACGATTACCGTGTCATTGAAGTAAATGCCCGCCTGAGCCGTTCTTCGGCGTTGGCTTCCAAGGCCACCGGTTATCCGTTGGCCTTTGTGGCTGCCAAGATTGCCTTGGGGTACACGTTGGATCAGATAGGCGAGATGGGGACGCCCAACTCAGCATACGTGGCTCCTTCGCTGGACTATCTGATTTGCAAGATACCACGTTGGGACTTGACGAAATTCGAGGGCGTGTCGCGTCACATCGGTTCGAGCATGAAATCGGTAGGTGAAATCATGTCTATCGGCCGCTCGTTCGAAGAGATTATCCAGAAAGGTTTGCGTATGATAGGCCAGGGGATGCACGGTTTTGTGGGCAATGACCACGTGCATTTCGAACAACTGGACGAAGAGCTCTCCAACCCGACGGATTTGCGTATTTTCGCCATGGCACAAGCTTTGGAAGAAGGGTATACCATACAGCGCATTTATGAGTTGACGAAGATAGACCCGTGGTTCATCGGCAAGTTGAAGAACATTGTCGATATGAAGAAAGAACTGGAGGGACATGATACGTTGGAGTCCGTTACTCCTGAGTTGTTGCGTGAGGCCAAGCGGTTGGGCTTCTCCGATTTCCAGATTGCACGCTTCGTGCTCAAGCCGGAAGGCACCAATATGGAGAAGGAAAACCTTCAGGTGCGTCAGTACCGTAAGCAACTGGGCATCTTACCGGCTGTGAAGCGCATCAACACGGTGGCATCCGAACATCCGGAACTGACGAACTACCTTTACATGACATACGGCACGGACGGCTACGATGTCAACTATTACAAGAATGACAAGTCGGTCATTGTGTTAGGTTCCGGTGCTTACCGTATCGGTTCTTCGGTGGAATTCGACTGGTGCTCCGTCAACGCGGTACAGACCGCACGCAAGTTGGGTTACAAGTCCATCATGATCAACTATAATCCAGAGACGGTTTCGACGGACTATGACATGTGCGACCGTCTCTACTTCGATGAGTTGTCTTTCGAGCGTGTGCTCGACGTGATCGACTTGGAGCAGCCGGGCGGTGTCATCGTGTCCGTGGGCGGACAGATACCGAACAACTTGGCCATGAAACTCCATCGTCAGTCGGTACACATCCTGGGCACGTCTCCTGTGTCTATCGACCGTGCGGAGAACCGCAACAAGTTCTCGGCCATGCTCGACCGTCTCGGCATCGACCAACCGGCTTGGCAGGAGCTGACCAGCTTGGACGACATGAAGGCTTTCATCGACAAGGTGGGTTATCCTGTATTGGTTCGTCCGTCGTACGTGCTTTCCGGTGCGGCCATGAACGTATGTCACAATGAGGAACAGTTGACCCGTTTCTTGGAAATGGCTCGTGAGGTGTCGAAAGAATACCCGGTAGTGGTGTCCCAATTCATGCAGGAAACGAAAGAAGTGGAGTTCGACGCCGTGGCACAGAACGGAGAAGTGGTGGAATACGCCATCTCGGAACATATCGAATACGCCGGTGTGCATTCAGGCGATGCCACATTGGTGTTCCCGGCTCAGCACTTGTATTTCTCAACCATGCGTGCCATCAAGAAAATCAGTAGCCGCATTGCCCGTGAGTTGAACATTTCCGGTCCTTTCAATATCCAGTATTTGGCTAAGGGAAATCAAATTAAGGTCATCGAGTGTAACCTCCGCGCTTCCCGCAGTTTCCCCTTCGTGTCGAAGGTGTTGAAGCGCAACTTCATCGAGACCGCCACACGTATCATGTTGGATGCACCGTACGATCGTCCCGACAAGTCGGTGTTCGACATCGACCGTATCGGCGTGAAAGCTTCGCAGTTCTCGTTCGCCCGTTTGCAGAATGCCGACCCCGTGTTGGGTGTGGACATGTCTTCCACCGGAGAAGTCGGTTGTTTGGGGGACGATTTCAATGAGGCTTTGCTGAATGCCTTGATTGCTACGGGTTACAGTGTGCCGAAGAAAGCGGTGATGCTTTCGTCCGGCGCGGTACAGTCCAAGGTAGACCTTCTGGAGCCCAGTCGCATGTTGGCCGCCAAGGGGTATGACATCTATGCCACGGAGGGCACGGCTCGTTTCTTGAATGACAACGGAGTGAAAGCGATAGCCGTGCACTGGCCCGACGAGCATACGGCTGCCGAGAACAACGTGTTGACGATGATAGCCCAGCATAAGTTCGATTTGATTGTCAATATCCCTAAAGACCAGACCAAGCGTGAACTGACAAACGGTTACCGTATCCGTCGCGACGCTATCGACCACAACATACCGTTGATGACGAATGCCCGTTTGGCCAAGGCGTTCATCGAGGCGTTCTGTCAGATGGATATGGAACAGATCCAGATAAAGAGTTGGCAGGAGTATAAATAAGATATAAGATAGAAGAAGCCGCGCTTTTGTCCGTCGGGGGCATAAGCGCGGCTTTTGTTTTTCAGAGTTCCAGCATCTTTTTTTCCCGTTCCAGGTCTTGGGTATCCAATGAAGGGGACGGGACGGTACAAGTCTTGATGAAATCTCCCGGTTGGCACGTATAATTATAATAAGGTAGGAGGTCGTCCGGTATTTGTTCTTTGGGAATGATTTCGCCTTTCAGCGCCAGGAAATCGTCCATATCCGTGCTGTCGGAATGCTTGACGAAGAGAATCCGGCGTGCTATCGGGTTACGGTTGTAGTCGAGACATAGGTAAAGCCCCTTCAGCATTTTGGGAAAGTCATACATGGGGAGTTGCAGGTAGATGGTAAAAAGAGCCAGTTCCGGACTCTCACGCTCGTTGAACAGGATGTAGGAACTCGTGTGATTGTTGAAAAGCCCCACGCCGGAATGGGTGGTGTTGTAAGCACTCATGTGCACCACCCGTACGTATTCGTTGTTTTCGGAAGCCGTGATGAGGTAAGGTTCCACTTTCAGGGCGTCGGCAGCCGACGAGAGACTGTAGCTGATATAAATGCCGCTGTAATTATAGGCCTCTTGTGCGGAAACCTGCGATTCCCTGGCCATCATGTCCCAAAAAGGGCTTTTTCTCTTTTCTCCGCCTTGTGGCGGTTCCAGTTCAAAAAGCCTTTCTTTCATGTCTTCCAGATTCCCGAGTAGCCGTTTCTTGGATACGTTGTTCACTTGCGAGAGGGCGTAGTCCAAAGCCTCTTCCTCGGCAATGCCTTTCTTTACTTCGCCGATAAAGGTCGGCAGTACGCTGGAGTAGAGCGAAGAAAGCACGCTGGCCGCCATTTGGGTATGGTCGGCGATTTCTTTCATCTTCACTCCGTTGTTTCTCAAGTATTCTATGCGTTTGTAAATCTCAAAAAGTTCGTTCATTGCACCTTTTATATTGTATTACCGACTGCAAAGTAAATACATTCATGTTATAGTTCTGTTGCATGAATATTTCATTAATGTTACATAACAATTCGTTGATTACATGAAAGTTATTAATAATAGAATTTCATTTTTCCGTTTGGGAATACATGATAACTTTGCCGTCGAAAACCAAGAAACGATAGAAAAATGGAGATTATGGAATTGAAGGCAAATCAGAAAAAGGCACTCTCGGACGTATTGTTCATCTTGTGGGCCGGCGGTGCGGCTTTGTTGTCTTATTCATTGGTATATGCACTTCGCAAGCCTTTCACGGCAGCTACGTTCGACGGGCTTGATTTTTTCGGAATGGACTATAAGACGGCTACGAGCATCGTGCAGATTGCGGGTTATTTTCTCTCCAAACTCATCGGTATCAAGGTGATTTCGGAGATGAAAAAAGAGAACCGGCTGAAGTTCATTATCGCCTCTGTGGCTGTGGCCGAATTGTCTTTGGTGTTGTTCGGAGCGTTGCCCCGTCCTTATAATGTCTTTGCCCTGTTCTTCAACGGGCTGTCGTTGGGTTGCATGTGGGGTGTGATATTCAGTTTCTTAGAAGGCCGGCGGGTGACGGATTTATTGGCCAGTCTGATGGGTTTGAGTATCGCCATCAGTTCCGGTACGGCCAAGTCGTTGGGGCTTTTCGTGATGAACGGGCTTCATGTCAGCGAATTCTGGATGCCCGCGTTCATCGGTGCATTTGCTTTCCCGTTGCTTTCTTTGTTGGGATGGGCGATGACCCGGCTTCCGCATCCTACGAAGGCCGACATGGAATTGCGCACGGAGCGTGTGGCTCTCGACCGCAAGGGACGTTCGGCCGTATTCAAGAGCTTCATGCCCGTGTTGCTGATGCTCTTCTTTGCCAACCTGTTCATTACCGTGTTGCAAGACCTTAAAGAAGACTTCCTCGTGAAAATCATCGACGTAAAGGCGGCCGGTTTGTCTTCATGGGCTTTTGCCAAGATCGACGCTACGGTCACTTTGGTGATCCTCATACTGTTCGCGGCCATGTCGATGGTGAAGAGCAACGTCAAGGTTCTCTGTCTTTTGTTGGCCTTGGTTACTTGCGGCTGTGCCGTGTTGAGCAGTGTGGCCTTCAATTACGAGGCTTGGAATTTGCCCGTCACGCTTTGGCTTTTCCTGCAGAGCCTGTGCCTCTATACCGTCTATTTGAGTTTCCAGACTCTTTTCTTCGAGCGTTTCATCGCTTGTTTCAGGATAAAAGGCAACGTGGGCTTCTTCATTATCACGCTGGATTTCATCGGTTACATGGGTACGGTGTTGGTTCTGGTGTTCAAGGAATGTTTCAATCCCGATGTCAACTGGTTGCAATTTTATAACTTTGCGTGCAGTTATGTGGGCATCATTTGCAGTGTGTCTTTTGCCTGCTCTGCGGCTTACATCGTATGGCGTTACCGCCGGGAACGCCACCGTGGCCCGAAGAATTTCGTCTATACTCCCTCTGCGCCGTTCCCTTGCGAGGGCGAGGAGTATGCCCTTTCCCCGGAAGTGATTAAAAACAGATAAACCATTAGTTCAAACATAGAAACATGAAAAAAATTGAGTGCATCATTTTAGATTGGGCCGGTACGGCTGTGGATTACGGTTGCTTTGCCCCCGTGGCGGCTTTCATCGAGAGTTTCAACGAGATCGGCGTGCCGGTGACGGCTGCAGAGACCCGTGCTTACATGGGGCTGACCAAGATTGAGGAAGTCCGTGCCCTGTTCAACATCGACCGGGTCAAGGCTGCTTTCCGCGAGAAGTTCGGTCGCGACTACACCGATGAGGACGTGCAGGCCCGTTACGTGGCTTTTCAGCGCGTGTTGTTTGACACCTTGGAGAATTATTCCGAACCGATACCCGGCGTGGTGGATACTGTAGAGGCATTGCGCAAGGCCGGTATCAAGATAGGCTCCACTACCGGATATACCGACAAGATGATGGACATCGTGATTCCGGCTGCGGAAAAAGCCGGTTACAAAGTGGACAACTGCGTGACTTCGGACCATCTGCCTGCCGGACGTCCTTATCCTTATATGGTCTACCGGAATATGATAGATTTGGCCGTACCGTCGGTGGATTGCGTGTTGAAGTACGGAGATACGATAGCCGACATCAAAGAAGGCGTGAATGCCAAAGTGTGGACCGTGGGTGTGGTTATGGGAAGCAACGAACTGGCTCTCACGCAGGAAGAGGTCGCAGCCATGCCGGCCGGTGAATTGGACGCACGCAAGGCCGAAGTGCGCCGCCGCATGTTGGAAGCCGGTGCCCACTATGTGGTGGACGACATTACGGAACTTCCGGCAATAATCGAGACGATAAATCAGAAAATGAATCAATAATTTATAAAAACAAGAATATGAGACCTTATCTTTTGTTGACGCCCGGTCCGTTGACCACTTCGGAAACCGTTAAAGAAGCCATGCTGAGTGACTGGTGCACTTGGGATGAAGATTATAATGTGGGAATCGTGGAAGAAATCCGCAAATCGCTGGTGGAGATGGCCACGAAACATCCGGAAGAGTACACTTCCGTGCTGATGCAGGGTAGCGGTACCTATTGTGTGGAAGCCGTGTTGGGCAGTGCCCTCAAACCGGGTGACAAACTGCTTATCTTCAGCAACGGTGCCTACGGCAACCGCATGGGAGTCATTGCCGACCGCCACGGCATTGCCTACGACATGGTGGCTTTCGAGGAAACCATGCAGGTAGACCCCGAAGTGGTGGAGAAGAACTTGTCGCGCCACGGCGATGTGACCCACGTGGCTTTCGTACACTGCGAGACGACTACGGGTATCCTGAACCCGCTGCCGGAATTGGCCCGTGTGGTCAAGGCGCATGGCAAGAAACTGATTGTGGATGCGATGAGCAGTTTCGGCGGTGTGCCTTTGGATGTGCAGGAACTCGGCATCGATTTCCTCATCAGCAGTGCGAACAAATGTATTCAGGGTGTGCCCGGTTTCGGCTTTATCATCGCCCGCCGCAGTGAACTGATGGCTTGCAAGGGCGTGTCGCGTTCTTTGTCGCTCGACATCTACGACCAGTGGGAGACGATGGAAAAAGGGCATGGCAAGTGGCGTTTCACCTCGCCTACCCACGTGGTACGCGCCTTCAAGGAAGCTATGGAAGAGCTGAAGGCCGAAGGGGGAGTGGCAGCCCGTTATGCCCGTTACTGCAAGAACCACGAAGTATTGGTAAAAGGCATGGAGTCGCTCGGCTTCAAGGCATTGTTGCCGGCAGCCGTACAGTCGCCGGTCATCACTTCGTTCCTTTATCCTGAGAAGGATTTCGACTTCAAGGCTTTCTATGCCGAGTTGAAAGCGAAAGGCTTCGTGATATATCCGGGCAAGATTTCCCAGGCCGACACTTTCCGTATCGGGAACATCGGCGACGTATATCCTGAAGATTTCGAGCGTCTGGTAGAGACTGTGAAGGCTTGCCGTGAGGCTTGATCTCGATAAAATGTGTTGATAGGTGCGCCCGTCGGATATGACTCCGGCGGGCGTGTTTTTTATGGCCTCGTGAGGGGTGGAGCGGGTTTTGCCGGGAGATGCGGGTACGTGGTTATGTTCCGGGCGTGAAAACCCAATGGTCATCGTGGCTTTCACGGGGATTGAAACGATAGCCTTCCCATTCGAAGTTTTTCAAATCTTCGGGATTTTCAATACGGTTCTTTAGGATGAAACGTGTCATTTCGCCCCGGCACATCTTGGCATAGACCACTACGGTGGACAACCGTCCGCCTTTGTAAGTATAAAAATCCGGGGTAATCACCCGTACTTCCCGGGTGACGCGTGTCCAGTCGAACAAGTTTTTCATTTCCGCACTGGCCAGATTCACCAACATGCCCCCTTGTTGCCGTATGGCCGAAATGAAGGTGTCCGTCAGGCGTGCGCGCCAATAGGCGAACAGGGTGCGGTCTTCTTCCTCCGGCAGTCGCACGTGCCCTTCCAGCCGGTAGTTCCGGATGCGGTCGGCCGGTCTCAACAGCCCGTAGAGAAATGAGGTGATGAACAGGTGGCTTTGGGCGTATGCCCAGTCTTCCGCCGTGAAATCTTGTGGCGCGATGTGCCTGAACACCATGCCCGTGTAGGCCGATAAGGCCGGAAGTCCGGTTGCCCCTTCGTCATGGAATGTGCGGAATTGCAGGCAGGTGCGTGCCGCGATTTGAGGATTGACATGTAGCATGTCGGCCAGTTCTCCGGCCGTATAGGCCGTCATGGACAAGGCGATATGGCGTGCCTCTTCGATGAACAGGGGAGAGGAGGCCGTGGGAAGCACCGTCGGCGTTTTTTCCGTCATGGTTTTGGCACAAGAGATGAATGTGAGCATTTCCAGAAGGGTTTTATGGGTTGGGTTAAAATCATTTTGTTGGCAAAAATCGCCCGTTTTATCATTGAGGCAACAAAAATATGAAAAAAAGACTTTTTATATTATTGGATTCATGTTTTTTAGCATTTAGGGCCCGTTGTAAAAAACGAGTCCATAGAATGATATTCTGTCGAATTTTGCGTTTTTATTAAAAAACGGTAAGACGCGATGTCGTATAGCTTTTTTATCGTACTTTTGTGGCGATTAATCCGAGCTGAAATAAAATGGATGCAATAGCCCTGATAGATAAATATTACGCTGATAATCCCCGTTTGAGGGAACTTCTATGGATTCATAGCCGCCAGGTGGCCGACCGTTGCCTGAAAATTGCAGCACTCCATCCGGAACTGGATTTGGACAAGGCATTTTTGGAAGAAGCAGCTTTGTTACATGATATCGGCATTTTGCATACCCACGCTCCCGGTATTTTATGTACGGGAGACGCACCTTATATTTGCCACGGTTATCTCGGGGCGGAGATGTTGCGTGCGGAAGGCTTTCCGCTCCATGCCAGGGTGTGCGAGCGTCATACCGGCGCGGGGCTTTCACGGGAAGAAGTCGCAGCGCAGGGCTTGTCGATACCCGTACAGGATTATTATCCGGAGACTTTGGAAGAACAGCTCATCTGTTATGCGGATAAATTTTATTCCAAATCCCATCCCGACCGGGAAAAAACACCGGAACAGGCGTTGAAGAGCGTGAGCAAGTATGGCGAGGACGGGGCACGGCGTTTTCGGCGTTGGATGGAACTTTTTACGGAAAATCTCGGGCATTAAGCGGATTTTGTGTAATTTTGCATTCGCTTACTGATTTAGAACAAGACTGAATTCGGTTGAAAACAAAAATAGCTATATTCCTTTTGGTGGGTAGTTCATTCTGTATGCTGGCGCAAGGCGGATTGAACGGAGGGCTTTCGTCTTCTTACGTTGAGATAGGAAGAGGAATGTCCGATAGTCTGGCAAAAGATAGTAGAGCTGCGGATTCTTTACTGAAAGATACGATACTTTCCGGTTTGCGTGAAATGGCAGCGGACAGTGTCGGACATCTTCCTGACAGTGTTCGGGAAAAGGTTGCCGCACCGGATAGCATCGGAGCGGTGGTCACAGACAGCGTACAGACAGATTCGGTGGCGGAAGACACCGCTAAGGTGAGCAAGTCGGTGCTCGACCAGCCTGTAGAATATACGGCTTCCGATTCGGTGACTTTCGAGGCCGGACTGGGAAATGCCAATTTGTATGGTAACAGTAAAGTAAATTATACCAATCTGGAGTTGCAGGCCGATTGGATCACGATGAACATGGACAGCAGCATCGTGCATGCCGTAGGGCGTCCCGACTCGACCGGGAAAGTGCAGAACCAACCGGTATTCAAGCAAGGAAGCGACCAGTATGAGCCGGAACGTATCAGTTACAATTTCAAGACCCGCAAGGCTTTTATCGATAATGTGTACACGCAACAGGGCGACGGGTTCCTGATTAGCGAGGAGTCCAAACGTGATGCGGAAGGCGTGATGTACGTGCGTCACGGGAAATATACGACCTGTAACGCCAAGCATCCTCATTTTTACATGGCATTGACCCGTGCGAAAGTACGTCCGGGAAAGGATGTCGTCTTCGGCCCGGCCTATCTGGTGGTGGAGGATGTACCTTTGCCGTTGGCCATTCCTTACGGTTTCTTCCCCTTCAGTAAGAAATATTCTTCAGGATTCATCATGCCCACGTTCGGCGATGAAAGTATCCGTGGGTTTTATTTGCGCGATGGCGGATATTATTTCGCCATCAACGATATGATAGACTTGAAACTTATCGGAGAGATTTATACCAAAGGCTCGTGGGGACTGAGTACGCAATCCAATTACCGTAAGCGTTACCGCTTCAATGGTAACTTCTTCCTGAGTTATCAGAATACGGTGGAAGGAGAGAAGAACATGCCGGATTATTCAAAGTCCACCAGTTTCAAAATCCAGTGGACGCATCGTCAGGATGCCAAGGCTAATCCTTCGCAAAGTTTTTCTGCCAGTGTGAATTTCGCTACCTCCAACTACGAGCGCAACAACCTGACGAGTATGTACAATCCGGAGAACTACACGCAGAGTACGCGTACGTCGAGTGTGGCTTATTCCAAAACTTTCGAGCGGATAGGGTTGACGCTTTCCAGTTCCTTCAACTTGTCGCAAAGCATTCAGGATTCTTCTCTTTCGATGACTTTGCCGAGCCTTGATATTACATTGGCGCGTTTCTATCCTTTCAAGCGCAAGAAGGCTGCGGGGAAAGAAAAGTGGTACGAAAAGATTGCTTTAAGCTACACCGGAAGCTTGAGCAACAGCATAGATACGAAAGAAGACTTGCTGTTCAAGTCCAACCTGATTAAGGACTGGCGCAACGGTATGCGCCATAACGTACCCATCAGTGCGACGTTCAGTTTGTTCAACTATATCAATGTCACGCCGGAATTCAGGTTTACCGACCGCATGTACACGCATAAGGTCATGAAAGGATGGGATGAAGAAAACCAGCGGGAGGTGAACGACACGATCTGGGGATTCCAGAACGTGTATAATTATGATATGAGCGTATCGGCCACGACCAAACTTTACGGTTTTTATACGCCGCTGTTCGGTAAGAAGATACAGACCATCCGCCATGTCTTCACGCCGACCGTAAGCTTTAATTATGCACCGGATTTCGGTACGTCCCGTTATGGCTATTATGCTTCGTACGTGAAGACGGATAAAGACGGCAATGTGTCTACGGTGAGCTATTCTCCTTATAGCGGCAGCCTCTATGGTGTGCCGGGGCGGGGTAAGACCGGAAGCGTGTCGATGGACATCTCCAATAACATTGAGATGAAGGTCCGTACGAAGAACGATTCGGTACGGAAAGTCAGCCTTATCGACGAACTGGGAGCGAACCTGAGTTATAACATGGCGGCCGAGCGTCAGCCGTGGAGCGATTTGTCCATGAGGGTGCGTATCAAGACGCCTTGGAACTACACGTTCAGCATGAACGCCCAGTTTGCCACTTATGCGTACGAGTTCGACGAAAACGGAAGAGTACAGGTTGGCGACCGTACGGAATGGTCGTACGGACGTTTCGGACGTTTTCAAGGTATGTCGCAGAACTTGTCTTATACGTTCAACAACGAGACCTTCAGGAAGCTTTTCGGATGGGGGAAAGGCCGCAGTGAAGAAGTGAAGGAAACAGACGGCGAGACGGATGAGGAGGATGTGGGCGACACGAATATAGACCCCGACCGTAAGAAGTCGGAACGGGCCGGAGCCAAAAAGGAGCCGCAAAAGGCCGAAGTGGATGAAGACGGTTATCTGAAATTCCAGTTGCCGTGGTCGTTTACCGTATCTTACGGTGTGACTATGTCGGAAAACACCGGTGCACAGATTCGTGTGAAGAAGATGCGCTACCCATATAAGCTGACCCATACGCTGAACTTTTCGGGGAATATCCGTATTTCGGACGGATGGAACCTGACCTATTCTTCGGGATATGACTTCAACTATCATCGTCTGTCTATGACAACAGCCTCTGTTTCACGCGACTTGCATTGTTTTTCCATGTCGGCAAGCGTGGTGTTGAGTCCTTATACTTCCTATAATTTCACCTTTTCAGCCAACGCTTCGGAGCTGGCCGACGTGCTGAAATGGAAAAAACAAAGTAGCTATAGTTCAAATATTGAGTGGTATTGATTGCGTATAATGTGACGTTCGTTCGTATATATTATATGAGAATCAAATATTATAAATGAAACTTATGGGAAAAAATTGGTTTATGTTCGTGGCCATGAGCCTCGGGACGGAATTTGCCGTAATGTCGGCCACCCCTGTCCCGGATGGGAGAGAGGCAGGGCATCCGTGTGTCGTAACGACTCCTTCGGAGAAATCCGCTACTTTGAAACTGATAGAGGAACAGGATTGGGCGCGCAAGGTCGTGGAAGCTTTGAGGCAAAATGTGGACAAGTATGCGGAGCGTGGGGAAGACTATTTGAGTTCGCGGCTTTATATGAATTGGAAAACACAAGCCAAGGACGTGTATATCCGTGGTGAATGGTTCAGCCATGTGGGAGAAGAAAAGGCACCGGTGCCTACGGTCATGTTCAGCGGTGCACGGGCTGCCGCCACGGCGTACGCCCGTCCGGGAATAGAAGAACGTTTGCCGTATGCCGACGAGACACAAGGCGTTTACATGAAAAACCGTAATTTGCCGGGGCAGCCTTTGGAATGGGTAAGGCCCGAGAAAGTAGGCACGCAGATAGAGAGCGGCAACATAGACATCATGCGTCATGCACGCGATGCGGCCTATCTGTGGTGGCTGACGGGAGAAGAGAAGTATGGCCGGATGGCGGCAAAAGTGCTCGATACTTATTTGCAGGGGATTTATTACCGCGACCTGCCCCGGGACTTGAACCACGGCCACCAACAGACGTTGGTCGGCATGACATCTTTTGAAGTCATCCATGAAGGTATCGTGCCCCTCCTTACCGAATGCTATGACTTCCTTTATACCTATATGGAACGGCATTATGCGGACAGCATGCCCGTTTATGCCGATGCGCTGAAGAAAATGGCCGATGTGATCGTCCGGAACGGTGTGCCTCATAATAATTGGAATATCATCCAGGCACGTTTTATCTTTGCCATCGCGCTGGTGCTGGACGAAAATGAAGCTTACGAAGACGGAAAGGGACGGGAATATTATTTCGATGTCGTGGCGCAGGACAGCACCTTGCGGCAGTGGGGACTGAAGACTTTGGCCGACTACGGTTTCGATGCAGGAACAGGAATCTGGAACGAATGCCCGGGATACAGTTGCAACGTGGTCAATGATTATACGGATTTTGTCTTGCTGTTCGACAAGTACCTTGGGCGCGACCTGACCCGCGAAATCCCGGTGATAGAAAAAGCCGTGGCCGCTACCCCGCAATACTGCTTTCCCAACCGTAAGATTGTAGGATTCGGGGATACGCATCCCGGTCCGTTGCGCACGAGCTACTTCGGCAGCATGGTGAAGAATGCCCGGCGGTATGGCAAGCGGAGGCAGGAGGAACGGTTCACGGCCATGTTGCGTTGTTTCGAACCGGACTTCGCTGCGGCGCAAGACCGCCCCAGGACCGGCGGGAACCTGATGAACCTCTATCCGCAAGAGGATTTGACGATAGACACGACGATTGTGGCCGGTGACATAGAAACGTATGTCAGTCCGACCTTTTACGTGCCGAAGGTCAGTTGGTTGGTTCAGCGCAACGGCATGGATGCCGGGCGGAGCCTGATGTATTCGTTGAACGGCAGCGAGGGCAACCATCAGCATGCCAACGGCTTGTCGGTGGAATTCTATGGGAAGGGGCTGACGTTGGGGCCTGACGCGGGCATCGGGCAGTCCTTGTATTCCGGTCTGGACTATCTGGAGTATTACAGCCAGTTCCCCAGTCACAATACGGTTTGTGTGGACGGCATTTCTTCTTATCCCGTGATGAAGAGCAACCATGCGTTCAAACTGTTGCACAGTTATCCCCGCCCGTCTACGGCCGAAGAACGGAACTTGGCATCGGAGAATTACTTCAGGGGAGTCTGTTATACCGAGACATACTTCCGTGAACCGGAGTCGCAGGCCGACCAGACACGCCTGTTGAGCATCGTGGATACGGACGGCGGCGGTTATTATGTGGACATATTCCGAAGCCGGAAGCATGAAGGCGGCGACAAGATGCACGATTATTTCTACCATAACTTGGGGCAGACGATGAGCGTGACGGCGGTCGACGGCAGTCCGTTGGACTTCGCGCCGTCGGAGGAACTGAGTTTCGCCGGAGCACACCTGTATGCTTATTCTTATATATACGACCAGCAAATGGTGCAGACGGACAAAGACATCCGTGCGGATTTCACGGTACGCCCCGATGCCGGGGGCGACGACATCCGCATGACGATGTGGCAACAGGGCATGCCCGGGCGGAAGATTTTCCGTGCGTTGAGCCCCGAGACGGAAGGATTGAGCCGCGACAATACCATGCCTTACAAGATAAAAGGGCAACCTACCCTGACGTATGTAGCCCGCCAGACGGGCGAGGCTTGGACACGCCCGTTCGTGTCGGTGTTCGAACCGTCCGTGTCGTCGGAAGGCAACTCCGTCAGCCGTGTGGACTTTGTCCGGCCGGAGGGGGCGGACGATGCGGCAGGTATCGAAGTGACACTGAAGGACGGCCGGAAGGATTTTATTCTCTCTGCTACGTCTTGCGACAAAGAAACCGGATGGGGGAAGATGAAAGCCCGTGCCTCGTATGCTTGTCTGCGCGAGAAAGACGGTACACCCGTGCGCTTGTTGTTGGGCCATGGCTTGCTGTTCCTTTCGGAAGGCATAGAGGTACGTTCGTCCGAACCGGTAGACGTGTCCATGGAACGGAAAGGCGGGGCATGGTATTATACAGCCAGTCGCCCTTGCGAAATCAAGTGCGGCGGAAAGACCAAAAAGGTAAAGGCGACGGACTGTCCTGCGAAATGGTAAATAGGCGTAAAAAATTACAAAATTAGAGGGACGCGACATCGCCGGGAGAACGGCTTTTCGTTCTGCGCCAAACGAAAAATCAATCTCAGGAGATTGAAAAATCGTTTGGCGCAGAACTTTTTTCCAATCTCAGCCGTGTCGTCCGAGTTGTGGTGCGAAGGGTTTTCTTCCGTTTCGGAGATTTTGGGGTGAAACGCTTGTTCCGGTTAGAACAGAGTGGGGTAATCTATCGTTTTTTCTTCTTTTTCAGGGACTTCTGTGGCTTCTTCCGAAAGGCTTTCGGTGAAGTCGATTCGCATCTGTCGGCAGACGTTGGGCTTCAGGGCATACCAACCACGGTTGGCCGTCCCCATGAAAGGCGACGACGGTTTGCAGGACTGTGCCCATAGAAAGAAACGTACATTCTGGTAAACCCTTTCGTATGTCAGTTCCGTATTAAACAGTCCGGCGTGCCGATTGTAGACCTGTTTGGCGATGATGCCTACGGGAAGTCCTTCGCAGCCCTTCGTCTGCAAGATTTCATAAATATCGTTATAAAAAGGGTTTTCCATCTTGCAAAGATAATGATAAATGGGGATACTTTCAATTATTTATTTATCTTTGCTCATCATTTTAATGAAATAAATATCATGAAGAAAGTAGTTGGATTTTCAGTAGCTTTGGCCGCTGTTTTGTTTGCGGCTTGTGATAATAAGGAGAATTCTTACAATTTTGCACAAATCATTTATCCGAGCGGATACGGTTCTGTGCTTTATGCCGACCAGACCGTTGATTCTTTGAGGTTTGCCACTACTTATGATTGGTCTCTTTCGGTGTCGGAAGGTTGGATTCATGTGGACGCGGATTCCATGTCCGGTACCGTTCCCCAAGGATATTTTATGGTGAAAAGGCTCGATGTGGACTTGGATGTGAACAACACGGACACGGTTCGTACGGGTTACATTTATTTCCATGCCGACGGTAAGACGCTGGTGACTTCTTACACACAGTATCACTATTTGAATATCGAGCGCCCGGTGCGCAGAAACTACCAGTTCACGTTGCAGGATACGGCCCGTCAGGTGCGTGACAGTCTGATATTCCAGACTTACGGTGACGACTGGACGTTGGCTTTCAAGGGAGAAGCGCCTGCGTGGGTGCGTCTGGCCGACGGGGCTGCCACTTCCGGGCGTGCCGGAAAATATACTGTGCATTACCAATTGGACCAAAACACGACGACAGCCGAACGTACGGCCGTGTTGGAACTGAAGAGCCGGGGCGTTTCGACGGACATCCGGATTAAACAGTTGGGATTGAAAGCCGAAGAAGATTAAACGGTTAGGCAATATATTTTTATCTAATTATCAATATTAATTTGACATGAAAAAACATTTCGTGAACAAGGCTCTTTCTGCGGCCTTGTTAGGGTGCGGATTGTGGACGGCCGGTTCTGCTGTGGCGGCTGTTCCCGATTCGGTGTATCTCATGGCCTATAATGTGCATGCGGGCGGTGGGTTGAATTTTGCTTGGAGTGCGAACCGGCAGGTGTGGAAGGGGATTGGACCCGGCCATGCTTTCATTAAGAGCGACTTCGGAACATGGGGACCGGAAAAGAAAATGTACCATCCGAATCTGATACAGATGCCGGACGGGACGTGGCGTTGCGTGTTCCAGGTGAACGATTATGCCAACCAGTTTGCCGTGGCTTACAGTGCCGATTTGGTAAAATGGCAGCCGCAGGACTATCCTTATATGGAGGGGGTGAACAGTTGTATCGCTCCTGTGTTGTCGTACGACGCGGCAACGGCTACTTATAAGGTAGTGTTCAAGACCAAGGATGACGGGGTGTACGAAACCGTTTCCAAAGATTTTTATCATTTCAGCAAGCCGCGCAAAGTCGATGCTTCCGTTTATCCTTCGGTGACGGAGCAGGCATTTGTGGACGGGCAGCCGGTGAACGGACAGGTATTCAAGGTGCCGTATGCCGGAGTGGAGCGCATGGTACAGGCTGTAGAAAGCGCAGCATACTGGGCCGCACTCAACGGAGAATTGGCGCGGGACAATGAAGTGCGTTTCCAAGGCTTGAAACCTCTTGAAGCCACAATCAAGATAGATGCGGGCCGGACGAAGAAGATCAGCGATAAATTGATCGGTATCTTTTTTGAGGACATCAATTACGCTGCCGACGGCGGTTTGTATGCCGAGTTGGTGCAGAATCGTGATTTTGAATATTCCCAGGCCGATGTCAAGGGCGGAAACAAGGCATGGAAAGCTGATTTTGCCTGGACGTTGGAAGGCGACGGCGGGACGTGGGAGATACGGACATCCGAGCCTATCCACGAGAACAACCCGAATTATGCCGTCGTGGACGTGAAACAGCCTGGCCAGGTGGCTTTGTTGAATGGAGGTTTCGACGGTATTCCCGTCCGTGAAGGTGAGAAATACGATTTGTCGGTGTTTGCCAAGCAATTGGAGGGCAAAGGCGGAAAGATACGGGTGAGCCTCGTGCAGGATGGTCGGGTGGTGGCACAGACGACCCTTAAAGCTCCCAAGTCGGACTGGAAAAAAATGACGGCGGTGCTGAAAGCCGATGCCGATGCCGACCACGCGTCCATTAAAGTGGAACCGTTGGGAACGGGCAAGGTGGCTTTGGACATGATTTCGCTTTTCCCGCAACAGACGTTTAAGGGGCGCAAGAACGGCCTGCGGGCTGATTTGGCTCAGACTTTGGCCGATTTGAAACCGAAGTTCATGCGCTTCCCCGGCGGTTGTGTGGCTCATGGTGACGGTTTGCACAACATTTATAATTGGAAGGAGACGATCGGTCCGTTGGAAGCCCGCAAACCCCAACGCAACTTGTGGGGCTACCATCAGACGAAAGGCTTGGGGTACTATGAGTACTTCCAGTTCTGCGAGGACATGGGGTGCGAACCGCTTCCGGTGCTGGCGGCCGGTGTGAGTTGCCAGAATTCGAGCGACCGCGGACACGGACAACAGGGAGGTATCCCGATGGACAAAATGCCGGAATACGTACAGGATGTGTTGGATCTGATTGAGTGGGCTAACGGAGACGCCAAGACTACGAAATGGGGTAAACTCCGTGCTGAGCAGGGACACCCGGCACCGTTTAATCTGAAGTATATCGGCATCGGCAACGAAGACTTGATTTCCAAAACGTTTGAAGAACGCTATCTGATGATTGTCAAGGCTGTGAAAGAGAAGTATCCTGACATCGTCGTTTGCGGTACGTCGGGACCGTGGTCGGAAGGTAGTGATTACGAGACCGGTTGGCGTTTGGCTAAAGACCATAAGATAGACATGATCGACGAGCATTATTATCAGACGCCCGGTTGGTTCATTTATCATCAGGACTATTATGACCAATACGACCGTAACGGTTCCAAAGTGTATTTGGGCGAATACGCGGCTCATACTCCCGGCCGTCCCAACAACATAGAGACGGCCTTGTGCGAAGCCCTGCACATTTGCGGCATGGAGCGCAACGGTGATGTGGTGGCCATGAGCTCGTATGCTCCTTTGTTGGCCAAAGAACACCATACGCAATGGAATCCCGACATGATTTATTTCAATAACAAGGAAGTGAAGCCCACGGTAGGTTACTACGTGCAGAAGCTTTGCGGCAACTATTGCGGCGACGAGTATATCGAAAGCACGCTTTCGGTGAACGAAGGCCGTAAGGGGGTACGCGAGCGTCTGGCGGTCAGCACGGTACGTGATTCCAAAACCGGAAAAGTGTACATCAAAATGGTGAACCTCCTGAACCATCCCGTGAAAGGGAAGCTGGACTTGTCGAGCCTGAAAGACCGTTTCGGCGAGGCGCAGAGTTTGGATGCCCGCCTGCATGTGTTGACTGGTAACTGGGACGACCGCAATGTCCGTCCGAAGGAGAGCGACATCAAGGTGAAACCTGAATTCGACTATGAACTTCCGGCTTATTCGTTCAGCCTGATTGAGATTTAAAGGCTTGTCCGTTAGCATAAAAGAACCTTGCCAAGAGCTGATTTTGCTTTTTGCAAGGTTTTTTTGTATTCTTAAATAGGGAGAATCCGCTCTTCGTTCGTATATATAATAAGGAAAGATTATAAATCGAATCAAACAGAAAGTGTACAATGATGAAAGAGAGTTTATCAAGAGGTATGTTGCGGGTGGCGATGTGCGGTTGCCTCCTATGCGGAGGAATCCCGCTTGCGGCGCAAACGCAGGAATACCTGTCTGCAGTATGGTCGCCCGATTTGGGCAATGGCATGTACAAGAATCCGGTGATTCATGCGGATTATTCCGACCCCGATGTCTGTGCCGTGGGGAATGATTTTTATCTGACGGCTTCCAGTTTCTCCTGTGTGCCCGGCCTGCCCATCCTCCACTCCAAGGACTTGGTGAATTGGAAAGTCGTGAACTATGCTTTGAAGGAGCTGGTTCCGACGGACTTTTACGCTACCGCGCAGCATGGCAGGGGTGTATGGGCACCGAGTATCCGTTACCATAACGGGGAGTACTATATCTATTGGGGCGACCCGGACTTCGGCGTGTATATGGTCAAGGCGGAAGACCCTTTCGGCGAATGGTCGGATCCGGTGTTGGTCAAAGCGGCCAAAGGCATTATCGACCCCTGTCCGTTGTGGGACGATGACGGAAAGTGTTATCTGGCTTACGCGTGGGCCGGAAGCCGTGCACAAATCAATTCCGTGTTGTGTGTGGCCGAAATGAACGCGGAGGGCACGAAAGTAGTCGGCCCTTCCCGCATCGTGTATGACGGAAATGATGATGTGAACCACACGGCCGAGGGACCTAAGTTTTATAAACGCAACGGTTACTATTACCTGATGTTTCCGGCCGGTGGCGTGCAAATGGGATGGCAGATGGCCGCCCGCAGCCGCAACGTGTACGGGCCGTACGAGGCGCGTCGCGTCATGGAGCAGGGGGATACTCCGGTTAACGGACCCCATCAGGGAGGTTGGGTGCAGACCGCATCCGGAGAAGACTGGTTCGTGCACTTTCAGGATAAAGGATGCTACGGCCGTGTGACTTGGCTCGAACCCATGACGTGGAAAGACGACTGGCCGGTGGTGGGCGAGGATAGGGACGGTGACGGTTGCGGCAATCCCGTACTGACCTACCGCAAGCCGTCTGTGCCGTCTTCCGTCCGGGTGAATCCGGCCGAAAGCGACGAATTCGACACTACGGAGCTTGGATTGCAATGGCAATGGCATTCCAATTATCAGGATTTATACGGATTTACCACTCCGTACGGTTTTATCCGTTTATATTCTTGGCCGTTATCCGGAAAGTATATAAATTTGTGGGAAGCATCCAATATGTTGCTCCAGAAGTTCCCCGCCGAGACTTTTACGGCTACGACAAAAGTCACGATGGTGAGCAAGGAAGACGGTCAGGAAGGCGGCCTGATAGTCATGGGATGGGATTATGCGGCACTGACCGTGCGTCGGGAGGGCGACCGTTTCATCCTTATTCAGCGGGTTTGTAAGGATGCAGAGCAAGGCGGGAAGGAATCTGTGGAAAAATTGGCAGGTTTCGAGCCGTCCGAACGTCAAACTATCATTTATTCACCCACGGTCAGCCGTTCGGTCTATTTGCGGGTACAAGTAGCCGGAGAAGGGATGTGCCGTTTTGCATACAGTCTCGACGGTCAGACGTTTACTCCCTGTGGCAAGCCGTTCAAAGCCCGTCAGGGCAAGTGGATAGGCGCAAAGGTGGGCTTCGTATGCGTGGAGCCGCATGCCGAACCTGCGGTGAACCGGGGATGGATGGATGTAGACTGGTTCCGAGTTACTCCGTAAACGGGAAAAACACTCATTTTAAAATATAAAAACAACATGAAAAAACAAACATCTATGCTTGCGGTCCTTCCCGTTCTGTTCGGGTTCTTTGTGATGGGCTTTTGTGACATTGTCGGTATTTCGTCGGATTATGCGCGCGAAGCGTTCGGTTGGAGCCATACCATGGCCGGTTTCGTGCCTTCGATGGTCTTCATTTGGTTTCTGTTTTTCAGCATACCGGTGGGCATCAAGATGAACGCCTGGGGGCGCAAGAACACCGTCATGCTCAGTATGGCGGTCACGCTTGTGGGTATGCTCATTCCGTTGTTGAAGACCGATTGGGCCTGTCTTGTGGGATATGCCCTGTTGGGAATCGGCAACACCATCCTGCAAGTGTCGCTCAATCCTTTGTTGAACAATGTGGTGACCGACCAGAAACTGTTGACCAGTAGTCTGACCGCCGGGCAGGTTGTCAAGGCTGTTTCTTCGTTCTGCGGCCCGTTCATCATGCTTTTTGCCGTGAACGTGCTGGGCGGCGGCGACAAGGACAACTGGTATCTGGCTTTCCCCGTGCTCGGTGCCATTACGTTAGTGTCCGCCCTTTGGCTGTACTTCACGCCTATACCACATGAGAAAAGGGAAGACAGCGGCGTGACGATGGGGAAGGTGTGGGGCTTGCTGTCCGACCGTACCATCCTGTTGCTCTTCCTGGGTATCTTCTTCGTGGTGGGTATCGATGTGGCCACGAACTTCATCAGTTCGAAAGTCATGATAGCCCGTTTCGGTTGGGATACATCGGATGCCGGTGTGGCTCCTCAGGTGTACTTCATTTGCCGTACGGTGGGAGCGTTTCTCGGCGTGTTCTTCATGACCAAGATATCCGAGATGAAGTATTTCCGTATCAATATTCTGGCCGCTATTGCCGCCATTCTGGTGTTGGCTTTCTATGAAGATGCCACGATGGATCTGATTTGTGTGGGCGGCATCGGATTCTTCTGCTCCTGCATTTTCTCCATCATCTACTCCATGGCCGTACAGCGCATGCCGGAGAAAGCCAATCTGATTTCCGGTCTGATGATTACGGCGGTGGCCGGTGGCGGTGCGGTGACCCCGTTGATTGGTGCGGCTACGGACGCGGCCGGTATCACAGCCGGTGTGTGCGTGCTGCTGATTTGTGCTTTCTATCTCACTTTCTGCGCATACGGCGTGAAGAGTACACGATAGGGATTTTTAGAATGATAACGATGAAACGGATAAACTATAAAATAGGATTTGTATTGCTGTTGGGATTGTGCTGCCGTCCGGTGGCGGCCCAGCAGCGGGTCGATGTAGAGAAAGACTTGCAATATTGTCATCGTCAGGTGGCACGTGCGTTGGATGGTTTGAAGAAAGACGGCGGATGGGATTATACCCGGATGCCGCGTAACATTCTTGCGGAAGACTTGAAGGAAGGCCGGACGGAGTGGAATTGCCGTCCGGCTACACCCGAAGAGTGGTGCGGCGGCTTTTGGCCGGGCGTGTTGTGGTACGATTATGAATATAGCGGCGAGGCCTACATCGGACGTCAGGCCCGGAACTACACGGCCTCACTGGCTTACTTGGCCGACCGTGACCCGTATGACCATGATTTGGGCTTTCTGGTGCATTGCAGTTTCGGCAACGGGATGCGCATCGCGCCTTGTGCGTTCTACCGAGATGTCATTGTAGGCACGGCCAACCAGTTGGCCAAACTTTTCAATCCCCGGATAGGTACCATTCTGAGTTGGCCGCGTGAAGTCGAAAAACAAGGATGGCCGCACAATACCATCATGGACAATATGATAAACTTGGAGATGCTTTTCTGGGCTTCCCGTAATGGTGGTGGACAGAACTTGTACGACATCGCTGTGCGTCATGCCGAGACGACGATGAACAACCATTTCCGCAAGGATGGCTCTTGCTATCATGTGGCGGTCTACGACACGGTGAGCGGTAAGTTGATAAAAGGTGTCACACACCAAGGGTATTCGGACCGGTCGATGTGGGCGAGGGGACAGTCTTGGGCCATTTACGGTTACACGATGGTGTATCGTGAGACCCGTGACCCCCGCTTTCTGGCTTTTGCGCAAAAGGTGACGGATGTGTACCTCAAACGTTTGCCCGAACGGTCGGACGACTGGGTACCGCTGTGGGACTTCGACGACCCGTCGCCGTCGGCACCCAAAGATGCTTCGGCTGCCTGTGTGGTGGCTTCCGCTTTGTTGGAGTTGAGCGGTTATGTGGATGTTGAGAAGGGACGGCAATATCGTGAGGCGGCAGAAAATATGTTGTCCTCCCTGAGCCGGAACTACCAGAGCGGAGAACGTTGCGTGTCTTTCCTGCTTCACAGTACGGGACACCATCCGGCCGGGAGCGAGATAGACGCTTCCATCATCTATGCCGATTACTATTATTATGAGGCCTTGTTGCGCTTGCGCCGGTTGCAGCAAGGACGTCCGGTGTTAGGCATCGGATGATGACTTGAAACTTTCGGGTTTCTCTTTCACTGCCATATTGCAGTCGGGGGAGAGACCCGAAATATTTGTGTACATAAAGTTGAGATAAACATGCTGTATGGTTTTGAAATAAAAGAATAATGGTGCTGCGAAATGAAGACAATGGTTTGGATGGCCGTGGCAGGTGTGGTATGGACTTGTTGGGGCTGCAAAGACGAAAATGGTGTAAAGAAAGGAAAAGACGAACCGTGGGTTGTGGAAATTAAATCTTTCGAGAGAGATGAGTTGAAAGTGTCGGATATTTTGGCACGTATAGATACAGTAGAGTTGTATACGGATGGGAAGGCCATGGCTTCGATAGGAGATTTGTGTTTTCTGGATTCCATGGTCTATATATTGGACGCTTCGAAAGCCGTGTCGGCCTTCAACATGCGTACAGGGAGATTATACAAGCAGATACGGACGGTGGGACGGGGGCATAACGAGTATATTATGCCAAACGCTATTGCTTCAGGAGGCGGCCGGGTGCACTTGATGGATTTTTCCGGAAGATGTATCCTCTCTTATGATGCAGACCTGAATTTGTTGCACCGTACGCCTGTGGACTTTATGATGCATGACATTATTCCTGTAGATGACGGATTCTTGCTTAGTAACAGCTCTCCCGGAGACCGTGAAGAATTGATTATCCATACGGATACATCGGGCAAGGTATTGGGTAGGTTCCTTTCTGCTGATTTAAGTCAGGCTGTTTGGCCGGTGGGCAAACCTTTTATCCGTAATCCGAAGGGAGAAGTCTTTCTGAAAGCACCCTTTTCCAACGATATTTATGTTTGGCGCGATACGGTTCCGGTATTGGCTTATCGTGCGGACTATGGTAGCCTGACTCCCGAACAAGGTCGGGAGGCGGAAGATGCCCTGAGTGCGGGAAAGGTCGGGACGTTTCATGATTTCTTGACCTCCGACCGTTGGTTAGGTTTCTTTGAATATGCGGATGAGGTCTATTGTCACATGGAAAACCTGTCCGACGGACAATCCCACCTTCAAGGAAAGCTTGTGCGGGATGTCCCCGGTTTTTATCCCCAGTGGCAGTATGGTGAAGCGTTGGTTGGGGTTGTTCACGGTGATGATTACGGCAGCGAGGCCAAACTTCAAGAAACAAGATTGGGGGCGGTTCTCTTTTTTTATTATTTGAAATAAAAATAGGGATACAAACTTTTTTTCTTACTTTTTTTGCATTTTTATTTGAACTTCGAATCGAATCTCGTATATTTGCGGATGTAAGTAAGGAAACTCTTACATTTATACTTTCCCGATGGGGGCGATGTGAAAGATGGAGTAGCACCGTCCCCATATTTTGATATAGTGGAAAACAACTTGTTATTCGTCTAATTATGATAATATCATGAAAAAAGTTCTTTTGTATGTATCGTTTGTTACAGCATTAGTGTCGTGTAATAATGATAAGACTGCGCCACGATGGGAAGAGAAACATAATACTCGTGAGTTTGGTGCTGTCATTTCAATGGAAACCTATCCGGTTGTGGTAGATGAATTTATGAATATAAAAGAGTGGTGTATCGTGGATACAATGCTCATTTGTAAGAACGACGGCGGCGAACCGTTTTATTATGTGTTCAACACAAATGATTTCCGCGTTACCGGAAAATTCGGCCGTAAAGGAAACGGGGAGAATGAATGGATTTCTCCTCATTTGATACCGATAACGGATACTGCTTATACCGTCATTGATAATTTTCGGTGGGGAATCTATGACGTGACGAAGGTCGACAGTTCGTATGTGATTCAAAAGAAAAAGAATATGGGCGTGCAGATGCCTTTAAATTCCCCTAAGTTTGTCTCATATTCAACTTTTGGAAATATTTCATATAGTCCGCGAGAAGTTGTATGGGAGATTACGGATATAGAGAATCTGTCATGTTCGGATTCGATTGTTTTTTTTGACGAAAGTAGAGGTGGTAATTCCACGCTTTATAATTTTTCGTATGATGTGGCGTTTGGGTATGCCGTATTTGCTTACCTTTATCAGGATGGTTTTATGATAGCCTCATTGTCCGACGGGCGGCATGTGATACCAGAGTTGGCCGTGAAGGGTGACGGAGAAGAAAGGATGAAAGACGGAGGGTATTATACGGATGTGGTATGCGGAAAGAAATGCTTTTACCTTTTGTCGCAGGGAGACGTGGAGACATCTGGATTGTCAGGAACATCTTCCATAGAGGTTTATGACTATGAGGGGAATCCTATGAAGAAAATAAACTTAGATATCATAGCGTCTCATATGGTTTACGATAAAATAAACAAAAGGGTTATTTTCAGTCCTTCAATGGATAATGATTTACATGTATTGGATTATGAGTTTGAATAGATAAATTATTCTTACCACAAACCGGAAAACCATTGTGTTATGATTGGTTTTCCGGTTTGTGATGATTCGTTTCGGGTATATATGCGACGGTGTGCACCGGAATGACACCCTACAAGAAACCTACAATTTCACGATGTCTTCTTTGGAGAGTCCGGTGGCGCGAGAAATATCTTCCATGGACAGCCCCATGGCTTTCAGGTTCTGTGCCGTGGATAATATGCCTTCTGCGCGTCCTTCCGCTAATCCCTCTGCGCGTCCTTCCGCTAATCCTTCCGCTAATCCTTCTGCTCGTCCTTCGGCCAGCCCTTTCGACCGTCCTTCCGTCAATCCTTCCAGTTTGGCTGTGCTCAACACGTCATTTT
>ERZ827104.66-NODE-66-length-127049-cov-11.681749_pt1 | contig 127049 bp, 106 predicted proteins | sample MGYA00519781_ERZ827104 | MGnify/ENA primary metagenome ERZ827104 (study PRJEB31778, sample SAMEA3449257) | human gut metagenome | biome: human gut; feature: human-associated habitat; material: faeces | place: United Kingdom | collected 2010/2012 ...
GCCCCCGTCAATTCCTTTGAGTTTCACCGTTGCCGGCGTACTCCCCAGGTGGAATGCTTAACGCTTTCGCTTGGCCACGGACAATATATCGCCCATAGCGAGCATTCATCGTTTACCGTGCGGACTACCAGGGTATCTAATCCTGTTTGATACCCGCACTTTCGAGCCTCAGCGTCAGTGCTGCCCCGGCACAATGCCTTCGCGATCGGAGTTCTTCGTGATATCTAAGCATTTCACCGCTACACCACGAATTCCATGTGCCCTGTGCAGACTCAAGGCTTACAGTTTCAACGGCTGGCCACGGTTGAGCCGTGGCATTTGACCGCTGACTTAAAAGCCCGCCTACGCTCCCTTTAAACCCAATAAATCCGGATAACGCTCGCATCTTCCGTATTACCGCGGCTGCTGGCACGGAATTAGCCGATGCTTATTCATAAGGTACATACAAAACACCACACGTGGCGAACTTTATTCCCTTATAAAAGAAGTTTACAACCCGTAGGGCCGTCATCCTTCACGCTACTTGGCTGGTTCAGGCTCTCGCCCATTGACCAATATTCCTCACTGCTGCCTCCCGTAGGAGTTTGGACCGTGTCTCAGTTCCAATGTGGGGGACCTTCCTCTCAGAACCCCTACCCATCGTCGCCTTGGTGGGCCGTTACCCCGCCAACAAGCTAATGGGACGCATCCCCATCCTTTACCAATTAATCTTTATTTGTCGCTCCCATGCGGAAAGACAAACACATCCGGTATTAAACTCCCTTTCAGGAGACTATCCCGGAGTAAAGGGCAGGTTGGATACGCGTTACTCACCCGTGCGCCGGTCGCCATCAAACTCAGCAAAGCTGAGTCCATGCTGCCCCTCGACTTGCATGTGTTAAGCCTGTAGCTAGCGTTCATCCTGAGCCAGGATCAAACTCTTCATTGTAGAATATCTTTAACCTTCACCCATAAGGGAAAGGCATCTGTTCTGTTTCCGGACTCCCTGGACTTACCCGTTTTTCTCGTTTCTTTTCACACCCCCATATATGACCAGCATACACGGGAATTATGACGGTTCGTTTCTTTTTTACCCTTGGATGACCTCTAAGAAGGAATATACCTCCCAAAACCATCCAAGCTCTTGTACTACTTTCTCTCTTTATGTAAGACTTTCAATGAACTCTTTCTATTGTTACACTCCCAATCCGCACAAACCCAAAAGGCCTTGCTTCCCGAAAGCGAGTGCAAAGGTAGACACTTTTACCGTAATAGCCAAGCGTTTTTGAATAAAAATCGAAAAAATATTCACCAATAGCATTTTACACCTTATTTTATTATATAAAGAACAAAAAACATTCTCATTATTTTTTATTTCATATCGAATATAGTACCTTTGTAGTCAACAATCAATGTGTTATTATACAACAAATCCACAAACTATGATACAAATCTTACAAGTAGCTAAAGATACTACCAATGTAACCAAGGAAGTTGTTTCGGCTATTGCATCCGGACATACAGACCTCATTATTGAGAAATTGATAGATATGTGTATTTCCGCCGGAAAAAACATTTTGATTGCTATTATCGTTTACATTGTAGGACGTTTTCTTATCTCACTTATCCAACGCGTAATGGGCAATATGCTATCACGCCGGAAAGTAGAAATCAGTATTCAAACTTTTCTCAAAAGTTTAGTTAGTATATTGCTCAATGTTTTATTGATCGTTTCTGTTGTAGGAGCATTAGGAATCAATACAACCTCATTTGCCGCACTATTGGCATCTGCCGGCGTAGCTATCGGTATGGCACTCTCTGGCAACTTGCAAAATTTTGCCGGAGGTCTTATCATTCTTTTCTTCAAACCTTATAAGGTAGGAGACTGGATTGAAGCACAAAACGTTTCGGGAAGTGTAACGGCCATACAAATCATGCATACTTTAGTCACTACGGCCGATAACAAAGTAGTCTACATCCCTAACGGGGCCATGAGTAGTGGCGTTATTACAAATTATAGCCGTTTGGACACAAGACGCGTAGAATGGATTGTGGGGGTTGATTACGGAGAAGACATCGACAAAGTGAAAAGTGTAGTAAACGAACTCATTCAAAAAGATAACCGTATCTTAAAAGAACCTGCTCCCGTCATTGCCTTACATGCGCTCGATTCCAGTAGTGTTAATGTAACAATAAGAGCATGGGTGGCAAACGGTGACTATTGGAATGTATATTTCGAGATGAACAAAAACATTTACGACGAATTCAACAGACAGGGTATTGATTTCCCATTCCCGCAAATGACTATCCATCAGGCTTAATATATAAGAATAGGAATGATTCAACAAGTAGAAATCATATTACGTGGACGACCGCGGGGTTTCCACCTCGTCACACGGGAGATTTCGGAACAGCTTCCGTCTTTGCCTCAAACCGGTTTGCTGAACCTGTTTGTCAAACACACGAGTTGTGCGCTCTCCATCAACGAAAACGCCGACCCGGATGTGCGTACCGACATGACCAAAATATACGACCGTCTCATCAAAGAAAACGAGCCTTATTACGACCATGTCCTCGAAGGTGCCGACGACATGCCGGCCCATGCCAAATGTAGCCTGACAGGCGTCAGCCTCAATATCCCCATATCCAAAGGCAAATTGAATTTGGGCACATGGCAGGGAATCTATCTTTGTGAGTTCCGCGACTACGGCGGAAGACGCAAACTCACAGCCACCATCATAGGAGAATGATCGAATGATAGACAGAGCTACGGTAGACCGGATTATGGATGCGGCCCAGATTGTGGATGTCGTATCGGATTTTGTGACTTTACGAAAAGCGGGGGTCAACTACAAAGGCTTATGTCCTTTCCACGACGACCGTACTCCTTCGTTCGTGGTATCCCCATCCAAAGGCCTCTGCAAATGTTTCGCATGTGGAAAAGGCGGCAATGCCGTACACTTCATCATGGAGCACGAACAACTGTCCTATCCCGATGCCCTACGTTATTTGGCTCGTAAATACAATATAGAAATCAAAGAACGGGAACTGACAGAAGAGGAAAAGCAGGCCCAGGATGAACGGGAAAGCATGTTCGTCGTCAACGAATGGGCATGCCAGTTTTTTCAAGACCAGCTCTACAACACAGTAGACGGACGAGCCATCGGAATGACCTATTTCCGTTCACGAGGCTTCCGGGACGATATCATAAAAAAATTCCAGTTAGGATACAGTCCTTCGCAAAGAGACGCTTGTGCCCGCGAAGCGAAAGCCAAAGGTTACAAAGAAGAGTTCCTGCTCTCTACCGGCTTATGTTACAAACGTGACAACGGACAACTACAAGACCGCTTTTTCGGGCGTGTCATTTTTCCGGTACACACGTTGAGCGGGAAAGTAGTGGCTTTCGGAGGACGTGTATTAGACGCAGCCACCAAAGGAGTCAATGTCAAATACCAAAACTCTCCGGAATCCGCCATTTATTCCAAGAAAAAAGAGTTATATGGATTGTTTTTGGCCAAACAAGCTATCGTCAAGCATGACCTTTGCTTTTTAGTGGAAGGCTACACCGACGTCATTTCCATGCATCAGATGGGGGTGGAAAATGTGGTTTCTTCTTCCGGAACGGCACTCACCACCGAACAAATCCGTATGATTCATCGTTTTACGGAAAACATCACCGTGCTTTACGACGGAGATGCCGCCGGCATCAAAGCTTCCGAACGAGGCATCGACATGCTATTGGCCGAGGGAATGAACGTCAAATTACTACTTCTTCCGGACGGAGACGACCCGGACAGTTTTGCCCGTAAGCACAACGCCACCGAATATCAAGCTTATCTGAACGAACATCAGGTAGATTTCATTAAATATAAAACCGACTTATTACTGCATGAGGCACAAGGGGATCCTATCAAACTTTCCCGTCTCATCAGCAGCATCGTACATACCATTTCCGTCATTCCGGATGAAATTACACGTTCCGTATACACCCGGGAAACAGCAACTATGCTGAACATGGAAGAACGAATGTTGGTAGCAGCCATTTCAAAAGAGATGGCCCAAGCTAAAGAGGAAAAGCAAAAACAGCGTGAAAATGAACGAAACCGTAAAAACGCACAGTTGCCATCCTCCGGACAAGCACTCTCTTCCTTAAATCAAGATAGTCTTCCTCCCCCGGCTCCATTCCCACCCTCTGAAGAAGGCATTCCCCCTATTCCGGACGACGGAACGCCGACAGACACTCCTGTCCCCAATACTTCGTCCGGCAATAATCCGGCTATAACAGAGAATGTATCCACCCTCTCCTACATTCCCGGCAAGGGAGCCGAAGCCATGCTGTTCTACCGGAAAGAGCTGTTGTTAGTACAAGTCCTCATTCGTTACGGAGAGAAAATTATATGTTACGCCGAAAACGAACAAGGAGAAGAAGTCCCGGTCAGTGTGGCCGAGTTCATCGACTATGCGTTGCAAGAAGACGGTTTGTTATTCCACAACGCCCTCCATAAGCGTATCCTGCAAGAAGCCATCGACCATATACATGAGAAAGACTTCTCGTCAGAACGCTATTTTCTGAACCATCCGGACAATCATATCAGCATGTTGGCTTTTGAATTGAGTGGTGACAAATATCAACTGAGCAAATATCATTCCAAACATCAGAAAATCGCTAGCGATGAAGAGAGGTTGACCGAATTGGTCCCCCACCTGATTTCCGACTTCAAATTGGCCATTGTAGACGAAGAACTGAAACAAATCCTCTTGAAATTGCGCCAACCCGATATTCTTTCACGCAAGGAAGAATATATGGAAATCATGAAGCATTATAAAGAGATGAAGGACATAGAACGTACCCTGGCCCGGGAACGGGGCGACCGGGTCATCACTTAATACGGATAGCTTATGGTCATCTTGATTACGGGCGCAACCCACTGTGGCAAAACACTCCTGGCTCAAAGACTTTTGGAAAAGTACAAATATCCTTATTTGTCCATTGACTTATTAAAAATGGGACTTATCAGAAGCGGCTGTACCTCCCTGTCTCCCGAGGAAGACTCAGTATTGACCCGTTACCTTTGGCCTATTCTCAGGGAAATAATCAAAACGGCTCTCGAAAACCAACAAAACCTCATCATCGAGGGAGCCTATATTCCTTCCCAATGGACAAAAGACTTCGACAGCGACCAACTGAAACAAATCTGTTTTTGTGGTTTAGTCATGTCTCCTTCATATATTGAAAATCATTTCCAAGACATAAAAAAGCATGCCAATGCCATCGAGAAGCGTATGAACGACGACTGGTACACCCAAGAATACCTTATCGAAGAGAATTTAAATTATCTGAGGATATGCCGGAAATACGGTTATCGGTATATTCTGATAGACCATGCATATCCAACCGATTGGGATTCTCTTTTTCAGCAAGCTTCCGACAACCTTATACATTGGGCTGCTTCTGAAAAAGATTAACCGGTTTTGCCCTTTTTTACTCATAAATCACTATTTTTGTAAAAACATCCAATGACACGCCTGATGAATCATTTAGAAACAGAACGACTGATATTACGTCCTTTCACGGAACAAGACGCGGAAGCCCTGTTCGCCATACTTAGTGACAGAGACGTAAACACTTTCCTGCCGATGTTTCCGCTTAAGAATCTGGAAGAAGCAAAGGCATACATCAAGGACAAGCATGCGGCAGTACATGCAGGAGAAACCCTGTTATACTACGCCATCTGCCGGAAAGAAGCTCCTGCTCCGATAGGTTATGTGCACGTAAGCGGAAATGACAGCCATGACTTAGGATACGGGCTGAAGAAAGAATTCTGGCACAAAGGGTTCTGTACTGAAGCATGTCAAGCCGTCATCGGGCAACTGAAACAAACCGGAATCCCTTATATTACGGCCACCCATGACGTAAACAATCCTCGAAGCGGCAAGGTCATGCAGGCCCTCGGCATGAAATACCAATACTCATACGAAGAATTATGGCAACCCAAAAACTTCTTGGTAACCTTTCGGATGTACCAACTCAACTTCGACAAAGAAAAAGACAGGGTGTATAGAAAATACTGGGATAAATATCCCATCCACTTCATAGAAGACCTGACTCCCGGTGCAGAACTCCCTTCTATATAAAACCCTTCAAGAAACTCACATTCAAAATCATTCTTATGAAACGTTTGACCCGATATTTATGGCCCATCGCCCTTTGCATGTCAGTAGGTTTTTCCGCCTCGCTATTTCAGCGGGAAGCCATCACGGAATGGTATCCTTTCCTGAATAAACCCGTACTCACCCCTCCCAATGGAGCGTTCCCTATCGTATGGGGCATCCTTTACATCCTGATAGGAATCTCCTTGGGACGAATCTGGGGCAAAGGCCTGAAAGTATCCCAACGTGAATGGTGGATACAGTTGTCCCTGAACTTCTGCTGGAGCATCGCCTTCTTCTTTTTGCGGGAACCCTTATGGGGCATGGGCATCATCCTGATACTCGATGTGGTGGTACTGGACTATATCCTTATCACATTCAAAAAGGACAAGTTTGCAGCCGCCTGTTTCATCCCCTATATCCTGTGGCTGTTATGGGCAACTTACCTGAACGCCTACATTTATATCTTCAATTAACGCAGCGAACGTCCGCAACGGTTTCCGCTTATCGTCACGTCCTTGCAATCCTCCGTACGGAAGAACGCATCCGGAGATACGGAACCGTCTCCAGCCACTGAGATATAATTATCCCGGATGATCAGGCCATTCGTAGCCCGGGCAGATACCGCCTCGCCCCCCTGGCGAATCACAAAACGATTGGCCTCTATACGGACATTGCGATGGACGGCACCTTCGTAACGGTCATTTTCCGGCATCACGGCAATGACGGGAGAACCGCATTCCATGAACAAGTTGCGGCGTATCGTGACATCGCGTACAGGACCGGATTCATACCACCCCCGCGCATCGTCCGAAACCAGTACCCCACTCATCGGGATACGATAGAATACGTTATCTTCTATCACGACCTTCCGGCGTGTCGTCACCAGAATCCCCCGGGTAGGAATACGAGAGAAATAATTATTTCGTATTTCCACTTCGGGTGTCCATGTCACATTCTCCACCGACACATTCTCCGCCGTCTTCACATTGTCGTTCACAGCCCGGTCCAGTGTCAGCAGGATTTCATAATCGTCTATCCGTTCTACAGCCTTCACGCGTGCCGGTTGCAAGCAACGCAAAGAATGGGCATCCACGAACTCCACCTCATCCCCTTTATAAAAAGCCTCAAAACCGTATGACTGCCCGTGCATGAAACGCACCTTCACCTGCTTGTCCGAAACATATTCCATGACTTTCAGATGCGTGCCGTGTATATTGATCGGGTCATCATGCGCCCCTTCAAAATAAGAATCTAGAATACGTATTTTCCCTTTGCACCCGGACATCTGGACAAAATCGGCAAACCCGGCACAAGTACGTCCCGAGCCCCATTCCGGCGCACAATATAACTTCTCATAAGTCAGGTTTTCGGAATACTGACCTACAATCCCGAAATTACCCAAGAAATGAAATTTGATATTTTCGAGCTTCACATTTTTGCTCTGATGTATAAAACCGCATGCTTCAGTCCGGAAGGAATGACGCATTTGGTAAACCTCTCCCGTTTTGAATCCGGGCGTACGGTCATAATTTAAACGCACCAGCCCCTCGTCCAGTTCTATGGCTTTCGTCACACCGGTCAATGGAGATTCGCAACGGTTGGTCACGTTGGTTTGCGGATAGAACACCTGAGCGATACCTCCGCCGAAACGCCATCCCTCGCCTTTCCAATAAAACGCCCCGTCCTCTATCTCATAATTCGAACCGGCAGTAACCCGGGCAGTGATGGAATTTGCATCGGTTGAAACCACGGTCATTTCAGGAACGGACGGGTCGGCAGCCACCAATGAGAAATTCTTCAAGGTGACATTCTCGCATCCGTCAATCACGAAAGGGGTCATTTCGCCATGGGTTACGAAACGGGCGCCTCCTCCATCTACCGTAATATTCTTCATACCCTTGAACCACAACCCTATATGCTTCGTCGGGTCGGGATTCTCCTCCGCCGAAGTCGTATTGGAGATATAATACAGGCAAGGAGAAGAAGAGGCACGATAAATATGGTAATCTCCTTGTTGCAACCGAATCAATACCGCCCGTCCTTTATAAGAAGAAGCTTGTTCTATGGCTCTTCGCAACATCGGTGTCGCATCCCCTTCCGGCACAGGCACATCCAATACCACGGGAGCAGCCATCCCCGTCATAACAAAACAACAACAAACACTCAGGATCATCAAAAGCTTTCTCATGGTTCTTTCCACATTAAATTAGTTTATGGCAAAGTTAGCCTGTTTCATTCCCAACATCAGTGTAGAATTGAGGCAAAATATAACAAAATTAACGCGAATATGCCACTTTGCTTTTTATAATCAGCTTGAATAGCCCTTCTATTTATTTTTCTTTAAGAATTATTTTGTTATATATTTCAAAATAACTATATTTGCAAAAAAGGTACATATAGGAGCATTAAAACTATAATTAAGGATATCATGAAAAAAAAGATTTTTTTGGCATCTTTGGCGATGCTTGCGATTGTTGCTATCATTGTTGTTAGTTGTAACGAAAACGAAGAGTTAGACGATTTCTATAGCCTCGATGTTACAAGCAGAACTCCTATTACAAAAAGCTCTATGGCCGACTATGAACCTGGAGCAAGTCAAACCATAGGCGGATCTACTACAAGTCCTTATACTGTACCTGAAAATGAAGATGAGTGCATGTTGTATGCCATTATCAGCATCGCGGCATCAAGGCACATCCCTATTACTTATAGAGAATCTGACGGTAGTGGCGGCTACAAGAAAAGTACAAAGACAATCGGTCGTAAGGATTCACGGCCACACAAGCTTACAATTATGTAAAGAGTATGGCTACCGGTCAGGATTGGACTCCGTGTGATGTTGATGGCAATCCTATCGAAGGCGCAGAAACATACAACTATACAGGAGGTGCAATGGCTCCATCTGTGGCAAGGAGCATTGGGGAAAAGTCTGGAATCTTGCAGGGAACCCAAATGCACTTTAACAGCTATAACGAGTTAAAGACTTATATAAGCACTGCTGAGTTCAAAAACAACCATCCAAGCGGCAGCTATATTATCAGCAGCGACTCTGGAGAACACGCTGTTATTGGGAAGGGTGTAGACCGCAAAGGCAATATAATATATTCAGATGCAAAAAATAGTAGATCTAAATTCAAAGATTCAGAGAAGACAGGGAGTTGGACATTAATATTCTAATCTGGATCGTTAATAAATGCCCCAGTTCATATGAAAGGAACAACGGAAAACAATCATTAATACCTTTAATAAAGATGAAAAATACAGGTGTAAGAAAAGTATTGTTCGCATTTCTTTGGCTGACAGCAGCCATTCAGGTATTTGCAGATGAAACATTCAGCGAGAACGGCTTCACTTATACCATAATAAAAGATAACGGTTCACTATCACTGGTAAGTTATCAGGCAACGGCAAAGACTGACTTCACCCTCCCTCTTCACATTCCTGCATCTGTCACACATGAAGGTAAGACTTATCCGGTAAAACGAATTGAATCAAAAGCATTCAAGGGGGTTACAGAAGTACAATCAATTATAGTAGAAGAAGGTATAGAAACAATCCTTGACTATGCCTTTGAATGTTGCACTAACCTGAGGGCAATATCTATCCCTGCTTCGGCAGAAGGTATAGGCAAGGGACTCTTTGGCAGTTGTTACAATCTTACGTCTGTAGTAGTGGCAGCTGACAATGAAATCTACGATTCACGCGAAGGCTCAAATGCCATCATTGACTACAATGACGAGCTTGTAGTTGCATGCTCCGCAACCACGATACCTTCATCCGTAAAGTCTATCGGAGACTTTGCCTTCTACCGTTGCAACACGATGGAGCACCTGGTTATTCCGGAAGGCGTGGAGTGCATTGGCAACGACGTGTTTTTCGCTTGCAGCGGTCTCAAGTCTGTCCGTTTACCGGAATCACTTACAGAGATTGGAGCCAATGTGTTCTGTGGCTGTAACTCGCTCACGTCAATCGTTATTCCTAAAAACGTGACAAAGATAGGAAACGGCAATATTTTCACATACTGCAACAACCTTACTTCCATAATCGTGGATAATGACAATCAAAACTTCGACTCACGATCCAACTGCAACGGCATAGTAAGAAAGTCCGACTCCGAATTGATTGCCACATGCCGGACAACAACCATTGGCAATGACATAAATGCCCTTGGAGACTACTGTTTTGATGGGACAACTATCCACTTCATTCATATTCCCGAGTCCGTGGTGGAAATATCCGAATATGCGTTTGGGGGATGTAACGAGATTGACAAGATTACAGTTGCGCCCGGCAATCAGAAATACACATCCCCAAAAGGTTCCAATGCGATACTGAGCAAGGACGGCAAGACCCTCTTGTTGGGCTGCCGCACCACAGTCATTCCTGAGGGCGTGGAAGCAATAGGGGACAGAGCCTTCTTTGGCAGATACTCAAAAACTGTCCTGCGCATACCGGAGAACGTGAAATCAATAGGCATGGACGCTTTCGCCCGTTGTAATGCCATATTCGAGGCCATACTGCCCAAGTCATTGCAAGAAATTGGCGGGTTTGCTTTCCAAAACTGTGCCAACCTTTCAGTGGTACAGCTTTTGGCTCCTATAACAATAAGTGACTACACATTCGCTTATTGCTACAGCCTATCGACGGTAAGTCTTCCTGAAGGCCTTGAGGGAATCGGCTGTCGCGCATTCTATGACTGCAAAAGCCTGAAACATATAACGATACCCTCATCTGCCATTAAGATAGAGAAAAACGCATTTGAGAATTGCCCTGTCTCTGAAAAGGAATGAAATACATACACATACCCACATTCATTATTTTCGGAGTAAGCATCTTCTGCATTTCCACCGCACATTTTGAGCTTGCAAACGCTATTCAATATTGTTGGACAGGTACATTTGTGATACTGATTCTGACATACAGCCTCTCAATGGCGTGTATGGGCAAGCGCATTATGCTACCAAAGGACAAAATTATGAAGACGGTATGTGTACTTGGCATTATAGAAATACTATATTCCATCATACAGTTATTTGGATTTGTTCCCAACAACTTCCATTATGCTTACTTCTCAGGAAGCTTGAACAATCCTGCCATATTCGGAATGCTCCTTTCGTTCTGTACCCCTATTGCTGTATATTATGCAGTCAGAACTGTTGGCGCAGAGCAAATGACATGGAAAGCTATGGCTATGGCCTTTGGTGTGTTTGTCATCCTTTCAGACTCACGGACAGCTATTTTGGCTTCTATATGCGGCATAGCTATTATCCTGAGGATGGAAGTAAATCCATTAAGAAAGTTCATCTGCGACAGACGATACAGGCTCATTGGGATAACGTGCGTAATCATCGCCTTAATTGCCTTATACGTATATAAACGTTATTCCGCAGACGGACGAGTGCTTATATGGATGGTAAGCATGGAGATGATAAAGGATAAGCCATGGTTTGGTTGGGGATTTGATGGATATGTAGCCCAATACATGAACTATCAGGCAGACTACTTAACCGCTCATCCAGACTCCCCTTTTGTATTACTTGCTGATGAGACACAGAACCCATTCAACGAATTCCTGCACGTTGCCCTCATATACGGAATTCCATGCGCGGTTGCATTTGTGTTCGTCACCCTTTGGACTATATGGCATATCTATGCAAAAGTGAAGGAGCACAAGAGTGTCTTATTATGCACTGTATGTGTGCTTGTCGTATGGTTCATGTTCAGCTATCCTCTCAACATACCATTCGTATGGCTAATAATCCTTTTCATGTTCTTATCGACAATTACTCGAACTGTCAAGCCGCCAATGCCCAAACTATGTATGACACTTGTGCAGACAACCGGATTCGCTTGTATGTATTCATTGTACGTCACAGGAGCACATGACATCCGTAAACTGTGCCTTCAGGAACGTGCCACAAACCATTGTGATGAGGAAATCATGAAAGAATATGAAGAAATATACAAGGAATATTATGATGACTACATGTTCATATACAACTATGGAGCCTTGCTTCATCTTCGCGGTGAATATAAGAAGAGCCTTGAGGTGCTCAATGCAGGGAAAAAGTACCTATCAGACTATAACATGATGCTACTGATTGGTGACGACTACCAGAAACTGAAGCAATACGACCTTGCCATAGCCAGTTACAAACGGGCGGGCGAAATGATTCCGAGCCGATATCTACCTCTATATTATCGTATGGAATTATACCTTGAAACGGGCGATATGGAGAAAGCGTACGAGATAGCAAACATGATTATCAACAAGAAAAACAAAATAAAGGAATCCAAATTAAACCAACAAATCATAAACAAAGCAAAGGAATGCCTGAACTATTAATACGATGAAAAGAAATCTATACAAGTTGACGATAGGAGCATGTATGTTTATCGCCATACTTATGTCCACTTCGTGCAATAAACGCCTGAAACATGCCATTGCCATTGCTAGAGACAATAGCTCTGAGCTTAAAGTTGTACTGAAGCACTTTGAAAGCGACCCCAATCCTTTGAAGTACAAAGCTGCAAAGTTCCTAATTGAAAACATGCCTAGCCAGTTTCAGATAGAGGGTAACACGGTAGACATTATAGACTCCATCTATGTGAGAACCGGCAATGTAAGCCTTAATGTACGTACCAAGTACTTCGAAGACTCAATGCAAGGTATCCTCCCCGACAATTTTGATGCCACATATGACATCTCAACAATAAAAGCAGAATACCTTATCAAAGCCATAGATAACGCTTGCGACGCGTGGAGCAGCTCAACATGGCATGAGGATTTTGACGAGTCGATATTCTTTGAATATGTATTGCCATACAGGTTGTCGCATGAGCCTAGAACAGACTGGCATGCCACAATCAATGAAGAATACCCGCTCTTATCACAAAACGTTGTAATGTCAAGGCGCGGCCTACAGTTCGAGGCAGAACATGACAAAACCGTTTCGTGTGTGACAAAGGAATATGTAGGAGCATCAAGTGGCAAGGCAGAAATGATGCTTCCTGAAATATCATCTATATCATTCGTTGTAAACACAGAGCGACACACACAGAAACGTCTTATCATGAAGTATGCTTCCATTGCCCAAAACCTTAGCACCACAATCAGTATCAACGGCGTAAAGGTGGAGAATGTACACCTTGTACCGACACGCAACAGTGAGTCCTTCACAGAGAAATGGTTCAACTTCCCCATTCCTTTCAAGAAAGGAAAGAATGTAATCACTATCTCCTCCCCCACAGATACTCTCTGCATAGACTATATACAGTTGGGAGCTTTGGAGGAATTCAGCCACGATGACATCCGTGACTTCTCTGCAGACTATTATAATATCGTAAATGCCAAGTCACGGCTGTTCATCACTTATGACACAGCGCATGCAGCAAAGACGAAGACCGTCTGCCTCAAGAAGCATTCAAAGACAGATAGCACACAACTTCTTCGTTTGGATTACGCTGGCTATCCTTTGTGGAGAATAGGATATTACAGGAACGACTCTGTCGACATGTGCCTTAAGATAGAGTTTGGCTTACAAAACACACTGTCACCCAATACCCCAGTAACGTCTGCCAAGTACATCAAGCGACCATTCGACCAATGGCTATTCATACCTGTAGGAGACAACAAATACAGAATCATGAACAAGCATACAGGGCTATTCCTCGATTTCAAAAAGGATTCCGTCTCTAATGGAGACATCCTCATTCAGAATAAGTACACAGGCAAGGAGTCACAAGTATGGGAACTCCACAGACAAGGTAAAAAAACATATGCAGACCTGTATTACAAAGTACACTCCGCAATGTCGGAGGCAATGCGTGTCTTCGACCTAACTCACCAGTTTGAGTATTACATCTACAGCAGTCCATTCGGAACCAATCCCAACTTACTGTTTAAAACCAAAAGCGGAAAGTGTACCGATGAGGCAAGCTTCACAATATACCTGTGCCGTCAGTTGGGAATCCCCGCAGCCTACGACTTCACTCCTCATTGGGGCAACCGTAGCAGCAGTCACTCATGGAGCGTGCTGATAAACGAGCAGGGCAAGTCCATGCCATTTTATATGGGAAACTTCCCCGGCGACACGGCACATTATTTCAATTCATATATCAAGCCAAAAGTTTTCCGCTACAGATATAGCATGAACAAACGAATTGCATTAGACATGAAATATGAGTTGGACATACCTAAGTTATTCCAAAACCCTCATTTCACAGACGTAACATCAGAATACTGCACGACATCAGATATTGAACGTCCAATACCTGACAAGATAAAGAACAACAAAATTGCGTACATCTGTGTCTTTGACAATAGAAACTGGGTACCTGTATACTATGGTAATATCCGTAATGGCAAGGTCATTTTCAAGTCAATGGGACGAGGTATCGCATACATGGCGGCAACATATGAGAACGGAGAAATCGTACCATTCGGAAATCCGTTCATACTCAACAACAAAGGCAAATTAAAGGAACTATCAGCGAATACGAAAAAAACCATTACCATGAAACTATTGAGAAAGTATCCGTTTATGGGTGCCCAAGACTATTTCAACAGCAGAATGGACGGTGGACTCTTTCAGGGTTCCAATAACAAAAATTTTTCGGATAGCACCATATTACATAAGCATAAAGGCATAACAAATGGCAACTGGTACAATATACCAGTAAAGTGCAACAAAGAATTCAAATACTTGAGATACATCGGTGGCAGAGGTTCATTCTGCAATATCAACGAACTGGAATTCTACGATTCCGAAGGAACGAAAATTGAAGGTACAATCATCGGAACAGAAGGAGAGCCATGGGCAAGAAAGGAAAATGTTTTTGATAACAATATACTTACAGGGTTCAGTGCCAGCAGCCCTGACGGCAATTGGGTAGGACTGGAACTTAAGAGAGCCATGAAAGTATCAAAAATAAAATACATTGGCCGAAATGACGGGAACGGCATAGAAACAGGCGATGAATACGAATTATACTATTGGAATTCAAAAGGCTTTTGGGACGACCTTGGAAAAAAGAAAGCGACGGACAATGTTCTTCTCTTCCATAAAATACCAACCAATGGCCTTTACGTCCTCAAGGACCTGACCAAAGGTAAAGAAGAGCGCATCTTCACCTACGAGGAGGGAAAACAGGTTTGGTGGTAAAGACTATCTCAGGGGAAATTTTTGGATACCCAAGGTTTCCTGCTTACCAAAACAAGAGAAAGGGGATTCTTATACCAACACCCCTCATTCCATGCTGACCGCCGTACCGCTGCATGTCACCATCAGCATACTGCCGCTTGCCCCTACCGTTTCATAATCCAAATCGATTCCAATGACCGCGTTGGCACCCAGCCGGGCCGCTTCCTCTCCCATCTCTTGCAAAGCTGTGTCTTTAGCCTTGCGCAAAACCTCTTCATACGAACCAGAACGGCCGCCGAAGAAATCCCGCAATCCGGCAAAAAGGTCGCGCACCACGTTCGCACCGATGATTGCCTCGCCCGTCACCACACCATGATATTTCGTAATATGTCTGCCCTCCACAAGGGCCGTAGTCGTCATCAACATATATATACTATATTTGAAAGTTAAGTTATCGCCTCCTTTTTCCGCTGTTCGTCATCCAATGGTCTACCGAGTATTTACCCGGTCCGGCCATATACATCAGAATGAACACTACCAGATAGACAAAAGCCAATTCACCTCCCGTTATACTTCCACCATGGGCAAAGAAAAAAGCCACAGCCATCGTTACTATCATCGGAATCATGCTCAAACGATACAAGAAACCGAACACAAAGGCTACTGAACAAAACAGTTCACCGAAAATGGCCAGCATCAGAGAGTAACGGTTCCCGATTCCGAATGGGTCGGGGAAAGAAGCAGACATGGCGGCAAAACCCATCAGTTTGGCATAGCCGTGAGTCATCAGTAACGAGCCGAACAGCAGACGCATGGACAACAGGAAAAGGGAAAAGTTCGTTTGGTTCGCTTTACGCGGAAACAATAAAGTATTATATTTCATATTCATCATTATTTAATAGTAAAAAATACAAGATAAAGCTACTGTAGATACAAAAAAACCTTATCTGAAGCCAAATATACGAATAAGATTCGTCTTCCGGCCCCTTTTTACATTTAATAACTACCTTACAACCGTTTTATCCGTATTTTTATCTGTCCGGGTCAGACCTGAATGCCATACACCTGCTTGACCTCATCCATCACGAAGGTGGACTCCATGGAACCGAGACTCTCGATTGTCCCCAACACATTGAGAAGAAACTCCTGATAATACTTCATATCGGGTGCATGAATCTTGAGCAGGTAATCGTAACTACCGGAGATGTTATAGCACTCCGTCACTTCCGGTATTTCCCGGATAATACCCGTGAACTCTTCTGCGATTTCTTTGTTCAACCGGCGCAGCTTCACCCGGCAAAATACTAAAAAACCGCGATTGAGCTTTTCGGCATCCAACACCGCGATATACTTCTTGATGTATCCTTGCGCCTCCAGTCTCTTCAGGCGTTCAAAAACAGGAGTCGTAGAAAGATGTACGCGCGCGGCCAGTTCTTTTGTCGTCAAACGGGCATTATCTTGCAAAGTACGCAGAATTTGCAAGTCTATATGATCTAAACTTTCCATAGAAAAAACGTCTATAAACAGAGCTGTAGCCCCCTTAAATCAGGCTGTATATTCTGTTTTTGAATACAAAAATAGATATTTTTCCCGTATTTCTCTCACTTCTTGTTTGATTATTCCAAAAACCATAACTTTGCCATCATCGAAACAAGAAACGGTCAAGAATTCAATAACAGAAACATCATGGACAGAACAAAACTACACTTCGAGACCCTGCAACTCCATGTAGGACAAGAACAGGCAGACCCGGCTACGGATGCCCGCGCGGTACCCATCTACCAGACCACTTCATACGTGTTCCACAACGCGGACGATGCCGCCGCACGCTTCGGCCTGCAAGCCCCCGGCAACATCTACGGACGACTGACCAACAGCACGCAAGGAGTGTTCGAGGAACGCGTAGCCGCCCTGGAAGGAGGAATAGCCGGACTGGCTGTAGCTTCGGGAGCAGCCGCCATCAGTTATGCTTTCGAAAACATCACGCGTGCAGGTGACCACATCGTAGCCGCCAAAACCATTTACGGTGGCAGCTACAACCTTTTGGCCCACACCCTGCCGGCATACGGCATCACCACTACATTCGTCGACCCTGAAAACCTCGACAATTTCGAACAAGCCATACAGGAAAACACCAAAGCCGTATTCATCGAAACATTGGGAAACCCCAATTGCAACATCATAGACATTGATGCCGTGGCCGACATCGCCCACCGCCACCGGATTCCGCTCATCATAGACAATACGTTCGGCACGCCCTACCTCATCCGTCCGATAGAGCATGGAGCGGACATCGTTGTACATTCGGCCACGAAGTTCATCGGCGGCCACGGCACTTCATTGGGAGGCGTCATCGTGGACTCCGGAAAATTCGACTGGAAGGCCTCCGGGAAATTTCCGCAACTCACCCAGCCGGATGCCAGCTACCACGGCATTTGTTTCACCGACGCGGCAGGCGCGGCTGCCTACGTCACCCGTATCCGCGCCACACTGTTGCGCGACACGGGAGCTACCATCAGTCCGTTCAATGCCTTCATCCTTCTTCAGGGGTTGGAAACCTTGTCCTTGCGGGTGGAACGCCACGTGGAGAACACCCTGAAAATCCTGGATTTCCTCTCCACACACCCTAAGGTAAAGAAAGTCAACCATCCGGCATTGCCCGGACACCCCGACCACAAACTATATGAAACGTACTTCCCGAAAGGAGCCGGTTCCATCTTCACCTTCGAAATCAAGGGAGGACGTGAAGAAGCCTTCCGCTTCATCGACAGTCTGGAGATATTCTCTCTTTTGGCCAACGTGGCCGATGTCAAATCGCTGGTCATCCACCCGGCCAGTACCACCCACTCCCAGCTCAATGAAACGGAACTGGCCGAACAAGGCATCACGCAAGCCACGATACGTCTCTCCATCGGCACGGAACATATCGACGACTTGCTCTCCGACCTGACGCAGGCCTTCGCCCAAGTCTGAATACCCAAGAACTACGTAATACATATACATTCGACAAACGCTAAAAAGAAAAGATTATGGAAAAGATTTATCATTCGCTGACCGAACTTATCGGACGTACACCTTTATTGGAAATCAGCCACATAGAGAAGAAAGAACAACTGAAAGCCAGGGTTCTGGTCAAACTGGAAAGTTTCAATCCCGGAGGAAGCGTGAAAGACCGCGCAGCCTTTTATATGATAGAAGCTGCAGAAAAAGAAGGCCTGCTGCGTCCCGGCAGCCTCATCATAGAACCTACCAGCGGAAACACGGGCATCGGACTTGCCTGGATTGCCTCGGTCAAAGGTTACCGGCTCACGCTCACCATGCCTGAAACCATGAGCCTCGAACGCCGCAATCTCCTGAAAGCATTAGGTGCCACACTGGTACTCACTCCGGGCAGCGAAGGCATGAAGGGAGCCATCCGCAAGGCCGAAGAACTGAAGGCGGCTCATCCCGGAGCCTTCATTCCGGGACAATTCGACAATCCGGCCAACCCGGAAGCACACGTACAAACCACAGCAGAAGAAATATGGAACGACACAGACGGTAAAGTGGACTTCTTCGTAGCCGGCGTAGGCACGGGAGGTACCATCAGCGGAACGGCTAAAGGATTGAAAAAGTACAACCCGTCCGTGCAAGCCATAGCCGTAGAACCGGACGCCTCGCCCGTTCTCTCCGGAGGCATCCCCGGACCTCATAAAATACAAGGTATAGGCGCCGGATTCGTTCCCGAGAATTTCGACCGCCGTCTGGTGGATGAAATCATCCGGGTCGCAGACGAAGATGCCGTCCGTGCCTCCCGCATGCTGGCCAGCCACGAGGGGGTGCTCGCGGGCATCTCATCCGGCGCGGCCCTGCACGCCGCCCTGCAAATCGCACGCCGCCCGGAGAACGAGGGCAAAACGATTGTCGTGCTGCTTCCCGACACAGGCGAACGCTACCTGTCTACCGTACTGTATGCCTTCGAAGACTTCCCACTGTAAAGAGCCTCAGCCTAAAATGTATGCTTTTCTGCTTACATCGCCTTACGGAACAGGCGTTTTCATAAATCACTCATAATTAACGATGTAAATAAGCAGAGCCATTCCAAAAATCAATTGCCGCAGATTCATATTTTGTTCTGCGGCAATTGATTTTTCAATCTAAGCCAAACGATTTTCCGTTTGGCGCACAAAAATTTCACGCTCCCCACCCGCAAAATTTTTCAATCGAAAATCCCGGGGCGACATTCCCGTGTGCTTTTTGAAGAAACGTGTGAGACACGACTGGTCTGTAAAATGAAGTCGCTCCGCGATTTCTGTAACGGACAAGTCCAGCTCGCTAAGCAATACCTTAATCTCTGCCACCAACTGCTCGTCTATCAACTGTTTAGGCGAACGTCCACCCATATAGCGGACGGTAATCTGATGCAAATAGCGTGGAGTGATGCAAAGCTTTTCTGAATAAAAAGCCACTTGGTGCTCCTGTGCGCCATGGTCGCGCACCAACTGCATGAACCTGTGGCAAATCGCCTGCTTACGGCTGTACTGCTTCGCGACCGACAGCTTTTCCTGTATGGTGTTGAACAGCCACATCAGCAAACCTTGCAGGAAATTATACTCTTGCTGCTGCCTGAACGGGGATACATTACCGCAAAAAAGCATTTGTGCCATATCCATCCATAAATTGATCTGCCCCCATGTGGCCTGGCTCCGCTCATCCTCCGTATGACGGTAACAAGGATGTTCGTGCGTGTAGTTCAGGTAAGGGGTATCTATGGGAAGGACGGCTTTCAGAAAAACTTCTTTGGGAAACATCAGCAAACGTACCGTAAAATCATCCGACGCGCAAAGCACTTGTATCAGGCTTCCTGTAAGAAAAATAAGCTCGGTCTGCTCCCCCAAGGCATATTGCTGTACGCCGGTGGACACGACAGCCGTGCCACGGACGCAAATCAAATAAACCCCACACACGAAATGGCTTGGTCTTGAATGCAGCGAGGCCAAATCGGTTTCCTCATAGCGGATGGTTGAAGTATCGGAAGGTAAGAATACGGCCATGACTTTATTCCTTTTTAGACCGCAAATATACGAAAAATCACTCCCACTGCCGTATATTATTCCGATAATGAAATGTTTTGTACACGTTATGACAAACGAAAACAGTTCCGATTGAAGTACTTTTGCACCGGAAAAAACAAAGTAATCGGAGACAATGAGAAGCAAACGGAACTCAAAAACATTCATTTTGTTATTCTTAGGCCTCTTGAGTGCCTTCGGACCGTTCGTGATGGATATGTATCTGCCCACGTTGCCTGCCATGTCGGTCTACTTCCGCACCACATCGTCTATGGTACAACTGGGACTGACGACCAGTATGGCCGGACTTGCCGCAGGCCAACTGTTTTTCGGTCCGTTGAGTGACAAATACGGCCGACGTCCCGTATTGTCAGTCGCACTCATGCTTTTCCTGTTATCCACAGCCGGTTGCATTTTTTCCGAAAACATCCTGCAATTCATCACCTTACGCTTCTTGCAGGGTGTATCCGGTGCGGGCGGTGTCGTTCTCTCCCGTTCCATTGCAGCCGACAAATATTCTGCCCGCGAACTGGCCGGTGTATTGGCCGTCATAGGAGGCATAAACGGAGTAGCCACTGTAGCAGCACCTATAGCCGGAGGCTTCTTGGCCGATGCAAGCGGATGGCAAGGTATCTTCTGGAGTCTCTTTTTATTGGGAACGATTCTATTGGCCGGCAGTTTCCGTATGGAGGAATCGCATCCGGCCGGACAGCGTACTTCCGTCCGGTGGAACGACATCCTCCGTAACTTCAGCCTCATATTACGCAACCGGCAATATTTGGCCTACACTTTACAATACGGATTTACGATGGGAGTACTTTTCGTGAATATCGCATCGGCTCCTTTCATCATGCAGGAACATTACGGCCTTTCCGCCATGCAATTCAGCCTGTGTTTCGGGGCAAATGCCATAGCCATGGCCATCGCCTCGACCGTTGCGGTCAAATTGCCCACGATGAAAGATGCGTTGTACATCGGCAGCAGTGGCATGTTGTGGCTGTCTTTCGCATGGCTTGCAGCTTTGTCGCAAGGATGTAGCTTTTGGATATACGAAACATTGGTCTTCGCCCTCCTCTCTATGGCAGGCATCACCTTTACCGCCTCCAACACGTTGGCCATGGAATGCGAAAGAGAAAATGCAGGCGTGGCTTCGGCACTTCTCGGCACTGCCGGTTTTGCCGTAGGCGGCATCATGTCTCCCTTGGTAGGATTGGGGAACATCCTCTTTTCTACCGGCATGCTGTTCATCTTCAGCTCGTTCCTTGCCCTCTTGTGTACACACTATGCCTTGTCGTCGCAAGGCTTCATCCGTAGCCACATCTTAGAGGAACTCCGGCAAGCTGCGAAAAAGATATCCGTTCTCCCACGGCAAAACTCCAAATGACCACCCTACGAACCGTAACGGTCAATGACTTGCTCTGAAGAATTTCAAGAAAAACAAGATTTGATAATCGATGGAATTGCTCCAATATTCACCCGTATGCGCTCCGGGACGCACAATAAAGTCGTGCATGACGCCTCGTTCCAACAACTTTTGATGGAAGGCTTGGTTGACCTCAAAGAAGAAATCATCATAGCCGCAATCAAAAATAATCCGTAGGGCACCATCCTTGAGGTTACCCGTCTGGTTGATGACGGTATAATCGTCCCAATCGCACACCCCGGCATCTTTTGCCCCGATTTGTTCCTTCATGTCCCAGTTGTCCGGAAAAGGCCGGATGTCCAGTCCGCCGCTCGTACTGCCCGCCGCTCCGAAAACATCCTGATGGCGTATGGCCAACCATAGGGCACCATGGCCGCCCATACTCAATCCGGTAATGGCCCGCTTCTCGCGAGACGGCAGCGTACGGTAATGTCCGTCCACGTAAGACACCAGTTCCCGGCTGACGAACGTCTCAAACTGGGAATCTTCATTGAGCGGACTGTCCCAATACCAACTGTTTTCTCCATTCGGACATACGAAAATCAAATTCTCACGGTCGGCATAGTCTTTGAGTTCCGGTTTCAAACCGGGCCATGTGGTTTCATTTCCGCCATAACCGTGCAACAGATAAACCACAGCCGCTCCCTTGCCTTCTGTCTTTTCGGGAGAAATCACTATGGTACGCACCGCACGTCCCATCTTCCGACTGTGCACCTCCACCGTATCCACTTTCGCGGCACGGACAGCCACCGCCGACCAGCAAAGCAAACTTGCCAAACAGCAAAACACACTCTTTTTCATTTCGTATCTATTTATGGGGTTAAAGTTCGATGATATAAGACTGCATCGTACGCAAATCTATCGTCCACAAGCGGCCGTCCAGCACGTCGCCGTAACCGCAAACCAGTTTCATCACCTCGTGAGCCTGCACACTGCCTACTATCGCCGGGGTCATGCCCACAACGCCTTTAAAAGCCGGAGGCAACTGACACGCGGCCTCTTCGTCCGGATACAAATCCCGATAGTTCTTCGCTTCCGCAGTACGACAAAAAACGGACACTTGGCCACAGAACCCTTCAATGGCACCGTAAACGTATGGCTTGCCTTGCGCCCTGCAAATATCATTCAAAAGATAACGGGTCGGATAATTGTCACAAGCATCCACCACAATATCATAGTCTTGAATCATACCGGCGGCATTATCCGGCGTCAGACGACAAGCGTACGGCTTCACGTCCACATCGCTGTTCAATGCACGCAACCGACGGGCAGCCAACACCACTTTGGGCAGCCCCACTTCCGCCTCCGCATAAAGAACCTGGCGGTGCAAATTGGTCGTACTCACCGTGTCATCATCCACCAACCCGATGTGCCCTATTCCGGCACCGGCCAGATAGAGCGAGACGGGGGAACCTAACCCGCCCGTCCCGACAACCAACACCCGCGCCGCCCGCAAGCGTTCCTGCCCTCCGGTACGGATTTCCGGCAACATGGTCTGACGCTCGTACCGCCCTAACTTTTTATCCTCCATCTCGGACATGGTCAGCATTTTACATAAGATTTGGATAAATCGCTCTCGCTCGGCAGAGGCAAGCGAGCTTTCCTCTGCTCTCGCTTACCCACGGTTTTCAAATCGAAACTGGCATCCCAATCCTTCCATACCGGTTCACGACCGGCTTTTCTCAATGCCTTCTCCACCTCCACGGCTGTGCGTTCGTCGCTCACATGGAACTGCTCCAATGCCTGCGGATAGGTATAATATCCTCCCGGTTCCGTCTTGCTTTCCGCACTCATCGTGGTCACGCCCAACGTGGCCATGTGGTCACGGATGGCCGCCGGTTCGCGTGTGGAATAGGAAATGTCCACATCGTGGTCGAAAATACGCATGGCAAAAGTGACCTGGGCCAGTTCACGGTCGCTCATGACGACATTCGGTTGGAAGCCTCCGTTCTCGGAGGGCCGCATACGGGGGAAGTTCACACTGTATTTCGTCCGCCAATAATGCTTCTGCAAATAACGTAAATGATAAGCCATCATCGTAATGTCCGTGCGCCATTCTTTCTCCAGGCCAATGAGGACTCCCATCCCGATGGAATGCACCCCGGCCTGTCCCATGCGGTCGAAACCGTTGACACGCCACTCGAATTTCGACTTCATGCCCCGAGGATGGTAGATATTGTAGTTTGCCTTGTGGTACGTTTCCTGGAAGCAAATGACTCCGTTCATCCCGTGTGCCTTCAGTTCTTCATACTCTTCGGTCTTGAGCGGCATCACTTCTATCTTCAGGTTACTGAAGTAGGGTTTGGCCAAATCCAAGGCACGCGCCAGATAAGGCACGCCGGCTTTGGCCGGATTCTCTCCTGTCACTATCAAGAGGTTCTCGAAAGGCGCCAACTTCTTGATGGCTTTGTATTCGTTCTCTATCTCCTCCTCCGTCAGAATGGTGCGGCGCATCGGGTTGCTGATATGGAAACCGCAATACACACAGGAGTTGGTGCAGGAGTTGGTAATATACAAAGGTATGAACATGGACATGGTCTTGCCGAAACGCTCTTCGGTATATTTACGGCTCAACCGCGCCATCGTCTCCAAATAGGGAGCGGCTGCCGGAGACACCAAAGCCATGAAATCGTCCACGTCACAATGTTCTTTCGAGAGGGCGCGGCGCACGTCGGCCTCCGTCTTGGCGTTGATCCGCGCCGTGGTTTCCTCCCATGAAATCTTTTCCAATTCGTCCGAAAACATATCTCCCTCCCGTTTAGTCGTTCAAAAATGCCGTCAGGGGCGAACTGGCCTCTGCCACGAAACTATCTGTCTGCAATCCCAATCCGGCTTCGTATGCCATACGTCCGGCTTCCACTGCCTGCCTGAAAGCCACGGCCATCGCCACCGGGTCACCGGCCACGGCTATAGCCGTATTCACCAGACAGGCGGAAGCTCCCATCTCCATGGCCTCGGCAGCATGACTGGGCGCTCCGATACCGGCATCCACGACTACCGGCACGTTGGCCTGCTCTATGATGATGCGCAGGAAATCACGGGTCTGCAATCCCTTGTTTGTCCCGATGGGTGCTCCCAAAGGCATGACTGTGGCCGCTCCGGCTTCTTCCAGATGTTTGCAAAGCGTAGGATCGGCCTGACAATAAGGCAATACGACAAAGCCCAACTTCACCAACTGCTCCGTGGCCTTCAGGGTCTCCGTGGAATCGGGCAACAAATAACGCGGGTCGGGATGAATTTCCAACTTCAACCAATTCGTACCGAATGCCTCGCGTGCCATCTGGGCGGCGAACACGGCTTCTTCGGCATTCCGGACCCCCGATGTGTTCGGCAATAATTGTATCTCGGGACGCACGATATGCTTCAGCATGTCGTCCTCCTTGTCTTCCAGTTCGATACGCTTCATGGCTACCGTCACCATTTCCGTTCCGGAAGCCATGATGGAACGGGCCATCAGGTCGTTGGAATCAAACTTACCTGTACCTAAAAACAAACGGGACGTAAACTCCCGTCCTGCTATGACTAATTTTTCCATATTTTTGCTGTCTTATTGGATTGAATGACTAAATGCTATCCGCCGCACGCCGCTTTGATGATGACAATGTTCATCCCCTCGGCCAACGCATAACCGTCCCACGCGGTACGGGGCACCAAACGGTTCTCTACAGCCACGGCTATCCCCTGAAGCGGAAGCGATAGCTCTTCCACCAATGCAGAAATCGAAACGGCTGCTGTCTCCACTTCTTTGTTATTCACCGAAATTTTCATTTCATCTACTTTTAATTATTACTGAAAAAGATAAGTACAAAGAAGCACCGCAAACGGCGGTATGGAAAGAAAATAAAATCCAATCCCTACGGCAGTACGAACTGCATCAGGTTCGAGGGTATAATCTCAGCCCCTTTCCGGGCACCCCTTTGTCTTTACGTGGGCAAAGATACACAAAAAAGGGAAAGAATATCATTCTGGTGCAATATTTTTATCCATTTTTATGCCACACAAGCCTTATCCTTTTTCACAAACCATCCATAAATAATAAACAATAGGACTTACACTCTTGAAAAAAAGCATTCCACCCAAAACACGAGTGGAATGCCAAAACCAGTTTGAGACACGATGCCCAAACTTAACGCACAATAATGCGGCTATTTTCCACCACACGCCCCTTCTCGGTCAGCGTGAAGTTATATACTCCTGATGGTATCCGCTGTATGGGAATTTGAACGGTGCGCACTCCGGCCTCCACAGACATCCGTGTCACCGTACGCCCGTCCACCGAAGTCACACACACCTCACGCTGGCTTGCCTTATCTTCCGCGATAGGAATTTCCATCGTAACCACCTCCCCCTTCCGAGCCGGATTAGGATAAGCACGCACACAACTTGAACGCTTGAGTTCCTTTATCGTATTGGCCTTTGAATCTATAAGATAGATAGTATATGAACGAAATCTTTCTTCCGAGCCATCCATATAGCCATTTTCTTCGATTACCAAATACGTTTTTCCCACCTACACGGTAAAGCATGGCCTCCGTACCCATGACATTATTCAAATCTGCATAATCATGCCGGAACAACACCGTCCCGTCATCTTGCCGGATTTCCAAACCGGATTCCACAGCCGAATAGGACCTTGTAACTTCATCTGTCACCCCGTCACCGTCCCTGTCCCTTTCATATTTGGAGGTTTCCTTCACCTCTATCGTCTCAAACAAATACTCGAACTTGTCATCCTCATTAAACAAAGTTTGAGTCAAGAACAACCGTTGGTTTTCGAAAGCCTCGGCAATACCATGATCAACTTCCGTACACAAGCCCAAAGACCTGCAACAGCGCCACTGATAATCATCTTCTTCTCGTGTAGTCTCCCATTCTCCTGTATAAGTTACAACTCCCGTAAACGGATCAGTCACAGCCGCACGCCTACTTACCAAAGTATATGTTTTACACGTTTCCTCCGGAACGGAAATTTTCTTCACTTCCTCAAAATCGGCATCATAGACTGTAAAATCTCCGTTTGAAAGACTTTCATTGTCATACCTTCCCCCCTCTACCGTGAAAAATAGCACCTTTCCACCTTGCGTGTAAGCTGTGGGAATAAAATTAGGCACATATGGCAACACACTTGCCTCATGGATTTCCTGTGCCTTAACATTGGTCGAAAAAAACAGCAAAACAGCCAACGGAAAAAGTAAATTACGTTTCATCTCCTCTTCAATATACTTACCTTGACTCCCCCAAATCAGGTTGGTTTAAAATATTTTAAAAACGTCTCTTATTCCAGCCTATATAACAAAAAAGCGTGGAACTGCAATATATGTTTTCATACGTGTTCGGGAAAGTCGAAAATGAAAACAAAAGCATAACAACTGCAAATATAATTACTAATATACAGTGTTTTATGTGGTATCAGATTCGGGATTGACTTCTTAATTTGCTTTAATCCGTTTCAAGTTTCTTCGGGATATGCGGGAACATATACGGGAATTATTATACCTTTGCATCGTGAATTGAAAACTCATTGCCGATGAAAGTTTCCGTATATCTGAAAAAGAGCGATTCCCGGACTTCGAACATCTGTTTCCGAGTCAGGGAGAAAAACGTGGACATAAAGGTCGTTTCGCCCCTTACTGTATATGACAAGTACTGGGATGCCGATACCCTCTGTTATAAACGCACGACAGCTGTTACGGCTACCGAGCAGAAACGCTTGCCCGAACAGATTGCCGCTATCATCGAGAGGGTGGAAAAGACTTTCTCGGACAAGTCGGACAGCAAGTGGCTGAAGCAGGCTATAGAGGATGTGCTGTACCCAGCCCGCGCTTTCGAGCGCAACCATCCGAACCTGCTTTGCCGAATCCATGAATATCTGGAGAAATTTGACGGTGCGGAGAGAACCAAGGAACACATCATACGCTTCGAGCGCAAGATGTCACGTTATCACGACTACCAACGGGAGATATTGGGCAACACCGATTTCACCCTCTTTGTGGAAACCGTCACGCTGGAACAGATGAACGGTTTCCGGGATTATGTCGTGAGTGAATACCTGCTTCGTCAGGAACATCCCGACTTCTACGCTCCACGTATGCTCATCAACCACAAGCCCAAGCCGCTATCCAACACGACCGTCATCAATATCATGAACCTCTTCTGCACCTTCCTGCACTGGTGCAAGAGGATGAAGTACTGCGACAACGAGGTCTATGCCCTCTACGGCTGCAAGGAACCGACATACGGCGACCCGTTCTACCTTACATCCGAAGAGAGGAATATCCTGTACGATGCGGATCTGGGCGACAACCCCAAACTTGCGGTCATCCGGGACATATTCGTATTCCACTGCTATATCGGCTGCCGTGTCAGTGACCTTTACCGGATGACAAGGGACAATATCAGGGACGGCTTTATAGAATATATGCCGCAAAAGACAAAGAAATGTCAGGCAAAGACCGTCAGAGTCCCCTTGCATGAAAAGGCATTGAAGATACTGGAACGCTATGATGCAGATTCGGATAAATTACTTCCGTTCAAGCCCATACACACCTATAATCTCGGCATACGTGAACTGCTGAAGCATTGCGGCATAGACCGTATGGTCACCATCCTTGACACGCATGGCTACAATACCGTGCAAAGACCTTTGTACGATGTGGCCAGCAGCCATACGGCACGAAAGACCTTTGTAGGCAACCTCTATAAACAGGTTCCCGACCCGAATCTGATAGCCTCCATGTCGGGGCATGTGGAGGGCAGCAGGGCATTCAACCGTTACCGCACCATAGACGATGACATGAAGCGCAGACTGGTAGAAATGATAAACTAAAAAATCAAGGAGGATACATATATGAAAGTGACGGCATTCATCAGAAAGACATCGGCCAAGAACAACGTGACTGACCTGGCACGTGTCTATTTCCGTGTCCGTGACATTGGCAGAGTGGACATCAAGGCGGCAAGCGAGCTTTCCATCAACCCGAACCATTGGAGCGCGGAGAAACAGGGGTACAAGCCCCGTGTGGCTTTGGTATCGGAAGAGAAGCGGATGAACTTCGACAGGGACATCCAGCAGATAACCCACCTTATCACCAAGGAGTACCACCGTGGCGTGGACGGCAACTGGTTGAAAGGGCTTATAGAGGAATACCACCATCCCAACATCAACGCAAGGGGCGGCAACAAGGCGGAAGAATACCAACTCGTCTATCAGATCAACAGGTATATCACCGAAAACACTTTGGCTGATGACAGCTACAAACATCATCTTGGCAATATAGACAAGATAAGCCGCTATGAACGTTTCCAGCATGAGGTGATGCACCGTAGGGGCTTCAAACTGTGTATTGACACGATTACCGCAGATGACTTGCGGGAGTTCAAGAGCTGGCTGCAGAAGGAACATAATCTTGCCGGGCAATACCCCTTGTTCTACAAAGACGTGCAAAAGCAAAAATATGAGCAGATCCGTTCTGAGAATAGTATAACAGGCTATTTCTACCGGATAAGGACAGTCATCAAGTGGTGCATCAAGCGCGGACTGACAAGAAACAATCCGTTCGATCAGTACCAGATTGCCCAGCCCATGTACGGCGACCCGTTCTATCTCACACTTGAAGAGAGGGACAAGGTGTACTATGCCGACTTGAGCGGAATGGGTGCCACCTATCCGGTCTATCGTGACATATTCATGTTCCAGTGCCTTATCGGTTGCCGTGTAAGCGATTTGAACAGACTGACCAAGGCGAATATCGTTGACGGCTGTGTGGAGTACATCCCGCAGAAGACCAAGTTAGAGCATGCCAACACGGTACGTGTGCCCCTTAATCAGAAGGCACTGGATATACTGGAACGGTACAAGGATCTGGAAGACGCGCTGCTTCCCCGGTTCTCGCACTTCGGCTACAACAAGAAGATCAAGGAAATCCTCAAGTATGTGGGCATCGACCGCATGGTCAGGGTGCTTGACCCGAAGACACGCGAGGATGTAGCAAAGCCTTTATATGAGGTGGCGACCACCCACACGGCACGGAAGACCTTTATAGGCAACCTCTACAAACAGGTCAAAGACCCGAACCTGATAGCCTCCATGTCGGGGCATTCGGAAGGCAGCCGGGCTTTCGCACGATACCGCAAGATTGATGACGAGATGAAGAAGGAACTGGTAAATCTTCTGGATTAAACTGACCGTTTCCCTCATTTCCTATCCCTTTTATATTTAACCCGATGATACAGCATGAATATGGATAAACAACAACTGACCTACGAACAGTTTAAGGCGGACATTCTCCGGTGGAAGAACGCGCACCGTGAGGAATACAGCCGTTTTGCACGTCTGATGACAAACGGTGATGAAAAGCAGTACCTTGCCATCTGTCGGGTCATATTCAAGAAGTTGCCCAAAATCAAGACGGAATGGGAGCTGTGCTGGAACGATGACAGCATGGAGAATTTTGCCAGTATAGACCTGCAGTTCAAGGAGAATGCAGTGCCCGGGCAGATAGTGGAGCTGTATAGGAAACAGAGGGAAGAGAGTTCCCCTCTGCCTGATACACCTCCTACCACACTTTGGGGCAGAATGACATCCTTTTTTAGCGGCAAGCCCAAAGACCCGGGCATAACCCTGTCGGCGCCGCTTGTGTTGAGCTGGCTGTATTACAGCAAGAGCTTCGAGGCGATGGTCGGAATGATTGACAAACAGATGAAACACCCGAAAGCCGACAAGGCGGACAAAATGAGTTGCTCTTTTGTCGTCAGACAGATTATAGAGGTGTCCATCAAAAATGGTTTCCGCACCCAGGCCGACTGGGACAGGTACTTTTCCATGAGCGAAGCCATTGAAAAGGGCAATGTCGGAGAATGGGCGTTGCAGTCAGTTACAGATGAAATGGCGACAGATGATGACAATAATACCTGTACAACAGATTTAGAGGAAGCCAATACCGATGTAACGCCAACAGTACAGCGCACAGCCGGAAAGAAAAAGATACAGGAGCGGCCACTTGCAGCATATCTTGACTGGGAGAACAAGGAAGCGGTTATAAGTTGCATCCGCAATTTCATTACCGTCAACACGAGTGCCGTCCATCAGGCTCTGCCATTCTATGTGTTGAAGGATTTGCGGCTGGTAGCCAGTATGCATACAGCCAAGGAATACAGCACAGGACTGACCTTGCAGTTTCCGGATTTGCTGACACTGAAAAGCGAGAGTGCCATACGGCAGGCGGTCGGATTCCTGAAAACGGCAAGGCACGTCATCAAGGACGGCAAAGACCAGTCGGCACTGCTTATCGAAAGCGACGAAAACCAGGAACTGTTACAGACATTAGTGGGGGCAATCAAAAATATTATCGGCACGGATAAAGAAACAGATATGGCAGAATAGGGTAAAATAAAGCCGTTTTATATGGTCATACAGACTTGAATTGTCATGACAATTTAAGACAATCCACTATATATCAATCTGTTTTAATTCATATATACTTTTGCACCGTCAATCCTTTTCCCGAGGATTTGGCGGTGCTTCTCTTTTATAAGCCATCGGAAGCGGAGCATCAGGGAACTTTTGAAGATGGTCGTCACAAACTTCAAAAATTGATATTTATGATAACCATAGAAAGTCTGGTCGAACAGGGAGCGAACGTGAAACTGGAAGTCACTCCCACAGACCTTAAAATGTTTGCGGAATCCATTGTGCAGCGCACCATCATGGCTCAGCAGGAAGAACACAAGGCTGCCATGCAGCGCGAAGCGGAAGAGGGCTGGCTGAATACAAGGCAAGTCCGTGAGCTGTTGAACGTGTGCGAGGGTACGCTCAACCTGTGGGCGAAGCGGGGCTACCTCGTTCCCGTCAAGGTCGGCAACAAGAACATGTATGCCAAGTCCGATGTACGCCGTGTACAGACAGGAAGCAAGTCAGAGAGTGTAACATCCTATTGCAAGAAGAGAAATGGCTGAGATGAAGAACACCCGGCTTGAACTGTGCAACCGGATACGCATGGAAGCGGAACATACCGAAGATACGGGATTCCCCTTGGATGTGTTTCCCCAGAGCGTGCAGTCAATCATACTTGATATGGCCAAATACGAGAACTACAAGATTGAGTTCATCGCAACATCCATGCTGTCGGCTGTGTCTGCGGCCTTGGGCGGCACATACCGCATCCGCATAAAAGGCGACTGGCAGAGCAACGCTGCATTGTATGTCATTCTGGTAGGCAGACCCGGACTGGGCAAGACCCCACCGCTGGAGGCGGCATACCGCCCTATCCGAAAGCATGACTATGCCTTGTTCAAGGCGTATGAAGCGGAAATGGAAGCATGGAAAGCGGCAGGAGAAAACGGAAGGAAGCCTGTTCTGAAGCGTACCATCGTGTCCGACTTCACCCCCGAATCGCTCTTGCTGACGCATAACAACAATCCGAGAAGCATGGTCATTCTGGTGGACGAGATTATGGGCATGTTCAATTCCGCCAACCGCTACACGAACGGGCAGCTTATAGAACAGTTGCTTACCGCATGGAGCGGCGGTGCTCTGGACGTGACAAGGGTAAGCAATGCCGTTCCTGTACATATAGAACATCCATGCATCAACATCATCGGGAGTACGCAGACTAAACGTATGCATGAACTTCTCAGGAAAGGATTCGAGGAAAACGGACTGCTTGACCGCATCCTGTTCGTATTGCCCAAGTCGCCCCAAATGTCAGAATGGATCAACCGGGACGATGACGGGGAGATGACTTCCTTGGCGGCTGCGCGCTGGGAGCGCATATTGGACAAGGTGCTTGCCTTGGACTATGATACCGAAGCGGAAGAGCGGATACCCCATATATTGTCCATGGACAAGGAGGCCAAGGAATACTTCTTCTCATGGTGGAACAGGAAAGTGGAGCGTATCAACCGAATAGAGGACGATGCCGAGGTGGACAGCCGTGAAATGAAACATCCGGCTCATGTGGCACGGCTGGCTCTGATAATTCAGGTCTTGCGTTATGCTTCCGATGAAAGCCATCTGCAATTTGTGGATATGACGTCGGTGAAAGGAGCCATACGCCTTAATGACTATTTCGAGGATTCCTATATCCGTATCCGTTCCTTTGTGGCGAACGATACTTGCGAAGAACCTCCTAAGGTGTTGCTGTCATTGCTACCTAACACTTTTGATACAAAGACGGCCATTGCCATAGGTAAAGATTTGCAGGGTATCAGTGAGCGGACGGTGATGAATTATCTCAAAGAACTATGCCACAGCCGGCTTCTTCGGAAAGCCAAGGCCGGGCATTACGAGAAAATCATGTATGAATCCGGCAAATCTTCCATAAATGAAAATGAATAATCGACCAAAGACTGCAAAGAAATGCCCCCTGTTGCAGTTTGCAGTTTCTTCAGTCTTGCAGTTTCAAGTTACTGAAGACGGAAAAATCCTGCAAAACTGCAAGGACTGCACACTGCAAATAACCTTTCAGCTTGCAGGAATCAAAAAGACAGAACAATGAGTGAATACAGATTCCATCTCCAGAAATATAGGCCGGGCAGCAAGACTGTCTGTCCCGAATGCGGCAGGAAAGCCTGTTTTACCCGGTACATTGACGGGGAAGGACAGGTTTCCTTTCCCGACAATGTGGGCAAGTGCGACCACATCAACAGTTGCGGCTACCACTATACGCCTAAAGAATATTTTAGTGACAACCCTGATGTCAAGGAGACTTTGACCGGGCAAGATGGGAATAGCAATGTTACACCAACGGTTATAAGACCGACAGTAAAGCCATCACCCAAACCACAACCTCAGATTTCTTATCTTCCCTATGCTTGGGTGGAGCAGTCCATGCAGAGGTTTGACATAAACCCTTTATACCGATACCTAACCACTGTGGTAGGTAAAGAGAAAACGGACAGGCTGTTCAATATCTACAAGGTCGGTACTTCCAAGATGTGGAACGGGGCTACCGTATTCTGGCAGATTGATGTCAGCGATAATGTCCGTGCTGGCAAGATTATGGGCTATGATGCCGATACCGGACACCGTATCAAAGAACCATTCAGTCAAGTCAGTTGGGTACATTCGGTGAGAAAGATGCCGGACTTCCACATGAAGCAATGCCTGTTCGGAGAACATCTGCTGGCTGACGCCTCATCTTCGGCAAAAATCGTCGCCATTGTCGAAAGCGAGAAGACGGCACTGGTTGCAGCCCTGTTCATTCCTGATTTGGTCTGGCTCGCTACCGGAGGGATGCACGGCAGTTTCAACAGTGAAGCCATGCAGGTGCTGAGTGGGCGTGAGGTCGTTCTCTTTCCCGACCTCAAGGCAACTTATGAATGGCAACGCAAAGCCAAGATGCTTCAATCCATTTGTAAATCTGCCACTTGTTCCGACCTGTTGGAGGAGATGGCGACCGATGGACAACGTGAGGCCGGACTGGACATCGCCGACTTCCTCCTGATGGAGGACACGCCGCAGATGATTCTTTCAAGGATGATACAGCGCAATCATGCGTTACAGTTGCTCATCGACGAGTTGGATCTGGCATTGGTGGAGTAATCCGAAGGCTTGCTTCGGGAGTTTATAAGAAAGTCCATAACACAATAAGGACTTTTTGCCTGACAGCAATAAAGTCCCTCCGGCATCCGGCAGAATCCGCTTAGGAGCGAGCAAGCTCAAACATTAATCATTTATCAAAAGAATACCTATATGAATACAGATATAAAACAAGCTATGCACGTCGAAGCCGGCAAATCATTCGGTACGGCAGAGGCCAATGAGAATGAAAGACGCTGGAACGATGACAAGATTGACAGAAAGAATCAGGATCCGACCAACCACTACGACAAGACCAGGATGAAGCTGAATTTCGAGATTGGGCCTGACGGAAAAGTTCATCCGTTGGGCTATCAGGAGAAACCGCTTGAAGCCCGTCTGCAGGAACGGCTGGACGAATTGGGCTGGAAGCCGTTCAAGGCGGATAGCAAAATCCAACCGAACTGTTGTACGAAATTTGTTTTTGGAGGCAACCATGACCGGACGCTTGAAATGGCTTTCGGGAATCAGTCCGTCAATTTGGAGAAAGGTGTGGACAACAGCTACCTGCATCGTTGCGAGGAAATTGAGCATTGGGCGAAGGATGTCTATGACTGGTGTGTCCGAAGATACGGGCAGGAAAACATTGTCGGGTTTCAGGTACATCTTGACGAGAGCAGTCCGCATATTCATGCCCTGATTGTTCCTGTTGGTATTCGCTCCAAAAGCGGACGGGAGTGTGTGATGTGGTCGGCAAAGTTCGGGAAAGACCGCTATGAATATGGCCGGATATTGAAAGATATGCACACTTCCCTGTATGAAGATGTCGGTAGCAAATACGGTCTTGAACGTGGGGACAGCATTGACGGGCACAATGTGCAGCATCTGCACAAACGCGATTATATCCGCAAGCTGACCAAGGAGGCGAAACATGCAGAGAAAGCCGTCAAGGGGCTTCAATCCATGATGCGTCATCTGGAATCAAAGATTTTCAATTATAGACTGCAACTTGAAGAGGCGGAAAAGAAACTGGCTTCCGGCAGGATTACGCTCGACAGGTATGAAGTGCAGAAAGCGGATATACAGAAACTCATTGCCGAGTATCAGACCAAACTTGAAGACAAGACCGACAAGCTCCACGCAAAGGAGCAGGAACTGGAACGACTGACCGCAGATGCGACAAAAGCCCGTTCTGTTGTCCAGCCTTTCCGCAACTACAAGGTCGATTTCACACCACCGCAAATTACAGAGAAAGTACCATTGTTCGGTACGGACAAATGGGTCAATCGTCAGAACCAGCTTATCGCTAAGCAGTTTACCGAAATTGTCCGCAAGATAGAATACCTGTACAGGAATGACGCTGCACGGCAGATTGAAGCCGCTCAGCGTAATGCGCTGGCGGATTATGGGGAGCTTTATCAACTGAGACGGGAGAACAAGTCTCTCTCTGCCACAAATGAAAGTTTGGAATCGAAACTGAATACATTGCTTGAACAGTTGGTTATACCATCTGTTCGCAACCTGATTTTTGCTGTTGCCGATGCGCTCATTGGTGGACATCCTGTGCCGGTTTCCTCCGGTGGAGGAGGCTCAACCTTTGACCTTCCTTGGGATGGCCGAAGACCTGATGAGGAGGAAGAGGCGTATCACAGGAGGTGTTTACTTTATGCTTTACAAGCAGTTAAATCTGCAAAAAGTGGACATAGAAGAAGATAGATAAAAACAGATCAGTATATTATATATACACTGGTCTGTTTTTTTTATCAATTAAGTCCTCTTGAAATAATATAAATTATCCTTTAGTCATATCTCTGTAGTCATCTAACAATTGCTGATAATTAACCTCTTGTTCTTCCATTTTATACATATTTTCAGCCCATGCTGCAACTTTAGGATTCGGGTGCGAAAAAAGAGGCTTAAACATATTTTTCCTATTCACGTAATACCCTTTCATGCTTCCTATACCAGTATAGCTATATGTGCCGAAATTAGAACTAAAAGATTGCAGAACCTTCTCGTTATCACCATAATTATCTGCTAGCCAAACAAAGAAATCACTAAATTCCATTTGAGCTCCATCATCTCTAAAATTACATACAGGACACATATCCGCAAAACGTTCTGGTAATATATCGGAAAATTCCTTACATGCATTTTTTAGCTTATCATTGTTACATTGAAATAAAGGTCCAGCCCCGTAGCCAAAACCAGAACCAAGTTCATAACGCATATTAAAGTAAAACATACTTTCTTCTAATGAAGATGCTAATGCTTTAATTATGTCATCAAGAATATTTTCCTGATATTTAGGAAGTAAGCTAAAGTACAAATCCTTAAATGGATTATTATGTTTGTATGTTTCTAGGTATTTGATAACTAAATTATTTACTTGTCTTGCAAAATCAGGTCTATTAAAAGTCTTTAAGATGTATTCCATCTTATCTACCACATCCTTGGCCAAATAAAATTTATTACTCTCAAAATCAAATTCTAAAAGACGCTTTTCTATTATTGGAAGATAAGGCACCACCTCCTGTCCCATAGTCCAAAAATATTGGAATAGGTGTGGATAAGCTACTTCTGTTTTATCAACATCTGCATTATTGAATAACAGAGCACTAACCTTAAATATATCATCCATATCGCAACATGGAACAAATCTCAAATAGTTATTTATGTAAGTTGATGGAAATTTTCTCTCATGTATCATTACAAAGATTTTATTCAACTGAGTATAATTTTTATCTTCCACCATGCCTAGTACGCAACAAGCCATTGCATAATAACCATTACAAAACATTTTTTCTGCAATTGATAGCAAATAGGGTTTATTAGGGTCATGACTCATATAGCTTTCTATAAAGCTACTTCTGTAATCTTTGTTTTTTGATATTATATGGTGCATGAATGCTTCATATACTTCATCTCTACAACCAGCTTGATCCATGACCTTCACTGCTGTAAAAATCATCCAAGTGCTTTGAAGATGATCATTGTCTGCTATTTCACCAAATTCTTCACTATTATATATTTTATTATTGATAAATTCTTCTCCATATGGGCGCATTGCCGATTTATAAACATCGAAAATCCTATCACTTCCAAATTCTCTTCGGTCTATATTTTCCATTGCCACTAAAACTCTTTTTATAAATGTTTTAGGAGCAAATACATCATTAATGAGCAAATCTATATGTTGTTTATTCCTTTCATATGCTTCTGGATTATATTTCTTTATCCAATTTAAGGAACGTCGCATTTCATCCCAATCATTATTATATTTGGGCGCAAAATAATCAATCAATTCAAACAAAAGATCTTCACAACCATTATTGACCAAATCATAAGTATGTTCTGGTATCAATGTTTGTATATTTTTCAATAAATCGTCATTATCGCTTACTTTTATAAGTATTTCTTTGCAGAATCTCCAGTATCGTCTAAGTTCTGATATACTAATTGAAGCTTCTGGTTTTATGTTGTATTTCCTTTCCGTCTGAGTAAGCATATGATAATTAGAGCGAGTACTAAATGCACTGCCGATCGCTTTTATTAATAAAAGATGATACTCTGTTCCTTTATCGAATAGAAATTGTAATACATTTCTTTTTTTACCTAAATCAGCTTGTGTTCCTGAAAGTACCACATGGAATTTTTCTAAGAATACACCACTTGCATTATTGGATATTTGTTCATTTTCTGCAATAGACAGCATCCCTAGAAGTTTACCAGCATCCTCAAAAGCATCCGCAGCAACACATGCTTCCTCTAATGCCCATACAATATACCGACGAATGTCCCCACTTATTTTTTCTTTTAAATAATCAGTAGTTTTATTCTCGAACAAAGAAAAAAGATTACGAGCGACAGCCATATGACTCACAGTTGACATAGAGAAAATAAGTTGTGAGCCAGTTTTAGTAAGCACTATTTTCTCATCATGAAAAGGGATTCTGTTCAGTTCATCAAAAAGACGTTGGGCTTCAGGAGAAGTAAGTGATATAAACCTATTCTTCATTTGTTCTGCAAGACGTATTCCTAATTGACCTGCAGTTTCAATCTCTGTTACTATTTTTTTCCATGATTCTGGAGGAGTCTTTTGAAGCCATTCTTCAGCCAACTATTCTGCAAGAGGCCGAGGACGAACATTCACACTATTAGCCCTCATGTCTAATAGACGACGTTGGTTGAATTCGTGAATAGTGCAAGAAAAACAGTCTTCTACTGATGATTTGTCAAGATGAATATGATTAATTTCAGGGTGACTAATTACAAAATCATATTCATCTTTTTTGTTCTCTGTAATTCCTAATGGATTAAATAAGGCAATCGCATTAAGGACAGCACGTTTTGACTCCTCCAATTGTCCATTGGGACTTAGCAAATAATCTAACCATAACTGTTTCTCGGGGAGTAACTGAACTTTTCCTATATGCTTATAGGCCTTTATAAGTTCAATAGCCATTAAAGAAATTCCGTCACTATATTCTTTAATTTTACTTTTTACAGTTTCATCAGTAATTCTCTCTCTTTCTATTATGGTATCTACTACTCCTTTATTATCAGCTGCATCAAGGAAGAATACATTAGTTTCCACTTCTTCTTTTTTGGTAAGAACATTATAAATGCTTATTAGCTTGAATGGCTTTTGGAATTTACTAATGAATTTTGTTACTCGATAATATTCATCAATAGGACAATTATCTATAATAATCACACCTTCGTCAACGTGTGTTAGTATGTATTCCAAACCTCTATTTATACGTTTGTCTGGGTCTGTACAATAGAATACATTTTGCATTGTCCTAAAGGCCTCACCAACAATTCTTGTCTTGCCTACACCTGAAATAGACAATATTCTAAGATTTTTGATTTCTGGATTTCTGAGAAGGTTAATACACTCCTCATTCGTTTGAGAAGGTATGAACTCTCCGCTCATGAAAGTTTCCTTGTCTTGTTCAATAGCTTCATCTATAGGACAAAAAGGAAATACATTTTCAAGAAATTTCCGTTGTTGTTCAAGTTGTTCTTTTAATTCATCTGTTTTTGCTTTACGCATAGCTTTTTGGTCATTGTACAGATGATGCCAGATTCCACTTTCTCCAAAGTTTAGGTCCAAAGAAAACTCCATACCTTGTTTTTGATGATATTTTCTAATGACGAATTCTTTTGTGGAAAGAATATCAATTATTTGGAAAGAATTTTTATGGTTCTCATTTACTTCATGAATATTATTACATAAAGTTCCAGCAGAAGTGACATTCATACAAAAGTCCCCTTTTGGCAATGCGATAAAATCATCGTCTAAAGTATGGGTATGACCTGATAAGTTTAATTCGTAACAATGCGTTATGGCCTCTTTTACATATTTACCTTCTGCCTCTGTCAATAAATCATACCCAACATGTGATGCAATAATTTTTATATCACAATCAGAAAGGAACGGTTGTGAATTTGTAATCTGATCTATTCCTAGAAACAATTCTTTGTCATCACCAAGACCACAAAGCCAAACAGCGTTTAAACTTGTTACACCTACTTTGCATCCATTTATGTTAAATTTGAAATTAGATTCAAAATCTCCGTATTGATAACCTCCGTTTAAGTTCTCTGAATAATAAGTCTTCTCAAATTCTTTAAATACGTTTGTTCGGGAACAAAGCATTTCTATTATTGATTTGTCCGTGGAATTTTTCAAATCAATAATCTGTTGTTTCTCATTTAAAGAATACGTCTTGATAATGCCTGTTTTCTCTATGTTCTTTTTAGCATCATTTTCTGTATCGTGATTACCCGGAATAAACACGAATCGTTCTTTGGGGAGTTTTAGTTTTTCTATAATAGGAGTTATTACTACTTTTTCAAATTCCTTGAAAGCTGCATCAATATTTCCAAAACTACACCCACCTTTATCAACTAAGTCTCCGGTAAAAACAACGAGATCTATATTTCCGTCTTTTTGTATTTCATCCATGCTTTGAATAAAATACATTAACAACGTTTTCATAGATGGCTCATCTTTTACCAAATGCAAATCTGAGAAATGTAAAATACGTAAGCTCATATTTCTATTTATATCTTATCAGCAAAAAATGCTTATTTATTCATGTTTCTTATAATTCTCTATCTGTTCCAGAACTTTCAGGAAGACTTCTTCATCCCATTGAGGAGGATAGTCCTCTTTGTAGAGAAGATAGGTAAGCTGGCTGGCAAGTTTGTTTTTCAGGTTGTCGTTATTTAGCCAATCGGCATAAACAGCGGTATCATCAATCAGAGTCTTGATTTTCTTTGCCAACTCAATACAAAGTTCATCCGCATACTCAAAACCATGTTTGTCCCGCACCTCGACAAGTACATCGAAAAAAGCTTTCTCCTCGAAAGTGATACCCAAAACTTTGAATTTTTCGCTATCGGCTTTTAGCTCTTTCAGTATACTCATCAACTTGTTTGAGAGCCCATTGATTTTGTATGAAACGATGTCGCATACATCATTCACAACGTTCTGTGTCACTTCGTTGGTAAATGTCAGCTTATCCCGTGTATTATAGGCATCTATCGTATCTTCAAGCATCTTCTGGAAATGTTCGGCCTGTATCTTGTTTGTCCGGCTGTATGCTCTGATTGCTTTGGCTACAAGTTTGCAGAGAATTTGGAACTTAGTGAATGGCATCTTTATATCTTCCACCTCTTTGGCGAATGAGTCGCTGAAAATATTTTCTTCAACACCTTCATTCATTACTCGTTCCACACCACTTGCAAGAATTGCTTCCTGAACCATCTGTTCCACATGCCTGTTCATACTTTCCGTGTCGTGCTCTGTGGCAGTCATTTTGTTCACGTATGAGCAGATACCCATAAAGCATTGACTCCATGCTACCTCTTTTTCAGTCAGAATACCGGCAGGGTTACAGATATTATAAGCAGAACGCAGGCGTTTGACATGTTCCTTGAAAAGTTTGAGAAAAGAAACCTCACCTTTTCGTTCCACACTATTGGCAAGGATATATTCAGCCGCTTCCTGAATGAACTGAAGCCGGGCAAGGTCATTGTTCCCGAAAAAACGGTCAAATATCAATCCTGTCAATCGCTCTCGCAACAGTTGCAGTTCGTTCTGCAATACTTCATGTGCAATCTCCAAATCTTCCTGTGGCCCGACTTCGCCACCATATTTTTTCATGGCCTTTTTCATCTCCTCGCGAATGCCTATGTAGTCGATAATAAAACCACACTCCTTTGTGCCGAATTTACGGTTTACACGAGAAATAGTCTGAATAAGCGTATGTTTTGATAAAGGTTTGTCGTTATAAAGCATGGTCAAGCAAGGCACATCGAATCCCGTAATCCACATATCTACATTGATAGAGATATGGAAATTTGATTTTTCCGATTTGAACTCAGTATCAAGGAATTTACGATAGTCTTTATCTCCAAGCAGATTGTAAAGTTCCTTTTCATCGTCCTTATCTCTGGTCATAACCATATTGACAAATGCGATGTCATTCAGCTTATTCTTTTCGTCCGCCGTCAATACAAGTTCATTCAATGCTTTTTTCTTCTCGAACCATTCGGGCTGCATCTCCCTCATGATTTTATACAGCCTAAATGCTATCTTACGGTCTGCGCAAGTAATCATAGCCTTTTGCAAACGGTCTGTTGTTTCAGTTCGACGCTTGTAATCTTCGATAATGTCTTTTGCAACACGGCGCAGGACATCTTCATCACCGATAATCACCTCCATGCTTGACATGGCGGCCTTGCTCTTGGCAATATCTTCCGGCGTTGCATCCTCATCCGCACATAGGCGATAATACTCTTCTACTTTCTCTGCCTGTTCTTTATTGAGGAATACACGAGCCAATCGAGGGTCATATTTTATTGGGACAGTAATGCCGTCATCCTCTGATTCTTTCATCGTATATTGGTCTACCACCTTTCCAAATACATGTATGGTTTCGTCAATGGGAGTTCCAGTGAAACCAACGTAGGTCGCATTCGGCAACGCATCGCGCAAGTATTTGGCAAATCCATATGTGATTTTCGCTCCTATCTTATCGGCTTCTCCTTCGGTTTGTATGGATAGTTTCGATCCGATATTGTTCTGAGAACGATGAGCTTCATCACTTAGGCAAATGACATTGGAGCGTTCTGTCAACAATCCAGTAGTTTCCGCAAATTTCTGAATAGTCGTGATATAGACACCTCCGGTTTTACGCGTACTCATCTCTTCTGCAAGTTCTTTCCTTGTCTCAAAGACTTTTACAGCTTCATCTTCAAGATACTGCTTCGAACGGCAGAACAATTTTCCGCTTTGTGTCTCCAAATCTTCCCGATCTACTATGATGAGAATTGTAGGACTACCCAGTTGCTTTCTGCATCGCAAAACCAGTTGGCGTGCAAGGAATAGCATGGTATAGGTTTTCCCACATCCCGTGGCTCCGAAATATGTACCTCCCTTACCATCACCTCCCACAGAACGCAAATGATTCAGGATATGGTCTCGCAGTTTACGTGTAGCGAAGAACTGCGGATAGCGGCATACGATTTCAGTCGTGTCATCTTCTTTTGTCGGATCTGGGAAATAGACATAATCCCATAATATTTCCAATATGCGTTCCGGTGAAAGTGCCCCACGAATGAGTGTGCGAAGCGTGTCAAGTCCCTTTCCTGCTTTGTCCTCATTCTCAATCTTCTTCCATTCGTAGAAAAACTCAAATGGCGTGTATGTCGTACCCAAAGCATTCTTGGCTCCGTCACTTATTACTGCCAATGCACAATATTTCAGCAATGCCGGAATATCACGCATATAACGCGTGCAAATCTGCGTATGGGCATCGCGTATAGTGGCATTCTGTTTGGTCGGATTTTTCAATTCGATGATGCATACGGGTATGCCGTTTACAAAAAGCAGAATGTCGGGGCGACGGTTCTCACGACCTTGTTCCATGATCAACTGATTGACGCAACGGAAAATATTATGGTCGGGATGTTCAAAATCAATGTATTCCAAGCGGAACGGATTATCCCGACCATCGCTATATGCAAAGTCGTAACCGTCACGATAGAGTAAAAAAGCATTCCGAAGAGCGTAATAGTCATTCTGGCCGCCTGTGTTGCGCAGATTGGCGACAACACCGTCTATCTCGGAGGTGGTCAAATTCTTATCCTTGTATTGAGCGGCAAGAAAATTCCTTAAATCCTCTTCGATGAGCGGGTCGGTATATTTACGGTGGATGTCATCACCGAATGTATATTGCCAATGTGCCTCGCGGAGAAGTTCGATAGTTGCTTCCTCGAATTGACTTTCATAATATTTCCCTTTGTTTGCCATAATCGCTGCTATTTAAGAATGTATGACATGTTGAAGCAATGCCGGACAAACTTCACGTGAAAGTCTGTCTGCTTCTTCGGCTATTTGTTTGGCTTCGTTAGCGCACCTATAAATATTGACAATGGCCTGTTGAACTTCAAGAGATGGGAGAGGAATTTTAACATTACGCATTTCTTTATATCCGAATGTATCACGAACAGAGCCTGATGCAAAAAACAATGTACTTCGTTGAAATTCAGCCCTGCTAAACCACAACGCAAGATATTCAGGCATAATAATATCTTCATTTACATGAAAAACGATGTACATTGGAGATATTATACACACATCTGTTGCAGATAAAGCTATTGACCCAATACTTATTCGAGAAGGATTATATGCAAAATCATTCTTCTTAACGACTTTGTAGTTTGAAAAATCTAAATCTCGAACTATAGCTTTCGTTGTATCAAAAATGCCATCACTTGTTACTCCCCTTAAATACAAGACATTATATTTTGTTTTGTCATTACGTTCGTTACATTCCTGAATATACGGTCCGATTTCCAACATCGAATATTTATACTTCAATTCCTGAATATAACTTTGACAGACTTGCATAAGCGGGGCTGCCTTAGCCTCGTTTTGTTCTTTGATTTCCCGAAATGCTTTCCACGCATTCACCACTTTCTGCTGCTCGTCTGGAGATGGTAGTGGAATAAGTAATTCACTCAATTTACGCAGATTGTATTCTGCTCTTTGACTACCGAAATTATCATAATCCACATATCTATAGAATTCACTTCGTCTGAGATAGAGAGTTAAAAACTCCGCAGATAATCTTGATTGGTATTTCTCTTTTATGTAAAACACTTGATACAGATGAGAAACAATACACATGTCTCCTGTTCTATAAGCCAAAGAACCTATATTCAATCTTGATGGATTATAGACTATATCGCCATGCCTAACAACCTTATAAGGCTTTAGATTAATGTTATCAGTGAGAGCCTTAGTCGGTTGAAACTCACCATCACTGTTCACTCCTTCAATAAGGTCAATACCATATTTGAGTGAAGAATTATTTTCACGTCTTTGGGAAATATAATCTCCGAGCCTAACCCATTTTACATTACCAGCCTCCATATATCACTCCTCCTTTCCGTGTTGTTCCAAGAAGAAACGTTTTTGCTGTTCTATCTCCCGGCTCAGTTCTTCTTCTGTCGGCATATAGGCCATATATTTGGCTGCAAACAGTTGTTCGCTACCGTTAAGAACAGAATATTTTGCCATCACTTTATCGGTCTCGGTGCAGAGCAGTATGCCTATGGTTGGGTTGTCATTCTCATCTTTTACAAGGTCATCGTACATACGTACATACATATCCAATTGTCCCACATCCGCATGTGTCAGAGGATGTGTTTTCAATTCAAACAGCACATAACGCTTGAGCTTGATGTTATAGAATACGAGGTCAATGTAAAAATCACCTGTATCTGTTGAAATATGTTTCTGTCTATCGACAAAAGCGAACCCACGCCCCAATTCCATGATAAATTGTTGAAGATGATCTATTAAGGCTTGTTCCAACTGGCTCTCGTCATATTTGCTGTCCTTGCGGAAACCTAAAAACTCAGCAACTACCGGACTCTTTATATACTCCAATGGATCATTGGCTTCAATATCAGGAGATGGTAAAGCCAATCCTTCCCTTACACAAGCCATACGGCGACCATAGTATTGTGTACCAATGTTGCGATTGAGTGTTCTCACACTCCACATCTGTTCCGATGCCTCTTTTACATACCACTCTCTGGCCTTAGGGTCTGCAACCTGTATAATCGAGCGGAAGTGCGACCAAGTCAGATTGTGAACACGTGTGTTCACAATCTCCAAATCATTGAAACACAAATAAAATTGGCGAAAGTAATCCAGATTCCGTTTGCTGAACGTATTGCCGTATTTAGGCATCAGCTGTTCTGCCAATGTTTTAATCAACCGAGTACCATACTGCGCACGAGCTTCTCCATGCTGTTCTTCTTCCACTATACGCCGCCCGATATGCCAATAGGTAAGTACCGCAATTTGATTGGCTGTCGTGTATGCTTGTTTCCGACCTTGCTCTATGATTTTTTGAATGTCATCAAAGAGTGTATCGGTTATTATATTATGATGTTGCAACTTATTCTTTTCCATACCCTAAAATTTTGAAAGCGTTTACGAGTTCCGTTTCGTTTGCATCCCATCTCTTCTTCAGCGCATCAAATTTATGACTCATTTCGGAAAGAGCAGATTGATAGTCTATTTCTGTATCGCGGTCAATGAACTCAATGTATCTGGAGGGTACGAGGGAATATCCCTTTTTTTGAATTTCGTCACGATGCGCAGCATAGTACAATTCCGGCTCGGCATACTCAACAAAATTCTCGGTTTGCCAGTTGAAATATATTTGACGTACTCTGTTTATGTCTGCTTCTGCCAGACGGACATATTTTTTCTCGTATATATTACTGTTCCAGGTCCGCAAGTCAATGAACAAAATCTCACCTGTACGATTGCGAAGTTGCCTTCCATGCCACGGACCGCCTTTCTTATTGTTGTTCAATATCCAAAGAGTGACGGATATATCGGTAGAATAGAACATGTTTCGTGGCAAAACGATAATAGCCTCCACTTTGTCGCTTTCGATTAGCTGTTTACGTATTTCCTGTGTATCGCTGTCATCCAAAGCTCCATTGGCAAGTAGGAAGCCCGCTATTCCACGACTGACATTCAATTTGTTAAGGATATGAAGAATCCATGCATAATTGGCATTGCAGGTAGGAGGTACTCCATAGCCTTGCCACCGGGGATCAGTTTCAAAATCTCCGTATTCGGCATATTTCTTCAAATTGAACGGCGGATTCGCCATAATATAATCAAACTTGAGTTCTTTATGTTGGTCATCGGTGAATGTGGACACGGCTCTATCGCCCAAATGGTAAGAGATACCTCGGATAGCCAGGTTCATCTTTGCAAGACGATAGGTAGCCGGTTCTGATTCCTGCCCATACACATTGACGGCTTTCGTGTTTCCGCCGTGAGCCTCTATGAACTTTGCCGCTTGAACAAACATACCTCCAGAACCACAGCAAGGGTCATAGACTGTTCCATCAAAAGGTTCAATAAGCGAGGCGATAAGCTCTACGATAGAATGTGGCGTATAAAATTCTCCTTCCTCTTTGTCTGCGTTGATGGAAAAAGCCTGCAAAAAATACTCATATACACGTCCTATGAGGTCGTGATCATTAAATTTCTGAGGGTCTATCTTGTTTATCTCATCCACTACGCTTTTCAACACTCCCGGTTCAAGGGCTGTTTTTGTGAAAATCTGCTGCGGAAGGGCATTTTTCAATTTAGGTTCGTTGTCATCCAAAGTCTTTATAGCCGTATCAAAAGCGATGGCCATGCCTGTTGGTGATGTGAGAATCAGTTTATCCCAAAACGTTTCATCTGTCAGGAAAAACACACCGTCCTGCATATATTGATTGGGACGTGAAAGTTGCAACTCAATGAAATCCATATCATTAATGCCCTGTACTTCCACTATCTCATGCCTGATTTTCTCCTTTTGCTGTCTGAACCGTTCTCCTATGAATTTCAGGAACACAAGAGTCAACAGCAGGTCGCGCTTATCTGTCATAGCCGCACGCCCACGCAGACTGTTACGACAGTTGAAAAGTATCGTTTCAAGGGTTTCTTCCTTTACCGGTTTATTCTGTTTCTTAGCCATTTTACTATTTTATCAATTCAGTATTCAACTTAAAAGCATTTACATCAATTCCCATTTGGTAAATCTTAATGTCAGGATTAAGCTTTCGTGCAACGCTTATTATTTTTGATTTCTCATCTGTATCCATATTGATTCCCAGATAGACAGACTCAAAGCACTCCCCTCCGATTTCAGGAAAAGCCCGAACCTCTGTCCAATCAATCGGGCCTTTATCATCATTTTGCCCCAGCAATAAACTCATATATGGCGGCCAAGGGTCTAAAATAAACAGTCTGACCTCTTGTTCATGTTCCCAAGCCTTTGCTTTTGTGGACAACTGATAATGGAAGAAATCTTTTGCATCCCTGAAATAATCAGGCTTCTCTACAATATCCTTATATTGCACCTCCACTGCAGAACAACCAATCATTATTTTTCCATGTATTCTCGAAAGATACTTTTGGGCTTTCTCCATATCCAGACCAATACAGATACCTTTATGCTTGCTATAATAGCTCCACATCAAGATTGAATCGTATATTTTGGAGAGGCTACATATCCACACATCTTCTCTGGTTCTACGAAATGGATCTCTTCTCAATTCTTCGATTATTTCCGGAGTCCATCCTCCACAGGCTTCTTTCGGAACATTGGAGAAATCAATTAACGACGGGTGGCAATCAAACGGGTCGTTCAACTGCGTAGCATTGGTAAATTGAAGATTACTATGATATAGCATCATCAATCCACCGTTAAAATCCAGATATTTATATAATTTGACTGCTCCCATAAATTTATTATTCCGTCCTCAACAAGTCATCCACAGTTACCCCCAAAACTTTGGATATTTGAATTAGCGTCTCCACATTGGGCTGCGTTGTATTTGTAACCCATTTGGAGATTATGGCAGGATCTTTATCCAATTGTTCCGAGAGCCATTTATTGCTTTTATTTTTCTCTGCAAGAACGACTTTGATTCTGTTCAGTAATTTACGTTCCATGTTTATATGCCTATCCAATATGGGCACAAAGGTACAAATTATCTAGGAGTATATTTGATTTATTAGGTTATATATTGCAGGAAAGATGCAAAAAAGTGACTAAAACATCAATTTCAAAAGCGCAAACTCATGACGTGTGTTCTGTTGGTTGGCAAGAAACACCATATTTTACCCCAATATATAGGGGAGAGATTATTTTTGAATATTATGTCTTTGCGGGAACTTTGCGGTATCAAATTAACACACAAATAACTCAAGATAGTTATATATCAGATTGATACAAAAATTACTTCGGTTCAAGCGTGGGGAGCTGTTCTTGCTTATCTCGCTCATCAGGCTCTCGCATTGCCCATCTACCAAGATAAGCAACGCAGTTAGCCCACGCCGGTACATTATATAAACACCACACCCACCGCCATACCGCCAAGGCACAGCCGATAAGTACAGGGTATAAACATACCACGCAGACATTCCCGTTGCTCCATCTTCCGGTAGATTGACCAAATTTGCGAGATTTGATGAACCGAAGACAGACGCTTGAAAACGCCTTCTTATTAAATAAACCTCCCGCTAACCCCTTCGGGCCAACTGGGTATTGCAAATGTAAACAAAGAAGTTTAATAAAAGTTATATCGCGAGAAGAATATAACCAAATTTAACACGAAGGAATTGCCGACGGGCACCCTATTCCTTAAAAAGGCCATCCCGAAAACGCCTTACCGGCAAATTCACCCCACGAAAAGAGGCCGCCCTGCAAACTTACAGAAACGGCCTTTAATCTTACTAATCTTATGTCTTAATTATACCCGCTGTCCTAACTTATCGTCAATGAACAACAAAGCAGCCTTGTCGGCTTTACGGATTTTTTCCAAAATACCTTGCGCCGTAGCTTCTTCTTCCACTTGTTCGCGCACATATCCCCACAAGAAATCCTGAGAAGCCATGTCTTTCTCTTCGGAAGCCACTTTCACAACATTTTCAATAAGCTTGGATACTTGGCATTCATGCTCGTACACATTCTCAAAAACACCCAGTACGCCGTTCCACTCCTGTGGAACCACATCTATCTTGTCTACCTTAGCCACTCCGCCACGTTTGATGACGTAGTTCGCCATATCGTAAGCGTGCTCCAATTCTTCCTGAGACTGTTTCTTCATCCATGTGGCACAGCCGTCGTAACCTTCTCTCTGCAAATAGAAAGACATGGATAAATACAAGTTAGCCGACCACATCTCGGCCACAATTTGTTCGTTAATAGCTTTCTGCAATTTGTCTGAAATCATATTCGTATATATTAAAAATTAAACAACTTCACTTTATTATAGTAAACTACAACTACAGTGCCAAAACATCTGATTTCATCATCATGTCAGCTATTTATTCTTAATTTTACGGATTGTTATAGAGAATCTCGATGAATAAGGTTGAGAAACTCCTCCCGCGTCTTGGCCTGATTGAACGCTCCCGTAAAATCACTGGTCGTAGTCACCGAGTTTTGCTTTTCCACTCCACGCATCTGCATACACATGTGCCGGGCTTCCACTACAACCATCACGCCCAACGGATCCAACGCCTCTTGTATGCAATCCCGAATCTGCAGCGTCATCCTTTCCTGTACCTGAAGACGATGGGAAAAGCAGTCCACCACACGGGCGATCTTGCTCAAACCCGTAATATATCCATTAGGTATATAAGCTACATGTGCTTTCCCGTAAAAAGGCAACATGTGATGTTCGCACAAAGAAAAAAAATCAATGTCTTTCACTATCACCATGTGGCGGTAGTCTTCCTTGAACTTGGCCGAATTCAGAATTTCTTTCGGGTCTTCGGCGTACCCCCGCGTCAACGTTTGCATCGCCTTAGCCACCCTATAAGGCGTCTTTTGCAATCCTTCACGTTCGGTATCTTCCCCCAACAAAGCCAGAACAGCCTTATAGTGGGTTTCTAATTCCCGCTGTACCGTTTCGTTATAAACCTGACGTTCCATCAGCTTAATAAGGTATTTGAATTACAGATTTTACAATCAACGCCTCATCGAATTGCTTAGTGGCGCGCAATTCGTGCAAAGCCTGATTAGCTTCCTCGTACGTCCGGAAATCACCCACCCTGCAAATCCAACGCGGACTCTGAAAATGCGTATAAGTAGCCATGTCACTGAAGTAGCTCTTCACCTTTCCAGCCATCCGTTGTGCCTCCTGACGAGCCGTTCTGGAATTTCCTCCGGCATAAACCTGAATCCGATAACCGTTGGCCTTCATCTTACGTACGGGCTTAGTACCTACAGATGAATTGCCGCTCTCCGTTATCGACTGGGATGTACGTCCGGAATCTGCAAGCGAAGCAGAAGATTCCTTCTCTGCCCCTCCGCCATTTACCATCCGGGTAATCTCGGCATCCTGAATCACACGTACCGTCCCTTGCCCGTTCACAGGCTTCACCAGCTTGTCCACAAACTTCTGTTGTGCTGAAACCTGAAGCCAACTTACGGCACACCAAAACAACGATAAGAAGAGTCTTTTCATCATATAGTCATTTGAATATAAAACCATAAAAGAGAGCCATTCCGAGACACGAAGACGCCCTCGGAATGACTCCGTTTATTTACTCTGATTAAGCTTTCCAAGCGTCGATGATACCCTTGAAGTCTGCGCACTTCAAAGCGGCACCGCCAATCAAACCACCGTCTACATCGGGCTTTGCAAAAATCTCTTTTGCGTTCGAAGGCTTACAGCTTCCGCCGTAAAGGATGGAAACATTCTCGGCAGCCTCTGCACCGAACTTCTCGGCAATGGTCGTACGGATGAAAGCATGCATCTCTTCTGCCTGCTCAGCCGTAGCCGTCTTTCCCGTGCCGATAGCCCACACCGGTTCGTATGCCAGAATGATGTTGGAGAACTGTTCTGCCGTCAAATCGAACAAAGAACCGGCCAACTGTGCCTTCACCACTTCGTTCTGCTTGTCAGCCTCGCGCTCTTCCAAAACCTCACCGATACAGAAGATGACCTTCAGGCCGTTTGCCAAAGCCAAGTTTACCTTCTCTTTCAGGATTTCGGCAGTCTCGCCGTAGTAAGCGCGACGCTCCGAATGTCCCAGAATGACATACTGCGCACCGGTAGATTTTACCATCTCGGCAGACACCTCGCCTGTGTATGCGCCTTTTTCCTTGTCTGCACAGTTCTCTGCACCCAAACCGATAGTCTGGGCATCCAATACAGCGGCTACGGAAGCCAAGTGGATGAACGGCGTACAGATGACTACATCACAATTCGGTTTGTCGGCAGCCAAAGCCGCGTTCAACTCAGTAGCCAAAGCTACACCTTCCTGCAAATTCAGGTTCATCTTCCAGTTACCTGCAACAATTTTCTTTCTCATTTCTTTTCTTTTTAAAAGGTTGATAATTCTATTTTTATGTTTCATTCGTCTGTACATCTTACTCCCCACCCATATCCGGTCAGCAAACACCAGCACAAACAGGGGGACAAGGAACCACAGGACGACACGCAACGTCGTCATCATCCGCGATGCCGACTGCAAACGCCCCAATTCACCGTCTTCCAACGGCACATTCAGGTCCTCTTCTTTCGGAAGGTTATTACAACTCCATTTGTTATACACCGTACCCTCTTTCAACAATACCAGTCCGGGATTGGAGCGCACAACGGTTTTCAACGTGATTTCATCCGTTATGCCAAAAGGATAATCCGCCCCCGTCAGGTCCTGCCATCGCCCAATCACGTCATCACCGGATGCCGTCAGACAATAAAAGGCATACCCATGTTCGCCGCAATAGTCATAAAGTTCATTGATACGGTCTATATTGCTGTCGTCCGCAAACTCCAGATAAGGAGAGATTAATAAGAAAGTATATCCTTTGTCCGACAAAACCTGCTCCGTGATATCCTCTCCATCAGGCCACGTCATAATCGAAAAATCATGTACGGGGGGCACATATCCTTCTTTCACCAACACCGTCCGGCTCTCCACAAAATGCCAGGCCGTGTCCTCGGGATAATCTTCCGTAGTGAATTCTTTCTTTACTCCATCCTTTTCAAGTACGAATGTCGTAAGATACTCCGGCTCCTCCTCTCCTTCCGGAACCACCATCGCTCGGGGAAGATTTACTCCGATATGATAAGGACGGAAATCGAAAACCGGAAGATAATAGATACAGAAACCCGCCAGAACAAAGGCAAAAAAGATAGAATAGAGGGAAATCATCCACTGGTTGCGTTCGGAAACAAAGCGCACCATCAACCGACGGTAACGAAAAACGAGCACAGACAAGCCCAACAACACGACATTCTTGCCGAACGTCTCCCAGTTCGTCAACGACACGGCATCTCCGAAACATCCGCAATCCGACACTGGATCGGCCAAAGCCAGATAAAACGTCAGAGGCGTCATCACACTCATGAACAGCAAAAAAAGCCAGGAAGTCGCGCGCCGACGTATCCCAAAGAACAGATATATCCCTATACAAAATTCAAAAACCGCCAAAAGGACAGCCAGCCAGAGCGGCAAAAAGCCGGGAATCCATTCCGACCAACCGAATGCCTGAAAATAGTCATCGAATTTGTATTGGGTACCACGCGGGTCAACCACTTTCACCAATCCGGAGAAGACGAAAGTCACAGCCAGCAACAAACGGCTGACATTCACGGCAACCCAACGTAATTTATATCCCAATCTATTCACCGAACGTCAATTTTATCAGCCCGAATACGGCATAATTCATCATGTCCATGTAATTGGCATCCACTCCCTCCGACACCAAAGTCTGCCCCGCCAAAGCCTCAATCTGCTTGGTCCGGTAAAGCTTCATCAAGATAAGGTCTGTATAAGAACTGATGCGCATGCCGCGCCAAGCCTCATCGTAATCGTGGTTTTTCTTCAACATCAAAGCGAGCGAAAGCCCCGCGTATTTATCGTAATATTCCAAGGCACGTTCAGCCGTCATGTCTTCCGCGTCGGCATAGCCCAGCTCCAACTGTATCAGGCCGACAATACTGTAATTCACGATAGCCATGAACTCCGGGCGAATGCCCTCACCGACCAACGAGACCCCTTTCACCTCCAAACTACGGATACGATTGGCCTTAATAAATATCTGGTCTGTCACCGAAGCCGGACGCATGATACGCCACGCCGCACCGTAATCATGCAACTTTTTGGCGAACAGTTCCCGACACTCCTTCATTATTTGCTCAAATTGTCCTTGTGTATCCATATTTTACCGTTTAGGCATACCACAACATGCAATGTGCAAAGGTAGTACAAATCATCGAATAAAACAAAAAGAGACCGTAGAATACGCGAGCGGGGACGGCCTTTTCATGTTCTTTCACCATAACACATTGTACATCAAATCCTTCCGAAGAAGAAAGAAGGCTAACGGTGAAAACAAGGTGAAGGCTACCGAATAAGAAAGTTCACCATAAGTAACTGAAACAGAAGAAGTCTGAAAGATGCGAACCTATTCCTGCATTTTTCATATTGTAAGCAGGGCGAACCTGCACACTCCCCACAACACCTGACTCTTCGCACGGCTCAAGGTGGAAAATCATTCGCAGCAGAATGAAAAATCGTTCACAGCAGAACGAAAAATCGTTTGCAGGAGATTGGAAAATCATTCTCAGGAGATTGGAAACCCGTTTGCCACAGACGTCCTTTCTCCCTGATACATAGCAAAAAAAGAGATGCTCCCGACCGTACGGAAACATCTCCCTTATTGTAACTAAAAACTAATGCTTATGAATATTTGATGATTTGCCCCGGACGAAGCATAGTCTTACGGGATATTCCATTCAACTTACACAACTTAGCAACCGTCGTACCATATTTCGATGCTATTACGGAAAGATTCTCACCCGATTTCACGCGATGCACTTTAGAACGGGGCTTAGCAGTCGGCTTCGGACGAGCACTCGCCGTATTCTTAGCTACCTCGGTCTGCCCCTTGCTCTTATTGGAGCGGAAGATATAATAGTCTACTGTCACATCTTGCGCTACGAAATCGAACATTTCGGCCGGATTGATAGCCTGTCCCAAGAAACGCGTTTCAAAATGCAAATGAGAGCCTGTTGAACGCCCGGTATTGCCTCCCAAACCGATGGGTTCGCCAGCCTTTACAACTTGGTTCTCACGCACAAGGTGCTTGGACAAATGTCCGTAAATGGTTTCAAGTCCGTTCGGATGACGAATTACGACATAGTTACCGTAACCTTTTCTTTCGTAATCCACGATACGTACTTTTCCACTAAACGCCGAACGTATGGTATCCCCAATGTACACCTTGATGTCAAGCCCTTTATGCTGACGACGAAAACTTGCACGATAACCGTAATTAGAAGTAATTCTCGTGCTCGGCGTCGGCATGCAGAAATGCCGCAAGTCTATCTTGTATTCTTCCGGCAATTCTACATCATAACGATGGGCATATTGGTTGTTCCAATCGGGATAAAGACCAAACGCGGGATTTTCAAGCTGTTCGTCACCAATCAAACGTTGCAAGGCAACCGAATCCACAGCTCTCATCTTTTTGTCGATCGGTGCTTGGCGAGCCAACAAGTCCTGCCCTGCAACCGGCATACTCAACATGGCCAAAACAACGACCGCTCCTGTCTTAAGTCTTCTGAAGTTAAAAAACATTTAATTATTATTATAAAGTTCGCTTATCTTATTTTATAATTCGTCTAAAGCATACAAATAACCCAAGTTGGAAGATTCATACTCAAAAATCTCCTCCGGCTTGAAGAAACGCGCCAATTCTATTTTCGCATTTTCTAATGAATCGGACGTGTGGACGATATTTTGCTGGTTACTCATACAATAGTCACCGCGAATCGTGCCCGGAAGGGCATTCCTGCCATTTGTAGCCCCTGCCATCGCCCGCACTACATTTACGGCCTCAATACCTTCGAAGCAACATGCAATCACGGGAGTTGACATCATGGAATCCTTTAAAATCCGAAAGAATGATTTCTCACGCAAATGAGCATAATGTTCATCCAATATCGCATCTGTCAATTGCATCATTTTCATTCCGGCCAACCTCAGTCCTCTCTTCTCGAAACGGTTGATAACTTCTCCTACAAGCCCTCTCTGTAATGTACAAGGTTTTAACAAGACCAAGGTTTTCTCCATGAATATAGACTTTTTGAATTAAACATATTAATTAGCGTATTCTAAACACTAACAGCGGCAAAGATAATCTTTCCATAACAAAAGCCCAAGAAAATTAACAGTATTTTTCCTCAAAAGGCCGTTTTTTCAAGAAATCACCCCCCAATTCACCGTCCTATCTCTTAATTTATTTAACTGTCTCCATAGAATATCATTCTTTGAAGCAGCGCAATGAGGGTCGTCGTCCAACACTTTTTCGGCCGTTTCCCGCGCCAACTGCAGTACTTGTCCGTCACGTGCCAAATTGGCCAGCCTCAACGTAAACGAAACCCCGCTTTGTTGCGTACCTTCCAAATCGCCCGGACCGCGCAACTTCAAATCCGCTTCGGCTATTTCAAACCCGTCGTTCGTCTCCGTCATGATTTGAATACGCTTGCGGGTATCAGCCGAAAGCTGATATTTGGTGACCAAAATGCAATAGGACTGGTCGGCTCCACGCCCCACCCGTCCACGTAACTGGTGCAACTGCGCCAGCCCGAAACGTTCGGCATTCTCTATCACCATGACCGAAGCGTTCGGCACGTTCACCCCGACCTCTATCACAGTGGTCGCCACCAGTATCTGGGTCTTCCCTGAAATGAAGTCCTGCATCTCGGCCTCCTTCTCTGCAGCTTTCATTTTACCATGCACCCGGCTTATCTTATATTCCGGCAAATCGCGGCACAACTGCTCATACCCCTCTTCAAGGTTCTTGATGTCCATCTTCTCGCTTTCCTTAATCAACGGGTACACCACGTACGCCTGCCGCCCCTCGTTCAACTGCGAACGCAATCCCCTGTACAGGCTCTCCCGACGGTTGTCAAACTGGTGAATCGTCTGAATCGGCTTGCGCCCGGGAGGCAGCTCGTCGATAACCGACACATCGAGGTCGCCATACAAGGTCATGGCCAAGGTACGGGGTATCGGCGTGGCCGTCATCACCAACACATGAGGAGGATTGCTGTTTTTAGTCCACAAACGGGCGCGCTGAGCCACACCGAAACGATGCTGCTCGTCTATCACGACCATGCCCAAAGACTTAAAAAGCACCGTGTCTTCCAACACGGCATGCGTCCCGACCAAAATCCGTACCTCGCCGTCTTTCAATCCGTCCAAAACAGCCTGTCGCCGCTTTCCTTTCACCGTCCCCGTCAGCAGTTCCACCCTTACGGGCATCCCGAACAACAAGTTCTGGAAAGTCACATAATGCTGCTCCGCCAGAATCTCGGTAGGCGCCATGATACAAGCCTGAAAACCATTGTCCAATGCAATCAAGATGCTCATCAAAGCCACCAGTGTCTTCCCGCTGCCTACATCGCCTTGCAACAAACGGTTCATTTGTCGCCCGCTCCCCATATCCTGACGAATCTCACGAATGACCCTTTTCTGCGCTCCGGTCAGCTCAAACGGCAGATTCTTTTCATAAAACCTATGAAACAGCTCGCCTACACGGGCAAACACATAACCACGGTATTTCAGACGGCGCTCACGCGCATACTTTATTATATTCAATTGAATATAGAAAAGCTCTTCGAACTTCAAACGGAATTGCGCCTTCCGCAAATCTTCCGCAGAAGTCGGATAATGCACATGCCGGAGCGCTTCATCCAAAGACACCAGATTCAACGAGCTTACTAAATAAGGTGGCAAGGTTTCCGGAATTCCGGCATCCAAACGTTCAAACAAAGTCGCCGTAAAATGTTCTATGGAACGGGAATTCAATCCGGCCCGTTTCATCTTGTCCGTGGTCGTGTAATAAGGCTGAAGTCCCATGGTGTTCAAACGCAATTCATCGGCCTTGTCCACATCAGGATGAGCAATGTTGATTCGCCCGTTGAAAACACTCGGCCGCCCGAACACGATATAATCCGTCCGCGTCTTGTAGGCAGACAAAACATATTTTATGCCATTGAACCAAATCAAGTCCACAACTCCCTGCCCATCGGTGAAATGAGCCACCAAACGCCGTTTCCGCCCCTCTCCTTCCGTATCAAAGCTCAATATCTGGCCGCGAATCTGTACGTAGGGCATATCGGCCGTCAACTCATGGATATAATAAAGCCGCGTACGGTCTATATGTTTATAAGGAAAGGTGTACAACAAATCATGCAAAGTACGGATTTGCAATTCATCTCCGAGCAGTTTGGCACGCTGCGGTCCCACTCCCGGCAGGAACTTGATATCTTGATGCTCAAGGTCTATCATCGGTCAATCGGATAAAAGAGCTTCGGCTATCTTTAAATCGAAAGGTGCGGTTATTTTTATATTCTCACGGTTGCCCGGCACCAACGACACCGGAACTCCCATAGCTTCCACCACGGAAGCATCGTCAGTGAAAAACGGACGGTACTCTTGCCGGTAAGCGGCTTTCAGCACATCGGCCCGAAAAGTCTGCGGGGTCTGCACCAAACGATATTGTGCACGGTCTACGGTTACACTGTCTCCCTCCGTCTCATTGGATTTCAGACGACGCAGTGTCTCCACGACTTCGACAACAGGGATGGCAGCACGCTCCCGGAAAGCTGATTCATAACATGCCGCTATGACCTCACGAGACACAAAAGGACGTACACCGTCGTGCACGGCCACCAAAGCATCCGTTTCCCCATCCGGCACCTCTGCCAAACCGTTGGCCACGGAATGAAAGCGCGTCTCTCCTCCGTCGGCCAAACGATAAGGAATGCGGAAGTCATATTCACGACACAATTCTTTCCAATAGTCCTGCTGTGCAACCGGCAATACCACAATCAGTTCCACACTTTCGTCATAGGCGTGAAACGCATCCAACGTCCGCATCAACACCGGTCGACCTTGGACCGGAATGAACTGCTTGGGAATTTCGCCCCCCATACGCAGTCCTTTCCCTCCGGCCACTACGATCGCATATTTCTTCATCGAGCCACCTCGTTGTACAACATTCCGTTTCTCACGGCTTCCGCCTTGTCCTTACCGGCCAGCTTGGCCACGATGGCATAACCGAATTCAAACACGGCAGCCGGCCCTTTTCCGGTAATGAACAAGCCGTCCTCCTCCACAAGGCTGCCTGTATAAGAAGCTCCTTCCAAGTTCTCTTCAAATCCGGGATAGCAAGTCGCCTTCAGTCCTTTCAGCAATCCCATACGGCCGTAGACCAAAGGAGCCGCACAAATAGCCGCCAGCGGTTTGCCAGCCTTATACTGCTGCATGATACCTTCGGCCAAACCTTCGTGTCCGGCCAGATTGTATGAACCGGGCAGCCCGCCAGGCAATACCAACATAGCGGCCTTGGAAAAATCAACTTCTTCCATCAACATATCGGCCTCCACGCGGATTCCATGTGCACCGGTCACCATCTTGTCGCCCGTCACCGAAACGATACGGGTTTCCACTCCTGCACGACGCAAAATATCTACCACAGCCAAAGCTTCCACTTCTTCCGAACCTTCGGCAAAAAACAAATATACTGTTTCCATCCTTCTGTAATTAATAATGAATATTTATAAGTTAAATCAATTCTTCTCTTGCCACGCCATGCGTTGCACATCCGCTCCCGAAGGTGATTGAAACACCCGCAAGTCGAACTCCGGAATCACTGCCAGAACATGGTCGAAGACATCGGCCTGGATTTCTTCATAAGGAATCCAGTCTTTCACCGTCGAAAAGAAATACAGTTCCACAGGAATTCCTCTGTCCGTCGGCTGCAAATGACGGACCATGCAATGCAGTTCCTGATTGGTATAAGGCAAGCTTCGCAAGTATGCCGTCAAATAAGCCCGGAACACGCCCAGATTGGTCTGGCGGCGGCCATTGACCTTTACGGTATCGTCGATGGAATGAGCCGCATTATAATCCTGCAAGTCCTGTTCTTTCCTTTCTATATAGTCTTTCAGCAAACTTATCTTGCGAAAACGCTCCAACATCTCCGGCGTACAAAACTTCACACTGCTCATATCTATATTGACAGACCGTTTGATACGACGTCCGCCGCTTTCGCGCATCGCATTCCAATTCTGAAACGAATCACTGACTAAAACGTATGGCGGCACCGTGGTCACTGTATTGTCCCAATTACGGACTTTCACGGTGTTCAGCGTCACTTCCGTCACGACCCCGTCGGCATCATATTTGGGCACTTTTATCCAATCTCCCACTTTCAGCATATCGTTGGCCGACAACTGTACTCCGCTGACGAATCCCATAATGGTGTCTTTAAAAATCAACATCAAAACAGCAGCCGAAGCACCTAATCCCGCCAACAGCGAAACGGGGTCCTTGTCTATCAGTTCGCTAAGTATGATGATACCGCCCACGAACCAAGCCACCACTTGAAGCGTCTGCAACAAACTCTTCAAAGGACGGTCCCGGAAAGCTTCTTTGTCACTATAGACACTATAAACAGCCCTTAAAAAAGCATGAACAAAAGCCAGAAAAGCAAGAACGATAAATACAAAACTGATTCGTCGGACAAAATCGACCGTACTTCCATTCGTATCGGCAAAAACTACGGGTACAAAGCAATATATCACCACCGGCACCACCATACGACTTAAACGTACCATTACCTTGTGGTCGAATACCACATCATCCCATGTAGCCTTGGTATGCTTCACCAAACGGGCTACAGCTTTCAACAAAAAACAGCGGCAAACCGCATCTGCCAAAAAAGCTGCAGCGACCAATAAGGCCAACATGACACCGTGCGCCAAGGCATCGGCTTCCGACACCAATCCCCACGAAGCCAGCACGCTTGTCAACCATCCTTGCAAGTCTATTTCCATCATCCCGTCGCGTCCGGCCTTTCTATTTCAAACATTCCAGATAGCGCTTGATGGTCTCTTCCAGCCCGAGGTACAAAGCGTCACAAATCAGCGCGTGACCGATGCTTACTTCATCAATCCATCCTATCTGTTCATGCATATATTTCAAGTTCTCCAAGCTCAAGTCATGGCCGGCATTCAGCCCCAATCCCAAACTGCGAGCCGTCCGAGCCGCTTCCACAAAAGGCCGGACAGCCACCTCCGGACTTCCTGCATAAGCCGAAGCGTATGGCTCCGTATAAAGTTCCACCCGGTCTGCCCCCGCTTTTGCCGCATATTCCACCATCTCCGCTTCGGCATTGACAAAAACGGAAGTACGAATCCCTTTTTCCTTAAATTCCCCTATGATTTCCGTCAGAAACGAAAGATTCTTTTTCGTATCCCAACCCGCATTCGACGTAATCTGGTCGGGAGCATCGGGCACCAATGTTACCTGGGTGGGTCGTACTTTCAACACCAAATCATTGAACTTGTCCACCGGATTGCCTTCGATGTTGAACTCCGTACGCAAAACAGCTTTTAGGTCATACACGTCCTGGTAACGGATATGGCGCTCATCGGGACGGGGATGCACCGTGATGCCCTGTGCCCCGAACTTTTCACAATCCAATGCCACCTGCACGACGTCCGGATTATTGCCTCCCCGCGCATTACGCAGAGTAGCCACTTTATTAATGTTCACACTTAATTTCGTCATTTCTCTTTCAATTATAATTTGTCACCAATAGGGCAAAGTTAGAAAAAAATACTATATTTGCGGCTCTATAACCACAGTAAAAGTCTTAATTAATATTAGGAGAATGGCAGAAAGACTCAAATTCGCCCTGTTCGGCAACATCTATCAAGCTAAAAAGTCGGCTTCGGTCAAACAACTCATTTCCTTGTTGGCCGCACGCGATGCCGAACTCTATATCGACACCGATTTCTATACCTACCTCAGCCAGGAACTTCATTTCGACGTCTGTCCTACCGGACTGATATCAGACAGCGATTTTCAGGCAGACATCGCAGTCAGCATGGGAGGTGACGGAACTTTTCTGGCCGCAGCCAGTCGGGTGGGAAGTAAAGACATACCTATATTGGGAATCAACATGGGGCGGCTCGGCTTCTTAGCCGATGTGTCTCCGGAAGAAATCAACGAATGCATCGACGACATCTACAACCACACATATAAAATTGATGAGCGTAGCGTCATCGAAGTGAAATACGAAGGTCCGGAACTCTCCGGATACCCATACGCCCTGAACGAAGTGGCTGTCCTGAAACGGGACAACTCCTCCATGATTTCCATCCGGGTGGAAGTGAATGGCGAATTTCTGGCCACTTATCAGGCTGACGGCCTCATCATCAACACGCCCACGGGTTCCACCGGTTATGCCTTGAGCGTAGGAGGCCCCATCATCGTGCCCCAATCCGGTACATTCTGCATTACGCCCGTAGCCTCCCACAGCCTGAACGCACGTCCCATCACGCTCCGCGACCAAGTAGAACTCACGCTATCGGTAGAATCCCGCAACCATAATTTCCTCGTGGCTATAGACGGACGCAGCGAAGCCTGCACCGAAGCCACGCGCCTCATCCTTCGCCGAGCTCCTTATAATATAAAGGTATTGCAACGCAAGAACCATTCGTTTTACTCCACCTTGCGTGAAAAGCTCATGTGGGGCACCGACCCAAGGGAAGAATCATGTTGAACGCCTTTCGCTCCTCTACGTCAACCTATTCCACCCTACGTTTGCTCCAATGGCTGTGGAATATCCTGCGGCACCACCGATTGCAAACGGGACTGAACACCCTGCTCGGCTGCTCCACTGTATTGTTGGATTTCATGTTCATCGCTGCCACCAAATGGACCATCGACATAGCGACCTATAAAGCCCCCGGAAGTTTATCCATAGCCGCCGCACTACTCATCGGTATCCTGTTGTCACAGCTCTGTATCCATTTCGCTTCACGCTGGGTCAAGGCCATTTTGGGAGTCAAGGCACAAAACCACATGCAACGGTTCTATTTCGACCGTTTGCTCCACAGCGAGTGGAAAGACCGGAACCGACGACACAGCGGAGACCTTCTGAATAGGCTGGAACGAGATGTCACCGACGTGGTGAATGCCGTCACCGAGACGGCTCCTTCCATTATCGCCGTGTGCATACGGTTGGTAGGTGCGTTCTTATTCCTGTATTCCATGGATGCTTCATTGGCTTGTCTCACCATGGCCATCATTCCGCTCTTCATGGTATTGAGCAAGGTCTATATGAAACGTATGCGCAAACTGACCCGCGAAATCAGGAATACGGACAGCCGTATCCAAAGCATACTGCAAGAAACGATACAACATCAGATGGTTGTACAGACATTGGAACAACAGTCCGTTATGGTACAACGGTTAGATAACATACAACAGAACTTACGCAACCAAATCAAGACGCGCACCCGCTTTTCGTCCATCTCCTCGTCTTTCCTCAGCGCCGGATTCATGGGGTGCTACCTTGTGGCCTTTCTGTGGGGAGCCGCCCGACTGCACGAAGGGACAATCACCTACGGCATGATGATAGCCTTTATCCAACTCGTAGGACAAATACAAGGCCCGTTCCGAGACATGAGCCGTTTCATTCCTATTTTCGTCAACGCTTTTACAGCCGGTGAACGTCTCATGCAATTAGAAGAGATTCCTTTGGAAAAACATCCCGAAGAAATCCGGATAGGCTCGCCCTCCGGCATACGTTTCCATCAAGTCTCATACGCATACGACAAGGGAGGCCGCCACATACTGCAAGATTTCACCTACGATTTCCCGCCGGGCAGCCATACGGCCGTGATAGGGGAAACCGGTGCAGGGAAAACGACTTTAATACGCCTGATGCTTTCCTTAATCCATCCCACAGCGGGAAAAATCATATTATACGACAATCATGGCGGGCAATCCGAATGCCATGCAGGTACCCGCTCCAACTTCACCTACGTCCCCCAAGGAAATACCCTCTTTAGCGGTACCATACGGGAAAACCTGTTGCTCGGCAATCCGTACGCCACAGATGAAGAAATGCAGACCGCACTCATCCACGCCTGTGCCGATTTCGTATTCCAACTACCCGAAGGTCTGGACAGCCGTTGCGGCGAACAAGGCACGGGATTAAGCGAAGGACAGTCACAACGTATCGCCATCGCCCGCGCTTTACTGCGTCCGAGCGGTATTTTACTATTCGACGAGGCCACTTCCTCGCTCGACACCGCAACCGAAAAACGGCTATGGCAAAATATCTGTAACCATTATGGCAATAAGACCCTGATTTTTGTCACCCACCGGGTGAACATTATTACATCCGAAACACGCATATTGAAACTCAGCAAATAAAAAGGAAAAACTTTGGCCAGCCCATACAAAAACACTATCTTTGTCCCGTAACAGGTGTCCTGTCTGCCGACCGGCATTCCGGATGAAAAGGGAATCGGGTGGAAATCCCGGACAGTCCCGCTGCTGTAATTTCCAGAAAGCGTATCAAAAGAAAGACTCATACCACTGCCTCAAATCCATCACGAGGTCGGGAAGGTTTTTGATACGGGAATAAGTCAGAAAACCTGCCTGTTCAAACTGCGGCATCTCGCTTCGAGGGTTAGGCGATGATTCCACTCAGATTCTAAGAACCGTCTTTTCTATCACAAAGGTCGGCTTATTTCGTCTGCAACATAACGGACGAATGCGGCACCTTTCAGAACATGACGCTTGGAAGATGTCTGTCACACGACAACGTTTATTTAACCCCCTCCAAAGGCCGAAGCGATTCGCCCTTGCGTCTGCCATGCTATCTGCTATCAATCAATTTTACCAGACGCAGAAATAAACGGGAACGATGGAAACAGACAGAAGAATTCACATTCAAAAAGAAATGGCATCCGGGTTGGATATACTTCGGATGCCATTCTTTTTTATCAGGTTGATACTAAGAAAGCAACATGCTTTTCCATATATTCTACCTTTTTACATAATTTATCCGTTCTTTTATTCTGCGAATAGTTTCTTTTTCATACCTTAGCAAATGTTTCTCCAAATGATATTCCACAAATGCAAATGAGTACATATAAATATAACTTACAAAATTTCCATGCCATAGAAAAGGCGGAAATCACTATCGAGGGTATTACCGTACTGGCCGGAGAAAACGGTTGCGGTAAAAGTACATTGTCAAAATGGCTATACTACATAGTAAACGAAGTATATAATTTCGAACAAAATTTATTTAAAGACTACATCAAAAGTTTGAGTTCATTAATAGACCGAATGTATTTTGCTGCTCGGAACATGGGCTTGTACAGTCCTATCAAATACGACGATGTATCATCTGCGAATAAAAACTTTTTAATTTACAGGAACTCTACCAAGCAACTTCATCAAATAGAACCTACTTCAGACAACAGTATAGAAAAAGCACATGACATATTCTTACAGTCACTTCAAATCTTCACAGAACACCTTTCTGAATTTTTGGAAAATAACAGGTCTAATGCACGCCGGGAACGTATCCTGAGATACCTAGACATCAGTCCCGAAGAAAAAGAACCCGCACAAGCCATTGAAGAATATAATGAACTCCATCAACGGTTGGCCAACCGTTTGGCCTATAATCTCCATCAAGCCATAAACAGTCGGCCATCTGATGCGTTCTTTGAACTCATCCGCAAAGACTACAAAGAAACAGGGAGATTCCCATCTGCAATCCAAATCACAGAAGACGACGTGGAAGTCTTCCATAACGGACAAGTTTCCAGCTTGTTCAATCTCCACCGGGCCATTTACATCGATACCCCCATAGCTCTTACAGCAGGCGAAACAGACAACATTTTCTGGAACGAATTGCAGAAGATGGCTATGGACAATCCCCTCGAAGGAGGAACAGATACTCAAAAATTACTTCGACGAATCAAACTGCTTCTAAACGGGGAAACCATACTGACGGAAGATAATCTATTCGATGGACAAGAACTCCGGTATGTATCGAATGACCGGATGATCAACATCGAACTTGCAAAAGCAGCTACGGGATTCAAGACTTTCTCCTACCTCCAAAGATTACTGGAGAACGGCTACCTTACCCCTGAAACATTGTTACTCATCGACGAACCGGAAGCCCACCTCCACCCTCAGTGGATTGTCGAATATGCCAGGCTGTTAGTCTTGTTGCATAAAACCATCGGTCTTAAAATCATGATGGCCACGCACAATCCGGACATGGTGGCTGCCATCCGTTCCATTTCCGAGAGAGAGGGAATTCTCGACCATACAAACTTCTTCTTAGCGTCTCCGGGAGACACTCCCCACAAATATATTTATAAGAATTTAAATCACGAAATCGGAGAGATATTCCAATCATTCAACATTGCGTTAGACAGAATAAGGACTTATGGAACCAATGATTTATGATAACCACGTTGTCAGGGAACACAGCCTTTATGCTCGATGTCCCTCCACTCTCAACGAGATTTCTAACCGTGATTATCCGGGCACAGACTATTTCAATCCCGATATCATTGGTTTAGACATGGATGATTACGAAAGAAGAACCTGCCATGGGCACGCAAACAATACGGTCGATGCCGTTATCGGTATTTGCACGTGTCAAAACAAGAAAAAGAGTAGTCCACGCTTGCTGTTAGTGGAACTGAGAATGGGTTATGAAAAGGCCAACAACCTTTCTAAAAGCGAAATGGAAAGGAAAATACTCCATACAAAAGAGTTGCTTAGTGCAGAAAAGACTATCAACAGAGAGTCTGTTTTCATATTCGACGAACGAGTTGCCGCACAAGCGCGACATTGGTTTGCCCAACGCAGTGCGGAAGGAGGAGGTGAATTACGGCACATAGTGGTTTATTCTGTCAAAGACTTCAACAGGGCGGTCCTCTCATACGATGACATGCCATACACCCCCATCAATTCCCCGGAGCATATCCAAAAAAGCCTGAAAGAACTTGCCGATCAAGAGCAATGGCCGTCCTTTTTTGAGAAAGTTTGTTTTTGGTTCAAGAAAGCAGAACAATACAGGTATACCATGCCTTTTGAATATAAAAGCATAAAAGAAGCCGTCTCGCAAGTCTGGTCTACTTTCAGGGCAAACTCAAAACTGGAAGAGGATGACGAATTGTACGCCCAAATCATCGAAGAAGACTTTTTCAAGAAATAATGGCATTCACATCATCCGCTATTCCGACGGGACGACACAAAAACGGATCGTGGACTGACGTTTCTCGTCTCTTTCATCCCCATGCGGCCACCCTTTGCGTATGCAAAACGGTGGCCGTAAAACTTATACAAATGACACTTTGAAAGCGTATCCTTCCGGTTAACCTTCAAAAAGGAAGTAAACCATACGGATTCCAGCCATTCATTGGGATTCAAAGCCCGTAATTTAGAGCAACATTTCGCATAAATATGCAAATAAAACTTCCTTTCTCTGTATAAAACCTGCATATATGCAAATCAATCTCAGCCGAACGGAAATTCATTCGACTGAAAGCTATTTTCCGTTGTGCGCACAATGAAAGCAAGTCCTAAGCCAACCACACCATAAGTCGTTGGAAACGGAAATAAAAACAAGCCGTAAACCGTCTTTCCATCTCTAATTAAAACGAAAACACCTCCAAAAACAGAAAACAGAATGACAACGAAACAGGCTTGCCGCTTTCCCGACCGTAAAAACGTACGCACAAACCTCCGGCACGGCCGACAAAAGAACGGTACAAGACCTTCTTTCGTTACAAAACGACAAAAAACCGCCGCACGAGAATCCGTTATTTTCACCCCCTCCCTCTCCCGGACGGAAATAACGGATTCTCGGACAACCGGATTTAACATTTTGACACTTTGCCCATGCCGTGCCACTGCATAAAAAGTGGTATATTTGTACCGTCATGCCACCGGACTGTACTGGGGCCGCCGTCGGCATACACAAGAAACAAACCATCAAACCGCATCATCATGAAACAATCCATCGTAACAGGCATGGGAGAAGCCTTGTGGGACATGCTACCCGAAGGCAAGAAGATAGGAGGCGCACCGGCCAATTTCGCCTACCACATCTCGCAATTCGGAATAGACAGCCGGGTCGTGAGTGCCGTGGGAAAGGACACGGCGGGGAGCGAGCTATTGGAGAACTTACGGGACAAATCGCTGAAAGGACTTATCGAGAAAACGGACTTCCCCACAGGAAGCGTAGAGGTGGAAGTGGACGAAAAGGGCATCCCCTGCTACAACATCCGGGAAGACGTTGCTTGGGACCATATTCCCTTCACTCCGCAAACGGCAGAACTGGCCCGCCAGACGCAAGCCGTATGTTTCGGTTCGCTGGCCCAACGGCATCCCGCCTCACGCTCCACCATCCACCGGTTTCTTGACACCATGCCGGACGGGGACGGACAATACAAGATATTCGACATCAACCTCCGGCAAGGTTTCTACACACAGGAGATTATCTCCACCAGTCTGCAAAAGTGCAACATCCTTAAAATCAACGATGAAGAACTCGACATCGTGACACGGCTGTTCGCCTTGCCCGGCACAGGCCAGGAAGAAAGCTGCAGGACGCTGCTGAAGCGATACGCGCTGAAGGCTTTGATTCTCACCTGCGGCGCACGAGGCAGTTTCGTATTCACTCCGGAAGAAACATCCTATCGAGACACCCCGAAAGTGGAAGTGGCCGACACCGTAGGCGCAGGCGACTCTTTCACAGCCGCCTTCACGGCCGCTATCCTTTCCGGCGAGACCGTCCGCGAAGCACACCGCCTCGCAGTAGACGTTTCGGCTTACGTATGTACGCAAAAAGGAGCCATGCCCCTGCTCCCCGGGATATTCACGAAACGGACATAAGACGACGGGGCAAAAATAAAAGTGTGCCGAAAAGAAATACATCTCTTGCGGCACACTCTCTTCTACATTCCTATATCTCACTCGACTTCCCACTCGAAAACACCGGCCGAATTGTCCTTTGGCAACACGACTTCCAGCTTCATGGCCGTAGTCTGCACCGGCGTGAATTCCACCGTGTTGGGCACGCCTTTTTTCGTCCCGTACGTACCGGCTGCCGACACCGGTGTCCAACCGCCCTGTTCGTCCTTGTAATACAGTTTCCAACTTTGAGGCACGCGGCAACCTCCCCACGGCTCATCGTCGAACCAATATACGGTGGAGGAAGACACCTTGGACGGTTTCGGGAACTCGTAAGTAATCCACTCCGTCGAGTTCTTTTTCGGCCACCAATGATAGTAGGCCATGGAACGGTCGTTCTCGTCCACCGGCACCAAACGGTCGTTAATGGCAGACAAGGCCGTAGTCTTGTGCGAAGCATCCACACGGCTCTCCGAGGCCAGCGTAGCCGGCATGGACGGGCTTGTCGCGCTCACCTCCTGCGGCAGCCATACCATCATGTTACCGGAACCACGGTGCGCCCAGGCATAATAAGGAATAAGCGTCAGTTCGACATCCGAAGCCGTCAGACGGCCTTCGGAATCGTATCCCAACACCTGCGCACCGGTCTTGATTTCCGTCAGGCCGCAAAGCATGTCCGGTTTCTCTACCGTCTCGAACTGCGGGCGGCGGTTCACCAGCACACTCGTGATGTCGAAATCATTGTCGGGCCACTCGGCACAGTACACCAACGGGCCGCGCTCCACAGCCACACGCCCGCGGTCGGCCTCCACTTTGGCATGTGCTTTCACCACGCGAGGTTCCATATCGAAATGCACTTCCACCTTGTCGCCCTTCTTCCACCGGCGTTCTATCGTGAAATAACCGTCCTGCAATTCGCTTTCCATCGGTTGGCCGTTCACTTTCACACTGTATCCCAGACGCTTGCCGTCGCTGTAACGGTACAAATCGCTCGGTACGACTTGTCCGCGCACCCAACCGGGTATACGGATTTTCATGGCAAACGCACCGGCCTTGTTCTTCTTCACGCTCACGGCCACGTCGCCATCCCAAGGATAACGGGTCTGTTGCTCCAAGACGACCCCCTTCTTGTCCACCTCAAGATTGGCTTCGTTGGACATGAACAGGTTGACATATACGTCCTTATCCTTCACGGCATATACATAACCGGGCAAGGAAGGGATGAAACGGCAAATATTGGACGGACAACAGGCACAACCGAACCAAGGCTGACGCTGATGCTGCCCCCGGCTCTCCAAGGGATTGGGATAGAAGAAACCGCCGCCGTCCAGCGAAACGCCCGAAATCAGCCCATTATATAAGGTACGTTCCAATACATCATAATATTTGGATTCCCCGTGCAGGAGAAACAAACGGTAGTTGACGTAGACGTTGCCGATGGCCGCGCACGTCTCGCAATAAGCCGACATGTTGGGCAGTTCATAATTCGCACCGAAAGCCTCGCCGTTAGCTGTAGCCCCGATACCGCCGGTGATGTAATACTTCTTGCCCACGATATTGTCCCAAATCCGGTCGATGGCATGGATGTAAGCCGTATCGCCCGTGAGGGCTGCCACATCGGCCATCCCGGCATACATGTAAGTGGCCCGCACGGCATGCCCCACGGCTTCGTCCTGCTCCACCACGGGCTTGTGCGCCTGGCTGTAAGCGTCGCGCCGAGAAGTGTGGCCGCGTTGGTCGAGGAAGAACTTCGCCTCGTCCAGATACTTCTGGTCGCCCGTCACGATATAGAGTTTGGCCAAGGCCATTTCGGCTATCTGATGGCCGGGCACACGTACCAGTTGCCCTTCCCCCGAACCAATTTCACGACACACGCAGTCGGCATAACGGATGGCAATATCCAGAAAGTTCCGTTTCCCCGTGGCTTGGTAATGCGCAATGGCACCCTCCACCATGTGGCCGAGGTTATAAAACTCGTGGCTCAAGTCCTCCACTTTTTCCCAACGTCGGCTTCCCGACCAGGCGTGCGGATGTTTGGGATTCATCGTACGGCTCGTGTACAGATAGCCGTCCGGCTCCTGTGCTGCAGCCACAATAGCCAGCACGCTGTCAATATACGCCACCAGTTTCTTGTCCGGATAGGTCTGCAACAAATAACTTGCACCTTCTATCGTTTTATACACGTCCGTATCATCAAAGGAATATCCCCCGACCTCATAATTTTCACTCGGATGAGCCGCCTTGACAAAGTTCTCATATCTGCCGGATTCTTCACATTTACTGAAGGCTAAAGGAATAGTAACCTCACGGCTAGCTTTCAAACGCTGCCCCCAAAAGGAATCCGTCACCTTGACGGACGTGAAAGGTACGGGAGAAAAAGGATAACCGTGGCGCACATCTTGTGCCTGCGTATTTCCCCACAAGGAAAATACAAAAATAGCAGTCAGCAATTTTTTCTTCATGGTAGGTAAAAAATAAAAATATTGATTTCACGGCAAAGTTAACAAAACTAATTATCTTTGCAGCATGAAACCATAGAATTATTAACCCATGAGAAACAAAATCTTATTCTTGAAACGAACCGCATGGACTTTCTGCACCGCTGCTTTTTCCATTGCCATCCACGGGCAAAACACGGCACAAATCATGGAAGTGCCGTTCACCCAAGTACGTATCCAGGACGCGTTCTGGTCGCCGCGCATCGAGACGAACCGCACGGTGTCCATTCCCTCGGCCTTCCGGGAGTGTGAGAAGAACGGCCGTTTCGACAACTTCGCCATCGCAGGCGGACTGAAAGAAGGCGAGCACCGGGGCGACTTTTCGTTCGACGACACCGACCCTTATAAAATCATCGAAGGAGCATCTTACTCTTTGGCCGTAAAATACGATGCACGGCTGGATGCCTATCTGGACAGTGTCATCGCACTGATAGCCGCCGCACAGGAATCCGACGGTTACCTGACTACTTGTGTGACCAACCGCTGTACCCGTCTTTCGGGTTGGTGGGGGACACACCGTTGGGAGAAAATCAACAGCCACGAACTTTACAATTCAGGACATTTTTACGAAGCTGCCGTGGCCCACTATCGCGCCACAGGCAAACGTTCCCTGCTGGACGTGGCCATCAAAAACGCCGATTTGGTATGCCGGGTATTCGGTCCCGACGAAGGGCAGAAACATGTGCCTTCAGGGCATCCCATCGTGGAAATGGCTCTGGCCAAGCTATACAAAGTCACCGGAAAAGAAGAATACCTCCGCACGGCCCGGTATTTCGTGGAAGAAACGGGACGATGCACCGACGGACATGCCCCCAGTGCATACAGCCAGGACCACAAACCCATTCTCGAACAAAATGAAATAGTGGGGCATGCCGTACGGGCCGGTTACCTGTATTCCGGTGTGGCCGACGTGGCCGCACTGACTGGCGACACGGCTTATTTCCATGCCCTTACGCGCATTTGGAAAAACATGGCCGGACGCAAACTGTACCTCACCGGCGGTATCGGATCCCGTGCCCAAGGCGAAGGCTTCGGCCCGGATTATGAATTGAACAACCATACGGCCTATTGCGAAACTTGCGCCTCCATCGCCAACGTGTACTGGAACCACCGCATGTTCCTTGCCACGGGCGACTCCCGGTACGAGGATGTATTGGAACGTGCTCTCTACAATGGGGTCATTTCGGGCGTGTCGCTTAGCGGCGACCGCTTCTTCTATGACAATCCTTTGGAAAGCATGGGGCAGCACGAACGGCAGGCCTGGTTCGGTTGTGCCTGCTGTCCGGGCAATGTCACCCGTTTCATGGCTTCCGTTCCTAATTATATGTATGCCACACAAGGCAAGGACATCTTCGTCAACCTATATATACAAAGTACGGCCCATCTCTCTACTTCCCAAAATAAGATGGAAATCCGCCAGACGACGGATTATCCATGGGACGGAAAAATCCGCATGACTGTACATCCTGAAAAGAAGCAGACCTTTGCCCTGCGATGCCGCATCCCGGGATGGGCACAAGACCGTCCGGTACCAACCGACCTGTATCACTACACCGGAAAAGGAAAGGGCTACACCATACAAGTCAACGGCAAGGACGCGGAGTTCCGTGTGGAAAACGGTTACGCCGTCATCTTGCGGAAATGGAAGAAAGGCGACACGGTGCAACTGGATTTCCCGATGGACGTACGCCGGGTGGAAGCCCGTGGCGAAGTGGAAGACGACCGGGGAAAAGCCGCCATCGAACGGGGTCCCATCGTCTACTGCATCGAAGACAAAGACCAGCCGGACAGTTTGATTTTCAACAAATTCATTCCCACCGGGACGACGATTTCCGCCACTTACGCCCCGGATATGCTTAACGGCATCGTCACGTTGGAAGGCACGGCCCAAGCCGTCGGACGTGACGGAAAGGCGACGGACGTACCGTTCAAAGCCATTCCTTATTCCGTATGGAACAACCGTGGCGCGGCACAAATGGCCGTATGGATTCCCACATCGCCGGAATATGCCCGTCCCGAACCTTTGCCGACCATCGCTAGCCGGGCACGTACGCTGACGATTCAAGCCCCTCTCCAAAAAGACGCTCCCGAATCTGCTGCCACAGAAGGTTGGGCTTGGGGCGTAAACGACCAATGGGAACCGAAACGTTCGTCGGACACGTCCAAACCTTACCATTACTGGTGGCTCAAGCGCGGCACGGAAGAAACGTTGGCCTACGACTTCGATCAAGCTTACACCGTATCGGGCGTAGAAGTGTACTGGCTGGACTTCGACCATTACGACGGCAACTTCCGTGTACCCGCCTCGTGGAAACTCTATTATAAAGACGGTGACAGTTGGAAAGAAGTGGAAGCCACCACGCCGTACACCACAACCAAGGACGCTTACAACCGTCTCGACTTCAAACCGGTCAAGACCACCGGACTGAAAATCGCCGCGCAACTTCAAAAAGGTGAATCGGGCGGCGTGTTGGAATGGAAGGTCATTCCGGCCCCAGATAAACTATAAAATCCAATGACACTCACTTATATCTACCACAGCGGCTTCATGCTCGAAGGAGTATCGGTCATCCTGATTTTTGATTTCTGGCGGGATGCCGACAACAGTATCGTGGAACGGACACTGTCCACAACGCATAAACGCGTCTACTTTCTGGCCAGCCATTTCCATCAGGACCATTTCAATCCGGAAATCCTGAACCTGCCCATACCCCACGGGGAAAAGAAAGTCATCCTCTCCCGCGACATCTACCGTCGGCGGCGTGCCGGAACGGAAGGCGTAACGGCATACCTGAGACGGGGAGAAAGCTACCGCGACGACCTCATCACGGTACATGCTTTCGGTTCCACTGATTCCGGCGTATCTTGGGCTGTTCATGTTGAAGACAAAGACATATTCCACGCAGGCGACCTGAACAACTGGCATTGGGCAGACGAATCCACGCCACAGGAAATCAAAAAACGGGAAGGCGACTTTCTGGCTATCCTGAACGACATCCGAAAGGAATGTATGGCTTTCGACCTGGTAATGTTTCCCGTAGACCCACGTTTGGGTAGCGACTTTGCCCGTGGCGCACGACAATGGTTGCAATATATCCCCACCCGTTATTTTGCCCCGATGCACTTCCCTCCGGCTCGCGAAAGGGCCATGACCTTCGGTCCGGAAGCGGAACGAATGCAAACCCGTTTCCTCTACATTCAAGAAGAAGGAGAGGCCATCGCTCGGTTCTGACGGGGTTTGCACATCCGGAAGAAAAGGCTTACCTTTGAAAATAAAAAGCAGAAATACAGCAAATTTACAGCCTATGAAATTTATCTCATGGAACGTCAACGGCCTGAGAGCCTGTTGTGAAAAAGGATTTAAAGAGTCTTTCGCCGCCTTGGATGCGGACTTCTTTTGCCTGCAAGAAACAAAAATGCAGGAAGGTCAGCTCGATTTGGAGTTTGAAGGCTACCGCTCCTACTGGAACTATGCGGAGAAAAAAGGATATTCCGGTACGGCCATCTTCAGCCGCCATGCCCCGCTCAATGTCACATACGGCCTCGGCTTAGAGGAACATGACAAGGAGGGGCGCGTCATCACGCTTGAAATGCCTGACTTTTTCTTAGTCACGGTCTACACGCCCAACTCGCAGGACGGACTGAAACGTCTGGATTACCGTATGCAGTGGGAAGAAGCATTCCGCGCCTATCTCTTGCAACTGGATGCCCGGAAACCGGTCATCGTCTGCGGCGACTTGAACGTGGCGCACCGCGAAATCGACCTGAAAAATCCGAAATCGAACCGTAAAAACGCAGGTTTCACGGACGAAGAACGGGAAAAATTCGGCATCTTGTTAGACAGCGGTTTTACAGACACGTTCCGTTTCTTCTATCCCGACCGCGAAGGCATCTACTCATGGTGGTCTTACCGTTTCAAAGCCCGGGAAAAGAATGCAGGGTGGCGTATCGACTATTTCTTAGTGTCTAAACGACTGGAAGCGCAACTCAAAAGCGCAACCATACACACCGAAATATTCGGTTCCGACCACTGCCCTGTAGAGGTAGACTTGTTCTGACCCGTCAGCCACTTTATATCGAAAAAGAGCCGTTCCCATGTGCTTTTGCGCACTCCGGAAACGGCTCTCTTCGTATCTGGCAGGTATTACCCCAACACCCTGCATGCCCCTACATATCGCCGGTCATAATAGCCGTCGGAAGAAGAATTAATGCAAATACCTTTGCGCCCTGCATGGATGAATTCAAATTCACCGGTTTCTTCATTCACATCCGTCACGATACCCACATGCCCGATGGTCTTCTTGGAACGCGTACCGGTGAAAAACACCAAATCCCCTTGCTGCAAGTCGCGGCGGTCGTCTATCTTGACTCCTTCTCTAAACTGGGAACGCGAAGAACGCGTCAAACAGATATTCAAAGACTTAAAGACATAAGTAGTGAAACCGGAACAATCAAATCCGCGCTTAGGATTCATTTGCCCGTAACGGTAAGGCACTCCGATAAACTCTTTGGCTTTCTCTACGACATCTTGGCCGGTGACTGAATCCTCCTTTATTTCTTCCGATAATAACGTCTGGGCAGAAACGGGGGACACACAAAAGAAAGCACACAAAACAAGCAGAGACCAAAGACACCGCATCATTATTTTGATATTAATTTTAAGGGTTCGACATGAATTTCGATGCCAAAAATACACCTTTCCATGCAGAACCCCAATAAAATACACATCTTTTAAGAGCCTTTAAGGCTCTGGACGTCAATGAATCGTAACCATGGTAGCCCCGAATCCATACTCGCGGAACGAAGCATCCTGATAAGTGCAATTCTTATAAACCCGCTTCAATTCCTTCAAGAGTTCGCTGCGCAACACACCTTCTCCCTTACCATGGATAAAAACGATTTTCTGTCCTTTGTTCTTTTGGTTCTCGTCCATCACGCGGCGGAACTCCTTCATCTGGCAGTCCAACATCTCTTTGTTGGAAAGCCCTGCTGTATTGTCCAACAATTCACGGATATGCAGATCTATTTCTATGATGCCGTTCTTCGGTTGTTCCGCTTTACGAGCCGGTTGGCGCACCGGACGCTCGTCGGCCGATTTTTTCAGCAAAGCCTCCTGCAACTGTTCTGCGTTGACAAAAACCGTACGGGCAGGCACGTCATCCTTCACCACGTCATACACCAAGGCATTTTCTTCAAAGAAATCCGAGGGTTGGAACGTGTGCAACTTGTAGAACTTCACAGTGTCTATCCGCAATTCCACCTGTACGGCCGGTTTGAGCAGAAAAGTCTTCTCCTGTTTATAGGCCAGGCATTGCACACAGACGCGCTCCATGTCGTTCAACACCGAACGGTCGAATTCCTCCATGAAGAGTTTGGTGTTCGGCTCCACCGTCCCTTGGAAACGTACGCGCCATCCCGTACCCTCCACACTCATGTAAAGAAAGGTGACGTAATAGTTACTGTCGTTCACCAAATAAGCCTCGAAAGACGTGGTGGTCATTTCTTTGGGATTCATCGGCACGTAAGCCAGAAAAACGTTCAGCTTGTCACCGTTCCGGCGTTCCTGCGGTTTAGGCACGAATGTCACAGGACGGTCGTCTTCCTCATCTTCATCACGAAACTGTCTGGCCGTCCGCTCCCCTACGAGTTTCTTCTTGTCGTGCGTACCGGTGTTCACCTTGGCAATATTATAATCGTCAGTCTCTACCACGACACACTCACGCACGGGCATCGGAATGTCGAAACCGTCTTCATCCCGCACTAATACCGTATCTTTGTCTTGGAAGCCGCTCACGATGCCGCCCCCCACTTCGCTCAAAAACCTTACTTTATCTCCGATTTTCATATCTTCCATGTTTTATTCCCGGCAAAGATAGCGAAAGACAGGCGCAGAGGCAAACGAAAACGGAATTTTCTGATTGGGCTGTGCCGGGTCGCATCCTATCTCCGCGCAGACAAATATACAGCAAAGCGCAAGGAGTACAATATCTGTCTGCCGCCTTTATGCTTTTTTATCCCAAACACCCGTTCCACTTCAGTAAATATACCTAACTTTGCATACCAAAAGCTATCAATCCCAATGGAAGAAACCAAACACATCCAGATTAAAGACTTCAACTACGAACTGCCCGAGGAGCGTATCGCAAAATTCCCCTTACCCGAACGGGATCAATCCAAACTGTTGGTGTACCGTCACGGAACGGTGGGCGAGGACACGTTCACTTCGTTGCCGGACTATTTGCCCCAAGGTGCCCTGATGGTATTCAACAACACAAAAGTCATACAGGCGCGGTTGCATTTCCACAAAGATACCGGCGCGCTCATCGAGGTATTCTGTCTGGAACCGGTCCGTCCGCACGACTACGCGCTGATGTTCCAACAAACCGGTCGTTGCAGTTGGCTTTGCCTTGTGGGCAATCTGAAAAAATGGAAAAGCGGTAGCTTATCCCGTCCCGTGGAAATCGGCGGACGCAGCATCACCCTGAAGGCTACCCGGGGCGAGAATCGCGGCACCAGCCACTGGATTGACTTTGAATGGGACGACGAACAAACGACTTGGGCTGAGATCCTGGAAGCCGTGGGCGAACTGCCCATCCCGCCCTACCTGAACCGCGAGACACAGGAAAGCGACAAGACGACCTACCAGACGGTGTATTCTAAAATCAAAGGCAGCGTGGCTGCCCCCACGGCCGGGCTCCATTTCACCGAACGCGTGTTGGCCGATTTAGATGCCCACGGCATCGACCGCGAGGAAGTGACGCTCCACGTCGGGGCGGGCACGTTCAAACCGGTGAAAAGCGAAGAAATAGCCGGGCACGAGATGCACACGGAATACATCTGCGTGCATCGCAACACGATAGAGAAACTGTTGGCCCACGGCGGCGCATGCATCGCCGTGGGCACGACTTCGGTGCGCACCCTCGAGAGCCTGTATTATATAGGTGTGGCATTGGACGTAAATCCCGACGCATCGGAGGAGGAACTCCACGTGCCACAGTGGATGCCTTACGAGTATGCCGCCCGGACACGCCCTTCCGGAAGCCCCGACGACGGACGTCCGGAAGCACTCACCACAATGCAAGCCCTGCAAAACGTATGGGATTACCTGAACCGCCACGAGCTGACAGCCCTGCACACCAGTACGCAAATCATCATAGCTCCCGGATACGAATACCATATCGTGCGGATGATGGTCACCAATTTCCACCAACCGCAAAGTACACTGTTGTTACTCGTCTCGGCTTTCGTGCACGGCGATTGGCGCACGATTTACGACTATGCCCTCGCCCACGATTTCCGTTTCCTCAGCTACGGTGACAGCTCATTGCTCATCCCTTAACCCCGCGAAACCTCATGATAGCTATACAAAAAGATAACCGGGAAGAGATGTTTCCCCTCGTGGATGAAGAGGGGAACATCATCGGAGCCGCCACACGCGGCGAATGCCACAATGGCAGCAAACGCCTTCACCCCGTGGTGCACTTGCATGTGTTCAACAGCCGGGGCGAACTTTACCTGCAAAAGCGTCCGCAATGGAAAGACATCCAACCGGGAAGATGGGACACGGCCGTAGGAGGGCATGTGGACTTGGGCGAAAGCGTAGAGATGGCCCTGCGCCGCGAAGCGGAAGAAGAACTCGGCCTCACCGGCTTCACTCCCGAACGTCTCCCCCACTATGTATTTGAATCCGACCGCGAACGTGAACTGGTCTTTCCCCACCGTTGTACCTACGACGGGGAAATACGTCCCAGTGCGGAAACAGATGGCGGACGCTTCTGGAACACAACGGAAATCCATGAAGCGATGGGAAAAGGTATCTTCACACCCAATTTTGAAAGCGAATACAAGAGACTTTTCGGGAATGAACCGGACACGCTTTTATGAATGAAAGCGAGAATGAATGACCAATGTGCTTGTTTCCATACGGAATGCGGTTCGGATAGAAAAACATGTTTCTTATGAGGAGATGATTTAGACAAAAGAACATAAGGACATGTTTCCTTTGGGAAAATGATTCGGACAGAAGAACATAAGATTCCTTACGGAAAGCATTTTTCAGGCTTCTGTTCTTTTGTTCTTCTGTCTTCTAAATATCTACATACGGGAAACGTTCTCCTTCTGTCATTCTGTTGCTCAGCCTTCCCACTTTCTTTTTATTACATTCTTTAACATCATCCGATGAAACAAAAGAGCGGCTTCTGCGTATTCTTTATAAAAAGGGAAAGAACGGCCACGTCCTAATTGCCGGAAACGGTTCCGCCCCTTGCAACATTAACCTCATGGAAAAGACAGAATTCGAAATAGCGGCATCCATGCTACGAGGCAAACTCGTAGACATCGCGCGTTTCTATTTGTCTGATGAGGACGAAGCGGAAGACATCGTACAAGAAGCCATGCTCAAACTTTGGCTTGTCCGAGACCGGATCGACCGGGAAAAGAACATTGCTCCCATGGGTATGACCGTCACCCGTAATCTTTGCATCGACCGCCTGCGGCGACTCAAAACCCATCCGCACGAAAGCCTGACGGGGCATGACGCGCCCGACGGACAGCGAAGCGCACAGGCGATGATGGAAGACCGTGAAAATGCGGAATGGATGCGCGGGGCCGTTCGGAACCTGCCGGACAAATACCGGGCCGTGCTCCGCATGCGTCAGGTGGAACATTTAGAAATGGGCGAGATAGCCCGTATCATCGGAGCAACGGAAGGCGTAGTCCGCACCATATTGTCACGAGCAAGGAAACAAATGATGGAACAACTAAAGGTAAGGAGAGATTGAACATGACGACAAACAAAGAAGACATCAGACGATGGCTTGACCTCTACATGGAGGGAAAGACCTCGTTGGAAGAAGAAGCCCTGCTGACGGAGTATTTCCGTTCGCCGGATGCCGACAAGGATTTTGCCGACTTCAAAACCATGTTCAACCAGTTCGACGAAGGCGAACCTTCTTTCACGGAAGAAGAACAGGAAAGGTGGATGCAGTCATACCCATCTGAAGAACTTCCCGGCTCCTCCGCCCTACAGACCGTTCCTCCGACGCAACCGAAGCGTATAAGTCGCACAGGGTACATCGCCGTACGGTGGATAGCGGCAGCCTCCGTCGCAGCCGTATGTTTTTTCTTAGGTACCACCGTCTCGCGAAAGGAAGCCACACAAGCCACAAATTCCATCCCCATGCCCCCTACCATCCTCACGGAAGTAAAGTGGAAAACCGATACGGTATTCATCGAAAAGCCAGTGCCCACTACGTTGACTGCCAAAATAATCACAGTCCGGGACACGATTGTCCTTCCTGCAAGCCACCCAAAAGGACAAATGTGGGCAACACTCTCGACAGGGCAGGACACGTCCTCCACCGAAACGGCCTCAATCCCCCTGTCCGACACCGCCCTACAAGACGCGGACACGGCAGCCCGACAGCAGACCATGCCACACTTGGCCGACATTCAGGCCGAGTTCCAAAAGCAGAAAAGAAGAATGGACGAATTTTCCAAACAATATGAAATAAACATCCCGCCTTATGAAAACGTGTATTAAACCTTTGCTATGGATGACGATAGCCATCATAGCTTCCACGACCTCGGGCCATGCACAAATATTCTATCAGGAAAACCCTACGGTCATGAACTTGTACCACCAATTGGACAGTATGTTCCCCAAACGCTACCAAACCAACCGTTGGCTAACGGGTGCCCAATATTGGGTAAACCATTGGTATGAGAGTGAAGAAGAATACCGAAGATTCAAACCCGAAATTGATGCCATGTTCCAACAACTGGACGGCATGCGCACGTTCCACAAGTACACGGAAACGACCGACAGTCAACACGTGCAACAGAAAAAATATATCATGACCTTGCCCTCTGACATCAACGGACAAATGGAATACTTGTCGTTCGAAGCCGACACAAAGGGAGTGTATTTTTATTATCAAACCATGAACCAACTGATAGATGAGAAAAGCGACCCTGTCCCCGACCAAAGCATCGTGACCGAATTCGATTCTCTTTTCAATGCCTATGCAGAACGTAAAGGCACAAAAGAAGAAGATGTACACTATCAGGGCAACCTCGTACGCATCATCTGCCTTATACAAGGACCTAATAGAGGAGGACGGACAACCGACGGGGTCAAGTACGTCGTACCCCGTTGTAATGAGCGCGATTATTCCCGCTTCTATGATTTATTCCATAAATACCTGAAAAAGGTGCCTTTGCTCGTATCCACCAACGATGTATATTGGCAATACCATGAAGTGGCCGTCCGTGTCCGCCTAAGCAACGGTCGCCCCATGTACATGGGAGCCGCACTAAAAGGCAATGATCTTTACCTCGTCAGGGTGGAAGGCTCAATCAACGGTGCGGGCATGCTCCCACGTGCTTGGGCGGAAGAAGACCCTGTATGGAATTTCGACTACATGAAAAAAATAAATACGTGTACGTGCGCACAAGCAAACCAGAAATAAGTTAATTCGTCCCGGCCGTCTTGTGAAAGATGGCCGGGATTTTTTATTGATTAGGAAACAAAGGGATTATCAGGCCTTCTCTATTTCTTCCGCCGACAACCCCGTGGCACCGATAATGGCATCCACGGACAATCCCATGGCCTTTAACCTGTGGGCTATCTCCAAAGCCTTGGCATGCTCTCCTTCGGCGCGACCTTCCATGCGCCCCTCCGCACGCCCCTCGGCACGCTCCGTATAAATATTGTTGCGCAAAATGACGATGTTATCCAGATGACGGTAATAAGCTTCGCGCTCGCCTTTCGTCATCCCGTCCACCTTCAGGCGTTCACGTACCTCCGCCAAGCCGGGGGCGTGGGCAGTTTCGGGAATCTCACCCGTATTCAAATAGTAAATCCATTCCTCCAACGGGGTCTTGGCCACTTTGTTGAAATCGTTCACCTTCAAGATATAATACTCCGGATAAAGTTGGCTCACGGCATCCACCTTGAAGGTCTGCCGCTGGAAAGGAGTCAGCTCCAGTATGTCGTTCTCATGGATGCCGCGAAATTCCGTCTTGCCATGGTACACGATATCCTTGCCATGCCCCAAGGAGAAATAAACGATGTTCACGCTGTACACCTTGCGCACGTTCTCATACCCCTCGCCACGGTTGATGTATTCCGTCACCAACTTCGACACGCCGAACAACATGCGCTGAAAATAAGCGTACTCATTGTTGTTCTGCACCTCGATGAGTATCAGTTCCCCTTTGGAATCCAAGGCCAACAAATCCACACGGTTGTACTTGTCGAACTCGTCTTCCTGATTGCTTTCGCTCTCCAACAACTGGCTGATGGTGATTTTCTCATCCAGAAGCGTGGTCAACAAGCCCTCCAACACCCCGAAGTTAGCCTTGTTGCGCAACAGGCGTTTCATCGCCCAATCAAAACGGATATAGTTTGCCATAAGCGTAGACTTTATTGCCATATGTTTTTGCAAATGTAACGTTTTTCCCTTGCCCGTCCTCTAAAGGTGCAATAAAGAGTGTTAATAACAGACCGAACTGTCAGGGGAATTCCGATTCAACACCGAGCAGTTCCTATACTTCCACAAAAGCGAGTGAGACGAAACTTATATACAAAAATCATTCAGCGCAGAAACGTTTTCCGTTCTGCTGCGAATGATTTTCCAATCTGCGGCAAACGATTTTCCGTTTGCCGCAGATTTTTTTCAAAGGCTTAAACAACTGAAACACAGCGTCGTGACAGGATTGCATTTTCTTTACAGTCATCTATCCACGGACGGAAGCCCCTACTGCACGCTGCCGGAAGAGTCCGGAAGCCTCCCATGCTCCCGTCGTCAGAAAGTGAGTTTCAACGTGGCCATGCCGTAGGGTCTCATCGTCAGCGTCCCCTCTACGGCTTGCCCGGGCTGCTCCTCGAGCGTGCAGAGCGACACGGACGACGGACGGCGGGCCGGGAAGTCCAAAGCCACAGTCTCTTCCTTGTCCGACACGGAACGCAGACGGACAATCATCTCGTTGTCTTTCCCCGTGGATTTCAGCACGGTGACGTACACGGCACGGTTGTCTACCGCCACAACGGGCTTCACGTCCGGGTTCTTGTCCGCAGTGACATGCACCAACGGTTGCGCCTGCTCCAGACCGAAACGGTTGGCGGCCACGGCGTCATATCCACCATGCGGATGGATGCGGTAACGGAAAGCCACCGGCCCGTCCTGCGTCAGGGGGAAATTCGTGTGCCAATGGTTGTTCATCGCCCATGAATACACCGTGGAAGACGGTTCCAACTGGGTCAGCCAAGGTCCTTGTCCGCCCCATCCCAACGAAATGTTGGCCGTGCGGTCGCCATACTCGAACAAGGGGGCATCCAAGGCACACCAAGTCACGCCGTGCGTGTCGTTAGAAACGTCCAACCAACGTTGCAGGGCTATCCAGTTGCGGTTGGCCTGCGGCCATTGGTCTTTCTCCATTTCCATCACGCCCCAAGGGATGTCCACTTTCGTCACACCCTGCGGCACGTTGAAACCGAAACCGAAATGTATGCCGTCTTTGTCCAACAACGGTAGCTTGTCTACCACGTTGGTGGTCTCCACCCACGGTTGTCCGGCCACCAGACGGACGGTACGCGTCACCGAACGGCAGCCCTTCATCGTGGATTCCACTTTCAATTCCACCACCAAGCCGCCTTGCTCGGTCACCGTGATGGCCTGCACCTTGTCGGCCTCGGGCTTGTTTTCGTTGGCCGACAGCCAACTGCACGAATTGGCACCCCCGTCCACCGACGCGTCGATATAATTGTAATCTTCCCCGGCACGGGTCAAGGCCGTGATATTTCCCGTCTTGCCGTCTATCGTGACACGCACGCAACCGTTGTCCAGCGTGTAGCCTTCCACCTTGCAGGCATCGCCCGACACGGCATCGCCTTCCACCACACGGTAATGACGCGAGCCCAGGGCGGGCACGTCCGAAGCCCAAAACACCAGTTCGCCGGTAGACAAACGTTGCGAAGGCACGGCGTTCCCCTCATCGTCCACCACCTTGTTGCCTTTCTGGCTCTCGGAGGCCGTCAGCGTCACCAACCCGCCGTGCGGCCACGACTGCGTGTTGAGCACGGCGATACCGCCGTTCGACGGCCCTTCGCGCGGCCCCAACGCTCCGTTGGACTTGTCCGTGGCCAATCCCAATACCTCGTCCAACAAGGCCGTCGAACGGGCTTCCGCTTCCTGGAAATAAGATTGTTTCACCTTTCCGATGGCTTCATGGAAATAAGGTTCCCACGGATTCTCAAAGTCCCAAGTATGTTCTGAACCCATCATGATATAACGCCAACCTTCATCGAAATCGGCACGCGGTGCACAAGCTCCCCCTGCCAGCATCGACCACACGGTCTCCGCCTGCGTGATTCTCTCCTTGTTACGGCGGTTAATGGCCGTCAACCTGGCAGCCGTACCCAACCCGTCGGTCCAGTATTCCGTATAGTCTCCCGTTACAGTCGGCAGGCGGTCGCCATAATCTTTTTCCAACCGCACCATGATTTCATGCCCGCCGCTGATGACAATCTTCGGATAAGCATATTTCTTGTTCCATTCGTTCACGGCGTAGGGGACATCGGCATCCACCGGACTGTTGTCCCACAATGTCCAAGAGAGTACGATGAAATCGAGGGGGTAATGGTCACGTTCCAACTCCACGAGCTTGCCCGTAAAGTCTACATTGGCACTCCCCATCCGGATGCGCGCCGGAACCTTACGCGGGTCACGTTGGCCGAACCAAGGCCGCCCGGTCGTGTTCCCCTTGTCCATGCTGCCGCTGTTGGAATACTTGCCCGGTTGCAGAAACAACACCTTGGAATGGCCGTCGGGTCCTACCCACCAGAAAGGCATGCCGTCTATATTCCGAGAGTGTGCGTTGCCACCCCGGTCGGTGTTCGGCCACGAGATGACGTACTTGATGCCCTCCTGTGCCATGACCGGAACCAGTCCCCAGGAAATGCCGGGGATGTCGAACTGTTGGAACACATCGGCAGGCACGCCGGACAACCGTTGCAACTCGCGCGAGAACTTGAATACATGAAACAATTCCTCATCCGAACAAATGCTCGTATTCAGGTTCACATAACTGGCGTCCACACAAAGGTCGCCGCGCCTGATAGCCGCAATGACCTCATCCCGTTTCTCCGGTTCTGAAATCCACAGGCGTTCAATCGGCCAAGTCACCTCGGGATTCCACACGAAGCGTGCACCGTCCACATGTCCGGCTGTTTCCCGGGCCAGTTTCATGCCTTCCTTGACATTTGTCTTGTGCAACATCTCCACGTTTTTGTGCGTGTTCGTGTAACCGATGTCCACGTGCGAATGGTTGTAAAGGAACACCGTCCAATGCCGCATCGGATCCACGGTGACTTTCGTCTTCATTTTCTTTTCCGTCCCGCACACCGTCAGCGAAACGTTCGCGGCCTTGTCCATAGGCAAGGCGGAAGGCAACATGATTTCCACCTCCGCCGAATCCTTCGCATCGACACGGAAGGTAGAAGTCTCCTTCAGTTTCTTGTACGCCACATCCACACGGACTTCGCCTTTTAATTCGGGGCCTTTCAACCGCACGGCAACGATACGTCCCGGCGAACGGTCTTGCCTATACCCATACAAAGGCTTCACCACACAACTGACTTGCTCCGGCACGACATCGGCACTTGCCTGTCCAGCCGCCAGAACCGCCAGCATCCCACAAAAAAAATTTCTTTTCATCACATTGATTAGTTTTCATTGTATCGGTCACAAAGTGACAAAAAAAAGACGAGACGGGCAATCAGGCATAACGCAAAAAATGCCACATTCTCGCCACAGCGTGCGAAAAGCCCCTGCAAAAACTTCCTTTATCGGCCGATTCTGCCTATCTTTGCCCGCACATATACAACAAAACTTAAACATTACCTAATCATGAAACTCAAAAAACGAATGATGACCGGCATGTTGGCCGCCACCCTCGGGGCCATGGCACCGGCACAGGCACAAACTACCGAGCCTTCTCCTTACAGCAGTTACCTCTTCGCTTTCTTCTCCAACAATTCCCCTTACGGCGAACAAGTACGTTATGCCTTGAGCGACGACGGATATAACTACACGTCCCTCAACCAAGGGCGTCCGGTCGTGGCCTCGGACACCATCGCCCTGAAGAAAAGCATACGGGACCCGTACATCACAAGAGGCCGGGACGGGAAAACATTTTATATGGTCATGACGGACATGCGCTCGGACGAGGGTTGGCAAAGCAACGACGGACTCATCCTGATGAAGAGCACCGACCTCATCCATTGGCAACACACGGCCATCGACTTCCCCACCCGTTTCCCCGACCTGACGGGATTCGACCGCGAGAACCTGCATGCCGTTTGGGCACCTCAAATCATCTGGGACAACGAGGTCGGAAAATATATGATTTATTACTCCATCGGGCGGCACGACTGGGAGTATCCTACGGAAGCCCCGAACTTCAAGCAGCCTTACTTCAAGCTGTTCTACTCTTACGTGAGCGAAGACTTTACGGACATCACGGAGCCGAAACTGCTGTTCGACTTCGGTACGGCCGCCATAGACGGGGACATCGTGTATAACCCGAAAGCGAAAGAATACGTGCTGTTCTTCAAAGACGAGGGCCGCTCGGTCATGAACAAAGGATTCCGCACGCGGCAGGGCGTGATGCGTGCCACTGCACCCCGACCCACCGGCCCCTACACCATCGAATGGCGGCACCTGCAAAAAGAGGGGCAATATCCGGTGGAAGGTTCCAGCGTGTTCCCCCTCATCGGTTCGGACGAGTATGTCCTGATGTACGATTGCTACGCACAGGGTTTCTACCAATTCTGCAAGAGCACGAACCTGAAAGACTTCACATTCGTGCAAAACACGAAGACCCACGGCGACTTCACCCCGCGCCACGGCTCTGTCATGCACATCACGCAGGCCGAACGGGAACGGTTGGAAGCATGGTCCGAGTTGAGCATTGCGGTGAATGACCTCCGTACGCGTCCCGTCCCTACACTGACGCTGAAACAACTTGAACGCCGCCCGGCCTTGTTGGCCGAAGCCCAAAAAGTGCTTGACACCACATCCGACCCCAAAACCATAGCGGACATGACGAAAAAATTGAAAAAGTTTAAATAAGAAGCAAGAAGTTACCGCGAATAAAAATAGCTGCACGAATATCCGAATCGTGCAGCTATTGGTATACCGGCTTATCTCATATACAGGAATGGTTATTACCTTATCGCCTTTTTTAGTATATTCAAACAAGAGTTATCTTCTGTTTCATAAGTCGTTTGGGCTATCACCTTATTTTTCTCATTCAATACCACAAAACTGGAAGCACCCATCTTATCGGCATCTATCCCTAAGAATTTTGTCAGATAATCGCTTGCTGCACTTATCGGATTGTAGAAATCAATAATGGCATACCATTTTCTCTTCCGGTTTTGATTAACCACATAAATGGGGCCTCCAACTTTATGGTTTTCCATGTAAGCTTCCACCTCCGCACTGCTCTGTGCACAAATAGGATAAAAGTCCACATCCTTGCGTTCCGAAAGCAGCTTATAGATTTGAGGATAAAGCACCAAAGAAGGCTCGCAATAGTCGCAAAGGATATATACTACTTTATAGGGCTTCGTAGATTCCTTGATTTTTGTAGCCAACTCTGCGTCTCCTAAATTCACAACCTGGCCATAAAGCTGAAAGCCGAACAAATTCAAAAATAAAATCAGACTTAACTTTCTCATCGCATTCTCTTTAATAGGTACTTTGCCTCAAGGTCTATCCACAGGTTTTCCTACAACTTCGATAACATACCCACCATGTTGACCTAAAGAATCAATAAAAGGAATATTACCGGCTCCTATTTGTCCTGTTTCAAATAAATATTCAATCCTCCGATTCATTTCCTCATACATTTTATCTGAATTCAACAAATCTTCCATATCCTGCACCGTTACGGGATCATTCACCCAATAAAGGTCATCATCAACTATCAAACAAGCATCATTCTTATCAAATCCATCAGGAAACTCTTCATCCAACAACAGCTCCATATAATAACGGGAATTCAACGTATCCTCCTTTAACTCTACCAAATATTCGCCTGGGAATATAGCTTTTTCGGCTACCTTCACAGTCGTATTTTTCGGAAAAAACTTAAAATCACATAAACCGAAACCACTTTTACAGTCAAGTTTCTTACGAGCTAATTTCACACTTACAAGATTTAAAAATTTCAAATCTTTGGGATTGACTGTAGCGCTCGGTGCCCTTTTATCTGGGTGCTCATCAACCAAAGACTTAAACTTAACCTTATTCATAAAAGCAATTTCATCAAAACCATCCTCTCTTACCTCTTCTTTTACGCTGTTTTCCGAAACTTGTTCTTCTGATTGACATCCTACAACCAAAGCCATAACAGCCAAAGCACATCCCATAAAAAAAATTACTTGTTCTCATAGTCCAATATTTTTAGTTAATACCCTACAAATATAATAAATCACACAAAAACAAACAATAAATATTCTATTTTTTATCTAAGAATAAATTTTAATTAAAAATCAATGGTCCATCATCTGCATTCACAGATAATGAACCATTATTTTCCGCTTCATTCATTTAAGCCGACCAACATTGACCGCACTTTCCTAACGAATCGACTTCCACTCTTTCGGTGACCAACTGTCCACCCAACGGATGACCGGCGTACCGTCGGCTTCAAAATCTATCGGCAACCATATATGACGGGAATTTTTCAGGCTCTGCGGATTCCAACGGTCGGCCATGAACACGAAACCGTCCTCCGTGCCTTCCACCTTAAAAATATACGTGCCTTGTGTATGGAAAGACTTCTTGGCATCTTTCCCGACAAAAGGAGAAGGAAGCTGCTCCCATGGCCCCCACAAAGAAGCGGCCTTGAACATGCGGGCTTCATTCGGTGTCCAACCCGTACAGCCACTCGTAATCATCCAATACACGCCGTCACGCTTAAAAATGGTCGGAGCCTCGTTCTGCCCGCCCGGCGCGATACGTACATACCGTCCGGTGTAGTCTAAATAATCGTCCGTCAGTTCAGCCAAGTTCAACGTCAGGTTCTCCTCTGCCGAATAAATATGATAGGCTTTACCGTCATCGTCCACGTACACGGTCATGTCCCGACTCATCTGTCCGCCCGGTACGTCGCGCGCCAAAAGCAACCCCTCACGAATCGCTTCACGCCACTCCGGCGTCCACCATTCCTTATAGTCCGCTTCCTTCAGTTTCTTGGCTTTTCGGATGTCACGGCGCGAAAAGTCCGTCGGCCATTTGCCCGCATTCGGGCGCAAAGAACGGATAAACCGGAACGGCCCCACCGGAGAATCGCTCTCGGCAAAGCCCACACGGGCGGCCGCATAGCCCTTCCCTTTCAGTTCCAGATGGAACAACATCACAAACTTCCCTGTTTTAGGATTGCGTACCACCTTGGGACGCTCCATGATACAGCCCCGTTCTATGTCGTGCCCAGCCTCCTCGGAAACAGCCAAAGCCACTCCTTCGTCCTCCCAATTCATCAGGTCGGAAGAAGAATAGACCTCTACGCCCACTTCGGTGGTAAACCCGCGTGCAGGCCGGTTCTCGCCATACCAATAATACTTACCTTCATGGAACAACAGGCCGCCCCCGTGGGCATTGATGTGTTCCCCCTTCCGGTCCGGCCATTCCTGACCCGGAGTAATACGTTCCAAAGACTGGGCATCTACCGATGCCGCCATCACAAGTCCCCATACACAAAAAATCAAAATTCGCTTTAGTTTCATCCTTTATTGCTTATCAGGTTAATCATTTCATACCTCTCGCTTTGTAAATACGTTCTTTCGCATTGTTGATTTGCTGGAATTTCTCTTCCGCAGCCCGCCGCACATCTTCTCCTAACGTCGCCACGCGGTCGGGATGATGTTTCAGAGCCAATTTGCGGAAAGCCTTGCGCACCTCTTCGTCCGTGGCCGACGGCTCTATTTCCAGTACTTTATAGGCATCTGCCAAAGATTCGCCTTTCAAGTTGAGCATAGAATCCACCTCTCCGGCAGACAACTCCATGGCCAAAGCCACTTCACGCAACGCCGTTATCTCTTCCGCACATACGTTCCCGTCGCTTTGTGCAATCCTTACCAAGAAATTCAGCAACTGCAATCGCTCGCCGTAGTTCAGATGTGCAGCAATCTGTCTGCCGCAATCGAAAATCATATCCCGAAACGCCACTGGAGACACACCGTCCAACCGTTTGGCCTCATCGAAGAGTTTCAGCAAAATTTGTTCCCCCTCCTCTACCGCGCTCTCCCCGAAATTCGCACGAAGGAAACGACGGACGAATTCCATTTCGCTGTGCATGATTTTCCGGTCTGCCCGTATCACGTAAGAGGCCATCACCAACATCGAAAACAAAAAGCTGTTTCGCCGCCCCTGTTCATAGCGGGTTCGCCCCGCCTCATCCGCTTGCAAATCCTCTTGCATGCCTACAGCCTGCTTGTCAAACCACGAACCGATAAAATAACCGGCCAGTGCACCCAACGGGCCCATCGTCATGAATCCCATCGCACTGCCTATCCATTTTCCCAATCCCATATTATATTCATTTTTATTTGGAAAACCCTAACCATGAAAGACGAGTACAAAGACGCATGAAAATACCGTTTCCCGATTGGCCATGCCTGCCCGTCCCCGGCCTTCGTACGGGCAAAGATATAAAGTTTTTCGCAGAAGACCGGAAAAACGGGTTCTTTTTCTTTCCACGCCCTCGGCGACACACCGTTCCTACCGTTGCTATAGGTGAAATATAAAAAAGGGAGAATGCCTCATCGTGAGCATTCTCCCTTTCACATTATAATAGGTTTCCGTAAACTGTCCGGCTTACATCATGCCGCCCATGCCACCCATTCCGGGAGCACCCATCGGCATATCGGCTTTTTCTTCCTTCTTGTCGCAGATGACACATTCGGTAGTCAGGAACATACCGGCAATAGAAGCGGCATTCTCCAAAGCCACACGAGTCACCTTGGCCGGGTCGATGATACCGCTGGCTTTCATGTTCTCGTATTTGTCCTCACGGGCATTGTAACCGAAGTCGCCTTCAGCCTGGCGTACTTTCTCAACAACCACCGAACCTTCCAGACCTGCATTCTCCACAATCTGACGAAGAGGCTCTTCGATGGCACGTTTTACGATATTGATACCTGTGGTTTCGTCTGCATTGGCACCCTCCAAGCCTTCCAAAGCCTTGATGGCACGGATGTATGCCACACCGCCACCCGGGATGATACCTTCCTCGATAGCTGCACGCGTTGCGCACAAAGCGTCGTCCACACGGTCTTTCTTCTCTTTCATTTCCACCTCACTCGGCGCACCGACATAGAGCACAGCCACCCCACCGCTCAACTTAGCCAGACGCTCCTGCAACTTCTCTTTGTCGTAGTCGCTGGTAGAGTTGGCAATCTCATTCTTAATCTGATTGACACGATCCTTGATGAGTTCGCTCTGCCCGTGACCGTTGACGATGGTCGTGTTGTCCTTAGAGATAGTCACCTTGTCGCAAGTACCCAACATTTCGATGGTAGCCTGCTCCAACTTCAAGCCCTTCTCTTCGCTGATGACCACACCGCCCGTCAACACGGCAATATCTTCCAACATGGCCTTGCGGCGGTCGCCGAAGCCCGGAGCCTTCACGGCACAAATCTTCAACTGGCTACGCAGACGGTTTACCACCAAAGTAGTCAACGCCTCGCTATCTACGTCTTCGGCAATCACCAACAACGGGCGCCCGCTCTGTACTGCCGGTTCGAGGATAGGCAGGAAATCCTTCAAGTTGGAAATCTTCTTGTCGTAAATCAAGATGTAAGGATTCTCCATCACGCACTCCATCTTCTCCGTATCGGTCACGAAATAAGCCGACAAGTAGCCGCGGTCGAACTGCATGCCTTCCACCACACCGATAGTAGTGTCGCGTCCCTTAGCCTCTTCGATGGTAATCACACCGTCCTTGCTGACTTTCTTCATGGCTTCGGCCAAAAGTTTCCCGATTTCCGGGTCATTGTTGGCGCTGACGGTAGCCACTTGTTCTATCTTGTTGTAATCGTCGCCCACCTGTTCAGCCTGACCTTTGATATGCTCTACGACTTTGGCCACGGCCTTATCGATACCGCGCTTCAAGTCCATCGGGTTCGCACCGGCAGCCACGTTCTTCAAGCCCACGCTCACGATGCTTTGTGCCAATACGGTAGCCGTGGTCGTTCCGTCACCAGCATCGTCACCTGTTTTGCTGGCCACGCTCTTGACCAACTGCGCACCTGCATTTTCAAACGCATCGGCCAACTCTATCTCCTTGGCTACGGTCACACCGTCTTTCGTAATATGCGGCGCACCGAATTTCTTTTCGATAATGACGTTACGTCCTTTCGGGCCGAGAGTAACCTTTACCGCATTGGCCAACTGGTCCACGCCGTTCTTCATCAGTTCACGGGCTTCTATGTTGAATTTAATATCTTTTGCCATGATTCTATTCCTTTCTTTTGTCTATTATATATTAATGTATAAAACGAAAAATTATGCCAACACAGCCACCACGTCGCTCTGTCGCATAATCAAATATTTCTTGCCTTCGAATTCCAGTTCCGTACCGGCATACTTACCGTACAGCACGGTATCGCCTTCCTTCAAGACCATCTCTTCGTCTTTCGTACCTTTACCCACTGCAACGATAGTACCTTGCAACGGTTTTTCCTTGGCGGTGTCGGGAATGATAATACCACCTACTGTCTTCGTCTCTGCCGGAGCCGGTTCAATCAGCACACGGTCTGCTAATGGTTTAATGCTCATAATGGATAAATTTTATAGTTGTACATTTTAAAAATTCTACTCCAATCCATACGAAAAACATGCCAAAGCTTCAGGACTGACACTTTGGCACACTTTCACTGCGCGCACCCCCGAAAAACGGCAGACTTTCTGCCAACCTTACTTCTGTGGCTTTATGTCACACAAGTGTGTTCAATAACCAAATACTTAACAGTTGAAAGTCCCGTCTCGTTCAACGATTATCACCAGGCATTAGCATGTATCCTGTCTTCGATACGGATTTCCTTTTGTTTAGGAAGGAAAGCACCCTTTGCAGGATATCCGATAGCCAGCAAACAAATGAACTCGTAACCTTCCGGAGCTTTCACTATTTCCTTTATCTTGTCAGCCTCGTCGCCCACGGGAATATGGAATACAGCCCCAAGCCCTTCGCTGGTAGCAGCAAGCAACATGTTCTCCAACGCGCACCAAGCCGAGGCAAAGTAATTGAGCGAACTCTGTTCCACGGGCTTCAACAGTGGATGTGTCTGCTGACGGAAGAAAGGGATAATAAGCAGCCCGCTCTCCATCAACATTTTCTGTTGTTTGGGCAGTGCGTCGGCAAACATCTCCATCTTATCCTTGTCGCCCGACTCATCTACCTCGAACACAAGCTCCTTAAACGCGGCCATATTCTTGGCAAGCGGGGCAACCACCTTAGCGATGTTCTCACGGCTGCGCACAACGACAAACTCAAGCTGCCGCAAATGATCGTTGGTTGGAGCTTTGAATGCCGAACCGATAACTCTTTTGAGAACCTCGTCGCTCACTTCCCGGTCTGAGAAATCGCGATACGTGCGACGTCTTTCCAATACTTCGTAAAAATCCATAGTGTCATTCGTTTATGGGTTGAACTCATTTGTTATTAACAATGGCAAAGATAGCGTTCTTTATTGTGTAGATTTTGCCTTATCGTATCAAATAATTGTCGTACATTTGCATATACAAAAATCTCAGATATGGAAGATGTGGTAATCCCGTATGAATTGCCGGAAACGGAAAATCATTCTTTCTTTTTCATAGACCAACATATAGACACGAGACTCGAGGCAAAGTTGCACCGGCATGATGCTTGGGAATTGTACTATGTGGTGCAAGGGCGCGGAGCAAGAATGGCCGGTGACACTTTACTGCCTTTTACTGAAGGAAATGTAACTTTAATACCTCCTTCCATGCACCACCATTGGAACTATTCCCCGTCGTCCGCCGACGAGAAAGGGCACGTTCACTACCGGATGGTGGCCTTCAAACATTCCTTTGTATTGAATTGTATGGAAACTTTCCCGGAATTACGGAACCGGCTTGCCGGAATGACCTTCCCGACCGAAGCATTGACATTCGGAACGGCAAGCTCACGTCTTATCCGCCACGCGCTGACCAAAATGGATGGATTGGACGAATTAGGAAGGTTATGCGAAATGTTCCGGTTGCTTCCCATCCTCTTCACGGCACCAGACTACACATTCGTCGGCAAACCCATGCGGATAGAACGTGACGTGCGGCGCATGCAGCAAATCTGCGCCTACGTCATGGCTCACTATATCCATCCGATTTCATTAGACGACATCGCAACCGAAATAGGAATGAACCGCTCCGCGTTCTGTTCCTACTTCAAACGTCACAAAGGCATGACCTTTTCACAGTTCGTCACACGATACCGGTTGGACACCGCATGCAACCTGCTGACGCATTCACAAAACTCCGTATCCGAGATTTGCTATTTGGTGGGATTTCAGGATGTCCCCCATTTCGTGAGAGTATTTACAAAAGAGAAAGGAATGTCTCCGGGAAGATACAGGAAAAAGCATTAATCCGCCCGTTTTATTCGCTAAATCCGACAATATTCCGTAATTTTGCAGAAAGCAACAAACGATGAAGCTACGACTGACCTATCTTGCCGTATTCCTCATAATCTTTTCCGTACTGGCTTTCCTCCCCAAAACGGGAGGCTATATCTGGCAGCCGGAAATTATCAATCCGTTGTCTGCGTTGCTGTTTACGCTATTGGTCTATCTGACCGGTCACATCGCCCGCTCCGCCCAAAGTGCCACCGGAATCCTTTGCACGGCCATGTTTGTCCTGCTGTTCTGTCCGGATTCGCACGAATTCTTCAACCGAGACGAAACAGCCGTCATGACTCTCTCGTCCACTTGCATCGTCCCGTTCTTCATTTCGCAATATACCCGTATTTCCAATAAAAATTTCAAATACGGCTACTTCCTGATGTTGTTGATGGGTATCTTTTGCAGCTATACGCACGACAGCATCACGATTCCGCTCTGCGCCAGTTTCCTCACACTGTCCTATTTGCAGCGCGACCGGCTGTTTCGCCTGGCCTGTTGGCCCATGGTCATAGGTTTTGCCATCGGCACCACACTCTGCCTTTTACAGTCCACCTTCTGGAAGCAGTCATCATGGAGCGACCTGACCGCCTTGTCTTCCCAAACGGCAGACGGTTTCACCCAACTGTGGGAGACCAAAGTGTTCATGTTCGCCACCCTGCTCACCATTTATTTCTTGTCTTCACGGAAAAAACGGAAACGGCTATGGCGCATCTCCCGCGAGCACAAGCTTCTGACTTATTGCCTATTGTATTCTTTCTGCGCCATTCCTTTTGCTCCGTTGGGAATAGACAGTGCCATCTCTGGCGTATGTTTCTTTTGCATGTTTTGGGCGTTGTTCCTGTTCCAACAGCTTTTAGTCCTGTTTCGCGAACACCGCCGCAAGAAACTCAAACCACGAACCTGAACGGTCAACGTTCCGGCATCTGCCACTCTTCGAGGTCGTAAACAGCTTCCACGGCCTCTTCCACACTGTCCGGCAAAGACGGGAAAAAATCTATCCCCGTGATGCGTTCCACTTCGTCCACCGAATTGACATACGCATCAAGCGGACGGTTGCCCGACTTATTCTTATAGATAAAGCCGATGGCCTTCAACGGCTCCGGACAAAACACAACCTTATAGAAAGCCTCGGGCACCGTAACCCGGCTTTGGCCGATATGCCGATGCTGTCCACGGTAGAGAACAGGCCCAGCCACCACATACAGCCTCCCGTTTTCCATCGTCCAGTCGCGACAAGCTTCTTCCAATTCTTTCCAGTCGCCCCGGTTCAGGTTATGGTCTTGCGGACAAACATTCGTCATGTAAAAGCTTTCGAGCATGGCTTGTTCGTTCCATTTGTTGTCTGCCGCCGGACAAAGATGTCCGCGGTCATAGCCCGAGCGTTTGTAGTCTTCCGTCGTCACGGGATGAGCCACTTCGGGGTCGGGCAGGAATTTGTCGTAACGGCTTACCGTCTCCTCGAAACGTTCGGGCGTCAATGTCCAGGCCACCCAGTTCGGTATTTTGGTCTCCGCATTATAGGAAACCGTATAACCCGTATGGCGAATCACTTGGCTGTTTCGTTCCCGGACCAATTCCGGCAATCCCGATTCCATATCCTCCGTGCCGGACGAAGGACTGCTACCGAAAACCTGCCCGTTCGTTGTCTCCGGTAAGAATCTGTCTCCCGTCCACAGTTCCACATAATCACGCAGACGGTCGTAACCACCCGTCAAGACCACTACGGCAGCCGCCAAGCCGCCGATTATCATTTTCAGTTTCATTTTTCCGATTTCAGTTTGCTTATTTCCCGTTTAAGATTTCCGCACCTTAGGACGACGGAGCGTACGCACCCAAGATTTATCCCACTCCGCCACGCGGAAGGAATCCACGATTTTCTGTATGGCCTTGTTCTGCGTTTCGTCGTCCAACCGTCCTTCGGCCAACAACGGACGCGTCTTCTCTGGATATTTGGCAAAGCAGACAGACACCGCCCATGCTACCGCCATGGACGCATAATACCCATTTGGACGTACTGCCGCGCAGGCCTCCAGCACGCGGTCGATAAAATCGTCCGTGACGAAATGTGCCAAAAGCATCACTACGGCAAAACGTTGGGAAAATACTTCCCCGCTATATAAATAAGGCTGCAAGAATGCCCACACCTCCTCACGGTGTTTTCGCACGAACTTGAATCCCGAACAAGGGGAATCGCACAAAGCCCAATCGTTGATTTTACGCACATAGGCTGTCATGCGTTCCATCTGCTCCTCAAATGACATCCGAGCTGCCCCCGTCACGTAACCCTGCAACATGACTTCTTCGAACGTGTCGTCTACAGCCTCCTCCAAATAAGTACGCCAATCTCCCTTGGTAATCTCTTTGGCCAATGCCCGCAGCACGGGCAGACGCACACCTACCACGGGGCGGGCACCAGGCATCAACGAAGTCACAAAAGCAGCATACCGAGCATCGGCATGCGCCGCCAAAAAGTCCTTGATTTCTTGACAAACCATAGTCTACAAGCATTTCATTGTTCTACAACACCGGCTTTCCCGTTCAGCCTTTTCTTTACTATGGCCGGGCAGCCTGCCGCAAGGGAATCGTCGGGAATATCTTTCACCACCACGCTACCGGCAGCAATGACGCAGCGATTCCCGATGGTCACTCCCGGACAAACTACCACGCCGCCGCCCAACCAACAGTCTTCGCCGATGGTAATGGGATAGGCAGTTTCTTTCGGTTCGCGCCGTTCCATGTAATCAATAGGATGTTGGGGCGTGTAAAACTGGCAACAAGGCCCCACCTTCGTATTCCTCCCGATGCGGATGTAACCGGCATCAAGCATCACGCAATTATAATTCACAAACACATTTTCGCCCAGCACGATGCCCGTGCCATGATCGCATTGGAAAGGAGGGTTAACCACAGAAGTGGGCGGTATGCCTGGTATCAGGTCTTCTATCGTCTTCCGGTAATTCCCGTCGTACACGGTCATCGTCCGCATTCGGGCACACAGCGTGGCAACACGCTCGAAACTCTCTTGCAACTCCGGCGCGGCGAAGCAATAAAGTTCCCCGCTGCGCATCTTTTCCATTTCCGTCTTCATATTTTTCCCTTTTGTCTTGTTCTTCAAACGCAAAGTTAAGAAGAATCCGGTTGAGACAGTAGAAAACAATACAATAACTTTCAAACAGGACCTAAAACAACAGACTGACCGTCTCCCACCTGCCACCAACCTGAGTCACGCAATTCAACCTCATCCCGAAAACAGCCGCAAAAAAATGTCCAACATCCCGGCAGACACCTTGTTTTCAATCTGCGCCAAACGATTTTTCAATCTCAGCCGAACGAAAAATCGTTTGGCTGAGATTGAAAATTGCTCTTGCCGAGCCCGAATTCAAGGTCAAATGTCCTCGTTCCAATAGCCGCTGTACGAAATACTCTGCGCATTACTCGGAATCAAGATAATATCCGCCCTTCCGCTCTCGTATCCCGTCACGGTAAACTTATACACTACCGGCACCTTGCGCACGCTGAACTCCACACGCTCCCCCTTGTCGCCCACGTCACGGGTCTTGACATCCTTCGCCGGAAGGGCGAAACGCAGACCGTCGTCGTTCATTACCGGTTGGTACACCCTTCCCATATAAGGCAAATACACAAAAGCGGAATCATTACGCAATGCCACTCCGTAACCGTATGAAAGCGTACGTGCCGGATAAGATACCGGCATCATATACGTCACAGCCACATTAAAGCTGTCGGCATCGAAAACTTTGGCGTCCTGTGAGAAAACCGACATCAGACTCCCCCATAAACAAACCGCCGACAATACCAATCGCTTGCCTATCATTTTATTCTGTCTTTAAGTTGCACATCTATCTAACCAGCAATTTGCCGGCTACAGCCTCTTCCGTATCTTCCAATTCCAAACGATAATAATATATTCCAGATTTCAGTCCACGTATTTCGACTGTCCCTCCATCCATGCGGATATCTGCCACCTTACTACCGTCAGCCGCATACACGTAAAGCCTGTCTGCCCGGCTGCTGCCCGTCCAATAGAAGGCTACCGTACCATCCGACACACGGACATCCAACAGAGTACGAGTTCCCTTGGCAGAATGCACACTTTCTCCTTTCAGAGTGGTACAGTCCAAATAATCGGGATGGAGGTACAGGCATTCGTCACCACGGTAACAACAAGTCAGACGACGAGAATAAGCCATATTCCAATTCTCTTGGCCATTTAAAGAAACAAAGGGGATGAAACGCTTTAAAGATCCAATGCCCTCCACCCACACATCCTGTTGGCCGCCATCCAAAAACAAACGTTTTCGAGCAATGCCATTATATTCCACCGTATCCACATCCGTTACATAAAGGGTATCATAATCTATGTTTTTGGGGCAATACTGGGTCATCACGTCATGGACAGTGTTCACAACGACAGCCTTATCCCCTTTCTCCAACGTAAAATCGTAACAGCACGCAATAAACCTTGGGAATTCAACAAGCCCGTTACATGCCAAATAATATATTTTCCCATTGATTTCCTGAATGAGACCGATATCACCCAAAGAATAACAGCCCGAAACGTCCGTTGCTTTCAAGCCATAAGAAACACTACAAGGTTCATCATATTTTTCTTCCTCTTGATGCCATGACATCCCTTCGGAAAGCATCGGCGGCAGCTCATTCTTCACAAGCTCACCATTGAAATACAACGTTTTTCCATCGGCAACCACAGACAGCAATCGAGTGTTAATGATAGAACCGTCTGTTGCGAACTCACGCCACCTTTCAAAGAAACCACATTCGCTTCCGATTCCCTCGATCCATCGTTCTTCATTTGCCAACCAATTGGTCTGCGCCACGTAAAGCACCCGGCGTCCTTCCACCGTATCTGCCCGCGTCACCGTCATCTCCTGCAAGACAGACAAATCCAGCCCCAACTCCTCTGCCTCCTCTTCATTACGGAAGATTCCAGGAACGCCATATTCCGCATAATAGAATTTGTCACCTACCTGCATAGAGAAGTCATAAAGCACACGGGGCACGGCTCTCCCCATACCATCAGGCAACGGCTTATACCACACTTCCTTCCCAACTTCGCGAAAAACACCCTGAAGCCTCTCATTATAATACAACTTCTTCCAACTTTCACCCGCCAACAAAGTGTCCTCCCCTAAACGATAGAGGTTCATTCTTGTATGGTATCCTTTATGGGCAAAAATATTATCATGTTCATACGGCATATACCAATATGTCCCCGTCTTGGAAAACTCTGTCTGAGCCGTCAGCGAAGCGCACCAAACCATGGCCAGGCAACACAAGAAAGTAAACTTTGTTTTCATAGGCATCTCCTTTCTTTAAAGGTTATAAAAAACGGCCTTTGCTGTTTGACTATAAAGTAACAACAAAGGCCGTTAAGTTGTACCCCGAAGGATTATTTTTTAATGATATTTATCATCTCGTCCGGTGTCAGGAGCGACTGTTCTCCCGTCGCCATATTTTTCAGTGTGACCTTCCCCTCGTTCATTTCATTCTCACCGACTATCGCCACGAAAGGCACCGCCTTGGCATTGGCATAGCTCATCTGTTTTTTCATCTTGGCACTGTCGGGATAAATCTCGCAACGCACTCCGGCCTGACGCGCCTGCGCCATGACGGGCAAGCAATAAGCCGCCTCGGCCGCGCCGAAATTCACAAAAAGCAACTCCGTGCCCGTGACGGTCTCCTTCGGATAAAGGTCGAGTTGGTTCAGCACGTCGAAGATACGGTCTGCCCCGAACGAGATGCCCACGCCGCTCACTCCCGGCATACCGAATATACCTGTCAGGTTATCATAACGGCCTCCTCCGGTGATGCTGCCGATTTCCACATCCAAAGCTTTCACCTCGAAAATGCAACCGGTGTAATAGTTCAGCCCCCGGGCCAAAGTCAAATCCAGTTCCATCGCGTTCCGCAGTCCTAAAGCCGATAATGTGTCGAGCACGAACTCACATTCCGCAATGCCCTTCAAACCGGTCTCACTCTCGGCCAGGACGTCCTTCATCACGGCCAGCTTCTCCTTGTTCGTTCCGCTCAGGCTGATGATGGGCTGCAAACGAGCCACGGCCTCGTCACTGAGACCGCCGGCCTTCAGTTCGGCATTCACATTGTCAAGCCCTATCTTATCCAATTTGTCGATGGCCACGGTGATGTCCACAATCTTGTCCGCCGCTCCGATCATCTCGGCAATACCCGTCAGAATCTTGCGGTTGTTCAGTTTGATGCACACCCGTATACCGAATTGGGTGAATACCGTATCCACAATCTGCATCAGTTCCACTTCGTTCAGCAAAGAATCGCTACCCACCACGTCGGCATCGCATTGGTAAAACTCCCGGTAACGCCCCTTTTGCGGACGGTCGGCACGCCACACAGGCTGTATCTGGTAACGCTTGAAAGGCATGGTCAGTTCGTCACGGTGCTGCACCACATAACGGGCAAAAGGTACGGTCAGGTCGTAACGCAGTCCTTTCTCACACAGACGGGCCGCCAGTTTGTTCGTGTTCGCCTCGCCCAGTTCTTCCGGTGCTATTCCGGAAAGAAAATTGCCGGAGTTCAGTATTTTGAAAAGCAGTTTGTCTCCCTCCTCGCCGTATTTGCCCATCAACGTGGAGAGGTTCTCCATGGCAGGCGTCTCGATTTGCTGGAAACCATACAAAGCGTAAACGCCTCGGATGGTGTCGAATATATAATTGCGTTTCGCCATCTCCACGGGCGAAAAATCACGTGTACCTTTAGGTATTCCGGGTTTCGTAGCCATATTCTATATCCTTTTTATGATTCCTGCGCAAAATTACACTTTTTTTTCATACAACTTGTCATACGACTCGGAGATAATATGCCGGAATATAGTTTGCATCCATTTTTATTTCTAACTTTGCACGAGATTAAAAGCATTCAAGCGTATGAAGTTTTTTCGAAAATCCGCCCCGGAAAAAATAGAGCAACCTGACTCGCCCGTACCGACTGTCTCCACGGACATTACGTCCACTACAACCCCGAGCCTTACCCCTGAAGAAACCGCCCGAAAGTGGTTTACCGAAAAGTTCGGTACAGACATGCCCGAAGAGGTGACGCGGATGTTCCGCCAAATCGCACAGGCTGAAGCCAAACGGCAAAAGGCCGGCGAACAGGTGCTCGATCCCAACGAACTGAAACGCATACAGGACAGCATAAGGCTCTACAAGACCAAGCTGACCAACATCACGCAAACACTGAACGGCTTGCAAGCACAGAAAGAATGGCTGCACAAGTTCAAGGAACTGAACGCCACGTTGGAAAAGTACAGGCAAGCCTTTTTCGAAAGCAATAAGAACTACAGCGCTCATCTGAAGGAAATCAAGGAACTGGAACGCTTCGAAACCTTTGAAGCGGTACAAGGCAACTACCAGCGTATCAAGGCGAAAGAAAACGTTCTCCAGTTCATACGCAAAGGCAGTGCATGGCATGCCGAGAAACTGACGGAAGCCCTATCAGCAGACAAGGAAAACCAAAAAATGGCGGAAATCGAAAACAAGAAATACCAGGAAGCATGGCACAACCTGCAACAGATACAGAAAACGCTGGCCGAAGGCTACCGTCTGCAAGCCGCCTTACGGTTCCACGAAGCTGACCTGAAAGAACTATCCGACGACAAAGAACGAATCGAACAAGCACTCTCCACTGTACAAAAACAAGGCAAGGAAACAGCGGAAGAACTTAAAAAGAACAAAGAACAAGCGGCACAGCAACAACAGCAGTTGCAGAACTTGGAATCGCAACAATACATGTTAGAAAGGGGGGAGGCCATACAGACGCGCCTGAACTTCCTGCAATCCCGTAAAAAACGCAAAGAACAGTTGCAAGCGGTGCTCGAAAGGACACTCAGGAAACAGCACGAACAAGACGAAAAGCTGAACAAACTGTTTCTCTCCTCACAAGGCATCGACGCACAAATCAACACGTTGCAAAGCGAACTGCAAGTACACCAGAAAAGTATCGTGGGCATGAACAGCTATAACCTACAGCAACGGGCCATGGACCTGAAAAGCAAAAAGGAAATGCTGACGAACGCCACGCGGCTGTGGAAACAGATTGCGGAAGGATACAACCGCGTAGACGAGAAAAGCCAGGAAATCATGCGCATGCGCCATCATAATGATGCCCTGAAAGCGCAAATAGCCAAACTGGAACCGGAAACAGCCGGACTTCAAAGGCAATGCGAGGAACTGAAATACGCCTATACCCTCAGCAAAAGCCAGGATGTCATGCAACTGCGGAAGGATTTGCAGGAGGGGGTCAGTTGCAGTGTATGCGGCGCGACTCACCATCCCTACCATTCCGACACGCTTCTGGAACAAAGCAAACTCATCGGAGAAATCAAAATCGAATTCGAACAAGCCGCCACGGAACTGAAACACAAACAATCCCTCTTGGACGAGCTGAGAAGAGAGCAAGCCGTAGAGGAAGGGCGCATCGAAATGTGCCATCAGGCTTTGGAGACTTACAAACAGATATTACAGGATCACGTGGCGCACTGGGAAGACTTCGTTGCCCTGGACCGTTCCTTCAAAGACTGTTCCGCCAGTACGAACTTCGAGGGGCGACGCATCATGTTGCAACAGCTCATGGAAAAGACGGGAGTGGATGCCGAGGACGCCCAGAAAGAACTGGACACGTTCAATTACCACCAGTCCAACATCAACGCCCTCAACGAGAAAATCGCCCTGAAAGAACAGGAAAAGGACGAAATCGCCGTACGGCTGAACGAAGTGAACACGGGCTGCCAGGTCGTGGCCTACCGGGTGGAACAACTGCAACAATCCCTGTCGCGCACCAACGGCCAGTACAGCGAGCTGTTCGAGGAAATCGACAAGATGATGGCCATCTCCAACTGGTATAAAGTATGGATGGAAAACCCCGAGAACCTGAGAATTTATATCCAACAGCAGATGGAACGCTGGTTCAGCCTGAAAAAAGACATGGCCGAAACCAAAAACGAGACCATCCGCCTGCAAACCTTGCAGGAAACGACGGACCGGTACATACAGGCTTTGTGCAAACAACGGGACTTCATCAACGGAAAAATAGAACGGATGTCGGAATACCGGAACCAAATACACGAACAATTATACAAGATGTTCCGGGAAGGCGACGTAGAAGACTACAACAAAACGGTATTCGACACTTTATGTTCCTTGGAAGAACAAAAGGAAGAGGCCCGGCACAAAGCGGACGAAACACATGCCCAGGCAGCCCGATACCAAGGTTACAACCAACGTATGACAGACACGGCTCAGGAACTCGAAACGCAAATCGCCCAAGAGCGTTCGGAACTGGATATTTGGATCAGGAAATACAATGCCCTGCATTCTCCCGTGCAGTTCTCCGAACTGGAACAGACATTCAACAGCACGACCGACTGGAATGCCCTGAGGCAGGAAATCAGAACCCTCACGCTACACAACATGCTGGCCGAAGCACGGGCCGACGAAGCCCGTTTGGCTCTGGCCGCCCATCAAGTGAACGCCCTTTCGCAAGGACAGGACAAGGAAGACCGCACAGCGGCGCTGAACACTGAAATAGCACGGTTGGAAAGCGAACAAGACAATATTCTGGTACAAATAGCCGGATGCCAGGCCAAACTGGAAGCCCATGAAACCGGATTGCAGAAGCTGGCGGCCGGACAGGATTCCTCTATCATCTCATAAAGCGCATGTCACACTTATCCTTTCTTAAATTATGGCCGCTCCTGCTCATCGTCCTGCTCGTCGCGACAGGGTGCCGCTCCTCTCGTTCGCTGCGTGGGGAACGCTTCGTTTTGGTCATCGATGCCGGACATGGCGGAAACGACCAAGGGGCCTCCGGGCGACGCTCGCTCGAAAAGGAAGTCAATCTAAAAGTAGCCCGACGCGTCTGCAAACTGATTCGCAAACAATGTCGCGACGTGGAAGTCATACAAACCCGCCCCGACGACGAGTTCATCAGTCTCAACGACCGGGCAGGCATGGCCAACTTCTACCGGGCGGATTTGTTTATCTCCATTCATTCCAATTCGGCCCGGGGATGGGCAGAAGGGACGGAAACGTTCATTCATCCTTCGGCACGCGGAAGCCGTAGCGAACGGATGGCCCGTCTTATCGAACAAGAGTATGTGAAAGCTGGACGGGAGAGCCGGGGCGTGAAAACGGCCAACTTCGCCGTACTGCGCAATACGCGCATGCCGGCCGTATTGACAGAAATAGGATTCATATCCAACCGCAACGAAGAACGGTTCATGAACTCCCGTAAAGGCCAGAAACGTCTGGTACGCAGTATCAGCAACGCCTTCATCCGTTATCGGCGAAGCGTTCCATAACCTTCCGGCTACAAGCTATACATTATATAATAAGGTAAAAAGATTCTATTAAGATGAAGAAAAGTTTAATCGCCCTGGCGTTCGGTACGTTCGCCTTGGGCATGGCAGAATTCGTCATGATGAGCATTCTGCCCTACGTGGCCCAGTCCATGCAATGCAGCATCCCCGAAGCCGGACATCTCATCTCGGCCTACGCCATCGGTGTTTGCGTGGGTGCCCCTTCTGTGGTATTAGTAGCCCGTAAACGCCCGCTCCATCAAATCCTGCTGGGCCTCATCGTGATTTATCTGACGGGCAACCTTCTGATGGCTTCTTGCTCAGACCTCCATCTTGGCGTGCTCTTCCGGTTCATCTCCGGTTTGCCGCATGGGGCATATTTCGGTGTAGGCTCCATCGTAGCCGACCGGCTGGCTCCTCGCGGCAAGAGTACCTCGGCCATCGCCATCATGTGTTCGGGCATGACCGTAGCCAACCTCATCGGCATCCCGGCAGGAACGTGGTTGAGCGACGTGGTTTCCTGGCGCGTGATTTTCCTGTTCAACGGTGCATGGGGCATCCTCACCTTCATCCTGCTCTACCGTCTGGTTCCGCGAATGGAACCTCTTCCGAACACAGGACTGAAAGGACAGTTCCGCTTCCTGAAAAGTGCGGCACCCTGGCTCATCATGGCTACGACCACTTTCGGGAATGGAGGTATCTTCTGCTGGTACAGCTATATCAGCCCGCTCATGAACCGGATTGCGGGATTCGCCCCTTCCGAGATCACCATGCTTATGGTATTGGCCGGAGGCAGCATGTGCGTGGGAAACCTGTTGGGCGGCAAGCTGGCCGACCGCTATACGCCGGGCAAAACCATATTGGGCGTACAGGCGGTCATGATTTTCGGACTGCTCACCACTTTTTTCCTCGCGTCCTATCCGGGCATTGCCGTACTGATGCTGTGCGTCTGCACGGCTTGTCTGTTCGGAGTGTCTGCACCGCAGCAACTGCTGCTGTTGCGTTTTTCCAAAGGCGGGGAAATGATGGGGGCGGCCTTGGTACAGGTAGCCTTCAATTTAGGTAACGCCGTAGGGGCGTACTGTGGCGGACTTCCCATCACATACGGCCTGCCTTACAATTACCCGGCCTTAGTCGGCGCCGGTTTTGTAGTTATCGGCGTGATTTCCACCGCCACGTTCTGCAAGAAATATCAAACGGCAAACGCTGGTATCTAATTATACCAGCCTATCGAACAGTACGGGAATCACTTGAAACGGCGAATCACTTCCACGAAGTCTTTCCCGTACTTTTCTTTTTTAAACTCACCGATGCCGCTGACCGTACCGAATGCCTCCACTGTTTGCGGACGAGCCTCACAAAGATTCTGCAACACCTTGTCGGACATGACGATATAGGGCGGAAAACCTTGTGCATCGGCCAAACGTTTGCGTAAAGCCCGCAAAGCCTCGAACAGTTCCCGGCTGCCTGCCGCCAACGGAGCCGCTGCCGGACGACCACCCGTAAACAAGACGGGAGCCGCAACCGGACGAAGGGATTTGCGTCCGCGCTTCTGCGGCTTCTCCTCCCTGCGGATAACGGCCAATTCCACTTTCCTACCTTTATATAAGACCTGCCTGCCGCTTTCGGTCAACTTCAGGTGGTTACCTTCTTCGTAAGCTATCTCGAACAGACCGTTCTGCAACATCTGCATCAGGTAGTCCTGCCAATCGCGCGGCGGCACGTCGCGCCCCACCCCGAAAGTCTTCAGCGTTTCAAAATGTCCCTTCGTCACCTCCGGACTGAAATTGCCGCGCAGGATGTCCGTAAGTGTTCGGGCACTGACCTGTTCATCCGCCCGCACGATGGCACTCAAGGCTTTCTGGGCCAATATCGTACCGTCGAACCGTTGCGGAGGGTTCTTACACACATCGCAATTTCCGCAATCCCCGTCGGTATGTTCCCCAAAATAATTCAGTAAGATGCGACGACGGCACACGTCGGATTCCGCATATTCCTGCATCCGGCGCAGCTTCTCCATGTTGATTTCCCGCTGTCCGCTCTCTTGGGCAAACTTGGACAACTGCACCAAATCGCCCAATGAATAAAACAATACCGTTTCCGCCGGAAGCCCGTCGCGACCGGCACGTCCGATTTCCTGGTAAAATCCTTCGATGCTTTTCGGCAAATTATAATGAATCACAAAACGGACATTGGATTTGTCTATGCCCATACCGAACGCCACCGTGGCACACACCACCTGCACACGGTCGTGGATAAAATCATCCTGTGCCCTCTCGCGCTCTTCAGTCGGAAGCCCGGCATGGTAGGCCACGGCTGCTATATCATGCCCACGAAGCATCTCCGCCACGCTTTCGGTGGTCTTCTTGCTCAGGCAATATATGATTCCGCAATCGTCGGGATGCCGGGCGATAAGTTCCAATATGGCACGGTCCTTATCTTTCTTTTGATACCCGCGTTTCACGTCAAGACTGAGGTTCGGACGGTCGAAAGAAGAAATGAACACGACCGGGTCGGACAAAGCCAACTGCTTCTGTATATCCTCTCTTGTCAAACGGTCGGCCGTAGCGGTCAAGGCCACTATCGGCACATCGGGAAACGTCTGCCTCAACAATCCCAGTTGGGCATACTCCGGCCGGAAATCATGCCCCCATTGCGAGATACAGTGCGCTTCGTCCACTGCAAACAAGGACACTTTCATGTCCCTTATCAGATAAGGAAGCTCCAACATCAGGCGTTCGGGCGAAATATACAACAGTTTCAACTCCCCTCTCAGACAGGCCGCACGCACCCTGGCACTCTCTGCCTCGTCATTCATGCTGTTCAGTGCCGCCGCCGGCACTCCATTTGCCCGCAGTCCCTCCACTTGGTCTTTCATCAAGGATATCAAAGGAGATATCACGACTGTCGTCCCTTCCCTCATCAACGCAGGAACCTGATAACACAAGCTCTTCCCGCCACCGGTAGGCATGAGCACCACGACATCATGTCCGGCCAGAATATTCCCGATGATGTCCTCCTGTAAAGGACGGAAGGAGTCAAAGCCAAAATACCGTTTTAATATATTCTGCATAATTATTCACTACCTATTTTGTGAAAAACACCACAAAGATACGTCTTTTTTGCATCTTTTAATTGAATAGGCTTGTACAAGAAATAAAAAAACGCGATTTTTGCATACAAATGTACAATCAATAAAGAATAATCATATCCGACGAAGGGGCAAAAGAAGGGCTGATTATTTTTAATAAAAACAATCCGAAGTATGGGAAAGTATAATTTAACAGAAAAGAAAGAGAAGAATGCTGCCTATCGTTCGCTGGTAAGAGCCGAACTGGTAGACGAGTTGTATGAGAAAATCCTGAAAGTGTTCGTGGTGGACAAGAAGTATCGCGACCCAAGTTATTCTGCCAAGAAACTGGCCGAAGAGTTGAATACCAACACGCGTTACATCAGTGCCGTGGTCAATATCCGCTTCCATCAGAATTACTCCAGTCTGGTCAATGAGTACCGCATCAAAGACGCCCAGTATCTCCTGACGGACAAAAGATACATGGACAAGACGATGGAGGAAATTTCGGCTATGGTGGGATTTGCCAACCGTCAGTCTTTCTACGCAGCATTTTATAAAATCTTAGGTGTCACTCCGCGCGGTTACCGCATGGAACATCTCGCCAAAGAAAAGGAAACGGCCAAGGCTTGACCAAACATGAACCAAATATGAAGGGATACATCTATCGGATATATCCCTTTTTTTCATTCATATACCCACATGCAAACAGAAACTTTTTCCTATAATGACGAGCAATTTGCAGATTTGCAGATGCTCCGTTACCGGGTGGACGGGTTCGACCGGCTGTCCATCGCCCGGAAAAAACTGATATATTATCTGTCCGAAGCGGCACTGACTGGCCGTGACATCCTTTGGGACCAGAACGGGAAATACAACCTGCGGATACGGAAAACGTTGGAGACCCTCTACACCGACTATCCCGGCGACCGGGACAGCAAGGACTTCCGGGCACTCGCCGTCTACCTGAAACGCGTATGGTTCGCCAACGGCATACACCACCATTACGGCTGCGAGAAGTTCAAACCGGAATTCAGCGAGGCCTTCTTCCGGGAAGCCATGCGGAACGTCCCTGCGGACAAGCTTCCGCTCGAAAAAGGACAGACGGCCGAGGAACTTTGCGACCTGCTCGTGCCCGTCATCTTCGACCCGGAAGTCATGCCCAAGCGTGTCAACCAAGCAGACGGGGACGACTTGGTCCGGACTTCAGCCTGTAACTATTACGGCGACGGGGTGACCCAGACGGAAGCGGAAACCTTCTACAACGCGATGAAGCAGGAGGGCGACCCGCACCCTGTCATGTACGGCATGAACAGCCGGCTGGTAAAGGCCGACGGGAAATTGCAGGAAAAAGTGTGGAAGTCGGGAGGCTTATACGGTGCGGCCATCGACCGCATCATCTATTGGCTGGAAAAAGCCACCGGCGTGGCAGAAAACGGGAAACAGGCCGAGGTGCTCCGCAAACTCATCGAATTTTACCGCACCGGCGCCCTGAAGACATTCGACGAATACACCATCCTGTGGGTACAGGAGACCGAGGCGATGGTGGACTTTACCAACGGTTTCACGGAAACCTACGGCGACCCGTTGGGACTGAAAGCCAGTTGGGAAGGATACGCCAACTTCAAGGACTTGGAAGCCACGGCGCGTACGGAAAAGCTGAGCGCCAACGCCCAATGGTTTGAAGACCACTCTCCCGTGGACGACCGTTTCAAGAAAGCGGAATGCCGGGGGGTGTCGGCCAAGGTCATCAAGGCGGCCATCCTCGGAGGCGACCTCTATCCGGCCTCGGCCATCGGCATCAACCTGCCCAACTCCAACTGGGTGCGGGCGGAATACGGTAGCAAGAGCGTGACCATCGGAAACCTGACAGACGCTTACAACAAGGCGGCGCACGGCAACGGTTTCTTGCAGGAGTTCGTCATCGACGACGAAACACTCCGGCTGCTCGACCGTTATCAGGACACCTGCGACGACCTGCATACCGACCTGCACGAATGTCTCGGACATGGAAGCGGCAAACTCCTGCCGGGCGTGGACCCGGATGCCCTGAAAGCCTACGGGGCCACCATCGAAGAAGCACGTGCCGACTTGTTCGGACTGTATTACCTGGCCGATGCCAAACTGGTTGAATTAGGACTGACACCCGACGCCGAAGCCTACAAGGCACAATATTACGGCTACATGATGAACGGGCTGCTGACCCAAATGGTACGCATCGAACCGGGACGGGACATCGAAGAAGCCCACATGCGCAACCGTGCCCTCATCGCCCGGTGGGCCTTCGGGCATGGCCGGGAAGAAGGAGTGGCCGAACTTGTAAAACGTGACGGGAAAACATACGTCCGCATCCGCGACTATGAGAGGCTCCGCGAGTTGTTCGGCCTTTTGCTCCGCGAGATACAGCGCATCAAAAGCGAAGGCGACTACGAAGCGGCACGCGACTTGGTGGAACGGTACGGCGTGAAAACCGACCCTGCCCTGCACGCGGAAATCCTGCAACGCTACCGGGCATTGCACCTGTCGCCCTACAAAGGCTTTATCAATCCGGTCTACACGCCGGTCTACGACGAACAAAAGGAAATCACCGACATCAGGGTGGAATACAGCGAAGCCTACGACGCACAAATGTTGCGCTACAGCCGGGACTATGCCACCCTGCCTTACTGTAACGAATAATGGACATACCCGCAACCATCCGAAAGATAAAAACGGAGCTGCGCCTCGCCATGAACGGCGTGGCTTCTGCCTACATGCGTGAAAACGGCATGAACTATAAACTGAACTTCGGGGTGGAACTTCCCCGACTCCGCGCCATCGCCGCCGAGTTTCCCGCAGACCACGACCTGGCCCAGGCCTTGTGGAAAGAAGACATCCGGGAATGCAAGCTGCTGGCCGCCATGCTCCAGCCCACCGGCACGTTCTATCCCGAAATCGCCGACATCTGGGTGGAATCTATGCCCAATGCGGAAATCGCACAGCATACCGTGCAGAACCTCTTCTGCCGCCTGCCCTACGCCTCGCAGAAAGCGTACGAATGGATAGCCTCGGAAGACGAGATGTTCCAGCAATGCGGCTACCTGATTCTGGCACGCCTGTTCATGCAGGGACTCCGTCCCAACGAACGCTCGGCCGACGAGTTTCTCGACCAAGCCCGCACGGCCCTGCACGCTTCCCTCCCCGTGCGCCGCGCCGCCGTCTCGGCCTTACAGAAATACCAGACACTGGACGAAGCGGCACGAGAGGCCGGGGAAAAGGTTCTCCGGGAAACCGGAATCTGAACTTTCCACAAAAATAGAGCGCGCATCGTTCTGATTTTAAAGAAAAAAAGATTAACTTTGCGCGGTTTGGTAAAACAAAAGCTTTTATAGGAATATGAAAAAAGGAAAAGTTGACGCCCTGTTAGGCATCGTTTTCGGAGACGAAGGCAAAGGAAAAGTGGTAGACGTGTTTACCCCGGAATATGACGTGGTGGCCCGCTTCGCAGGCGGCCCGAACGCCGGACACACCATCATTTTCGAAGGCCAGAAGTTCGTACTCCGCTCCATCCCCTCGGGCATCTTCGCAAAAGACAAAGTGAACATCATCGGCAACGGTTGCGTCATCGCTCCGGATTTGTTCATGGCCGAAGCCAAGGAACTGGAGGCCGCAGGATACGACCTGAAAGAACGTCTGCACATCAGCAAGCGCGCCCACCTGATCCTGCCGACCCACCGTGTCCTGGACCGTGCTTACGAAGCCGCCAAAGGCAAGGCCAAAGTAGGCACCACCGGCAAAGGAATCGGCCCCACTTACAGCGACAAAGCCGCACGCATCGGCTTGCGCGTGGGTGACATCCTCGACCGCTTTGAAGAAAAATATGCGGCTCTGAAAGCCCGCCACGAGCAGATACTGAAAGACCTACACTATACGGACTACGACATCACGGACGAAGAAAAACTCTGGTTGGAGGGCGTGGAATACTTGCGCGGCTTCCATCTGACAGACACGGAAATCGAAATCAACTGTTACCTGAAAGAAGGCAAGAACGTGTTGGCCGAAGGTGCTCAAGGCACCATGCTCGACATCGACCATGGCACCTATCCTTTCGTCAGTTCTTCCAATACCACCAGCGGAGGCGTATGCACGGGATTGGGCGTAGGTCCGACGGACATCCGCGAAGTGTTCGGTATTTTTAAGGCATACAGCACACGCGTAGGCTCGGGACCGTTTCCCGTAGAGCTGTTCGACGAGACAGGCGATACGCTCCGCGAAGTAGGACACGAATACGGTGCCGTAACGGGACGCAACCGCCGTTGCGGCTGGGTGGATTTGGTAGCATTGAAATATGCCATCATGATCAACGGCGTGACGCAGCTCATCATGATGAAAAGCGACGTGCTCGACGGGTTCGATACCATCAAGGCATGCGTGGCCTATAAGAAAGACGGCGTGGTGATGGAAGACATGCCTTTCGAGACGGAAGGCTGTGAAGCCGTCTACAAGGAACTTCCGGGTTGGAAGGAAGACTTGTCGCACATGACGGACGAGAGCCAGTTCCCACAAGCTTTCAAGGACTATATCCGTTTCCTCGAAACGGAATTGGAGACTCCGATTACGATTCTGTCCGTAGGTCCCGACCGCGCACAGACCATCGTACGCAAAAAATAAAATCTGTTTCATAAGCAAATGCCTGAGCCAGCCCCTTAAGGCTCGGGCACAGCCCCGTCCTTTCGGCCTTTCCCGCCTATAGGACGGGGCTTCTTTCTGTACTCGGTGCACTCTTTCCACCCGCACCCCGCAAAAGTTCGGACAAAAGAACAGCATGTTTTTGTCGGCACAGACATATTTTGTCCTTATGTTCTTCTGTCTAAGAAAACCGGCTTTCAAACCCACCCCGGCCCTTGCTCGTTTGCTTCCAACACCGTGCTCCTCCTGACAAAATGTAAGCAATGCTTCCGTTTCAAGGGTAACAAAATTAGAAATCCACGCGCACTCCATGTATTTTTCGCCTCCATTTATTTACATAAAAACACATTTGAGGCTTAGTTTTAATGGTTTTTCACGCCAAAGGCGTTCCAATCTCAAGAGAATGATTTTTCGTTCGGCTGAAAAAACATTTTTTTTCTCCGGTTGTTGTGGCAAAGTTCTCCGCACAATGGCGAAACAGCCATCTGAAAACGAAATGAAAGCATGCTGAAACGGGCGGTTTTCTCTCTATTTGAAGGACTGACACTATCAAAATCCGGAAGGCCGCATGTCAGGCAAACAGCCCCTTATGCTTACACACGTTCCGGACATCTGCGCCGAACCGGCTTTCCGTCCGTTCAGAAAGGTAACCACATACGTGAAACAAGCGGTCAAAACGTCACGGGGCATCCTTCGCAAGAGTCGCGTATTCCCGTCAGCGTCCGCCTCCGGACCGAAATAATGCACTCTCGCAAGGGGTACTTTGACTTTTTGACAAAAATGGGTTCTTTGCTTGGATTTAAAGAACCGTTTGCTTCTTGTGTCGGAAAAATCCATTAAATTTGCAATATTCAAAAAATACATTCAACCCATGAAAAAACAAAACAGCATTATCTTTTGCCTGCTCATGGCCTTTCTTACGGCTTGCACCCCAAGTAAAAAAGAACCGGAATTGGACTTCGCACAGACCTTGCACTTCTCGGAAGACAAATGCCACTTCATAGCCGAAGAGGTGGACTCGGTAAGCTACCTCCCCCTGCAATCCACCGCAAAATCGGTATTAAGCTCCATAGACAAAATGTATTTCCGCAACGGCCTGATTTATATCGCTGACATCCGGAACCGCAAAATCGCGGTTTTCAAGACGGACGGAACGGTGGCTTTCGTCATCGACCGCTTCGGACATGGCGAAGGGGAATACCAGGACTTCGGGTGCTTCACAGTGGATGAAGACTACATTTACGTGATAGACAATACCCGCCGCGCGGTCCTCCTCTACGAAAGCCGCACTGGGACTTACAAAGATCGGAAGCCCCTGACCGTCACGGCATGGGACATCGAGGCGACGGCCAACGGAGAATTCCTGTTGGCGTTCGTCCCGATGAAGGGAGGCCGGTTGAAAGAGGAGCAGCAGCCTTACCACATCTTTATCGCCGACAAGGATTTCCGCATCCGGAAAGGCCTGTTGGAATACGATGAAACGTACAGTGCCCCGTTGGGACAACTGACATATTTCACCACAGACGAAAACCACATTTATTTCTCTTCACTGTGGTTCGACGGCGTGACCGTTTTCGACATCGACAATCCCGAGAAATACACCCATATAGCGATAGAGTTTGAAAACAAGTTGACGGCGGAAGAACGTGCCGACCACGACCGCTTCACCCTCAGCACGGCCAATTATCTGGCAGCCACACCGGTGTTCGTCCAAGGGTACATCGCTTTCCTCATCACTGGCCCGGAATATTCCGAACCTTACTTGTACGACTGCCGGAAAAACGTGTTCTGCCGCAACAACCCGGACGACTGCCACAACGCTTTCTTGGGAGCCATTGCCAGCCACGACGGGATGTTCGTAAGCTCCATTTCCGATTACGACTCTTATGCGGAATTGGTGGAATGCGGCTTCCGAAAAGCCGGACAAGCCATAGAGGAAGCCTTAAAAGAGGGCGATACGGTGCTTATTCTTTACCACATGAGAACTTGACGGGCATGGTGTGCTATGCAATTACGCAACACAGACAAGCTTTTTATCCAACTTTCAAGATATAAATGCTGGGGTAAACCAAATTCTCTTGCAATCTGCTTCTTAAGGTTGTTATCTGCCAAATTGCAATATAGCTTTGAGAGCGTTCCGAAAGATGACACTTCCAAAGTTTTCCACGCAGGTGGATAGGGTGGGTTATCGTACTTGGCAAAATGTTCAATCAAAAAATCTTCTTTTGAGCGTTTCAGTTCTTCCTCTATATTGGAGAGGCATTTAGAAAAGATTGTTGTGTTGGAGAACAATGATTTATCAGCAAACCAAAATGCACCACAGTTTGATGATACTATTTGGATAACTTTAGTGCGGAGAGCTATCTCGATGCTTTGTATCGCTGAAAAAATGAGGGTACGCAATTCTTTGTCAAAATTATACAAGGTTACTACGTTCTCAAACTTACTTTTAGGCTTAAATACATGGTTCACTTTATCGCTTTCCATAGGTTTCCAATAATTAGCCAAACGAAAATAACTAATGATTTTCAAGCATTCAACTGCCGCTTGCTCATCGTCAAACAGAAGTCCCCTGTTTTTCAACATTTCCATTTGGTCGACAATACTTATGGGCTGCTTAGTATATGTTTCCATAGGTGTATAAAAAATAAGTTCCGCCCTGGTACGCATTGTAAAGAGGCGTGGCGGAAATTGTTATTGCAAAGATAATGTTTTTTCTGCCGTACTGCAAACATTTCGATGTTTTTCTATAAAAACAAAAAATTAGTACCTTTGCGATGAAACGAAATAAAGCAAAACTCATCTCAGTTCGTGCCGCATGGAAGCCACATCTTCGGGATTAGCCCCTAACTCCATGGCTTTGTCCAAATCGGCACGGGCTTCTTTTTTCCGCTTCGTTTCGATGTAGAGCGCGGCACGGTTGAGCAAATAATCGATATTCTTCGGTTCCAAAGAAATCGCTTTCGTGAAATCAGCCTCGGCCGCTTCGTATTGCTTGCGCGTCTGTTCCAAACCGGCACGGACAGCATACAGGATGGCATGGTCCGGCGCGGCGGCCACCATGGCATTGATCTGCTCCATGGCCTCCCGCGGACGGTTGTCTTTCTCATTCAACAGTACCAGACCGATACGAGCCTCTTCATGTGCCGGATTCAGTTTGAGCAAAGCCTCGTAATCCGTACGCGCTTTCTTGTAGAGCCGTTGCTCGGTATAGATATACGCACGCATGAAAAGCGCTTCCTGCTCGTCAGCCTTCCAGTCCAACACATCGCTATAATCCACCAAAGCCTTCTCCTTGTTGCCTAACTGCATGTAGAGCTTGGCCCGGGCCATACGCAGCGGCAGGACGTGGGGAGCCACGTTCAGCCCCATGGTGTAACTCTCCAAGGCTTTTTCCAACTTTCCACGATGCTCCTGCATACGGCCTATCTGGTAGTATATCATTGCATTGGAACGCTGGGCAGGCTCCACACGCATTGCCTCACGGAAAAGCCTCTCCGCCATTTCCGTACTGTCCATGGACATTGCGTCCAAGGCTTTCCGTACATATTCCTTGTACGACTGCGCCTGCGCAGCTACCGCCACCAGACATAAACTTGCCATAAGTATCCACTTTTTCATCTTGCCCTCCTTTTTTGGTCCATAAAGAATCGTTACGTGCAATCAAGGTGTATTCCTTACGCAAATATAGGTATTAAAAAAGATTCCGCCTCATATTTGCCGCGAAATAGACTAAAAACAGTCACTTCTCATAAGAAAAAGGACTGCCGACATGCCATTTTCCGGCATATCGACAGTCCTTCTTTATTCGTAACATTCAGAGAATCCGGCCTATTGTGGCCGAAGCCTCCGGTATCAGGCTTTCTTGATATAATCCACAATCCACTGCCCGACTTCCGTCGTTCCGTAACGCTCCCCGCCTTCTACCTGAATTTCCGGCGTACGTACATTGGCATCCAAAGAAGCATTCACAGCCTTGCGTATCAATGCGCCTTCTTCCTTCAAGTCAAAGTACTCGAACAGCATGGCCACGGAAAGAATCTGGGCCAAAGGATTGGCTATGTTCTGTCCCTTGGCTTGCGGCCAGGAACCATGAATAGGTTCAAACACAGGCGTATGCTCACCCGTAGAAGCCGACGGCAACAAGCCCATGGAACCGGTAATGCAAGAGCCTTCGTCGGTCAGGATGTCGCCGAAAGTATTCTCCGTCACCATCACATCAAAGAAACGCGGGTCTTGAATCATACGCATGGCGGCATTGTCCACAAACATATAATCGGTCTCCACTTCAGGATACTGCGGAGCCATCTCCTTGGCTACCTGACGCCACAATCGGCTCGATGCCAACACATTGGCTTTGTCCACCACCGTCAGGTGCTTGCGGCGACGCATCGCATATTCATACGCCACACGGAGGATACGTTCGATTTCCGGACGTGTATAAGCGTTCGTATCGTATGCCTTTTCATCATCTTGGTACTTCTCTCCGAAATACATGCCGCCGGTCAGTTCGCGGATACAAATGAAGTCTGCACCGCGCACTAACTCGTCCTTCAATGGCGACTTGTGAATCAAACAATCAAAAGTCTCCACCGGACGGATATTGGCAAACAAACCTAACTTCTTGCGCATGGCCAGAAGTCCTTGTTCGGGGCGTACCTTGGCCGTGGGGTCATTGTCGAACTTAGGGTCTCCCACGGCAGAAAACAACACGGCATCAGCATCCATGCAAACTTTAAACGTTTCTTCGGGGAACGGGTCGCCTACTTTGTCAATGGCTTCCGCACCGCAAAGTGCATATTGATAACTTGCGTGATGGCCGAACTTCTCACATACGGCATTCATCACTGCGACTCCTTGTTCCGAAATCTCGGGGCCTATGCCGTCGCCCGGCAATACGGCAATCTTTAAATCCATAATATTCAGTTTATATTCGTTATTTCAATCATCAAACATGACTCTCCAAGTCCTTATAATCTCCCTCGATGAGGTTCAGCAACTTCACCGTGGCCTTGATGGCGGCTTCCGTCTGGTCGGCATCCAAGCCGCGCGTACGATATACTTTCCCGTTCCAGTTCCACGTAATGACGGCCTGTACCAAAGCATCCGTCCGACCACCCGGCGGAATACTCACACTGTAATTGGCCAGCCACGGGAACTTCCGCGAAAGGCGGTTCTTATAAATATGGCGGGCAGCCCGCATGAATGCGTCGAACTGGCCGTCACCGGAAGCATTCTCTTCGTACGCCTCCCCGTTGATTTCCAACTTTACCTGCGCCATCGGTTTCAGGCCGTACGCCGTGGTGACCATATAACTCAACAGACGGACATGCTCCTCCACGGTATCATGCTTCAGCACATCGGACACGATATAAGGCAAGTCCTCCTGCGTCACCAACTCTTTCTTGTCGCCCAACTCAATGATACGTTCCGTCACTTTGCGGGTCTGCTCGGGCGACAATTCCAAACCCAATTCTTCCAAGTTCTTGAGGATATTGGCCTTCCCGCTGTTTTTGCCCAAGGCATACTCTCGCTTACGGCCGAAACGCTCGGGCAAAAGGTCGTTGCAATAAAGGTTGGCCTTGTTGTCCCCGTCGGCATGCACACCGGCCACCTGCGTAAACACACTCTCGCCCGTAATCGGACGGTTGGGCGGAATAGGGATGCCGGAATAGCTTTCCACCATCCGGCTCACTTCGTTCAACTGGCTCTCGTCGATGCCTGTCTGTGCATTGAACTGGTCTTTCAATATCGCCTGCACACTGGCCAACGGGGCATTCCCTGCCCGTTCGCCCAAGCCGTTGACCGAGGTATGGATACCCCGGCAACCGCCCAACACGGCAGCCAGCACGTTGGAAATGGCCAAGTCGTAATCGTTATGGGCATGGAAATCGAAATGCACGCCCGGATAGCGTTTCACCATCTTACGGATGTAACCCAACAAATCCAATGGATTCAGGATGCCCAACGTATCCGGCAACATGAAACGCCGGATTTTCGTATCTTTCAAAGCATCCATCAATGCAAAGACATAGTCCGGCGAATGCTTCATGCCATTGCTCCAGTCTTCCAGATAGACGTTTACGGCAATGCCCAGTTCTTCGGCATAATCCAAAGAACGACGGATGTCGGCCACGTGCTGCTCCAACGTTTTCTTCAACTGGTTCGTACAATGGTTTTCCGAACCCTTACACAACAAATTGATGTTTTTACACCCGCAAGCATGAATCCAATCCAAAGAAGCGTGTCCGTCTACAAACCCCAAAACTTCCACCCGGTGGAGCCGCCCGGTCTGGCGCGCCCAGTGGCAAATGCTACGCACCGCATCCACCTCCCCTTCGGATACCCGGGCCGAAGCCACCTCTATGCGATCCACGTTCAGGTCCTGCAACAGCGCACGGGCTATCATCAACTTTTCATGCGGCACGAAACTTACGCCACTGGTTTGTTCCCCGTCGCGCAAGGTCGTGTCCATGATTTCTATCTTCACAGGATTCGCTTTCATCCTTATCAGGCGTTACGACGCTCCCAATCCTCTATCTTTCCTTTGTTTTCCAACAGGAAGTCGATGTCGTCGAGCGCATTCATCAAACAATATTTCTTGTATCCGTTGATTTCGAACTTCTCACTGCGCCCCGTGGCTTTATTGGTCACCGTCTGGTTCGGCAAATCCACCTCTACCTGCATCTTCGGGTCGGCTTCGATGGAAGCAAACAATTCGGCCAGGAAGTCCTCGCTGACCACCACAGGCAACACAAAGTTGTTCAACTCGTTGTTCTTGTGGATGTCGGCAAAAAAACTGCTAATAACGACCCGGAAACCGTAACCGGCTATCGCCCAAGCCGCATGTTCGCGACTGGAACCGCTACCGAAGTTCTTCCCGGCCACAAGTATCTCTCCCCCATAAATAGGGTTATTCAATACAAAATCCTTGTTCACTGTTCCGTCAGCATTGTAACGCCAGTCACGGAACAGGTTCTCTCCGAAAAAGCTCTCTTCTCTTGTCGTGGCTTTCAAGAAGCGTGCCGGAATAATCTGGTCGGTATCCACATTCTCCAAAGGAAGAGGCACACATGTACTTGTTATGATATTGAATTTCTGTTTCATAGCTCTATTACATTAATGTTCGCGGATCGGTTATCACTCCTGTCACGGCTGCGGCTGCGGCCACCAACGGACTGGCCAAAACCGTACGCGCACCGGGACCTTGACGTCCTTCAAAATTACGGTTGGAAGTAGACACGGACAATTTCCCTGCCGGAATTTTGTCGTCGTTCATAGCCAAACAGGCCGAACAGCCGGGCTGACGGAGCGCAAAGCCAGCCTCCTCAAACACCTTGTCCAAACCTTCGGCCTTAATCTGGTCGGCCACCATCCATGAACCGGGCACCAACCACGCCACCACATGGTCTGCCTTCTTACGTCCTTTCACAATGGAAGCAAAAGCGCGGAAGTCTTCGATGCGCCCGTTGGTACATGCCCCGAGGAATACATAATCCACCGGTTTGCCCAACAGCTTCTCGCCCGGTTGGAAACCCATATAGTCCAAGGACTTCAGGTATGACACCCGTCCGGCTTCAGGCACCGTGTCTATCGCCGGTACACTTTCCGTAATGCCGATGCCCATACCCGGATTCGTCCCGTATGTGATACGGGGTTCAATGTCCGCCGCATTGAAGGTCAGTTCTTTGTCGAACACGGCATCTTCCCCACTCTTCAAGGTCTTCCAGTAGGCCACGGCTTTGTCCCAATCTTCGCCCTTCGGAGTATATTCGCGCCCTTTGATGTACTCGAAAGTCACCTCGTCCGGAGCAATGAAGCCGCCACGGGCACCCATTTCAATAGAAAGGTTACACAGCGTCAAACGTCCTTCCATGGATAAATTACGCACTACGGAACCGGCATATTCCACAAAATAACCGGTAGCCCCCGAAGTCGTCAACTGCGACATCAGATAAAGCGCCACGTCTTTGGCTGTCACTCCCTTCCCCAATTCGCCTTCCACATTAATGCGCATGGATTTGGGCTTTTGCTGCAAGATGCACTGGGATGCCATCACCATCTCCACTTCGGACGTTCCGATGCCGAAAGCCACGGCTCCCATGGCTCCATGTGTAGACGTGTGGGAATCGCCGCACACAATCGTCATGCCGGGCAACGAGAGGCCGCGCTCCGGCCCCACCACATGGATGATGCCGTTCTTCGGGTTCATCATGCCGAAGTGGGTCAAACCGAAATCGGCCGCATTCTTGGCCAACGTGTCCACCTGTGTCTTGCTGACAGGGTCCTCTATCGGCTTATCTTGGTCGTGCGTCGGAGTATTATGATCCGGCATACAATAAATATGGTCGGGACGGAAACATTTCAAGCCTCGGGCACGCATGCCGGCGAAAGCCTGCGGACTGGTCACCTCATGACAGTAAAGCCTGTCGATGTACAGTTGTTGCGGCCCGTCTTCCACGTACTGTACGACGTGTTTATCCCAAATTTTGTCAAACAGAGTATTTGCCATTGTCGTCTTGGATATTTATTTTTTAAATTTGTTGATACAATCAATATAAGCTTCCACGGAAGCCGTCACGATATCGGTATTGGCTCCAAAACCGTAATACACATGTCCGTCGTATTCCACTTGCATGTGCACCTTGCCCACATCGTCCGACCCTTTGCTGATGGCCTGTATGGTGAATTCTTTCAGCACCATCTGACGTTTGATGATGTTCTTCAATGCCGATATGGCGGCATCCACAGGACCATTTCCGCTGGCCGAGGCTTCGAACTTCTCACCGGCGATGTCCAATCCGATACAAGCCACAGACTTGACACCCATTCCCGTAGTGACTTGCAAATAGTCGAGTTTCACGGCATGGGCGGCAGCACGGTCGGCACCGGCCAACATCAGGATATCGTCGTCGTTCACTTCTTTCTTCTTGTCGGCCAACTTCAGGAATTCCTGATAAGTCACGTCGAGACGTTCGCCCTCCATTTCCACGCCCAACACGCTCAAACGGTGTTTCAAAGCCGCCCGTCCGCTACGTGCGGTCAAAACGATGGCATTGTCATCAATACCCACATCCTTGGGATCCATGATTTCGTAGGTCTGCACATTCTTCAGCACACCGTCCTGATGGATTCCGCTGGAATGGGCGAAGGCATTACGTCCCACGATGGCCTTGTTGGGCTGTACCGGCATGTTCATCAAGCTGGACACCAAACGGCTCGTAGGATATATCTTTTGCGTATTGATATTGGTATCGATGCCGATTCCTTTATGGCATTTAAGAATCATGGCCACTTCTTCGAGAGAGGTATTCCCCGCACGCTCACCGATACCGTTAATGGTGACTTCCGCCTGGCGGGCACCGTTCATGATTCCCGCAATCGTATTGGCCGTAGCCATGCCCAAGTCATTATGGCAATGTGTGGACAAGATAGCCTTGCCGGCCGAAAGACCGTCCACATGTTCCATCAGATATTTGATTTTGGCCCCGAACTCCTGAGGCAAGCAATATCCCGTCGTGTCGGGAATGTTCACCACCGTCGCACCGGCCTTTACCACGGCATCCACCACACGGGCCAGATATTCATTGTCCGTACGCCCCGCATCCTCGGCATAGAACTCCACGTCCTCCACATAACGTTTGGCATACTTCACGGCAGCCACGGCACGCTCGATGATTTCCTCACGGTTGGAATTGAACTTATATTTAATATGGGAATCCGAAGTCCCTATGCCGGTATGTATCCGCTTGTGTTTGGCAGCCTGCAGAGCCTCGGCTGCCACATCGATATCTTTCTGCACCGCACGGGTCAACGCACAAATCGTAGGCCATGTCACTGCCTTTGAAATTTCTATCACCGAATTGAAATCACCGGGACTGGATACCGGGAAACCGGCCTCTATCACGTCCACTCCAAGTGCCTCCAACTGGCGGGCCACCTGAATTTTCTCCACCGTGTTCAACTGACAGCCGGGAACTTGTTCCCCGTCGCGTAAGGTCGTATCAAAAATAAATAATCTGTCGCTCATATCTTTTCGTTTTATAATCTACTAAAAAAGAAGCCTTTCTCACCGGGAAGTGGGAAAGGCCTTGTATATTTTGCACACTACAACTACGCACAGACCACACTTCCCACTACAAAACGCAGTCGAATATCCAACATGGCCAATAATGTAATCGTCGTGCTCATTGCTTCTTCCTTTTTTATTATTCGACTGCAAAGATAAAAGGATTTATCGACCCAGACAAATAAATTAAAAGAAAAATCGACATTAAAATACGACATTATCATTTCACAAGGAGCTAAAACCAATAGTCTTCACCCATAACCCATCAATATTACCGGACTTGTTCCGGTTTATTTTGCAAAAAATACATTTTTGCCCCAAAAGAATACCTGAAACGAACGTCCTTAAAAAAAGGAAACTTCAAACAGGCTTAATAATATATACGGAAGGATACCCCCAAACGGTAATCCTTCCGTATATGACACGCCTTTACCGGTGTAAAACCCTCTTGCACGGCGATTCATCCATAAAGAGATAACTCTTCTGATATCCGCCGCAATCCACTACGATCTTTTCAAACACGATTCCCGGATCTAAAGGTTTCAGAGTAAGCAACTGCGTCCCGTCCGTAGATGGAGGCACGGTAAGCTTCACGGTCTTCTCTACCACCCGGCGGGCTACTGTCGGATAAAACACGCTGTATACGTTCTCCGACTCTTCATTCAAATCTGCATTGAAATTGACCACCGTCTCTTTTCCCCCATCAAAACCGACGGTATATTCGTGGCCTTTCACATCATGAAAAGCCAGCGTGGACTTGACTACTACATGTACGTTGACTTCCGACACATTTTCCGGAAGAGCCATCTTGTAAGTCAGCGACGCGCCTTCCACGCCCCCAGTGTAAGGCATCAATGCCACACCGCTCAACGTACGTCCCAAATAAGGAATGACCTGCCAATCGGCTGATGCCGAAGGATTTGCCTCGAAATAATGCTCGGCCTCCATAGACACCACGCCATACTTGCCCGTAAAGACATAGCCTCCCTTTTGTCGTTCGGGATTCTCTATCCGGAATACTTCCGGCATGATATTGGCACGGAAGTTATCATTCCATGAGGTATATCCGATATGTTTCTGCGCCATCATGTTTTTCCATTTTCCCCCGGACATCACATTATTGTAGTCATCGCATAACAAAGAGTCAAACTTAAATGTCTGCACCACCTTATCCGCCCAAAAGTTAGCTTGCGGATTGTTCTCCTTATATAACTTATGGTTCATGGCTTGCGCATAATACATCTCATAAAGATTGGCCATGGCTTGCACCGGGAAAAGAATCAACTGCTTGTAAGCATCATGATACTCCTGCGGCAAAGACAGATATTGGCGAAGCGCATCGGCCTCCAACTTACGGTATTCATCGGCCACCTGTTTCCACTCGCCGGTTTCTATATTATAAGTATGGCAGTCCAACATTTCCGGAGTCACACGCCCATTGTATTTGCTATAAAGGTTGAGAATACGCGCAGCTTCATCTGCCTGTTCTTCTCCAAACTGTCGGGCACAAAAACCACGCGGATGCTCCAGCAGGTTATCTGCCGTATACCGTTTCGGATTCCAAGCCATATCCAAAAACAAAGTAATGGGATACTCCATGGGTTTCAAATCACCCACATTAAGAATCCATAATTTATCCACACCGTAATCATACGTCAACTGCAACTGCTCCCACATGTTCTGTATGGGAGTCACATTCAACCATTTTGAATTTCTCGGCGCACCGACATAATCCACATGATAATACATGCCCCATCCTCCGGGACGTTTGCGTTCTTCCGCATTGGGCAGACGACGTACATTTCCCCAATTATCATCGCAAAGCAACATGATTACATCATCCGGTACGCGCAGCCCCATATCATAAAAGCGTTGTACCTCTTTATATATGGCCCACACCTGAGGCCGCTCATCGGCGGGCCTGCCAGTCACGTCCTTTATGATTTTACGCTGGTTCTTGATTACTTTCTTGAGCAAATTCATATTGTATTCGTCACGGTTGACATACTCATGGTCTGCACCTTCTTTTCCGCCCATCGGTGCATCACCGTCGCCACGCATGCCGATAGTAATCAAGTCTTCGGTATCTTTCACTCGTTCTATTCCTTCACGGAAAAAACGATCGAGCACTTTTTGATTGGTCGCATAATCCCATACTCCGTACTGTTTCCGTTTGCGCGCCCACTCCTGATGGTTACGCGCCATCGGTTCATGATGGGAAGTTCCCATTATAATTCCCATATCATGAGCCGTCTTGCTGTTTTCGGGATCATCCGCATAAAAGCTCCAAGCCCACATGGCCGGCCACATGAAGTTTCCTCGCAAGCGGAGAATCAACTCGAAAACGCGGGCATAAAAACGGTGGTCTCCATAATTGGTTCCATAGGTATGCTTTACCCATCCCGTAAGACAAGGAGCTTCATCGTTCAGAAATATACCCCGATATTTTACGGCCGGTTCACCGGCCGTATACTCGCCACGCTGAATATACAAATTCTTACGTTGTACCACAGGCACATCCGCCCAATCATACCAAGGGGATACCCCTATCTGTTCTGAAAGTTCATATATGCCATAAATCGTTCCCCGCTTATCACTACCGACAATGACCCATGCCTCGTCTACTCCATCAAAAGGACGAGAAACAGCTTTCATCAGGTATTTCTCACGTTTGCCTTTCAATGAGGTTATATCTATTTTCTTTGCCTTTACGAGTTCCTTGACAAACCGGCTCTCCAAAGAACCGGCCACAATCAAACGCGGCCCCCTCACGGAGTGGAGAAGTTCGGCTTGCCTTCCCGTCACTTTACGAAAATCATCTTGTAAGTTTTTCGCAGCAATGACAATCCCGACGTCATCTTTTTCATCCAACAATATTGGAGTAGCCTTACCGCCCTCAATCAACGTAAAACAATCAGCGGCAGGCTGCTCAAAAGTAATCCCTTTGTTGTCGATAGCCCAAGCTGAACCTATTAACCAACTCACCGCCAATAATACCATTAACATTCTTCTTTTCCGCATAACCATAAAATCTTATTTGTTTTCAATCATATTGCTATCTTTCCCTCAAAAAACTCATTGCAAAGAAACAAACAAAAATCAGAAACCTCATAAAATAACTATTGCGAATATTTTAGCGTATGTAACATCCATCACTTTTTCCTTCAAAAAACAAGTTCCATATATTAAGGTTACAATGAATATACATTCTTCACTTACATAGAACCGGATAATAGAATAAATATCTGAATATAAGACAAGAACAGGATATATCGGTAGCTCTGGAAAAAAGGAAGGAATGTAACATCAGGTTACAAATTCAAAAACAAAATCAGATTATACTAAAAAAAGACCAATGCTTACAATGCTCTCAACAATCTAAAATAATACAGTATTCACTCAGAGCATTATACATGCCATCCCTTTTCAACAGAGATAGTAAATACTTATCATCTCCCTCCGCTCAGTAAATTCCCCGAATCATGTTTCCTCTTTCATCTATCCCGAGAACATCCTCATATACAAAATATTACCCTGAAGAATGGAGAAAGTTCATCTTTCAGCAAGCCTTCAGCCATCTTTCGGCCAGACTGCAAGTATACTCCTGAACTATATTCTCCACTCCCCACCCCACCATAATACGTACTCCATCCCGCTAAACAACGGAATAATGACCTAGATTATGGAAAAATAGCAAGATGAGAAAAAAGCGGAAAAGAAAAGATTCACCGAAAGGCAAACCGGAATAGGAGGAAAAAGTGTCCGGACGGAACGAAAGATAAAGGAAACGCAACAGAAATGTAAATTGGAACTCTTCCCCTTCTCCGTAAGACACAATTTTACTTTATCTATATAAAGACACCGTGCAGGAAATAAAAATCGGACATCGCCGGGAAGCCATACAGGAAGAAACTGATGCCAAACAGGAAGTAAAAGGGTTGAAAAGGAAATACATACCTTATACTTTTGAGAATGGTGATACACGCAAGGAATTATTGGCAAGAAGACGACATCTGCTTTTTAAGTCTCTGAAAAGTGGAGTGAATCACAGAAAATCAGAGCCGAAAATATTATTCAAGGAGTACCCCGACATCAAAAGAGCATATGCCTTGAGCCATTCATTAAGGATGATCTTCAACAAACGATCCATTAAAGCAGGAGCCAGACCTATTTGGCGAGATGGTATCAGAATGTCGAAGAATCAGGCTTCGACTCATTCAAAACAAATGCCTCTAATTACACGACAGGAATGAAGAGGTCTTGAATTTCTATATCAACAGAGCGTCAAATGCAGCTCCGGAATCTTTCAATGCGAAAATTAAACGGTTCAGGGCACAACTTAGAGGAGTGGTTGATATACCTTTTTTCTTGTATTGGCTAACAATAGCCCACATGGGTTTACGGCTGTTCCAGAAAAATACAAAGGAAGAGAAAAACAGAATCCCGCTAATGAAGCCCCCCAGACACATACAAACGAAAACTCCCTATCTGGCTTGCAAGTAATTCA